>Ga0256407_10000219_pt1 | contig 143854 bp, 120 predicted proteins | sample RumenRJG_04DNA_FD_193489 | JGI IMG/M metagenome (GOLD analysis project Ga0256407, IMG submission 193489) | Bovine rumen microbial communities from Lethbridge, Alberta, Canada - RJG_04 | ecosystem: Host-associated > Mammals > Digestive system > Stomach > Rumen | place: Canada: Alberta... | reverse complement strand
ATTAAATAGAATTATATAGTGTTATACTTGAGGGGTGTTTTTTGTATGGTACTATTATTTACATTACTTTTGCACCGATTATCACCATAATTGAACAGTTGATTTATACCTATCGCCGATAGGTAGATAACTATCATTCAGTGAACGGATTAGAGGACAACGGCTATCAGCGACATCTTTCCTTATATAATAAAGGTGTATGCGTGGCACAGGAAAAACAAGATTTTCCTGTGAATTTGTCGTCGGATTATTTGGCAGTTCCAAATAATTTGTTACTCTCTCTCTCTCTCTCTCTCTCTCTCTCTCTCTCTCTCATAGGCGCACCGTCGCTACCAACCTCCCCAAATACATTTTTAAATACGCGCGCGAGTTGTCGTGCAATCCCTGTAGACAAAGGACTCTTAAGAGATTCTTTTGTCCGGTTTGTCATGCCCGTTCGCCAAGCCATATAATCCGAGTTTAATATAGAAAATCAATCGCTTTTTTGAAAATAAATATAAGCAAAAACAGTTTCATTCATTTAATTTAGAAATAATGAGAAAATTCAAACTTTTGTTTTTATTGTTGCTGGCGTTAGTAATGTCGGCGACAAGTGCGTTTGCGCAAGCCGTGGGAACTACATTCGTGGTGGGCGACATTACCTATGAATTGACGGCTATGGATCTTACCACTCATAATAATACGGCAGTCGTAACTTATATTGGTGGTTCGGGAGCACAGACAGTACCTTCCACCGTGACACATCCGAAAAATCACGAGATGGTCAAAATCACAGGATCTAAGGAATTTACCAATTGTGCCAGCGGCGTTACAAGTATCACCTTTTCGGAAGGCTACACCACGATGGGTAAGGGATGCTATGCCAAGTCAAAAAATCTGACCAAGGTTACTTTTCCTGCCTCATTTACTACGATGGGTAAAGATTGTTTTGAATCAAATAACAGCCTGATCTCCTTCGAGGTTGCCAGCGGAAACACAATGTTCAAGCATAGCGATCAAGGATGGCTTCTTTCCAAGGATGGCACCACGTTGCATGCTTACCCAGGGGGTATCACGGGCGACGTTATTATTCCAGAAAGCATCACGACTATTGAGGCGACAGCTTTCAACGGATGCAAAGATGTACGGAAAATAACAATTCCATCAACGGTTACCAGCATTGCAACTGGTATCACCACCAGTTTCTTGGCTGTCGGCACCTATTTCCATGTCGATACAAACAATCCGAACTATAAGGATGTGGACGGCGTGCTTCTGAATAAAAACGGGGACGAACTTATTACTTTCCCGAAGGACTATTCGGGTACGCTGATCGACGGTAAGTACACCGTTCCGGGCACGGTAAAGACCATTTGCGGCGAAGCATTCAGCCATACATCTGTATTACCTACTTCTATTGACCTCAATAATACCGAAACCATTAGTGCGCAGGCATTCAACTATGCTAATGGATTGACAAGCGTAACCATCGGTCCGAAAGTTAGTAGCATACAGGATGGTGCTTTCGTTAATTGTGAGAAAATAACACAGTATGAGGTTGCACTCGACAATACGACCTATTTAAGTGATGGTGGTATTGTCTATTCCAAGAATAAAGAAACGCTTTATCTCTGTCCGATAGCCAAGACCGGCCCATACGAGATTCTGGCAGAGACAAAGACCGTGAAGGCGAAGGCCTTTTACCGTTCCAAACTTTCAAGCATCAAGTTCCCCACAGCACTTATTACGGTGGAAGACCAGGCTTTTCGCTTCAGCGAAATTGAAACGCTTGACTTTGGGACAAACTCGCACCTTGCGTCTATCGGTAGTTCTGCCTTTGGCAACACAAAACTCCATGGTAGTCTGACAATCCCAGCCTCTGTTGCCACTTTGAGTTCGGGTGCTTTCAACTATACCAAACTGACGGATGTACACATTGCTGACGGCTCACAACTGAATGCCATCACCTATCAGGCTTTCGCTAACATGCCCGATTTGGAAACTTTCACTTTCAACGGCTCTGCTGTGAATATGAAACGAATTGACGATCAGGCTTTTGCTAACGATCCGAAACTTAAACGACTGGATGTACCAGCCTCGGTAACGATAATTGGCAAGGGTGCTTTCCTGAACACCCCCGCCTTGGAGACTGTAACCTTTCAGACTCCTTCACAGATAAAGGAGATAAGAGAAGGTGCTTTTGGATCCTGTGGCATAAAATATATCACGTTGCCTGATGGCGTTACCAACATTCAGCAACAGGCTTTTGACAACTGTGCCAATCTGACCACCATCACAATTCCCGCATCGGTAACAAGCATCGGCACAGGAACTTTCAACTTCTGCGAGAATCTTACCTCTATTCAGGTTGATGCAAACAATCCGAACTATTCCTCTCTTGACGGAATGCTGGCCAACAAGGAAAAAACCAAACTCGTAGTGTTCCCGGCCGGAAAGGCAAACACCAAGTTTGCTATTGTTCCTAACGTAACGGCCGTAGAACCTTACGCTTTCTACGGCAGTGAGAAGATTACCACCATCACCTTCCCCAAGACCGTGACCTCCATCGGCCAGCGTGCCATTGCTCTGTGTAAGAACTTGAAGTCTTTCAGTTTCATGGGCGAAGAGAATGTGCCTACGTTGACTAAGGACATCATGTACGAGTCTGGCAATGTGAAAGACATTACCGTGTTCGTGCGCAAGAAGTGGTATGAGAATTCTGCCAACCAAGCCACTATCAACAACTACAACAACACCTTCAAAGAGGTTCACCCCTCGTTTGTGACCCAGACGGGCTACGACCGCGGCACAGAGTTCTTCCCGACCTCCATGACCGACGCCGGCGTCATCAGTTTCTACACACCGCGCACATCGGTCATCATTCCTGCAAAGGTGAAGGAAGACACCAAAGACGCAGCGCGTAACAAAACATGGAACGGCGAGTACAACGTGAGCAGCGTGCTCGACTTCGCTTATGAGAACGAAAGCAAGGTAGAAGACATTGTCTTCCTTGCCGACATCGGCGTAATAGGTCTCAACGCCTTCAAGGCCGGCACCCAGTTGAAAGGCATCTACTTCGTTGGCAACACCCCAGCCCTGTTGAGCAGCACCGACTATCAGCAACCCGACAGTTATCCTTTCAAGGCAGGTCAGGCCATCTATGTGAAGGAGAGCAAGGTCAACGAATACAAGACCAAGTGGGAAGTAGACGGCAACACACTCGGCATCACCCATAAGATACCTCAAGAGACTCATCAGTTTGGCGGTACCGTATGTTTCCCTTTCGACGTGAAATATCCGGAGGGACAAGGCAGCAACGACATCAAGCCTTATGTGCCGATGGACTACACCCACGCCTACGACACAAGCAATCCGTTCGTAAAGGCATACAGCGTGGACAACTACTATGTGCCAGCCTTTGTTGGTGCGCTCATACGCAGCAAGGAAGCCGTTACGGTGAATTCCTATTGCGAAATGGATGAAACGCAAGCCCACGATAAGACGGCATTGACTGCACTTGGCTATAGCGAGACAAACAACAACTGTATGATAGGTGCTGTGGAAGATACGCCAATCACCAACGAGACTGGCTATCAATACTACGCTTTCCGCAAGAGTACGGGTAAGTTCGTAAAACTCAACAACGGTGCCAACTTCCCCCACTTCAAGGCCTACTTCCGCTTGGCAGACAATGCAGCCGCACCTGCCAAGGAGTTTAAGATCGTCTTCGACGACGCCATGGTGACCGGTATCGACGGCATCATCGACAACACCGCAGCCGACAAGGCCGACGAGCCTTACTACAACCTCAACGGCATGCAGGTGGTTCGTCCCAGCAAGGGCGTTTACATCCGTGGCGGCAAGAAAGTAATCATCAAATAAAAAGCATTTAAGCAATGAAAAAGACATATATTCAACCCGAACTGGAAGTTCTCTCCATGGGGTACGGTGCCCACCTCATGGAAGTGTGGAGCATAGGCATCGACCCCAACGACCCGGGCATAGGCCCCGGCGATGAAGACGACATTGGCGCAAAGCAGGGTTTCTTCGACGAGGAGGATGACTGGGCAAAACTGGGCTTCAATGCTTGGGAAGACTAATACAGCGTGATGCCATGCTCTGCCTCACTGATGGTGGGGCATGGCATTTATGCTTCCGGCAATACGGCTCTTTTGAGCAACAATTATTAACCAGCCGATGAGTGGTGTAGATAGAGATGGCGACAAGTCCTACTTCAGTAGGGCACTACTTATACTTCAGTGCCCCACTACTTATACTTTAGTCGTTGTTAACATTTCAGCCGCTTTTGGCACAAAACAATCAAACCTATGGCATTCTACAAGAAAGTACAGATGAAAGTGAACGGCAAGTGGTATCCCAAGTTGTAAATGATAACGCAAAAGTATACCAGATAATAATCTAAAAGTATACCACTTCGGTTGAGTTCTGCAAAGATACTGATGACGAAGACGACGATAGTTGGCCAAATTATAATATATGGAACGACTAAATATAACTGAAGATATAAATTGAGTGTATCTTTAAATGTGAATCCCGAAAGTTTTTTCAAAGTGTGACTTTCGGGATTCTTTTTGTCATTATTTTGTTGATTTGGCATCTATTGTTAATTGGCGATGATAAATAAGTCTGCTAAAAAAGATTTCTGTGCTTGTAGATTTCTCGGAAAAAATGTGTAAGTTTGCAAATGCTATGGAATCAAAGATGACAAAAGGCAGGCCTCGAATGGCTATAATAGATAGTAATGTGTTGGCATTGGTGGGGTTGAAGCAGATACTTCAGCAGGTTATGCCGATAGCAGATATTTCAACTTTTAGTTCCCTTGAAGAATTGGAAATGGAGGGGGCAGACTCGTTCTTTCACTTCTTTGTGGAGATGAGCATTGTTCTCTCACAGCGCAGTTTTTTTCAAGACCGCCGCAGGCGTACCATTGTTCTTACTACTTCGCAAAACCCTGATAACCATTTGAGCGAGTTTCATTGTCTTTGTACTGCGGTTTCGGAGAAAGAACTTGTGCGTTCACTGCTTGTACTTGTTCAGAGTGCGCATGGTCAAGGGCAGCACATGCCGCCAATGCCAAAGAGCCTGCATTCGAAGATATTAAGTGATAGGGAGATTGAGGTGTTGTCGTTGATAGCTCAAGGATTGTTAAACAAGGAAATCGCAGACAAGCTGAACATAAGTATGACGACTGTGATTACGCATAGAAAGAATATTGTGGAGAAACTTGGAATGCGCACAGTTTCGGCATTAACAATCTATGCTGTTATGCATGGTTATGTTGATATAAATTGTATTTGATGATAATATTAATATTAACTTTAACTTTAACCTTAACCTTAACTATGAACTATATTAATCTCGTCATTAATCATTAATCCAGCATAACTATGAACTATGAACTATGAACTATGCACTAACAAAGGCTATGCACTATATTTGCTTGCCAAATTATTAAAGGAATGGTGCTAACAAATGGGCAAACCATCCTCTGAAGCGTTGCCAGCGATTGCGGAACTTGTGCCAGTTGTCCATGTTTAGCTTGAAGCTGCGCTGTTTGTCACGCTGGAACATTGCCGACAGCTGGTTTGTTGTGCATTTGTCTACTATAACAGCATTTTCTTCAAAATCGAATCTGAGACTTCTTGCATTGAGATTGGCGCTGCCCACTGTGCAGAAACGACCGTCAACCATGATGACCTTAGTATGGTGGAAACCTGGAGTAAATACCCATACTTCAACACCATGTTTCATCAGTTTGTGGACATTATAGAATACACAGTCGGGGGTAAGAGGAATATCGCTTCTTGCCGAAACCATTATCTCAACCTTAACACCTCTCTTAACTGCATTGCGGAGTGATTTTTTTAATTTATTGTTGAGAGTTAGATAAGGATTTATGAGCAAAATGCTGTCTTGGGCAGCATCTATAGCATTAATATAGAAATCGCGAATAATAGTATTGGAAGTGCGAGGCTCACGGTTTATTATGCCTACAGTCTTCTTGTATGCCGTAGAACAGGTATCTGCCTTCAGCGAGTTGAAGCGGCGGTGATGCAGATGTCCTTGATAGTATTTTGCGCCATGCAGATTCTGTTTAGTCACTTTATTCCATAATCGTATGAAAATCTTTTGCAGGGTATTGACCTCTTCGCCTTCAATGCGGCAGTGCATGTCTCGCCATTCTCCAACAACATCGGTTCCTTTGATATAGTAGTCGGCTACGTTCATTCCGCCAGTATATGCTATCTCCCCATCTATTACGACTATCTTGCGATGGTCACGGCAGAAAACATGATTAACCCAAGGAAAGCGGATTGGGTCGAATTCATATATTTCTATGCCTTTTTCCCTGATGGCTTGCAGGTGTTTTTTCTTTAATGGCTTGTTGTTGGAATCATTACCGAAACCATCAAAAAGGGCTCTTATTTCGACTCCCTCGGCAGCTTTCTCTCCAAGCAAGTCGAAAAGCAGACTTGCAATGGAATCGTTGCGAAAATTAAAATATTCTAAGTGGATGCTACTTTCTGCCTGACGTATTGCAGCAAACATATCGTCAAACTTTTCCTGGCCATTCATCAGCAGGGTAACAGAATTGTTGTTGCTGAAAGTTATGCCTTTGTTGCGAAGGCAGTCTACAATTATGGAGTCGGATGTTGGCTTAGATTCTTGAGAAAATGCCATAATAGCTGCTGTCCAAATAGACAATAATGAGACTATTCGGAGTAGGAGAGTGTTGGCTGCTTTTCTCATAGAAAGTAGTGAGTGGAGTAATAAGTTAAAAAAGTGATTATACCATGCATCTATAGTGGTCTACTACTCCCACAAGATGTTTTTCTTCGTCGGTTACAAGAACAGAGTGAATCTTATGCTTGTGCATGATTTCCTGAATCTCAGTTATCTTCATTGTTGTTGGAACACATTTTGGAGTGGTTGTCATGATGTCGCTTACTGTCTTGTTGAAGAACTCGGCTTTCCACTTTTCCATTGCACGACGAATGTCGCCATCGGTTATGAGTCCCGCAACTTTGTTGTCTACAATAGCGACACCAAGCCCGAGTTTGCCCTTTGATACAAGAATAATAGCTTCACCTAAATTCATGTCTGGATTGATTACAGGCAGGTGTTCGGTGTGCATTACGTCGCCCGCTGTTGTCAACAGTCGTCTGCCTAACGAACCTCCAGGGTGGAACTGTGCGAAGTCGCGTTGCTCAAATCCTCTAACTTCCATTAGTGCCACAGCCAAAGCGTCGCCCATAGCTAACGCAGCAGTGGTGCTGCTTGTTGGAGCAAGGTTTAGAGGGCAGGCTTCTTTCTTAACATGAACGAGTATGTGTGCATCAGAATACTTAGCAAGCAGTGAATCGGGGTTGCCTGTCATAGAAATGATAGGAACATTCATGTGTTGCAGAAGTGGGATGAAGCGTAGCAATTCGTCGGTCTGTCCTGAATTGCTAAGTGCAAGCACGACATCGTCTTTTGTCATCACTCCTAAGTCGCCATGAAACACATCAAGTGGGTTTATAAAGAAAGATGGCGTACCTGTGCTTGACAATGTGGCTGCGATTTTAGCACCAATGTGTCCGCTCTTGCCTACACCAGTTACAATTACTTTACCTTTACAGTTTACCATCATGTTTACGGCGCGGTCGAAGTTGCTGTCTAACTGAGGAATAAGTTCGATGAGTGCCTCTGCCTCGTCGCGTATGCATCGTTCTGCAAATTGTATGACGTTCTGTATGTGTTCTATATGTTTTGTATTCATGGCTGTATTTTATTCTGTTAATTTTTCAACAAGTGATTCAAGATTGTCAAGTTGCAACATGTTGGCTGCATCGCTCAAACCCTTGTCGGGGTCAGGATGAACTTCAAAGAAATATCCTGTAGCACCAAATGCTTTTGCTGCCAGTGCCATAGACGGCACAAAACGGCGGTCGCCGCCAGTCTTTCCGCCAGCTCCTCCAGGACGTTGCACACTATGGGTGCAGTCCATAATGACAGTTGGCACAATATCGAGCATGTCTGGAATATTTCTGAAGTCGACAATGAGATTGTTGTATCCGAAACTGTTGCCACGTTCTGTGAGCCAAACTTCATTTGCACCGGCATCGAGGGCTTTCTCGACTGGATAGCGCATGTCTTGTCCGCTAAGGAATTGTGCTTTCTTTATGTTGATAGTCTTTCCTGTATGCGCAGCACTTACCAGCAAATCAGTTTGGCGGCAAAGGAAAGCAGGTATCTGCAATACATCTACAACTTGTGCTGCAATTTCTGCTTGCCAACTCTCGTGAATGTCAGTCAGCAAGCGTAATCCATATTTCTTCTTAACCTCAGAAAGCATTTCGAGACCCTTTTCTATTCCAGGACCGCGAAAGGAATGGATTGATGTACGATTGGCTTTGTCGAAAGAAGCCTTGAAGATTATTTCTGTTTTGTGTTTGCTATTTATGTTAACCAGTGTTTCAGCCACAGTATTCAGGAGTTCCTGCGACTCAATTACACATGGCCCTGCAATGATTATTGGTTTCATAGTCTTGCGTTTTTTGACTTACAAAAATAGGAATAAAGATAGAGATTGACAAAAAAAACATTCTTTTTTTTTAATAAGTGCTATTTTTTATCATTATTTGTTGGTAATGAAACTAATTATTCCTACTTTTGCCACGTGAATAAAGTAAATCAGTTTATTTATTGCTTCAGACTTAATCAATAAATTAAAAGAAATAACCAAAACAAAAAGAAAGGAAAAAGTCATGAAAAAATTATTTGTTTCACTTTTGTTAGTTATGGGTGCAGTTTGCGCTCAGGCTCAGGTTTATGTAGGTGGTGGCATCGGTCTTGGTGTCATGAACTATGATTATGGTGAGAATGACAAAGACGTTACAATTTACAAGTTCATGCCAGAAATTGGATATACACTCGATAAGAACTTTGCTGTAGGTGCTGTATTCGGATGGCAAGGTTCAACTGAAGGCGGACAGAAAGCCGTTTCTGTTAATCCATACTTGCGCTACACTTTTGCAAACTTCAAGCATGTAAGCCTCTTTGTTGATGGCACTGTTGGATACGAACATCGTTATGGTGGCACTGAACATTCTGACGTATTTAATGCAGGTTTTAAGCCTGGAGTTGCTGTTGCACTAAATAACAAACTTAGTTTTGTCGCTCATGTTGGCTTCTTAGGTTATGAAACAGTTAAGGATGTTGACACAAAGGCAAAGGTTAACTACTTTGGTCTTGACCTCGACGGCAACGCATTGTCTTTCGGACTTTACTATAATTTCTAATCTATAGAGAAGGAGAAAGAAAAACAGAATTAAGTCTTCAGCAAGAATAAAATATAATGATAGCAGGGAACCATATCAGTATGGCTCCCTGCTTTTTTATTATATTATGTTGTTTTTATTATTATATCTCCTCTTGTTTTTTAATATACTTTCTTTGTATTGATAATTTATTTTCTAAATGATTGCTGTTATATAGTTGGTATTATACTTGGTATTATAATTATAGCCTAAAGAAGATGAACTCCTTAAGACTTTATTAGCGATTATGTAGTTAGACAGTATGAAATAATATTTAATGTTCTCAAGCGCTCAACTTGTATTTTATGATGTATTAAGTTTATATGGTTGTGAAATGGTCTACTTATAGGCTTAAGTCTAAGTTGTCTCGTAAACTTTTGCAATCTTAATAAACTTAAGCTTGCGAATATTCAGTAAGGTTATATTAGTTTATTGGATATATAAAAAAATAGGAAGCTATATAAAAGTAGCTTCCTATTTTTTATTGTTATGAAATTATCTAATTTTAGATAACTGCTCCGTTGTAAATCCACTCATAGATGCAACTTAGAACACCAAAGAGCATGATGCCAGCAGTACAGATGGCAAGGGCTGTCTTAGTGTAGTTGTCACTCTTGAATGTAGGTAGAGGATTATCAGAACCCTTGATATACATAGCCTTGACAATGAGCAGATAGTAGTAGAGACTTACTACGGTGTTGAGCAATGCGATGAAAACAACAACGTAGGCTATTGATGACATTGATTCTGTTGCAGCCATGAATACAAAGAATTTGCTGAACATACCTGCAAATGGAGGAATACCTGCCAAAGAGAATAATGCAACTGTCATAAGGAATGCCAAACGTGGGTTTGTGCGATAGAAACCATTGTATGCGCTCATGTCTGTTGCACCTGCATTGTTCTGCTCAACTGTGTTGATAACTGCAAAGACACTGAGGTTGGCTACAACATAAACTAGCACATAGTATGATAGCGCTGCAATACCGAGTGTGTTTGCGCCTACTACTGCCAACATGATGTAACCAGCCTGTGAGATAGAACTGAATGCCATGAAACGTTTCAGTTCGCTCTGACGGATGGCAAAGAGATTGGCAATTGTGATTGACAAAACTATTACGATATAGAGCAAGTGCTGCCAGTATTCTATCATTGGACCAAATGCTTTCATCAAAGCAACTAACAAAGCAAAAGCTGCTGCACCTTTAGAAACAACACTCAGATAGGCTGTAACTACTGTTGGTGCACCCTGATATGTGTCGGCTGTCCAGAAGTGGAAAGGTACCAGAGATATCTTAAATCCAAGTCCACTGAAGAAGAATACCATACCCATAATCATAAGTGGTGACAATGTCATTGCGCTTGCAACATCGCTGAAATATAGAGTGCCGCATGCTGCATAGACAAATGTAAGACCAAACAGCATTATGCTACTTGAGAATGTTGCTGTAAGGATATACTTGGCAGCACCTTCGGCAGAATTGTTGCGATATTTGTCTAAAGCAACCATACATGCCATGGGAACGCTTGCCATTTCAAGTCCTAAGAAGAACATTAGGAAATGTCCTGCTGACATCATCATGTTCATACCAAGCAGGGTGGAAACAACGAGCATATAGAATTCGCCTTCATGCCTGTCGAAAGTGCCCATGCGGTCTATTTCTGCAACATTGTAACGACCATATATCCAAGTGCGACTCATAATGAGAACTATGAGTGTTCCCATAGAAAGAATTATCTTCATGATGTTGGCTGCCTGAGATGTAATATACATTCCCCCGAAAGCCTCTGTCGGTTCAATGCAGAAGAAACTCAGCACAAACTCAGCAAACATCAACATACAAACAAGTGGATTGAACCACCGACGCTCGTTACTCTTAGACGATGCGAAATCGGCAATGAAAACGATTATCAGAATGGCTACTAACATAGCCTCTGGTATCATATTAAGAAATTGACTGTAATTCATATTCCAATTTGTATTTAATTATAATACTGCAAGTGTTTGTGGAGTAACTACATTAAGGATAGGACCAACAGCATCGCTGATTACATTGCTTGCCCATAATGGGAACAAACCTAGTCCAGCAACGCAGAATATAAGGCATGCAACGGCAAATCGCTCATCCCATGTTGCATCGGTTAGTTCTTCATAGTGTGGATCGGCAACCTTCTGGAATAGGATTTTACCAACGACACGAAGAATATAAACAGCTGTTACAACAATAGAAGCACAAGCAATGATTGTTGCTGTGCGGCGCATTACGTCTACACTGCCATCTGCCATCTTTGCACCGAATGAACCTACAAAGATTGTCATCTCAGCTATGAAACCAGAGAAGCCTGGTAAGCCAAGGTTGGCTAAACCTGCTAATACGTAGCCAACAGATAGGAATGGCATAATCTTCATAAGTCCTCCAAGCTTGCGGACATCACGTGTGTGAGTACGACCGTAAATCATACCAATGAGTGCAAAGAAAAGTGCTGTCATCAAACCGTGAGAAAGCATCTGGAGCACTGCACCTGTGCAAGAAACCTGAGTCATCATCAGAAGAGCAAACAATACAAGTCCGCAGTGGCTGACAGATGAATAAGCATTAATATATTTCAAGTCAGTCTGAACACAAGCAGAGAGCGCACCATAAACAACCGAAATTGTTGTAAGGATGATGAATATCCAAGCTAATTGCTGAGCTGCATCAGGCAGCAGGAACATTGCAATACGGAAACAGCCATAACCTCCAAGCTTCATAAGTACGCCAGCATGGAGCATTGATACTGCTGTTGGGGCAGATGCGTGACCATCAGGTGACCATGTGTGGAATGGGAAGAGTGCTCCTAATACACCGAAACCGATGAAGAGCAATGGGAAGAATATTTTTTGGATAGCAACAGGAATGGCATGGTTCTGTGCAATAACTAAAATGTTCATTGTGTACTCTCCGCTGTTAGCTCCGTTAAAGAAGTAGATACCGAGAATACCAATAATGAGCAATGCAGAACCACCCATAAGCATAAGAGTAAGTTTCATTGCTGCATATTCCTTTGCGCCACTTCCCCAAACACCAATAAGAAGGTACATAGGGATGAGTGCAACCTCATAGAACATGAACATTGTGAACATGTCAATAGAGATGAAGAAACCGTAAACACCCGTTGAAAGGAGTGTAAACCAAAGGAAGTATTCTTTTGTCATGGGTTTAAGTTGCCATGAAGCAAAAGTACCAGTGAAGACAATGACACTTGATAACAGTAACATTACAACAGAAATGCCATCGACTCCTACATTATAAGCTATATTCAACGGTGCGAACCATGTGTGACAAGCAGTGAACAACATGGGATATTGGTCAGCTGGCATTGTCTGGCGCATCTGAATAAATGCAATAGTTAGATAGACAGATAGGGCTAACAAGAGTGTTGAACCTACCACCATCACACCGCGTACTTGATTAAGGTTGTGAGCAAGCCACAGACCTAACAGCATTAAAGCGGGGATTATTACGAATAATGTTAATATACTCATAGTCTAAATATTATAAGCAAAGTAAGATTAATGTTAATGCTACTGTACCAGTGAGGAACCATACGACATATTGACGTACATCGCCACTCTGCCAGCCACGAATGCTTTCTCCAGCCTCGTTTGTTCCCCAAGCCATGAAGTTGAATGTTCCGTCAATAACATGACGGTCGAACCATGCGATTGGTTTAGACACAAGGTTGAAAATAATCTTGTGGGTAACAAACTGATAAACCTCATCCATATAGAAACGCTTGTAGGCTGCACGATGAAGTTTTGGGAATGTCTTATATAGTTTGTCTGCGATAGGCTGTTTCTCACCTTTGTAGATATATGTTGCGAGAAGTATGCTGCACACTGCAATGACAATACTTGTTCCTGCTACAGTCCAATCGAGATGTATGTCGTAGAGTTGTCCACTTGCGCTAACAAAATGTCCGAATGGAATAAATCCAGCGCAAATAGTTACAGCAGAAAGGAACATCAGTGGGAATGTCATTGAAAGAGGTGCCTCATGTGGTGTGTGATGTGCATGTGCTTCCTTGTTTTCTGTTCCCCAGAAAATACCATAATATAAACGGAACATATAGAAGGCAGTCATAGCGGCAACACCTGTCATAATCCAACCAACAACTGGGCTGTACTGCATGCAGGCTGTAAGAATCTCATCCTTAGAGAAGAAACCTGAGAATGGAGGAATACCCGCAATAGCTAAACAGCTGATAAGGAATGTGATATGTGTGATTGGCATATATTTGCGCAAACCACCCATCATTGACATCTCATTAGAATGTACTGCATGGATAATACAACCAGCTCCTAAGAACAGGCATGCTTTGAACATAGCATGAGTGAACAAATGGAACATTGATGCCATATATCCTAACTGTGCATGATTGTCTAAAACTGCTTCGTGTCCAGGAAGGCAGACTCCAAGAGCTACCATCATGAAAGCAATCTGAGAGATTGTTGAGAACGCTAAAACGCGCTTGATATCGCTCTGTGCACATGCAACAGCTGCTGCGTAGAAGGCTGTGAATACACCTATCCAAACAACAATGCTCATAGCTTGTGGAGCATATTCAATCCACAAAGGGAACATACGTGCTATCTGGAATACACCAGCAACAACCATTGTGGCAGCATGAATCAATGCAGATACTGGAGTTGGACCTTCCATTGCATCTGGCAACCAAATGTGAAGTGGGAACATAGCACTCTTACCAGCACCACCGATGAACATGAGTACAAGCGCTGTTGGAAGAATAAATCCGCCAGCTGCGACCGCACGAGTGGCATCAGCTGTGATGAATTCGGTAGCACCTTCGCCCATTACAACTCCACCATTTACAAATGAAAAACTGAATGAACCTGTGTAGTAACCGAAGATAAGAATACCTATGAGGAAGAACATATCGGCAAAGCGTGTTACAATAAATGCTTTTTTAGAAGCTGCAACAGCTGCATGTGTCTGGTAGTAGAAACCGATGAGCAAATAAGAAGAAACACCAACAAGCTCCCAGAAAAGATACATCTGGAAAATGTTTGTTGCTACAACCAGACCTAGCATAGACATTGTAAACAAAGAAAGGAACGCATAGTAGCGCTGGAATCCTTTCTCGCCATGCATATAGCCAAAAGAATAGATATGCACCATGAGACTAACCGTAGAAATAACGATGAGCATCATTACCGATATTGGATCTAGCAAAATACCCATATCAAAGTGCAGATTGCCTAATGGCAACCAAGTAAAGTTATAAGGTACAAGAGTTGCATAAACTCCTTCTGCTGTACGAGCAGCAGTGAAATAGTTGAATGCTGTAACGTATGACAGTATCGTAACTAATCCTAAAGAAGTTGTACCGATTAATCCTGCTACCTTATGAGACATCTTCATACCCGCCAAACCTAAAATAAGGAATGTGAGTGCAGGCAGAAGGAGTATTAAAAATACATAACTATATTCCATAATTATTTTTAGAGTTTCATGTTTTCAATACTGTTCACCTGATCACTGTTGAAACGGCGGTAAACATTTAATATAATAGCAATAGCAACTGCAGTCTCGGCTGCGCTTACTCCTATAGAGAATAATGTGAAGAAGAATCCTTCAAACTCATTTGGAAAAAGCAGACGGTTGAACACAGCAAAGTTCATATCAACAGCATTCAAAATCAATTCTACAGAAATAAGCATTGATATAAGATTGCGGCGTGTTACAAAACCGAAAACACCAATGAAGAAAAGCAACGTGCTTAGTATAATAAAATATTCTACTGGTATCATAGATTACTTGTCCTTTCTTGATATTACGATTCCACCAATGATGCAGGCTAACAAGAAGAGTGATATAAACTCAAATGGAAGTACATACTGATATTTATCAGCTCCCATAAGTGTTGTTCCAATGACTTTCATTGGCACCTCTTCATTTGCTATTGCATTGCTAATAAACTGATTCTTGAGCAGGATGAAAAGCACTAATACTAAACCTGCTAAAGCTGAGAGACCACCAACTACCATGCGCTTGATGTTAAGTTTCTCAGTGAAACCTTGAAGTGTGCGCTTTGATACAAGTTGGATGGCAAAAATGTATAACATGGTTACACCGCCAGCATATACACTGATTTGAACAGCGCCAAGAAAGGTGTAATCAAGCAAGAAATATATTCCTGCTACGCCAAATAGAACGAAAAGCAGAAATAAAGCAGCTCGCATTATTCGCTTTGTTGCCACACATAAAACGGCAGAACCTAGAATGACAACAGAGAGAATTATAAACATTATGATATTAGCCATAATTATTACTCGTTGTTTACTTAGTGCTTGTGTTGAACTTTCCTATTTCAATATCTGCTCCACCGTCAATGAGTGCAGGCAGACTTCCACCCTTATAGTGTTCTTTATCAAGGTGCAGAACAAGAGAGTTGCGGTCAAAAACACTGTTTTCAAAATCATTTGTAAACTCTATCGCATCAAAATTGCATGCATTTGTACACAACTGGCAGAACATACAGTCGCCTAAGTCGTATTGATAATCAACTAATTGACGCTTTTTCTTGCCAGTTTCAGGATCTTCTACCATTTGGGTTGTTATTTTGATAGTTCCATTAGGACAAGATTTCTCGCACAAAGTACATGCAGTACACTTATAGTTTCCGTTCTCGTCGCGTTTGAAAACCAGACGTCCACGATGGCGTTTTGAAACATGAAGTGTAGTTTTGCGGTTCTCGGGATATTGCTCTGTAGATTTTGGAGTCAGGTATTCTTTGAAAGTAACTTTCAGTCCTGTGGCCAAAGTCTTAGCAGCACTAATGATACCTCCGAAATATGATTGATTATTCTCCATATTTTATACTAGTTAAATATACCATTTTAGTGCAACAATAACAGTCATCAGCACGATGTTAAACAATGCTAATGGCATTAGATATTTCCATTCAAGAGCAAGAATCTGGTCAATACGCAGACGAGGATATGTCCAGCGTACCCACATAAGAATCCATACAATAAAGAAAGTCTTGCCTAAGAACCATACAAATCCAGGAATGTAGCTCATTATGTTGTCGAATGCCTCAATGCCAACAGATATTGGTGCCCATCCTCCAAGAAAGACAGCGGATGCAATTCCTGAAATAACAAAGAGATTCAGATATTCAGCAAGGTAGAAGAAACCAAATCCCATACCAGAATACTCTGTATGATGACCTGCTGTTAACTCACTTTCTGCTTCTGCCATGTCAAAAGGTCCACGATTGGCCTCTGCATTACCTGCAATCAGGAAAACAAAGAATGCGATAATTGCTGGTACATGGCCTTTGAATATAAGCCACTGCCAAGGACCTACTTGTGATTCAACTATGCCAGACATCTGCATTGTTCCTGTTAATATTACAGCAGCAATAAGACACAGACAAAGTGACATCTCGTATGAAATCATTTGTACGGCAGCACGCATGGCTGATACGACAGAGTATTTGTTGTTACTTCCCCATCCTGCTAGGAATATTCCAACTACACCGATAGATGAAATTGCTGTTATAAGAAATATACCAACATTGAAATCTAGAATATGAGCTCCTCTATTCCAAGGAAGGAATGAAAATGTTCCTACTGATGCTATGATTACCAGTAATGGAGCAACAACATAAAGGAGTTTGTCTGCTTTATCAATAAAGAAAATCTCTTTGATAAGCATCTTGAGTACGTCGGCAAATACTTGAAGCACTCCCCATGGACCAACACGCATCGGACCAAGACGACACTGGAAGTATGCACATACTTTTCTTTCCATGAATATAAGTACAATTGCAATCAGTGCATATGCTAATAATATTAGCACACCTACTACAATGCACTCAATCAATATCGACCAGAAGTCTCCTAAGCCAAGAGTATTGCGCAGAAGACCGTCGAACCATTGTGTCACTATAGAAAAATTAAACATATTTGTCACATTTAATAATTATTATCTATCTATATCTGGGATAACAATGTCGATAGCAGCACCTGTTGTTACAAGGTCAGCTATTTTCTGGCCTCGCAGCATCTTGTCAAGAGCACCTACAAGGGTAAGTCCCATTGGACGCATCTTCAAACGATATGGACTCTTGTCTCCTTTTGAGTCAAGATATACTCCAAACTCTCCACTTGCACCCTCAACAGAGAAATACCATTGCCCTTCAGGTACCTTGATTATAGGTTTCTGCTTTATATAGAAATCGCCTTCAGGAATGTTGTCAATAAGCTGTTCTATGATATTAAGACTCTGATACAACTCATTAATGTGTATATTGTATCTGTCCATGCTATCACAACCCGTTGAAATAACCTGTTCCCATTCTACCTTATTATATAAATCGTATGGGTGGTTCTTTCTGACATCGTTTTTCCATCCAGAGGCACGACCTGCAGGTCCTGTTACACCATAGTTGATGCAGTCTTCTAAACTCATCATTCCGACTTTCTCAAAACGATTGTGAGTGATAACATTGTCTCCAAAAACGTCAATATATTCCTGAATCATTGGACGCAGATAAGAAACTAGTTTCTTAACGTTCTTTACAAAGTTGGGGTCAATGTCATCTTGAAGTCCACCAATTCTATAATAGTTTTGGATCAGGCGTCCACCTGTTGTTTCCTCCATTACGTTAAGAACATGTTCACGGTCACGCATACAATATAGGAATGCTGTTAAAGCACCTAAGTCTTGTGCACAGCATCCGCAGTATAGAAGGTGAGAGTCGATACGCTGTAACTCGTCCATAATGGTGCGGATATATTGAATACGCTCAGAAAGCTCAATTCCCATGCCTTCTTCAATAACACCCACAAGAGCATGACGGTGCATCATAGCAGATAGGTAATTCAAACGGTCTGTCAAAGCAAGAGACTGAGGATATGTATAGCTCTCACACATTTTCTCAATTCCGCGATGAATGTATCCTAAGTGTGGATAGATACGTTTTACTTCTTCACCGTCAAGTACAGTCTGCAGGCGAAGTACACCATGGGTAGATGGATGCTGAGGACCGATGTTGATTACATAGTCGTCATCGTCAAAGAGCCTGTTTTTTTTGCAGCATAACTTGCCATCATCGTTAAGATAATACTCAAGTCCATAGTCTGGTTCGACATCGTCTTCAAGAGTGTATGATTTGTCACCCTGGTAGTCCTTACGCAGAGGATATCCTTTGAAATCATTGCGCAAGAACAAACGGCGCATGTCAGGATGGTTTAAGAAAACAATTCCGAAGAAATCGTAAACTTCGCGTTCAAGTAGGTCTGCGGATTTCCATAAGTTGGAAACTGTAGGGACATAATGTATTCCATTTTGTTGCTGTGCAATTATCTTAACGCTTGTCCGCTCATGATTTTCTGTGTTTTCAATAATGTAGATACATCCTAAACCTTCTTCGCCAAAATCTTCACCAATAATGGTAACTAAGTAGTCAAAATGCTTATTGTTCTTCAGTTTGCTCATCTCTTGAGCAAAACTGTCGAATGGGAAAATTTGATTTTCTAATTTCATTTTGCTTCCTCCTGTTCTTTTTTCAAGTTCTCAACAAAATCTTTTGGAACTTCAGTTACCACAATAGGTTCATTTTTTCCGTATGTGAGCTCTTCATTGCTAACTCCTTTTTCACGCTCCTCTGCATTCTGCTTGTGATTTGCACCACCAAAGAATTTCTCAATTTTTACTTTTCTCTGGAGTTGCATCATGCCATAGAGAATTGCCTCTGGACGTGGTGGACACCCTGGTACGAAAACGTCAACAGGAACTATTTCCTCAATTCCATTAACAACATGATAACTTGATTTGAAAGGTCCGCCGCTAATAGCACAACCACCTACAGCAATCACGTATTTCGGCTCTGCCATTTGGTCGTATAGACGTTTGAATGCAGGTGCCATCTTGTGAGTTATAGTACCTGCACACATGATTAAGTCTGCTTGACGTGGCGAATTTCGTGTAACCTCAAAACCAAAACGAGAGAAGTCGTATCGAGCGCAGCCAACTGCCATGAACTCAATACCACAGCAACTTGTTGCGAATGTCAACGACCATAGAGAGTTAGAGCGTCCCCAGTTTATTAGCTGGTCAAGACTGCCAGTAACTACGTTTACACCACCTTCGTGGAGTTCGTCAACGAGTTTCTCAAGACTCTCATTGTCTTTGAACTCATCGTACGGAATACTTTTGATAACAGGCTTCTTTACTTCCATTCCAAAGCTCCTTTCCGCCAGGCATAAGCCAAGCCAAATACTAGTACTAAGAGAAAGAATCCGATAGTTACAAGTGCCATCGGACCGAACTCTCCTACAACTACTGCCCATGGGTAGAGGAATACAGTCTCAATGTCGAACATAAGGAAAAGGATAGCGAAAAGGTAGAATCCTACAGACATTGGTAGCCAAGAACTTCCATGTGTAGGAATACCACATTCATAAGGTTCGCCCTTTACCTTGTTGTACGAACGAGGACCGATCAACTTAGCGATGACGTAAGCCGCCACTACCAGTGTGATAGCCGTTATCAGTACGGTAATTAACAAAGTAAAATTCATATGTTTTAAACTAATTAAATTGTGTTTCCCGAAAACGGTTGCAAAAGTAATAATTTATTTACAAAAACGTATGATAATTGTTAACTTTTTATTCTATATCTTAAAAAAGTTATTCCAAATCGTTTCAAATATAATATCTATGTGTAATTAGCGGTGTTTGTTGTGATATTTTATTAGTCCGTCTATAGGTGAGGTTACAATTTCACCTATAGTGTATCCTTCAGACAAAGCGCAGTCGTTCAATTGCTTATGGTAGTAAAATGCCATGCTGCCGATGAAGTTAACAGGCAGGTCTTTACGATTATATCTGTCAATATTATTCTTAAAAAACATACGGAAATGTTCGATGATAATTTCCATTACTTCATCAATTTCAATGTGTTTGTGGATGAAAGTTGAAAGTGAAGCTAAAAATCGGTTTGGCATTGGTTGGCGATATACTCTTTCAATTATTTCTGTGAGTGAGAGTTTTTGCTCTTTCTCGAATTCCTCTAATAGACTGTTTGGAAGTCTTTTTTTATAGAGCGCATTTAGAAATTTAATGCCTAAAACGGCACCGCTTCCTTCATCGCCTAAGATGAATCCTAATGGCGGAGTGTTGTCAATTATTTTACAGCCGTCATAAAGGCATGAGTTAGAACCTGTCCCAAGTATGCAGGCGATGCCCTCTTCATTTTGACATAAAGCTCTCGCTGCTCCAAGAAGGTCTCCTTCAACTGAGATTGTTAAGTTGCTGTTTTTAATGGCGTTATAATTAATTGCTTTGAGTATTATGTCATATAGTCGATTGCTCATTTCTTTACGAATGCCTGCACCATAAAAATATATGCCAGAAAGTGTGTGAGGAATTTGTAATTCAGCAATTGAATCTTTAAAGATCCTTGCTATTATTTCGTCACTTTGGAAGAATGGGTTTATGCCTTCACTTTTAGCTGTTTTAATTTTTTTTTCGCCGTAAGTCAGGCACCAGTCTGTTTTTGTACTTCCACTGTCAATTATGAGTTTCATGTATATTTTAAATTAATGTAAGAATTTCCAATATATTGTTAGAAACGCAATGTTTTTAATGCTAAACAATCGCAAGAAACATCTTCATTGCCATTATTTAACAAAAGGTTAGTGCAAAAGTACGAATATTTCTCTCAAAAGTTTTGAAAAGTTGAAAAAAGAACGCTTATTTGCAGATATTATAACAAAAATGACTACTTTTGCATACGAAATGTATTAAATATAAATATTATCACAAAGTTAAATAACAGACAGTTGTTTTGCCTTTAAATATCAAATTTTGATTGAAATGAAATTACGTATTTCGATATTATTTTTTCTGTTTTTTATTTTGCTGCCCGTCAATGCGGTTTTGAAAGAAAGGGATTTGGAAAGCACATTGGCAATTCTTCGCAGTGAATTGACAACATATTATCAGGAACAGCAAAAACAGGAAAAAATAGGTAAGAGAGTGAAGGAGCAAGTTCGCGATCAAATGTTCGACATAATGAAGCGTAGCAAGCAAAATTCACTTATGCTATATTCACAGAAATCTGGATATGTATTTGACCTAACATATGCTTGTCACGAAGCTACTGAGATGTATCAGAAGTTTCAGCGGCAGATTCTGCCTTTCCGTACTTTGGTAGACAAAATAGATATTGAAGTAGCGCGTTATGATAGTCTGGTGACAAGTCTCAGTGAGATGCCTATAGTGATCTTAAGTGATAAGTCGAAGATTGATCGAAATGTATGTCTGACACTAGCTGTTAGCATTAAACGAACTCTGGAGGAAACACGTACACAGCTTAATGAGTATATAGGTTATTACGAGCATACGGAAAAGGATTTGAAAATGCTCAATGATTATGCTCAGAAACGATATGCAGAAATTCAGAGCAATATTTTCATCAATGGTGGCGAGAGTTACTTTCATATCCTGTCACGACTTAGAACAAATATATCGCAGACATCAGAAGCAGTAAGTGAAAAATACCAGTCTACACGCAGGGCTAAATCTGATTGGGATAGCCGAGTGATAATAGGTCTTTTCGTAATTATCGTTATTTATGGACTCTTTGCTGCACTGCTCAATTTGTTGTTTATCAGGGTACTTCTGCCTAAAAGATTCCGCTCTAAAGGATTCATGGCTAAGCGCACTTGCATTATAATGGCTACTACTGTTATAACTTTTGCCATTATTTTGGGAATTGTAAGGCTTACTTGGGAACAGAACTTTATCATTATGGCAAGTAACTTATTAGTTGAATATGCTTGGCTTTTAGGAGTAATTCTATTCTCATTGCTGCTTCGTGTTAGTGGTGAACAGATAAAAAGTGCATTTCGAATTTACTCACCACTGATAGTTATTGGTTTCATTGTCATTTCATTTCGTATTATCCTAATTCCAAATGATTTAGTAAATCTGATATTTCCGCCGATATTATTGGTTTGCATGCTATGGCAATGGAGTGTGATTCGTCGTCATAATGCTAATATTCCACGCAGCGATGTCTTCTATTCTTACATTTCGTTGGTGGTATTCATTGGTTCTGTTGTATGCTCATGGATTGGTTATACTTTGCTTTCTGTGCAGATGTTGATTTGGTGGATTATGCAGCTAACTTGTATATTAACAATAACTTGCATCCGCCAATGGACAAAATACTATGGCGATCGTAAGCATATGGCAGAGATGACTATTACTAAGACATGGGTATATCGTCTTGTCTATAGTGTTTTTCTTCCTATTATGGGGGTTGGTTCTGTAATATTAGCAATATATTGGGCTGCTTCTGTTTTTAATCTGAGCGATTTAACATGGAAGATTTTCTCATACGAGTTCATTGATTCTCCAAACTTTGAACTAAGTATCTTGAACATTACAATGGTAATAGTTCTCTATTTTTGTTTCTCTTATATCAACCAAACACTGAAAGAGCTAATATATCATTATTTTGTTCAGCATGATCCGACAACAGCAGATTCGCGAATGGTAATGGCAAGAAATATCCTTCAAGTTGTTGTATGGGGAGCATGGCTGCTAATTTCATTATCAATTTGCCATGTAAATAACACTTGGCTTGTAGTTGTGTCAGGAGGTTTGTCTACAGGTATTGGTTTTGCCATGAAGGACATAATCGAAAATGTTTACTATGGAATTTCCCTTATGGCAGGACGCATAAAAGTAGGCGACTGGATTATATGTGATGGTATTCGTGGTAGAGTGAGCTCTATAAGTTATACAAGTACAATGCTTGAAACAACAGATGGTTCGACAATGGCTTTTCAAAATAGTCAGCTATTTACTAAGAATTATAAGAATATGACTCGCAATCATGGCTATGAGCTTCATACATTAGACGTTGGTGTAGCTTACGGAACGAATATTGACAAGGCTCGTAGTCTGATTATAGATGCTGTATGTAAATTGAAATGTATAGACAAGAAACGGGGGGTAAAGGTTATTTTGCGCGAGTTTGGCGATAGTTCTGTAAATTTGAAAGTTCTTGTTTGGGTGCCTGTTCAAACACAATATTCGGCTGATGGTGAAATATTAGAATGCGTCTATAATACTTTGAACGATGCAGGAATAGAAATTCCGTTCCCACAGCGTGATTTACATATAATTAGGGACAACCAAGGTATGATGTCTGAATAAGATAGTTATAGCTATTCTAGCTTTTAATAGTTTTAAACATGTTTTAAATGATTATGTATGCCTTTGTTTGTTGTCCAATAATACATGAGAAGATACATTTTTAGGAAAAAGTGTTAAATACTTGCAATATTCCTTGAACATTAACGTTATAAAATTAGAGAATCTTATTTAATGCTTAAATATGAAAATATCCATTATCACTGTAACATATAATAGTAGTCGTACTATAGAAGATACAATAAAATCAGTTCTTCAGCAGAGTTATAAGGACTATGAATATCTGGTAATTGACGGAGGTTCACAGGATAAGACTATTGATATTATAAAAAGTTATGAGCAAGGATTTGATGGTAGGTTGCGTTGGATTTCAGAAAGTGATAAAGGAATGTATGATGCTATGAATAAAGGAATAAAAATGGCATCAGGTGATGTTGTAGGAATACTAAACTCAGATGATTATTATACAACGGCCAATGTGCTTTCTGAAATTGTTAAAGGTTTCGCTGATAGTAACATTGATGCAGTATATGGAGATATACATTTCATTCGCGATGGCCAGCCTGAGCGATGTGTACGCTATTATTCTTCACGTCTCTTCCATCGTCGTTGGCTGAGATATGGATTTATGCCAGCTCATCCTTCATTCTATGCACGCCATAAAGTGTACGACAACGCAGGTTTGTATAAAACTGATTATAAAATAGGTGCAGATTATGAAATGATGGTTAGATTGTTTCATGGACATAGAATTAAAGCTAAATACCTGCCAATGGATTTTGTTACGATGCGGACTGGTGGGGCAAGCACGCGCAACGTTCAGAGTCGATTGACTTTAGTTCAAGAAGATGTGCGTGCTTGTCGTGAGAATGGACTCTATACAAATTCATTTCTCATCAGCATAAAGTTCATCTATAAAATATTTGGACTTAGATTATAATGATTTTCAATTTAGCATAAAACTTGAAAAGTATATTTTTTTTATTTTTTCGGTTTCTCTTTTGGTGACCATATTCCTTTAAACATATACCAGATAGCTGCAGGAATAGAAACATCGAATAGTTTACGTTTTGCAAATGCGTATTCTATACAATAAATTGTTGCCATAGGCCAACCAAGGATGCGTCGAATAGCCCATCCTCTATCAAGAAAGTATTGTTTGTTGTATCCACTAAACCATTGTGAAGCACTTTCTGGATCTAATGATGCTATTTGAATAGGAACAAATTGTATCCATAATTTGTTTTTTAAGCAATCATGTAAGAACATAGTTTCTTCTTGTCCTCCATTGCCTGTACCTGATCCCATCATTTCATCAAAACGAATACCTTTTTCCTTGATCTTGGCACGTCTGAATGAAATCATCCAACTTGATCCCTTTAGAAAGGTTAATGATCCCATTCTATATGCCTTTTCTGGATATCTCTTTCCTGAGTTTCCTATCTTGAACAGTATTACGTCTGCTTGTGGATAATCGTTATATGCTTTAAGTATTTTATCCTGGTAGTCATCTTCGAACCACTCATCGTCGTCACTTATTTGGCAAATGTCTGCATTGGAATTATCTAAACACATATTGCGGCTTTTTGATAGTCCTCTTTCTGTAGTACATATCATTCTCGCATTTGCATTTGTTCCTTTAATATTTTTTTCTATATATTCATTATGGTCACATTGGTTTACAATAAGTACATTCCCTTTTATATTAGAACGTTCAACTATACTCATGTCCTTTTCGTGCATACATGATAAAATAATTTCAAGTGTCATTTTTTTATTTTAATTTGTTTGATTTTTCATTTTTACAAGTTCTCTATGGTATTCTGTTAGCATATCATACCATTCTGTAGACTTTCCATATAAGTGAACTTTTATCCATTCTCGGAAAAGTCTACAATTGCACATTCCTATCAGATTTTTGATAGTTTTTCTTCGTGGATATCCTTTTTTTTCATTTTGTATTATTGCAACTTTTGCCATTGTCATTTCATATGGTAAGTCTGCTTTTCTATCAGCGCATAAGTGTAGGTATTTTATGTTTTTATTATATTTGAAATGTCTACCAAACTTGTGTGTTATTCTATAGTGAATATCATCTTCTTCTCCATACATAAAAATACTTTCATCAAACAATCCAACTTTTTCAAATTTCTCTTTGTTAATGAAAAAGCATGAACCAGAAAAATACATATATTGTGGTAAGTACCATTCTAAACGATTAAATATTGCTTCTGTAAATGTACGTAAGTATCCGTTCATCATATATGTACAACAAAATGAACTATGACTTTCTTTTGTATGAGAATACATTTGTTTCATTCCATACATGCAAAGTTCTTTGTCTTTCTCAAATGCTTTTAAAGGTTCTTTAATAAATGGTGTGATCATTCTTACATCAGGATTCATTATTAAAATAATAGGAGCTGATGCTTTTCTTATCCCAATATTATTTCCTTGTCCGTATCCTCCATTTTTTGTATTTTGTATCAGTATTATATCGTCGCCATATAACTTCGTTATTTTTTTGAACATTATATCTGTGTGATTGCTATTATTATCAACAATAATTAATTCTAAATCTTTTTCTGGGATATCGCAAAATCGCTTGATTGATTCTATACAGTCATAGATATCGCGTTCAGAATTATATGTTACAATTATTATAGATATTTTCTTCATAGTATTGTGTCTTTTTATTACGGATTCTTTTTGAGATGATGTAATTTCGTATTTCCCTTTTTAATAAAAAAGATAGCATCGCAAATTGTCTTGCTCTTTTTTCAGGTATTAACTTAGATAATAATATGCTTATTATTAATTGCCTCTTAAATGCTTTTGCATAAATTGGGGAGTACTTGGATATAGTTGATATCAAACAGTTTGCAAATTCACGATCAATGTGTCCATATGTCATTTTGCAATATATCTGTAGGACACCTTCATATATGTATTTATCATATTTGTGATTGTATTTTTTTTGGATATTACGGTAGAAGTTATTAATAGCATAAATATGGCTTTTTTGATGATGGCTTGACATTATTTTATGTGAAACAGATTCTGTGTTATCTGATGTTCTATAGCCATAGTCTGGTTTACTATGTGCATAGACATAGGTTAAATCGGAAAGTAATGATTTTAAATTAAAATCAGCATCTTGAAGAGATAATAAGTTAGTATCCCATATAAGTTTGTGATCTTTTATAGAACTAAGTCTGTATATGTTATTCCAAACAACATATGGCAACGTTCTTCGAGCAAAAGCCTTAATATCATCACCATAAATAGGATATCCAAAAATGCATGAAGTTGTTTTATCAGAAAAAACACCATTTGTAAAATCACCCGAAGGGAATATGACAAAGTCAACTTCTGGGTGTTTCTCGATTTCTTGCACTCTTTGTTCTAAACAGTATGGTTGTATATAATCATCAGAGTCGAAAAAAACAATATATTTTCCCTTAGCCAGTTCTATTCCTATGTTTCTACAAGTCTGAGCTCCTTTTGGTTCCCTATTTCTCTTAATAAAATGTATCCTTTCATCCCTTTCGTAGTGTTTAAGGTAGTTTCTGGTTTCATTATCAGCCCCATCGTCTATAGCTAAAAGTTCCCAATTATCAAAAGTATTAGCTAATATGCTATCAATCATAATACTTACCATTTCTTTCTTATTGAAGAAAGGCATTACAATTGTTAGAATAGGGTTGCAGGTTGCTTTCATCTTTTTTCAAATTGTTGCTAAGTTATTATCTTTTTGATTTTCTTTTTCTATTTTTTTACTTTGCCATATATTATCAAGTTCTGGATAATAATATGCCAATGTAAGTAAATAAAAAATAAAAAAATAGGGGTATACCTCCATTGTCATCATGAATAGCAGAGTGGTGATTCCCATCATCAGTGTTACAGATGTTTTATCCGTATATCGCATCAGATGTTTTACTGCATATATGAAAAGGGCAATGAACAAAAACATAAGTACTAAACCTCCATTTATGAGGATTCCATAGATAAAATTGTGCGGACCTTTTGCAAAAGAATCCATATTAGAAACATACCATTCATTATCAACAATGCCGTAACCGATGATTGGTGACTGGGCGAATAGTTCGCCTGCTGATGACCACATTCTTGTTCTGTTAGTAAATGTAAGGTCTTTGCCCATTACATCCTTAATAATGTAAGACGCAATCTCATTATTATGAAGTCCTTCACCTGGAAAACATACAAAGCACTGGAAAAGAATGTAGAAAATAAAGAAACTAATAACTCCTATTTTTTGCAGTTTTACAGAAGGAACAAGGCAGAATATAGTTAAAAGCCCTATGCATGATAATGCAGTTGTTGAACCAACAATAGCAAGGGTAATAATGGATAAGATTGTTACTAAAATAGTATTAAATAGCCAACGCTTGCCAAACCTGATGCATAGAAAGTTTGAAACAATAGCACAAAGTAGTCTGCATCCCATCTGATTATAATTACCACCTAATATATAACTGTCAAAAGCGTCTTCTGCTGCAAACATCCAGTCTGGAAACATAAGCATAAGACCTATATTTGCATAAACACACAACGAAAATGTAAGTGCTGTGGTTTTTAGAAAAATAGACAAATCATTCTTAAAATAGTTAGTCAACATTAGAAGTAAGAATATTTCAGCAGAGCGATAAATCGCATTTTTATAATCGGTATTATTAATAAAAGAAAAGGAAATCAATAATATAAAGAAGATAAATGACAAAAGGCCGAATACGCTCATCTCTTTGCGAACTATATATAAACATCCCATTATTAGGAAGTTTAGTAGTGTTAGTCCCAATGCAAGATATGAAAAACTTTGAAGAAAACCAAACACAGTAAATGAGACAGTTACCTGAACAATAAGTATACTGCTCATAATCCGTTGCATTAGTGGAAGTTCTGTAAAATTGATTGTCATTTATTATGATTTTTTATATCGTAATTTTTGAAAACTGCCCTTTCAATCATTGTTGGTGTGGGGTTATATTCAAAATTCTCATTGCTTCTTGTTTTTCTCCTTTTGAGAGTGCAGTTAGCCAAATAAACATAATATTTATAAATACACAGACTATGAATGTCACTATAAATCTGAATTTAAAATCAAATAAGTTAACCATAAATGCTGCTGTCGCAATTGAACTCAAGGTTGGGATTGCAATTCTTAAGAAAACTTTGTTAACAAACATTCTAATTGATAGACCAGCAGTTTTCTTTAAAAATGGTAAGCGCATCATAGCACAAATAAATTCAAAAACAATATAGCAAATCATAACAGATACAACAGGAAAACCGCTTTTTAGGCAAATCCATGCTGCAGGAAGTGTCATGACTTTAATTGTATTTATGGTAATTGAATAATTGCGTATTTTGCCGATAGCCTGATTTGCAGTTCCAAGTCCTATTGTTAATTGATCGCAAACTGCGGTTAATAACACAAAACTGCAGAGTGTTGTAGCGTAAGGGGGAACCTTGCCAAGCCAGACATTAAGTATTTGTGGCATTTCAAAAACAATAGGAATAACAACCATTGCAAGCATTAGATATGCATATTTACTTGTTTGAGCTGCTAATGCAAGCATTTTTTTGCGATTGCCTGCACCTTCTGCTTTTACAACCTGTGGACTCATAGCATTCATGATAGCTTGCGCAACAAATTGTACAGAACCATAGATTTGGGTAGCTATGCCATAAGAAGAATTTATAATGACACCGAAAAATCTATTTAATAGCAATGCAACACCTTGGGTTCTTGCTAAGATACATCCAGTACTGTATATTGTCCAACCTGCAAATCCCATAAGTTGTTTTATATGTTTACGATTTATTAATTTTATAGATGGAAATAATACCGTTTCTTCATACTTGAATTTTGCATATATGGAAAAAGAAAATAAGTTAAATAGCATTATACCTGCCATCATGCAAGCATAAATAATAAGTCTGTCTTTGTCTATAAACATCAACCAAATAGCAAGAAGTAATTTAAAAATACCATCCAAAACATCAATAATTGATATATAAATTATATTTTCATGTGCAATAAATAGAGCTCTAAATGGGGCATATAAGAATGTGAGACACAATGTGATAATAGTCAGGTAGTATACCACTTTAGCTATATCTATGTTTTCTGGGGCGATATTTAGAAAACCATTGAAAAGTAAGGGAGTTATAGCATATAGAATGATAAATAGCAAGATGCATATTACAATGTGAAGAAAAAGAGAATTGGAAAATATTTTTTTTATATTTTCCATATCATCTTTTCCGTGATAGAATGATATATGCCTTTGAGTTGTAGTAACCATAGCATTGGTTACGAAACCAAGCATCGCTACTTGTCCTGCAACAAGAGAATATATACCATAATCACTATGTCCTAACGCTTGAAGTATAAGACGTGTGGAATATAGGGACAAACAGATGTTAAATAGTGATCTGACATGTTGTGCTATGGTGTTAACTACTGCTCTTTTTGTTGGGTTCATTATTTTTGTTGATAAATTACAATTTATCCAATAATGGCTTGTTTTATATCATCTTTCATTATGTATAAAATACATCCAAAGAATGCAAAAAACAGCATACCAATAACAAAGAACATACGCTTAGGACCTGCTGGTTTTATTGGCACCGCAGCTCCTTTTATCATTGTAAATGCAGGTGTACGTTCTTGCACCTTGGCACGTGCAGCTTGAAGCTGTGTACTATATGTAGTATAAGCATTGTATTTAAGCTGCATGTCATTCTCTAAATCCTCTTGCTTAGAACGAAAGCTTTGAAGTATTACATCGGTATTCGCATCGGCATAGTTTCCATATAATTGTCGAGCACGTTCATAGTCTTGTTTAGCATTTGATGCTAATTTCTCATAATAATTTAAATCAATTCTTGCTTTATTTGTTCTATATTCTGTGATAAACTGTTGTAATTTAATTCTTACTGAATCAGCTACAGTTTTGCAAACTAATGGGTCTTGGTCTTTCACAGAAATATTAATGATTGCTGTTTTTTTGTCAACACTAATAGTTATGTTGCTTCTTAACTTGTTGATAAGGTCGTTGTCTCTCCTTGAAAGGTTATATGGGTTAAACTCATTTTTTTCCCCGTCTTTATTATCTTTATCTTTTGGAAAAAGACTTTTTATCCAATTAAATGGAACTCCCCATGGAGAATGTTTCTGATAATTCTTTAAGTAGTCATAGTAATCAGTGTCAATTTCTCCGTCTGAAGTGCGTATCTTTATTTTTGATAGCTTAAATGCAAACCCGTTATCCTCCAACAAATCAGGGTAGAGTAGTGGAGATATAGCGTCAGATGTTTGCATCTGGTCAATATCAAAACCGAATGAAGATGCCAAAGAACTAAGCGAACCTCCACCCATCGAATTATCTGTCTCAGGAGCAAGACTTAGTCCAGTTTGATAATATCTTGGTTGAAAGAATATATAAATGCATGAAAGAACGAACACGATAGGCAAAGTTTTATAAAAGACGCTGCGTCTATTTATAATTTTGCGAACAACTTTTTTAAGGTCAATAACTTCATTATTCTTTATAGATGCCATGATTTATTATTTATTGACTTGTTATTTATATATAATTACTTTCTTTTATTTTAGGATATTTGCTATAGTTGCTATGACTGCAGCTAAAGAACCAGCTGAAGTTGCGATACTCATTGTCTCAGCCATTGTTCTGCGGTTTGCTGATTTTGCTGGGACAACAATCTCGCATCCTGGAAGAACTTTAGCATTATGTCCAACTTTAGCCATATTACCATTCATATATATGATATATGTTTGACTTTTTTTCGCTTTGCTTGAGAATCCACCAGCCTGATCAATATAGTAGCTTACACCTTTACCCTCACGATATGCAACAGTGTTAGCATTCATTACTTCTCCATTAATCTTAACAGTTCCATTGTATTCAGGAACGATAAGTTTATCACCTTCGCGAAGAACTATATCGTAATCACTTCCAGGTTTTGCAAGTGCTTTTTCAAGTTCTATACCTACAGGATAAGTGTCTTGGATATTATATTTTGACAATTGCTCGGTATTTTTCATATTGGCCATATTGGCATTACCACTTTTTGCCATAAGTTCTTGTAAGTTGATTTCTGCTTGTTCACGAGCCTTGTCTTTAATTTCTTGTTGGCGTTCAAGTTCCATCTGTGTGTATTTTCTAACTATTTTTGCACCCTTAATATAAGCTCTGTCTGTTATACCTCCACAAGCTTTTATTAAATCGCTTAGGCGAGGTGTTCGAGTTGATAATGCATAGACACCTGCAAATAAAACCTCTCCTTCAACTTCAACATTTTGTTGTTTATAAGAACCTGGGCTCTTTCTTACATATACCTCATCAAATGGTTGGAGTGTAAAGCCTGTTTCGCCATCAATGACAAAACCTTCTTTAAGCGTGAAACTATAGTTATGTGCAATTATGGAATCTGTTTCTGTTGCGGCAGGATTATTCACTCGTCTTGATACATCTACTTTCATTGTTGATGCATTTTCTGTAAGTCCTCCTGCTTGAAGTATAAAGTCCTCAAGGGTCTGATTTGATGCATATTTGTATTTACCAGGGAAATAAACTTCTCCATGAATCGTGACGGTTTGCTCTTCCATCATACTTTGTTTTGTCGGGATGAAGAGTTTGTCGTTTGGTTTTAAAGGAATGTCTGCAATACGTCCGCTCATAATACCTTCAACATCTACAGGTATTACTTCTAATGTTCGGTCTTCTTTCATACGATGCATCACGGCATGAGCTGTGAAAGCTTCTTCTTTAAGCCCGTCAGCCATCTCAAGTAACGTCCTGACACTGTTTATGTCACCGCCAACCTGATACATTCCTGGGCGGAATACAGCTCCTTTCAGTTCTACCATGTTGTCATAACGTGGAATTATAGAATCAACATATACTGAGTCTTCATCGGAAACGTGGAACGATGCCATGTCAAATTCTCCAACATTGAAAACGGAGTATTCTTTGCCGTTCTTACGTATAAGCCTAACAGACTTTTTATAAGCATCACCAGTAAAACCTCCTGCATATTTTAGTAGTGAGGCTACACTCTCGTTCTTCTTCATTTCGTAATACATTGGTCGTTTTACCTTACCGGTAAGATTAACAAGACAATCGTATGCATCAACAACAATCATATCGTTGTCTGCTAATCTGACATTTCCTGTATGTTTACCATTTTGAATGAAGTCGTAAATGTCTACTACGCTGATAAGTTTTCCACCTCTATATACTTTAATATTACGTAGAGTACCAATATCGGTTATACCACCTGCCATATATAGAGCGTTGAATACTGTAGAGAAAGCAGATACTGTGAAAGTTCCAGGATTTCTTACCTCACCTGCAACATTAACAATTATTGTACGTGTTTGTCCTACTGTGAGTTTAATTTTTGAACTGCTATATCTTGCTCCTAATCTTGAACGAATATGAGCATTGGCTTGAGACACAGTCATTCCTGCAACGCTAACAGGTCCAAATCCTTCAATTGTTACAGTTCCATCAGGAGAAACTGTACTCTGAATTGTTTTTTGAGAAGCTCCATAAATATCAATAAATACAGCATCGCCAGGTCCTAATCTGTAGTCTGCTGGTGTAGCTATATTCATGTTTGGTTCAAAAGTCAGCTCTTTATTGTTGAATATATCATGTCCGTAAACTTTGCGTTTTTTGTTCTCACGCTCTAAGTCGCGCATAAGTTTTTCATACATAGCGACGGTGTCTATAGGCATCCAATCGTTCATTTCTTCTTCCATCAACAAGAAATCTTCATCTTGGTCGTCGTAAGTGTGGCGGGTAATAACGCGTGTACCATCTTCTCGGCGATAGTCAGAAAACTTATTCTCATCCTTATATTTCTCAAGGTCGCGACGTTCTTTAGCATTATATTTACGAGTACGATCATCAACCTTTATCTTATTGTCATCGTCTTGTACTGTTCCTAAACCTTGCTCTTTCTGAAGGCGTTCATACTTTGCTTTAACTCGACGTATTTGGCTAATATCAACACCATTTTGCATGAGTTTTGTAACTATTTGTTGTTGTGAAGAACCGCGCTCGTGTTCTTTTATGATTTGTTGCAAAACTTGGTCGTCACTCATATTTGACTGAGCTTGTACATTTGAGGCAGCAAATATGGCTACCAGAAGCAAAAGAATATATTTTTTCATTTGTTTATATGTTTTTCTTGTTTCAGAATTTCTTTCCACTTATTATATTATATAATGTGTTACAGATAATACTCATATCCATCCATAATGAACGATTTTTCAAGTATATTATATCCATCTCCAGTCGTTTAAGCATTTTCTCCATAGTATCTGTATATCCGTTATATAGAGTTGCTTCTGATGTGAGACCTGGTTTCATCTCATAAATCAATTCATAGTCGGATGTATGTTCCATTATTTTATCTATGAAGTATTGTCTTTCTGGCCTTGGACCAACAAGAGACATATCACCTTTCAATACATTCCATAATTGTGGTAGTTCATCAAGATGGTGCTCGCGCAAATAGCTTTCTAATTTTGTAGAACTAGATTTGTCTGGTTTTGCTACGAGTTGTGGGCCTTCATCTTCAACGATACTACTCATTGTTCTGAACTTGTATATTGTAAATGGTTCTCCACCATATCCGATTCGCTCTTGTTTGAATATTACTTTTCCATTTTTCTGCCTCTTCAACAATATGGAGATAAGTAGAAATGCCGGAGAAAGCAATATTAACCCAATAAGCGCAGATGTGAAATCCACAACTCGCTTTATGGCTCTTTCAAAAGCATTCATAGCATCGTGACTATAATTAAGGCCTCTAGAGGTGCTCATCTATATTCTAAAAATAATACTTCTATAATATTATAACTCAAAAAATGCAAATTTGTTGCAAAGGTATAACAATTTATTTTAAAAATTGCTTAGTTGGGGCTAAAATGTAGGATTTATGTAGTTTTTATGAGGAATTAAGGTTTGATAATCGTGAAATATAAATAAATAAAATACTCATATCTTTTTAAATTACTATGTTAGACAATGTGTTTACTAATAAAAACGAGTAAAAATATTTGTCTATTCATGAAAAAAGACATACCTTTGCAGCACAGATTATGCAGAAAGTATGTTTTTCTGCCTCATCATGTATATTGAAAACTGATTAATCTATGGGGTTGACTGGATTTGACAGCAGGATGAGATGGTATGTAAGCACGCGGAGTCACGACTGTAGACTCCATAATAAATGCGGTCAAAAAATTAATTGGCAATAACAATTATGCTCTCGCTGCCTAATCGAAGAACAGTAGATTACTGGCTTTATCTGACTACAAGGTAGTTAGACGAGACGTTGCTCCGAGGATGTTGTTCCGAATCCGAAGAATCAGCAGCGCAGGTTAAATCGGAAATAGTTGACTTAGGCCTTGATAGGTCAATGAAAAATTAGAGGATAAGGGTGTAGTTGGTGGTCTAGGTCTTGCTGCATCACGAAAATGAAGTCTAGAATAAGCGTGTAGAAAGCATATGGTTTCCCTGTTTGGACGAGGGTTCGACTCCCTCCAGCTCCACACTTAAAAATTAAACTTCCCTGCTATTGGTTGAAACTAAGTTTAGGGAAGTTATTTTTATATTATGTAAATGAATTAGTAAAACTAGAATTTCACTTGTTTTAATGATTCTATAAAAATGTAGATGTTATTATAATGGGCAATTATTTTAAAACTTATATTGAGCAAATCCATCCAAGATTGTGGTTAAGAAAACAGTATTATTGCCTCTTGACGCGTATATCCCCTGAATTGAATACAAAGAGAATGTATAAATCAAAGTTTGGAAGAAAACTTGATTTGCAGAATCCAATAACTTTGAATGAGAAGTTGCTGAAATGGAAGTTGGAAAGCTTTCATAAGGATAAACTGGTTAGGCAATGTGCGGATAAGTATGCCGTTAGGGAATATATAAAGGGAAAAGGTTGTGAAGATATACTTGTTCCACTTATAGCTGTATACGATAGAGTTGAAGATATTTGTTGGGATAGTATGCCAGACTCATTTGTAATAAAGTGGAATTTTGGTTGTGGATTTAATATAATATGTCCAGATAAGTCTAAATTAGATATTGAAAAAACAAAAAAAGTTCTTCGTAAGTGGGGTAGAACTAAATTCCATTTGTTTTTTGCGGAAATGCAGTATGATATAAAAGATAAGAAGATTATCGTTGAAAAATATCTTAAACCAAAAGAAGGAATTTTGCCAGAAGACTATAAAATATATTGTTTTCATGGGAAACCAATGTACACAATGGTATGTACTGACCGTAAGGCTGCAGGTATGGCCAAGTATTATTTTTTTGATGATAAATGGGAATTGGCACGAATCAATAGAGATAGTAAAACTGCTCCAGAAGGTTTTCAACTACCACGTCCAAAATGTTTTGACAAATTACTTGAAGTTGCGGGTAAGCTGTCTGAACCTTTCCCTTTCGTAAGAGCAGATTTCTATATAGTGGACGATAAAGTGTATTTTGGAGAGTTAACATTTACACCTGCAGCAGCAATGGATAATAAACGACTTCCAGAAACAGATATTATGTTTGGAAAACTTTTTTAATTAAAATTTCTGTTAAAAACTTCAATATAATTTATCTCTGCCCAATAGTCAGTTGTTTTAGGTCGTAGAAACTTCCATTGTATATATTGAGGTCAACATCGCCCTTAATACCTGGAAGTTTTCCTGCGTCGGTGTGTTGCCAGAACTTCCATTTCCCTTTATATTCTACTTTTTTTACATAGTAGTGTGCTATCCAATATGGATAGTCATCAAAACGTTGGTCGCTTAGATATTGCTCTTTGAAGTTATAATATGTATAAATAATTGGTTTTACATGAAATCTGTCCTCTACAGTGTGTAGCCATGTGAGTATTTCCCTTTGGAAATCTTCTGTTGACATATCTTTTGGCTTGTGCTCTACATCAAGTACTGGAGGTAAATCCCCCTCTTCTAGATGCACTTGCTGGAGGTAGTAGTAGGCTTGTTCTCGAGCAGGGGTTTTTGTACTCCAGAAATGATATGCTCCCCTGATAAATCCATGTTCTCTGGCTGCAATAAAGTTTTCTCTGAATTTTCTGTCTGTATGTGTTGCCCCTTCCGTAGCCTTTATCATTACAAATCTAATGGGTCTTTTGGCTATCATAGCCGTGCGGAGTTTATCCCAGTCTATTTTTCCTTGATAGTGGCTTATGTCAATACCGTGTATTTCATAATCTTCTGGGTATTGAGGATCTCCGAAAATTGCTTGCCATCTGAATGAGAAAGGACTGACAAAGATGGAATAGAACAGCCAGCCATATATAAAGAGCATAGCCACACCACCAATCCACCATCCTAAAGAAGATGGCAGATTGTGTTTTTTTGATTTTCGGTGTTGCTTTTTGCGTTTAGACATTTGATTTATTGATGTTCTAACTTCAGAGTCAAAGTAGTGCGGTCGCAAATGTGTTTTGGACCCCAATATTGTATAGGTCCTGGATACATATATGATGTTTCAATAGCCCATTTATCGCGGATTGCAGCATAAGCTTTGAATGGCTTTCCGTTAAGGTCTACCAATGCTTTTTTAATAACAGGCTTCATCTGACCGTTTCGGCGTTCCATATTCATCATCATTGTCATTGGCACACCGCCTCCTATACATCTGTCAGCGTGGTCTACTGTATTTTTTACTATTGCCATATATCCAGTTTTGCCTGCTGCTATTAGCTGTGCAGCACTAGTGCCGAGCGAATAGCAGTAGTCAGCATCATAGTTTGAAGGAATAGCGCAACGTCCTTCATAGCCAAGGAAATGGTGCTGTGTTGCATATTTTCCTACAAAACGTCCTTCTTTCTTCCACTTAGCCAATAGTTGTCCACACATTTCCGACAATAGTTTTTCTGTTTCAATTAGTGAAACGGGAACGTTGCCATGAGGGTCTCGGTCAAGTGAGAGTTGGTGAGCTACATCTTCAGGAAGAGTGATATATGTTGCTGCGTTTTCTTCTGAAAGGTGGTTAAGTATATATTCGCGTTGTTTTTCTGGGTCAAGGTCTCTGTATTCGTGACCATGAGCTGCGAGAAGATCATTGAGTTCGTCAATTAGTCTGCCAATTGCAGGAATAAACTCAATAACTCCTTCTGGAACAATAACGCTTCCATAGTTTAATCCTTTCTCCGCGCGTTTAGCAATTATTTCGCAAAGATTTTCAACAATGTCGTTGAGAGTCATATCCTTAGCTTCTATTTCTTCAGAAATAAGACACACATTTGGGTGGCATTGAAGTGCACACTCAAGCGCGATGTGGCTTGCAGAGCGTCCCATTACTTTTATGAAATGCCAGTATTTCTTTGATGAATTGCAGTCGCGTTCTATATTTCCGATAAGTTCTGAATATGTTTTTGTGCAGGTGTCAAAACCGAAGCTTGCCTCAATATATTCATTCTTGAGGTCACCGTCAATAGTTTTAGGACAGCCAATCACTTGAATTCCGTAGCCTTTTGAAGCATAGTATTCTGCAAGTACACACGCATTCGTGTTAGAGTCGTCACCTCCAATTATGACAAGAGCTTTGATGTCAAGTTCTTTCAAAATTTCATAGCCCTTTTCAAATTGTTCAACTTCCTCCAATTTAGTACGTCCAGAACCAATCATGTCAAATCCACCTGTGTTTCGATATTCTTCGATATAATCAGCAGTCAGTTCAATATATCTATGCTCAATGAGTCCTGATGGTCCCATTGTGAAGCCATAAAGTCGATTGTCTGGATGTAATGATTTAAGTGTGTCAAACAGTCCTGTGATTACGTTGTGACCGCCAGGAGCCTGTCCTCCGCTAAGTATAACACCTACATTTATGCGTTTAGTTACTTCTTCGTCACTTTTCACAAATTCCACAACGGGCATTCCGTATGTGTTGGGAAAGAGTTTCTTTATCTCATCTTGGTCTGACACGCTGTTGGTTGGTTCCCCTTCCTTAGCTTTTACTGCTCCGCGCAGTGCTAATGGCAGTTTAGGAACATAATTTGCTCTTTCAATTTCTAAAATACTCTTTTCCATGATTAAATATTTTTCTTTGTTTATAACCCTTAAAACTGCTACAAAATTAAGCATTTCTGCTCAGAAAAAGCCCTTAAACTGGATAAAAATGACGTTTTGTGCATTTTTTAGACTAACTTCTTTGCTTAAATCAATTTTTTCAATTAACTTTGTAATCAATAAATTATAGGCAATATGGCAAATAGAAGAAATTTAAAGCGTGACATCAACTACATCTGTAGTGACCTGTTTGCAGAGTGCATCGCAGCATCTCTTTATGGCGGAAATGATAAGCAAGTAAATTGCGACGTGGTTTTAAGTTCGATTTTGCGTATTCATAGCGATTTCATTCGCCGCGTTTCTTGTGTTGAACCAGGGATGAAACCACGCAATTATTTCAAACATCTAAAAGACGATTTCAACAGTCAGGTTTCTGATATTGTAGATAATATTAGAAACTTGGGATAAAAATATTATGCGAAGAAGACTTTTCCATTGGTTTTTATACCAATGTTTAGGGTGGAAGGCTGATGTTACTGTCGTCCATCCTGATAAATATATTATATGCCTTGCTCCACACACCAGTAACTGGGATTTTGCTTTGGGGCAGTTGTATGCTGGTGCTAATGGTTGGAAAATCAACTTCTTGATGAAGAAAGAATGGTTTTTCTGGCCTTTGGGCGGCTTTTTCCGTAAGGTTGGCGGCATTGCAGTAAATAGAAGTAAGAGTCAAAGCCTTACAGATTTTCTGGCTCAAGAAGCAAGACGCAGTTCTGTTTTTCATCTTTGCATAACTCCCGAAGGAACCCGTTCAAAGACAACTGAGTGGAAAAAAGGTTTTTACTATATTGCTCAAAAAGCCGACATACCTATTTTATTATATGGTATTGATTATGAGAAAAAGCTCATAAAGTGTACAAAGCAGATAGTTCCTACAGGCGACATAGAAAAAGACATGGAGGAACTGAAAAGCTATTATAAGGAATTCAAGGGCAAGCACCCTGAGAATTTCACGATAGGAGAATAGCATTATGAGCCTAATAAAAAAAATATTACTATCCCTTGTTGCTATATTCTTTATAGGGCTTGTTCCTTCTTCTGCCCAGAATCAGTCAGATAGGCTGGTTAATAAAAAGAATACATGGCGCGGCATTAACTATAAAGGCAACGAATGGGTTAAAAATGTGTCAAGTCCTCTTAAAATTAAAAGAGGGTTGCAAAATCGCCACATATCCGTATGGTCAAGTCATGGTCGTTATTATGACGGAAAAGAGGATAAATGGCGTTGGCAACGTCCTTTCTTGTTTGGTACAACAGAAGATTTGTATACCCAAACAATTGTAATTCCATATCTTATTCCAATGTTGCAAAATGCAGGTGCTGTTGTTTTTACTCCGCGTGAAAGGGACTGGCAGAGAAATGAAGTCATTGTTGATAACGATGTCAGCTATAGTCCTAATTATATGGAATATAGTGGCGGTGAGCAATGGTTGACTACATCACTTAGAGGATTCTCGATGCATTCTGGCAGCTATGTTGATGGGGAAAATCCATTCGAGGCGGGTTCTTGCAGGATGGCAAGAACAACAAGCGGAAGTAATATCAGTTTCATTTCCTATCAGCCTTCTATCCCTGAAAAAGGTGAATATGCTGTTTATGTGAGTTATCAGACTCTTCCTAATGGTGTTGACGATGCCGAATATTTGGTTTACCACAAAGGAGAAATAACAAAGTTCAGAGTAAATCAGAAAATGGGCGGTGGCACATGGGTGTATTTAGGAACATTTGAATTTGATAGAGGCAGCAGTCAGTTCAATCGTGTTGTCGTTACAAACAATAGCAAAAGTCGTGGAGTTGTAACAGCCGATGCTGTCCGCTTTGGTGGAGGAATGGGCAATATTGAGCGTGGAGGTAAAACAAGCAATCTGCCAAGAACACTTGAAGGCGCCCGATATTATGGACAGTGGGCTGGAGCACCATATTCCGTATATAGTTCTAAAAACGGCAACGATGACTATAGCGACGATATAAATGTTCGTTCTTTCATGACAAACTGGTTAGCAGGCGGTTCTGTTTATGTACCGAAAAAACAAGGAAAAGGCGTTCCGATTGAACTCTCTTTGGCGATTCACAGTGATGCTGGCTATGCAAAAGACGGAAAGTCGCTTATCGGTTCTTTGTCAATTTGTACAACAAATCATAACAATGGATTATTGAATTCTGGAGTTTCAAGAAATGCATCTCTTGATTTCGCCACAGCTTTGTTGAATAATTTGCAGAATGATTTGCAGTCTACTTATGGCAAGTGGACCATAAGGAGCGTTTGGAATAAGAATTATTCAGAAACAAGAGTTCCAGAAGTTCCAGCAGCAATACTGGAAACTTTGTCACATCAGAGTTTCCCCGATATGCGCTATGGACAAGACCCTAACTTCAAGTTTACTTTTGCACGGTCTGTGTATAAGACTATTCTGCGGTACATTTCTGAGATGCATAATACAAAATATGTAGTTCAGCCGTTGCGGCCTACTAATTTCTGTATTGAAAGAACTTCTCACGATAAGGTTACATTGAGATGGAAGGCACAAGCAGATAAACTCGAACCTACAGCAAAGCCAAATTCTTATATTGTATATACTGCAGTAGGCAATTCTTCATTTGATAATGGTACGAGGGTGAAAGGTAATTCTTTCTCTGTTAAACTTGAGCCTGGCAAGCTATATCACTTCAGGGTTACTGCTGCAAATAAAGGTGGAGAAAGTTTCCCAACTGAAGTCTTGTCTGCTTCATATCAGCCAACAGCGCAACGAACCCTACTTATTATTAATGGTTTCAATCGTCTGTCATCGCCTGCAATCGTAGAAAATGGTAATGAACAAGGTTTTGATATGGATGCTGATATAGGTGTCAGTTATGGCAAAACAGCAGGATGGGCTGGTAGGCAGATCAACTTCGACAAGTCTAAAATGGGTATTGAGGGCCCCAACGGTTTAGGTTTCTCTGGCGACGAGTATGTCGGTAAGTTCATTGCAGGCAATGACTTCAATTATGTTGCCACTCATGCAAGGGCAGTTTTTGATATCCGCCGTTATAATATTGTGAGCTGTTCTCGCGAAGCAGTTGAGTCTGGTGAAGTTGATATTAGCCGTTTCGATTGTGTTGACCTGATTCTTGGATTAGAGAAAAACGATGGTCATTCTCTTCGCTATTATAAGACTTTCACACCATCTATGCAGAAAATAATATCAAGATATCTGCAGCGTGGGGGAAGATTGTTTGTAAGTGGAGCATATATTGGTTCAGATATGCTTACTGGTGATGAACAGTCATTCTTGCGAAATTGGCTTAAGGCAGAGTATAGCCATTCTCAGCGATATGCTTATAACACTAAAGTTGTCGGACTTAATACTGAGATGGATATCATCAACGAACTCAATGAAAAACATTATGCAGCTACTTCTGTTGATGTGCTGACTCCTGTTTCACCCGCGTTCTGTGCCATGCAGTATGCCGATGGAAGTTCTTTATCTGTGGCTTATGCAGGCAAAGACTACCGTGTCTTCGTCATGGGATTTCCTTTTGAGTGCATTTCTGCTGAGAAAGAACGTAATTGGGTGATGAAAGGTATACTTAACTATTTAATGCAATAATACTTTTTGAAATGCAATTAACCGATTGGTTACCAACGACAAAAAAAGAAGTTGAACTCAGAGGATGGGACTCTTTAGATATCATCTTGTTCTCTGGCGATGCTTATGTTGACCATCCTTCGTTTGGAGCTGCTGTTGTTGGAAGAATATTAGAGGCCAATGGCTATAAGGTTGCTATTGTTCCGCAACCAGACTGGCATGGTGATTTCCGTGATTTTAAGAAACTTGGACGTCCAAGATTGTTTTTTGGAATTTCGCCTGGCTGCATGGACTCTATGGTTAATAAATATACCGCCAATCGCCGCTTGCGTTCTGAAGATGCTTATAGCCCTGACGGACGACATGATTGTCGTCCTGAATATCCTACGATTGTATATACAAAGATACTGAAGCAGCTTTTCCCCGATGTGCCTGTTGTGTTAGGAGGAATTGAAGCCTCACTCCGCAGACTCACACATTATGACTATTGGCAAGACCGTTTGATGCCTTGCATCTTGCATGAGTCGGGTGCCGACATGATAGTTTACGGAATGGGGGAGAGGCCATTGCTTGAACTCTGCCGGCAGATGGAAGAAGGTAGGGCTATTAATACTATTAATGAAATTCCCCAGACAGTTTTTCTTGCTAAAAAAGATGAAGTTCCAGGTGGAATAACCGATGATGATATTATTTTGCATAGCCATGAGGAGTGTATGCAGAACAAACGGGCTGAGGCGGAGAATTTCCGGCACATAGAGGAAGAGTCTAACAAGATGCATGCCCAAAGGCTTCTGCAACTTACGGGGAAGGTGTATACTGTAGTTAACCCGCCATATCCGCCTATGACAACAGAAGAACTTGATGCTTCATTCGACTTGCCTTATACTCGCCTTCCTCACCCAAAATATAAGAACAAGTGGATACCTGCATACGAAATGATTCGCCATTCTGTGAATATTCATCGCGGATGTTTTGGCGGATGTGCATTCTGTACTATCAGTGCCCATCAAGGCAAGTTTATTTCTTCTCGCAGTAAGGAGAGTGTTCTCCGCGAGGTGAAAGAAGTTATGAAACTGCCCGATTTCAAAGGTTATTTGTCTGATTTAGGTGGACCTTCAGCAAATATGTATTCCATGCATGGACGCAACTTGAAAGCTTGTGAAAAGTGTGCGCGTCCTTCATGTATTTTCCCTGCAGTATGCCCAAACCTTAATACAGACCACAGTAAGCTGATAGACATTTACCGTTCTGTTGACAGTATTCCTGGCATTAAGAAGAGTTTTATTGGTAGTGGAGTTAGATATGATCTGCTTCTGCATAAGAGCAAAGATGAGAATACCAATAAAGCCGCAGCCGAATATACTCGAGAGCTGATAACAAGACATGTGAGCGGACGACTGAAAGTTGCGCCTGAGCACACCAGTGATAGTGTGTTGCACTATATGCGTAAGCCTTCTTTCTCTCAGTTTGAGCAGTTCAAACGTATTTTCGACCGCATAAATCGTGAAGAAGGACTAAATCAGCAGATTATACCTTATTTTATTAGTAGTCATCCTGGTTGTCATCCTGCTGATATGGCAGAACTTGCCATAATAACAAAGGGGCTTGATTTCCATCTTGAGCAAGTGCAGGATTTCACCCCTACACCAATGACCGTCAGTACAGAAACATGGTATACAGGTTATGATCCATATACGCTCGAACCTGTTTATAGTGCAAAGACACAAAATGAGAAACTTGCCCAGCGACAGTTCTTTTTCTGGTATAAGCCCGAAGAACGTAGAAACATTGAAAAAGAGTTGCGAAAAATAGGGCGTGCAGACCTTATATCTCGTTTGTATAATTCTCCGATGATGCCACATTATGGCAATAATAAATCATCGCGTGATAGCAATAGAACTAGAAGAAAAACAACTGAAAGCAGGCAGCAGAGAAAAGGTCAGCATCAGATAAATCAGCATAGTGAACGTGGGAATAAGCAGAACAAATCGTCGAGAAGAAGGTGACAAGTCTTTTCGTCTTTCTTAAAATTGTTTTTGCGAATGTTTACTTTTAATTTGTAACTTTCAAAATCAGTCCGATTTTTTTGACGAAAAAAGTAAAAAATCTTGACAAACGGAATTTTCATTCTAGAGAAAGATTTTCCGCTTGGCACGAGGCTGAATGCAAAAATGTGTTTAATTGTTAATCAATCGGCTTAAACTATGTAAACGAACATAAGGAACGAAAAAGTGAAAGGTGTCCTTTCGCGATGCGAAACGTGGCATATCACAGTGCGATATGTGGCATATTGCACTGCCAAAGGTGCCCTTTCACACTGCGAAAGATGCCCTTTGACTTTTTTAACACTTATGTATTATGAGACGAAACGTATAATGTCTTGATATTGAACGGTTTACTAAAAAGAGCGAGAAACCGCCAAATACTCGCATATTTTGCAGCTTCTTTTTTCTTGGTCGCAAATTTTTAAGTTATCGGCGGGGGTCGTTAATCAATTTTTTGCCAAACTACGCTCTGAAAATTGCAAGTTTTCAATGTGCTATACTATATGTTTCGGCTCATTGGTTACAATCTGAACAAATATGGCCGAAATGAGTTTTAAAATGAAACTAATCTGATTCTTTCATGTTTTGCCGTTGCCTTACAGCCTCGAATAGCAATATGGCTGCGCTAACAGATACATTTAAAGAGTCGAGTCTGCCAAGCATTGGGATGAGAATATGAGCATCGGCAGCTTCTCTCCATATATTAGTTAATCCTGTTGCTTCTGTTCCCATTACTATAGCGGTAGACCTTGTCATGTCCGTATCATAATATAGTTTTGAGTCTTGAAGTTGTGCGGTCAGAATACTAATGTTGTTTTTCTTAAGAAAGTCAATGCACTCCTCCGAGCTGCATACCGCACAAGGTACTGTAAACACAGCACCGATTGAACTTCTTATAAGATTAGGATTATATAAATCGGTAAGAGGGTCGCAGACAATGACGGCATCTGCATGTGCCGCATCAGCACTACGCAGGATAGCACCGATGTTTCCTGGTTTCTCAACTCCTTCGATTACTAAAATCAAAGGTTTGTTACTTAACTTTAAGTCGTTGAGAGTGTGGCTTTTACTCTTAACGACTGCAATAACTCCTTCAGTGCTTCCTCTGTATGCAACTTTTTCGTAAACCTTGCTTGAAAGAGCGAACCATTTTGCTTTTTCAAGTCTGTGCTTCTGAGGAGTATTCAGCTCTGGGCAATAGTATACTGTCTCAACCTCAAATCCTGCTTCTGTGCAGTGGTTTATTTCGCGCATACCCTCTGCTACAAAAACACCTTCACTTCGTCTGTCTGATGATTTTTTCTGTAGTGTCAGCAGATGTTTTATTTTCGGATTTTGCAAACTTGTTATAAGTTCTTCCATTGCCCTTTTGATTTATAGTTATGTGCCGTTATTTTTTCTCAGCCTAAAAGTGTTATTTTTCCAGCACAATCACACACCAGTTGTTCGTTGTTTTCATACTGGTTTTATGTAGTCCCAGTTCTTCAGCCTTGCAGATAAGTATATCTGCGTCTTCTTCATAGAAACCGCTCAGAATCAGATGGCCTTCGCTTTTAAGCGACTTTGCAAAATGAGGCATGTCTGCCAGAAGTATATTTCTGTTGATATTTGCTATAGCTATATCGAATGTAGCTTCATGATTTCCAATAACACTAACATCTCCTTCGGCAACAACTATATTTGAAACATTGTTGATCTCGGCATTATGCTTTGTGTTTCTTACGCTCCAATCGTCGATGTCGTATGCAAATACTGACGAGGCACCACATTTTGATGCAACGATAGACAGAATGCCTGTGCCGCATCCGCAATCAAGTATATGCTTTCCAGACATGTCCATGCAGAGGAGTTGCTCTACGATCATTCGTGTAGTCTCATGCGTACCTGTGCCAAAAGCCTGTTTGGCGTCAATTTGTATGGCAATCGCATAGTTGTCTTTGTCTGTAGGAATCTGTTTTGTGTCGAAAATAATACACTTGTTTTCAATGCTTATTGGTTCAAAGCCAGCCTCTTCCCATGTCTCATTCCAGTCCTTATCTTCCATTTCTTCAATTTCGAATGATATCTCGACATTGGGCAATAACAGATCTTCTAAGTTTGACTTGAGAGTGTTTTCATCGAAAATCTTTGTCTGAACATAGCCGTTGAGTCCATCGGTAGTTTCTTCAAAACTCTCAAAGCCTGCCTCGCCAGCAGCCCACGCAACTAAGTCGCGAGCCTCTTCGGAGTTAGGGCTAATACTAAATTTTGCAACCAAATATTTCATAATTGTGTTAATTTTCAGTGCAAAATTAAAAAAAATAGGGAAAAACCTATCATCGTTTAGGGTTTTTCCGTATTTTTGCATGATAAAATTATATATTTTTGCATCGTAAAAATGCATCTGGCAATATTAAAATGAATATTTAAAACTTTAGCACTATGAAAAAGTTACTTCTTATATCATTGCTCTTAGGAGCTTCGCTCTTGAACACAAGTGCTCAAGACGACATGTATTTCACTCCAAAAAAGAAAGGTGAAGTGAAGCAGGTTGAGGCGCAAAAAACAAAAGTTGCTGAAACCTATTATAGTGGAAGTGACCGCGATGTAGATGAATACAATCGTCGTAACCTCCATAGTTCTTATGAGATGTTAGGCACTGACAGTCTTGGTACTGATATAATTGATTTCACAGCAGGTAATGGCGAGTATTCTGATTCTACCATATTTGCAGACAACTACGACTCTTACTATGCTGACGATTTTGATGATTCAGATTTCCAGTATAGCCGCAGAATGGGAAGATTCTACGACTTCTATGGCTGGTACGACCCTGTTTTCTTCAGTTATTATCACTATCCTTACTGGCGACATGGATATTATGGATGGTATGATCCTTGGTATTCTCGCTGGTATGACCCATGGTATAACACATATTACGGATGGGGCTACTATGGATGGGGCTGGCCTTACTATCGTGACTGGTATGGATGGTATAGACCATACTATCCTGGTTATTATGGCAGTGGCTGGGTGACATACGCTGGACATACGGGAACTGCAAACCATGATGGTGTGGGTCGCTCGTTTGGAGGAACTCGTGGAAATAGTACATTGGCTAACTCAAGAGGCAATTTCTCTGGCCGCAGAGGTTCTACTGTAGGAAACCATTCAGGTGCTGCACGTCGTGGCTCTACAAATGGTGTACGTCAGAGCACACGCTCAAACAACGGAAACTTCAGTGGTTCACGTAGCAATCGTGATTTCGATGCTATAAATGGCGGACCACGCAACATGGGTTCATACAATTCTTATCCAAGTGGTTCTGGCTCAAGCCGTTCTGGTGGCGGATTCACTGGAGGACATTCTGGCGGTTCACGAGGTGGTGGCGGAGGTCACTTTACTGGTCGCAGATAATCAGGATATGATATAAATGGATTGATATTATAAATAATGTTTAGATAAACCTTAATTAGAAAAACCATGAAGAAAATTGCAATTATAGCTGCATTGCTGACTGCTTCAATGTCGGGTGTGGCACAGGAAACTTACGAGAACGCAAAAATAGCAAACGAAGACCTTAATGGTACAGCGCGCTATGTTGGTATGGGTGGTGCGATGGAAGCCTTAGGTGCTGATATCTCTACAATATCAAGCAACCCTGCTAGTATCGGACTGTTCCGTCATTCCACTTTAGGTCTTTCTTTCGGACTTGTTTCTCAGCAGGATGTCCCAGGTTATGCAAGTGGCAGCAAGACACATGCAAGCTTCGACCAGATTGGTTTTGTTTACTCAACACGTTCAGGCAGAAACTCACATATTAACTTTGGATTTAATTACCATAAGTCAAAGAATCTCGACTTCATTCTTTCTGCTGCAGGAAAGCCTCAGAACGGTTCGCAGAATATGCAATCATACCTTAAAGGACTTAAAGGCAGCCAGAGCAATGGAGGTTTTAATATAGATACAGACAAGGAAGGTACCTATATCGGTTATGAAGACGAAAAAAGCACAAGTGTGGCTGCAACCTTCAACCAGCTTGACTATCTTTATTGGAATGCTTTTCTTGTAGACCCAAATACTGGCGACTTTGGATATAATCCTGCACAGTATTTTTGGTTCAACCGTAAGCATACAGGATATATTGGTTCTTATGACTTCAATATAAGTGGAAATATTAACGACCGTGTATACTTAGGTCTTACATTCGGATTGAAAGACGTTCATTATAACGGTTATGGCGAATATGTTGAACAGATTCATGAAGCAAAAGGTCAGCATAACGGATCTTTATCAGTTACAGATGACAGGAAAATAACTGGTACAGGTTTCAATGTATCTGCCGGTATCATTGTTCGCCCAGTCGAGGAGTCTCCATTCCGAATTGGTTTGTCTGTAACAACTCCTACATGGTATGACCTCACAACAGAGAATTATACAACCCTTGCGAATGGTACTGAGTTCGGAGCGTATGATAATGGTAACATAGGAGAAGGATATGACTTCAAACTGTATACACCATGGAAGTTTGGATTTTCTCTTGGACATACCGTTGGAAACTACCTTGCACTTGGAGCTTCATACGAATATTCTGACTATAGCAGTATGGATACTCGAGTAAACGACGGATTTGGCTATAGCTGGTACTATGATGAATACTATGACAGCAGTTCAAGCGATAAAGCAATGAACAATCATACAAAGAAAACCCTGAAAGGTGTTTCTACTATTAAGCTTGGTGCAGAGTATAAACCAATGCCAGAGTTAGCAATTCGCGCAGGTTATAACTATGTTTCTGCAATGTATGATAGCAATGGCTATAAGGATGGAGGTATTGTTTCAGAAGGCTCTTACTACAGTTCTTCAACAGACTATACGAACTGGAAGGGTACTAACCGCATGACTCTTGGTGTAGGTTACAATATAAATAAGTTCAATATTGACTTGGCTTATCAGTATAGTGAAACCAACGGAGAGTTCCATCCATACACAGCCATTTCAGCAAGTGATGCTATGAATAATGTGGTTGAGAAGATGAGCAATGACAAGTTTGATGTCTCAAATAAACGTCATCAGATACTTCTCACATTAGGTTATCATTTCTAAGAAATAATTTAATCTGACTAATATTTAGTTTTAAGTTAAAGTCTTGTTAAAGCTTTAGCAAAGGAGTCGAGGAAAGTGTTTTCCCGACTCCTTTTTGTGATTTTTTTATTAAAAAAAAGAGTTTTTCTTGTAAGTTCATAAAAAAATAGTACTTTTGTAAATCATATTTGTTAATCTTTAAATATGGCTTTAGAAAATAATCATGTTGTCATAATGGCTGGCGGCGTTGGTAGTCGCTTTTGGCCAATGAGCACAGTGCAGCGTCCAAAACAGTTTATTGATGTTTTGGGGGTTGGACGTTCACTGTTGCAACTTACTTTCGATCGTTTTAAAGGAATATGTCCAGCAGAGAATGTCTGGATAGTTACAAATAAGGATTATGCGCAACTCTGTCATGAGCAGTTGCCAGAAGTTCCGAGAAAAAATATACTTTGTGAGCCATGCCGACGCAATACTGCGCCATGTATTGCATACGTTAGTTGGAGGATTAAGGCAAGCGACGGTAATGCTAACATAGTTGTTACACCAAGCGACCATATTGTTACAAATACGGAAGAGTTTCGTCGTGTAGTGTCACAGTGCCTCAATTTCACTAATTTTACAGATGCTATTGTTACTCTTGGAATGAAACCAACAAGACCTGAAACTGGATATGGATATATTCAGGCAGATTTATCGTATAGTTCTCCTTCAAATAAGGAGATTTTCCGCGTTGACTATTTCCGTGAGAAACCAGACCTTGAGACGGCTCAAAAGTATATTAAGGACAATAGATATTTTTGGAATGCTGGTATTTTCATCTGGAATGTTAAGACCATCGTTAACGCTTTCCGTATTTATCAGCCCGAAATGAGTTCTGTGTTTGATAGTATTAGCGATGTTTTAGGTACTGACAAGGAACAGGATGTAATTGATCAGCGTTATGGAGATTGCGAAAGTATTAGCGTTGACTATGCTATAATGGAGAAGGCAGATGAAATATTTGTTTGTCCGTCTGATTTTGGTTGGAGCGATTTAGGAACATGGGGCTCGTTGCTTACACAGACAAGTCATGATATGTACGGAAATAGTCTTATAGGCGATAACATTTCCGTATATGATACCCGCAATTGTATAATTCACACAACCGAAGAACGAAAGGTTGTCGTGCAAGGACTTGATGGCTATATTGTTGCTGAAAAGGATGGAACTCTGCTGATTTGTAAATTGGCAGAAGAACAAAGAATAAAACAATTCTCAGAAAACAATTAAGATTGTAATAGTTGAATAATAAAAAGAAAAAGTAGATATAATGGAACAAAATAAAGTAGCATTAATTACAGGTATAACAGGACAAGACGGTTCATATCTTGCAGAGTTTCTGATAGAGAAGGGCTATGAAGTTCATGGTCTTCTGCGTCGCAGTTCTTCATTTAATACTGCCCGAATTGAACATCTTTATTTAGATGAGTGGGTGCGCGACATGAGAAAACAGCGACTGGTTAATCTGCATTGGGCTGATATGACCGACTCTTCGTCGCTGATTCGCATTATTGCAGAAACTAAACCAACCGAAATATATAATCTTGCAGCGCAAAGCCATGTAAAAGTATCATTTGAGGTTCCTGAATATACAGCAGATACAGATGCTGTAGGTGTATTGCGATTGCTAGAGGCTGTGAGAATTTGCGGACTCGAAAAGACTTGTCGCATATACCAGGCTTCAACATCCGAACTGTTTGGATTGGTACAGGAAGTGCCACAGCGCGAAACCACACCGTTCTATCCACGTAGTCCATATAGTGTAGCAAAACTCTATGGTTTCTGGATTATGAAAAATTATCGTGAGAGTTACGGAATGTATTGTTGCAATGGTATCTTATTCAATCATGAGAGTGAGCGCAGAGGAGAAACATTCGTAACAAGAAAGATTACTCTTGCTGCAGCGCGAATAGCTCAAGGTTTTCAGGATAAACTATATCTTGGCAATCTTAATTCTCTTCGCGACTGGGGATATGCTAAGGATTATGTTGAATGTATGTGGTTAATCCTTCAGCAGCCTAAACCTGATGACTTTGTCGTAGCAACTGGTGAATATCATACTGTTCGTGAATTTGCAACTCTTGCTTTCCACGAAGTAGGTATAGAACTTGAGTGGCAGGGTGAAGGTGTTGACGAAAAGGGTATAGACAAAAATACGGGTAAAGTGCTTGTTGAAGTTGATCCAAAATATTTCCGTCCAGCAGAAGTTGAACAGTTGCTTGGAGATCCAACAAAGGCTAAGACTGTTTTAGGTTGGAATCCACGTAAAACATCGTTTGAGGAACTTGTAAGGATAATGGTTCAGCACGATATGCGTTTTGTAAAGAAACTCCATTTGAAGGCACAAATTGAAGACTAATAGTAATGGCACTCGGCAAAGAAAGTAAAATATATGTAGCAGGTCATAGAGGACTGGTTGGATCTGCGATTTGGAATAATCTTAAGAAAAGAGGATATAATAACCTTGTAGGTCGCACTCATTCTGAACTTGACTTGACCGACCAACTGGCTGTAAGACGGTTCTTTGATGAAGAAAGGCCAGACGCAGTTGTTTTGGCTGCTGCATTTGTTGGCGGTATAATGGCAAACTCGCTTTATAGGGCTGACTTCATTATGCAGAATATGAAGATGCAGTGCAATGTTATTAGTGAGGCTTATGCTCATAATGTAAAAAAACTTCTCTTTCTTGGTTCTACATGTATCTATCCTAAGAATGCGCCACAGCCAATGAAGGAAGATTGTCTGCTGACATCTCCATTGGAATATACTAATGAAGAGTATGCAATTGCAAAAATAGCTGGACTCAAAATGTGTGAAAGCTATAACCTGCAATATGGAACCAACTATATCGCAGTGATGCCGACAAATTTGTATGGCCCAAATGATAATTTTCATTTGGAGAATAGCCATGTGATGCCTGCAATGATTAGGAAGATTTATTTGTCAAAACTTCTTAATGATGGTGACTGGAAGTCTGTCAGGACTGATTTGAATAAGCGTCCTGTTGAGGGAATAAATGGACAGGCTGAAGAACAGGATATCATTAAAGTGTTGGCTAAATATGGTATTGAGAATAATAAGGTGACGCTTTGGGGAACAGGAAAACCGCTTCGTGAATTTCTCTGGAGTGAAGACATGGCAGATGCTAGTGTTCATGTTTTATTGAATGTTGACTTTAGTGATATTATTGGTATAGAGAAATATTCTTCTGTATTTTATGGAACTAAGACTGATGGAAGTGTAGACAGAAATAGTAGTGAGGGTAGGGGAGGTGCAATACCTTCTTTGGGTGAAATCAGAAATTGCCATATAAATGTTGGAACGGGTAAAGAATTGACAATCCGAGAACTCTCAGAACTTATTGTCAAAGCTGTAGGTTTTTCTGGAGAAGTTCTTTTTGATGCGTCAAAACCAGATGGAACTCCAAGAAAACTTATTGATGTAGCCAAGCTTCATAGCCTAGGTTGGAAACATAGTATTGAAATAGAAGAAGGTGTCCAAAAGCTGTTTAGTTGGTATAAAAATGACCTGTCAATGTAGTTTTTTTATGTTTTTTGAAGAAAAATACAAAAAAAGTGGAAAAATATTTGGTGGGTTGGAAAAATAGACGTACCTTTGCAACCGCAATTCAGCAGCAAGGCTGATGTTTTAAGGGTTAATGTATGCGCTTGTAGCTCAGTTGGTAGAGCACCTGACTCTTAATCAGGGTGTCCAGGGTTCGAACCCCTGCAGGCGTACAAAAAGAGCAAAACCAATTGGTTTCGCTCTTTTTGTTTTAATGTATATTTAATATTATTTTGTTTACTTGTTAAGTCTTCTCCACAAAAGTTTGTTCATTGCCATGAGTCTACGACCTTGTCTCGTTATGTCAGAACGTACAGTACTGATGTTGTTGAAAAGTTCAGTCAGAACATTCTGAACCATATTTGGTTGTCTGAGCTGTTTGTTAGCTTCTGGGTTTACGACGATCTTTATTCCTTTTTCAATAAGTTTTATTGTTATGTCTTCCCCAAACTGTGCAGGGTCTCCGTCGTAATGTATTGGTCCAGGTTTGCTTCGCTTTATATGAATTTGTTTTGAGCGGAAAGTCTTAATCTTGCTGCTTTTGTTCAATGTTTTGTTCATCATGTCAAAACTAACTTGTGGAGCATCAAGAATATCGAAAGGTTCCATTATTATTACATCCATAAGTCCGTCGCTCATAGATGCTTGTGGAGCAATATAAGCATTGTTGCCATACTGTGAGGCATTTGCGCATGAAATGAGATAGGCCTTGTAGCGTTTAGTCGTGCCAGTTTCGTCCTCGACAGTGTAAATTTCAGGCTTGTATCGAAGCCCTTCTTTCAGTACATGTTCCATGTATTTTATAGGTCCTCGCTTGTTTCCTTCTGCAAATTTCATGCTTATAAAAGCATCGAACCCCATTCCGCAGGTACAGAAGAAAGGCGTGTCATTGATAAGTCCGTAGTCAAGATTGTGAATCTCACATTGATTTATAATGTTAATAGCTTTCCTTATGTTTATAGGTATCATGAGGTGACGGGCTAAACCGTTGCCAGAGCCGCATGGTATTATGGCCATAGCTGTATTGGTCTGAATTAATGCTCTTCCAACTTCGTTTATTGTCCCATCTCCTCCGACAGCTACGACTATGTCAGCATTGGATTCACTTGCTTCTTTTGCAATAACAGTTGCATGTCCAGCATATTCTGTTTGTCTAATAGTATACTCAAATTTGTTTTTATTCAAGTATTTTTCTATTAGTGAAGGAATGCCGGCTTTCTTAATGGTTCCCGATATTGGGTTCATTATGAATACTATCTGCAACTTTCTTTCCATATTGATTGCAAAAATAATAATTTTTCTTTCATAAACTATTATTTGCAATGAAAAAAACAACCTAATGAAACATTTATTGGGAAAAAAAGAAAGTTATATTACATTTTTTTGTACCTTTGCAGCCTGAACAAATAACTTAATAGTTATTATACCTATTACTATATGGGAATTTTACAAGAAAGATTTAAAAGTTATAGACGTCCACAGCGTTATATGGCTGAGGGTGTTTATCCATATTTTCGTGAAATAACAGGAAAACAGGATACAGAGGTGAATATGTCAGGTCATAAAGTCCTGATGTTTGGTTCAAATGCTTATACTGGTTTGACTGGTGATGAACGAGTTATCAATGCAGCAAAAGAAGCTCTTGACAAGTATGGTTCTGGCTGTGCAGGTAGTAGATTTCTTAATGGAACTCTAGATATTCATGTTCAACTCGAAAAAGAGTTGGCAGAATTTGAGCATAAAGAAGAAGCAATGTGTTTCTCTACTGGTTTTTTCGTGAATTCTGGTGTTATTCCTGTTTTATGTGGACGCGAAGATTATATAATTTGTGATGAAAGAGACCATGCAAGTATTGTTGATGGTCGCCGTCTTTCTTTTGCAAAACAGTTGAAGTATCGCCACAACGATATGGAAGATTTAGAGAAGATTCTTCAAAAATGTGAAGAAGAAGCCTTAAAACTTATAGTTGTTGATGGAGTTTTCTCTATGGAAGGCGATCTCTGTAATCTTCCTGAAATTATTCGATTGAAGAAAAAATATAAGAATGTAGCCGTTATGGTCGATGAGGCTCACGGTCTCGGTGTCTTCGGAAAAGAAGGTAGAGGAGTTTGTGACCATTTCGGACTTATTGATGATGTTGATATCATTATGGGTACATTCAGCAAGAGCTTAGCAAGTATTGGAGGATTTGTTGCTGCTGATTTTGATACAATTAATTATCTGCGCCATGCAGTTCGCACATACATTTTCAGTGCATCAAATACACCTGCTGCGACAGCTGCTGCTCGTGAGGCATTGCATATTATCAGAAAAGAGCCAGAGCGTATTGAGAAATTATGGGAAGTAACCAATTATGCACTTAATAGATTCCGTGAAGAAGGATTTGAGATAGGTGATACTGAGAGCCCAATTATTCCTCTTTATGTTAGAGATGTTGACAAAACATTTACTGTAACAAAGTTGGCATTTGATAATGGAGTGTTTATTAACCCTGTAATTCCTCCAGCATGTGCACCACAGGATACTTTGGTACGTTTTGCTTTAATGGCAACTCATACTCGTGAACAAGTCGAAAAAGGAGTGCAAGTATTGAAGAAAGTATTCAAAGAATTGGATATTTTGAAATAATTTAGCGTTTTTCGTAAAATAAATGCATAAAAATTTGCATGTTTCAAATAAAGTTTGTACTTTTGCATCCGCTAATCAGAACTAAGAATAGCAACGGGGTGTAGCGCAGTCCGGTAGCGCGCCTGGTTTGGGACCAGGTGGTCGCAGGTTCGAATCCTGTCGCCCCGACTGTTTTAAAGCAAAAGGAAGCATCAAGATAGATGCTTCTTTTTTGTTTAGTATTAGGTTGTTAGATAATGTTATAGAATTTATATTTGTTTCATTTGTAATACTATTTTGTCTGATCGGAAATTATTATTCGGTTAGGATTATTTAGAAAAGTAGAGGTTAACTTGTTTTATAAATATTTATATCACTGAAAACGGGAAGTACACAATATATATGTACTTCCCGTTTCTATTAAGATTTATGTTGGTGAGTTGATTATTTTATCATGTTAATAGAGCGTTTAATAAACTCGTTCAATGCAGAACCTTTTAACATTCCATTCTGAAGCAGAGCAATGTCTATTAGTTGATGAATTATGCTGTTGTCTTTTGCTGCATCAGAAATAATTTGTTTCTTCTTGTCTCGTTGCTCTTTCTCTGCTTTTTCTGTTTCTTCAACATCCTTCTTTTCTTCGTCAGTTATTTCTTCTGGCTTTTTCTTTCCTTGTTCTTGGCGCAATGCAGCAAGGCGAGCTTCAAGACCTTTAATTTCGCTGTCTATAGGTTTTAAAGTTTCTCCGCATTTTGCTGTTGTATCTTCAAGAATCTTCTTAACGAGTTTGTGGTCAGAGTTAAGTACCATACTGTAAGCATCAGGCATCTGAGCATAGAAGTTCATTCCGCTTTGGAAGCGGCTCATATCCTTCATTCTGCGCATATACTCACTTTGAGTTATTACTATTGGAGCAGCCTCTTCACCCAAACTTTGAATTTCGACATAGAATTCTGCCTTTTCAAGTTTAGGAAGTTGAGAGCGGAATGCTTCAGTTAGTTGTTCTGTTTCAGTTATATTTAATTCGTTATGTGGCGTATCTTCTTTCTTTATGAGTCTTTCAATGATATCACCATCAACTCTTGTGAAGTGGCATTTCTCAAACTTTTGCTCTAAATGTTGAATTAGAGGTGTATCTAAATCACCATCCATCAGCAATACACTATATCCCTTCTGACGTGCGGCTTCAATATATGTATATTGCTCTTCACGATTTGTTGCATATAGATAAATAAGTTGCTGATCTTTGTCTGTTTGATTATCTTTTATAAGCTCGCGGTATTCATCATAGGTAAAATACTTATTGTCAACATCCTTAAGCAATGCAAAGTCTTTAGCACGGTCGTAGAAGTCCTCTTGAGCAAGCATACCATAGTGGATAAATATCTTCAAGCTGTCCCACTTCTCTTCAAATTCTTTGCGATTCTCTTTGAAGATACTGTTCAGACGGTCTGCAACTTTCTTCGTAATGTATGTTGAGATTTTCTTTACATTTGAGTCACTTTGCAGATATGAACGGCTTACATTTAATGGTATATCTGGACTGTCAATCACTCCATGTAAAAGCGTAAGAAATTCAGGCACTATACCTTCAACCTGATCAGTTACGAATACTTGATTGCAGTATAGCTGTATCTTGTTGCGTTGCAAGTCAATATTTGATTGTATTCTTGGGAAATAAAGAATACCTGTAAGGTTGAAAGGATAGTCAACGTTGAGGTGTATCCAGAATAGTGGTTCATCCTGCATTGGATAGAGGGTGCGATAGAAAGACTTATAGTCTTCATCTTTCAAGGTACTTGGTGACTTAGTCCATAGTGGTTCTACATCGTTGATTATGTTATCTTCTTCTGTGTCAACCTGTTTTCCGTCTTTCCATTCAGTCTTCTTTCCAAAAACTACAGGAACAGCCATAAACTTGCAATACTTATTCAGAAGTGATTCTATTTTCTGTTTCTCTAAGAATTCCTTGCAGTCGTCGTCAATATAAAGTACAATATCGCTACCTCTTTCTTCTTTTTCAGCCTCTTCAATCGTAAATTCAGGGCTACCGTCGCAACTCCATTTCACAGGTTTTGCATCTTCCTTATAGCTTCGTGTTATTATTTCTACTTTTTTGCTAACCATGAAGGCAGAGTAGAATCCCAGTCCGAAATGTCCGATTATGGCATTTGCATTGTCTTTATATTTGTCTAAAAAGTCGTTGACACCAGAGAATGCTATTTGGTTAATGTATTTATCAATTTCTTCGGCAGTCATACCTATACCATTGTCGCTGATGGTCATTGTACCTGCTTTCTCATCAAGAGCAATCTTAACCTTTAAATCTCCGAGCTCACCTTTAAAATCACCTTTTTCCTTCAGTGTTTTTAGTTTCTGTGTGGCATCTACTGCATTAGATACCATTTCGCGCAAGAAGATTTCATGATCAGAATAGAGAAACTTTTTGATTACGGGGAAAATATTCTCTGTTGTTACCCCGATATTACCTTTTTGCATAATAAAACTTTAGTTTTAATTTACATTTATAGTTAAAATCAAATCTTATATGTAATTGCATCACAATATATCATTTACTATGGTTTGAATATTCGGCAAACAATTACTAAAAAGGTAATTTACAAATTTTGTGCCAAAGTGGTTTTATAATAGTAATAAAAGATTGTTTTTCACAAAAAAAACGGATTATGCAATCCAGTTTGTTCAACTGTCATTTATTGCATAATCCGTTATGTTGGTTGAGAAATGGTATTTAACCAATCCCGCTATTAGAATTTCTTGTATCCGTATGCAGAGTCGCTGCCAAGTTCTTCTTCTATGCGAATCAATTGGTTGTATTTTGCCATACGGTCAGTTCTTGAAAGAGAACCTGTCTTAATCTGTCCTGAGTTTGTCGCTACTGCGATGTCTGCAATTGTTGTGTCTTCAGTTTCTCCAGAACGGTGAGATGTAACTGTTGTATATCCATGACGGTGTGCCATTTCAATAGCGTCGAGAGTCTCGGTTAGCGAACCAATCTGATTAACTTTTATCAAGATTGAATTAGCTGCCCCCATTCTGATACCCTTTTCTAAGAACTTAACATTGGTTACAAACAAGTCATCGCCAACCAACTGGCAACGGTCGCCAATAGCCTTAGTCAATTTCACCCAGTTTTCCCAGTCGTTTTCGTCAAGTCCGTCTTCGATAGAGTCAATAGGATATTTTGTGATAAGTTCTTCAAGATATTTAATTTGCTCTTCGGCTGTAAGCTTCTTTCCGTTAGGATCTTTCTTTTTTCCATCTTTCAGCTGGCGATAATCATAGAACCATTCACCATTTTCTTGTGTTGCAAATTCGCTTGCAGCACAGTCCATTGCTATTGTGATATCCTTGCCTGGCTCATATCCTGCATCGCGAATAGCTTGGCATATGCTGTCGAGTGCATCTTCAATTCCCTCAAGTGCTGGTGCAAAACCACCTTCGTCACCAACAGCAGTTGAAAGACCACGCTTCTTCAGCAATTTTGCAAGTGCATGGAAAACTTCAGCTCCCATGCGTATAGCCTCACGCTCATTTGGAGCTCCAACTGGACGAATCATAAACTCCTGGAATGCAATAGGAGCATCAGAGTGAGCACCTCCATTGATGATGTTCATCATTGGCACTGGCAGGGTAAATGTATTGCATCCTCCGATATAGTGATAGAGAGGAATATTGAGGGCTTTGGCCGCAGTCTGGGCAACAGCGAGAGAAACGCCAAGGATAGCGTTGGCTCCTAGTTTAGACTTTGTTGGTGTGCCATCGAGCTCAATCATCTTGTGGTCGATAGCGCGTTGATTTAAAATGCAGTCACCTTTCAGTGCTGGGGCTATTATTGTATTGACATTTTCAACAGCTTTCAAAACACCTTTTCCTAAAAATCTCTGCTTATCACCGTCACGAAGTTCAAGTGCTTCGTTCTCACCTGTTGATGCACCAGATGGCACAGATGCACGTCCCATGACGCCATTCTCTAATCTTACTTCAACTTCTACTGTTGGGTTTCCTCTTGAGTCGAGAATCTCTCTTGCGTGTACTTTTTCTATAATCATACTTTTAAAACTTTATTTTCTTTTTGATCGTTTCTATTCATTAACTTTCAAATGTGAGCTGCAAAGGTAATATTTTTTTGTCAATGGGCAAAAAACAAGTGCTGTTTAAACTCTTATTTTATCTTTATCTTATCCTAAATCAAAACGTTATGAACTTATTCTTTTGCAAGTTTCTTGATAAACTCTTCTGCTCTTTGCAAGTCTTCTGGTGTATCTATTCCGATTGTCTCGCAATTTGTTGTGCCAACTTTTACTGCAATGCCATGTTCAAGCCATCTCAGTTGTTCCAGGCTTTCTGCCAGTTCAAGCGGAGTCTGTTCAAGTTTTGTAATTTTCATTAGTGTTTCTCGGCGGTAAGCATACAGTCCGATATGTTTCAAGAAAGGATAATATTTTAGCCAATCAGTATGTTCCTTTCCTCTTACGAATGGTATAACACTACGGCTGAAATATAATGCTCTGCCATTTTGTCCTACAACAATCTTTGGAGAGTTTGGATTGTCAGCGGCATCCATGCTTTCAAAAGGTTTGCCCAAAGTGGCAATCTCAGTATCGTTATCATCAAAAAGACTCATAACGGTTCTTATCTGGTCTGGATGTATGAAAGGTTCGTCGCCTTGAATGTTTATTACGACATCCGCCTTACTTTCTATCTTTTCAACAGCTTCGGCTATTCTGTCGGTTCCGCTTTTGTGCTTGTCTGAGGTCATAATTGCCTTACCGCCAAATCCGACTACAGCATTATATATTCTCTCGTCGTCGGTAGCAACATATACTTCGTCAAGCACACTGCTTACTTGCTCATAAACTCTCTCGATCACCATTTTTCTGCCAAGCGTGGCTAATGGTTTGCCCGGAAAACGCGATGACGCATAACGGGCAGGAATAACAGCTATAAATTTCATGCTGCAAAATTACTATTTTTAATTGATATTTAATCCATTGGCGTATTTAAAAAAATGATTTATTTATAAGTTGACTAAACTTTCGCAAGTTTTATTCTCTTTAGGTTTCAAAGACCTTAAGTTCACTTCGCTTTAAGGTTATTCAAGGTAATTACACATAAATTATGTATCATAATATGCCAGCTTCATCGCACTTAAAATAATTTGCACTAACTCAATTTGAACTAATGATATTACCTGCCACTTTGTCAAACTGTTCACATTGTAAATATCGTATGTGATTTTACACGCTTTTGTCAAAATATTTCATAATAGTGGTGGTTATTGCAACATTATAGATTTGTACGCATAAATTACAATGAACTTTTCTAAAAAATGCTAATGCTTTTTGCCGTATTATATTTTTTTCGTACTTTTGGCAAATAATTAAGATAGAAAAAAATGAAAATCAATAGAAATATAATCGCTGCTTTTTTGTTAATGTCAACACAAGTCGTAATGGCTCAGAAGATTACACTTGGTTCATGCATCACAAAAGATAAAGGACAATATAATGGTGAGATGGTTGCTGGTAAGCCACATGGTAAAGGTCGTGCGGTATATCCAAATGGCGACATTTATGAAGGAGAATATGCCAAAGGAATGCGCAACGGTCAAGGTGTCTACTCTTTTTCTGATGGAGAAAAATATGAGGGTACGTGGCTAAACGATCAGCAGCACGGCAAGGGGACATACTATTTTTCTAACAATAACCGCTATGAGGGACTTTGGTATCGCGACTACCAGCAAGGACACGGCATAATGTATTACTATAATGGCGATGTCTACGATGGCGAATGGGTAAAAGACATGCGGGAAGGAAAAGGCCGCTATACTTTCAAGAGCGGTGCTTATTATAGCGGAAAGTGGAAAGGTGACATGAAAAACGGCGAGGGTACTTTCGACTGGGGCGACGGTTCTTCCTATTCTGGTATGTGGGTTAACAATCAGCGTTCAGGCAAAGGTACATTCAAGTATGCTGATGGCGATGTATATATAGGTGAATGGAAAGAAGACAACCAGAATGGTAAAGGTATATATAAGTTCCAGAATGGCGACGTTTACGAAGGTAACTATGTTGACGGTGAACGTACCGGAGATGGCATTTTCACTTATGCCAACGGCGATAAATATACAGGTAGATTTCTCAATGGAGATAAATCTGGCGTAGGAACTTATGTGTGGAAAAATGGAGATACTTATGTTGGCGATTGGAAAAACGACCAGCAAAATGGTCATGGTAAATTGACAACAAAGGGGGGCGATGTCTACGAAGGTCAGTTTAAAAAAGGAAATGTTGAAGGAGAAGTCATAATCCATTTCCATGACGGAAGTCGTTTCAAAGGAGTCTATCGCAACGGAAAGCGTAATGGCGGTGCTATAGAGGAGACAAAAGACGGAAAACGTTTTGAGGGTTACTATATTGACGATAAACGCGATGGTAATTTTGTAGAAAAAGACCGTGATGGTAGGATTACTGCTCATGGCAGATATGAGAATGGAAGGCGAATTGAAGAATAGTTACTTATGGTGACTATTCTTTCTTGTTTCTATATTTATTAAAGTCGTTCTTCGGAAATGCAGCAAACAGATACATCCAATATCGGAATAGTTAGTCGAGACATGTGGCTTAAGCCTTATGAAGCAATTATAAGGAAGCGACATGACAAAGCTCAGACCAAAATGCAGTTGTTGACTGGCAATGGCAAATTTTCGTTATCTGAATTTGCAAACGGTTATCGTTATTTTGGTTTGCAGCATAACGATGACGGATGGACTTTCAGAGAGTGGGCTCCAAATGCTACAGCTATATATCTTGTTGGCGACTTCAATGACTGGCAAGAGTCTGAGCAGTATCGTCTGAAACGGATTGGTACTTCTGGTTATTGGGAAATTGAATTACCGTCAGAAACACTTAAACATGGTCAGCATTACAAGATAAATGTTTATTGGAATGGTGGACAAGGAGAGCGCATTCCTGCATGGGCAACTCGTGTGGTTCAAGATGAAACAACCCGTCTTTTCTCTGCACAAGTTTGGTCTCCTCATGAAAAATATTCGTGGAAAATAAAGAATTTCCAACCTCGTCGCAGCCCGCTTCTCATTTATGAGTGCCATATAGGAATGGGGCAAGATGGTGAAAGGGTAGGAACATATAATGAGTTTCGTGAAAATGTATTGCCGAGAATTGTAAGTGCTGGATATAATTGTATTCAGCTAATGGCTATTCAGGAACATCCTTACTATGGGTCTTTTGGTTATCATGTCAGTTCTTTCTTTGCTCCTTCAAGTCGTTTTGGTACTCCCGAGGAGCTTAAAATGCTGATAGACGAAGCTCATTCTAAAGGTTTAGCTGTGATAATGGATATTGTTCATTCTCATGCAGTTAAGAATGAAGATGAAGGATTGGGCAATTTCTGTGGCGACAATAGCCAGTATTTCTGCAAGGGAAGTCGCCGACAACATCCTGCATGGGACTCTCTTTGCTTTGATTATAGTAAAGATGAAGTCATCCATTTTCTCCTTTCGAATTGCAAATACTGGTTAGAAGAATTTCATTTTGACGGATTTCGCTTCGATGGAGTTACCTCAATGCTTTATTTTAGTCATGGATTAGGTGAGGCTTTTGTCAATTACGATGACTATTTTAATGGCAAGCAAGACGAAGATGCTATTTGTTATTTAACATTAGCCAATATGCTTATTCACCAGATAAACCCAAAAGCTTTTACTATTGCCGAAGAGGTTAGCGGAATGCCAGGATTGGCTGCAAAGGTAGAAGATGGCGGCTATGGTTTCGATTATCGTATGGCGATGAATATACCAGACTATTGGATAAAGCTCATAAAGGAGACTCCAGACGAGCAATGGAAACCTTCTTCGCTGTTTTGGGAACTTTGTAATAGACGTAAAGATGAACGAACTATCTCTTATTGCGAAAGTCACGATCAGGCTCTGGTAGGCGATAAGACGATCATTTTCCGTCTTGTTGATTCTGATATGTATTGGCATTTCAAGATTGGCGATGAAAATGAAACGGTGCGTAGGGGAATTGCTTTGCACAAGATGATTCGTCTTGCAACCTTATCAACTATAAATGGTGGCTATCTCAATTTCATGGGTAATGAATTTGGGCATCCAGAATGGATTGATTTTCCGCGTGAGGGCAATGGCTGGAGCCATAAATATGCTCGCCGCCAATGGCATCTTGCCGATGATGACGACCTCTGTTATAAGTGGCTTGCGCTCTTTGATGCAGAAATGTTGCGAGTGGTTAAAATGCAGAAAAATTTTATTCGAACTGCTGTTAATGAGATATGGCATGATGATTCCGACCAGATTCTGGCGTTTAGTCGTGCAAACATGGTTTTCATTTTCAATTTCTCTCCATCAAAATCGTATACTGATTATGGCTTTTTGGTAAAGGAAGGGGCATACGAAGTGGTGCTAAATACTGACAATAAGGCTTTTGGTGGTAATGGTTTTGCAGATGACAGCGTGACACATTTCACTATTCATGACGAATTATATGCACATCAGAACAAAGGATGGTTGAAAATGTATATTCCAGCCCGTTCAGCAGTTGTGCTTAGAAAGAAAGATGGTTGATGAAAATTAGCATAAGTTTCCTTTCTTTTCGATATGGTTTTATGCGTTTAATCATCGTTTCGGATATATTTAAAATAAAAAAGTAAAACTTGAAGTTGTAAATGTTTGACGATAATAATAAGACTACATCACATTATATATATATGCGTACTATTTGCGCAATAGTGTTTGTTACATTCACTTTCTCTTATTTGTTTTTCTATCAGTCTGATGTCTTGACATTGACACAGCATATACTTTCAGGCGGGAAAACCCATTATCAGCCACTTATCGGTTCGTTGCTGATTACATTATTATTGTTTCTCGTTCAGCTGGGAGTATATTTTCTAACCAGAATAAGATTGCGTTTCCACGCCCTTACTTATTTTCCGTCATTGCTTTTATTGGCTGTCCTCACAAATATTGAGCCTGAGATTATACAGAATAAAACATATATTCATTGGTTTTGGGCAGCTCCTTTGCTTCTGATAATATATGTTTTTGCAGTTTTTTTAGTAAAACAGTATCAGCAGATTGAAACATTCGAACCAAAGGTTAGTTTTGCAATAAAGTTGTTGTGGATAAATTTATTGCAGTTGTTTTTTATGTTTCTATTTGTTGGACTTGTGGGTAGCAATAATGATATACTTCATTATCGGCTTAAGATGGAAACAAGTATTCTTCGCTCTGATTACGAAACGGCGCTCAGTGTCGGGAAAAAATCGCTTATTAGTGATAGTAGCCTGACTATGCTTCGTGCTTTTTGTTTGTCGCAGAAACATAAACTTGGTGAAGATTTCTTTACCTATCCGATAGTTGGTGGAAGCGAATCTTTGTTGCCTGACAATGATAATGTTAAGACATATTTATTTCCTTCTGATTCAATCATAAAATTATCGAAACGTAAGTCTGTATATTATGATTATAAACTTGTTAAGTTGCTGCTGGATAGGAATTTGTCTTTGTTTGTTAAAGAGTTGGGAAAGTATTATAAAATAGACTCTAAATTACCTGTTCATTATAAAGAGGCACTTACCTTATATGCTGAAAAATATCCAAGCGAAAAAGCTATTTTTCAAGATGAAGCCATGAAGGCCGACTATTTGGACTTTGACAAAATGAAACATAGTCATACCGACAAAATGGCTCGGATGTCTGAATTGCGTGATGTTTACGGCACGACCTATTGGTTCTATTATTTCTATGGTGTTTAGATTTTGTAGCTGATTACTCTTAAAGGGATTCTTTCAGGATGTTGTTAAGAAGAAATGTTGCATTCTGGTTCTTTGCTGCACCTCTTGTGATTTTATATGTATAAGTAACTTTGTCAGAAAGGCCTATTTCAAAACAATAGTTCAAAAAACGTTCAGGATGCTCCTGTTCCATCTTTGATAGTTCTAAGTCGTGAGTTGCAACAACTCCTGTAACAGGCAAAGAGGAAACTGATTTGAGGAATAGTCGAGAACCATTAAGTTTGTCAAGTGAATTTGTACCTTTCAGTATTTCGTCAAGAATTATCAGTGTATTTTTATTTTTCTTGCATGCTTCTATAAGTTGTTTCAGTCGTAATAGCTCTGCATTGAAGTAGGATATGCCATGAGAAAGGTCGTCGGTAGTTCTCATGCTGCTGAACAATGAGAATACAGATACTTTTAGTTCATCAGCAAATACTGGCATGCCAGACATTGCTAATATGTAGTTTATGCCTATAGAGCGAAGGAAAGTGCTTTTTCCTGCCATGTTAGCACCTGTTATTATGTAGTATTTCCTGTTGTCTATATTGAAGTCGTTGCCAACTGCTTTATCGCCAAGAAAAGGATGGCGTAACGATTTTGCCTGATATATTACATCTTCATTTTCCACTATCTCGGCATCAACAGCCTGTGGCTCATTAAATCTGAATGTAGCCATTGACACTGAAGCGTCAAATTTGCTTATTGCGTCAATCCATTCTTCAATCCTAAACATGTATTTTTCTTGCCAGTGAAGAAAACGTCTGACAATGAAGAAGTCGTACAGTAAGAATGTATTGAATAGCAAAATGCCAAGTATGTTTGCTCTTCTGTCAATACTGTCGAGTAGCGTTTTTAATTCATTGAATGCTAATTCTGCATTTGCATCATTAGAAGTCAGGGTGCTGATGATGTTTTTATTGCCTTTGCTCTCAAGTTTAGAATTTGCGATTATACTTATCTGAGATATGTAGTTTTTCAGTTGTTTATGTATTACTCCAACGGCTTTTGACATCTTCTTAATAGGATTAAGGCATAGAGAGTAGACTATAAAAAACTGTATTGAGCCCCAGACAATCGGCAGATTGCTGCTTGTTATACCTAATATGGAAGTGATAATAGTTCCCAAAAAGCAAATTATTGCCAATAGCGCAATGGCAAGTGATATTCTTGATTTGGGAAATGACGGTATATCTATGTCTCTTATATGATTTAGTTTATCGAGTATCTCTTTGGTATCTATTGTTTCTTTCTGACCTAATGACAGATAGTATGCTCGCAAGTTCTCTCTATCTGCCAATTCTTTTATGGCATCTCTGTTTTCTGTAATTGTCTGAATGTTTGCTGGTTTTATATCAGATAGGATGTTGGCAAGACAGTCACTTCCGCCAGATGTAATCGTTCTGTTTATTCTATTGAATAAAGACAACTTCCCAAATATGTCAAGGTCGAATGTAAAATCGTGTTGCGAATCAATATATTTCTCTCCATCTTGAAATGGAGAATAGTCTCCATTCAGGTAGGAAACTTCTTTTTCATAGACAATTTTCAGATTAACTTTTTCTTCAATTCTTCTCCCTGTTTGTTTGTCTCTTTGTCTGACGGCAATGTAAGAGATAATGCTTATAGCAGAAATTGCTAAAAATATATTTCCGCCATGCCACAAATAATATATAAGTATGGCACCTGCTGCTGTAATAAACGTCGCCAGCTCAAGTGTGATAAAAAGTTTATTGTACCTTTTCAGCCTTGAAATTTCAGATTTAAGTATTTGGATTTGTTGCAGATAAAACTCCTTTATTTCCTCTTTGTTGCGCATGATTTTGTTTCTTTATTTGATTTAAGTTTTATATATAAAAAGACAAAGAAAGTTCCCTCCCCGATACTATTTCTTTATTCTGCTTTGGTTGCGTGCGGCGAAGTCCTTCCACCCATGGTAACTAACGTCAGATTCTGGCTTGCCCATCTGCATGAAATGGCAGTAGGCTGCGCCTAAAGCATCGGTGGCATCCATAAATCTCGGCATCTCTTCTTCTTTAAGGTGGAGTAGTCGTTGCAGCATTCCCGCAACTTGCTCCTTCGATGCTTGCCCTTGCCCCGTAATAGCCATTTTTATCTTTAGCGGAGCATATTCATGTATTGGGATGCTATGGTGTATGGCTGCTGCTATTGCTACGCCCTGTGCACGACCAAGTTTTAGCATAGATTGTACGTTTTTGCCAAAAAAAGGGGCTTCGATAGCCATTTCGTCAGGCAGAAACTCGTCGATAATTCCTGTAACACGTTCAAAAATCTTGCCCAGTCTTAAATAAGTGTCGCCGACCTTTCGCATATCAATGACGCCCATCGCCACCATTTCCGCCTTGTTGCCGACAACGCGTATTATTCCATATCCCATTACATTCGTGCCAGGGTCTATGCCAAGAATTATCTTTTCTGCCTTATTCATCTTGTGAAGTTGACTGTTTTATCTTTCAAGGAAGGGGTTGGTCTGCAGTTCTATTCCTATTGTCGTTTCACTGCCGTGTCCTGGTTTCACCATAGTTTCGTCAGGTAGTTGAGCCAGGGTTCTCAGACTTTGAATAATCTGCATCATGTTTCCGCCTTGCAGGTCGGTTCTGCCTATTGACTGTTGAAACAGGGTGTCGCCTGTGAAAACTACATTCTCCTCTTTGCAATAGAAGCAAACCGAACCGCGAGAGTGTCCTGGAGTTGGCATGACTTTCAGTTTGTGGCTGCCAAAGCATACCGTTCCGTTTTCTTCGAGAATTGTTCCTGCTTTTGGCAGCTCAAAATTAAGCTGCATGCCATAGAACGAGGCTGCCTGCTCATTATATTGGTTCAGCATCTCGGCATCGTCGGCAGCAATCTCTGGTCTTAGTCCGAATTGCTCAAAAATGGTATTGTTACCGAAGTTATGGTCAAGATGTCCGTGAGTTGCCAGCAAGTGGACAGGTTTTAGGTCTTTGTGGGCTATATAATTACATATTTCGTCTCGCTCGTTTTGATAGAATGCTCCGCAGTCGATTATGACACACTCTTTTGTCTCATCGCTGACAACATAGCAGTTCTCTTCGAGCATATTGCATATAAACCTCTTAATCTCTATCATTTCTATGCTTTTTATTATTGTTGTTGATTATTGATTGAAGCATCTCGCATTTTTTTTAATGCCGACACAGCAAGTAATAATGACCATATCTGTTTCGTGGCAGAGGCAAACATCTCTCTTACAATGGCAGGTAGAGTATGTTTTTCTCAGCAAACCACTCTTCGTCAATCATCGTTGCTATTGGTGTAACTTCAATTATTTTCCTGAAAGGCTTTATTTCTTCGTTTATGTTTCCACCCTTCAGGCATATAATGCCGTTTGGCAGTGCATTTATTTGCTCGTGTGATATGTTTTTCTTCACAATCTTCACTAAGTCGGGCAGGGGCATGACGGCTCTGCTGACAACATAGTCGTATCTGCCTTTCTCGTCCTCGCCTCTCAGGTGGACAGCCTCAACGTTTTTCAGACCTATGGCATCGGCTATCTCCGTTGCTACCTTTATTTTCTTGCCTGTGCCGTCTATCAGTCGGAATCTGCACTCTGGGAATAATATAGCCAGGGGAATGCCTGGAAAACCGCCGCCAGTCCCGAAGTCGAGTATGCTTGTGTCTGGCTTGAATCTTGTGAATAGTCCAATCGACAGAGAGTGCAGCACGTGGTGAAGATAAAGATTATCAATATCTTTTCGGGAAATAACGTTTATTTTCTCGTTCCACTCATGATATAAACCGTAGAGCTGCCCCAGCTGGGCAGTCTGCTCATTTGTCAGATTTGGGAAATATTTTTTTATCAGTTCCATTTCTTCATTATTTTTTTCAGGTCAGAGTAGTCAATCCTCACCACAATCTCGCCTTTATCGCGGTCGGCTATCTCACCTTTTATATAGATAAACTCAATGTTGTCGTCGTTTATGACGAAGTTATGAGAAGCATAGACGCTCCCGTTTGCAAAATATCCCTTGTCCAACAATTCGTCTTCATCGTCAGAGTCGGTCATGTCGCAAAGCTCTTCTACAATCAGCTCTTTAAGCTTTCGTTCAGCCCCTGGAACGAAGACGTCTTGCAGAGTCATTATGTGACCTGTTGAGGCAAGAATGTTTTTTGCAATAGTATATCTGGTTTCAGCCGACCCCATTTTGTTGTCAATGTCGGCGTAGTAGCAGATTATGCCATTCCTGCCCATTTCCACCCTCGTGTGCAGAATATAGGCAAGATCGGCCTGCTCCGTCGTTTTGTCGTCGCGATATATTGCCGCATAGAAGCTGCGGTAGTCCTCAATATATCTGTTTATGAACGAGTCTGCCGCCTGCTTCGTAGACAGCTTCATGCCCGAGAGCGAGAGATAGTCTGGCGACAGGATGCCGCAGCGCATCAGCGAGTCGTTTATCTTCTCCGCATTGTTGCCGACAGCATAACACAGGTGAAGGCTTATCCTGCACGACGGGCTGCTGGGGTCGTCGGTGAGGTGTGCAACAGTGTCAATCACCAGACTGTCGAAACCAACTCCCTCAATAGCAATGTCGCTGCCGTCTGACTTGCAATTAGTCATTGAAAACAATGTAATCGTAATTATGAAAACAGATATAATCGTTTTTTTCATTTCTTCTTCTTATGTTTTTTTTATAATATTCGTTTTTTTTTGAAACAGCCAGATAATTTCTGCCCAGCTTTCTTGAATTGTGCCAAGTGCAGCATTTGATTATGCAAAATTACACTTTTTTCCTGAAAACACGAAAGAGCCAATGATAATCTTAGTCTTTATTTGCAATTCTCCTGCCAATACAAGTTCGCCCTGCCGTCGGCTTTTTTGTTCCCGTTCCCGTTCACGTTAAAGTTCTTACAATCTGAAAGCTGTTTTTTGTTTCCACCCTTTGCCGAGCGGAAAACCTGCAATTTTCAGAGCCGAGTTGGGTAAAAAATTGATTAACTAACCTCGCAAATAACTTAAAAATTCTGGACCGAGAAAAATAAAGTTGCAAAATATGCGAGTATTTGGTGGTTTTTCGCTCTTTTTAGTAAATCGTTCAATATCAAGACCTTATACGTTTCGTCTTATAATACATAAGTGTTAAAAAAGTCAAAGGGCACCTTTCGCAGTGTGAAAGGGCACCTTTGGCACTGCAATATGCCACATATCGCACTGCGATATGCCACGTTTCGCATCGCGAAAGGACACCTTTCACTTTTTTGTTCCTCACGCTTGTTTACATAGTTTAAGCAGATTGATTAACAATTAAACACTTTTTAGCATTCCGATGCGTGCCAAACGGAAAATCTTTCTCTAGAATTAGAATTTCATTTGTCAAGATTTTTTACTTTTTTCGTCAAAAAATCAGACTGATTTTGAAAGTTACAGTTTGTAAGTTTACTTATGCGCAGAGGCTCCTCTCCCTTGTTGAGCAAAGCTTGCTTTAGCTCTGCCATGACAATGAGTAAATGCATTTAATAAGAATTTGCTGTTTATGTGCAAGGGCGTGTGAAGTTAGAGCATAGTTCATAGATTTTCAGTTTACAAATAAACGAGTTGACGAGTTATTACGTTAATCATTAATCTTTAATCCTTTAATCCAATCATAAAATCTTTTCTAGAATCAGAATTCGGTTTGTCGAGATATTTTACTTTTTCCGTCAAAAAATTTTTGTGGTGATTATGGAAGTTACAAGCGGGGGTAGGCTGAAGGATTTGCTGGACAGAATATGATTTTTGGGAACAAAAGTATGCCAATTAAAGAAAAATGATTAATTTTGCAGCTTAAAGACAATGTGAAAGCAGACGCATTTTTTAGCTAAGGCTTGTAGAATAGTTTTTAACTCGTCAAAAAAAACTTGCAAAAAAACTAAGGATATGGAAATATTACAATCGGAATATACAAAAAGCAGTGAGCGGCTAAGCCAGTGCCCGACGGACTCAAGGCTGGAGTTTGCATTCATCGGCAGGTCGAATGTCGGCAAATCGAGTCTGATAAACATGCTGTGCAACCACAAGGGCCTGGCTAAGACCTCTTCTACTCCAGGAAAGACTCTGATGATAAACCATTTCATAATAAACAGGGACTGGTATCTTGTAGACCTTCCAGGATATGGTTTTGCAAAACGCTCCAAGACGATGAAGCAGAAGATTGAAAGGATGATTTCGTCTTACATTCTCCAGCGCAGGGAGCTTGCAAGCGTGTTTGTGCTGATTGACATACGCCACGAGCCTCAGGCTGTCGACATAGAGTTTATCGACTGGCTGGGGCGGAGCTGCATACCTTTCTCTCTTGTATTTACCAAGGCAGACAAGCTTTCTGCGGCAAAGGCGCAGGCTAATGTAAGGCTCTACATGGAGAAGCTTGAAGAATCTTGGGAGGTGTTGCCTCCTTATTTCATAACGAGCAGCAATGACAAACGGGGAAGGGAGGAGATGCTTGACTATATAGGAGAGGTGATTGACGAAATTAAAAAAATGGACGGGAAATAACGACGGTGTGTGCTGCGTGACGGGCGTGGCGTGCAGAAAAACAGGTTTATTAATAAAAAAACAGGTATAGGTAAAGTGGTATCTCCGTTTCTCGACGTACAGGATCTTTCGAAATCATTCGGCGACGAATGGTTGTTTTCAGACATTTCGTTTTCTATAGCACAGGGTCAGCGCGTAGGACTGATAGCAAAAAACGGAACGGGGAAGTCTACGCTGCTGTCAATATTAAGTGGCAGGGAAAGCTACGACGGCGGCAAGATTGTTTTCCGTCGCGACCTTAAGGTGGGATATCTTGAGCAGACTCCACGCTTCAATGATGATGATACTGTTCTCGATGCTTGCTTCAGTCATAACGGAGAGGAGGAGAAGGTGCTCAGGGCAAAGCAGATTCTGACACAACTTAAAATCGGAAACCTTGACAGGAAGATTGGCACGCTGAGCGGCGGTCAGCAGAAAAGAGTTGCTCTGGCTAATGTCCTGATAAACGAGCCAGACATGCTGATACTCGACGAGCCTACCAACCATCTTGACCTTGAGATGATAGAGTGGTTGGAGAGGTATCTGTCGAGAGGCAGCAAGACCCTTCTGATGGTTACACACGACCGCTTTTTTCTTGACCGAGTTTGCAATGTTATATTAGAGTTAGACGGAAGACAGATATACCAGTATAGAGGTAATTATGCGTATTATCTTGAAAAGCGGCAGGAGAGAATAGAGGCTGCGAGGGCTGAGGCAGCAAGGGCTAATAATCTTTATCGGAAAGAGCTGGAATGGATGAGGCGTATGCCACAGGCGAGGGGGCATAAGGCTAAATACCGAGAGGATGCTTTCTATGAACTTGAGAAAAGGGCAAAACAGCGCATCGAAGAACGGCAGATGAGGCTTAAGTCGGGCAATGTGTATATCGGAAGCAAGATTTTTGAATGCCAATACGTTTCAAAGGCTTTTGACGATACTGTTATCCTGAAGGATTTCTACTATAATTTTGCTCGTTTTGAGAAGATGGGTATTGTTGGAAACAACGGTACTGGTAAGTCAACCTTCATAAAGATGCTGCTCGGTGTGGTTTCTCCAGATGAAGGTAAATTCGATATAGGCAAGACAGTCAGGTTTGGCTATTTCTCGCAAGAGGGACTCAAGTTTGACGAGCAGCAGAAGGTTATAGACGTGATAACCGATATAGCCGATTATATTGATATCGGGGCAGGACGTCATCTTTCCGCATCCCAATTCCTGCAGTATTTCCTTTTTACTCCAGAGCAGCAGCACAATTATGTATATAAGTTAAGTGGCGGAGAAAGGCGCAAGTTGTATCTTTGCTCTGTACTTATGAGAAATCCAAACTTCCTGGTGCTTGATGAGCCGACAAACGATTTAGACATTCAGACACTACAGGTGCTGGAAGAATATCTAAGCGATTTTCCTGGTTGTGTTATCATTGTCAGTCACGACCGTTATTTCATGGATAAGGTTGTAGACCACCTTCTTGTATTCAACGGGAATGGTCAGGTGCAGGATTTCCCAGGAAACTATACGCAATACCGCCAGTGGAAGGATGACTACGGTGATGATCAGAACAAGAGACAAGGCGAGGCTGGGACTAAGAATGGAACTAGCAATAAAAAAGAAGAAACACAGAATGATAATATAAATAAGGTAGAGGCAAGAAAACATAAGCTCACTTACAAAGAAAAAACAGAATTTGAACAATTAGAGAAAGAAATAGAAAACTTAGAAAAAGAAAAATGCGAAATAGAGCAAGCTCTTTCGTCGGGAGCCATCAGTGTGGAAGAAATAACAAAACTCTCGAAGAGGCTGCCCGTAGTTGCAGAACTGCTGGATGATAAGACTATGCGATGGTTAGAGCTAAGTGAATATGCCTCTTGATAACCGTTAAAGAATTTAAAATGAAATAAATAATTTAAGATAACTTATCTTCTATTTCATTTTTTATATTTATCTTTGCACCGCATTTTTACGAAGAAAAGAGTTTTCATCCAGAAAATTCATTTAATTTCTCAATACTTTTTTATTTTCCTTTTATGTATTACAAAGACGATTTAATGTCTAAGGACATCAACCAGTTGATAGATATTGCCGAAGAATTGGGTGCAGAGCACAAGAAAGAAGATTCTGAGGAAACACTTATATATGCTATTCTTGAGAAGCAGGCAGAAGTGGAAGCAACCAAAAATGTTGCAGCTCCTAAGCGCAAGCGTTCACGCATTATCAAGAAAGACACTGACAAGGTATATACTGTCAACGGAAAAGAAGGTGAGAACTTAGACACAAAAAAGAATAAAAAACAATCAGCAACAGAAGCTGTGCCGCTTTTCAAAACCGATGGCGTTAGCGATGAAGTTAAAGAAACGCCAAAGAAACGCAGCCGTAAGACGAAGAAAGACGCAGAAGAAACGATTGAAGTTGCAATGGCTGAGAGTGTTGCTACTGAAGCAATAGACAAGGGTGAAGTGGGTGAACCTGTTGCAAATTTGCATAATGAAATGCCAGTTGAAGAAGAACAAGCCATAGAGAATCCAGAAAAGACAGTCTCTGATTTTGTTGTCCCAGAAGAAGTTTACAACGCAAATACTTCAGACAGTTCTATAGACTCCCAGGAGATAATGGCTAAGTTGCAAGAAAAAGTTGAAGCGCACAATGCTTCTTTTGATGAGGAATCAGTAGAAAGCTCTTCTGATGAACAGGCAGAAGTTAGCGGAGTTTGGGAAGGAGATCCAAATGACGGAACAGATTTTATTGTAGTTGTTGACTTACCTATTGAAGACCAAGGTGCACTTCCAACGTACGATATGTTTGACAATCCCACACAGGTAGCCAACATGAAGGCACCAATGGCGAATATCATGCCTCAGTCTGCTGTAAATAATGTTGACAGATATGATTTCACCGATATCGTAAGTGCTAATGGTGTTCTTGAAATAATGCCAGATGGATATGGCTTTCTTCGCTCAAGCGACTACAACTATCTTTCTTCACCTGACGATGTTTATGTTTCAGGAACGCAGATTAAGAAATATGGACTGAAGACTGGCGATGTGGTTGAATGTCATGTAAGACCGCCACACGATGGAGAGAAGTATTTCCCGCTTACAAGTATTGACAAGATAAATGGAAGGGAACCGAATGAGGTTCGTGACCGTATTCCTTTTGAACATCTGACTCCACTCTTCCCCGAAGAGAAGTTCACGCTTTGCGGTGAACCCAAGACAACCAATCTTTCCACAAGAATTGTAGACTTGTTCTCGCCAATTGGTAAAGGTCAGCGTGCATTGATTGTAGCCCAGCCAAAAACTGGTAAGACAATCCTGATGAAGGATATTGCTAATGCTATAGCAGCAAATCATCCAGAGGCATATCTTATGATGCTATTGATTGATGAACGACCAGAGGAAGTAACTGATATGGCTCGTACTGTTAATGCTGAAGTTATTGCTTCAACCTTTGATGAACCTGCCGAGAGACACGTGAAGATTGCAGGAATTGTTCTTGAAAAGGCTAAACGCATGGTTGAGTGTGGGCATGATGTTGTTATCTTCCTTGACTCAATAACCCGTTTGGCAAGAGCTTATAACACAGTTAGCCCTGCTTCAGGAAAAGTTTTGACTGGTGGTGTCGATGCAAATGCTTTGCAAAAGCCAAAGCGATTCTTCGGTGCGGCTCGCAATATAGAAGGTGGTGGATCGCTGACAATTATTGCTACTGCTTTGATTGACACAGGCAGTAAGATGGATGAAGTTATATTTGAAGAATTTAAGGGTACAGGTAACATGGAGTTGCAGCTTGATCGTTCTCTTTCTAACAAGCGAATATTCCCAGCTGTAAACTTGGTCGCTTCAAGTACGCGTAGAGATGAGTTGCTGCAAGATAGCACAACGCTGAACAGAATGTGGATTCTGCGTAACTATATCGCTGACATGAATCCGATAGAGGCAATGAATACAATTCACAATCAGATGCAGCGAACACAAGACAATGAGGAGTTCCTGCTCACAATGAATTCGTAAAAAGTATCTTCTTATAATAATTATGGCGTATAGACATAGTTGATAGTGTTATCATAGTCTATACGCCTTTTTTGTATTCAAGTGTTTGTTGAATGCTTATTCGTATATAATCTTTATAATGTGCTTTGTCTTGTCTGTTATGCGGATGCGATTGTCAATTCGCTCATCTACTAACCATACTATTTTTTCTTCATTATCAGTAACAACCAGTTGGGATTCTTTCTGGAAAAGATTTCTTTTTTTGTCTGTAAGGTAATCGCTTACAAGTTTACTCTGCTTCATTCCGAATGGAATAAATCTATCCCCTTGACAGGTTCTTCTTAGTGTAAGTGGAAATTTGATTACGTCAGCATCTGCAAAGCATATATTTGAGGATTTTGGTATACTTTTGTTTTTATCAAGATCTTCAAATGATATTGTAAGGGTTTTATTCTCAGCTATATTATATGTTCCCGTAGAATTAATAATTATTGGCTGCGTAATATAGTCCGTTTTTTTTCTAATAATTATCTGGTTTCTGTCTATAAGTAAGTCGTGAGAATAAGAGGAAAATACTTTTCCTGTTTGTGGTGATCTTATATATGAGTAGATATTTTCAATCTGAGCCGATGAAAAATCATATTCTTTAATTAGCAGATAGAGAAAATATTCATTAATAATGTCTGCTATGTTGAATGAAACAAATGAATCTTTTTGCCTTACTATTTTGTTGCGCTGTTCTTCAATATAGATATTTATTAGTTGTTCTGCATCAACCATCCGCTTTGCAGTTCTCTGCATATTTAAGATAGACGCATTATTTATCTTCTCTAATTGTGGTATGACATTGATTCTAAGTCTGTTCCTGTTTATTTCATCATCGAAGTTTGTAAAGTCTTGCTTGAAATCCTGATGCTTCGAGATAAGAAAATCCTCAATCTCATTACGAGTAACGCATAGCAATGGTCTGATGATATTATCTCTATGTGGAAGAATGCCTTGAAGTCCTTTTATTCCACTTCCCCTAACAAGGTTTAAAAGCATTGTTTCTGCAACATCGTTAATATGATGGGCAACGCAGATGCCTTCTGCATTTCTTTCTATTGCAAGTGTATTGAAATAGTTATAGCGCAAATCCCTCGCTGCCATTTCAATACTGATTTTGTGTGATGATGAGTACTCTTCTGTGTTAAAATGCTTTATATGCAGAGTAATATCCAGTCGTTCACATAATGTCTTGCAGAAATCTTCATCATCATTAGAGTCATTGCCGCGTAGATGGAAGTTGCAGTGTGCAGCTTCAATATTGTAACAAAGCTGATGAAGAATAAGAAGCAGGCTTACGCTATCTGCCCCTCCAGATAATGCAACAATATATTTCCTGCTATTATCTAAAAGGTTATTTTGTTTAATAAAAGATGCTACTTTGTTAATTAAGCAATTATTCGACATAAAGGACAAGTCCCTTTAGGTATTCTCCTTCGGGATGATAGATGTTAATAGGGTGGTCGGCTGGCTGATGCAGCTGATGCAATATGCGTACTTTTCTGCCAGCTTGTGCTGCTGCCGTAAACACTGCGTTGCGGAAGTTGTCTTTAGTTACAACTTGACTGCAACTGAATGTAAAGAGTATACCTCCTTTGTCTATATGCTCAAAAGCTTTCATGTTCAGTCGCGTATATCCTTTTAAGGCATTGCGTAGTGCTGAACGGTGCTTCGCAAAAGCTGGAGGGTCTAAGATAATCAAATTATAATTTGTTGGGGTATTGTCTAAAAACTTGAATGCATCTTCGCAGAAAGCCTGATGGCGATTGTCGTCAGGAAAATTAAGTGACACATTCTTGTTTGTAAGTTCAATGGCTTTTTCACTGCTGTCAACTGAATGTACAAGTTTTGCCTCGCCTCTCATAGCATAAAAAGAGAATCCTCCCGTATAGCAAAACATATTCAGTACATTTCTGTCTTTTGCATATTGCTCAAGTAGACTCCTGTTCTCTCTCTGGTCGATAAAGAAACCTGTCTTTTGACCTTTTAGCCAGTCTACATGAAATTTTAGCCCGTTCTCTAAAGAATAGTTGTCGTTACTTCCGCCAATAATAAAACCATTTTCCTGTCCCAAGTCTGCCTTGAATGGCAGAGTTGTCTCACTTTTGTAAAAGACATTCTCAATTCTGCCTTGCATAACTTCAATGAGTGTTTTGGCTATAGTATTGCGTTGTAAATGCATTCCTACACTGTGAGCCTGCATTACCGCAGTCTTTCCATAACAGTCAATTACTAATCCAGGCAGGTTGTCGCCTTCTCCATGAACAAGACGGTATGTGGAATTATTTGGTTTGTCGGCAATTCCTATTGCTAAACGAGCTTTGAAAGCTTCAGTTAGTCGTGATTTCCAAAAGTCATCATCAATACTTATATTTTCAAAAGAAAGGACTCTGACAGCAATGGAACCAATCTGATAGTGACCTATGGCGATAAAGTCGCCATCTGCTTTTAAAACTTCCACTATGTCTCCTTCGTTGACGTTGTCAAGGTGGTGTATTGCACTAGAGAAAACCCATGGATGGTAGCGTTTTAAGCTTTCTTCTTTACCTCTCTTTAGATATACTTTCGGATAATTCATTATTGTCTGTTTCTTCTTTAATTAGTTGGTAATCACCAGTTTCTGATAATCGTTTAAATTCTTTGTATATATTTATGCAAGCCCAAGCATCTGTTGCTGCGTATAGCTTTTGGCTTTCAGTCAAAATGTCTGCTTCCCAATTAGAAAGTTGTTGCCCCTTAGTGATGCGCTTATGGAATAGGTTTGCATAAAGTTTTTGCAAACTTTTGTCTTCAATACCTATGTTGTTTATGCAATTTTGTAAATCAATAAAACTTCCTGGTTCAAATTCCCCGTTCTTGTGAAGTAGTCTTAAATCGTCATTTAGCGAAACTCCAACTTTAACAACATCTTTATTTTCGAGCAGCCTGATAATGGAATCAGTCATTCCTATTATATTGAGTCTGAAAAGGAAACAAACCTCAGGTGTAGATACTTGTAGTAAGGCAACATTGTTTTGTTTTCCTTTTTTAAACGAAGGGCGAGTTTCTGTATCAATTCCAAGTAGAGGCTGTGATAAAAGGAAACTGACAGCCTTGTCAGCTTCTTGCGCATTTAAAACAACAACTATGCGTCCTGAAAACTTTACAATTGGATACTTGCTTATCCAATTCTTGTTGATGTGATTATATATTATTTTTGCCATTTATTTCTTACAAGTTGCAAAATTAGGAAAAAAGTTGCGAAAATATGTTCTTTTATGATTTTTTTCAGTTACTTTTGCAGTAAATTTGCAAAGAAACAGAATAATGGCTAAGAAGAAAATTCAAAATAGACGTAAAGCTAAGTCGTCAGCACCAAGTATGAAAGAAATTTTCCTGAGCGAGAAAACAAATTTTCTTGTAGGGCTTTTTGTAATGTTGCTTGCTGTGCTGATGTTGATATCGTTTGTTTCTTACCTGTCTACAGGAGAGGCTGACCAAAGTCTTTTGCTTGATTTAAGACCAGGTGAAGTGAGGAATGTTGATCGTAGTTTTCAAAATGTTTGTGGCTCGTTGGGAGCCTTGGTGTCATACTTTTTCATTACTAAGTGTTTTGGTTACTCGGCGTTTCTAATACCTGTTTTTATTTTCATTGCAGGATTGAAGCAAATGGAGGTTTGGACAAAGCTTAGATTGCTAAAATGGTTCTTATGTCTTTCTGTTGTAATGTTGTGGACTTCTGTGTTTTTTGCAAGATTTTTAGTCCCAGTTTTTCCAGATAAAGTCTTTAATCCTGGTGGTGGTCATGGCTTATATGTGTCGCAGTGTATTGAAAATGTTGTTGGTGTTCCTGGTCTGATAGTAATATTGTCTCTAATAGCAATAGTATTTCTGGTATATTTAAGTTCTGAGACAATTACGGTTATAAGGAATGTCCTTAACCCTACACGCTATTTGAAAAAAGTTAAGTTCACAATAAAGAATAATGCTAATTCTGTAAATGAGGCTGGGGCAGATGATGGTGCTGATAAAGTTATTGTTGCAGATAATTATGAAGAAGAAATAATAAGTAAGCCAGTTTCGCTGCATGGAGGTGTGGAAGATGTTTCTGCTGCGAATGACAATTCGGTTTCAAATGATTCTGATCCTGGCATGACGATTACTGTTGCTAAGGATGAAGAAGAAGCAAAAGGAGATAATGTTTCTCAGACCGGTGATAACAATTCACCGATAAACCCTAAAGAACCGTTCACAAGGTATAAATATCCTACACTTGATTTGCTAGAAAAATATGATGGCGGCAGTGCTCCTGTTGTTGATAAAGAGGATTTGATTAGGAAGAAAGATAGGATTATTGAAGTCCTGAAAAGTTTTAAGGTGGAAATCAGTAAGATTGATGCTACAGTTGGACCTACAATAACTCTTTATGAAATAACTCCTGCTGAAGGAATCAGAATCTCGCGCATACGAAGTCTAAGTGATGATCTGGCTCTTAATCTTGCTGCTAAAGGTGTGAGAATTATTGCTCCTATTCCAGGTAAAGGAACAATAGGCATAGAGGTCCCTAATGCAAAGGCAAATATTGTCTCAATGGAAAGTATTCTCAATTCAAGAAAATTCCAGGAATCAAAGATGGAGCTGCCTATAGCTTTGGGTAAAACAATTACAAATGAAGTGTATATGGTTGACCTTGCAAAGATTCCACATTTGCTTGTTGCTGGTGCAACTGGTCAGGGTAAATCTGTAGGACTTAATGCTATAATAACATCACTCTTGTATAAGAAGCATCCAAATGAACTTAAGTTTGTGCTTATAGACCCGAAAAAAGTGGAATTTAGTCCATATATGCCAATCGCTGATCACTTTATGGCCTCTGTTGATGACGATGATGAACCGATAATTACAGATGTTACTAAGGTTGTCAGGACTCTTAAGAGTCTTTGCACATTGATGGATCAGAGATATGACTTATTGAAGGCTGCTGGTGCAAAGAATATTAAAGAATATAACGATAAGTTTGTTAATCGTAAGCTGAAACTGACAGATGGACACGACTATATGCCGTATATTGTTGTTGTAATTGATGAGTTTGGAGATTTGATTATGACAGCAGGAAAGGAAATAGAATTGCCTATTGCCAGAATTGCGCAGCTGGCTAGAGCTGTAGGTATTCACATGGTAATTGCAACGCAGCGTCCTACAACAAATATTATTACAGGTACAATTAAAGCAAACTTCCCTGGACGTATGGCTTTCAGAGTTAGTGCAATGATTGATTCTCGAACAATACTTGACCGTCCTGGTGCTGACCAGCTTGTTGGACGTGGTGATATGCTTATTATAAACGGAAGCGAGCCTGTGCGTGTCCAATGTGCATTCATTGATACGCCAGAGGTTGAGGCAATCAACGAATATATTTGCAATCAGCCAGGACCAACTTCTCCTTATGAGTTGCCAGAACCTGCAGCTGACAATGCTGGTAACATCGGTGGAGGTTCTATGGATATGGGTTCATTAGATCCGCTTTTCATGGATGCTGCGCGTTCAGTAGTTTCTACCCAACAAGGTTCAACAAGTATGATTCAACGTCGCTTCTCTATAGGTTATAACCGAGCAGGAAGACTTATGGACCAGCTTGAAAAAGCAGGAATTGTCGGTGAAGCGCATGGAGGAAAACCACGTGAAGTGCTTATTCAGGATGAGAGCAGTCTTATGGCGTTACTAGAAAATGTAAAGTAGAGTAGTTTGCAATTCTCAATTCTCTTTAGGTTTATAAATTGTGTTTAATTGATGAATTTATATAATGACTAATAAATATAGAGTTTTATATCTTTAATTAATAGTAAGACATGAAGAAAAATATTTTAATATATTACATGGCGGTTTTTACTTTTTTGTTTTTGTCACTTGAAGTTAGTGCCCAGAATGCGTCAAAAGCCCGTCAGATTCTAGATAAGGTGGCGTCCAACCTACAGCGAAAAGGTGGTGCTACAGCAAACTTTACGATTACTTCTGGTAATGTTGGAGCAATTTCTGGCTCTATAGCAATGAAAGGTAATAAGTTCTATGCTCATACGCCAAAAGCAACAACATGGTTTAACGGTAAGACCCAATGGACCTATATGGTTTCTAGCAATGAAGTTAATGTGAGCAATCCATCGGTAGAGCAGCAGGCGCAGATGAATCCTTGCAGATATATAACAATGTATAAGAAAGGATATAAATTGTCTATGGTGCAGAAAGGCAATAGTTTTCAGGTGCATCTGAAATCTATTACTTCAGGTAAATCTATACAGGAAATGTATATTACAATAAGCAAAGCCAACTATCTTCCGACCCAGATAAAAATGAAACAAGGCGGGAAATGGTCTACTATTACGATTAAGAATTTTAAGTATGCTCAGTTGAGTGACTCTAAATTTGTTTTTAAGTCAAAAGATTTCCCTAAGGCAGAAGTAATTGATTTGAGATAAACAAAAATTAAACTAAGCAATGACTTTATGGCAATTAAATCATTTCGACAATACATTAGTCTGTTAAAGACAATACGCTATCATCAGAAACTGTCAGAGAAACGTCATCCTGCATTTGCTCAAAATAGGGCAGCTAAGTTTTTCGCCTATTTTGGAGTAGTTCTTACGTTGCTTTATCTCATGTTTTTTGCTGTTACATTAGCAATGATAGCAAATTCTAGTGATTCGGTTACGCCATGTGAACTAATATATGGTTTCATGCCATTTATCTTGGTTATTGATTTTTTCTCACGCTTTATTGTTCAGCAAACTCCGTCGCAGCTGGTAAAGCCATATGTGCTAATGCCAATTCCGCGCTCATCATGTATTGATAGTTTCATAGCTACGTCATTGTTTTCATGGGGTAATCTAACATGGTTTGCGTTGTTCATTCCTTTCTCTATAATGTCAGTTGTGTTCTCTGAGGGCGTTGGGACAACATTGCTTTTCTTGCTAAGTCTATATCTGCTTATTTTGGCAAATAGCCAGTGGTATCTTATAATAAGGGCTTTGATCAATCGTCATATATTTTGGTGGATTGCCCCAGCCGTTGTTTATGCCTTAATTTTCTCCCCATGGTATATAGGAAAAGATAGTGGTTTTTCAACACTTTGTGATTTTTATGCAGGTTTAGGATATTACCTGGTTATTCCGCGATTGCTGGCATGGGTTGTAATAATTGCAGTTTTTGTTGTTGTAGTCTATATAAATAGAATCATTCAAAACATTTCAGTATGGAGTGAACTGTCTCATGTTGAAGAAACAAAGTTAAAGCATGTTAGTCAGTTTACTTTCTTTAATCGTTTTGGAATAATAGGAGAATATATGAAACTTGAAGCAAAGAGTGCAATGAGAAATAAAATAGTACGTAAGAATCTGATATTCTCAAATACATTTGTCTTGTTGTTCAGTCTTGCTATTGCATTTACTGATATATATGACAATAGATTTATGGAATATTTCCTGTTGGTATATTGTTTCTCTGTATATGGTTCTATGATACTTGTGAGAACTATGAGTGCAGAAGGAAACTATATTGATGGGCTGATGGTTCATCGCGAAAATATATTATCATTGCTTACAGCTAAGTATTATTTCTATACATCAATGCTGATAGTGCCATTTGTTCTGTTGATTCCTACAGTGATAATGGGTAAGTATACTATATTAATGTTGCTATCTGTAATGTTTTTCTCTGCAGGTGTTATCCATTTCTCTTATATGCAATTCTCTATTTACAATAAGCAGGCGCTTCCTCTAAACTCCAAATTTTTAGGAAAAGGCAACATGGATAATAACTATGTTCAGGCAATTGCTTCATTAGCTGTATTCACTGTTCCTATTGTTTTGCTCTATTTGTTCTATTATCTTTTTTCAGATACTATAGCCTATATTATCTTTTTGGTTATAGGTCTGACATTTATTTCTCTTCATCGTTTATGGCTTAAGAATATTTATGTTCGCTTGATGAAGCACAGATATGTCAATATGGAAGGGTTTAGAGCATCAAGATAATTGGTTTTGGCACGCTTTTTGCTTTTATTATATTACCTATAATATTTATTATTATAGGAATAAATATATTTTAAACTTAACACCCAAATAAACACAATGGCAAGTCAATTTTCACCAGCAGTATCTAAGATTCTTTCATTTAGCAGGGAAGAAGCAATTAGGCTTGCAAGTTCAAGTGTAGGGCCTGAGCATCTACTTATTGCTCTTCTCCGTGAGCGTGACGGAATTATTAACGATTTGTTTGAATATTGCAATATTAATAAACAAGCAATAAAGTATAGTCTAGAAGAAAAAGTACGTAATGACAATATTGAAATTGTTAATACTAATGAACTTGTTCTCAATACTCAGGCAAGTAACATTTTAAAACTAGCAGTGCTTGAGGCAAGGCTTCAGCATACTGATATTATTGATACGCAACATTTGTTGCTTGCAATCCTTCATGACCGTTCAGACAATGCAGCTAAACTGATTTTAAATGAAAACGAAATGACATACGAAGATACATTAGATTATTTAAAGCATCAAACGTCACTTCCAAAGGGTGGTGTTGACATTCCAGATGAAGATGAGGAAATGTTTGATTCAGATCAGAAAACAGAATCGAACAAGCAGACTTCTTCAACGGCTACAGCTACAAAACAACGTAAACAAAGCGAACAGACACCAGTACTTGATAAGTTTTCTACAGATTTGACAAGTGCTGCTGCAGAAGGGAAACTTGACCCTATAGTAGGTAGAGAAAAGGAAATGCAGCGTGTTATGGAGATTCTTTGCCGTCGCAAGAAAAACAACCCTATACTTATAGGTGAACCTGGAGTTGGTAAGAGTGCCATAGTTGAAGGTTTGGCACAACTAATTGTTGCACATAAGACTTCGCCAATATTATATAATAAGCGCGTAGTAAGTCTTGATATGACTTCTATTGTTGCAGGAACTAAGTATAGAGGACAGTTTGAGGAAAGAATAAAGGCTCTCATTAATGAGATAGAGCAGCACCCCGAATTAATAGTATTCATAGATGAGATTCATACCATTATTGGTGCTGGCTCTGCTCCTGGTACAATGGATGCTGCTAATATTTTGAAGCCAGCTTTGGCCCGTGGCGTTATTCAATGCATTGGTGCAACAACTCTAGATGAATATCGAAATAGCATTGAGAAAGATGGGGCTCTTGAACGTCGTTTCCAAAAGGTTGTTGTTGAACCTTCAACTGCAGAAGAAACTCTCAAGATTTTGCAAAACATAAAAGATAGATATGAGAACCATCATCATGTTTCATATTCGCCAGAGGCAATAAAAGCATGTGTTGACCTTACTGCACGATATGTCACTGACCGTGCATTCCCTGATAAGGCAATTGATGCTCTTGACGAGGCTGGAGCTCATATACACTTGCAGCATGCACATTTCCCACCTGAAATAGAGGAAAAAGAAAAGGAGATAGAAGAAACTAAGTTGAAGAAGCAAAATGCTGTTAAAAATCAGAATTTTGAACTAGCAGCCAGCTATCGCGACCGTCAGCTTCAGCTTCAGCAAGAACTTGAACGCTTAAATGATGAGTGGGCAAGTGGAAATCATGAAAATAGAGAGGATGTAACTGATGTGGATATTGCAAATGTTGTTTCTATAATGACTGGTGTTCCTGTTCAGCGCATTGCTAGTGAAGAAAGCACACGCTTGCGCACAATGGGCGCAGAACTGCGATCTTCTGTTGTTGCTCAAGACAATGCTATTGATAAAGTTGTAAAGGCTATACAACGTAATCGTTTAGGTCTTCGTGATCCAAATCATCCTGTAGGTGTTTTCCTTTTCTTAGGACCAACTGGTGTAGGTAAGACATATCTCGCAAAAAAACTTGCAGAGAAGATGTTCGGAAGCGAAAATGATTTGATTAGAATGGACATGAGTGAATACTCTGAGAGCTTCAATGTTTCTAGGTTGGTTGGTGCTCCTCCTGGATATGTGGGATATGAAGAGGGAGGACAACTCACAGAACGTGTTAGAAGACGCCCTTATTCGATAGTTTTACTAGACGAAATAGAAAAGGCTCACCCTTCGGTATTTAACATGCTTTTGCAAGTATTAGACGATGGTAGATTGACAGATGGTAATGGTCGTTTAGTTGATTTCCGTAATACTATAATCATAATGACGTCTAATACAGGTACTCGCCAATTGAAGGAGTTTGGACGTGGCATCGGTTTTGGAGTTCAGAGAGATAGTAGCAGCGGAATTAATGAAGAAGATAAGGCTTATGCTCGTTCTGTTATTCAGAAGAGTCTGAGTAAACAGTTTGCCCCTGAATTTCTTAACCGTCTTGACGAGATTGTAACATTCGATCAGCTTGACAATGATGCTATCAGAAAAATTGTTGATATAGAACTTAATAATATTATTAAGCGTATAAATTCTATTGGATACGAGGTTAATGTTTCCGATAAAGCAAAAGATTATGTTGCAACGAAAGGCTATGACGTTCAATTTGGTGCCCGCCCTCTGAAACGAGCATTGCAGCAGTATATTGAAGACGGAATATGCGAGCGCATATTGAGTGGAGAAATCAATGTGGGAGATTCTATCTTTGTTGATTTCGATGGTGAGAAGTCTATGCTTACATTTTCTTAATATGATATTTATTTACCAGATAACTCCTCAGCAGTAAGTATTGTTTCATACAACTTCTGCTGAGGTTTTTTTTCAGAGTGATAGGTTAGTTTAAAGTTAATACCTGCATCTATGTACATTTTTAGATTAGTTGAGGAGCGAAAAGAACTTATGAGTATCTTTTTCAGCTCTTCATGTCGCCCAGTAAAAGCTATATTATTATCGGCTGGCCCTACAAGTGTGTAATAATAATGCAAAGTCCTGGTGCTCGCCTCAAAGACAAGGCTGTCTGTTCTTGTATTGTCAATTATGGGGGTAGGGCAGTTTTTTCTTGTAAACTCTTTTGCTTCACGTTCTGCACGTGAATCTATGTTTTCTTGGCAAGAAGAAAAAATAGCAGCATTTATTGCTGTTATTACTATAATATTTTTCCAGAAATTCATGTCTTTTTTTTTCTTTCTTATTAAATAATTAGGTTTTGTTTTATTGCATTCAGTATAAATAACACATGCAAAATTATGAAAAATAAGCAGAATTGAAGAAAAGTTAGTTTAAAATTTGCAATTTACGTAATAAAACTGTAAATTTGTTGCAGATAACAAAACCTTAAAATGTTTAAGTTAAGATTCTAAGCATGAAGAACTATTATTCAGAAAACACACGATTTTATGTCGTTGTCGATTGTATTGTTTTTGGTTTTGATAACGGCAAAATAAAACTACTTATAAGAAAACGTGCGATTGAACCTGGCATGGGTGAATGGACTCTTTGTGGTGCTTTTGTCCGTGAAAATGAAGATCTTCAAGATTCGGCAAATCGTGCGATAACATCTATGACAGGTATTAAGCAGGTTTTCTCACAACAAGTAAAAACTTATGGTAATGTCAAGGCGGATGCGAGTGAGAGGGTAATTTCTGTTGCTTATTATTCTCTTATAAATGTTAAAGACTACGATGTGGAGCTTATGGACAAATACGGATTACGTTGGGTTGAAATTACTGATGTTCCTCATCTATGGGGAAATTTAAATCAGGTAGTTGACGATGCTCTTGATTTATTACGGAAGCGAATTAAAATAGAACCAATTGGATTTAATCTGTTACCAGAGCTATTCACTCTTACACAGTTGCAACATGTCTATGAGGCAGTATTAGGCGGTGAGATTGATAAACGTAATTTCCGTAAGCGAATAAAGAATCTGGATTTTATAGAGAAGACCGACAAGATAGATAAGTTGTCTTCTAAGCGTGGAGCGGCATTGTTTAGGTTTAATGAAAAAGCGTATTCCGAACATCCTTTTTTTAGATTGTAAAAAGTTATTTTTTGCATATTTATAATATGGAAATGATATTTTTCTGAAAAATAACACTTAGTTATGGCTGGAATGCCGATGAAAATTATTATATTTGCACATTCAAATAGAAAAACATAAAGAAAATAAATATTGAAATGGTAAAGAACGGATTAAAAGAAATGAATAGAGCAGCTGATAACATAAGAATATTGGCTGCTTCTATGGTAGAGAAAGCTAATTCGGGGCATCCTGGTGGAGCTATGGGAGGTGCCGATTTTATTAATGTTCTCTTTTCTGAATATTTGGTTTATGATGTAAATGATCCTACATGGACTGGTCGTGACCGTTTCTTTTTGGATCCAGGTCATATGTCTCCAATGTTGTATTCTGCATTAGCATTGCAGGGACGTTTTACAATAGATGAATTGAAACAGTTCCGCCAGTGGGGGGCTCCAACTCCAGGACACCCAGAGCGTGATGTGATGAGGGGCATTGAAAATACAAGTGGACCTTTAGGACAGGGACATACATTTGCAGCAGGTGCAGCTGTTGCAGAAAAATTCCTTGAGGCTCGTCTTGGAAAAGAGATGATGCAGCATAAGATTTATGCATATATCTCTGATGGAGGTGTGCAGGAAGAAATCTCTCAGGGAGCAGGAAGAATGGCAGGATTGCTTGGATTGTCAAACCTTATAATGTTTTACGATTCTAATGATATCCAGTTGTCAACTGAATGTTCTTCTGTTTCAAGCGAAGATACAGGCGCAAAGTATAAAGCTTGGGGATGGAATGTTCTTACATGCAAAGGTAATGATGTGGAGGATATTCGTCGCGCACTTGATGAGGCTTTGACTGAGAAAAACCGCCCTACTCTTATCATCGGTAAAACCATCATGGCAAAAGGTGCTATTAAGGCTGACGGAACAAGCTATGAAAATAGTATAAAGACACATGGTGCTCCTCTTGGTGGCGATGCATATATAAATACAATCAAGAATTTGGGAGGCAATCTTGAAAATCCGTTTGAAATATTCCCAGAAACAAAAGAGATTTATGCAAAGCGCAAAGAAGAATTAAAAGAAATTGTTGCAAATCGCAAGGCACAAGAAAAAGCATGGGCAGAAGCTAATCCAGGTAAAGCTGCTCAAATGAAGGAGTGGTTTTCTGGCAATGCACCAAAAGTAGATTGGAGTGTACTTACACAAAAACCAGACCAAGCAACACGTGCAGGCTCTTCTGCTTGTTTGGGCGTGCTTGCAGAACAAGTTCCTAATATGATTTGTTCTTCTGCAGACCTATCTAACTCTGATAAGACTGATGGATTCCTAAAGAAAACTCATGATATTAAACCAAATGATTTCACTGGCGCATTCTTCCAAGCAGGAGTCTCTGAATTAACTATGGCATGTATGTGTATAGGTATGTATTTGCATGGTGGTGTTATTCCAGCTTGTGGTACATTCTTTGTGTTCTCTGACTATATGAAGCCTGCTGTCAGAATGGCAGCTCTTATGCAGGTGCCAATTAAATTTATTTGGACTCATGATGCTTTCCGTGTTGGGGAAGATGGACCAACCCATGAACCTGTTGAGCAGGAGGCACAAATACGTTTGATGGAGAAACTGAAAAATCATAGTGGTAAAGACAGCGTTCGTGTTTTCCGTCCTGCTGATGTAAATGAAACAACAATATGTTGGCAGATGGCTGTTGAGAATATGGAAACACCAACAGCATTGATTCTTTCTCGTCAGAATGTAAATAATTTACCAGAAGGAAATGATTATGAGCAGGTTAGACGTGGTGCTTATGTTGTTGCAGGTAGTGATGCGAATTATGATGTAATACTTTTAGCAAGTGGTTCAGAAGTTTCAACACTTGTTGCTGGAGCAGATCTTCTGCGTAAAGATGGAATTAAGATTAGAATTGTAAGTGTACCTTCTGAAGGATTGTTCCGTTGCCAGACTAAGGAATATCAAGATTCTATACTTCCAAAAGGAAAGAAGATTTTCGGACTCACTGCTGGTCTTCCTGTAACATTAGAAGGACTTGTTGGTGCAGAAGGAAAGGTATTTGGATTGAACAGTTTTGGCTTCTCAGCTCCTTACAAGGTGTTGGATGAGAAGTTAGGTTTCAATGCCCAGAATGTTTACAATCAGGTTAAAGATTTCTTGAAATAAATATTTTAATCATAGAGTCTTTTGATATACTGAGATAAAAAAGAATATTCACTCACATTAAAAATATATTTAATATGGAAGTAAAGACAGTAGGATTAGCATGTGATCATGCAGGTTATCCATTAAAGAAATTCGTAATTGAGTATCTTGAGAAAAAAGGATATGAGTATAAGGACTATGGTACTTGGAGCGATCAGAGCGTAGACTATCCTGATTTTGCCCACGAGTTGGCTAATGGTATAGAGGCTGGTGATGTATATCCTGGTATTGCTATCTGTGGTAGTGGAGAAGGTATGGCTATCTGCCTTAACAAGCATAAAGGTATAAGAGCAGGTCTTGCATGGTGTACCGAAATTGCTCACATGATTCGTCAGCACAATGATGCTAATGTTTTGGTTATGCCAGGTCGTTTTATTGATAATAAGATGGCAGAAGCTATCATGGATGAATACTTCAAGACTACTTTCGAAGGTGGACGCCACCAGCGTAGAATTGAGAAGATTCCAGTACAGGAATAATTAGTATTTGATGTTTTTATAGCAAGTCTGTACATAAGTGGACAGACTTGCTATATTTTAATTTAATTGAGTAAATTTACACGATTTTTTTGTTAAATATAAGTGTTTATAATATGTGTGTATATAACAATTTTGTAGTGTAGGTTGTTATATACGCTTTTTTATTAAAAGTCATTATGCGCTATTTTCTTTGGTTTTCATACGACGGCACTGCATATCATGGTTGGCAAGTACAACCTTATGCTAATAGTGTTCAGGCAGAGATTCAAACAGCACTTTCTACTATTTTGCGTAATAATTTTGAAGTAGTTGGTGCTGGACGAACCGATGCAGGCGTTCATGCTCGTAGAATGGCTGCGCATTTTGATTTTGATGGCGACATAGATTGTAGGCAGTTGACATATAAACTCAATAGATTATTGCCAAATGATATCTCAATTGAGCGTGTTGAAATAGTTTCTTCTGAGATGCATGCTCGTTTTAGCGCAACAGCTAGAACGTATCATTACTATATTCATTTATACAAGAATCCATTTCTACGTGCTTATTCTTATGAAACCCATTTTAGTCTTAACTTTGATTTAATGAATAAAGCAGCAGAAATGTTGCTTAAATATAATGATTTTGCTTCATTTTGTAAGAGTCATACTGATGTTAAGACAACTATATGCAATGTTACAGAAGCAAAATGGATAAGAATAGATGAGAATTCTTATTATTTTCGTATAACAGCTAACCGTTTTCTGCGTAATATGGTTAGGGCTGTCGTTGGAACTTTAGTTGAGGTTGGTCGTGGTCGTATTTCACTTGAGGAGTTTCAGCGCATAGTTGATGGGAAAGACAGATGCAAGGCTGGTGAAAGTATGCCAGGACATGCTCTCTTTTTGGAAGATGTTAGGTATTAAGCTTTGAAATCTTTCCAAAGTACATCGTTTTTCTTGAATATTTTCTATATATAATCCTAATATTATTTATGGTGTTTTGTTTTTGTGCTAAAAAACAAGCAAATGTTTTGATATGTCAGAGAAAAATCCTAATTTTGCAAGGATAAAGTAATTGGGCAAATGACGCTATATTCTGATTTAAGGAGAATCGTATATTGCTCTGCTAATGGCATAATTTAATCATGGCACTGGATTCAAAACATACAATTAAGACGGCGAAGCTTTTTAGAGGGCTTGGCATTGCATTGGTAACGCCTTTTAAAGAGGATTTCTCTGTTGATTACAAGTCGTTAGAGTCTCTCATAAACTTTCAAATTGCCAATGGTGCAGATTTTCTCTGTATTCTTGCTACAACAGGTGAAACACCATGTCTTACAACAGAAGAAAAGCAAAATATCAAAACTTTAGTTGTTAATACCGTTAACAATAGAGTACCTATTTTGATGGGATGTGGAGGAAACTGTACTGCTAATATAGTTAATGAACTGAAGGCAACTGATTTTAGTGGTATTAGTGGAGTACTTAGCGTTTGTCCTTTCTATAACAAACCGTCACAAGAAGGTCTTTATCAGCATTTTAGTGCAATTGCAAATGCTACTGAATTGCCTGTTGTTTTATATAATGTTCCAGGTCGTACTGGTGTCAATCTTAAGCCGGAGACAACGGTCAGATTAGCTAATGACTTCGAAAATATTGTCGCAATAAAAGAGGCAAGTGGGAGCCTTGAGCAAATAGATGAAATCATAAAACATAAACCAGACGATTTTGATGTGCTCAGTGGCGACGACGCATTGACATACCCGATGATTGCAAATGGTGCTGTAGGTGCAATATCTGTTATCGGTAATGCTTTGCCAAAGGAGTTCTCGCGTATGATTAAGCTTGAACTTAGTGGTGATTATGCTGCTGCCAGAAAGATACATCACCGCTTTACTGATTTATACAGCCTTCTTTTTGTTGACGGTAATCCTGCCGGCGTTAAGGCTTTGCTTCATGAACTTGGACTGATTAGCAACGTTCTTCGCCTTCCTTTAGTTCCCACAAGACTTACTACACTTCAAAGTATTCGAAACTTAATTCACAGTCTGAAGATTAGTGAATAGTTTGGTATTGTATATTTTTTAATAATTAATGAAAACTAAATCCAAGAAATACTATGAGACTATATTGCAAGCCAATTCTACTATTTATTACATTGTTTTTTACAATTACATCGCTTTACGCACAAAGCGCTGATGATGCTCCATTCGTGTTGGTTACAGATTACTCAACGCTAGAAGACGGAGATGAAATCTTGTTGGTTAATGAGAATGATTCTAGAACATTAGGAGCACAATCTACAAATAATAGACTAGTTGCAAATATTGTTATCGAAGGATGTCAAATAAACGAAATATCTTCTGAAGTTGAAGTTGTTACTTTGAAGTCTATTTCAGATAAATGGTATTTAAAAGTTAAAGATGGTTTTCTTGTTGCAGTAGCAGATAAGAAGGATAAAAATAAATTCTATTTACGAACCCAGAATCAAGAAAACACATCAGATGCTTATAGTAATACAATGGCTTCATTGACAATGAATAACAATAATGAGGCTGAATTTGCTTTTTCAGTTAAAGATGCTAAGAATAATAAAATAATTTTATATCTTCAATATAAAAGACTGAATAATCAATTTGGTACTGGTGTTATGCCAAATGTTTTTATCAAGATCTATCGTAAACTTAAAAACATTGTTACAGTTGATTATGATGAGAATGATGAGGGAATAAAAGCCAAACTCTCTGAAAATCTGAATAAAGAGAATGTTACAGTAAATCTTAAAAGAAATTTTAAGGCTGATGGAGGATGGTACAGTTTATGTCTGCCTTTTGACGTTTCAGCTGATAATATGAAAAAAATATTCGGAGAGTCTGTTAGTGTTCAAGAGTTTGCGAGCGCTTCTGGTGATGAAGGTGTGCTTATGGTGAATTTCACAAGTACAGAAAATGGTATTAAGGCGGGTAAGCCATATTTAATTAAACCTTCAAAAGATGCAGAAAATCCTGTATTTAAAAGAATTGTTATTACAAAAGATGAACCAGAAATAGTCGAGCAGGCTGGATATAAATTTATTGGGATATTTGCTCCATTTGAGTTAAAAGCAGGTGATAAAACGTGCCGTTTCCTTAACGGCGCAGATGGAACTAAATTAGATTATCCTTCAGTAACAGAAAATCTTAAAGGAACAAGAGCTTATTTTAAATTCCCATCTTCATCTGCTCAGAGTGCAGCAAGTGCTGTTACAGATGATGTAGCAAGTGTTACATTTGTTGTAAATGGCAATAAGAGCAATAAAACTAAGATATATAAACTTGACGGAACCGAACTGAATGAAAATCAGTTAGTCAAAGGTATATACATTGTGGGAGATAAAAAAGTATTGATAAAATAAAAAGCTTAGATAACTTATAAAATTTAGGAGAAAAAGAATTAATGGAGACTAAAAAGGAACGTATATATCTATGCCTTGCCCACATGAGCGGAAAGGAGATGGACTATATAAAAGAAGCCTTTGACACAAATTGGGTTGTGCCACTTGGACCTAATGTTAATGGTTTTGAAAAGGACCTAGAAGAGTTTGTTGGGCAAGGAAAACGTGTTGTTGCTCTTTCTTCAGGAACGGCGGCAGTGCATCTTGGATTGATAGCTGCAGGAGTTAAAGCTGGCGACGAGGTAATAGTTCAGAGCTTTACCTTTTGTGCATCTACTCATCCTATTACGTATTTAGGTGCAACCCCTGTTCTTGTTGATTCAGAGCCAGATACATGGAATATTGATCCTGTTTTGCTGGAGGAAGCCATAAAGGACAGAATAAAAAAGACTGGAAAAAAACCTGCAGCAATTGTTCCTGTATACCTTTACGGAATGCCTGCAAAGATAGATGAAATAATGTCCGTAGCTAATAAATATGACATTCCTATTGTGGAAGATGCTGCTGAAGGCATGGGTTCTCTTTATAAGAATCGTGTATGTGGAACGTTTGGAGATTATGGGGTCTTGTCATTCAATGGGAATAAGATGATAACTACCTCTGGCGGTGGTGCATTGATTTGTCCAAATGAAGAAATGTGGCGTCGTGTTATGTTTTTTGCAACACAAGCTCGTGAAGCATATCCATACTATCAGCATGAGGAGATAGGTTATAACTATCGCATGAGTAATATATGTGCTGGTATAGGTCGTGGACAAATGACAGTGTTGGAAGATCATATAGCACACCATCGCCGTATTGCAGATATATATCGTGAATTGTTCAAGGATGTGGAAGGCATTACATTCCATGATGAGCAGGATGGCATGAAGTCTAATTTCTGGCTAAATACCATTGTGTTAGATGAAAATCTTAGATTAAAGAATGAAGATCAGGCTTATGCTGAAACTATAAAAGGCGCTGTGGGTGGTGCTGCGGGTGTCGTACATAATTCAGATTCTGCACATACCGATTGTGAACCAAATGTGAATGTTGAAGCAATGCGACTGGCTCTTGATGCTGTCGGTATTGAAGCTCGTCCGTTATGGAAACCTATGCATAAGCAGCCTGTATATAGAAATGTACCAGCATACGTTAATGGCATTTCTGAAGAATTATTCCATAAAGGGTTGTGTTTGCCAAGTGGTCCGTGTGTTAGCGAAGATGATGCTTTATGGATTGTAGACACAATAAAGGAAAATATACGATAATGAATATTTTAGCACCAAATTGATAACTTAAATTTAAGAAGAATGTTAAACAAAATAAAGCATTGGTATTTTACGAAAAATGCGCTGTCTTATTGGATGGTGTTGGCTGTAGATTGTGCCATTTGTTTTGCCTCGGGGCTATTTGTGTTTTGGACTTTCTTTCGTGGAGTGCAGACTCTTGGCAATATCGTTCCTGTAAGCAAAACTTTGATGGTTTTTATGGTTTTCAATCTTATTTCGTTTAAGATGTTCCATACTTATGCTGGCATTGTTCGTTATTCATCGTTTGTTGACCTTGTAAAAGTAGCAAAAGCCATGACATTTGCCTGTGCTTGTGCAACACTTTTCCAGCTTTTTGTTGTTTTGCCTAATCGCCAACTCTTTGAAATCCATTTAGTTCCGCTTCATTTCCGTCATATAGTTTCTATATATATAGTTTCAACTATAGGAATGTGGGCCATCCGTGTAATGGTAAAGACATTCTACGATATCGCTTTCAGTTCAGATAAGGGTATGCGTACTTTTGTCTATGGTGTAAAAGATGGAGGAGTAGGTCTGGCAAAGAGTATTCGAAATGTTCAGCCTTCACGTTTTCAGTTGAAAGGATTTATTGCTCACGAGGCAAATTTTCAGAATAAGGTGTTGATGGGTGTGAAAGTTTATGAAGTAAATCCAGAACTCTCTGAAATAATTAAGTCTATGAATATTGAGGCTGTTCTGATTTCTCCATTGCAAAATGAGCGTTTCCGTAATGATCAGCTTTTGCAAGACATATTGCAGAAGACGAATATGAAGGTCTATATGTTGCATCAACAGGAACTGAATGGTCAAAAGGATTACTCAACCTCTCATTTGAAAGAAATAAAGATTGAAGACTTATTGCCAAGAGATGAGATTGAAGTAGATATGGTAAAAATTGGGGAGATGCTGAGAGGAAAGAAGATTCTACTTACAGGCTCTGCAGGTTCTATTGGCAGTGAGATTCTCCGTCAGGTATGCACTTATAGTCCATCAGAACTATACCTAATCGATATTGCAGAGACTCCGCAGCATGATATAAGCCTAATGATGGCTAAAGATTTTCCTAATATAAAGGCTCATACTATTGTTGGCAGTATAACTAACAAGAAACGAATGGAGGAAATCTTCAGTAATTTCCGACCAGATTATGTTTTTCATGCTGCCGCCTATAAACATGTTCCAATGATGGAAAGTAATCCGAGTGAAAGTATAGAGAATAATGTTTTTGGAACTAAGGTTATAGCCGATCTTAGCGATAAGTATGGTGTAAAGAAGTTTGTTATGCTTTCAACGGATAAGGCTGTTAATCCAACTAATGTAATGGGGTGTTCTAAACGTATTTGTGAGATTTATGTGCAGAGCCTAAATGCAATATCAAATACGCAGTTTGTTACAACGCGCTTTGGCAATGTCTTGGGAAGCAATGGAAGCGTAATTCCTCTTTTTGAACAGCAGATAAGAAATGGAGGTCCTGTAACGGTGACAGATCCAAACATAATACGTTATTTCATGCTTATTCCTGAAGCCTGTAAACTTGTATTAGAAGCAGGAACTCATGGAAAAGGTGGAGAGATATTTGTTTTTGACATGGGAAAACCTGTGCGTATCGCTGAACTTGCGAAGCGCATGATTTGGCTTTCTGGTGCAACTGATGTCGAAATAGAATATACAGGCTTACGACCAGGAGAGAAACTTTATGAAGAAGTTTTGCTGAACGAAGAAGATACTATTCCAAGTTTCCATCAGAAGATAAGGATAGCTAAAGTGCTTGAGTATGATTTTAATTCAGTTTCTGTCCAGATAGAGCAACTAATCGAGCTCGCTCAAACATTTGACTCTATGGCTATTGTCAAGAAGATGAAAGAAATAGTGCCAGAGTTTATAAGCAACAACTCTGTATATTCTGTTTTAGATAAAAAGGATTAGTATATATTTTGACACATGCAATTTAAGCTATATCATATTAGCTAAACTCAAATTTGCCCTATTATGGACTCGAAAAAAAGAAATAAAAGCAGACAATTACTCATTGAGACTTTATTTGCTTGGATCAGGGCTGCCTTATGGAACCAACAGGTTGAAAATCCAGTTCTAACCCCAGAAGTTTGTCTGCGCCTTTTTAATTTGTCTAAGTTTCAGACGGTGCATTCGCTTATAGCATCTGCTTGGCTGAAATATGAAGACAGAATTTCTCGAAATGATAAACTTCGAGCATATTTTGTTTATAAGACGATAAAAGAGGAAAATGAATCTCTTAATAATTCTATTGAAAAGATTGCAGTGGCGATGGAGAAGCATAATGTCGAGTATGTCATAGTGAAGGGACAGACAGTAGGTGTATATTATCCTGCACCTGAAGCTCGTATTCCTGGCGACATTGACATATTTATATCCTCTCGCGACCTTACAAGAATTGCCAATGTGTTGAAGGAAGAATTTGGTGCGGACCTATCACCGCTAAATACTCATAGACATCAGAGTACGGAGATTTTAGGTTCTGTAGTAGAAGTTCACAATCGCCTTGTCGATTTAAATTCTTCAAAACATCGCCGCTACTGGGACAAAATATACAGTAATTGTTTTCAGCAATTTGAGACGGTAGAAATAAATGGAAAGTCTGTAAGAACCCTTGATGCAACTCGCAATGTTTTATATGTATTCCAGCATCTCTACTTTCATCTGCTTGTTATGGGAATAGGGTTGCGGCAATTAGCTGATTTGGCTGTTCTGATAAATTCCTTAAAAGACCAGATAGATAAACAAGAGCTGGGAAAGCATCTTCATGAGCTTGGACTTTACGAAGCCTTTTGTGCAATAGGGTGGGTACTAATCAACAAAATGGGACTAGATGAAGATGTTTTTCCTTTTATAATTGAGGAAAGGCACAAGAAATATGAAAAAAATATAATAAAAGAAATCTTTAAGCATGGAAATTTTGGAAAGTATAATAGAAAGATAAATCGTATAGGTAAACTGCATACGCTGGAAACGGCATCTATCTTCATTTATCATTCGTTTCTTTTCTTTAGGCTCTCTCCAAGAGAAATTCTGATGATGATACCACGTCGTTTGGCTATCTGTTGTGATGTACTCATAAAAAAAACTGTTTTCATATTTTAAGCATAACAACTAATTATATTTTTATAATTCCTATTTATGCAAGTCTTGTTATACTTAATCTTTGTCAAAGATTAAGAAAACAAGGTCCGTTTTGTCAAAATTTTCATTCATAAATGACTTCACCTCATAATAATTTAATTATCTTATAATTTGTTAGATTTAAGCTTTTAAAGTTATCTATTTTTTTAGAAAAGTAGATTGTAAAAAATATAAGATCACATATACTATAAGAAAAAACATTGGTGGCAACTTAATGTTGCCACCAATGTTTTTTCTTAGGAGCTTGAGTGCTATCAATGCTCATAGTCAAAGTTTCTTTTATTACATCTCTAAGTGAGCGATTTTCCTTTAACATTCTGTAGATAGTACCCCAGTCAGGTAGTCCGCCAATATTTCGGTCATCTATGAATATATCAGCTTTGATTTTCCTGGAGAAGTGGTTGTTGAATTCCACTTTCTCCTCAGGATAATCTTTATTGACCGCATAGAATTCTACACCCCTTTCTTTGCACCATTGTACAGCTTCGTCTAAACATTCACCTTCTCTTACAGACCAGAGAATTATTTTGTGACGTTCTTGTATTAGCATGCGCAGTGTTTCAGTTGCAAAAGGCTTTTCAGAACCTATCTCGGGATAGCGGTCTTCTACAATTGTTCCGTCAAAGTCTACGGCTATAGTCATAATGTTTTGTTCTTTTTATGATACTGATAACCAGTGATTTGATATTTATCGTTTCACAGAGGTATCATTCTTGTTGCCATAATTAGAATTAGAATAGTTGCCATAGAGTCCGTAGCTGCCATAGCTTCCATATCCGTATCCACTGCCATACTTACCATATTTTCCGCCATAGCGTCCATATCTGCCATATTTGCCATAGCGTCCGTATCCATAATAGTATCCATACTTCTTCTTTGACATATCGATACCATTGAGTACGATTGACATATTAGGAAGTTTCTTCTCGGCAGCTAAGCTATTGATGAGCTCAAAGCTTGACTTTGGAGTATAGTCGGCACGACACATATATACGGTTACGTCTGCAACACGGCCAATTTGCAGTGTATCTGTAACAAGTCCTACTGGGGCTGTATCTATTATTATATAGTCATACTTTTCTCGCAGAACATCGAATATTATTTCAAGACTATTGCGTGCAATGAGCTCAGTAGGATTTGGAGGAGTAGGTCCAGCCAAAAGCAGGTCAAGGTTGTCATTTACACCAGAAGGAAGAACCTGTGCCATGACATCACTCTCAGTTGGATTGTCCATTGTGAGCAGTGGAGTGATTCCGTGATGATGGTCGTTTATTTCGAAGAGTTCTGCTAGTCGAGGTTTACGAATATCAAGACCTACAAGTATAGCTTTTTTGCCAAGCAGCGCAAAGCTGACAGAAATATTTGCAGCATTGAAAGTCTTTCCTTCACCAGATGTTGATGATGTGAACATGATAACTTTCTGATGCTCTTTCAGCATAAACTGCAGGTTGGTACGCATAGAACGGAAGATTTCTTCCATCTGGTTGTTTTGGTTCTCGTGTACAACAATACCAGCTTTTGTCTTTGCAGTTTCATTTGCAATTGCCACGTCTGCTAATATTGGCAGGCGAGTTAGTCTTGCCACGTCATCGTGTCCTTCAATCTTGTAACGGAAGAAGTTTACTAAGAAGATTATGAGAGAAGGAATACCCAATGCAAGTAGTAGTGCAATAAGCATAATCATTGATGACTTTGGACTTACCTTTCCACCAGCAACAGGTTGGTCAAGCAAACGTCCTTTATCTGCAGTCGCAGCAAGTGATATAGAGTTTTCCTCACGTTTTTGAAGAAGCATGATGTAAAGACTTGATTTTACCTCCTGTTGGCGACCAATTTGGTTAAGCATACGCTCTTGTTCTGGGGTCTGAGAAACTTGTCCGCTGTATTTTCCGTATTGTGACTGGATAGAATTGCGCTGAATCTCCATGTTTCTTCGGTTCTGATTCATTGCGCGGCGAATACTTGTTGCGAGGTTATCTAGTTGTGAAGTGAGTTTCTGAACATTAGGGTTCTCTTCACTTGCACTTCTCAGCATGCGGTTTCTCTCTAAAACAAGTTCATTATACTTGTTAATAAGTGAAGAAGATGATGGATCGCTCAAACCTACGTTCGACGGTATGGTCTGATGCTGATTCTCTGGAGAATTCATGTATGCCTGTATTTCGCTAAGTATTGCGAGCTGCATATTTGCTTCAGCAAGTCTTTGCTCGTATTCCATTTGGCTTCCAACAGCTTGGCTTGCGTTCATCTTTAATTCTACCATTCCGTGCTGACGCTTATAGCTTTCGAGTGCACCTTCGGTATTGCCAAGTTCTGCGTTGATTTTCTGAAGACGGCTATTGATGAATTCTTCTGTTCTGATTGCAACTTCGTTCTTGTCTTCATTAGCCTGACGGTTATAGCAAATGGCAAGTTGACTTAAGTAGTCAATTGCTCGTTGTGGAATCTCATCAACAATAGTTAGTTGGGCGATGGTGGTTGTCTTAGATGTCTGTGAAACTGCTAAAGCCGATGCATAGCGAGCTGCCATCATATTAGGTGACATAATGTCAACCTTCATAGTCGAACCGTTAACAAGTGAACCGCTGTTAGCGTTAAAAGTCAAAATACCAGCACGTGTACCTATTGACATTGGAAGATTTGCAAATGTTTTGTCAATAGTGTAAGGACCAGTAGAGTTTTTGTCGCTTGTTGGGACATAGTATGTACCCTTTACTCTATACTGGTTGTTTTCACGGGTAATAGTAAGTCGTATAGGACGGTTAAGCAACTCAAGATGAGCAGAGTCGATGTCAACAGAGATTGGTTGATTGCCGTACATCAAAACATCCTTTACTTTACCCTCAGAACGATAAGTGGTGTAAAGTTTCAAGTCGCGTACTGCACTTGAAGCTAAACTACGAGATCGCAGGATTTCCATCTCATTATCGATACCAGCAGAATTTGACATTATACCTAAGTTTGCCATATTCTGCAGGTTGTTTCTACGATTGCTATTGTCCTCATCCTTAATGAGGAACTTTGCGTGTGCCTGATAATATGGCGTTGTATAACGCAGATAGATTAAAGCTGCACCAATGCAGATAATTAAAGAGAGAATAAACCATTTCCAATTTAAAAGCAATGCTCTGAAGATGGCCTGAAAATCAATAGTAGATCTTTTCTCTTCTTCTTGGATGTTCTCCAAATCTAAATTCTTGATTTCTTCCATTTCTTAATATTTTATTTAATTATTTTTCTGCTTATGTTAGTCTGCAATACTCATAAGGTATTGTCCATATTGATTCTTTATCATCGGCTGTGCAAGTCGTTTAACTTGTTCCTTGTCTATCCATCCGTTTTCCAATGCAATTTCCTCAAGGCATGCAACTTTTAGTCCTTGACGTTTTTCTATCACTTCAATAAAATTGCTTGCTTCAGATAGACTGTCATGTGTTCCTGTATCTAACCATGCGAAACCACGTTGTAGAGTTTGCACCTTTAATGACTGTTGTTTAAGGTATTCTTGGTTTACAGTTGTAATTTCTAGTTCACCTCTTGCACTTGGTTTTATGTGCTTAGCTATTTCAACAACGCTATTAGGATAGAAATAGAGTCCAATTACAGCATAGTTGCTCTTAGGAAGCTTTGGTTTTTCTTCTATGCTAAGGCAGTTTCCGTCATTATCGAATTCTGCGACTCCATATCTTTCAGGGTCATTGACATAATAACCAAAAACAGTAGCCATATTTTGCTCGGCATTCTTAACACTTTGACGCAATAGACCAGTGAATCCTGCACCATAGAAAATATTGTCGCCTAAAACAAGACAGACATTATCATTTCCAATAAACTTTTCACCTATAATGAATGCTTGTGCAAGCCCATCTGGACTTGGTTGTTCAGCATATTCAAATGATACTCCATAGTCGCTGCCATCACCTAAGAGTCTGCGGAAACTATCTAAATCATGTGGCGTAGATATGATAAGTATTTCTTTAATTCCTGCTAACATTAGTGCTGAAATAGGATAATAAATCATAGGCTTATCATAGATTGGAATAAGCTGCTTGCTAATTCCTTTTGTTATGGGGTAGAGGCGTGTGCCTGAACCTCCGGCTAAAACGATACCTTTCATATTTCTCTTTTAATTTTAGTAATATATCTGAAATTTTATGTCATAAAAACTAATATGCTTTTTTATCAGGGATAAATAAACTTGTAAATGTCAAAAATATTATTTTAATATCAAGCCAAAATGTCCAGTTCTCAATATACCAGATGTCACGTCGAATACGTTCTTCCATTTGCCATAGTTCTTTTGTCTCACCTCTATAACCGGTAACTTGAGCATAGCCTGTGATTCCTGGTTTAGAAAAATGACGAACCATATATTTGTCAATAAGTGAAGAATAAACCTCTGTATGATGTAGCATGTGAGGACGTGGACCTACAATACTCATATCGCCTATTAGTACGTTATAGAATTGTGGAAACTCGTCTATGTTACATTTTCGCATAAAGTTGCCAAATGGAAACTTTCTTGGGTCGTCTAAAGTTGCTTGCTGCATGTCGGCATTGTCATTCACATGCATTGAACGAAACTTGTAACAAGTAAATGTTTTCCCATTTAAACCTGTTCGTGCCTGTTTAAATAGAATTGGCCCTGGACTCTGTTTCTTGATAATTAATGCAATAATAGGTATAAATGGCAACAAAACAATGCAGACGATAAGGCTGAAAATAATATCAAACGATCTTTTTATAAATCTGTTGCCTGGACTTGCAAGTGGCTCTTGGTGATTCGTGAAAATTGTTTGATCTCCAAATTGTTGAGGCTTAAGGTTTAATCTGAAATTTCCAAATTGTCTTGGCACATAGAAGAAATGAGTTATATGCTTATCACAATATTGCATTATTTTCACTATAGTCTCTGACTCATCTTGTGAAAGGCTACAGAAAATCTCATCTATGTGTATGTTATTGCCTTCTTCTGCATTCTTTATGAAATCCTTGAGATCTGAAATATTTCCAAGATATCGCAAAGATTCAGGACAGTCTTCCATCTGCTTTTCCGCATAATAGCCTCGAACCTTGTATCCTGTTGATGGGTCTGAAGCCATTTCCCGAAAAACAAGTATATTTGCGGGGTCATCACCTACGAATAAAATAGAACGAGTATTGATTCCTAGTTGACGGGCACGCTTCAAGATAAACCATTCTATGCCTCGTAATAAGAAGATCGCAAGGAATAATGTTGGTACATAAAATAAAAGGAAATGAAAAAATCCACCTGCTTCAGTTATTAGTTTTGTAAAGAAAAATAATGTTGCAGATTGTATAATAGTCAGCTTAAAAACACGAGTAAATATTTTCTCAAAAGTAGTTATTCGTTGATGTATTATTGGAGTAATAAAATTCTGTGCAAGAAACATCGAAAAGTTTGCTATCAAAATAATCATCTTGATATTGTTATGAAAAAAAACAGGAACAATGTCGGATTTTAGATTATAAAAAAATAGCAGTACGATATTTAATAAAACAAAATCGCCTAATCTGACTATTAGTTTTATTATTTCATTGCCGTTTGAATAATATTTCATTTGATAACTTTGAAGTTAATTATGCTTTTCCTGTGTTTTTTATTCTGCGGAAATTACAATTCCAATAATTAAATATAATGCAATTTTTCAAGTATATTTTGATGTTATTACATTACTATATATTAAATCGCGACAAAGGTACAAAAAATATTAATAAGATTTTAGCAAAACCATTATTTTTTAGATAAATATACATATTTATTTTGCTGTTTTGCCTTTTTGTTGTACTTTTGCATTTGAAAAAATATAAAAAATGACTTTTTTATTATAAAAAACTATGGGATTTTTAGCTAAAATATTTGGTAAAAATAATTCAGAATCATCGCAGAAGAGCATGGAGGACTATATGTCTCTTATACGAGTTTATTTTCAAGCATCAATAGCTTCAAATCTGGGTATTTCAAATTTAGCAATGTTTCCAGATTTAAGAATGTTTAAAAATACTTTGCATGTTCAGACAGTAAATAATCGTCTTGGGGTTGGCGAAAAGAATGCCTGTAAGAAAATGTTAAATGAATTTTATGGAACCGACGATTCTTTCTTTAAAGAGATTGATGCAAGTATAAAGAAAAACTGCAGAAAAATGCAAGATGTGCAAGTGTATATGTATCAATTTCAAGGATTCACCCAAGAGTTAATGATGCTTATGGGTAATCTTATGAAGTTTAAACTCCGTATGCCTTCGTTTTTTAAGAAAGCTCTTTATGCTATGACAGAAAAGACTGTAAACGACATTTTTAATAAAAATGATTATAAAGACGCTGGTGTAATTAAGGCAGTATTAAGTACTCGACAATATAATAATCGACTTGGATTTTCACAGCAATGGATAACACAGTTTGTATATCAGGTTGTTATGCTTGCAAAGAAGGAAAATAGAAAATCTAATGATAATTCATAATAAATTATCTCTCAAACGATTATAATTTGCAGCAATTATTACTGAAAATGCTGAAAAATATCAAAAAAACTTTTGCGGAATAAATAAAAACAAGTACTTTTGTACCCAAATTGTTAATGTATGACAGCTGACGAGAAAATCATAAACCTATTTACTACACGGGTAAGGCAGATGATTCTTCAATTCAATCAATTAAAGAAAGAAAATGAAGAATTATATGTAATGGTTGATGATTTGGAAAAAGAGAAGAAAAATCTCAATGACCAATTGGCTCAGATGCAGAATGATTACAATTCACTCAAGATGGCAAAAATGCTTGAGGTTACGGATGGTGACCTCGAAACAGCAAAGGCAAAAGTTGCTAAATTGATAAGAGATGTCAACAAGTGTATCACGCTACTAAGCGAAAAATAACGTGAAACAATGGCTGAAGGAAAAACAGAGAATATTGATAAAATCCATATAAGATTGCATCTATATGACACAAACATTGCGGTTAATATCAATCGTGATGATGAGGAAAAGTGTCGTAATGCGGAAAAACTTATAACAAAGACTATCAATGATTATGCCAGCATGTATAAAGGACGTCGTAGTGATAAAGATGTTCTTTATATGGCTATGCTGGAGATTGCATTGCGATATGAGACAGAAGCTCAGCGTAATGCAACTGCTCCTATAACAAATGTTCTCTCTAAAATAACTTCGGAAATTGAAGAAGCGCTGAAGTAGTTTATGATGCAAATAGAAGAGAATATTTAATAACAAATAAAATTATATTAATCAATGATAACAACAATTATTGTAGGTGCTATTTGCCTATTATTAGGCATCTTGGCAGGCTATTTTATTTACCGTTATGTTTTAACAGGTAAGTATAAAAAAATGCTGGAATCAGCGAATAAAGAAGCTGAAGTCTTAAAAGAGAAAAAGTTGCTTGAAGTTAAAGAAAAGTTTCTTAACAAGAAAGCAGAACTAGAAAAAGAAGTTCAAAGCAGAAATCAAAAAATCCAGCAGAATGAGAATCGCTTGAAACAGCGAGAAATATCACTTAATCAGCGACAAGAAGATATTGCTAGACGCAAGCAGGAAGTTGAACAAAGTCAGCAACGTATAGAAAATGAGAAAAAGCATCTTGTTTTGAAACAGGATGAAGTAGAAAAGATGCTGATTAAAGAGCGTGAGAAACTTGAAGAACTTTCAGGCCTTAGTGCAGAGGAAGCAAAAAACAGATTAATTGAGAATCTGAAAGATGAGGCACGTACTGATGCTGCAAGCTATGTGAATGAAATAATGGATGAGGCAAAGCTAAATGCAACAGCGCAAGCTAAAAAAATCGTAATTCAGACTATTCAGCGTGTAGCTACAGAAACGGCTATAGAGAATTCTGTAAGCGTATTCCATATTGATAACGATGAGGTTAAAGGTCGAATCATTGGTCGTGAAGGTAGAAATATTAGAGCATTAGAAGCTGCAACTGGAGTTGAAATCGTCGTAGATGATACCCCTGAGGCTATTGTTATTTCTGCTTTTGACCCTATACGTAGAGAGGTCTGTAGACTGGCCTTACATCAACTCGTTGCTGATGGAAGAATTCACCCTGCCCGTATTGAAGAAGTTGTTGCTAAGGTTAAGAAGCAGCTTGAAAATGAAGTTATTGAGACAGGTAAGCGTACTGCTATAGATTTAGGTATTCACGGACTACATCCAGAGCTTATTCGCATAATTGGTAAGATGAAATACCGTTCTTCTTATGGTCAGAATCTATTGCAGCATGCTCGTGAAACAGCAAATCTTTGTGGTGTTATGGCTTCAGAGCTTGGACTTAATCCAAAGAAGGCAAAGCGAGCAGGATTGCTCCATGATATAGGTAAGGTGCCAGATGAAGAAAATGAAATGCCACATGCAATTTATGGTGCTAAGATTGCAGAGAAATATAAGGAAAAACCAGATATTTGTAATGCAATTGGAGCTCACCATGACGAGATGGAGATGAACACACTTTTAGCGCCTATTGTTCAGGTTTGTGATGCTATCTCAGGTGCTCGTCCTGGTGCTCGTCGTGAAATTGTTGAGGCGTACATTAAACGACTCAATGATTTGGAAGCTATTGCAATGAGTTACCCAGGAGTTACAAAGACTTATGCAATTCAAGCAGGACGTGAGCTGCGAGTTATAGTTGGTGCCGATAAGATGGACGATAAAGAGACAGAGGCATTATCAAGCGAAATTGCTAACAAGATTCAAACAGAGATGACATATCCTGGACAAGTCAAAATTACGGTAATCCGTGAGACGCGTTCAGTTGCTTATGCAAAATAATATTTCAATGAGGGGGCTAAGCGCTCCCTCATTGTGTTTATGTTAAAATATATAAAATAAGATGTATAGAACAAATACTTGTGGAGAACTTCGCCTTTCTAATGTTGGTAGCGAAGTGACATTGTCTGGATGGGTTCAGCGTACCCGCAAGATGGGTGGCATGACCTTTGTTGATGTTAGAGACAGATATGGTATAACACAGATAGTCTTTAACGAAGCTGTAGATAAAGAGTTGTGCGACAAAGCTAATAAATTAGGACGCGAATACTGCATTCAGATTAAAGGTGTAGTAAATGAGAGAGAAAGCAAGAACAAGAATCTGCCTACTGGTGAGATTGAGATAATAGCTAACGAACTTAATATTTTGAGTGAGAGTCTTACTCCTCCTTTTACTATTGAAGACCAGACTGATGGCGGTGATGATATTCGTATGCGTTATCGTTATTTAGATTTGCGTCGTCCTTCAGTTCGTAGTAATCTTGAATTGCGGCACAGAATGACGATTCTGATTAGAAACTTCTTAGATTCTCGCCAGTTTATTGAGGTAGAGACTCCTATACTTATAGGTTCAACTCCAGAAGGTGCTCGCGATTTTGTTGTGCCATCTCGTATGAATCCAGGACAGTTCTATGCACTTCCACAGAGTCCACAAACCCTTAAGCAATTGCTTATGGTAAGTGGTTTTGACCGTTATTTCCAGATTGCAAAATGTTTCCGCGACGAAGATTTACGAGCAGATCGCCAGCCAGAGTTTACTCAGATTGACTGCGAAATGTCGTTTGTAGATCAAGAAGATGTAATAAATCTTTTTGAGGATATGTGTCGTCATTTGTTCCGTGAAGTAAGAGGTGTTGAACTTCCTTCAAAACTTCAGCAAATGACGTGGCACGAAGCAATGCGTCGTTTCGGCTCAGATAAACCAGACCTACGTTTTGGTATGGAATTTGTCGAACTTATGGATGTGTTAAAAGGTACAGGAACATTCCCTGTGTTCGATTCTGCTGAGTATATTGGCGGTATATGTGTACCAGGATGTGCAAATTATACCCGAAAGCAATTAGATCAGCTTACAGAGTTTGTAAAGCGTCCTCAAGTAGGGGCGAAAGGACTTGTTTATGTTAAGTTCAATGAAGATGGAACTGTTAAGTCAAGCATTGACAAGTTCTATCAGCCAGAAATTTTTGCTAAGTTAAAAGCAGAAATGAATGCTAAAGATGGAGATTTGGTACTCATTCTTTCAGGCGATAATGCGAATAAGACCCGTGTCCAGTTATGTAGTTTGCGCCTAGAAATGGGTGACCGTTTGGGACTTCGCGACAAAGATAAGTTTGAATGTTTGTGGATTGTTGATTTCCCATTGTTTGAGTGGAGTGATGAAGAACAGCGACTCATGGCAGTTCATCATCCGTTTACAATGCCAAATCCTGATGATATACCTCTGCTCGAAAGCCATCCAGAGAAGGTTCGTGCCCTTGCTTATGACTTTGTTTGCAATGGTATTGAATTAGGAGGTGGTTCTATTCGTATCCATGATGGGCAGCTTCAGTCAAAGATGTTTAATATTTTGGGATTCACTCCAGAGCAGGCTATGGCTCAGTTCGGATTTTTGATTAATGCTTTCAAATATGGTGCTCCGCCTCATGGAGGACTTGCTTTTGGTCTTGACCGTTTTGTTTCGGTAATGGCTGGCCTTGACTCTATTCGTGATTGCATTGCGTTCCCTAAGAACAATTCCGGACGTGACGTCATGTTGGATGCCCCTTCTGCCCTTGACCAAAAACAGCTTGATGAATTGCAATTAGTTGTCGACATAAAAGAAGATAACTAATGTAATATATATCAGTTTTATATTTCTAACAAATGGTAAAAAAAGAAGAATCTAAAGAGAAATTAGAAGCGACAAAGTCAAAAAGCATTAAGCCAAAGACTGCGTCAAAGTCAGTTAAGAAATCACCATTAAATCTTTCAGTAGAGAATGTTGGTTTCAAGGCTGGCGATGTTTATCAAGCTTTAGCCACTCAGCAGAAAGCTCTGTCAGTAGCTGAGATTGCAAAGGTTGCAGGAATCAGCAAGGATGAGGCTCTGTTGGGTTTAGGCTGGCTTTTTAAAGAAGGAAAAGTAAGAAATGAGGATGCCAAGATAGTTCTTGCATAAATTTTCTATCAGCAGAATGAAAAGAGCTGGGATTGCACTATGATGCTTCTGGCTCTTTTCATTGTAATCAAAATGTTAGTGATTTAGGTTATTTCTTTTAGTACGTATTAAAAACGCATAATTGTTGAATTACGACCAAGAGATACTCAAGGTTTTAGCCTTTGCTGGTGCAGATGGTTTGCACGTGTCAAAGATTTCGAAGCATGTCTTTAATGCTTCGAATAGTTTTTTCTTTCCTCTAAACTTTGAAGAAGTTCATTCTTATGTTTCTGCGTTTCTTCTTCGTCATTCAAAAAATCCTGCTTCAGTCATAGAGAAAGTAAGCAGGGGAGTATATCGGCTAAATCCCTCTTCAGTAGAGACAAATCAACTGATGCTGAAGTTTGTGAATGTTGAAGAAAATGAAGTAGAGCAGCCTATTCATAGGGATGAGTCTTTGTCGTTGTTTCAGGAATGATATCTTTCCAATTGTATGTTTTGAATTTTTATTTTTTGTTTCTGTTTTTCTTTTAGTATTGCTATAATTATAAAAAAAAGTAGTAATTGAAAGCTCAATATTTATTACCGAGATATTTAAGAAACTTAATTCAAAACTGATAATTCAGAATCTTGTTTTGTCAAAATTTTTCATATTTGAGAGACCTAAAATTTTTGTCATCTGAAACTTCAATTCTAGAGAAAGATTTTCTGCTTGGCACGAGGCAAATTGCAAAAAACTGTTTATTTGTTAATCAATATGTATAAACTTTGTGAACGAGCATGATGAACGATTTTGCAAAAGGTGCCCTTTCGCGATGTCAAACGTGGCATATTGTGGTGCAATATGTGGCATATCGCAGTGCGAAAGGGCACCTTTCACTTTTTCAGAAATTATGAGTTTTTTGCTAAAAGGTATAAAGTCTTGATTTATAACGAGTTGTCTAAAACTGTAAGAAACAGCCAAATACTCGCATATTTTGCAACTTCGTTTCTCTCGGTCGAAAATTTTTAAATTATAGAGGGGTGTTTTTAATCAATTCGTCAAAATCTTGTCAAGATTTTTCATACTTTCTCTTTATTTCTTTTCACTGCTTTTTCTCAAATTATTCTTATCTGACATATCAATCATATTCAATTAACAAACCACTTTATATAGCCTTATAAACTAAAAAGATCATAAACTTGGATTTTTTGTTAAAAAGTGGTGCAAATGAAGAAAAAAACAAAAAAACAAGTAATCAATTTAGTTTTTCGTGCTGCTCATTTGTATTATTATTGTAAACTTGTTGAAAAATACAGTAAAATGCTCTTTTATAGAGTATATGAAATATATGCTGGCAAATATTTAAACAAAATGACAAAGCAAGAATTTGAATTCCTTTTCAGAAAATACCATATAAAGATGTATCATCTAGCCCTTACCATTCTCTATGATGAGGAAGAGAGCAAAGATGTTGTAAGCGATGTGTTTACAACAATCCTTGACAGAAACTTAGATATTGATGCAGATAGGGCAGAAGGCTATTTGCTGATAAGTGTGCGAAACCGATGCAGAAACATTATTGCTAATAAATCAACCAGAGAGCGTCTTCTGCATCTGTTCTCAGTAGAAGTTAATCATCCGCTATCCGTCAGCGATGACTATTCACGTCTAGAAGAACTCATGAATTATATTGATACCGACTTACCACTATTGAGTAAGAAGATTTTTAGAATGCGTTACCTGCGTGAGATGAGTTATAAGGAGATATCTGATGAGTTGAATATCAGCAAGGTAACTGTCTACAACCATCTTTCTAAGTCGCTTGAAAAAATAAGTGAGCATTTCAATAAGAGTAAGTAGTTAGTTATTAAGTAATGATTTATAGAAACAATAGAAATACGAACAAACTTTTTTCTTAAACAATAGTAATATGGAAACTAAAGATATTATTCGTCAAATGCTTGACTTTCAAGAAAATCCTGATAGATTTTCTGAAGAGCAATTAGACCAGATGTTAGAGAACGATGCTTTTTCTGATTTGCTTGAGCATGCTGCTATGACAAAAAGAGCATTCTTGCATAGTGAACTTACTGATGGAGATACTGTTAATAGCGGAAAACATAGTAAACAGGAAAGGTTTACAGATGAAGAATGGAGAAAGTTTGAACAGTCTCATTTTGCTGTAAATGAAAAAAATATGAATATTGTAAGAATGAAAAGAATGCCCAAAATTGCAGCAACTATAATTAGTTTTCTTGTTGTTTCTGGCATAGTGCTTGCCGCAGTGTTTACCTTACGCAATATGTCTGGCGGTAAGCAGGAAAATCAGATTGTCCAGAGTGCAGATAAGGCAGAGGATAAAATTATTAAAACAGAAGTTGCATCAGAACCAACCGACACTCTTGCAGTGGCAAGGCAAGTAGTTTTTGACAATGTTTCATTAAGCGAAATGCTAAATCAGATAGCTGATTATTATAATTTAGAAGTCGAGTTTGAAAATCAGTCATCCAGTCAACTACGTTTCTATTTTGTTTGGGAACGAGACGAGGGGGCGCAGAAAACAGTTGAGCGACTTAGTAATTTTGAGAGTTTAGACATTGTTTTAGAAAACCGAAAACTTATAGTAAGATGAATCATATACAAGAATTCTTAAATAGAATTATAATCACCCCATCAGTGTCGTTTTATAGAAAAAGACTATTACGTTTCTCATTTCTTTTCATAATTTTTATATCATCCGCCACGCTTTCAGCCCAGCGCATTACTCGTAATTACAATAATGTGTCGCTGTCAGAGGCATTGCGTCAGCTTAGCGAGAGGTCAAAACGCTATAGAATAAGTTTTCTTTATAATGAGCTTGAAGATTTCCGTGTTACGACAAGTGTAAGTAATAAGACAATCCCCGATGCCATACGTCAGATTATAGGTTTCTATCCCGTAAGGATGACTATAGTGGGCGATAGTGATATATACGTTGAATGTACTCACAAGACCGATTTCCATCTGACAGGCAAAGTGTTAGATGAAAACAGCCAGCCCATAGCTTATGCCAACGTTGCCTTGCTCAATCCGTCCGACTCTACACTTCTGACGGGTGGAGTAACCAATGAAAGCGGAGTATTCGTAATACCCAGTGAGCAGACAACTGTGATAGCACGAATTTCATATGTTGGCTACAAGACATTCTACCGCCGTTTTAACCATGAAAATGTAGGAATAATAAAAATGCAGCCAGACACCTATGCACTAAAAGGTGTAACGGTGAAAGGTCATCATAATATCATCAAACCATTTGCAGATGGTTTTAATGTTTCTATAGAAAATAGCCCTTTGTCTGGAATTGGGTATGCATCAGATGTGCTTAAGTATCTTCCATTTGTTAATGCAAAGAATGAAGAGTATGAAATTGTTGGGAAGGGAAAACCTCTAATCTATCTAAACAACAGGATAGTGAGAGACTATTCAGAACTGAGACAGATAAATTCTTCTGAGCTTAAAAGTGTTAAAATAATAACAAATCCTGGTGCAGAATACGATGCTGCGGTAAATTCTGTAATCAGGATAACTACACTAAAACCAGTTGGTGACGGTTTTAGTGGAATTTTGGATGCCAATATTGAAGTTGAACGTAAGACTTCTGCAATTTTAGGCGGTTCTATAAATTACAGAAAGGCAGGATTAGACTTGTTCGGCTCATTCAGGTATTCGCTTTATAAGTGGGTAGCTAATCAGATAGGTGAATATCAATATAGTGATAGGACAATGTCTGAAAGAGTAAGATTGGAAAGTAATGTGCCAACATATCGTCCTACGATTGGATTCAACTATCAATGGAAAAATAAAAGTTCAATAGGTATGCGTTATCAATATACTTTGAGCCCAGACAGATTGTTTAATTGTTATAATTCATTCGATGCATATAAACAGAATAAAAAAATAAATAGTCAGACTTCAACTGATAATAGAAAAAATGACAACAAGAGTCATCACGTAAATGCCTATGCTGACTATGTTTTTAATGAAGATACACATCTTAAACTTGATTTGGATTACTACAATGGTAATACAATACACAGACAGAGCGTAAATATAGCCGAACAGAATTTGAATACACATAACAAGAGTGATAATATACTTTATGCTGGACGTCTTTCTTTTGAAATTCCAATTTTTAAAGGCGAACTAAAAACAGGTATGGAGGTTTCTTATACAAATAATGACAACAAATATAAAGTATTAGAAAATTCAACACTACAAAATGCTTTGAGTTCTACAACGAATAAGGCAAGGCAAAATCTATACGCAGGATATATGCAGTATTCGCGCTCTTTTAGTGAAAAACTGAACGCTACATTAGGTGCGCGTTATGAATATTCCGATTTCAACTATTATATAGATGAAGCAAAGTCTGCAGAGGTTAGCAAGTCTTATTCTGGATTTTTCCCTTCTGCCTCAATAGCCTATAATGTTGGAAAGGTGAAAATGTCTTTGGCTTATAGGTATTCTACAGAACGCCCAGATTATTTCTCACTTAGAAACGCTATAGATATGAATAGTCCATATTCTTATGAAGCAGGAAATCCGAAACTTTTGCCAAGTAAGACAAATATGCTAACCTATTCTATTATGTGGAAGGACCTGATGGTAATGGCTTCATATTCTGATGTGAAAGACGGAATAATATTTGTCTATGATAGGTTTGAAAATAGTGATTCTATCAACTTTTTTCAGGCAAGAAATATTAGCAGATATCATAGCTTGAATATTGCACTTCATTATTCTCCTACGTTGTTGAATATTTGGAAACCAAAAATGACATTGGAATATTCAAAACCATACATTACATATAATTCTGTTGGCTATAGAAAGCCAGAATTGAAACTGAAAATGAATAATATTATAGAACTGTCAAGTTCATTAAAGTTGGGGCTTGACATAATATATAATACGGCAGGCAATTCTGCCAATGATATATCCTATGATTATGCAGATTTTTACACAGAGATTTATTGTGTTAAAACATTCAATGAGAAATTAAGGTTAAATTTTTCAGTCTATAATGTATTTAACACGAGCAGAGAAAAATGGGAACTTAAGGGCAACGGTATTGTGTTTGGCAAATGGAATGATGGGAATCGTAGGAGTATAGAGCTTATGGTTACATACCGATTCAATCAGTCAAAGAGCAAATATAAAGGAACGTCGTCAACAAGTGAGTTAAATCGTTTGTAAAGCATTAAATAAAAAAGACTGAAATATTGAAAAAAGAAAATAGTTTTATTTTATATAATGTTTAACAAGAAAGTTGTTAAGAGTCCCGATACTTTGTTGGGACTCTTTTTTTATTAAATTATTATTTTGTTAATGTATAAAAACACAGAGGATACTATATTATCCTCTCATTTTTATCCTCTCATTTTAACAGGTTTACTGATAATAGGAATTAGTTGTTCTTGAATGCTACAACGCCTTTATATTCATTGTCAATATAGAATGTCTGGATAGTTTTTTCCTTGCCTTTATTAGTTTTCTGTTTATATTGCAGCCTTACATAATATAGTTTCTTACCATTGTAAGGTTGATAACTGATGCTCTTCTTGAAGGCCTTGTCTTCTCCCATTAGTTTCTGCATGTTGGCTATTTGGTCTTTGCTTATATATTTTGTTGAATCAAACTTTAGGACTCTTGAAGAAGAGAAGTCTTCGTTAAGGTTGTCTTCAAGAAATTGCGTTGTTATTGACTTTGCTTTATTCTCATCACTGCAACCTGCAAACAAAAGCATGCAGGCTAATGCTAAACCAAAGATTGTTTTCTTCATTGTGGCAGAATATGATTATATTTATATAGTTAAAATAATAAGGTTAAGAGTTGAAGCAAACCTGTGTCTAAATATTAAAAACAATAGCCAAACTCTTAACCTTATATATACTTTTAATTTTTGTTCTGTATTATTCTAAAATTTAGAATTAAAAACAGAACGTTCTATTATCTATCAGAATTTTATTTTTGAGGAATGTTCTTCAAAATGTCGAGCAGGTGATCCCAAACCATCTGAACTGTAGGGATAAGCAGACGCTCGTCAGGAGAATGAACTCCGCGAAGTGTTGGACCGAATGAAACCATGTCAAGGTTTGGATAACGCTCAGAGAAGAGACCGCACTCAAGACCTGCGTGGATGCCTAAAACTTTAGGGTCTTTACCAAACAGTTTCTTATAAGACTCAACAACAGTTTTTGTCAACTGACTGTTAGGATTCATCTTCCATGCTGGATAACCATCGCCTTGTTTGACTTCGCAACCAGCTAACTCGAAGAGTGCTTTAATAGTATTAGCCTGATTGTCGAGGTTGCTCATTACGTTAGAACGCTGACTTGCTACCATCTTAACATATCCGTCGAGAGTCTCAACGCTTGCAATGTTGCTTGATGTTTCAACAAGCCAAGCTAAGTCTTCGTCCTGGCACATAGCGAAAACTCCATTGTCAATAGCTTGTATTGCACGGATGAGACGAGTAGAAGCATCTTCGTTCATTACCTTTGCTGCTTCTGCGCTTTCCATAGTGAAGTCCATTGACTTCTCTGTTACATGGAATTCGTCTTCAACTTCTGCTGCAAATACATTCCAGTCAGCACGAACAGTTTCCTTCATATCAGCTGGCACCGCAAATGTTACTACACCGTCACGAGGAATTGCGTTGTGGAGCTTACCTGCGTTGAAGTCAACAATGCGTATAGCAGTCTTCTGCATTTCTTTATACATGAAACGTGCGAGAATCTTAATAGAGTTTGCACGTTTCTTGTTGATGTCGTCACCAGAGTGACCTCCAACAAGTCCTTTTAATGCAACTTTCATGAAGAAGTATCCCTGTGGTGCATCTTCACGTTCAAATTTGAGGCAGGCTTCTGTTGTTCTGCCACCAGCACAACTGACGAAAATCTGTCCTTCATCTTCTGAATCAAGGTTTATAAGCATGTCGCCTGTCATGAAATCTGCCTTCATGCCTTCAGCACCTGTAAGTCCAGTTTCTTCATCACGTGTGAAAACACACTCTATTGGTCCGTGCTCTAGATCGTCGCTGTCGAGAATGGCCATTTCAATAGCGCATCCGATACCGTCGTCGGCACCCAGTGTTGTTCCTTTAGCGCAAAGCCATTCACCGTCAACGTATGTCTGGATAGGATCATTGTCAAAGTCGAAATCAATGTCAACAAGTTTCTCGCATACCATATCCATATGGCTTTGAAGAATTACGGTCTGACGATTCTCAAAACCTGGTGTGGCTGGTTTCTTAATAAGAACATTACCAGTTTCATCAACTTTTGTTTCAAGACCACGACTTTCGCCGAAGTTTTTCAAGAACTCAATGATTTTCTCCTCACGCTTAGATGGGCGGGGAATCTTGTTAATTGCTGCGAATTGCTCAAAAACGCGAGCAGGTTTTAATTCTACGTTATTCATCTTTTATAAATAATTTTGGTGTGTTTTCTGTTTTTTTTATTACGAATCGAAGTTTTTCATAATACATAAAAGAACTACTTACATTTTAAAAGTCAAATAAAAAACAACTTTTAGCAGTTTTTTTTTGCTCTTTACTCGTTTAATCGTAACTTTGCAGCGACAAAATTAAATAAAATGATTGAAACAATCGTAATAAGTTTGTTAATAATTGCTATAGCAGTGGCATTATTATCAATAAAAGTGATATTTTTAAAGAATGGAAGCTTCTCGTCGCAGCATATTCACGATAATGAAGCCCTGAAAGAGCAGGGTATTGACTGTGTGATGGAACAAGACAGGCAGGCGCGAGAGAATAACAGGGCTACTTAGCCTTTTTCTATACAATATCTAAAAATTGTTGAGTCAATAATAAATTAAAATAAAACTATAAAATGAAAAGAACAAAATTATTTCGTACAGTAGCTGTAGCAACTATGGCTACAATGATGATTACTTCATGTAACAATCAGAATGCAAAAATGGACGAGAAAGCTCCAGTTCAGAAGTCTGAACAAGGTCTTAAGATTGCATATGTTGAAGTTGATTCAATCATGTCACAGTATAATTTCTGTAAAGACTATTCAAAAGTTTTAGAGCAAAAAGGTCAGAATATTCAGAATACAATTGCACAGAAGGGTAGGGCACTTCAGACTGCCGCGGCCAAATTCCAACAGGATATTCAGGCAAACAAATATACAAGAGAGCAAGCAGAGGCTGTGCAGGCTAATCTTCAAAAGCAGGATAATGATTTGCAGATTCTTCAACAGCGACTTGGTAATGAGTTCCAAACAGAGACAGATAAATACAACAAGGCTCTTAGAGACTCAATACAAAACTTTCTTGCTAAGTATAATAAGGACAAAAAATATACATTTATCTTAAGTAAAGTTGGTGACAATATGCTTTATGCAGATAAGGCATATGACATAACAGACGAGGTGATTGCTGGGCTGAATAAAGAATATAAGAGCTCACCAAAGAAGTCTGCTGATAAAAAGAAATAATAAATTGAAATAATAAATATCAGAATGAAGCGCAGTGAACGCTATCAATTTCTGTTAGACTACTATAAGAAAGAAATGCCTGAAGTCACTACCGAACTGCAGTTTGGTAGTGTCTTTCAGCTTTTAGTAGCAACGTTGCTGAGCGCTCAATGTACCGATAAGCGTATTAATCAGGTTACTCCTGAACTTTTCAGACGCTATCCAGATGCAAAAGCGATGTCTGAGGCTGAAGAGTCAGAGATTTTCGAATATATCAAGAGTGTTTCTTATCCAAATGCTAAAGCACACCACTTGTCAGAATTGTCTAAGATGATTATTGATAAGTTTGGAGGAAACGTGCCTGCGGTGTTCGAAGATTTAGTGACTTTGCCTGGTGTCGGCCGTAAAACAGCTAATGTTGTTGAGGCTGTTGCTTTTGGAAAAGCAGCGATGGCTGTTGATACACATGTGTTTAGAGTCAGCCATCGTTTAGGACTTGTCCCCAAAAGTGCTACTACCCCATATCTTGTTGAAAAAGAATTGGTAAAGAATATTCCTGACGATATAATTCCAAAAGCGCATCATTGGATTTTATTGCACGGAAGATATATTTGTACAAGCAGAAAACCTCATTGTGAGAAGTGTCCATTTGATGACATCTGTCCTAAAAACAATGTTTAATAAAAGCTATACTGTTATATGGAAGCAAAGCGAATATTAAAGTTCTTGGCAAACATAACTAAGAACAATAATAGGGAATGGTTTAATGAAAATAAAAATGAATATCTATATTGTCGTAAAAGTTTTGAAGACGATATAGAACAGGCAATTTTGAGAATTGCAGAATTCGATGATTCTATTGCGCATATAACAGTGAAGGATGCTACTTACAGATTTTATAGGGATACACGTTTCTCACCAGATAAATCACCATATAAAAGACATTTTGGTGCATATATAGCTGCGCATGGAAAAAAGTCTCTTCATGGGGGATATTACATACATCTTGAACCTGATAATTGTATGCTTGCATGTGGTAATTATTGGTTGCCGACAAACATCCTGACTGCTTGTAGAAATGAAATAATGATGAATTTAAATGAATGGCAGGAATGTGTTGAAAATAAGTATTTTATACAATTATTCGGTAAACCAAACGAGGGAGTTTGGGGCGATGAAAAAGGTTTTGGCATAGAGCATTTGAAGAGTTGTCCTGCTGGATTCCCTCGTGATTATGAACACATAGAATATCTTAGGATGAAAGACTATTGTGCTTGGATTAAGGTTGAAGACACATTCTTTGATAGTCCACAATGGTTTGATAAGATGGTAGATGTATTTAAAGTTGCCAAACCGATGATGGACTTTATGAATGCCATTATTGATGATTACGAATAATTATCGTTTTATTTGTATTTTTAAACTTATTTTTACTTCTTCATTGTTGCGCTTACAGTTTTAATTTTTGTAATGTGCATAGTGGTGAATATGCATAAATATCCAAAACATAGAACTGTCTCTTTGTTTTGTGAATATTTTTTCATATAAAAAGTGTAATTTTAGAAAAAACATATAATAATATTTGCCATATAAAAAGATTATTCTTAATTTTGCACTCATTAAAATATTTTAGTATATTTGTTAACATTAAAAATCATAATTTATGTCAAAAATTAGTGGTCGCATTTCGCAGATCATCGGTCCTGTGATTGACGTATATTTCGACACCGCAGGTCAAGATGCAGAAAAAGTGCTGCCAAAAATCCACGAAGCCTTAAAGGTTGTTCGTAGCGATGGACGTGATTTGATTGTCGAAGTGCAGCAGCACATCGGCGAGGATACTGTGCGTTGTGTCGCAATGGACAATACCGACGGTTTGCAGAGAGGATTGGAAGCTATTCCAATGGGTAGCCCTATTCAGATGCCTGCCGGTGACCAAATCAAAGGCCGAATGCTAAATGTGATAGGACAGCCTATCGACGGTATGAAACAGCTCGACATGGAAGGTGCATACCCAATCCATCGCGAGGCTCCAAAATTTGAGGAACTGTCTACACGTAAGGAAATGTTGGCAACTGGTATTAAGGTCATTGACCTGCTTGAGCCATACATGAAAGGTGGTAAGATTGGTTTGTTCGGTGGTGCCGGTGTAGGTAAGACCGTGCTTATTATGGAGCTTATCAACAACATTGCAAAAGGACACAATGGTTATTCTGTGTTTGCTGGTGTTGGAGAACGTACTCGTGAGGGTAACGACCTTATTCGTGAAATGATTGAGAGTGGTGTCGTTCGATATGGTGATAAGTTCAAAAAAGCTATGGACGAAGGCAAGTGGGATCTTTCTCTTGTCGATCCAGAGGAACTTAAAAAATCACAGGCAACACTTGTTTACGGTCAGATGAATGAACCTCCAGGTGCCCGCGCATCTGTTGCGCTTTCTGGTCTTACTGTCGCAGAAGAGTTCCGTGATAAGGGAGGTAAGGATGGAGCTGCTGCTGACATTCTCTTCTTTATTGACAACATCTTCCGTTTCACACAGGCTGGTTCTGAGGTTTCTGCACTTCTTGGTCGTATGCCTTCTGCTGTAGGTTATCAACCAACTCTAGCATCTGAGATGGGTGCAATGCAAGAGCGTATTACTTCAACAAAGAAAGGTTCTATCACATCAGTTCAGGCTGTTTATGTGCCTGCAGACGATTTAACCGACCCTGCTCCTGCAACAACATTTACCCACCTTGACGCAACAACTGAGTTGTCTCGTAAGATTACAGAGCTTGGTATTTACCCTGCTGTAGATCCACTTGGAAGTACTTCACGTATTCTTGATCCACTGATTGTTGGTAAAGAGCATTACGACTGTGCACAGCGTGTTAAGCAGATTCTTCAGAGATACAAAGAATTGCAGGATATTATTGCTATTCTTGGTATGGATGAGTTGTCTGACGAAGATAAGCTGACTGTGAACAGAGCTCGTCGTGTTCAACGTTTCCTCTCTCAGCCATTTGCAGTTGCTGAGCAGTTTACTGGTGTACCAGGCGTGATGGTGTCTATTGAAGATACAATTAAAGGTTTCAATATGATTCTGGATGGAGAAGTTGATGACCTCCCAGAACAGGCATTCTTGAATGTAGGAACTATTGAAGATGCTATCGCAAAAGGTAAGAAACTTTTAGAAGCTGCTAAAGGTTAATAGTCAGAGTATATGAGTTTAAGATTGAAAATAGTTTCACCTGAAAAGGTGGTTTATGATGGCAATGCTGATAGTGTGCTGGTTCCTGGCACGCTTGGCTCTTTTGAAATTCTGAACGATCACGCACCAATTATTTCTTCTCTTGAAAAAGGTGTTGTTGAATATGGATTGAATGGAGTAAAAGAGCAACTTCAAATCTCAGGTGGTTTCGTTGAAGTTAAGAAAAACGTAGTAAGCCTTTGTGTTGAAGTCGGATAAGTCGATGTTAGAGATGAACATTCGTGAAATTGTAAAGAAGTATTTGACGAGAGGTTTCGCTCTTATATGCACGCTATATATTATAGGTATAGGTGTTGAGCGGATTTTTACTATTTCGTTGGATTGGTCGTTGATACTTTCTTTTACTTTTTCGGTAATAACTTTATTCGCTTATGGCCTGTGCTGGAAAGTAATAGCAAAGTCATCACCAAAGAGCCTTACATTATATTATATGACGGGTTCCGTGATGAGAATGTTTCTGGCAATTCCATTTGTGGTTGGTTATTGGATGTATTCTTCATCTTTCAACGATGTTCTTCGCTTTGTTATCGTGTTTATCATTTTCTATCTTGTAATGCTTGCATACGATGCTATATACTTTGCAAGAGTGGAAAAACAAAACAAAAAGAACAATTATAACAAATGAAACATTTTAGACAATTGCTCTTTATTCTATTTATGTTTATGAGCATAGTCCCAATGAGTGCTGCAGAAACAGAAGGCGATGGAAGTTTTGACCTCCAGAGTGTTTTGTGGGGACATGTTAAGGATAGTTATGAATGGCACATCACCGATATTGGTGATAAGAAAATAATCATTCATCTTCCTGTGATTGTACATAGCAGTACTGGTTGGCATTTCTTCATGAGCAATCAAATAGAAGAAGAACCAATTGAAGATGGTAAACTAAAAGGTTATAAAGCTTGCCCTGAAGGTACAGGACTCTACATTGCTCCTGCAGGAAGCATATACGAAAACCGCATAGTTGAACTTGCAGAAGATGGAACTGAAATACGTCCATTTGATATAAGTCTTACTAAGACGGTCATAGTATTGTTCATAGATGCTATCTTGTTGTTAATCTGTGTGTTGATACCTGCTCGTTGGAGTAGAAGACACAAGGTTGATGACCCTGCACCAAAAGGATTTACTGGTTTTATGGATATGTTTATCTCATATATTTACAATGATGCAATAAAGCCATCGTTAGGAGATGAGGCTAAGCGATATGCCCCTTATTTGCTGACATGCTTTTTCTTTATTTTCGTTGCAAATATTATGGGTATAATTCCATTCCCTCCAGGTGGTGGAAACCTTACTGGTAATATTACCATCACATTCTTCTTAGCAGTTTGTACATTGATCGTTACAAACATTTCCGGAACAAAACATTATTGGAAAGATATTTTCTGGCCAGATGTGCCATGGTGGTTAAAGGTCCCTGTACCACTGATGCCATTGATTGAGGTGTTCAGTATCTTTACAAAACCACTCGCACTCATGGTCCGTCTCTTTGCCAATATGCTTGCTGGTCATGCTATAGCAATTGCGCTTACTTGCATTATCTTTATTATGGCAAGTATGGGTGTTTTTGCATGTGGATCAATGTCGTTAGTAAGTGTGGCGTTAAGTGTATTTATGATGTTGCTTGAAGTGTTAGTTTGCTTCATCCAAGCGCTTGTATTTACAATGCTTAGTGCTGTGTTCATTTCTCTCGCTCGTGTTAAGGGTCACGAGGCTTAATTCCCTTTTTTGGGATTTTTGCAATAAACCTTTGATTAACAGGTGTTTTTGTATAAAAGCCTAAGTAATAATTAAAAGAAAGAATAAATATTAATTAATAATTTAAAATTAAAAAACTATGTTATCATTATTATTAGAAGCAGGTATTGCACAGTTAGGTGCAGCAATTGGTGCAGGTTTAGCAGTTATAGGTGCAGGTTTAGGTATCGGTCGCATTGGTAGCAATGCAATGGATGCTATGGCACGTCAGCCAGAGAAGATCGGTGATATCCGTACAGCTATGATTATTGCAGCTGCTCTTGTTGAGGGTGTTGCTTTCTTTGCTGTTATTATCGCATTGCTCTGCAATAAATAATTTTATTCCTAATAGACAAAGATTAATTAATAAACCAAATTAACAGCTTATATGTCATTATTATTGCCTGATACAGGTTTGCTGTTTTGGATGACGTTAGTCTTCATTATCGTTCTTTTTATCTTGTGGAAGTGGGGATTCCCTTCAATTATCAAGATGGTAGAAGACAGAAAAGCTTTCATAGATGAAAGTCTTAAGAAAGCTCACGAAGCTAATGAACGTCTTGAAAACATCAAGCAAGAAAGCGAAACTCTGCTTCAGGAAGCACGCGAAAAGCAGGCACAAATACTGAAAGAAGCTGCCGAAACACGTGAGGTTATAGTTTCTAAGGCCCAAGATAAGGCAAAGGCTGAAGGCGCACGCCTTCTGAATGAAGCTAAGGCAGAGATTGATAGCCAGAAACAGCAAGCTATTAGCGAAATACGTGCACAGGTGGCTGAATTATCAGTACAGATAGCAGAGAAAGTGCTTCGCAGTCGTCTCTCAGACGATAAAGAGCAGAATGCACTTATAGATAGGCTGTTGGATGAAGTTGCTAATAAATAGTAAATACTGCTTATGGATATAGGAGTAATATCGGTACGTTATGCTAGAGCACTTCTGAAGAGTGCTTTAGAACAACATGTTGACGATGCTGTATATCGTGATATGCAGGTGTTGTCTGATTGTTATCTCAACGTGCCTCAATTGAGGTTGACGATATGTAACCCTATGATGGCTAAAGAAACCAAGCAGCAGCTTTTGTTGACTGCTTGCGGCGAGCAGCGTACAGCTTTGACCGAAGCTTTTGTTAAACTCGTTCTTGGCGAAGACAGGGAGGATATCCTGCAATTCATGGCTAATGCGTATATCACTCTTTATAGGCAACATAAGAATGTCATCCGCGGACGACTCATCACTGCCAATGTTGCATCTGATGACATGGTTCAGAAGATGAAAGAAATGGTAGAGAGCAGAACTAAAGGTACTGTGGAATTTGAGACAGAAGTTAACCCTGAAATTATTGGTGGCTTTATTCTTGAATATGACACATACAGAATGGATGCTAGCGTGAAGAAGAAGCTTCACGAGATTCTCCACACATTAAAAAAGTAAAATAGAAAAACAAAATGTCAGACAAAATAAAACCAAGCGAGGTATCAGAAGTATTGCTTCAACAGCTTCGTGGCATCAGTGATCAGGAAAAGTTTGACGAGATAGGTACTGTACTTACTGTCAGCGATGGTGTCGCTCGTATCTACGGTCTACGTAATGCTGAAGCCAATGAGTTGTTAGAGTTTGAGAATGGTACAATGGCCATTGTGATGAACCTCGAAGAGGATAATGTCGGCTGCGTGCTTCTTGGTACAACATCTGGTATCAAAGAGGGAATGGTTGTTAAACGTACAAAGCGTATTGCTTCTATTCGCGTTAACGACAACATGCTCGGTCGCGTTATCAATCCTCTTGGACAAGCAATCGATGGAAAAGGTGAAATTGATTTGACCGATTCATTCGAGATGCCTCTTGATCGTAAAGCTCCTGGTGTGATCTATCGCCAGCCGGTGAAAGAGCCTCTTCAGACTGGTATCAAGGCTGTCGACTCAATGATTCCTATCGGTCGTGGTCAGCGTGAGCTTATTATTGGTGACCGCCAGACTGGTAAGACCGCTATTGCTGTTGATACTATTATCAATCAGAAGAGCTTCTATGAAGCTGGTAAACCAGTATATTGTATCTATGTAGCCATTGGCCAGAAAGCTTCAACTGTAGCTGCATTGGTACAGAACCTGAAGGAGCATGGGGCACTTCCTTACACAATCATCGTTTCTGCTACAGCTTCAGATCCAGCCGCTATGCAGTATTATGCACCTTTTGCTGGTGCTGCTATCGGAGAATACTTCCGTGATAGAGGTGAGTCTGCTTTAGTAGTATACGATGACTTGTCAAAGCAGGCTGTTGCTTATCGTGAAGTATCATTGATTCTCCGTCGTCCTTCTGGACGTGAGGCATATCCTGGTGACGTGTTCTATCTGCATAGCCGTCTGTTGGAGCGTGCAGCTCGTATCAACGACCAACAGGAAGTTGCAGAGCAAATGAATGACCTGCCAGAGTGTCTTAAAGGACATGTAAAAGGTGGTGGTTCTTTGACAGCCCTTCCTATTATTGAGACACAGGCAGGTGACGTTTCTGCATATATTCCAACCAACGTAATTTCTATTACTGATGGTCAGATATATCTTGAGACAGACCTCTTTAACCAAGGTTTCCGCCCAGCTATCAATGTCGGTATCTCTGTGTCACGTGTAGGTGGATCTGCACAGATTAAATCTATGAAGAAAGTTGCCGGAACATTGAAGATTGATATGGCTCAGTATCGTGAGCTTGAAGCTTTCTCTAAGTTCTCAAGCGATATGGATGCTGTTACAGCAATGACTCTTGATCGTGGTAGAAAGAACAACCAGCTGCTCATTCAGCCACAATACAGCCCTATGGCAGTAGGCGAGCAGGTTGCTATTCTCTATTGTGGAACCAACGGTCTGATGCACGATGTTCCTGTTGACCAGATTCGTCAGTGTCAGGATTCATTCCTTGAGAAGATGCGTTCAACCCATCAGGATATTATCGACTTGTTGGGTAGCGGTAAACTCACAGACGAGGCAACAGCAACAATAGAATCAGTAATGGCTGACATTGCTGGACAATATAAGAAGTAATAGCGAATCATAATTGCATTGAAATGCCTTCACTCAAAGAGATAAAAAACCGAATAGCCAGTGTTAATAGTACTCGAAAGATTACGAGTGCTATGAAGATGGTTGCCTCAAGTAAGTTGCATCACGCTCAGGTGATGATTGAAAATATGCTTCCTTATGAAACTATGTTGGAGCATATTCTAAAGACTTTCTTGGCTTCAGAGGCTGATGCTGAAACAATTTACAGCATAGAGCGTCCAGTAAAACGTGTCGCTCTTGTAGTTTTTGCTTCAAACAGCAGTCTTTGTGGAGGATTCAACGCTAACATCTTGAAACTAATGCAGCAAACTGTTGATAGTTATTCTCATCTCGGACATGAGAATATACTTATCTATCCAATAGGAAGAAAGGTTGCAGAGAAAGTTTCAAAGTTAGGATTGACATCTTGTGGTGATTTCACTTCATTGGCTGATAAGCCTAATGTGCAGCAATGTATTGACATCGCGCGTGAGTTAGGTGAACAGTTTGCTGCGGGTGATATCGACAGAGTTGAACTCATCTATCATCATTTCAAGAGTGCAGGTTCGCAGATTCTTACCCGCAAAGCACTTCTTCCAATAGATATTTCAGAAGAGTTGCAGCGTGACCATGAACGTGACTTAAAGTCAAATATTGCCACTTTGCAGGCTCAGGAATATCTTCGCAAGCGCGGAGAGAGAAAAGGACAGAAAGAACAGGAAAATGTTAAGCCACTCAACGATAATTTCATTGTAGAGCCAGACATGGACTCAGTTCTTAGCAGTCTTATTCCAAAACTTGTCCACTTGATGATTTATACAGCTTTGCTCGATAGTAATGCTTCTGAGCATGCTGCCCGTATGGTTGCTATGCAGACCGCAACTGATAATGCAGACGAGCTTCTTCGTGAACTTAATCTGCAATACAACAAGTCGCGTCAGCAGGCTATTACAAGTGAGTTGCTCGATATTGTTGGAGGTTCTGTTAATAATTAACATTCCAAAGATAATATAAAAAGAAGCACATTGCAATTAAAGCAATGTGCTTCTTTTTTATTTTTATACTTTTTAGTTCAAGAGTTTGTTTTTTTGAAGTTCACATAGATGTCTTAGGATTTTATAGGAACTTGAGCTTTTAAAATTGATAATTTTGGAGACATATTTTTTAGTTGATAAGTAGGTAAGTTATCTTGAGAGAAATATGTAAAAGCTAACATTCAATACGACCAAACATAACTATAAACATTTTGTAGAATAAACTGAATTGATTGACGTGATAGCAAAATTATTCATTTATCTTGGAAAAATAAAAAAATTATGAGGTGTTTTTTTGCAGTAAAGAAATAAATCCTTAACTTTGCAGCATCGCTCATTAGCTCATGATGTGGGTAAGGGGCGGTCTTATTAATAAGAAAGACGTTTTCGGACGTTTGTCGTTGTGCTCTACGAATCTCGCACATTCCGGACACCACAACAGGCACACGGACAACGATTACGTCTGCGTTAATACGTGAATATACCTATACATTATTATGTAAGATATATATCGTATCGGCGTGGGCTAATGACGTTGTCCATCCTGTGTGGTGTGGGCAATGCGAGAGCCTGTAGAGCCAGGATGGACTAATGAACAGACACCTACGCCTTTTTTGTATATAAGTTCATTGGATTTTCTTTAACCGCCGAATCAGGGAGTGTCTATAGGCATTAGTATTTTTACTATGAGAAGATACTCTAACTATTTGTTTTTCCTGTTGCTCTTTCTTGGAGTGACAACACGCACTGTCGCTGCAAAAATACCCTATGCGGTGGTATCCAAAGCGGAAGATTATTATGGCTATACTCTAACTTTTAAGTATGGTGAATTCACACCAGACAATGTTAATTCGTGGGATGTTAGTGACACAGGAAATAAAGAACCAGGGTGGCATGATTATTTCATTAGTAAAGAAATAACGTCATCTGTTATAAAAGTTGTTTTTGACCCTTCATTTGCAGATGCTCGTCCAAAAAGTTGTTATGGATGGTTTAAGGATTTTGATCGCTTTTTTGAACATAACTATGATAATAGGTGTAGTATTGACCTAAATAATCTAAACACAAGTGAAGTAACGACTATGAGTTATATGTTTTCACATTGTCCTATTTATTATGGAATTGACTTTAACAAATTTAATACAAAAAATGTAAGAAGTATGAGGGGAATGTTTTCTGGTTCTTTTATACCCTATTACTACGTTGATAAAGTTAATAAAATAGTAAATATTAGCGGTTTTAATACTCGAAATGTTACAGACATGAGCTATATGTTCGCAGATTGTGATAATATATATTTTAACGACAGCGGTTTTGATACTCGAAATGTTACAGATATGAGTTACATGTTTTCTGGATATCGTTGTGAACCATGGAATGATTTAAATCTGGATAAATTAAGTCTTAATCATTATGATACAGGTAATGTAAGAAATATGAGCCACATGTTTGATGGTTTTTGTGGAGATGTTGTTTATAGAGATACCTTAAATAGTAGATACGAGTATTTTTTAACAGAATTGGGTATAAGTAATTTTGACACTAAAAACGTTACAGACATGAGCGGAATGTTTGCCAACTGCAAAGTCAGGTTTGATGTTAGCAATTTCGACACACGAAATGTTACAGATATGAGCAGAATGTTTGCCAATTGTGAATGCATATTTGATTCATTAAATCTAAGTAATTTCGATACACGAAATGTTACTGATATGAGCGGAATGTTTGCCGATTGTATAGTCTGCAAATTAGATGTCAGTCATTTCGATACACGAAACGTGACAAATATGAACGAAATGTTCTATAGCATATGTGGAATATATTCAGATGATAATCCTAATTGGGGAGTAAGAGACCTTGATGTCAGTCACTTCGACACACGAAACGTGACAGATATGAGTTCTATGTTTGAGGATAGTAGTATTTCAGAATTAGATGTTAATAATTTCGATGTGTCAAATGTTAAAGATATGAGCAGAATGTTTGCTAATTGCAAGATAAATACGATATATTGTGATAACGATTGGACAGGCGTTGAAGTATCAGATGACATGTTTCGTGGGTGTTGGCTCGAAGGCGGTTATAGAGGTACCTTCTTATATAGTAATAGTGCGTTATCTGCGCATCCTCGTATTTATAAAAATGGCTATTCTGGTCGCTTTACTTCTTCTATTCTTGAACTAACAGATATTTCAGAAACCGAAAATGCAATCTATGTTGAGCCTACAACAGTTTATTTAGGTAGAGGAAATGAAGTCTATATTAAACTTAAAAATAAAGAAAACGTTAGTGGATATTCTTTGAAAATATTCCTACCTGATGGTATAGTAATATCAGATGCAAAGCTTCTGAATGGAAGACATGATGGACATACTCTGCAAGGCGAGTTTCCATATCACTCAAATTATGAATATGCAGTTGTGTCACTATCTGGAGGAATGTTAGAAGGGAATGATGGCGACATTATCAAGTTGACTATGAGTGTTAATGGAGATGTTCCATTAAAAGATTATGAATTCGTTATAGGCAATATCCATATGTCAACGCCCGATGCTATAGATATAGAGGTACCTGATATCACTTGTAAAATGACTGTAGATGAGCATCCTATTATGATTGGTGATATAAACAGAGATAATTATATTACTATAAGCGATGCTGTTTACCTTATATCCTATGTACTTAGAGGTGATATATATAGACTAATAAGTGAAATAGAAAAGAGTTATATAAATACGGTTTCAGATGTAAATAATGACGGTAGCACAACTATTGCCGATGTTGTTGGTATTATAAATATTATTTTGAATAGCAATTCTAAGCAAAATGTAATAATGAAGGATGCTGATAGTCTTGTTAATCACCTTGATCCTCAATAGTCATATATGTATAAAAGAAATAAGTATGAAAAAAGAAATAAATATGAGAAGTAGAATGTTTATATCAGCATGTTTGCTGTTTGTTGCAAATCTATGCTCTGCGCAAGTTTCTATAAGCATAGATGATATTACTGTGCCTATTAATGGACAGGCAGACCTTACAATTAGTTATGAGTTTAATTCAACAATATATTATTCAGGCTATCAGTTTCAGTTAGTGCTACCAGACGGACTAAGTCTCGTAACCGATGCTAAAGGCAGAGCCGAATATATAAAGGGTGACTGCTATGAGTCTTCTCATCAGGTTGGCTCAAATTATATTGAGGCGGATAAGGTTTGGAATTTTACTTGTATATCTTTTGAGGGCGATGTGTTTCATGGAACAAAAGGAACTCTCCTTACATTAAGAGTAAAGACAGACGAATCACACAATGTGGGTGACGTATTAAACTGCAAACTTCAAGATATCCATGTTGCAACATCCAATGCTGTAGATATCCGTCCTGACGATGTGGAATTTAATGTAACGATATCAAAAGCTGTGGAACCATGGATATCTCTTGACGAAACATCAACAGCAGTACCAGAGCCAAGTGATGGCATGGTCGATATAAAGGTGAAGCGCACAATAAATGCAGGTGAGTGGAGTACGATAGTCCTCCCTTTCCCAATGACAGAGGAGCAGGTAAAGGCTGTATTTGGTGACAATGTTGAACTGGCAGAATTTGTAAGCTACGATATCAACGACGATGCAACTGAAATAACCGTATCCTTTGAGAATGCAGACATATCTTCTGAAGGTTTCCTCTCAAACTATCCGTATCTAATACGTACATCTCAAGACATTCATGAGTTTATGACAACTTCAACGATTGAGCCAGATGAGGAGAATGCCGTAGCAGAATATGCAGAAGGCAAAGGCAAGAAACGCCATGTATATGGGACGTTTATAGGCACGCTACATGCTGGCACATTAGTACCTGAGAATAATCTTTTCTTGAATGGCAACAAGTTTTGGTATTCAGCAGGCAAAACGAAAATGAAGGCATTCAGAGCCTATTTCGATTTTGAAGATGTGCTGTCAACTCTTGACGGAGTCAATGCTAACGTAAATTTTCTTTTTGAAGATTCAACAGGCATTAAAGACTTTAGAGTGGAATATTTGACAGGAAATGTCTATACGATAGATGGTGTTTACATGGGCAAGGATATAGACATGAATACTGTAAAGAGAGGTGTATATATAGTAGATGGCAAGAAAGTAGTTGTTAAGTAATGTTTGAGTTTTACCTTAAAAGCCGAAAGTTGGAAACTCATTATCCAAGTAATTCAGAAATATTAAAAATATAATGAAGAAGAAATGAAAAAAGAATATATTGTACCGAGTATAAAAGTATCAGTCTATCAAGCGTCGGAGCTGATGTCAGCCAGTGGAGTAATTGGCGACAATGGCATCGGTTACGGCGGTATAGACGATGACGGTGAATTAGATCCAAGTGCAAAAGACTATAGCGTATGGGATGATACAGAAGAATAAAGTCTTATTTGGTTAATTTGTGAATAAAAATGATGGCGCATCAATTACGATGCGCCATCATTTTTATTTATAAAGTTAATTGTTACTTTACTACAACTTTCTGATTATTTATGATATATATACCTTTAGATAAGATGTTCTTGTTGTTGCCTACATAGCGGCCGTCAAGGGTATATATATCTTTAGACTCTGTATTATTTTTCTCTATGCTGTGGATATTGGTTGTAATGTAGTGGTCGAAATCTTTAGTGAAGCTGATAGTTATTATGCCATTGCTTTCTTCTATTTTTGTAAGAGCCTTATTAAGCGATTCTCCATTATAAACCCTTAGGTTAGGTAATGACATTCTTTCGTTTGCGGTCATTATATGAGATGTTCCAGGGAAAGGGTCGCCAGCCAACTGTTTGTAGTAGTCTTGGTTCGTTACTTTTCCTCCTTCGCCGGTTCCCCAGTCTTTTATAGTACCGACGTTGGTAGATGCAGCTAGAAAACCGTCGGCAGGAACAACAGCCATGTTGGGACTTCCTATTGAGTTATTAACCGAATTTCCATTGCTGCCTTGCAATTTAAATATATCGCTAATATAGTTGACATGATACATCAGCAGTCCATGACCTTTTTGTCTTGTATTCCATCCTTTAGTTTGGATATTTTCTATTATGAAATACTCTCTATTTGTCTCGTCGTTATCATTTTTTATTCTATAGGCCTTGCCACCATCTTTTTCGACTGGAAGAATCTGCAAGTCGGTTACGTCGTCTGTTAAGTCCTCAATTTCAATCCACCCCAAAGATTCTCTTTCCCACGCAGTGTATGCAGCAGGGCAGTGTCCGTTGTCAACATACTCGCCTGCATCCATCAGGCTCCAGTATTCCATTGCTTGATTATCAACAGACTGAGTGTCTGTTGGGTAGAAATCAGGAAGACCTAAGGCATGTGAAAATTCGTGGCAGAATAAACCAACGCCGTTGATTCTGTTTAGAGGTTCTGTTTTGTATGCTCCTGGATATCCGTTAAGTTCATTGCTTATGCCATATCTGTAAACCTTAAGATTGTCATTAATCTTTACTTCAAACCCTTTTGTTGTACCCACTTTTGGCCAAAGGCAGTCTTCTGAGTTTTGTGATATGCTTCCAGAATATCCTGCATATATAATATAAACAAGGTCAACATTTCCATCGTTGTTCGAATCATACTGAGAGAAATCTACTGAGTTTTTTATTTTGTCAATCACTTCAGGAATGAACCTGTCCATACGGTCTTTTCTGCCTTCGCCATAATATACCAGTTCATTATCGAGTCTTACAGGACCGTAAATGTCAAATTGTGGGCGGAACTTACCAAAGCTCATGTCGTCAAAGTATTGAGCTACACTTCCATAATTGCGATTCTCGCTATTTCCAAAGTCTTTAGGATAGCCTTCTCCGTTGAGATACTGTTCAAAAGATTTCTTAGGGTCAGGAAGAGAGAAATTAACATCGTTGAAATCTACAAGTATTACAGGCACTTTAGGACTGCCCATGTGCTGTAAGAAAGTGTTGTCAACTACTATTGGTTCGCGTTTCATCATCTCTCTACGCATTTTAGCATCGTGGTTAAAGAACAATTTGCGGTTTTGTTTCTTTGCCAGTGCTATTTCCTCAGAACTGCGATTGTTAGCCTCGTGGGCCAGTTGACTAGTAGCAACCAACTCTCCTTCGGCAGTAGTAGATGCGATGTAGAAATCTGTGCCGACTCTGCAAAGCAACACACCGTCGGAAGTTGTAAACCAGTGAGAATGTTCGTCGCCGTAGCCAATAACGGTAAGTTGAGTGCCGTCACTCTGGGTGACAGTGACAGGCAACGGATAGACTTTAGCTGCTTTTGCCATAAAAACACCAAAAGCAAGAATTAATGTAAGTAAAATCTTTTTCATTGTTATGCTTTTTTATTTATTCTTTCTATCAATGATGTAATTATATCGGGTAAATATTGTTTTTATCATAGAAGTACTGTCCTTTATGTCTTGTTTGTTTTCCAAACTCTATAGCATGTGTAGGGCAGTGATGGTAGCAGGCAAAACAAGTCATGCATAGACCGTTATGCTTCCACTCTGGATATTTCTCTTTACTCATTGTAATGTTATCAACTGGGCATATACGACTGCATTTGCCGCAGTGAGTACATCTTGTTTCATTTACCCAGAACTTTCTGTCTGTAATCAGATGTTTATAGAAATACCAACCTAGCAGACGACTATTTGTCTTAGGCCATTTGCCATAAGTTAGTTGCTGGATGTTTCGTTGTCTATCAAATATAAGTTGGCCAATCTCCCTTATCCTTTCTTCTGCTATTTGTTTCTTTTCAGTCTCCTTGTCAAGTTTGTCAACATCCATGAATGGCAAGCCTACATACGACTCAGGCATAAGAATTGAAAAGCAAGAGTCAAGCGTGTAACCGTAATTTCGTAGCAACTTTTCAAAAATGTTCATTGCTTCGCCTACGGTGTCTCCAGCCGTACATAGTGAATAAAAATAAAATGGAGTGGGGGAGTTTACTTTCAGGCGTTCTATAAATTTGCAGATGATAGTTGGCGGACGCCATGCGTGAACAGGGAAACATACCCCCAAACGCTCATCGGCTTCTAAGTCAATAATAACATCTCCGTCGCCAAAGTCGGTGACAGACTTAAGCCTCTCGCCTGTAATTTCACTTAAGCGATTAGCAGCCCAACGAGTATTGCCAGTAGCAGATAAATATAAAATCATCAGACACTGCCGATAGAAGTCGTTGCAAATATAGCAAAGATTATTGATATAATTAAACTTTTTACAAATTTATGTAAAAGATTTAGCAAAATTTGCCAAAATCGAAAAAACATAGTAATATTGCAAATGTTTTATATAATCAAAGTTTAGGAAGTGTCATGTTCTCTTCAAGTCATTAAGGTTAAAAGGTTAAGGCTTTGAGGTGGGCTCATTATTCCAACCTCATGATGTATGCGTTTAACCATCTAAATACTAGAAATAGGGATTTTGACTTCCGAAAACATCAAAAAATAAATATCTTAAGTGAAGACATTATATACATTCCTGTTTGTTTTTCTTGCACTGTTTATGCAAGATGTTGAAGCACAAGTGACAATGCGCGATTGTTGGCTCAATATGCCACAATCAGAATATCAGTATTTAACCCTCGTAGAACGTTCGGAAATGCTTAGGCACTATGAGGAACAAGATACAGCAGTTGTTGAAAACAGGCTGTCAGAGCAAAGTCGAATAGATACGCTTACAACAAACTATTGTAGGGTTATTCTTAATAAACGTACGACTCTTGAGATGAAGCTTTTTGCGAAAGATGATGGCAGTCAGAATATTTGTGTTGTTAAGACATTTTCTTTGCCACAGTTGAATAGTATTGTTGCCATTTACAATACTGACTGGAAAAAGCAGACTTCAGTTTTCGATGAATCTTTTTCAATAGAAGATTTTATAGATGGTGAAAATGTCGTTTCTGAGGAAGATTTGGAAAAGCTGAAGATGGCATATTTCCCGTATCTATTTAATGCGTGTCTAGCACTTGAAAAAGATATTATTACAATAACTCCTGTTGTTTCCTATAAGGAATACCTTAATGATGATATATCTAATTTAGTTAAGGAGTTAATTAAGGAGTTATAAGTAGTTAAGTTGTTTTCTTGTTTTAGAATGTTTTGCTATGATGTTAAATCAATTTCTGACAATTAAGATAATTGATGTATTTATTTATGAACTATAAAAAGCAGACTAATTCTATTGTAAACTCGTTAATTTGTCAACACGTTTAAATTGTAGTTCTTTAGGGAGTTTAATCCATTTCTTGTTTTTTGCAAATTTAATGGTGCTGCCCTGTAATTGCTTTAGTGTATAAGTACTATTACTATTATTGAAGGTTAGTTGTGCTTTAAGGTCTTCGCTCCCATAGTCGTTTATGATGGTAAGTACAGCTTTATCTTCACTGGTTATCTCAGCACTTACGATTAGCCATAGTCTGAAATCGTAGTCGGCAGATATGTAACCTGCCATTTCACCAAGCATCTCTTGCCCTTCAACTATAATATTCTGGTCGTAAAGATTAATGCTGATACTAATATTTTCTGCCTCATTTGTTATTGTTGCACAGAAAACAGAATCTGTCTGTGCATTTGAGTCTATAGTAAAAACAATCAATAAGAATAATATGTTTAACAGTTTTTTCATGGTAGTGGGAATTATTTATTACAGCATGGCAAATGTAATAAATATATATCAATTTGTGATGTGATTTTACAAAAATAAAACATTCTGGTAATATAATTCATTATTTTTAAGTATCTTTGCACCCTTAAAGTACTGAATAATTGCATTTTTTATTTGTAGAGACATTTCTTCGGCACTTAATACAAAGGTATTTAGATGATTAATAATAATATTTTGCCCGACTATATATTTGAATCGAGTTGGGAGGTTTGTAATAAAGTTGGTGGCATCTATACTGTTCTTTCAACACGTGCAAAGACAATGCAGACACTTATGGAAGACCGCGTCGTTTTCATTGGACCTGACTTATGGAAAGATAGTCCATGCCAGTTATTTGAACCGGATGAAAGTATATTTGCTAATTGGCAGAAAAAGGTTGCGAATGACGGCCTGAAGATTAAGGTTGGCAGATGGTCTGTGCCAGGAAAACCTATTGCTGTGCTCGTAGACTTTTCAGCATATTACAATCAGAAAAACGACATATATACACAGTTATGGAACGACTATCATGTTGACAGTATACATGCCTATGGCGACTATGACGATGCTTCAATGTTTGCCTTTGCAGCTGCTAAGGTGGTTGAAAGCTTTGTCAAAAACATACCTGTCAAGTGCAAAAAAATTATATATCATGGCAACGAATGGATGACAGGTCTTGGTCTACTCTATATAAAAAAGTATGTACCACAGGTCGCTACCGTTTTTACCACCCATGCAACAACTATTGGCAGAAGTATTGCATTTAATGGGAAGTCATTATATGATTACTTCTATGGGTATTTCGGTGACCAGATGGCTCAGGAGCTAAATGTTCAAAGCAAGCATTCTATAGAGAAGCAAACGGCACATAATGTTGATTGTTTTACAACAGTCAGTAATTTAACTGCAAACGAGTGTAAACAATTTCTAGATAAGGCTGTAGACATCGTTACCCCTAATGGTTTTGAAGATGATTTTGTTCCGAAAGGAATTGAATATACTATAAGACGAAACAAGGCACGTAAGAAAATCCTGAGAATAGCTAATGCTTTGACAGGTAAAACATTTGATACAGACACCTTGATTTTGTCTATAAGTGGAAGGAATGAATACCACAATAAAGGTATTGATATTTTCTTGAATGCAATGACAAAACTCTCTGAACGACAGGAAAATATAAAGAAAGAAATGCTAGCAGTTGTATGTGTCCCATGTTGGCATGACGGTCCACGATTTGATTTGCAATCAAGATTGTCAGAAAATAAGCAGTTTGACACAGCATTATCAGATTCATACTCAACACATATACTTCATTCAGAAGAACAAGAACATATAGCAAAGAGGATAAAACAAATAATAAATTGTAATAAAGTAGAATCGAAGTTCAATATAATAATGATTCCAGTTTATCTTGATGGGAACGATGGAATCGTTGATCTAAGCTATTATGATTTTCTTATTTGTAATGATTTGTGTGTCTATCCTTCATACTATGAGCCATGGGGATACACACCTCTCGAAGCTGTTGCTTTCAGAATACCCTGCATAACCACAAATCTTGCTGGATTTGGATTGTGGGTGAGAGAGTATATAGGCATGGATACAAATCTCATGAAAGGCGTTGACGTGATTGAACGAAACGACCATAACAATGAATATGTTGAAGAAAGAATATGTAATTCTATTGTGGAATTTTCTGCACTTGGAAAGTCAGAAATAAGAAAAGCAAGAGAAAAGGCACAACAGATAGCTAAAAAAGCATTATGGTGTAAATTCTTTAAATATTATATAGATGCTTATGATATTGCATTGAGCAAAATGAAAGAGAGAAATCAAAATAATATTGGCAACAAAAATAATGATATAAATATATGAAGATAAAATCAGACTATACTAATATTCCTCAATGGAAAGAACTGACTGTAAAGTCGACATTGCCTGACGAATTAAAGTGTTTAGACGAGTTGGCACACAACATGTGGTGGGCTTGGAATTATGAAGCTCGCGATATGTGGAAAAGTCTAGACGAACAACTTTATGAAAAGGTGGGTCACAATCCTGTTTTATTACTTGAGCGACTAAGCTACGACAGGAAGGAAGCGATAGTGAAAGACAAGGAAATTATGGATAAGGTTGAAAATGTCTGTAAGAAATTTCATGATTATATGAATGTTGAGCCAGATAGCAGTCGTCCTTCTGTTGCATATTTCAGTATGGAATATGGACTTAACCAGGTCTTGAAGATATATTCTGGAGGTTTAGGAATGCTTGCGGGTGACTATCTGAAAGAAGCATCAGATAGCAATGTAAACCTTTGTGCCGTAGGTTTCCTCTATAGATTTGGTTATTTCCGTCAGTCTTTGAACATGGAAGGGCAGCAGATTGCCAATTATGAGGCGCAGAATTTCAACTCACTTCCTCTTGTAAGACAAATGGATAATGATGGTGATCCAATGGTTGTAGACGTACCATATATGAACTATCACGTGCATGCTTATGTCTGGAGAGTAAATGTTGGCAGAATATCATTGTATCTATTGGATACAGATAACGAAATGAATTCAGAATTCGATAAACCAATAACTCATTCACTCTATGGAGGTGACTGGGAAAACAGACTTAAGCAAGAAATACTTCTTGGTATAGGTGGTATGCTGACTCTTAATAAACTTGGGATCAAGAAAGATATTTTTCACTGCAATGAGGGACATGCCGCATTATGCAATCTACAACGTCTGTGTGACTATGTTAAGTCTGGACTTACATTCAATCAGTCGCTTGAACTTGTCCGGGCCTCAAGTTTATATACATGCCATACTCCTGTGCCTGCAGGACATGACTATTTTGACGAGGCTCTGTTTGGTAAATATATGGGAGGATACCCAGAACTCTTAGGAATTTCATGGGATGAGTTTATCGGCATGGGCAGACAAGACCCTAATGACCACACTGAGCGATTCAGTATGTCAACATTTGCTTGCAATACTTCACAGGAGATAAATGGTGTAAGTAAGCTTCATGGCTGGGTTAGTCAGAAAATGTTTGCACCAATATGGAAAGGTTATTATCCTGAAGAAAATCATGTGGGATATGTCACAAATGGAGTCCATTTCCCTTCGTGGGCTGCAACAGAATGGCGTAAACTATATGCAAAATATTTTGACGATAAGTTTATGTCTGATCAAAGCAATGAACAGATTTGGCACGCCATTTATAATGTCCCAGATGCAGAGATATGGGAGACTAGAATGGCTCTGAAGAAAAAACTTGTTAAATATATTAGAGACAAGTTTCGAGAGACATGGTTGAAGAATCAGGGTGACCCATCAAGAGTTGTATCTTTGCTTGAGAAAATTAATCCAAATGCACTGATGATTGGTTTCTGTCGTCGTTTCGCTACATATAAACGTGCTCATCTTCTTTTTACAGATCTTGAAAGACTTGAAAAGATAGTAAATAATCCAAAATATCCAGTACAGTTTATTTTCTCGGGGAAAGCTCATCCTGCGGATGGAGCGGGACAAGGACTTATTAAGCGAATATTCGAGATAAGTCAGCGACCTGAGTTTCTCGGAAAGATAATATTCCTTGAGGATTATGATTTTCAGTTGGCTCGTCGTCTTGTTTCGGGTGTTGATATATGGATGAATACACCAACACGTCCACTTGAGGCTTCTGGCACATCTGGTGAAAAGGCTGAGATGAATGGTGTAGTTAACTTGTCGGTTCTTGACGGATGGTGGTTAGAAGGATATAGAGAAGGCGCAGGATGGGCTCTTACAGAGAAGAGGACCTATGAAAACCAAACATACCAAGATCAACTTGATGCTGCAACAATCTATGGATTGCTTGAAAACGAGATAATTCCTTTATATTATCAGAAGAATGACAAAGGTTTTAGCGAGGGGTGGATTAAAGTAATAAAGAACAGTATTGCAAAAATAGCGCCTCATTACACAATGAAACGCCAGCTTGATGACTACTATATGAAGTTCTACAATAAAGAAGCAAAGCGTTTCAAGGCTCTGTCTGCGAATAATAATCAATTGGCTAAAGAAATAGCCCAGTGGAAGGAATTAGTTGCACAACGTTGGGATATGATAAACGTTGTTAAAAAAGAATCAGAGATTGTAAACCATGGAATTGAAACAGGAAAAGATTATAAATTGCGATATGTCGTAGATACACAGGGATTGGATAACTCTATCGGGCTTGAGTTTGTAATTCTAAGAACTGATGAAAACGGAGAAACAAAAGTTTATCATGTTATACCATTCAATCTTGAAGAAAGAAATGGAAATCTACAAACTTATGGGTGTCGTGTTGTGATAGACAATGCTGGTACGTTTAAGTTTTGTGTAAGAATGTATCCTAAAGATGATCGACTACCTCATCGTCAAGATTTCTGTTATGTTAAGTGGCTGGACTAAATAAAGTTTGATAATTATATTATTTTTTAGGTTTTAAGATTATTTGGTGAAATTAGTTTATAACACTATCCCATAATCTTAAAACCTAAAATTTTTAATACTATTCCGTTTTTGAAAGCATTGTTTCTATAATTTTGATTTCTTCGCGGTTGCGTATAGATTTTGGCATCTTCTTGACTATGCCTAATCTCTGTTTGTTACTCAATATGTCTTCGGGAAATGTTGTGGTGATGAGATAACCAAGATCGTTTTCTGCATTCCTTATTGCAATAGACTCAACTCTCTTTGAAAGTGTTTTGTATAGTTCTTCAACATGCTTGTCTTCATATTCGTGATTAGCATTTGGGTTTGTATCATTGAACGCTTTCTCCATTATATTATTGATCTGCATGGAATACTTATATATGGTATCGTTGAGCTGTTGCCATTCGTTATTTGTGTGAGTTCCAGAAACTCTTGACTTCAAAGGTATATCACTTAAGTCAATATTAATAGTGCCTGGCTCTAAAAAGAAAACGATATTATGGTCAAGATGTGAAGCTTGGTATATCATTGCAATCTGAGTAGAGTCAGAAATGCCTTTAGAGTAAAATTTTTCTTTGTTCACAATTATAGTATCATATGGAATACCTGCATTGAGGTCTGTTGTAATGAAAAGTGTATCTCCATCTTTCAAACCAGTTGCATTGCCCTTGATTCTATATGAATCGGATTGGCATGCAGAAAGCAAAAAGCCAGCTACAGCCAATCCGAAAAATTGGAAAAATCTCATATATAATATTTAATTATAATGTATAAGAAATATTATAATAAGTATTGTGAACTTATACTCTCATTGTTCTCAACTCGACGTATTGTTTCAGCAAACATATCTGCAACAGAGAGTTGTTTGATCTTCTTGCAATCTTTTTTGTATGGAATAGAGTCGGTAAATACAATTTCCTCAAGAGAAGAAGCCTGTACTCTTTCTGTTGCAGGACCACTCATGACGCAGTGTGATGCACATGCTCTTACACTTTTGGCACCTGCAGCCTTCATAACGTCTGCTGCCTTTGTAATAGTACCGGCGGTATCAACCATGTCGTCTACTATGACAACATTTTTGCCTTTCACATCGCCAATGATCTGAATTGTATCAACAACGTTTGCTCTTGCGCGAGTCTTGTTGCAGAGCACTAGTGGGCAACCTAAATATTTTGCATATGTATTTGCTCGCTTTGAACCACCCATGTCTGGTGATGCGATAACCATGTCTTCTAAGTTGAGACTCTGGAGATATGGAAGAATAACGCCAGAAGCATAAAGATGGTCAACTGGAACATCAAAGAATCCCTGAATTTGGTCTGCATGTAAGTCCATTGTGATAAGACGGTCAATGCCGGCTACACTAAGAAGATCGGCAACAAGCTTAGCTCCAATGCTTACGCGTGGTTGGTCTTTTCTGTCTTGTCTTGCCCATCCAAAATATGGAATAACGGCATTGATTGTGCGTGCAGATGCTCTTTTGGCAGCATCAATCATAAGAAGTAATTCCATGAGATTGTCAGAATTTGGGAATGTACTTTGAACAAGGAATACATCTTTTCCTCTAATTGATTCTTCATAGTAAACAGCAAACTCACCGTCAGAGAATCTTGTTGTTAACAAATTGCCTAATGGGCAATTTAGACTTGCACAGATTTTTTCAGCGAGGTATCTCGTATTTGTGCCAGAGAATACCAAGAATGAATTGTTTTCGCTCATTTTTGTCGTGATTGGGTTTAAATGATTATATTTTGTGTTTATTTTTTAATTTATTGCTTTTTTTATTTTTTTGAAATGCTCAACAATAGAACTGAAATTAGTTTGGCTATGTATGTCAAAGTGATTCCATAAATCATTTCCTAATACAATGCCACCAAATCCTAATGCTTTGATGGTTTTTATATCTTCAGCTTTTGGACTGCAAATTGCATAAACCTTTTTATCAATAAGGCCCATGTGAGATGCATATTTGAGTTCATCGATAGATAAGGTAGGGGAGTTGTTATTGTGAGAACATAATACATTATCTAGGAAAACATATTTAGAATTCTTCTTTATATCTTTTAGTTTCTGTAGATCATTACAGGTTCTGCTCACATTTCCTTTATATCCTTCGGGCACAAATTTTTCTGTGTTGTCAAGATGAATACCTGCTAGCTTGTACTCTGATTTTAAATAGAAATGTTCATGGACTGTTATGTATCTATAATATTCTTCTGAAAGAAGTGTAAGAAGTCGCTCAGCATACATCGGTGATGATTCTGGCTTATATAAATGAAGATTATCCATCCCTTCTTCAAAAAGAGATGTAAGTATTTTGTCTTCCTCTATAAAATATGTAGGACGAGTCAATATAACAAGTTTCATAATCTTGCCGGCTATTTTCATCCGCAAAATTACAAAAAAATGTTTAACATACAATGTTATTCAATATAAAACTTTATCTTTGCATTATATTTTTATTCAATATACAACTATTATTTACAAAATTTAGTCGTTAGCACCAGAAAAGACTTATTTAGAATGCTTAATACAACGGAATTGTATAATTCACTAAAATTTCCCTGCTATGTGATAGAAGAGGATTTGTTACGCAGGAACTTAAACCTGATTTCAGAAGTTGCAAAGAAAGCGGATGTGGAAATAATTCTTGCCTTTAAAGCATTTGCTCTATGGAAGACATTTCCAATCTTCAATGAGTATATAAATGCTTCTACTGCAAGTTCTTTATGCGAGTCTTTGTTGTCGAAAGAGTTTTTTAAATCTACTCATACTTATTCGCCCGCTTATGTGGATCGTGAAATTGATGATATTGCAAGAAGCTCGAGTCACATTACTTTTAATTCACTTTCCCAGTTCTCAAGATTTTTTGAACGTGTTAAGCAGGTTAATCCGAGAATAAGTATAGGTATCCGTGTCAATCCGGAATATTCAGAGGTTGAGACGGAGCTTTACAATCCATGTGCACCTGGTTCTCGATTTGGTATTATGGAGTACCAACTTCCTAAAGAGTTGCCTAAATGTATTGATGGATTTCATTGTCATTGTCACTGTGAGAGTGGGGCTGATGTTTTTCAACGTACCCTAAAACATATTGAGAAACATTTCTCATCATGGTTTAATCAAATAAAATGGATAAATTTTGGTGGTGGACATCTTATTACGCGTAGCGATTATAATATTGATTTGTTGGTTGATACCTTAAACTCTTTCCATAAACGATATCCTCATCTTCATGTCATATTAGAACCAGGCAGTGCTTTTGCATGGCAGACAGGTTCTCTTGTTGCACAAGTTGTAGATATAGTCTCAAACCATAATATTAAAACAGCAATTCTTAATGTTAGTTTTACTTGTCACATGCCAGATTGTCTTGAAATGCCATATATGCCAGTAGTAAGAGGTGCAAAATGGGTAAATAAATCTGGTGAATTGCAAGAGAATGTGTATAGGCTTGGCGGAAATAGTTGTCTTTCTGGTGATTACCTTGGATATTGGAAATTTGAAAAACCATTAAAAGTTGGCGATACTATTATTTTTGAGGATATGATACACTACACTACTGTGAAGACGAATATGTTTAATGGTATATCACATCCTTCAATAGCGATGTTAAAGTCTAATGGCGATTTTCAGATATTACGTGATTTCTCATATTTGGATTATAAAATTCGTATGGATTAGTGTTGGTTTTTAATTAACGTGAGTTCGATATAAGACTTATGCAATAAGTCTGCTTTTGTCAATTATTTCAATATTCATTGCAGGTTTCTTCGGCAGCATGTTGTATGCAATGAGTCCTGCAAGTAGATTGGTAGCGAAGTTGTCAAAACTGCGGTGT
>Ga0256407_10000218_pt1 | contig 144071 bp, 104 predicted proteins | sample RumenRJG_04DNA_FD_193489 | JGI IMG/M metagenome (GOLD analysis project Ga0256407, IMG submission 193489) | Bovine rumen microbial communities from Lethbridge, Alberta, Canada - RJG_04 | ecosystem: Host-associated > Mammals > Digestive system > Stomach > Rumen | place: Canada: Alberta... | reverse complement strand
CAATGTGAAGGCCTTCGGAAACAGGACCGGCAATTTCACCATAGGTATAAAGAGCTTTAAGGACATACTTGCAATAGTGTTTGAACGATAGAAGAAGTTTAGAAGCTACGGTTCAGTGGTATGATTGACCACTGAACCGTAACCGCGTATCAGCCTTTCCACTGCCCGGACCTCGAGCGGTCTACTTACTATAGAAGAAAGAGGGAGGCCATTTTCCTGGCAGGGATCCTGTTGTGGGATGAAGCGAGGGAGAAATGCTTTGTATAGAATATGGAAAAACCGCTCCATTTCTGCTACATTAATAGTATTCGGAAGGGAGGCTGCGATGACGGAAATCAGAAAAGAAAGGCTTAGCATTGCGATAATTCTCTTAACCGGCATCATCTCCATCGTTGAGGCTATTACTGCCGGCTGGGAGCTTTGGGCTGCTCTGCTACTGCTGCTTGGGCTGGTGGGGATTGGCTGCGTACATCTGACACAGAAGCTTCCGACGCACCACCGCTGGGCGGTCTATTTCATCTACTCGGCCATTGTGGTGTTCTATGTCTGCGCACATGAGGACGCGATGCTGGATCCGGCGCTGATGATCAGCGTGTTGTTAGTTATTTTCTCCTTGCACAACCACAGTCTCTTCCTGCATTTGGCGCTGGTGGAATATGTGACGATCCTGGTCTGCCGGTTCATCATTTCCTATATGAATATGAATGGGAGCACGCGCTATACAACCCCGCAAATCATGAACCTGCTGGCGCATCTGCTGACGGTGCTGGTCATTTATCTGCTGTGCCGCATTTCCGTGTCCTTCCGTCTCTCCACGATGGAGGAGATTGACAGGTGGAAATCGGCCGTAGACAAGGATGAGCATGATGTGGGGGATTTCCTCTCAAATGTCTCCCATGAGCTGCGCACGCCGGTCAATGTGATCAACGGAATGACCGCCATCATCCTCAAGGACGAGAACCGGGAGGAGCTCCTGTCAATCCGGGATGCCTGCATCCGTCTGACTTATCAGATCGAGGATATCCAGGATTACACGGAAGTCCGGCGTGGGGAGTTGATCCTGACGGAGAACGAGTATATGTGCGATTCCCTGATCAATGATGTGGTGTCGTACTATAAATCGTCGACCCGCAAGAAACGGCTGGAGCTGCTGGTGGATCTGGCACCGGATACCCCTGCCGTACTTCGGGGGGACATCGAGAAAATTCATAAGATCTTACGGCATCTTCTGGAAAATGCGCTGAAGTTCACGAAGAAGGGCGGCATCTATGTCAGGGTCTATGCCGAGACGCAGGAATACGGCGCCAACCTGATCATTGAGATGACCGATACCGGTATCGGTATGACCCGTGAGCAGCTTGATAAGCTCTCAACCGGTATGTATCAGGCCAATAAGAAGAGAAACCGGAGCACCGGCGGCATCGGTCTGGGATTCACCATCATCTACGGCTTCGTCCGCAAGATGGGTGGTTTCGTCACCGTCACCAGCGAGAAGGGTGCAGGGACCACCGTACATCTGTCGATTCCTCAGCAGGTCGTGGATCCGCGTCCCTGCCTGTCAATCGAACCGGGCAAGGCGGGCGATGTCGTGTATTATATCCGGCCCGGCAGAATCCAAGTTCCGGAGATCAGGGAGTATAACAATGCCTTGACGGCAAGGCTCGCTGCCGGTCTTGACCTTCATATGTATGCCGCCGCAAATATGAAGGACTTCCGTAAGCTCCTGAATGAACTGAAGGTGACGCATGTCTTCACCGGCATAGATGAATACAACACTGACAAAGAGGTCTTCGACTCACTGGTCGGCGAGGGCTGTCAGGTGGTCGTGACGACACAGGCCGACCGTTCCTCCATGTCTGAGAACGGCGTGCTGTTTATATCTAAGCCACTGTATGGCTCCGCCATAGTCCGGATCATCAACGGGGACTATATGGATCTCCACAGAGGGGATCTGAACGCTGCCAAACCCTCCTACGCCGGGATCCACGCGCTTGTGGTGGATGATGAGCCGATGAACCTCGTGGTGGCCATGGGGATATTCAAGGAATATGGGTTCGTCGTCGAGACGGCCGAAAGCGGCAAGGAAGCCATACAGAAATACAGGGACGGCGATTATACGGTGGTATTCATGGATCATATGATGCCGGAGATGGATGGTGTGGAGGCCATGAAGCAAATCCGACATGTAGCTGCGGAACATCATCAGAATCCGGTGATCCTGGCCCTCACTGCCAACGTACTGAGCGGTGCAAGGGAGATGTTCATGCAGGAGGGCTTCGATGGTTTCCTGGCCAAGCCCATAGACATCAATGAATTCGAACGGGTGATGAAAAGAGTCCTTTCTGAAGTAGTGAACCATGACGAAGGGAGGGCGGAATGATGAAGTTTTTCGGAAAAATAAAGGAAAACTTCCTGAACTATCTGTATAATTCGTCCATCGATATGAAGGACAGGACTTTTGTATTGTTTTCCTTTGCGGAAATGTTTGCGCTTTTTGTGAATGTGCTGTACGGTTTCTTTTTCCTTGGGGAGAAGCTTGCGCCAACCCTTGCAACGGTTGCTTTTGTCATATTCGGCGCTGTTGTTATCCTCAAACTGATGAAAAAGCAGGATCTGAAGCGCGCCAGGATCATTCTTGCACTTCTCCTGGTATTTGTCATGCGCCCTGCCATGTTCTTTGCAAAGGGCGGAATCCGGAACGGCACGCCGATCATGTTCCTGATGGGCGCTTATTATCTTATCATTGTCCTGGATGGAAAATTCCGCGTGTTCATGGTTCTGGCTGATACTGCGATCACGATAATCATGTCTGTTCTGGCCTATTATAATCCCGATCTCATCACGGTTTATCCGGGTGCCAATGAATACAAAGCTTCGGTCATGAATTATATCGCAGGTCTTTTTGTCCTGACCATCATCATCACATTCTGGGTAAAAATCTTACAGCGGGAAGCACAGGTCGCGGAGGATAAAACAAAGGAAGCAGAAGAACTCAACAGATCTCAGAATCGGTTCTTTTCTTCCATGAGCCATGAGATCCGTACACCCATCAACACGGTGCTGGGGTTGAATGAGATCATCCTGCGGCAGCCGGATGCCTCCGATGAGATAAAAAAAGATGCCCGGAATATCCAAGGCGCCGGCAAGATGCTGCTCGCGCTGATCAACGACATTCTGGACATAAGCAAGATCGAGGCCGGCAAGATGGATGTGGTGCCGGTGGATTATGACGTTAATTCGCTGCTGTCCGAGATCGTAAACATGATCTGGCTGAAGGCGCAGGATAAGGGGCTGGAGTTCCGTGTGGGCATTGACCCCAATGTGCCCCAGAAGCTCTACGGCGATGAGGTCCGGATCAAGCAGATCCTGATTAACCTGTTAAACAATGCCGTGAAATATACACCCAAGGGATTTGTGAGCCTCTACATGGAGTGCGAACCGTCCGGGGAAGACAAGGTGCTGTTAAAGATCAATGTGACGGATTCAGGCATGGGCATCAAGGCCGACGCACTGCCCCATCTCTTCGATACCTTCCAGCGTCAGGATGAGGAGAAGAACCGCTACATCGAGGGCACCGGCCTAGGGTTGTCCATCGTTAAGCAGCTGGTGGAGCTGATGGACGGTGCGATCAATGTGAACAGTGTCTATACGGAGGGTACCACCTTCCTGGTGGAGGTGAAACAGGGGGTATCGTCGACAGAGACGGTGGGCGACATCAATGTTTTTGCCTCCAGCGGCATAACAGGCGATGATCATTTCGAGCACAGCTTCCACGCACCCGAAGGCCGGATCCTGATCGTGGACGATAATGAGATGAATCTGATGGTTGAGTCCAAGCTGTTGGACGGCACGGATCTTACGGTGGATCTCTCTGACAGCGGCGCGGATGCCCTGACCAGAACCCTGAAGGAGACCTATGATGTCATCTTTATGGATCATCTCATGCCGGGGATGGACGGCATTGAGTGCTTTGAGAAGATCCGCCGGCAGACCGGCGGTCTGAACCAGCACACTCCCATCATCGCTCTCACCGCGAATGCGGGCGGGGAGAATATCGAACTTTATCACAATACCGGTTTTGACGGATACCTGGTGAAGCCGGTTTCCGGCAAGCAGCTGGAGGATCTGCTGATCAGCTTCCTGCCAGCCGAGAAGGTGATCCTGGCACAGCAAAATGAGATCACAGGTGCTGCCATGAGTACGGCCCGGGGTTATGTAAAGAAGCGCCGGGTGGTCATCGCGACGGATACCATGTGCGACCTGCCGCGGAGTCTGATCCGTGATCTGCAGATCAGCATCATCCCGGTCGGTGTCCGGACGACGGAGGGGCTGTTCCATGATACTTGGGATGTTGATTCCAGCGAGCTGCTCCGGTATATGGAGGATGAAACGAAGACCGTACAGTCCGTCCCGCCTTCCAGGGAGGCGTTCATCCAGTTCTTCGCATCGGAACTGAAGAAGGCGCACCATCTGATCTTCATCGCTCATTCCTCGGTGAGTACGGAGTTTGCAAATGCCATGGAGGCGGCGAAGACCTTTGAGAATGTGACGGTGATCAATACGCGGAATACGTCCAGTGCCGTGGGTGTGCTGGCCATGATTGCAGCCAGACTCGCACAGCAGAATCTGAAGCCCGAGGAGATCACCGCCGAGATTAATGAGGCGATCCAGCGCCTGCGTTGCAGGTTCGTGATTAAGAATACGAATTTCCTGGCCAGGCGGCAGCTGATAAAGCCCTGGATCAACAGTGTGCTGAATACCCTGTGGCTGCGGCCGGTACTGCAGATGAAGGACGACCGATTCGGCGTCAGTCAGTTCCTGTTCGGCAATGACCGGAAGTGTCATGCGAAGTTCATCTCGGACACCCTATCCGCGAAGTATCATCCGCAAACGGATTTTGTGATAGTGACCTATGCCGGCATTGATTCCAATGAGTTTGAGTGGATCCGGGAAATGATCCTGGCTGCTGTGTCATTCCGGCATGTGATCTTCCAGAAGGCTTCTGCCGGATTCGTTTCGAATACCGGTCCGGGGACTTTCGGACTTACTTTCCTCTCGGAGGGCGGACGTCCGTATCATCTGGCCGGTCTGATGTCGAAGGAGGAGGCCCGTGCAGAGGCAGCTGGGGAAGAAGAGGATGGTGAAGATGACGTATTCGTTGAAGATGAAATGATAGACGATGTGGTGGAGGACATTGCGAACGCCGATGACTATACCGACAGTGCCGGAGATGAAACTTCTGCAGAACCGAAGTGGTATGAGCAGATCCCCGGGATCGATGCGGCGGCCGCAGTGAAAAACAGCGGATCCGAGGCTTCCTTCCTCTCTGTGATCAAGATATTCTTTGACTCCTATCCCGCGAAGAAAGAGGAACTGGAGCGGTTCTACGACACCGGCGACTGGGAGAACTACACAGTGAAGATCCATGCCCTGAAGAGCAGCGCACGGCTGGTGGGGGCACTGACCCTGGGCGATGCTGCCGAGAAGCTGGAGATGGCCGGCAAGGGAAATGATTTGGCGTATATCCAGGCGAATCACGCTTCCACTATGACGCAGTATACAAAGATCCGGGAATCGCTCACCTCAGAATTTGGGCCGAAGGAGGATCCTGATCTGCCGGAGATCGATGCGGGGACACTAGCTGAGCTATATGAGGGGCTTGGGGAGTTCGCTTATGCGAAGGATCTGGAACTCGCGCGGATGGTGATCGGCAATGCGGCGGAATACCGGCTGCCCCCGGAGGACACCGAGCGTTTCAAACGGCTGCAGACACGGGTGGAACAGATGGATTGGGACGGGATCTGTGATATAATAAAAGAAGTATCAGGAACATGATATAAGGAGGATTGGGCTGTATGGATAGGAAGGTACTCATCACGGCGAATTCGGAAGGGATCATAGTGCGGGGTCTGGAGGCGAAGCTGAAGGGGCTGGGGATTGAGACGGTCTTCGTCACACCGAAGGTGGACGAGCTGCGGCGCGAACTGTACAATACGCCACTGATCATCTTCCTCGCTGAGGATGATGTGGAGAAATATATGGAAGGTATGATCTACCTGAAGGATTTCTGCACTGAAAAGGATGCAAAGATCATCGTTGTTGCCGGGAAGTCCAATTATAATGTGGTAGCCCGGAATGTAGGTGGAGGCCACATTCTGGATTGTTTTGAACGCCCCATCGATATGGATAAGATGCTGACGGAGGTGTCTGCCTATCTGGTCAAGGAGGCGCAGATGTCCCAGAAAAAGAGTATTCTGATCGTGGATGACGATGTGTCTTATATGAGCATGATCATGGACTGGCTGAAGGATACCTACCGCGTCTCCCTCGTCAATTCCGGTGTGGAGGCCATCACCTGGATGGCTACGAACAAGCCGGATCTCGTCCTGCTGGACTATGAGATGCCAATCACCAACGGCCCCCAGGTGCTTCAGATGATCCGGTCATCCAACGAACTGGCGTCCACGCCGGTGATGTTCCTGACCGGTAAGGGGGATAAGGAGAGTATCATGCAGGTGCTGTCCCTGAAGCCGGCCGGTTATCTGCTTAAAACCGTGGACAGAAACGGCCTGCGTGAGGCGCTGGCGGGATTTTTTGCCAAGCAGCTGGCAACGAATGGATGAGTGCGCTTGCAGCTTTTGACGTGTTTCAGACAAGAAAAAGAGTACCGTTGTTATTATAAGATTTATTTTTGCTCAAGCATGGCTTCGAATTCTGATAAGGATACCGGCTTTGAAAAATGGCACGGTAAGCCCTGGGGATGTTTTTTGGATCAAAAAAGGTCATTTTTATCATCTGTCTGATCCTGTCCAGATAAAAATAGCCGTAATCCTTTTCAGAAGCTTTGTTTTCATATTTTTCATGTGCGCGTATCAGCCTTTCAACATCTCCTTCGATATTTGACAACTGTTCAAAGAAGGAAAGACTGTTCCATGTGTCTTTAGTCATTTTTGCTCATCCATTAACCCACAGCCAATATCTGACATCTATACTATATCATAATAATAGACTGTAGTAACTTTTGAAGTGTTACCTTTTTTTCTTGAATAATACGGGTCTGTATGTTAAAAATAAAAGGTAGACATAACGTAGGGCAGAACAGACTTTAGTTACTGAAGCAATGATTGTAAGAAGAGAGGTAAGAAAATGAGGAAAAGAATGAGGAAAAAGATCTCGGGTTTCCTTGCATTCATACTGGTTTTGCAATGCTTTTGCACAACCAGCCTGTTTGCGGATGAGATCGCTCCCGCACCCGCCGGTCAGGAGACTTCGGTAAGCAGTGAGGCACCGGCTTCGGATTCTGAGGCTAAAGCAGATCCTGTGGAAGAGGCCGGTCCTGAAACACCGGCTCTTTCCGATGATAAGGCTGAGAAAGGCACTGAAGACAGTGCAGAGCCTGTCGTGAAGGATGCCGAAACATCGGAAAACACGGCTCCCGCAGATACGGCACCGGCTGACACGGCTTCTGAAAACGGGCTTTCCGAAAACACGGTTTCAGGCGACAGCCCCTCCGGAAATTCGGTTTCCTTAAATGGCGAAGAGGAGGAAAGCGCCGGAGCGGTTCAGGACAAAAAAGCCGTTACGGTCATGCTCTATCAGGTAGGCTGCGATCTGGAAAGAAACAGTCTGGCAGCAAGAAGCGACCTCATGGAGATCATGAAGGGAATAGATAAGCGCACATCAAAGGCTACCCTTGCTCCCTCCATCAATTTTGTTGTTGAAACGGGCGGAATGGATGGTAAAAACAGCATGGATGGATACAAGGATTTAATAGCCGACAGGTATGGTGCGCTTAAAGCTGATTCTGATGCTAATCCGACAGATCCGGAAAAGAAACTCGACTTTGAAAATTTTGCCATACTTTCCGAAAATGTTACCTACACCACAAACCAGCGCTGGCTCCTTTCGGGCAACAACATTTTCAAGGCAGAAACCCAGCCCACCAATGCCAACCGTCCCATGAACGAGGCACTGGGCAGCGGCCTGAATGAGGAGCTTAAGGAATTTATCGACACCACCACATCAGACTACCCCGCAGACCAGTATGTCCTTATCTTCTGGGATCACGGCGGTGGATCAAACGGCGGCTGTGGAAATGATGAAAGAAAAGAGGGCTCAATCAAGTCGGATAACATCAGGGCCACCATGCCCGAAACAAAGGTGTTCGGTGAAGAGAAAAAGAAGCTTGCCTGGATAGGCTATGATGCCTGCCTCATGGCAAACCTTGAGACCGCCCTTATCTGGAAGGATTATGCCAGATTTTTCTCAGGCTCGGAGGAGCTTGAAGGAAATGACGGCTGGAGTTACACAGGCTTTGTCACAGAGCTTTGCGATGCGGCAGCGAATACTTCCAATGATTTTTCCAATGATAACAAAGTAGATGAGATCATCGGAAAAGGAGGCACCGGTGTGGGTCCTACGGCAGTGGCGGACTTTGTTGACCACTACACGGAAGGAAATGCCACCCAGACCTTTGTTGACCTGAGTAAGATCGATACCGCTTCAAGGGAATTTGCCGGCTACGCAAATGAGTTTATAAAGCTTTTTGAAGACTACCCTGTGGACACCTACCGTGCCATCCGTCAGATAAGAACCCAGACCGAAAGCTTTATGGGAAAAAACCCTCCCCTGGCAGATATCCGCAGTTTTACCGAAATGGTTGAAGACGGAAAAGATGGACTTGAAAGTGAATTAAAGCTTATGGGACTTACGGGGGACCAGGTCAGCAAATACTATGATCCAGTTAAGAAGCAGGGAGAAAAATTAAGGGATGCCATCGCCGCAGCAGTGGTTTCCGAAAACCACACCGATGAATACGGTGACCTGGGAGGCCTTACGGTATTTTTCCCCTATGCTTCAGTGATCCGCGATAAGCAGGGCTCGGATGATGTCAAGTCCTACATGGCGATATACAATGATGAAACCGTGCTTGAGCCCTATCTTGATCTTCTGGGACTCTACTATTCGGTAAGGATGGCAGGAGATGACTTAAGTGATGGAAATAAGACCAAGTCGGACATTGAGGAAACCTTTAAAAACGCCATGGCCGACTATGAGGTTTCAAAAAGGCAGGGGGACGGCAGGATCTCTTCCGTTCCTGAAGAGCTCATCAGCCACAGGATCCAGAACGAGGCGATAAAGATCGCACGCGATGGTGATAAATACAGTCTTGTAAGAAGGGATTTCAACCTCTTCAGTTCCTTCAACCAGCATCTTGTACTTAAAAAGGGCGGTAAGGAGCTTTTCCTCGGCTACCTCCCCGGCGGTGACTTTACCGAGGATAAGGAAAACAGGGTATGGAAGCAGGATCTCTATAACTATGACAGTGATAAATGGTTTGGAGTATCTGCAAACGGCGAGTCATCCAAACTTCCTGTCCCTCTCTATTATGTGGATGTTGTCAGCGGCTCCAATGCCCTTACCGACAAGGCTGAGATCATGGTGCCCGTGCTTGGACATGACGGCAGTATTTATTTTCTGGATGTGGCCTTTGAGAAGGGTGAGGATCAGGGAAAAGTCAGGGGCATGTGGCCCTATGCCTATGAATACAACCAGCTTGGAAGATATATTTATAACGAGGGTGACGCAGTTACGGCAAAAATGCCCTTCGTCCTTGTGGGAAATGTTCTGGAAAGTACGGAAAACCGGTCAGGTGTAGACTTTGATCCAGCTGATACGGACACCTATGCCTATGGTGAAATAAAACAGGAAACGCTTGACGGAGGCGCCGGATATGGATTTATAAGAAATATTCCCCTTACTGATTTTTCAGGCGGAAATTATACCGAGTCCTTCATATCCAACGAATTAAAGGATGTTTTCGATTCCTCCTACTTCTACGGAAACAATCCCTCCTACAGGGAGGAGCTTAAGGTTTCCGTCGGTCTGGGCAGGGGTGTTTTTGCCTTCGAAAAGGGAAGTGAATTAAAGACATCCGACCTTCGCATCGTCCTTAAGAATTCCGCAGGTAATGAGGTGAGCCATAATACCGCAATAGCTCCCGGACAGCCGCTTTTATACTGCCTGCATGATGATAACAACGAGGAGATCCCCATTTTTGCCGAGGGCGGGTATCTTTATGGAAAGTATAATGACGGGGATAAGAAGATCGTCGTGGATAAGGATCTTACGGTCTATCTTAAGAAAGATGAGTCTGTAAGCTTTAATAACTACTCTTCGATAGATTTTGCTAACACGACACTTGAACAGAGCTTCAGCCTGAAGGTCGATGAAGGGGGAGACAGTGTCACTCTTAAGGTTTATGATCCTAAAAGCGACCAGCTGAGCATCACGGTTCTTTCAAGACCCTTGTACTACCTGGATAACTATTTAAATGGCCTGAATAAGGATAATTATGCGGACTATTTCAAGGTTGAGATCAAGGATATCGATGTAACGAATGATACAAGATTTAAGGAAAATCTCAGGTTCGGCTATAAGCGCGAGAATGCATCCTCCTGGACCTTTGGCTCCAGTCTTCCCACCAAAAACTTAAAGCCCGGTGCCGGAGTTGCCATCGACATAAAATATGATTCCTTAAGCGCAAACAGCACGGACAATCCCCTTGTCATCCGGAAGACACCTGCTAAGCTTAAGGGAACCGAGCCTGTCAGAACCGCCAGACTTGAAAAGCTTAAGACAGAGTATAAGGGACCGATCGAGGTAAGCTTCCTTGATGCCGATGAAAAGACTGTGACTGATGTTCCTCCGGAATATACTTATAAAGCCATATCTGACATCTTCAAGGAAGACAGTGCTTTAATAACAACCAAAGGGATAGATAATACCATATCCTACAACTACGTCGATCTTCCCCTTACAGCAAAGGGGGATGTAAAAGCAGCCTTCGGAGATCTTTTTGAGATCAGGGAATTCCTGCTTTCAGACTATGCGGTCTACAATGTAACAAGCGTGCGTTTCCTTTCTTCAACAGACAGGAAGGCTTTAAGCACAGCCATCAGAGTTCCTGTTGATACAGCTTCAAAGGACGGAAGGATAGCGGTAAGCGCAGGCTCCGTACCGATTTCCGGCAAGACCCCGATCGAATGGTACTACAAGTCCGGCACTGCCTATCCTGTAGTCGTTTACAGGGACGGGGGTCCGGTTGCCTACGGAAAGATCGATCTTGTTGAGAGGAACAAGAAGGGTGAGTGGTCATTCTACATTCCAGATGACTTAAACGGCAGGGATGTGGTCTTCTATGCAGGTTACGGTGCCGAGGCCAAAAACGAAGGCGACATAGAGGTTCTGATCGATCCCATAACCCCTGTTGAATACACGGGCCGCAATATCGTTACAACAAAGTCAACAAAGACCGGCTCCAAGGTTTTGGGTCTGGTTGTAAGGACCTCAGACGGACAGGTTGAGCTTGTGGAAGGAATTGACTACACGGTTTCCTACAGGAACAATAAGAATGTTTCCGATGCCTACGACAGGAAGCCGCCGACATTGATCTTAACGGGTAAGAATGCATATAAGGGCTTAAAGTACACCATAAACTTCACCATTCTTCCCGCAGACCTGGCCAATGCGTATATTTCCGTGGACCGCAGATATGCTCCTCTTAACAGCAACAAGAAGAAGGGTGTGACTTTAGTTACCACGGTAACCCTTCCCGGAGGCACAAAGGTTCCCACAAACCGCTACGAGCTGCATTTCTACAAAAAGGATCAAAGCGGACTCAGGACAGAGGTGACAAGGGCGGAGCTGACATCCTTATATAAGACGGATAAGGTTTATCCCCTTTATATTTCCGCAAAGGCTATCCAGCCTGCAGACCAGGGATCAAACTTTGTGACCGGAAGCTGGATCGATCCTCAAAATGAGGCCTTTGTATATGCCTATCCCAAGATGTCCAGCAAGATCAGCGTGGCCCTTAAGACCAGATCCTATGAATACTCCGAAGAAGGGCAGAAGATTGATGACATCTTTGCTGCTTCAAATATCAAGACCTTAAAGGCAGGGGGCAAGACCGTTTCCCTCGGACAGATTGAGCAGCCGGTTGAGGCATATTACGACAAAAATCTCACTCAGAGGGTTGACTCGGATGTGCTTAAAAATGCCGGAACCTACTATCTGAGCATTGCCCTGAACGACACTGCAAAGGCCCAGTACCGCGTGTTTAATGCAACTCCCCTTAAGGTGGACATCACGGGAACGAAGCTTACCAGAAGCAATATTGTCCTGATGGACAAGTCTATAGTTGCTGTCAGCGGTAATGCAAGAGAGCCTGTTTCCCTTCCTCTCCAGCTCAGGTTTGCTTCGGACTTCAAGTGGACGACCCTGCTTGTGCGCTGCACCCAGAGAGACGGAGGAACGGTGGACTACACCATCCACGCAGACGATCCGGAATGCTTTGAAGAAAACGGAATGGTCTACTATGATCTTGAGGGAGTGGACAACGGAGCCATCGGAACCTACAAGGTGACGGTATACGGAAGCGAGGAATATTCCGGTAACGTGACCTACAGCTACAAGGTCGTGGCGAAATGAGAGAACTTTGATGTGACCTGAAATTTTAGAAAGCCCTGCATGCTGCTTAAAAGGCAGCTGCAGGGCTTTCTTCAAAGAGGACCGGGTCAGGATGGAATAAAAATATGCCAAGCTCATTTTGCAGCCTGGGCTGTATATATATAAAACGAAATATTTAGAAAAAAGGAGTCAGACCATGGCAGATATCAAAGCGATTATGGAACAGATACAGAATATCATTAATGCTGATAAGGTCAGAACCTTCGAAGAGGAGGTATCAGACAGGGAGACCTTAAAGAAGCTGTGCTGGGATGTTTTAGTGGCTCATAATGCAGACGTGGCTTTGGGAAGGAAAACCGATGAAGAGGCCTTCAGGCAGGCAGATATGTATCTTATTGTCCTGGAGCACGGGGCAGCTATAAAGGATATGCCTCTGTTTGGCGGACTTCAGGATATTGCATCGAAAAATCCCGGAACGGAATTTCAGAAAAACTTTGAGGCTGTCCTTGCAGATACGAAGGAAGCCGATCTTAAGTCAAGAAATGAGGCTCTGATCAGGCTCCTTTCTGACAGCGGTCTTCCCGATGAGGATTTTGAAAGAGCAGGAACCCTCATAAACGTGGCCTTGAACCGTCAGGTGGCAGATAACGAGCTTCCTGCAGAGTCAAACCGGATCGAAAAGGAAAAACTTGAGGCTGATGTTAAAAATACCAACATGGCAAAATGGCAGATCCTTCTTGAATGGGTAACAAACACCGACACCATCCCCGAAGAGGCAAAGCAGGACATGCAGAGGGTCCTGAAAGCCTCCATGGAAAGCGGCAGTATGCCCGAATCAAGAGATGACAGGAATCTGCTTGATAAGATCGTAAACGGCTCCGGAAGTAATGACAGATATGCCTATCCCGGCTACTATAAGTGGGCAAAGGAGAATAATGGAAAAGACCTGCCCACATCGGACTACAGACCCAGATATATGGACCACGGCAGACATTTCCTTTTGGGAACTCCCACGGTTAGCAGCATATATAAGAATCCGGCGGGAGACATCTTTATAGAGGCTGCTGATAACGTGATCCCGCGTGAGATCATGAATTCTTCGGATGTCGGAGAGATCGCAGACTTCATGACCGTACACAGCAAAGAGCTGGATAAGATCAGCCCTCTTTATACCGAATATCTTCAAAAGCAGACGGAAGCCATAGTCAGGATAGAAAGCCTGGCAGCCGATCTTAAGAACAGACCTCAGAAGCCCCCTCATGCTGAGGTTAAGAGGCTGGGCAAGGGGTCAGAGCTTCAGATAAAACAGAGAGCTCTTCAGACCAGCAGAAACGGCTGCTGGTCCGTGGCCTATTCAAATCTTCTTCAAAGCCGGGGAGTGGAGGTGTCCCAGCAGGACATAAGAGCCTACAGGCAGGTAAAGGATCCCACAGAAGCCGGCAGGCTTAAGGAGAACGAAAGAGTCATACTCATTCAGGACGAGACTGCAAATCCCTTTGAAAAGAGGGATATCCTGCATTCCCTCCTTCCGGACACCGCCATGCAGGAGGTGACCTTTTCCTGGGATGGTCCCGACCCGAAGAAAACACAGCGCAAGGCCTTTGAAAACTACATGAGGAAATATATTAAGGATTCCATCGAGATCCATCATTCCCCCGTTGCCCTGCTGGTAGCCGGTCACTACAGGACCATAGTGGGCTATGACGGAGACAGGATCATATATCAGGATTCCCTTCCCCACAGCAAAAACGGCAATGATGCACCCGAAAAGACCTACAGGAATCTGACCTTTTCAGAGCTTGCAAAAACAGCCATGGATCCGGAAACTCCCGTAACCTTTGACTCTCTTGTTGAGGTTAAGGATCTTCCGAGGATAGATGCAAAGGCTGATGACAGGGAAAGGAGCAATCCCGGCAGCACTACCTTTATGGATGTTCCCACAGGCGTTCTGGGGATCTCCCTCAAGGTCAGCTATTCAAAGGAAAGACAGCCTCAGGCCGTGGCAGAGGCTTTAAATGAAAACCAGGTTCAGAATGAAGACCAGGTTCAGAACGAAAACCAGATTCAAAACGAAGACCAGGTTCAGAATGAAAACCAGGTTCAGAACGAAGATCAGATTCAGAACGAAAACCAGGTTCAGAACGAAGCACCCGAAGCATCCGAAGCACCCGCAGAACCTGAAATACCCGAAAATACCCGTCTTGAGAATGCCATGAATGACGTGGAGGCAGTCTATGCCGGTAACGATGAACTCACAAAGGATTTTGAGGCCGTGAACCGGGCAGCGGGAGAGCTCCGCGCCTTCACCGCTCCCTACTATGAGGGTTCAACTGTCCTGACAGATGAGGATATCGATAAGATCCTTTCAAAATATGACAAACTCTTAAGAGCCTGCGACCGCTATATAAGGGATGAGGGCGACTCCTTAAAGACCGGTTTCGGTCAGGGACGAGCTTTTTGCATAAAAGCCCTCAGGGATATAGTCATTGAAGACATGAGGGCCCTGAATGAGGCCATGGGCATAACCCTGCAGGCGCGGACCCTTCTGGGACTCATCCGGAGGGGAAGAAGCATAGAGGCCCGGATCGAAAAGCCTGAAGAGATTAAGACCGTGGGCGGAGCCATGAGCAGCCGCATGCCCATCCGCTTAAAGTCCGAAGACGGGAGCGTCGAGGAGGGCTTTTTCACCCAAAGCTCCGAGCTTACCGAATTCAGCAGTAAAATGAGTGAAGAACGCGAGAAGATAGTTGAAAAATACGGCTGGGAGTCCATGGAGTACAGGATGGCAAAAACCATCTGTAACGGAGACATCAAAGCAATGCTTAAGCTGATCACCAGGCGCTACGATCAGGTGGTAATGTTTAAGGATCCGAAGACTGCCGAAGAAGCCGCAAAAAAGCCGGTGATACTCAGAGACGCTCTCTATCCCTGGTTCAATCGTATGGACGAGGATGTAAAGGCCGCACTTATGAGCGATAAAACCGACAGTAAGACCATAGAACTCAGAAAAAACTTCATCGATATGGTTGTTTCATCGACTGTCTACACGGTAGTCTACAACACAAACCATTATTATGCCGGCATACCCGCCGGAGAAAACATTGATAAGAGAAACACCGCAATGAGTGTCATCGCAAACTATCTTGGCATGGGTAAACTCATAGCGGGAGCCAGGAGCTTTGAATTAAAGATCGGGGATGAGACCAGGAAGGGAACCTTCCAGCAAAAGGCCACGGGCACGGACATCGACCGTGTCACGGAGGACAGCGAGATCCTTGAGATCGGGCGGGCATATCAGCCGGATAACTATGAGGCAGTGGATACACCGGAATTAAAGCGCCAGCTTTCCGACCTCATGGTTCTTGACTACATCTGCGGAAACAATGACCGTCACAGGAAGAACATGGTCTATAAAACGAAAAATGTAGATGGAGTGGTGAAGGTCACCGGGATCCAGGGAATTGATAACGACATGTCCTTCGGAACCGTGATCGATGCCGCAAGAGGCGAGGATAAGATGACAAATCCCGCTGATATGAGGATCATGCGTCTCACCACTGCCCACAGGGTTCTGGATCTTACCCCGGATAAGCTGAACCTGATGCTTAAGGACCTGAATTTTACCGAAAATGAACTGGAGTCTTGCCACGCCCGTCTTGAAAATCTTCAGAATAGGCTGAGAAAGGATATGGACCGGCAGAGGAATTCCGGTAAGGTAAGTCTGAAGGCTGGAAGGATCCTTGTGGTTCCCGATGAGTACTTTAAGTATTTTCCCATAAGCAGGCTTGGGGAAAAGAATGAAAACGCTTCAAGCACAAACTATTTTGAAAACATGCTGGGCCTGCCCTTAAGCCTTAAGGCAAAGGCGGCAGGCAAAAAACTCCTTAAGACCGACAGAAAGGTAAACTATGCTGATGCTGTTGCCATCCGGGGAAGCTTCAGCTTCACAAAGCCGGATGTGAGGACCGACATAGACATCGATGCCACCTGCAGCCGTCTCAATGCAGCAAAGGAGCATTTCAGGCGCCTCGGAAGCAAGTGGTTCACTGCGGATTCGGGTCACTATCAGTGGATGAAAAAGTCTGTGGAACAGCTGTCCGACCGCCTCACGGAGCTTAAAAATGCGGCAAAGGGAGCAGAGGTTGTGGAGATCCCCAAGGCTGAGGCCATAAAGCTGGAAGCCTTCTTCAGGCAGATCAGGATGTCTTCGGATAACTATGTAAGAATCCACAAGGACGCCTGGACACCCGGCGGAAAAGACCGCCTGAAGCTTGCAAGGGAAATGACTGATATGAGGGTGGTAAACGGGAAAAAGGCTGTGAAGGAAGTCAGTGCCATCCCTGCCGGAAAGTCCGGCATAAAGCAGGTCGCCATCGGTGACCTCATGGAAAAAGAGGGAACCGTAAAAAAGGCCTCTCACACCGAAAAGCAGGATCCCGTAAAGAAAAAGACCCTGAAGACAGACAAAAAGTCCGGTATGTCAATGTAAGACCACACTAAACCGGCGACCGGCTTGATCCCGGTCGCCGGCATTTTTGAGAGCTGTAAGCCTTGATTTATCTGGGTTTTTAGCTCTCATTTTTTTTGTATAGAGGTTCAAACGAGGTTCAGTGTTTCTAAAATGCTTACAAATGTGATGAATGCAGGATTTTTGAAAAAATGTTTGAACCTCTATTATTATTTTTGTTGCATAGAACATCGTTACAAACCTGCGCCAGTTCTTTATTGCCAGATCCGGTATTACGACTATCCTTGCGGATGTTGCATTGGGTAAGCAGCCTGCTTATACCGAGTTCCTTCATGGTCAATGCAAACTGTGTTGAGACCTCATAATAAAGCTTTTCAGAATCGGCTTTTTGCGTTATCATAATGGTTAGGCATCTCCTTTTGTATTGTTTGGTTTTGTGCTAATTCCATTATAGAAAAGGTAGGTGCCTTTAAAAAGTCTATATTGCAATTTTCTTAGACTTTTTTGTTGTTATTTCAATGTGCGGTATCTCATATTCTTATGGGAAGTTTGAGTAATATTATTATTGAGATATTTTTTTTAGTTTATTTACTGGGGAGAATGTAGTGGCAGTACAAATGAAGCAACTCTATCGAAATAAGGCTCTAAAGAAATTTACCACTCCGGAACAGTTTGGAGATTACCTTAAGGTGATAACCCCTGAAGTGTGGCTTGTATTTGTTGCTATTATCGTTCTTATGGTGGGGATTTTTGCATGGAGCATGACAGGAGAGCTGGAGTATCTTGAGGGCGGCATAGCAGTTGTAAAAGATGGTACTGCAACTGTAACGGTCAATGATAATAATGTAGAAGTCAATTCCAAAATGGAGGTTCGCTTTGGTAAAGAGACCTTCAACATTTCCTCTGTAAAAACCAACGAATATGGACGAACAGTTGCTTATGTGCCCGTGACAGTTTTAGACGGGACCTATGATGTAGAAATTGTTATAAAAAGAGTACATCCCATTACTTTCTTATTCGAATAAAGAGAAAAATGAGCAATAGTAAACCAAAGAAAAAAGCACTACTGAAAAAAGGTGTAGCCAAGGTGCCGGTGGTTATGCAGATGGAGTTTATTGAGTGCGGAGCAGCTGCTCTGTGCATGATCCTGGCCTATTTTAAAAAATGGATACCTATAGAAAAAGTCAGGACAGACTGCGGCGTTTCTCGGGATGGCTTAAATGCCCTGTCTATTGTTAATGCTGCTGAGAGCTATAATCTTAAAGTTCATGCATTCAGATGTGGAACGGAATATCTTAAGAAAAATGGCGGATTTCCCTGTATAATTCATTGGAATTTAAATCATTTCGTTGTGTTAGATGGCTTTAAGGGCAAGCATGCCATTCTCAATGATCCTGCAAGAGGAATTTCCAAGGTGACCATGGGGGAATTCGATAGCTCTTTTACCGGAATTGTTCTCCAGATGGAACCGGGAGAAGGTTTTGAACCTGAAGGTAAAAGGAAAAGCATGCTGAGGTTTGCTCTTAACAGACTTGGGGGAGCATCTGCGGCTATTGCTCTTGTTATGTTTACTACAGTAATATCAGCTATGTTCGGAATAATCAATCCGGTCATGAGCAAGGTATTTATGGATAAACTCCTCACTCATGAATACCATCAGTGGCTTATTCCATTCATTACGCTGATGGCCTGGTTTGCTCTGCTGCAGATAATTGCTGAGGCTGCAAGAGTCATTTATGGATTAAAGATAAGCGGGAAGCTGGCAATCATCGGAAGTAGCACTTATATGTGGAAGGTCTTATCATTGCCTGTAGAGTTCTTTTCCCAGAGAATGGTAGGAGATATTAAGTCTAGGCGAGAGAGTAACGAAGTAATTGCACAGCAGCTGGTTGATATTTTTGCACCCCTTCTGATCAATGTGATAATGATGGTTATCTATCTGGTTCTGATGATCAGGCGGAGCCTTGTGTTAACAGCCATAGGAATAACTGCTATGGCACTTAATTTTATTACCGCGAAAGTAATTTCAGACAAGCGTGTCGACATTACAAGGGTTATTCAGCGTGATGAAGCTATGCTCTTATCATCTACCGGTGCAGGCATCGAGATGATAGAAACCATAAAAAGTAGCGGCGCAGAGAGAGGCTTTTTTAGAAAGTGGTCTGATCTTCAAGCTTCCATCAATTCAAGATATGTTGATTCTGCAAAAGTTGATAATTACCTGGGAATACTACCTTCGTTTTTTTCTACCCTTGCAAATTATATTGTTTTGATCATGGGAGTATTTCTTGTAATGAACGGTAAGTTTACACTTGGCGCTCTGCAGATGTTTCAGGGGTTCCTTTTATCGTTCATGAAACCTGCCATGACAATTGTTGAAGCAGGGCAAGGCATGCTTGAAATGCGATCCTCCATGGAGCGTATAGATGATGTGATGCAGTACCCTGGGGACGTGAATCTGGAAAATACCGATAGTGATATTCGTGATATAAATAAGCTTAAGGGAAAAATTGAAATACAAAATGTAACCTTTGGGTATTCAAGGTTAAGTGATCCTGTGCTTAAAGAATTCTCCATGCATATTGAACCCGGAGAGTGCATTGCATTGGTGGGAATGTCAGGAAGCGGTAAATCCACTATATCAAAGCTTATATCTGGCCTTTACAATCCATGGCAGGGGGAAATTCTATTTGATGACAGGAAAAGAAGTGATTATCCACGCCAGGTAATGACCGGTTCAATTGGATTGGTGGATCAGGAGATAACTCTTTTTGAAGGTAGCGTCTCTGACAATATTAAAATGTGGGATGAGTCCATAGAGGATTTTGAGGTAATACTTGCTGCATCGGATGCCCAGTTACACGACGATATCATGGAAAGAAATCACGGATATGATAACTGTATCTTATCAGGCGGAAGGAATCTGTCAGGTGGTCAGCGTCAGAGAATTGAAATTGCGAGGGCCCTTGCCAAGTCACCCTCAATAATCATCCTGGATGAGGCAACTTCAGCTCTTGATGCCAAGACGGAGAACGAGGTCATGAAGGCTATCAGAAGAGGTGGTATTACATGTATCGTTATTGCCCACAGATTGTCTACCATTCGCGACTTAGACAGAATCCTCGTCCTGGAAAAGGGACGTATAGTGGAAGAGGGCACTCATGAAGAACTTATTAGTCTTGGGGGCAAATACCTAGAACTTGTAACTAATGATTAGCAGGAGTTGATAAATTGAGTTTGTTTGAAGAACAGGTAAAGCAAAGAGATGAATCCGACCAACAGGCTTTTGAGAACTCCTTCTATCATGTGGTGGAAGCTGTTCTTGGAAGTAGTACAGCTGATTCTATTGTTAATGCCAATTATATCTCCCAAAGTACCATAGAGGATATCCTTAAGGCTTATAAACTAAGACCTGAAGAAATACCAGCAAATATAGAAAAACATGAGGACAGAATGGAATACTGCTTAAGACCTCATGGGATTTATAGCAGAAAGATAGTCCTTTCCCCCGGTTGGTACAAGGATTCTTATGGACCTATCATGGGGTATATTAAGGAGAGCGGAGAACCTGTTGCACTTCTTCCCGGTAGAGGAGGCTACTACTACATTGATCACAAAACAAATAAGAGGATCAGGATAAATAAGACTACTGCCTCTGAATTACTCAGCGACGCTTACTGTTTTTACAGACCACTTCCTCAGAAAAAGCTCAGCATTAGAGATCTCCTTATATATATAAAAAGCTATTTTACCATGGGAGATGTTGTTATGCTGATAATGGCTTCACTGGCTGTTACGCTGGTTGGTTTTCTGTTCCCAAAGTATACAAAAGCTCTTACAGGACCTATTCTCATGGATAAGAACCTTAATATGCTATTGGGGCTATCCATATGCATGCTGTTTACAGTTATTTCGTCACAGCTTTTTATATCTATAAAGGGAATGATCAATGCAAGGCTTATTGTAAAGTCTGCTCTGGGAGTTCAGACAGCAATGATCATGCGGCTTATGAGTCTTCCTGTTGCTTTTTTCAGAAAGTTTCCTACCGGTGAACTTATGAACCGCTTCCAGGCTGTGGATACATTATGCAAGGCAGTAATGAAATCTATTGTTGATGGAGGATTGATGTCACTGTTATCGCTGATATATATTACTCAGATTTTCAGTTTTACACCTGCACTTTTGATTCCTTCTATCCTTATCATAATAGTTACTATTGCTTTTTGTACTATCACATCAATAGTTCAGGTAGGGGTCAGCGAAAAACAGCTTGAGTTTAAAGCAAAAGAATCAGGAATGAGCTATTCGGTGATACAGGCAGTGCCTAAGATAAAGTTAGAGGGTGCTGAGAAAAGATTCTTTTCCAGATGGCTTCGGGTTTATGCGGATTCGGTACAGCTAACGTATTCTCCACCTCTTTTTCTAAAGTTAAACAGCGTAATTACATTGGCAATAGGCCTTATTTCAAATATTATTCTGTACTTTGAGGCGGTGAGAAGCGGCGTAACACAGTCAGATTATTATGCCTTCAGCGTAACCTTCGGACTTGTAATGGGGGCTCTTGGTGCGCTGGCAAACGTGTCCGCGACCTATGGACAGATAAAACCTGCATTGGAAATGGCAAAACCTTTCCTGGAAGAACTGCCGGAAACCTCTGAAAAAAGGGAAGAGGTGTTATCTCTTTCAGGTGATGTTGAGCTCAATAATGTTTCCTTCAGATATTTTGAGAATACACCTTATGTTTTGGAAAACCTTTCGTTGAAAATCAAACAAGGGGAGTATGTAGCTATTGTTGGAAGAACAGGTTGTGGAAAGTCTACACTGGTGCGGCTGCTGCTTGGATTTGAACAGCCCATTAGAGGCGGAGTCTATTACGGAAGTAAAAATATATCATCTTTGGATCTGAGCTCTTTGCGAAGGCATATAGGCGTAGTAATGCAAAATGGAGGTCTTTTTCAGGGAGATATTTACTCAAATATAGTGATTTCAGCTCCCGAGTTGGGAGTTGATGATGCCTGGGAAGCTGCAGAAATAGCAGGTATTGCTGATGATATCAGAGCTATGCCTATGGGAATGAATACAATGATTTCCGAAAGACAGGGCGGAATATCCGGAGGCCAGAAGCAGCGTCTTATGATAGCCCGGGCAATTGTATCAAAACCAAAGATACTTATATTTGATGAGGCTACAAGCGCTCTTGACAATGTGACTCAAAAGAAAGTCAGTGACGCACTTGATAAGATGGGCTGTACACGAATAGTCATAGCACATAGATTTTCCACAATTAAGAACTGTGATCGTATCCTTGTTATGGATAACGGAAAGATTGTAGAAACCGGTTCTTTTGCCGAACTGATGGCTAAAAATGGTTTGTTTACTGAACTTGTTGAAAGGCAGAGACTTTAAAAGTGAAGAATATGTACTATTTGCTGAACGAAAGATACAGACTCTGCGGTTGGGATAAACTTCCCTATGCAGTTGTGGATAGAAAGTACGGAAGTGCTTGTGTTGTAACCAAACCTGTAATGGACACATTGGATTTGTGCAATGGAAAAATTGATTTTTCTATACCGCTTATTTCAAATGAGCAACGGGATATAGCACAGGAGCTTTTGAAGGAAGGCATAATATGTCAGTGTGAACCTGGGGCAGAGCTTAAGAATATTCAGAAATACAGGCTTTACGATAATCGCTATATGCAGACAGTTCATTGGTCTGTGACAGGACGCTGCAATTGTAAGTGTAAACATTGCTATATATCCGGAGCCGATGACAAGTACGGTGAGCTTTCCCATAATGATGTGATGAAGATCATAGACGACATGGGAAACTGTGGTGTATTAAATTGCACTTTGACAGGCGGAGAGGCTTTGATTCGCTCGGATTTCTGGGATATTGTAGATGGAATCCTTGAAAGAGATATTCGCATTTTTCGAATATATTCCAATGGCTTTCTTGTAAATGAAACCTTCCTTAACGGACTTAAGGAAAGAGGTATCAGTCCCGAAATCAATATGAGTTTTGACGGGACAGGTACTCATGATTGGCTCAGGGGAATAACAGGGGCTGAAAAAGCAGTAAGAAAAGCTTTTTTGCTATGCAGGGATATGGGGATTCCCACCGGCGCAGAAATGTGCTTATGGAAAGGAAATTCTCATACTTTAAGGCAGAGCATCAACGACCTTGCCGATATGGGCTGCAGCAATCTGAAGGTAACCCCGGTAACGAATACCGGAGCCTGGAAAGAGGGGGGATATGGAGAGACTGACTCTCTTTCTGAGGAAGAGCTCTTTAGTACTTTCTATGAATATCTGGATGATTTTTACGAAGATCTTCCACGAATGCTGGTTCACTTAGGAGGATTCTTTTTGGCGGATGGTAATAATCCGGATCACTTTTCACTACCTGCAGTTCATTGCTATAATGATCCATTAAGGGCAAGTATATGTGTACATGCCAGAAATGATCTGTACATTTCAGCTGAAGGAAGGGCTGAAACCTGTATGGCCATGTCCAGTATGCCTGCTGAGTTTCAAAGCAAATTCCCTCTTATTCAGGAAAGGGGCTTAAAAGAGTGTTTGACAGATTCCGCTTATATGAAACTGATAGATACAAGGTCAGAAGAGATTATCGAAAGAAATGAAAAATGCAGGGCATGCCGTTATAGAACAGTTTGCCTTGGCGGATGCCGGGCAGGTGCTGTCATGTACCATCCAGAAGAAATTCTGTCTTCTGACGAAATGGTCTGCAAGATGTATAGAGATGGTTGGGTGTCGAAAATTATTGATAAAGTAACTAAACTTCAACCTAATGCCAAAAGCGTTGAAGCTGAAATATACAAAAAAATGTAAAGGAGGTAAATGCATGGCTAATGATAATTTAAAAAAATTTATGGAGGTGGTTTCTGCTGAAGGCGATGAGACCATAAAAAAGCTCACAAATGCAGATCAGGAAACAGTTATCAGTATGGCAAAGGAACGGGGAATAACAATTACACCTGATGATTTCGTTGATGACGAAGACAAAGCCGAAGACTTATCTAAGGATGAGCTTGCTTCTGTGGCAGGCGGAATAACCTGTTTTTGCGAAATTGGTGGTGGAGGTCCTGAAACCAGCACTCACAAAATATGCGCATGCGCATTTGGTGGAGGTGGCCCCGGAAAGGGAAATAACCCTGCTTGTATCTGCGTTTGGGGCGGGTCTTACTAGACTTTATCCATATTATGCATTAACATCTGATGTCAGGTTGGAGGCAGGCCAAATATGGAGAAATTCTATGCGTAATATTGATTCTTTTACGCATAGAAAATATGCTGATAAATTCATAGTAAAGATAATGTATTTACAATATCTTTATATTTTGGCATTATTTAATCAGGAAAGGAAGTGATATTATGGCACAAGCTTTAGTAAACTTTCGTATGGATGAAGAATTAAAAAAGGATATGGAAGATACCTGTCGTGGCCTTGGAATGAATATGACAACTGCCTTTACAATTTTTGCCAAAAAGATGACAAGGGAGAAAAGGATACCGTTTGAAATATCAATAGATCCATTTTACTCTGATGAAAATATGGATCATTTGAGAAAGATTATTAAAGAAATAGAATCTGGCGATGCTATATTACAGAAACATGATCTTATAGAGGATTGAGCTCAGTGGGCTTAGAGTGGTACGATGAAGCCTGGGAGGACTATTTGTATTGGCAGTCTCAGGATAAGAAGACATTAAAAAGACTCAATAATCTCATTAAAGATACTCAAAGATCTCCATACGAAGGAATTGGTAAGCCAGAACCATTACAAAATGAATTGTCCGGATGGTGGAGCAGAAGAATTGATGATTGTAATAGGCTTGTTTATAAAGAAAAAGATGGAAATATTATAATTGCATCCTGCAAGGGTCATTATGAGGATTGATATGCACTCATGATGTATATCAATAACTAGGGTTCAGAAATAAAAGTAAGACCGCCAGCCTCCTTTCTATCTGTGTTTGAAAGGCGCAGGAAAGTTCGATCCCGGTCGCCGGCAGTAATGTGATTGGCTGTAAGCTTAGATTTTATCTGAGCTTGCAGCCTCTTTTATATTAAGCAAAAGTGATACAAATGCAAAAATACATGTCTTTATACTCGCAGAAAACCAAGATAAAGACAACTAATTATTCAGTATTCAAGTGGACCATCAACAAACGAAAGCGGGTCAGAATTTGGACCAAAAAAGAAGGTGAGTCCGCAAGGCTCCTTTCCATGCGGGTTCTGAGATGGCACAAAAGTTCGATCCCGGTTGCCGGCAGTGAGAGAGAAGCGTAAAAGGCTGTAAGGATATCGTCAATAAACTTGTCCTTGAAAAGAAGGGCAGCTTCGAGGAAGAATGGGAATACGCCATACCTTACTACGATGTGAATGGGATAACGGTAAAGTCCACACTGTTTGCAACAGATGAAAAAGAACGTTATTTTCACATATATTATGATGATTACAGGAAAGCAAGAGAAAGAGCAAAACTGCAGGCGATGCTCCGCGACCAGAAAGAATACCTTGAGTCGCTGAAGGATACGGAGAATGTAAAAATAAGCAGCAGCTACAAAGAATACTTTGACCTGATCTATTATCATAAGGGAAAACAGGATCAGGTTCTGCAGGCAATAAGGGAAAGGAAGGATGTAATATCACGGGCCATCAAACTGTGTGGTTACTTTTGCATCATCACATCTTCGGAAATGAGCGCTTCGGATACGATCCGGAGGATGGCGGTCCTTCAACGGATATAGCCATTGATAAGATAGGGTTGGTAAAGGGGCAGAATTTTTCGCTACACTATGACTACGGTGATGACTGGATGTTCACGATACACGTTCAGAAAATTGAGGATGAGCAACGAAAGACAAATCCTGAGCTGATCAAGTCGGTCGGGGTTCTGGAGCAATACCCGGACTACGAAGATTGGGATGAGGATGACGAATTTTAAGTAACGAGAGTTAATTTTTCGGGAAGTTCACAAGAAAATTGTCAAGGGGTAAGGATCCCATGACTATCGCTAATGAGCTTGAAGAAGATGAAAAAAACAATACAGGAAATATGCAAGGCGGCAAAGGATTTTGTTCCCGATTATGATGTTGACGAGATATATAAGGCATATACTGAAAAACTGAAAACGGTTGAAGCATGATATTCTATGGATTCTTAAGGATTTTCCTGAAACTCACAAAACTGAGGCAGAGGGAATTATAACTTTTGAAAAACAGGCATTGCAATAACAGACATTTTTTAGATATTGTTCTTTCTTAAAGTATTCTTCAATGTAATCATCATATCTGTAATGATCTTTAATTCTGTATGGGTGCAGTCGCTTAGGATTTCATCAGCGGTTTTAAGATAAGAACCGAAGGAGTTTGAGATACTGTCACAAAGCAGATCGTCTACGCTGACTTCCAGAGCATTAGCAATTTTAACAATGGTTGGCAGGCTGAGTTTAGTTGCACCACGTTCAATATGAGAAATATTTGAGGGCTCAAGGTTAGATAATTCAGCTAAAGCAAGCTGAGTGAGCCCTTTTTCTTTTCTGTATCTTTTGATCCTTATACCGATTGAATTATAATCAAGCTCCATTTTTTCTCCTGAATATCTTCAAAAATAATTGTATATCCACTTTAAAATTGATAAAATGGTTTAAATATCCGAAAAGGATATGTAATACTATTCGGCGGCGACGGTTCCGGAAAGATCTGTGACGAATACGCCGCCAGAGAGAACAGGGTCCTGAGTATGTCGGGAAATATAAGGAAATACGTGGACTATATCAATCAGGATATGAAAGGAGCAGTGTTATGAAGAGTTACTTGAAAAAATTGAGGGCGCGAAAAGTTCTATTTTGCGGCATTTTAACCTTTTCCCTTGTTGTCGGAAGCGGTGCGGGAACAATTCCGTTTAATTCTTCTGTCTTTGCGGACGAGATGTCGCAGGAGCAGGAGTACGTTTCCAGCAATATAATTTCGGCCGAAGAGTCCGAAGAGTCGGCGGTGGGAAATGCAGATTATCCCGTGGACACGACACAGGGAGTCTCTCTTACCAATATCTATATGAAGGGAGAAAGCTACAGGGGAGAATTCTCGGCTATAGTAAACACGGGGGAAAATGCTCAGGATGATCAACAGGGGGAACTGTATTTTATTTATACCTCCGATGCATCGGCTGACCTTTTTTCAGGGAAGAGTGTTGTGACTGCTGAAGAATTGTATAGTACTTCCGGGGTTAAAGTGTCTGGAGAAAGCGGTTTTGGGTTTGATGATGGTATGAAACACACCGGGTACTTGGAAGCGTCAGATGCTAATGGTGATTCATATCCAGACGCCCTTCTGCCGAATACCACCTATTATTATAGGGCTGTATATAATACAGGCCATTCATATCCCCTTAACGGTCAGTGTTATTTTCTGACAGGAAGGAATAGCTTTTCCACGGCACAGGCAGTTAATTCCACCTCGGTACAGATTTCCGGTGTTGAGAAGGAAACGGGCTATTTTGGCGCAAAAGTTACATATACGCTCTCAAATCCAAATGATGAATGGATCATTGGTTATATGGATACTGTAGAGATAGATGGGGAAGATGAAAATGTCATTAACTGTTCTTCAGGAAAGGATGGAAATAAATATACCAGCAGCGATATAAGCATCTATGGTAATACAAACAGGTTCAAGGGCTATGCCAATATTTATACCGGAACGACTCCGGTATTGACCAGGATTGCAACGGAGAACTATGAGTTAGTGCCGAAAAACTTTGACCCGGAGACCAACATAAAGAATATCAGTGTTACTGCGACGGCATCAAAGATAGAGGCTGATTTGGAACTTGAGCCTTCTTATAGCGTGGATAGTTTATGTTATGACGAGGAACTGTATTATCGAAAACAGGGGGAGACTGATTATTCGACCGACACATATAAACAGTTGGAGAATAATACAACATATGAATACTATTATGTCATCAAAACGAAAAATGAGGTTGTTTATTCCTATGGCACGGCGGATTCGCCGAAAACAATAAAGACTGTGGAATTTTCAGACCGGGAATATACATCTGAGGATTTTCCTGACGAGTCATTTTTTGCCTTTCTAAAATATGAATATTCTTCAGAGGATGACAAGTCAAAACTTATGGCTTCTGACCTTGAAAAGGTGGATTGGCTGTATATTCAGCCGGAATACTTAAAGGATGCCGGTATTAATAAGCCCATAAAATCCATTCAGGGTGTGGAACTGATGAATAACTTGAAGAAAATAGACCTGAACGGTATGGACATTGAGGATGCTTCCTGTGTGACCGGATTAAAAAAGTTGGAGAGTCTAGATCTTCATAGTAATGAACTTAAGAGCCTGCCGGATCTGTCAGGGCTTACTGCGCTTAAGGAACTTGACTTTAGTGATAATTACATCACGGAGGTCAGCAGTCTTCCTGCTGGGATTGTATTAACGCAGGGTGATTTTGATCGGAGATACCCGAAAAAGGAGACTGTTTATGCCGATGAATATTATGCAATAGGGGAAAAGCGTCCTTTTGTTTTTGGTATCAGAGGTTTTAATTCCAGTAGGGAATATAATGCGAGCGTTACAATAAACGGGAAGAAGTCGGAAAAATCATTATCACGCACGTCGTATATTGGCGATGAAGGATATTACTATAAAGTATTTACTTTTTCTGATCTTAATGGCGATATCTTTGACAATAATCTTTCAGAAGGTACTTATAATGCAAAAATCACTGTAAGTGATGATTTTGGGACGGTGATTGACGAGGAAAAAGAAATAAAGTTTGCAGGTGATTCGGTTGGAGTCAGAGATAGTGGTAATATTTTTACTTCAAAAGATTGGATTTCCTGCTCTATGTATATGACTGTTCCCGACCCTGAAAAGGATTATAAAAAATCCGATATCACGAATCTTAAGATTGTCAATTCCTCCGGAATTGAGAAACTGAGTGGAGACGAAGAAGTACAAGTTTACGTTTCTAAAAGAAATGATCAGGGTGATGAAAGGTATCCGGGCATTTTACGTTCAAATAGTCTAAATCGTGACATATTGGAAATAGGGCTATCGACGAAAGAGGGAGCACTGACTGAGTCTGGCAAGTATTCTGTGAGATTTACTCTTGATGGAAAAAATTATGAGTTAAAGGATGCTTTTGAGATCATAGGTGAGAAAGACGGGGCTGTGATCACAGAGGCGGATATTGAGGAATCTAATGGTCTTACTGATTTTTATTACAGTCAGGGAGAAGAATATGTAACGGTTAAGGTAAAAGGAATAAACATTGATGCAGAGCATTTTTATCCGGTTCTGAAATATGACGATGTTACCTGTACGGAATACCCTGAAAAATCTTTCAGAAAATGGATCAATAATAAGGACTATGTATGGTTCAGATTGAAAAAAAAGAGCAATGTCTGGGAAAATCCAAAAACCGGACGTAAGACAATGGAACTTTCCTTCAATTCTGACGACGGCTACACGGTAAGGGATGATAGGGAAGATAAGAATGTGAGATTTGGTCCGATAAACACGGCCTGGCTTGAAAACTACAATCCTGCAACCGGCTACATGGAATTTTACCTTACGAAAGATATACCCGCCGGGGAAACAACACAGGTAAAGGTGAATGTAAACTACGAGAAATATACAGGAAATGGTGTCGTAGATGAAAATCACAAGTTAAATGTCAAACTTTATGATTCCAAGGGAGGGGAGCTTGATTGGGAAAAGGCTGCTGCTTCAAACGAAGGAAGATATGTGCTGATTACTGATATTGAATTTGATTTCAGCGGTACATTGAACAAAAAATATGAGAATTCCGGAATTTGCTATGCTCATAATTACAGCACCACCGACACATTTAAGGATATCTACATATCCGGATCTCAGGAAAGCTTTCCAGTAACTCTTTCTTTGTATAAGGCCGGGGATTATAAGGTAGAAAAGCAGATTACGGTTGAATACTCAGAGCTGAAATCAGGTTATTATTCTCTTAAGGATGAGGACATCAAAGGATTAAGTAAAGGCGTGATCTATGATATCTATGGGGAATCGGGGGATAAGAGGATAAGTGTCGCATCAAGCGGATATCCTGTCTATGACGAATCAAAACCTGACCCGGTACAACCTGTGGTCAGGCTTACCGGCATATCTCTTCCCATATCGGTGAATGTTGCCGTGGGAAAGACTGCAAATATCCCTGTAACTTACACACCCGCGAATGCGACGAATAAAAGGCTTACCTGGTCTGTTAGCGACAATACGATAGCCACCGTAGATAACGGAGTTGTGACCGGAAAGACTGTTGGAAGCACTGCAGTTACGGCAACTGCGGAGGATGGCGGATATACCGCAAGCTGCAGAATTATTGTTACGGAGGCTGGGGATGAGCCTCAGCCCGAACCTAAGCCTGTGACGGGCAGGCATATCGTGAAATTTATAAGTGACGGAGCTGTTTTTGGAAAGACACAGTCTGTTGAAGATGGTATGCCGGTTTCAAGGCCTGACAAGGATCCTGTGAAAGAGGGCTATACTTTCATTTGCTGGATAAATGGCGGACTGGAGTGGAATTTCAATAATCCTGTAACGGCAGATCTTACACTAACCGCTAAATTTATAGCAAATACTCCTGCTGCGGTCAGCGAAAATACCGGATCCGGTCTTGACCCCGTGCCGGAGATAGTAAGCAATACCATCTATCTCGTGAAAGGTCAGATATACACTCTGAACGGAACAAACTGGACGCTCACAGATGGAAAGAAATTTGCAAGCATAACCGGTGCAGGCAAGATAACCGCGAAAAAGAAGGGCGAGGCAAAGGTAAGTAACGGGACCGATAATTATACGGTAATAGTTGCGGAACCCGGATTTAAGGCGGATGCTTTCGGAAAGGCAAAGAAGCTTGAACTGATGGTTGGAGGTTCACAGGATATCAAAGATAAATTTGCCGTAAACAGTCCGAAAGCGGTTGATGACAAGAACTATTCAATTACCTGGTCATCTGCAAATCCGAAGATAGCAACCGTAAATAATGGCTGTGTGACCGCGGTGGCGAAGGGCAATGTGAATATAACCGCATATGTTGGTGGTAAGGCTTATAATGCCAGGGTTGCGGTCAGTGATACATGGAAAGCTCCCGCAACACAGGATAAGACTGACGGTGTGCTTGAAATTCCGATGAACCCGCTGCAGAGCGTAACCCTGAAATACAAGTCAGGTGTGTTTAAGATAAAAAATGCAAAATGGAGCGGTGACGGACTTGAACCTACCTATACAAGGAACAAGCCCGACGGAGGATATGCCAACAATATAGTGAAGATAACCAAGGCAGGCAAGATTACGGCTATAGGCAAGGGAACAACGGAGATCAGTGCGGTTGAGGCTGATAATGAGACAAAGAAGATAAGAATAAAGGTGACTGTCACGCCGGTTCCAACCAAGGCAGATATGTACATTAACGTGGCAAAAAGTGAAAAGATAACATTTGCAAACGTGAAGAACAACAAGGCTGACTGGTCTATTTCACAAAATGAAGTATTTGCTCAGCTCGACAGTAGGACAAAGGGCAAGGTCATGGGCAAAAAATACGGCAGCAGCGTGGTTTCCTGCTCGTATAATGGCTTCGTTTTCAATACAAGAGTGTATGTGGAAAATCCGGAATTTAACACCGATGGTAATAAATTCAAAAAGAACGGAAATAAATATACTCTGACTATGAATAAAGGTGAATATTATAACAGGGTTTCAATAAAGGATGTTTTCCAGAATATTACCTTTAAGAGCAGCAAACCTTCCGTTGCATTCATAGACGAAAACGGAGTGGTGTATGCAAGGAGCAAGGGGAAGACGAACATCACAACGAATATAAACGGAAAGACTATGAAAATCGCAGTGACGGTGAATGAATCAAAGTGAGACTGTTTAGACAATAATTCCATCTTAGACAGTCTGAATGCGAGGATAGCCAGTATTTAAAGGCTTTCCTCGCATTTTAAAATAGGTAAAAGTGCAGTTGTATCTAACTGATATTCCTAAAATGTCAACTTGGCTGCATCCATGCTCATTCGGAAGTGAGAGTGATATCCGAAAAACAAATAAATAAGCACGCACGACCCTATCTTGCCATTCAACGAAACAGATGGTACAGTATTATCCATATGGGGCCGTAGCTCAGCTGGGATGAGCGTTCGCCTGACACGCGAGAGGCCATGGGTTCGATCCCCGTCGGTCCCACTAAGATTTATCACTATTTAAGCGGCTTTCCAGATTTCCGTCTTGCATTTCATCTTTCATGTTCATGACAGACTGAAAATGGGAAGCCATTTTTTCTGCGTATTTTTCCGATATAGGAACGATCTTATTCTGATAGACATCCCTCATCACGGGGCTGTTCTGGCTCCATCTTCCAAAACCTGAAAGATATGTATCCGGTATCTATGACTTTCCGAGTCGATCAGGGAAATCGCCTCGGAAATCCCGCGTTCCGCGGGACACGCCTTTCGCTGTCGCGAAAGCCTGGTCGAGTACGGTTATCGAATTTCTGATGAAATTCGATAACCTATGACAATTCGGAAAAACCGTATAGGATCTTTAAAAAGCGAAAAGATGTTTATTTCTGTTGGGAGAATGCATTTTGGGATGCGGAGGCTATAGAGGCGCTCACTGGAATAAGCGAATATTCGCATTATCCAAAAGCATAAATTCTTCACCAAGTTGGTGTAGAAACCTGGCGAAGAATAACAAGTCTTCACTGCGTGAGGCAATACACTCACCGCTTTTTACTGCGCTTCAAAGTGGTGATATCCTGATGGGCGATCACGATGGTGGATGCGTGTTGTATGAAAAACGTGAGCTTGTAGAGCAGCTTATGAAGATAACAGCGTAAAAAGTACATTTCCGGTAAATTCGCGCAGGATGATGGTTCATACGCAGGGCAGGGGAGATAAATGAAGTTTTACCGGGTCTGCATCGTCAGTCGGCCCAGCCCTGACCGGGCTTTTTCAGGATCATGGGCTTCTTTTTGGAAACTCCTTCGATGGCAAATTCCCTTTCCAGCTGATCCATGAAGGCCTTGGAACTGGTTATCATAAGACCTGCAAGGCCGGCAAGCTTTGAGATCCGGCTCGTGTAAGCCCCGTCTGTTACCTGCCCCTTTTTGTCCCGGGCTGCTGACTTTCCTTCACCCTTAAGGTAGTTGTTCAGGCTGTGATCCAGCTTCATGGAGAGGATGTTGACCTGCATCAGGTCGAAATAGCACTCATTATAGTGGACACTGTAGTCATAGTCGTCCGTGATGGCTGTCATGTTCATCTTTTTCATCAGCTTTTCAAGCTCGACCACCATGGAAGAAAGACTTTCGGGAAGGCGTTCAAGATCCGACGCATGACGCTTTTTCCAGACAAGGAATTCCCTGCCCCGGTCTAACACGGCATAGTAGGCGTTGCCGGGACGAACCCTTTCCTTTCTCACGGGTGGGATGTTCGGCTGGGCATTCACAACTCCGTTTATCAGCTCCTTAAAGCCCACCCTTCTGACCTTATCATTAGTCTTGATCTTTTCCGCTTCTTTCTCAATGATCCTCGAAAGTATTCTGCTCATATGTCCACTCCTGTATTGTGCCTTATTGCCTGCCGACATCTCAGAAAACGAACCCTGTTGCTCTTCCGGCCTGGTTGAACAAAAAAGATAATCGAGTTCGTTTTATATATCCAAATTATACGACAATTTGATAAAAAATGCGTAAATTTTTTGAAAAATTAAAAAAACGGGCTTATTTTTGTCTCCTGGTCGTATATAATAGTAAAAGAACCGAAATCAATCAGAAACCGAAAGGTTCTGAAAAGCAGCAGAAGAACACAGCGGTGTATCGCTGCTGAGGATCGGACAAAAGAAAAAAGCTACTGCTTAAGTCCCGGGCCGCGGGCAGCATCAGATGGCTGAAGGGAAGAGAACTACTTTGAAAGGGGTGATGCGATCATGGATGAATGGAGGGCAGCGTTAGACAGCTTTGTGGAGATGTTTGCCAGCATGGACTTCAGGAACGGTCCTCTGGTGCTTCTTTTGGGAATGGTGATCTCGGGCTACTGCTGCCTTGAAGGCTTTAAGATCTACAAGATGATCCTGACAGGTCTTGGCTTCCTTTTCGGCTACAGAATGGGCTTTATGATCTTTTCAAACATGGGGCTGACCGGTGAGACCCTTCTGATGGCTGAAGTCTTTCTGGGGCTCATATCAGGAGCGGTTGCCTACAGGGTGTACCTGGCAGGGATCTTCATAGCTGCATTCCAGTTTGGTCTGGTGAACCTTCCGGTATATGTGGAAAAGTTCTTCGGAGAAAAGCTGTCAAAATACGGCTCAGTGCTTCAGGGAGTGATGATCTCGGTGATCTCTCTGATAGCAGCCATAATAGTGGCGAAACTGGCAGTGCAGATGAGCAGGACCGTGATCGTGTGCCTGACGGCGGTTGTGGGAGGCTTCGGACTGATAAACAATCTTCTGGAACTCATACCCCAGTTTCCCTACACCCTCTATCTTCCGGGAGCGGCCTCTGTAGTATGGCTTTTTGCCAAGGTCTTTGTGTCCATGGCAGGAGCGGGAATTCAGGGAGTGAAGGACACATAGGAACAGGTAATAAAGTAAGCAGGTCAACATACAGATAACTAAAATTCTATTTGCCGGACAACAAAGGAGAGCCGGTACGAAAGGAGAAAAAAATGAAGAACTATAAGAACACAGTAACAAACATCATCGGCAGGCTTAAGTGCCCCTACGTGCTTTTAAGCGCAGCAACACTTGCAGTCAGCAACCCCGTTTCCGTTTTTGCCGGAGAGGGCGGAGTTGATTTCGATCAGGCCAGCAAGCCTGTTGTTGAGCTCATCAATTCCATAGTTGGTCCCCTGATCAGCGTAGTGGCAGCCCTTGCAGCAGTTTACTGCGTGATCCTGGGAGTCAAGCTTGCAAAGGCTGATGAGCCTCAGGAAAGAGAAAAGGCAAAGATGGCTCTTAAGAATGCCATAATCGGTTTCTTCCTCATCTTCGTTCTCATAGTTGTCATGAGGATCATGGTTCCCCAGCTTTCATCCTGGGTGGACAGCAACTCCGGCGGAGACGTTCCCAACATCTCCAAGTAAAAACAAAAGCGCAAAAAAGCCTGCGTGGTCTTAAAAAGATCACGCAGGCTTTTTTTATGAATGTCATCACAAACTCCCTGGCAAGTCGCAGACCGGAAAAAACGTTTAGAGTTCGTTTTATATAGAAAACGCTCACTCTGCCATGTGGCGCTATGAAACAACCTCTGTATGCAGGCGGTCTTATAGGATAAAATTTAATATGTGTGCCCGTTTGTTTCCCCGGACTGCATCTGCAAGAAAATACGGCAGACAGCAGCTGAGAAAGGAATGATATGAATCAGAGAAACAATGAAAAATTCATAGTCTTTGTTGCAAGCCTGGGGTCTGTAGGGCTGATGCTGGAGAACTTTTTCATGGGCTGGGAATTCTGGGTTCCCCCGGTGATCCTTGTGGGACTCATAAGCATCTGGGCAATTCACCTGTCGGACAGGATCGATGAGGAGGCCAGGAAGGCAGCCAACTTTATCTTTGCAGCCCTTCTGATCTTTTATCGCGGGATCCATAAGACCAGCCTCTTTGATACGGCGCTGGTCTTCGTGCTGGTGATGGTGGTCTATTCCCTCTTTGGCCGCGCCTACATGATGCACGCTACACTGCTTGAATTTTTTGCGGTCCTCTTCATACATTTCATCAATCTGCCCGGCGGAGAGCCCATATTGCTCGATAAGCTCAATGTTTCCAGGATCCTGCTACACATCTGCATTGTCCTTCTGGTCTACTATTTCTGCACAAGGAACATAGAGGACAGGCTCTACGAAGAGGAGGAGAAAAAGGAAAGGGAGGAGCGTATTGCCTCCAACGATTCCAACATGGAGGACTTCCTGTCCAATATCTCCCACGAGCTGAGGACTCCTGTTAATGTTGTAAACGGAATGTCCGACCTTCTGATAAAAAGAGGAGCGGGCTATGAGGCCGAATCCATAAAAAAGGCGGGAGTAAGGCTTGCCTGGCAGATCGAGGACATTCAGGACTATACGGAATGCAGAAGAAACAAGGTCTTCCTGGAGGAAGACAACTACATGAGCACCTCCTTAATAAATGATGTGGTCACAAGCTTCAGATCCAACGATAACACCGGAGATCTGGATCTTGTTGTGGATCTGTCTCCCTCTGTTCCCACCATGTTGAGGGGAGACATTAAAAAGCTGCACAAGATATTCAGGCACCTGCTGGAAAATGCGGTGAAATTCACAAAAAGCGGAGGGATCTACGTCAGGCTCTACACCGAAAAAATGGACTACGGAGTCAATCTCACAATAGAGATGACTGACACCGGAATAGGCATAGACCGCAAGGGAGTCCAGGGGATAGCCGAAGGGATGTACCAGGCAAACAAGAAGAGAAACCGAAGCTCCGGCGGGATAGGCCTGGGGCTCTATATCGTCTATGGCTTTGCCCACAGGATGGGGGGCTTTGTAAAGATCGAAACAGAGGTAGGCTTCGGAACCACGATCCGTGTTACCGTTCCGCAGAGGGTTGTGGATTATAAGCCCTGTCTTGCTCTTTCAGAATCCTTTGATTCTGTGGTTCTCTTCCATGTCAAGCCCGATAAGTATAAGGTTCCGAGACTTCGCGACTTCTACCGGAGCATGGCTTCCAATCTTGCCCTGGGAGTGCATGTATCCCTTTTTGCGGCGGAGACTGTATATGAGGTGGAGCGCTTTAAGGAGAAGATGAAGGTTTCCCATATATTCATGGGACAGGAGGAATATGACGAGAACAAGGGCTACTTTGAAGCTCTTGCAAGGGAGGACATCGTGGTGGTGGTTTCTGCCGATCAGGACTACAGGCTTCCGGAAAACAGTTCGGTCATGCTGATGCCCAAGCCCTTATATGCATATCCTGTCATAAAGATCTTAAACGAAGGCAGGGCTGCCAGGGATATGGGGGAGGAAGAAAACACGTCAAGACCGGAATTCCACAATGTCAGAACCCTTGTTGTGGATGATGAGCCCATGAACCTTGTTGTTGCCACCTCCCTTTTCAGGGACTACAACATGGTTGTTGACACGGCAGGCAGCGGAAAGGAGTCCGTAAAGAAGTGCCGTGAATATGACTATGATCTTGTGTTCATGGATCACATGATGCCTGAGATGGACGGTGTTCAGGCAATGAAGCAGATAAAAGCCCAGGCGGCTGATATAGGAAAGGAGATTCCCGTGATCGCCCTCACGGCCAATGCCGTTTCAGGAGCCAGGGAAATGTTCATAAAGGAGGGCTTTGACGGCTTCATAGCAAAGCCCATCAACAGGGCGGACTTTGAGAGGGTGGTACAGAGGGTACTGCAGGGATCGGCAGCAGGCAGGGAGGAAATGTGATATGAATCAGTTTAAATTGATAAAAGAAGCCATTGCCGCTGTCAGGGATCCCAACAGAAACTACACGGAAAGGACATTCCTGTTCCTGACCTTTTTTTCCGAGATAATGGGGGCTGTAGCATTAGTGGGGGATCTGGTCACGGGAGAAAACCTCAGGGAGGTGGTCGTTCTTGGCTCCACACTGGTCTTTGTACCTTTGATCACTCTGATCTGCCTGCATTTTGACAGGCTGATCCTTGCGACCAGGATCATAGTCCTCTGCCTGGTACTGGTGATGATCCCCGCCCTCTTCTTTTTCGGAGGGGGTCTTGAGGGAGGAGGATATCTCTGGATCATATTCGCCTTTATGTATGCGGGACTGGTCTTAAACGGAAAGTGGAGAACCTGCATTTTCGCCCTCATTCCCATCCTGGCCTTTGTCTGCTATTATGTGGCCTACAGGCATTCGGAGCTGATCTATCCCCACTCCTGGAGGATGTTCTATCAGGACTCCTTTATCTCAATTGTCCTTGTGGGTATCCTGTGCTATCTGATGACCTGGACCCAGAGCAGGATACTTTCGGAACAGAAGGAAAGGGCGGAAAAGGAGGCCGAAAAGGCCGAGGAGCTGACCCGGTCACAGAACCGTTTCTTCTCCAGCATGAGCCATGAGATCCGAACCCCCATAAATTCCATTTTGGGCTTAAATGAGCTGATCTTAAGGGATCAGGAAGCCTCCGATGACATAATCCGTGACGCAACGGGAATACAGGGCTCCGGAAAGATGCTCCTTGCCCTGATCAATGATATCCTTGATTTTTCAAAGATAGAGGCCGGAAGCATGGATATAGTTCCCGTTGACTACAGGATCGGGGATATGCTTTCGGAGATAGTAAACATGCTCTGGCTTCGGGCACACGATAAGGGACTGGGCTTTGAGGTCTCGGTGGATCCGGAGGTTCCGGTTGTCCTTTACGGTGACGAGGTCAGGATAAAGCAGATCATAATCAACCTCTTAAACAATGCCGTAAAATATACCAAAGAAGGAAAGGTTGAGCTCCGCATAGAAAGCAGGGACAGGGACAGCGATACGGTGGAGCTTGTGATCTCCATCTCCGACACCGGAATGGGGATCAAAAAGGAGGATATCCCCTATCTCTTCGATGCCTTCAAGAGGGTTGACGAAGGAAAGAACAGGCACATTGAAGGAACGGGTCTGGGTCTTTCCATTGTAAAACAGCTTATCGAGCTGATGGGCGGAAACATAACCGTCAGCAGTGTCTACGGTGAAGGCACCACCTTCACGGCCACCATAGTGCAGGTGGTTTCGGATCATTCCCAGGTGGGTGAATTAAACATCCACAACCAGCAGGTTGTAAAGAGGTCAAACTACGAAAGCAGCTTCCTTGCGCCTGAGGTAAGGATCCTGATCGTGGACGATAATGAAATGAACCTGGAGGTGGAAAAGAGACTCCTTGAGGATACGGATATGGGTATCGACACGGTGCTGAGCGGAAAGGCGGCTCTTGACCAGTGCCTTAAGGTTCACTATGATGCCATATTCATGGATCATCTGATGCCGGGAATGGATGGAGTCGAGTGTCTGGAGCTGTTAAGAAACCAGGCGGGAGGCCTGAACCGGACGACTCCCGTGATAATCCTTACGGCAAATGCAGGGAGCGAGAACCGGGATCTCTACAACAGGGCAGGCTTTGACGGATATCTTGTAAAGCCTGTGTCCGGAGAGGCCATGGAACAGATGCTCATCCGCCATGTTTCAAAGGAGAAGATCATCCTCAGATCCGTTATGATGGGAGACAGCGAGGAGATCCGCGCTTCTGACGGCTATGCCGACAAACAGTCTGTCATCATAACCTCCACAAGCATGTGTGATCTGCCGGAATACCTGGTAAGGAAGCTCCACATACCCATCATTCCTTTTGTCATAAAAACAGAGGACGGTATATTCAAGGACGGGATCCATATGGATGCAAACGAGCTGATCCGCCATATGTCCTCCGGAAAGGATGCTACTTCGGCACCTCCGACCGAGGCGGAATACACTGAATTTTTTGCGGAGAACCTTAAAAAAGCTCATAATATCATCCATATCGCCATAACCACCAGCATGAGCAAGGACTTCAGAAATTCCAGTGAGGCGGCAAAAGCCTTTGAAAATGTTACCATCGTAAATTCCGAATGTATTTCAAGTGCAACGGGAATCCTGATCCTGATAGGCTATAAGCTCATTCAGCAGGGTCTGCAGGCCCAGGAGATCGTTGCTGAGCTGGAATCCGTCAAGGAACGTCTAAAGTGCAGCTTTGTCATAGATTCCACTGAATACATGGCAAGGAAGGGGCTTGTCAGCGACAGGCTCAATAAGATAGCAAGGGTCTTTAACCTTCATCCGGCCCTGAGGATCCGCGAGGACAAAAAGGGTGTGGGCGGATTCTGGATAGGCCGCACAAGAAGAGCCTACAGGAAATATATCAATAAGGTCCTGCCGCCGGACACCATACCGGATTCCGATCTGGTGTTCATAACCTACGTGGATGTACCCGTGGATACCTTGATATGGATCGAGGAGGAGATCCGGAAGCATGCCTACTTTGAGCATGTTGTCTTCCAGCAGGCATCCGCCGCAATATCCTCCAACTGCGGACCCGGAACCTTCGGAATCCTTTATTTCCTTAAGTCCAACAAGTCCTATAATATCGGCTCCTTTGTCGATAATCTGCGGATATCGAAGAGGAACACCTATGGAACGGAGGAAAATGAAGCACAGGATCAGGAGCTTCCCGGAGAAAGCCCCGCTGATGAGACTCCGGTGGAGGAGAACTTAAGTCCCGGGACCCCGGAAGGATATCCGGAGGAGGAACCGGAAGCAGCAGGAAGCTCGGAAGCTGCCTGGTACGAAAAGCTTGAGGGGATCGACGGAAAGACTGCCATCAAAAACAGCGGTTCCGAGGATGCCTTTAAGATGGTGCTGAAGATCTTCTACGATTCCATCTGGGATAAATATGATGAGCTGGACAGGAGCTACAGCGCGGGTGACTGGAAGAACTATACCATAAAGATCCATGCCCTTAAGAGCTCCTCCAGACTGGTGGGAGCAATGAAACTTGGAGATGAGGCTGAGAGTCTCGAAATGGCCGGCAAGGAAGGGGATGTCAGCTATATCAAGGAGCATCACACGGCCACCATGGAGAGATTCCTCAAATACAAGGAGATCCTTGAAGAGGTCTTTCCTGCCGAAAAGGAGGCATCGGATGAGGGTGGAGATGAGGGTAAGCCTGTGGCGGACGAATTCCTTATGGAGAGCATCTATGAGGAGCTGGCCGATGCAGCCGAAAATATGGACTGCTCAAGGATAGATGATGCCCTGCAGGAGATGTCCGGATATTCCATACCCGAAGATGAAAAAGAAAGGTTTAAGCTTGTGAGCGAGAAGGCCGGGATGTATGACTATGAAGGCCTGCTCGATGCGATAAAAAACAAATAACTGTCCGGAACGTAAGGGCTTAACACCGGTTAATTTCCGGCACAAAGTGCGACTCAGATGAAAAACCGATGTAAGAGTCCGGAAACCGAAGGGCTCCGGACTCTTGCAGGGATAATTAAGAAGGAGGATATACATATGGATGAGATCGTTCAGGAAAAGGTCAAAAAGATCTTCAAGGGGGAATTAAAATATAAGTCCTCCAACCTTGCATTCAACATGCTGATCACCAAGAATCAGAAGAAGATAGCCTCTGATCCGGGCTGCATGGGCGAATGCCTTAAGGAAATGGAAGAATTTTTGACGAAATATCCCATAGTTGCAAAGGTGGATCTGGCAAATATCGCCATGCTTTGATCTTTTTTGTCAAAGTGCGTATTTTGCACTCGCACGCAGTGCGGCTCAGATTGCAGGATCGCCGTAAATGTTCAAAAACCGCAGGGTTATGATCAGCTGCAATCATGGAAGAAACATGGGTGGTTTTTCTTTTGAAAACTGTTGTAGATTTCAGGAGGTGGTACAAATGCTCATTAATTTTGATGATACTGTAAAACTCATTAACGATGGAAAGGTTCTTCATATAGCCGGGGATGACTCACTGCTTCAGAAGCTTCCAACCGGAAAGTGGATCGGAGGCACAACCCCATATTTTATAGGAGAAGAGGGGGGAGCCTTTTCAAAGGACCTGCTCTTTGTAAACGAGATAGACTTCGGTGAGGATACGGATATCAGGGTATACGGAAAATATAACATTTTCCAGCAGGTGGAGGACGGCTTTGATAATGGTCTGACCCTGCTCATCATGCCCTACGGTTCGGAGGTTGCGGCAAAGTATGCAAAGGAGGCTCCCGATGTGGACGAGCTTCTGATGCATCCCACCATCGGCTGGATCTCGGGCTTTGATCTTGAGACAGGTGGAGAGGCAAAGGTTTACAACGGCACAGACAAAACCGGCTATACCGACAGGGCTGTGGCCTTGTTCATTAAGCTTCCGGAAGGAAAGAGCGCCATGATCAACATGATCAATATCTTTGAGGATGATAAGACCGATCCTGTCATCACCTTTGATGATAACGAGCTGGAGACAACGGAATGCAGCGTTAACGGCCAGAAGGTGAACTTTGCGGAGTACATCAAAAAGAAGGGGATCGACAGCAGAATGCCCCTTGTGGCCGACTATAACGGATCCTATTTCAACGTTTCCATAAAGGGCATTGAGGATAACAAAGTCAGCTTTTACGCTCCCGTGTTTAAGAATATCGAATACCGCTTTGCTGTCGGGGTGACTGACTATGCAAAGGAATTTGAAAAGAGGATAGGAGAGTCGGGGGCAAAGGATCCGGTATTTTCCTGCAACTGTATCCTCAACTATCAGTTCGGGGATCTCCAGGGCAAAAAGATACCTCCCTATGCAGGCCCCGTAACCTTTGGTGAAGTGGCATACCAGCTTCTGAATCAGACTCTGGTCTATTGTGAGATAGTGGGATAAAAGATGGAAACTGTTATCAGGGTAAATGATGCGGTAAACGGATTCGCCTGGGGAACCTTCGGTCTTTCCCTGCTTCTTGGAACGGGACTGATCTGCACCCTTGCCACGGGTCTCTTCCAGGTGGTACATTTGAAGCACTGGTTCGGAAAAACCTTTGGTATAGTAAAGGACGAGGGGCGGATCCTCAATGATGCCGGCTCCCTTTCCCAGTACAGAGCCTTCTGTACGGCTCTTTGTGCCACCATAGGAACGGGAAATATCGCGGGAGTTTCAACGGCGATCTGTTTCGGGGGTCCGGGAGCGGTTCTCTGGATGTGGGTTGCGGCATTTTTGGGAATGATGGTAAAATATTCCGAAAATGTGCTCGGCCTGTATTTCCGCCGGCGCAACTCGGAGGGAGCCTGGTCCGGCGGACCCATGTACTATCTCCAGGACGGACTCGGTTCCATAAAGCATTGCAAAGGTCTTGGGAAATTTCTGGGTGTGCTTTTCTGCATCTTTTCCGTGCTGGCTTCCTTCGGCATCGGAAACATGGGACAGATAAACAAGATAACCATAAACTTCGGGACAGTCTTTCTTTCCGGGGTGGACTTCGGTACATTCCACGGAGCTCCCAAGGTTAACTGGCTCATTGGTGTGGTCCTGATGGTGGTAGCCGCCGTCATAATAATGGGAGGCTTCAGGCGTCTGGCAGCGGTATCGGAAAAGCTGATACCCATAATGTCCATAGCCTATATCATCGGCTGCCTCATAATGATCATGTTTCATGTGAGCGAGCTTCCCGCAATCATAAGCTCCATCTTCCGCTTCGCCTTAGGACCTGAAGCCATAAAGGGCGGCGCTGCGGGAACTGCCGTACAGCTGGCCTTCAATACCATAAAGAACGGCTGCAAGAGGGGAGTGTTTTCGAATGAGGCGGGACTGGGATCCTCAGTCATGGTTCATTCAAACAGCTGTACCAGGGAGCCGGTCAGACAGGGAATGTGGGGTATAGCGGAGGTCTTTCTTGACACTTTTGTGATATGTACCCTGACAGCTTTTGTGGTGCTGGGCTCGGGTGCCATTGATCTGAACACGGGTCTTGTGGCAGAGGGCACAAATGATGCCACCCTTGTGGCTCTGGCCTTCGGAACTGCCCTGGGTAAGCCGGGAGAGTGGTTTGTGGTCATTGCCATAACCCTTTTTGCCTTCACCACGGTTTTGGGCTGGTCCTACTACGGAGCCAAGACAACGGAATATCTTCTGGGAGTGACCTTCGCCAGGATCTACAGGCTTGTGTTTATCGCCCTGATCGTTTTTGGAGCGGTGATGGAATCAAACCTTGCCTGGGACATTTCAGACACCTTTAACGGACTTATGATGATACCGAACCTGATAGGGGTTATCGTTCAGATACCGCTTATAATCAGGCTTACAAGGAACTATGTGGACAGACGGATCAGGGGAAAGAAGCTTGAGCCGCTCCTGTCATTCGATTCCGACATCCGGCAGGAGGCAAAGGCTGCAGTTGCCAGAGGGATGGACTGAGTTTTAAACTATAACAGGAGGTTATTTTTAAATGGGCAGAGGGATAGTCATACTCGCACTTCAGTACAGTGTCATCGTGAAGGGCATGGAGCGCAAGCTGAAGGACGAGGGATACTTTACCACGATGATATCGGATGATTTTCTTCAGATAAGGGAACTGTCGGGCATTTCGACCGATCTTTTCCTTCTCTATCTTCCCGGGGATGTGGCGGATAATGCTGACGTGATGAGCAAGCTTACCTACATCTGCGACATTGTCAGGCAGCGGGAAAACAAGATGCTTATGATAGGTGAGCAGAAGGATCATTCGGAGCTCAACAGAAAAATGCCCTCCACCCTGGACATACCCTGGGTAAACAGACCCCTGGACATGGTTGCCCTGGTTTCGGCCATAGAAGATGTGCTGGAGGGCAGACCCCTGCCGGGTCAGAAAAAGAGGATCCTTATCGTGGATGATGATCCTTCCTATGCAAAGATGATCAGGGAGTGGATCAAGGATGATTTTCAGGCGGATATCGTGACAGCCGGAATGCAGGCCATCACCTTCCTTTTGAAAAATCCTGTGAACATGATCCTGCTTGATTATGAAATGCCCGTGGTTGACGGACCCCAGGTGCTTCAGATGCTCAGGCAGGAGCCGGCCACCGCTAAGATCCCGGTCATCTTCCTCACGGGAATCGGCACTAAGGAGGCTGTGCAGCGTGTCATGTCCTTAAAGCCCGACGGATACATCCTTAAGACCACAACGCGCGACAACCTGCTGGAATTCCTTCATTCGAAGCTCTGAATCAGACTGCCGGGTTCATATGCTTTTTGCATCCCGGGGTTGAGAACTCACAAGGTTCGGTTGAACTTGACGTACAGTGGGCAATAGTATAAATTTAAAAGCAGTTCCTGTGTTATATAAAAAAACGAACTCTGACTGTTTTTTACCAGACCGGAAGAGGAAACAGTGTTCGTGTAAAAAAACCGGGAGACTGCTTTTTTTGTCGGCTGCCATCAGCCGCAAAAGGGCAGACAGGAAATCCGCAAAAGCGGCTCACAAATTAAGGAGGGAGAAAAGAATGAAAAAGCGTATTATGGCAATTCTGCTTGCCGTGACAGTAGCATTCGGCATGAGTGCCTGCGGGGCAGCAGGAGGTTCGGGTGCTGCGGGAGGCCCGGGCGCAAAGGAAGGAGACATGAAGGTTGCGATGATCACCGACTCTGGAGACATCACGGACCAGAGCTTCAACCAGACCACCTATGAATCCTGCAAGTCCTGGAGCGAAGCAAACGGAGTGGAATTCACCTACTACAAGCCTGAAAGCGATTCGGACGAGGCCAGAAATGCCAGTGTTGACCAGGCAGTGGCAGAGGGGGCAAATGTCATCGTAATGCCCGGATATATGTTTGCGGCAGCAATAGTAGCCCAGTCAAAGACCTATCCGGATGTGAAGTTCATCGCTATCGACGTTTCCGCAGGAGATATCTGCGAGAAGGGGGTAGGCGAGGGCTACACCTATAATCCCGATGAATATGACGTAACAGAGTACTACAACACTGAAAACACCTACTGCTGTACCTATCAGGAGGAGATCTCCGGATATCTTGCAGGCTATGCTGCAGTAAAGCTTGGCTATAAGCACCTTGGTTTCCTTGGCGGAATGTCGGTTCCCGCAGTTATGCGCTACGGCTACGGCTTTGTTCAGGGCGCCAACGCTGCTGCAGAAGAGCTTGGAAACACGGATGAGATCACCATCGAATATGTATACGGCGGACAGTTCTACGGCGATGCCGACATAACCGCATATATGGACACATGGTACGGCTCAAAGGATGTTGAGGTTGTCTTTGCCTGCGGCGGCGGAATCTATACTTCAGCCTGCGAGGCAGCTGCAAAGGTCGGCGCAAAGGTCATAGGTGTTGACTCCGACCAGAGCGGAAAGATCGATGGGGATTACGGCGAAGGAATGACCGTTACATCCGCAATGAAGGGCCTGGGCGCAACCGTTAACACCGTCTTAACTGACATCAAGGCCGGCAAGTGGAGTGACTATGCAGGAAAGATCGATAACCTGGGTGTTATCTCCGACACTCCCACCGAGAACTATGTGCAGCTTCCTTCAACCACACAGTTTGCTGACGGCTTTACCGAGGATGACTACAATGCCCTTGTTAAGGACATCCATGCAGGCTCAATCAAGATCAGCAATGACATTTCCGCAATGCCTGCAGCATCCATCACCGTAAACGAGTACGGAAGCATAAAATAAATATGTAACTGTTCGGAGACCTTTGTTTCTCGAAGGGTCAAAGAACCTCAGCTTGATGAGTCGGTCTCTTTTAAGGGGAAGGGCAGGGCTTTTTGTCCGTCCTTCCCCTTTAGAATATTCAGGGCACCCTGGCGGTGGCTTTTAACCTTCACAGAGCCTTGGGAAAAGAATTGAAAGGAGCCTGCAGAAAATGCCAAACGAGAATTATGCAATAGAAATGCTGCATATAACCAAGCGTTTTCCCGGGATAATCGCAAATGACGACATCACCCTGCAGCTTAAAAAGGGCGAGATCCATGCCCTGCTTGGGGAAAACGGCGCGGGAAAATCCACACTGATGTCCGTTCTTTTCGGTCTCTATAAGGCCGAGGAGGGGGAGATACTTAAGGACGGAAAAAAGGTTGACATAAATGATCCAAATGATGCAAATGAACTTGGAATAGGAATGGTGCATCAGCATTTCAAGCTGGTTGAGTGCTTCACGGTCCTTGACAACATCATCCTGGGAGTCGAGACCGTCAGGAAGGGCTTTTTACAGAAGGATGAAGCCAGAAAAAAGGTGATGGAGCTTTCCGAAAAGTACGGGCTTCAGGTGGATCCGGATGCCTGCATCGAAGACATAACCGTTGGAATGCAGCAGAGGACCGAGATCTTAAAGATGCTCTACCGTGACAACGAGATCCTGATCTTTGACGAGCCCACGGCAGTGCTGACGCCCCAGGAGATAAAGGAACTCATGACCATAATGAAAAACCTTGCCGCGGAGGGCAAGAGCATTCTCTTCATAACCCATAAGCTTGCCGAGATCATGCAGGTGGCTGACAGGTGTACGGTCTTAAGAAAGGGAAAATATGTCGGTACGGTGGATGTAAAGGACACCACCCCGGAAAAGCTCTCTGCCATGATGGTGGGAAGGGATGTCAGCTTCGTGGTGAAAAAGAAGCCGTCGGAGCCGGGAGAGGTGATCCTTGATGTGCAGAACATGACGGTAGCCTCCGGCCAGCATTCCAAAAATGCGGTAAATAATGTCTCCTTTAATGTGAGAAGAGGGGAGATAGTCTGCATAGCCGGGATCGACGGAAACGGACAGACGGAGCTGGTCTACGGACTATCGGGGCTTAAGAGTCTTTCTTCGGGAAAGATCTTCCTTTGTGGAAAAGAAATCACAAGGGCTTCCATAAGGGAAAGGCTCACCTTAGGAATGGGTCGGCTGAGCCACATCCCGGAAGACAGGCACAAGCACGGACTTGTCCTTGACTATTCCCTGGAGGACAACATAGTCCTGCAGCGCTATTTCGAGCCTGAATTTACGGACAGATACGGCTTTTTAAGGAGAAAGAACATAAGAGCCTATGCCGAGAGGCTGATCAGGCAGTATGACATACGTTCCGGACAGGGTCCCGTGACAAAGGCAAGGGATATGTCGGGAGGCAACCAGCAGAAGGCCATCATCGCAAGGGAGATCGACAGGAATCCGGAGCTTCTGATAGCCGTTCAGCCGACTCGCGGACTTGACGTGGGAGCCATCGAATATATCCACAAACAGCTGGTTGCCCAGAGAGATGCAGGGAAAGCCGTTCTCCTTGTGAGCCTTGAACTGGATGAGGTCATGAATGTTTCCGACAGGATCCTGGTCATGTACGAGGGAGAGATAGTCGGTCAGTTTGACCCGAAGAAGGTCAGTGTTGAAGAGCTGGGTCTTTATATGGCAGGCTCGAAACGGGACGACGGAAAGGGGGCGGCCTGATATGAATACTTCCGGAAAAGATAAGATATTGAGAAATTCCGCATTTCAGACCATTCTGGGATCGCTCTTATGCATAATCCTTGGTCTTTTCGTGGGATATGTGGTCCTGCTCATCATAAACCCTGCAGGTGCCTCCGGTGCCATTCTGGCCATTATCAAAAACTTTCTTTACTATCCCAGTGCGGCTGCGGCCATGAAATATTTCGGCACAACCCTGGTGAAGGCCTCGGCACTTCTCATGTGTTCCCTTTCGGTTCTCTTTGCCTGGAAGGTGGGACTTTTTAACATAGGAGCTGCCGGACAGTATGTTGTGGGGGCGGGAGCTTCCCTCTATTTTGCCCTGGGTCTTAACTGTCCCTGGTATGTGTGCATTCTTGCGGCTGTGGTCTTTGCTGCCCTGGCAGGCGGTATATCCGGAGCCCTGAAGGCATATTTCAATGTAAACGAGGTCATATCCTGCATAATGCTGAACTGGATCTTCCTCTATCTTGTAAACATGCTCCTGACCTGTGTAAAGGGTGAATCCACACCCTACACAAAGTCTCTTGCCACCTCGAACAAGAAGGCTCTCCTGCCCAATGCGGGTCTGGACAAGATCTTTTCAAACAACAATCTTGTCACCATAGGGATAATCCTTGCGGTTGTGATCGCGATCCTCATCTGGGTGCTCCTTGAAAAGACGAAGCTGGGCTTTGAGCTGAAGGCCACGGGAATGAACAAACAGGCGGCCATCTACTGCGGCATGCACGAAAAGTTCAATACCATCCTGACGATGATGATAGCCGGAGCCCTGGCGGGCTTCGGAGCCGCCATCTTTTATTTAAGCGGAACAGAGGAGTGGATGGTCCAGCAGACCTCCGTTCCCACCATGGGCTTTAACGGCATTGCAGCTTCCTTCCTTGGAGGGGCTCATCCCATAGGAGCCATCTTTGCTTCATATTTCATCCAGCACATAACCAGCGGCGGAACCTACGTGGACAAGACCATGTACTGCTCCCAGATCTCGGATCTGATCTCGGCGGTGATCATCTACCTCTGCGGCTTCGTCCTCTTTTTCAAACTCTGGTTCAACCGTCTGCTTGACAGGATGGATGAAAAGAAGAAAGGGGGTGGAAGATAATGCTGCTTCTTATCCAGTACACACTGATCTTTGCATCTGTTCTCATCCTTGTGGCTTTGGGAGGCTGCTTTTCAGAGCACAGCGGTGTCATAAACATTGGCCTTGAGGGGATCATGGTAATAGGAGCCTTAGGCGGTGCCCTCATGATGAAATACCTGCCCCTGTCCCTTCCCGGCTTTTTAAGACTGATCCTTGTGATACTTGCAGGCTCGGCCATGGGTATGCTCTTTTCACTTCTGCTGGCCGTGGCTGCCATCAGGTTCAGAGCCGACCAGACCCTCATCGGAACGGCCATGAACCTTCTGGCTCCCGCCCTTGCGGTTGTTATCGTAAGAGCCATCAACATGGCGGAGAATGCCGACAACGTTTCTTCCACGGTGGCATACGGACAGGCAAAGAAGGTCTTCATCGTAAATTTCGGGAAATTCGAGTTCAGCTTCTTTATGCTGATCGCCCTTCTGGCCCTGATCGGAGCCTTTGTGGTTCTTTATATGACAAGGTTCGGATTAAGGCTTATGGCCTGCGGTGAGCATCCCCAGGCAGCGGATTCGGTTGGCATTAACGTTCAGAAGATGCGCTATGCGGGAGTCCTGATCTCAGGCGCTTTGGGAGGACTGGGCGGTCTTGTCTACATCACCGCCGGTGTTTCCGAATGGAAGTTTGAAAACGGGGTTGCAGGCTTTGGCTTCCTTGCCCTGGCGGTAATGATCTTCGGCCAGTGGAAGCCCGTTAACATCGGCCTTGCAGCCCTGCTGTTCGGCCTCTTCAGAGCCCTTTCAAACGTTTACACGGGCTTTGATGCCCTGGTGGCTCTTAAGATTCCGAGCACCGTTTATAACATGCTGCCCTACATAATTTCCCTTGTTGTGCTGATCTTCATTTCCGGCAAGTCCCGGGCACCAAAGGCAGAAGGAATACCCTACGACAAGGGACAGAGGTGAGTGTCAGCACAAACTCCCCGGCAAGTCGAAGGGATCTTTTTCCCCGGGGCACTGCCGCGCTTGGCGCGTCAAAGCGTGCCCGAAAAACGTCCACTGGACGTTTTTCCATCCCGAGCGCAGTCGAGGGATCTAACAGTTAGTTTATTTACAGGAGGAAAAGAAAAATGGATACAAAGGAATTATGCTCACACGTTGACCACACCCTTCTTCTGCAGGGATCGACCTGGGAGGAGATAAAGACCATCTGCGATGATGCCATAAGCTACGGCACCGCAAGCGTATGCATCCCGCCCTGCTACGTAAAGCAGGCCTCAGACTATGTGAAGGGAAAGATGCCCATCTGCACCGTGATCGGCTTCCCCAACGGGAACACCACGACCGCCGTAAAGGAGTTTGAGACAAAGGAAGCCCTTTCAAACGGAGCCTCGGAGATCGACATGGTGATAAACATAGGATGGTTAAAGGCAGGGGAATATGATAAACTAAGGGAAGAGATAAAAACCCTGAAAAAAGCCTGCGGGGAAAAGATATTAAAGGTCATAATCGAAACCTGTCTCTTAAGTGATGAAGAGAAGATAAGGATGTGCGGGATCGTGACCGAAGCCGGTGCTGACTACATAAAAACCTCCACCGGATTTTCCACGAAAGGAGCCACCTTTGAGGATGTGGAGCTGTTTGCAAAGCACGTGGGAGGCAATGTAAAGATAAAGGCGGCAGGAGGGATCTCATCCCTTTCGGATGCCGAAAAGTTCCTTGCTCTGGGCGCCGACCGTCTGGGAACCAGCAGGATCATAAAGCTCCTCAAAAACGAGCAGGCCGGGGGATATTGAAAGAAACCGGAACGGAGGAAAAAGACCATGGGCGAGTATAAAAGAGTATTTGTCGTAGTCCTTGATTCCCTGGGGATAGGCGCAATGCCGGATTCCGAAAAATACGGGGACGTGGGGGTGGATACCTTAGGACACATCCTGGACAGCTGCGGACCGCTTAAGATCCCGAACCTGGTGGAGCTGGGACTCTTAAATCTTCATCCGTCAAAGGTCATGGAAGGAACCTCAAAGCCCCTGGGACGCTACATGAAGATGGGTGAAACCTCAAACAGCAAGGACACCATGACCGGTCACTGGGAGATGATGGGCATAAAGACCGAAAAGCCCTTTGTCACCTTCACCGACACCGGCTTTCCAAAGGAGCTGATCGAAGAGCTTGAAAAGCGCTGCGGCAAAAAGGTCATCGGAAATAAAAGCGCCTCCGGAACGGAGATCATAGAAGAACTTGGAGAGCAGGAGATCAAAAACGGTGAGATGATCGTCTACACTTCGGCGGATTCCGTCCTGCAGATCTGCGGAAATGAGGAGACCTTTGACCTGGCAAACCTCTACCGCTGCTGTGAGATCGCAAGAGAACTCACCATGAGGGATGAATGGAAGGTGGGCCGTGTCATTGCAAGACCCTATGTGGGAAAGAAAAGGGGCGAGTTCAAAAGGACAGCAAACAGGCACGATTATGCCTTAAAGCCCACCGGAGCCACGGCACTCAACGCCCTGAAGGACGGGGGCTTTGACGTTATAAGCGTGGGCAAGATAAACGATATCTTCTGCGGGGAGGGCATCACTGAGAGCAATCATTCGGAAAGCTCGGTACACGGCATGGAACAGACCATAGAGATCTGTAAAAGGGATTTTACCGGCCTCTGCTTTACCAACCTTGTGGATTTCGATGCCCTTTGGGGTCACCGCAGGAATCCCGAAGGCTACGGAAAAGAGCTGGAAAGATTTGATGAAAAACTGGAGATCCTGATGAAGGAACTTAAGGACGACGACCTGCTGATCTTAACGGCAGATCACGGAAACGATCCCACCTATAAGGGTACGGATCACACAAGGGAGTACGTTCCCTTCATAGCCTGGTCAAAGAAGATGACAGAGGGGGGAAAGCTTCCCGACACGGATACCTTTGCCGTGATCGGATCCAGTATATGCGAGAATTTCGGGATAAAGATGCCGGAGGGCACCATCGGAGAGTCAGCATTAAACCGGCTTTTGTAATTTATGATCCCCGGGGCACAAAGGCGCCGGGAGGTTCTTTTTAAGGCAGTATTCTATGAAGGATTCCGGAGGAATGGAGTATGGATTATCAGAAAATTGTTGACGGCATGACAACAATGGCCTGCGTTATGTCGGTGGAGGTGCCTGAGGGCAGAAAAACCGGCATATACCGCATAGTCACCGGAAACAGTGCCTATATCGATTCTATCGAACATCCCGCGCCGGATATGAAAATGCTGAGATCCAGCTTTGTTCCCAACAGCGAATATACGGATTACCTCACCAGGGATCTTAACTTTGAGGAATACTGCTATCAGGCTGCAGTTGAAAAAAAGATCCTCCATTCCTATACCCATCCCGAAAGGATGAATCTCTGGTTTAACATGATGTTCATCCCCCTTGATCCTGACGGGGATGATCTCTGCTACTGCCTCTATCTCATGGAGATAAATGCGGAGGCGGATTCCGGGAATCTGTCGGACATCTCTCCCGAGACAGCCTCGTCTGTCCTTGAAACCTGCATAAGGCTCAGGGGCACAAATGATTTTAAGAGTGCCATTTCCGATGTCATTGCAGGCATCAGGAGTCTTTGCGATGCGGAGCACTGCTGCATCCTTCTGATGAACGAATATGAAAGATCCTGCTCTGTTCTGGGAGAGTCATTTGGGGAGGGGTCAAAGCTTCTCCCCATGGAACACTATGTAAATGACGAATTTTACGACATCGCTGAGTCCTGGGGCTCCACCATAGCGGGCAGCAACTGTCTCATAGCCAAGGATGAGGAGGATATGCAGGTTGTTAAGGAAAGAAACCCTGTCTGGTATGAATCCCTCACCTCCGCAGGCGCTCATAACATCGTTCTTTTTCCCTTAAAATCAAGAAATGATCTCATGGGCTATATGTGGGCCCTTAACTTTGACAAGAGCCGTGCCGTTAAGATCAAGGAGACTCTGGAGGTCTCCACCTTCATAATCGGATCGGAGATCGGCAACTACATGCTTCTTGACAGGCTGAGAAAGCTGGGCTCAAGGGATCTTCTGACCGGGGTCATGAACAGGAACGAGATGAACAATTTCGTTGACAGTCTCTGCAATGCCGGCAGGGAAAGCGCCGGCCCGGTTGGGGTTTTGTTTGCTGACCTGAACGGGTTGAAGATGGTCAATGACATGGAGGGGCATAATGCGGGAGATATCCTTCTTAAAAATTCGGCTAACATATTAAAGGAATTCTTTGATGAATCAAACATTTTCCGTGCCGGCGGAGATGAATTTGCGGTCATATGTCCGGGACTTGGCAAAGAGCAGTTAAAGGAGAAGGTTCAGGGCATCAGACAGTCCTGCAAACGGCAGGGAGTGATCTTTGCCCTGGGCAGGGCGATGGAAAACGACAGCCGTAACGTCAGAATGGCATTAAGACGGGCCGATGAGGACATGTATGAGGATAAGCGGCGCTTTTATGAGGATAATCCCGGGGTCATGAAGGACTTAAGAAGAGGGCTTTTAGAAGACCTTAAGGTGGATGGAAAATTCCGTGAGCAGAGCATGCTGCGCGAGTTGAACTATGATCATCTGACAGGCCTGCCCGGAATGACATATTTCTTCAAGCTTGCCGAGAACGGGCGAAAGAGCATGCATGAGAGGGATATTGCTTCGGCTGTGGTCTTCTTCAACTTAAGTGGGATCAAGTATTACAATAAAAAATACGGCTTTTCCGAGGGCGATGTTCTGATCAGGGAGTTTGCGGAGATAATCGGAGAAGAATTCGGACAGGAAAATTCCAGCCGTTTCGGTCAGGATCATTTTGCGGTCTATACCGAAGAGGAAGGGCTTGAGCAGAAGCTGAAAACAGTCATAAGGAAGGCAAAAAAGATGAACGGCGGGAAGACTCTTCCCGTCAGGGCGGGGATATATCTTGATTCCATGGGTCTTGTTGAGACCTCTCTTGCCTGCGACAGGGCTAAATATGCAGGGAGCATTAAAAAGGATGACAAGGAATCCTATTATGACTATTTTGACAGCAGGATGCTTTCAAGAGAGATCAACCGCCAGTATATCGTCGACAATCTTGACAGGGCCATCAGCGAAAACTGGGTCAAGGCCTTCTACCAGCCCATAGTCAGGGCGGCAGGCAGGAATGTCTGCGATGAGGAGGCTCTTGCAAGATGGATCGATCCCGAAAAGGGGATCCTTTCACCCGCGGATTTCATACCCATCCTGGAGGATACAAAGCTCATCTACAGGGTGGATCTTCACATCGTGGATGTGGTCATTGAAAGGATCAAAAATCAGAAAAACAAGGGTATTCCCATTGTGCCCGTTTCCGTGAACCTTTCAAGGACGGACTTTGAAATGTGCGACATTGTCGAAGAGATCAACAACAGGGTTGAATCGGCGGGGATCTCAAAGGATCTCATCACCGTGGAGATCACCGAAAGCGTTGTGGGCGAGAATTTCGACTTCATGAAGGAGCAGATAGAGAGGTTCCAGAAGCTGGGCTTTAAGGTCTGGATGGATGATTTCGGAAGCGGCTACTCATCCCTGGATCTTCTTCAGGAGATGAGATTCGACCTCATAAAATTTGACATGCGCTTCATGAGACAGTTTGATAACAATCCCAGATCAAGGATCGTTTTAACGGAGCTTATGAGGATGGCTCAAAGCCTGGGTATGGATACGGTCTGCGAAGGGGTTGAGACGGCAGAGCAGGCTGAATTCTTAAGCGAGATCGGCTGCACCAGGCTCCAGGGCTACTATTTTGGAAAGCCCTCACCCATAGAGGCTATATGGGAAGGGATAGAAAAGAACACCCTGTCAATCCACTATGAAAAGGAGAGCGAATCCGGCTACTTTAAGACCATAGGCTCCGTTAACATGTATGACTTAAGCTCCGTTTCAAAGGAGGAGGCGGAGAATGCAAGGCGCTATTTCGACACCCTGCCCATGGCGGTTGTGGAATATGACGGAAGCTCCGTCAAGGTGGTTCGCTGCAACAAGTCCTACCGGGAGTTTGTCAACCGCTATTTTACGGTTAACGAGGAGGACTTCACGGATCCCGCAAAGGCAGCCCAAAATACAAGGGGTCTGGATCTTGTCGATGCCATAGAAAGGTGCCGTGCAGACGGGAACAGGACCTTCCTGAATGATACTTTGGATGACGGCTCGACCCTTCATGCCATGGTCAAAAAGATAGCAGACAGTCCCAGGGAGGGTGTCTTTGCCTATGCGGTTGCGGTTCTGGATGTTGCTCCCCAAAAGGAGGAGCTTACCTATGCCGGAGTGGCACAGGCTCTTTCTTCTGACTATGAATACCTCTTCTATGTGGACGTCAGGACGGATCATTTTGTGGAATATTCCAGGAATGAGGGAAAAAAGGATCTTTCTGCGGAACGTCACGGTGATGACTTCTTTGAGGAAGCCAGAAGGGACATAGGTGTCATAATCTATGAGGATGACAGGGCACAGTTCCTTGAGATACTCACAAAGGAAAACGTGATGAAGACCATCGATGAGCAGGGAGTCTTTGTACATACCTACAGGCTCCTAAAGAATGATGTTCCCTGCTTCATGAACATGAAGATCGCCCGAATCGGAAGGGATGACGACCACATCATAATCGGTGTCAATAACGTGGATACCCAGATGCGCCAGCAGGAAATGCTGGAACGCCTAAAGGAAGAGCAGACCACCTATTCGAGGATAGCAGCCCTCATGGGAAATTTCGTGGCCATTTATACAGTGGATCCCGAAAGCGGATATTACATGCAATACAGCGCATCCACGGAATATTCCAGCCTGGGCACCTCAAGAGTGGGTCAGGACTTCTTTGCCGATTCCCTTGATGAGATCAAAAGAGCCATCCACCCCGATGATATAGCCTATTTCTTGTCAGTATTCTCAAAGGAAAAGATCCTGGCCAGGGTAAGGAACGGGAAAATATATAAGATAAGATACAGGCTTATGTTAAACGGAGAGCCTGTAATGGTCAGCTTAAGGGCAGGGCTTGTTGAAGAACAGGACGGACCCCAGCTCATTGTGGGACTGAGCAGATCCTCTGAGGATGAATAAGGAGAAAAATGAAAAGGATAACACTTGGAAAAACAGGCATAAGCTCACCCCAGAATGCCTTCGGGGCTCTGCCGGTACAGAGGGTGGACATGGAAACGGCAGTCAGACTCTTAAGAAGGGCTTATGAGGGAGGCATGACTTATTTTGATACCGCAAGAGCCTATTCCGACAGCGAGGAAAAGCTGGGAAGGGCTTTTGAGGGCATGAGGGACAAGGTGGTGATAGCCACCAAGACCATGGGTCATGACCCGGAAAAGATAAGGGCGGATCTGGACACCTCCCTTAAGAACCTTAAGACCGACTACATAGACCTCTACCAGCTCCACATGGTGCTTCAGTGCTACAGACCCGGTGACGGAACCGGAGTCTATGAGGTTCTTCAGGAGGCAAAGCAGGCCGGAAAGATCCTCCATTTCGGCGTGACCGCCCATCAGATAGAGGTCGCGGAGGAATGTGTGAGATCGGGTCTTTATGAGACCATGCAGTTTCCCTTTTCCTATCTCAGCTCCGAAAAGGAAAAGGAGCTTGTGAGACTCTGCAGGGAGGAAAATGTGGGCTTCATTGCCATGAAGGGGCTGGCGGGGGGACTGATCACCAGATCCGATGCCGCCATGGCCTTCATGAACGGATTCGACAATGTCCTTCCCATCTGGGGGATCCAGAGGGAAAAGGAGCTTGAGGAGTGGCTTTCCTACATGGAGGACACCCCGGAGATGTCGGGTGAGATCGAAGAGTATGTTAAAAAGGAGCAGGCGGAGCTTTCGGGAGACTTCTGCAGGGGCTGCGGCTACTGCATGCCCTGTCCCAAGGGGATCCTGATCAACAACTGTGCCAGGATGTCCCTCCTTTTAAGGAGAGCTCCCACGGCAGCCTGGACAAGTGACCACTGGCAGGAGGAGATGAAAAAGATAGAAACCTGCATAAACTGCAGGCAGTGCGTTTCAAGATGTCCCTACAGTCTTAACACCCCTGAACTCCTGAAAAAAAACTACGAGGACTATAAGCAGGTGATAGAGGGAAAAATTAAGGTATAAGAATTGAGTGCGTTATTGTCATCCCGAGCGAAGCCGAGGGATCTTGTTTTCCGGGGCACTGCCGCGCTTGACGTTTCATAAAAACGAACAACCGGCCGGAACAGATCAGCTAGTGACTCTGATTTTCATCAGGAGGTTAAAAATTGGAATCATCAAAACTTATGGAACTGTTAAAGGATATGACCCTTGAAGAAAAGGTGGGACAGCTGGTTCAGGTTCCCGGGTCATGCTATGAGGAAGGGTTCATCATAACCGGACCTGCTAACTTCCTGAACTTTAAGGAAGAGGATCTTAAATATGCCGGTTCTGTCTTAAGTGTGATCGGGGCAAAAAAGCTTAAGGGCATCCAGAAGAGGTTCATGGAAAACCATCCCCATCACATCCCCCTCATTTTTATGGCCGATATCATAAACGGCTATAAGACCATTTTCCCCATTCCCTTGGGACAGGGAGCAATGTTTGACCCGGCTCTTTCCAAAAAGGGAGCACAGATAGCCTCATATGAATCGGCTCTTGCGGGCATCGCTCTGGTGTTCTCCCCAATGGTGGACCTGGTCAGGGACGCAAGATGGGGAAGGGTCATGGAATCAACAGGGGAGGATCCCTATCTTAACAGTGTTTACGCTAAGGCCATAGTCGAAGGCTATCAGGGCGAAAAGGGCTCTGACGACCATCCCGACCTTACAAAAAAGGGTAACCTCGCTGCCTGCGTCAAGCACTTTGCAGCCTACGGGGGAGCAACAGCCGGGCGGGACTATAACACCGTTGAGCTTTCCGAGCGTACCCTTAGGGATGAATATCTTCCCTCCTACAGGGCAGCGGTGGATGCAGGATCCGAGTCGGTCATGACTTCCTTTAACCTCTTAAACAGGATCCCCGCATCGGGCAACATGCACATAATGAGGGACATTCTGAGGAAGGAGTGGGGCTTTAACGGAGTCCTCATTTCCGACTGGGCAGCCATAGGAGAGCTTGTAAATCACAGGATTGCCCGGAATGAAAAGGAGGCTGCATATCTTGCCATAAATGCCGGAGTGGACATAGACATGTGTACCAGGTGTTATGCAGGGAATCTTAAGGCTCTGGTTGAAGAGGGCAGGGTTGAGGAAAGCCTGGTTGATGAGAGCGTCTTAAGGGTTCTGACCCTTAAAAACAGGCTGGGTCTCTTTGAGGATCCCTTCAAGGATGCGGACGAGGAGGAGGAAAAGACCTTCATCCTCTGCGAGGAAAACCGGAGGGAAGCAAAGAAGGCGGCTGAAGAAAGCTTCGTTCTTCTTAAAAACGCCGAAAACATCCTTCCCCTTAGGGATACGGCAGAAACAGCCTTCATCGGTCCCTTCGTGGATTCGGGCCTCATCAACGGAGCCTGGAGCATCTTTGCCGGAGATGAGGATGCAACCACCATTGAAAAGGCGCTTAAAAATGCTGGATTTGACCTTAAGACAGCCCCGGGCTGCGTTTTAAGCGCGGATTTCCCCCTTGTCGGAATGGGAGGGAAGACCCGCTATGTGGAGCCTGATAAGAAGAGGGATAAAAAGCTTATAAAGGAGGCTGTGGAACTTGCCGAAAGATCCGGCACCGTGGTCCTTACCCTGGGAGAAATAAACATCATGTCAGGGGAGGCTTCAAGCCGGGGAATGCTTGACATACCTTCCATGCAGAAAAAGCTTCTGAAAAAGGTTTCAGAGGTGAACAAAAACATAATAAGTGTTATTTTTACGGGACGCCCTCTGGATCTCAGAAAGATATCGGCTCTTTCAAAGGCAGTCCTTGTTGTGTGGCAGCCGGGAAGCGAGGGCGGAAGTGCCATAGTCGACGTTCTGACCGGAAAGACCTCTCCCTCAGGAAAGCTTCCCATGAGCTTTCCCTACTGTGTCGGCCAGGTTCCCGTCTTCTACAATGAGCCTGAGACCGGCAGGCGCTACACCCCGGGAGATGAGAATAAATTCCTCTCAAAATACATCGACATACCAAACGATCCTCTCTATCCCTTCGGTTTCGGTCTTTCCTATTCGGAATTTGAGATCTCGGAGGTCACCCTGGACAAGACCGGCATAAGGGCAGGAAGCGGGGATGTGATCAGGGCTGAAGTGTCTGTTAAGAACAGGGGAAATACAGAGGCAGCCGAGGTTGTTCAGATGTATATCAGGGATGAATTCGGCTCCACGGCAAGACCTGTCCGTGAGCTCAAGGGCTTTGAAAGGATCAGCTTAAAGCCCGGAGAAGAGGGAAAGGTTGCCTTTGAGATAAGGGAAGAAATGCTTGCCTTCACGGGAAGCGATGACATTTTCAGGGCGGAGCCCGGGGACTTTACGGTGTTTATCGGAAATTCCTCAAAGACCCAAAACAGGGCAGCCTTCGTCCTCAGTCCCGCCTGACTGACTTTTTAGCCAGCTTGACTTCGTACATGAGCTTGTCGGCCTCTTCAATGAGGTCTTCAAGCTCTTTGCTGTTTTCGGCCTTGTTAATGGCGTAGCCCACGCTGACGCTCAACGGAAATTCATATTTTCCTGAACTGTTGAGATTCTCGGTCATTACTGAAATTTCGCGTGTTATCTTTTTCGCTGTTTCATCATTCACCCCTTTTGCAATGACCACGAATTCGTCGCCCCCGTAGCGCATGATGATCTCGTCCTTATAGAACATTCTCTTTAACACGCCCGCGACCTCGCTTATGAAGCTGTCTCCCGCGTCGTGTCCGAAGGTATCGTTCACATATTTCAGTCTGTCCAGATCTGCAAAGAGCACGAAGATATCCTCTCCCGCAAGCTTTGCCCCGTGAATGATCCTGTCGGCATTTTCAGCGAAGCCGGCCCTGTTATAGACCCCTGTGAGCTTGTCATAGATCCAGAGGTGGTTTAAGGTGTCCACCATGTGCAGGAGCTGGGCCCGTCTCCTTAAGTTTTCCATGGCACTGTTTAAGACCTGGATGAAAAGGGCAAACCATTCACTGTCATAGGCAAGGGCGGAGTTGCAGACTGCGCAGTAGCCGAACATCTGCTGCTGGTGGAAGAGGGGATAGATGGCATAATACCCGTGGCCGTTCCTGTCCGAGATCTCTTTGGGGATAAGCTCGCTTGCATTGAAATCCGGGTATTTCTTAAGTTCTCCGTTTTCCCAGGCTATGGGCACGGACATCCTGGCGTCCCTCTTTAAGGTGGCGGGAGTCTCGCCGCGCAGAAGGCTTAAAACGTAGTTATCGTCTGGCTCTATCTCGGCAATGGGAGTGAAGAGATAGAAAGAGTCGGCCTCAAAAAGGTCGATGGTCTGCTCAACTATCCTGTAGAAATCCTCCCAGGAGGAGGCGGAAGCAAAGCCGGTCTCCATGGCCCGAAGCCCGTCTAAGAGATTGCCTATGTGGTTCTGGCCTGTTATGTAATAATTTCTTACCTCATTTACCGCCTTGTCTATGTCGTTATGCTTAAGATCCGGATCGGTACTCATCCTGAAGATGGGATGGGTCGGCATGGTGTCCGGAACGTATTCGTTGCGGTCAAACATGGTATTAAAGAGCTTTTTCGCACAGAGCACTCCCAGATCGTAGCCGGGAAGGGTAACGGTTGTTATCGGCGGATCCGAAAGGATGGATATGAGCCTGTTATCAAATCCTGCCACACAGATATCCCTGGGAACCTTAAGCCCCAGATGCTCGGCCTCGCGGCAGACTCCCAGAGCCATCTCGTCATTTGCGCAGATAACGGCATCGGGAAGCTCTGTTTCCCCCCTCCTTTTATACCAGTCCCTGAAGACCTCCCTTCCCGAATGGGGATGGTAATCACCGTAGGCAACCCATTCGTCCTCAAAGGGAACCCCGAACTCCTCCAGGGTTTCACGGTAGGCAGCAAGCCTTTCGTTTGAGTCCGCGTTGTATTTAGGACCGCCTATAAAGAATATACGGCGCTTTTTCCTGACGGTTATAAGGTGGCGGACAATGTCCCTGATGCCTGCGGTGTTGTCGATCCCGGCCCTTAACATACCCTCGATATCGTCCTTTACCGCAAGGGAGGGGACTCCGGTCTTCTTGATCCTGTCTGCGATCTTTTCTACCATATCCCTGTTGGAAATGGTGTCGCAGTAAAAAATGAACCCGTCATACCGGTCATAATCAAGAAGCAGGAAATCCCTGTCCGACCCGGTCTGATCGTCTGAGGTAAGGAATCCCAGGGAGGAATTGCAGGTAAATATATGGACATCCACAGCCTCCTTTTTGGCCTCGTCGAGGATTCCCTCAATGGCCTTTGACTGGATGCTGTAGCGTGCTTCACTTATTATGACGGCTATTTTCATTTGAACCTCTTTCTCTGGCGCGGTATTCACGGGGAGTGATCCCTGTTTTTTTCTTGAATACCTGGTTGAAGTAGCTCTGTGACCCATAGCACAGGAGGTTACTTATGTCCGGATAGTTCATCTCGGAATAGGCCAGAAGGAATTTTGCCTCATTTATCCGGATGTCCTGCATGTAATCGGTGATTGACATCCCGGTCTCCCTGTTGAAGAGAGTTGAAAGGTATTTGGGGGTCACGTTCAGGGAGCCGGACAGCTCATTAAGGGTTGTCCTTTCCGGCATTCTTTCAAGGATCCGGTTTATGCATCTTATGACAAGGGGACTGTAATCCCCGTTTTTATGATCCAGTATCCCCCGGGTCAGGGATGTGAATTCGATCAGGCTGCGCTTCAGGAGAACGGAAGCCTGGATATAGTTGTGGCATTCCTCCAGGTTTTCAATGTATAGACCGAACATCCTGTGGGTGGTCTCGGGAGAGCAGCCTCCCTGAATGGATGCAAACCTTGCCAGAGTCAGGAGCTCGGTGACTCTCATGGAAAACCTGAAAAAACTCTGTTTCATCCGGGAAGTAAAGAGCAGACCGTCACAGCTCTCATCATCAAGGACGGACTTGAGCTTTGACACATCCCCTGTCCGGACGTAAAAGAACAGCTCGTTCTCAAAACGCTCCATATTCAGGATTTCTTCGGGTATGGCTTCCTCCGTGTCAACCCTGGAATGTCCCGGAGCCTCACTGATATAGGGATAGGGGACAGAGCCCGCGGCACTGATCTTTTCCAAAACAATAAAACCTCCCAAAGAATATACTATATAATATATCGGCTAAAATCAATCGGATTTGCAGCTGTTTGCATTCAATGTTATTAATCTTTTTGTCATCCCGAACGAATGTGAGGGATCTTTATTCGGGCACACTTTGACGCGGCAGTTTGATCAGGTTTATTGTTTATTTTGAATAATACTAAACCAAAAAAGCACCATTAAAATAGACAAAATTTATAAATATATGAATAAATATAAACGGATCGGAATATAATGATATATTTAATCGGGGAAAAGATTTAATATTGACTTTGATTTCAGGTTTCGTGACATAACGAAACCATACATTTTTCAAAGGGAGGTTTTATAAATGAAAGAAATCATCAGAAAAGTTGTGGCATTGCTTTGTGTAGGTACAATGTCAGCTGCAATGCTCGCAGGCTGCGGACAGACCGCAGAAGCTCCTGCACCCGCACCCGAACCCGCAGCAGAGGAGCCTGCCAAGGAAGAGGCAGAGGAACCCGCTGAGGAAGAGGCTGCTGCTGAAGAGGCAGAGGCTGCTGAAGAAGAGGCACCCGCAGACGAGAATTCCACACCCAGGGAGGAGACCCTCTATTTTGCAGGCCAGCAGTGGGGAAGCATCAACGACTGGAACCCCATGTCACCCAACTCAAACAACGCCATGGGACAGACCCAGAAGGATACAGCCCGTACTCTTATCTGGGAAACACTTTTCATGTATAACTCAATGGACGGCAAGCTTTACGGCCTGCTCGGAAAAGAGTATTCATGGAACGATGACCAGACCATCCTTACAGTAAAGATGAATCCCGATGCTCACTGGAGCGACGGAAGCAAGGTTACAGCTGAGGACGTGGCTTATACCTATGACACACATGTTAAGTATGAGTCTTCAACAGGCGCCGATTATTCAACCTACATCGACAGCATCAAGGCTGTTGATGATGAGACTGTTGAGATCACGGCAAAGCTTGACGGCGGAAAGGCAGTTAACCCTCTTAAGGTTACAGCATACCTTTGTAACATCTATGTAATGCCCAAGGCATATCTTGAAAAGGTAGAGGAGAGGAACGGAGAGGATGCCGACAAGGTTAAGCAGGACGCCATGGATGACCTTGTAGCTTCAGGTCCTTACATGCCTTACCTTGACAACGACCAGAAGGTTGTTTTCATCCGCGACGAGAACTACTGGGGACAGGCTGCTTCAATGTGGGGCAAGCTTCCGGTTCCCAAGTACATCGCACACACCATCTACAAGGACAACGCAGCAGGCCAGGTTGCTCTTCAGCAGGGCGAGGTTGACGTTTGCCAGCAGTTCATCACAGATGTTCAGAAGCTCTGGCTTGATGAGGATCTCCCCATCTCCACATGGTTTGATGAGGCTCCTTACGGCATGACCGCTACAATGCCTTCAATGTTCTTCAACTGCGAGAAGCCCGGACTTGATCAGAAGGAAGTTCGTAAGGCCATCGCAATGGCAACAGACTATGAGCAGATCATAGCATCCGCTATGTCCGGCCAGTCACAGACCTTTGACGATCTGCCCAGATGTATAGCAGGACCTTCAGATGCTGACCGTGCATACATCGACTTCAGCGCTCTTAAGGATCTTCAGTGGAAGAATGCAGACATCGACGCAGCAAACAAGATGCTCGATGATGCAGGCATCAAGGATGAAGACGGCGACGGAATCCGTGAGTACAAGGGACAGAAGCTATCCTTCAAGGCTGAGTGCCCTCAGGGATGGACAGACTGGAATGCTTCAATGGAAATCGTTGCAGCAGCAGGAAAAGAGATCGGAATCGAGATCGAGACCTACTTCCCCGATGCAAACGCATACTATGATGACATGACAACCTGCAACTTCGATATCTGCATGTGGTCAGCACCCGGTGCAGGCCCCATGAGCCCTTATTCAAAGGCTATGTTCTACTTCTCAGAGGAATATGCTAAGCTCGCTTCCAACTGGAGCGGAAACTTCGGTCACTACATGAACGATGATGCAGAGAAGATCCTTGAGAAGATCCCTGTTGAGACAGATGAGAAGAAGCTTGGTGAGTACTACACAGAGCTTTCCAAGATCTGGCTTGAGGAGTGCCCTTCAGTAGCACTTATGTATCGTCCCGAGCTGTTCTATGCGGTTAACGAGTCTGTATGGACCAACTATCCCGCAGCCGATGATGGAAGGAACATCCCTCCTCTTGACTGTACAGATGGATATGGAATCGCAGCTCTCTATGAGCTTGAGCTTGCTGAATAATTACCGAAACGGGCCTTATTCAAATAGTCAAGGCACACCGCAGATTATGACTTGAACAGTAGAAGTACCAGGGGCTGCCGGCAAATTGTCGGCAGCCCTGTTTTTCTGAAAAAGGGGGTGACATATAAGTGAAAGGATATAAGAAATACTATGGGCAGAAATTATTCTGGTATCTGCTCACTCTTATCTTTGCAGTTATCTTGAACTTCGTCCTTCCCCGGCTTATGCCCGGTGACCCGGTTTCGGCCCTGGCGGCCAAGGCAGTCGGAGGAATGACAGACTCAACGGCAATTCAGCGTGTTATAAACGATTATGTGGAAAAATTCGGTATAGATAAGCCCATGTACCAGCAGTTCTTCATGTGGCTGGGCAATGTGCTTAAGGGGGATTTCGGTGTTTCATTCAGCCAGTATCCCCGCCCCGTTTCAGATATAATCAATTCGGCGGTATGGTGGACCATAGCCCTGCAGCTTCCGGCCATCATCGTCGGATGGCTCTTAGGCAACATTCTCGGTGCCATTGCCGCATATATCCGCGGCGTGTTTGACAAGGCCATCCTGCCGATATTCCTTTTCGTCAGCAACATACCCGCATTCGGTATGGCGACGATCCTTCTTTTCATCTTTGCGATCAAACTCAAGGTAGCACCCGCAAGCGGAGGCTACGGCTATGACCTGATCCCCAACTTCAGCTGGCCCTTCGTCAAGTCTGTGATAGGGCACTACCAGCTTCCCTTCTGGTCCATAGTCCTCATAACCATAGGCGGACAGGCCATCGGTATGCGTTCAATGTCCATCTACGAGCTGAACGCGGACTATGTTAAATATTCCCGTTTCCTGGGAATAAAGGACGGGACGATCGTTGGATACGTGTTCAGGAATGCCATGCTTCCCCAGATCACGGGTCTTGCACTGTCACTTGGAACCATGATAGGAGGCGCCCTTGTAGCAGAGATAGTTTTCAGCTATCCCGGACTTGGGACCACGCTGTTAACAGCCATAACCGGACAGGACTATCCGCTGCTTTCAGCCAGCACCCTCATCATCACAATAATGGTACTGATAGCCAACCTGGCGGTGGAGCTGCTCTACGGAGTCATCGATCCCCGTGTCAAGGCCAATCAGCAGGATTAAGGAGGGAGAGCCATGAAAAATACTTTAAGACAGGTTTTCCATTCCGGAAAATTCATATTCGGTTTTGTGATATTTGTGCTGATCCTTCTGATCTGCATCTTCTATCCTTTGTTCATCACCTATGATCCCCTGGAGATGGTGGGAGCCGGTAACTTCTATAAGCCCGGAACCTATTTCTCCCAGCAGGAGGCGGTGATAAATTCCGGTTACACCATGAACATCGATGCCACCGAGGGTAAGCTTGCCATGGCGGTTGATGATGCTACCGTAGAGAAGATCAGGGAATATCTGGTCAAATATGCGGGAATGAATGAGGCTGAGATCAAGGCGGACGACACAGAGGAGCTGGTTGCCCTCTGGCAGGAAAAATATGATCCCGATCTTAAGACCAAGGGTCTTACCACCGCAAAGAGAAAGGCCTACAGGAGGCTTGACAAGGAGATAAAGGATGCCCAGAAAAACTCTGACATCATAATCGCCGAGGAAGACTCCGAAACGGGAGAGCTTAAGGAAGAAAAGAAAATCAAGGGCACGAGCTTTGTTAACACAAGGGACATCGTAAACAAGAGAACCTTTGTCCTGGGTACCGATAACTTCGGTCGTGACGTTTTAACCGAGCTTGTTGCCGCAACAAAGGTTTCCTTAAGGATCGGTCTCATAGCCGGACTCATTGCAACCGCAATAGGCCTGGTGCTGGGACTCATAGCGGGCTATGTGGGAGGCCTTGCCGACAACATCATAATGTTCGTCACAAACCTCTTCACCGTCATCCCTTCCTTCGTTATCCTGATCCTCATTTCCTACAGTGTGGGAACAAACGCAAGAGGAGTAATGATGGTTGCCTTCATCATAGGACTCACCTCCTGGCCATGGACCACAAGATCCGTCCGCTCGCAGGTGATCTCCTTAAGGAACCGCGACCATGTCAATCTGTCAAAGCTTTCGGGACACAGCATGGTAAGGATAGTCTTTACGGACATCCTGCCCTACATAGCATCCTATGTTGTCATGGCCATGATCCTTCAGATATCCTCCGGTATCCTTTCGGAGGCACAGCTTTCCATGATAGGCTTAGGCCCTGCAACCACCAAGACTGCAACTCTGGGACTCATGATGAACTGGGCAATGCAGTATGCCGCTCACTTAAACGGCTCCTGGTGGGCATATTTCCCCGTTGTTATAGTGATAGCCCTGATCTCGTTTTCACTCAATCTCATGAATACGGGTCTCGATCAGGTGTTCAATCCGCAGCTTAGAGATTAAGAGGGAGGTATGTTATGGGAAAAGTAATGCTTGAAGTAAATCATTTAAAGACCAAATATGTTACCAGATTCCGTGAGGATGTCTACGCTGTGGATGATGTTTCCTTAAAGATCGAAGAGGGCAAGTCATTAGGGATCGCCGGAGAATCCGGCTGCGGAAAATCCACACTGGCACTCAGCCTTATCGGATATTATTTTGCCCCCCTTCACTATATCAGCGGGGACATAATCGTGGACGGGGTAAAGATCTCCGCCATGAAGCCTGATGAGGTAAGGAGGAAGATCCTGGGAAATGAGGTTGCCTACATTCCCCAGGCTGCCATGAATGCCTTAAACCCCACCATGAAGATAATCCGCTTCATAGAGGACGTTATGAAGGCTCACAACATCAAGATGACCAAAAAGGAAGTCTATGACATGGCCCGTGAGCGTTTTGCAGACCTGGGACTTCCCGAAGAGGTGCTGAACAAGCATGCGGTGGAGCTTTCCGGCGGAATGAAGCAGAGGACGGTCATTGCCATATCCACCATCCTTTCCCCCAAGGTACTGATCGCCGACGAACCTTCATCGGCTCTGGATGTTACCTCACAGAAGATGGTCATAAGGATGATGAGGGAGCTTATGGAGAAGGGCTACATCAAGTCCATGATCTTCATAACCCACGAGCTTCCGCTCCTCTATAATGTTACCGACGACATCATGGTAATGTATGCGGGACAGATCGTGGAGAGGGGCACGGCAAAGGAAATGGTATTCGATCCCATCCATCCCTATTCCAAGGGACTCATGGGCTCCATCATCGTTCCCGAGTCCGGTGTCAGGGATCACAAGCTGACAGCCATACCCGGCACGCCGCCCAATCTCAAGAACCCGCCCAAGGGCTGCCGTTTTGCGGACAGGTGCAGATATGCAACCCCCACCTGCATGGCTATGGCACCCGATATGAAGGAATTTGACGAGGGCAGGACATACAGATGTCTCATGTCCGTAAGAAAGATAAGGGAGGTGTATGATAATGGCGCAGACGCAGCAATCGAAACAGAATTCGACTGAAGTTAAGCCCTGTCTTTCGGGACGCGGTGTCACCAAGGTTTTCGGCGTCGGCAGCAAGGCCATGACAGCCGTGGATCATGTGGATTTCGATTTCAACGAAGGTGAGTTCGTATCCATAGTCGGTGAATCCGGAAGCGGCAAGACCACACTTTCAAAGATGCTTTTAGGCCTGATCAGTGTGACCGAGGGACAGATAGAATTTCAGGGCAAGCCCCGTGACATAAGCTCCGGAGCAAAGAGGAAGGAATACTGGAAGAACATCCAGCCCATATTCCAGGATCCCTTTGCTTCCTACAACATGTTCTACAAGATCGATGCGGTCCTTGATGACTGCCTGAACATGAGGGGCTTTAAGAACGCTTCCCAGGAGGAGAAGGTAAGGCTTAAGACCGAGGCCTGCAGCTTTGTCAATCTGAAATATGCGGAGCTTACCAACAAATATCCCTTCGAGCTTTCGGGAGGACAGATGCAGAGGCTTATGATCGCAAGGATCTTCCTCTTAAAGCCGAAGATCCTCATGGCGGATGAGCCCACCTCCATGATCGATGCCTGCTCAAGGGCTACGATCCTGGACATGCTCCTTAAGCTCCGTGACGAGGTCAACATGACGGTTATCTTTATAACCCACGACATCGGACTTGCCTACTACATCTCGGATAAGGTCTACATCATGGAACACGGAAAGTTTGTGGAATCCGGACCTGCTGAGACTGTCATCATAAATCCCCAGGCGGACTACACCAAACGTCTCATAAACGACGTTCCCAAGATCTATGAGAAGTGGGATCTGGATACGGTGGCAAGGAAATAAAAAAGGCTTATGGGAATCGGCTAAAAAGCTATGTAACAACAGGGCAGACGGTCTTCGCCTGCCCTGTATCAGAATATGGAACCCGGCTTTTGAAATGCTGCCGGGGGACAGGATTTCCCGGGACACTGCCGGGGGATCTTGAATTACATTTGGAGAAAGAAATGAACAAAATAGAACTGAACGAAGGCTGGATCCTTCACCGCCTAAACGGAGAAAAGGACCTTCCGGCTGTGGTGCCGGGGAGTGTCTACACCGACCTCTTAAGGGAAGGTCAAATGGAGGATCCTTTTTTTAAGGACAATGAGGATGCGGCCCTAAAGCTCATGGATGAAGACTATGAGTATGTACTTAATTTTGACTGCCCGGAGGAAACGAGGCTCAAAAGCGTTGTCCTTCTGGTTTTTGAAGGACTTGACACCCTGGCGGACATAAGCCTGAACGGCAAAAAGATCGGAAAAGCCGACAATATGCACAGAACCTGGGAATTTGACATTAAGGACACCATAAAAACGGAAAACGAGCTGAGGGTACATTTTCACTCTCCCACGAAATTCATAGAAAAAGCCTTTGAGAAAGCCCCCACAAGGGGATCAGAGGATGCCATGCCCGGCTTTGTGCACTTAAGAAAAGCCCACTGTATGTTCGGCTGGGACTGGGGAGCACATCTTCCGGATGCCGGCATATTCAGGCCTGTGTATATCAAGGCTTTTGATGCGGTAAGACTGGAAACGGTAGCCATAAGCCAGACCCACAAGAAGGGGACGGTAACATTAAAGCTTGATCCCACCATCAAATACTACGTTAAGCGTTCTTCGGCGGCATCGGAGCTTTTCGTTGAGACCATCATAACGGATCCCGACGGAAACAGGATGAACTTCCTCAACCGGGCAAAGGAAATGCCCCTTAAGGTTAAGATCGAAGAACCCAGGCTCTGGTGGCCAAACGGCTATGGGGATCAGCCTCTTTATTCCATTGAGGTGAGATTAAAGGATGCATCCCAGAAGCTCTGCCTCGATGAATGGAAGGCCAGGGTGGGCTTAAGAACCCTCACCATGAGTACGAAAAAGGATGAGTGGGGAAATGAATTTGCTGCAGAGGTCAATGGGGTTAAGATCTTCTCCATGGGCGCAGACTACATTCCCGAGGATCACCTTCTGGGAAGGGTGAACAGGCAGACTACGGAAAAACTGCTGAAGAAGGCGGTTTTTGCAAATTTCAACTGCATCAGGGTCTGGGGCGGGGGCTACTATCCCGATGACTGGTTCTATGATCTCTGCGACGAGCTGGGTCTGCTTGTATGGCAGGATTTCATGTTTGCCTGTGCCATGTATGACCTTACCCCTGAATTTGAGGAAAGCATAAAGGCAGAGTTTCACGACAACATCATAAGGCTCCGTCACCACGCATCACTGGCTTTGATGTGCGGCAATAATGAGATGGAGATGTTTACCAAATACAGAAACTGGGTCACAAAGGAATCCGAGGTAAAGGACTATCTGGTGATGTATGAATATATCATCCCCAAAATGATGAAGGAGCTTGCACCCCAGGTCTTCTACTGGCCCGCAAGTCCCTCTTCGGGGGGAAGCTTTGACGATCCCACGGATGAGAACAGGGGAGATGTCCACTATTGGGAGGTATGGCACGGAAACAAGCCCTTCACCGACTACAGGAAGTACTATTTCCGCTATCTGTCGGAATTCGGCTTCCAGTCCTTCCCCTCGGAAAGGACAGTGGAAACCTTCACCGATGACGAGGCAGACAAGAACATCTTCTCCTATGTATTTGAACGCCATCAGAGGAACGGGGCAGCCAACGGAAAGATAATGAACTATATGCAGCAGACCTTCCTTTACCCTTCAGCCTTCACGGATGTGATCTATGCATCCCAGCTTCTGCAGGCAGAAGCCATGCGCTACGGCGTGGAGCATTTCAGAAGGAACAGGGGGCGCTGCATGGGTGCCGTGATCTGGCAGCTTAATGACTGCTGGCCCGTGGCTTCCTGGTCAAGCATTGACTATTGCGGAAGGCTTAAGGCACTTCACTACTATGAAAAAAGATTCTTTGCCCCCCTGATGGTCTCCTGTGAGGAGGAAAGCGAGCTTTCCGTGGAGACCCCCTTAAACCAGCTTCCGAGACGGGTGCCTCAGAGCGTAAGGTTCTGCGTTGCAAACGAGAGCATGAAGGACGAAAGGGTTATGCTCTTCTGGGAGGTCAGGGATCCTGCCGGAAAGGTTCTGCGCGCGGAGAATGAGGTGATGGAAAGTCCGGCCTTAAGCAGCACCTGGACAGAAAGGTATGAGCTGAACGACCTTGACCGTTTCAGTGAATATGTAAGCTACAGGATAGAAAAGGACAAAAACGTGATCTCATCGGGAACCGTGCTCTTTACATATCCCAAATATTTTAAGTTCGCCAGGCCGGAATTAAAATGCAGGGTAGATGGCAATAAACTTACGGTGAGCTCCGATGTGTTTGCGGGAAAGGTGGAGATCTTAAATAAAAACGAAGACCTGGTGCTTTCGGATAACTACTTTGACCTGAATGCAGAGGAAAGGACGGTGGAGATCCTTGAGGGTTCACCTGAAAATCTGAGACTGAGAAGTGTATATGACATCCGGTAAGATAAGCCGGGGATTATGATAATGATTTTTACAGGAGGATATATATGGATATAAAAAAACTGGTCAGCCAGATGACCCTTGAAGAAAAAGCCGGAATGTGTTCCGGAAAAGATTTCTGGCACTTAAAGGGAGTTGAAAGACTGGGGATCCCCGAGGTCATGGTAAGCGACGGACCTCACGGACTGAGAAAGCAGGATGCAGAGGGCGACCATCTTGGTGTCAACGACAGCATAAAGGCAGTGTGCTTCCCGGCAGGCTGCGCAACCGCCGCCTCCTTTGACAGGGATCTGATCAACAGCCTGGGTCAGACCATAGGAGACGAGTGCCAGGCAGAGGATCTTTCTGTGGTCCTGGGACCTGCGGTTAACATAAAACGATCACCCCTCTGCGGCAGGAACTTCGAATATCTGTCGGAGGATCCCTACCTTGCTGGAGAAATGGCAGCAAGCTACATAAACGGAGTCCAGTCAAAAAATGTGGGAGTGTCAATAAAGCATTTTGCCTTAAATGACCAGGAACACGAAGGATGAGCGGGTCTTCCGAATGTGACGAAAGGACCATGAGGGAGATATATTTCCCTGCCTTCGAAGCAGCTGTTAAAAAGGCGGATGCCTGGACCTTCATGTGCTCCTATAACAGGATAAACGGAACATTTGCTTCGGAAAACGAATGGCTCCTTGAAAAGGTCTTAAGAGACGAATGGGGCTTTAAGGGCTATGTGATGAGCGACTGGGGAGCTGTGAACGACAGGGTTAAGGGCGTTGCAGCAGGCCTTGACCTTGAGATGCCCGCATCCGGCGGATATAATGACAGCCTTATTGTGGAAGCAGTTAAGAACGGAACCCTTGATGAAAAGAAGCTGGATCAGACCGTGGAGCGGATCTTAAACATAGTCTTCAAATATGTGGAAAATAAAAAGGGGGGAACCTTTGACAGGGCAAAGGATCACGACATTGCAGCAAAAGCAGCCTCGGAGTGCATGGTCTTATTAAAGAATGAGGACAGGATCCTTCCCCTTTCAAAGGATGAAAAGATCGCCTTCATCGGAGGCTTTGCAAAGACTCCCCGTTTCCAGGGAGGCGGAAGCTCGCACATAAATTCCTTTAAGATAAGCGACGCCTTAAGCTGCTCGGCAGAATATGCCGGCGTAACCTATGCGGAGGGCTTCCCGGCAGATAAGGATGAGTCGGACATAAAGCTTTTTGAAGAGGCTGTCAATGCCGCAAAGGCCGCAGATAAGGTTGTTATCTTTGCGGGTCTTCCCGATTCCTTTGAATCCGAGGGCTATGACAGGAGCCACATGTCTTTGCCTGAATGTCAGAACAAGCTCATAGAAAAGATCGCAGAGGTAAATAAGAACATAGCGGTTGTCCTCCATAACGGATCCCCCGTTGAGATGCCCTGGATAGACAGGGTTAAGGGAGTTCTTGAGGCCTATCTTTCCGGTGAGGCTGTGGGAATGGCAACAGCGGACATCCTCTTCGGAAAAGTAAGCCCTTCGGGACACCTTCCCGAGAGCTTCCCCAAAAAGCTTTCCGACAACCCTTCATACCTCAATTTCCCCGGCAGGGGCGGAAAGGTCTTCTACAGGGAAGGCATTTTTGTCGGCTACAGATATTACGAGATGAAGGATATGGAGGTTCTCTTTCCCTTCGGACACGGCCTTTCCTACACTACCTTTAAGATAGATAACCTTAAGATAGAAAGAGTGGGAAAGAAGGATACGGATAAGATCACGGTTTATGCGGATGTTACAAACACCGGTGACGTGGCCGGAAAGGAAGTGGTCCAGCTCTATGTTTCAGACAAAACGGAAACGGAGATAAGACCGGTAAAGGAGCTTAAGGGCTTTGCAAAGGTTTATCTTAATCCCGGAGAGAAAAAGACGGTTCAGATGGAGCTTGACTACAGATCCTTTGCCTACTACAGCACAGAGCTTTCGGACTGGTTTGCCCCCGGCGGAAAATATGAGATCCTGGTGGGAGATTCTTCGGCAAACATAGCGGTATCCGAAACCATCGAGCTTGAAGCCACAAAGAAGCTTCCCTTCAAGGTGACCTCAACCACCATCTTTGCCGACCTTATGAAGCATCCCGAGCTTGATGAAATCGTCCAGAAAAAACTCATGCCCTACCTTGCCATCTTCGGAGGCGGAGAAGAGGGCGGATCCGCCAGTGAAGCCATAACAGACGACATGGTTCAGGCAATGATAAGGTACATGCCCTTAAGATCCTTAAGGAGCTTCGGAAACCTTTCAAACGAAGACCTGCAAAAGCTCTGCGACGAACTGAACGCCGCCCTGAAATAACAGGAACTAGTGTAGCACTTTTTAATTAGCTATACTTTTCGCGAAGTATACATTTTCGCTCTGCAAGGCGTTTTTCTGAGTGCGATGGGGTTCCATCGCCGAAGAAAAACAACGAAGCAGACGGAAATGTAGACGAGCGAAAATGTGTAGTTAATTAGAAAGTGCTACACTAGCCTTCAAAAAAAGCCTTACTGCTTACATGGTCTTGCAGACAACGCAAGCAGCAGCAAAACAGCGTCCCGCCCGGGACGCTGTTTTTTGACCGTCTTAACAATATATCGTATAATAGGAGAGATCAGGAACAGTTTACGCAAAATTCACAGACCGGCAAAGGAGACGGATACTGTTAACGACCATTCATTGGCCGCTTACAGGACCGGCATCCTGCCGGTGTAAGAGATAATAAACCGGGTTTAACAACAGGAGAAGACAAATGCAAAAAAGAAAACCTAAGGCATCAGGGGTGCCGGCATTAACAGCGGTTCTGGTGGTGATTTTTTCGGTGACGGTCTTTGGCGCGGAAAACACAACGGTAACCTCGGAATTTCCCTATCCATCCACCTTCAGCAATCACGTTCAGGTTTCAAAGCAGGGAGATTCGGCCCTGGAAGCAAGAAACGCGACATTGAAGGGCAAGGGAACCCCCTGGAAGGTGGGAAAATATACAAAGGATCAATTGAACACCATGAACGCTGCCCGGGTGCTGGAGATCCTCACAAGTGACAGCAAGGTCTATGACAACAAAAAGAACGTCCTCGGAACGGCAAAGGAGATCTTCAACGGAACTTGGGATGACCTTGATCCCTCAAAGGCTCTGGGGATCGAAAAGGGAGGACCTGCAGGCAACAGGAAAAAGATCGACAACACCGACAGGAGCAGCTTCGATCCCAATGCCACAAATAAGAAGCAGGAAAAACTCTATGTTCCATCAAACGCCGTCTATGTCGATCTAAGGAACATCAAGTCCGGAGGACAGAAATATACAAACATAAAGGAACTTATGCTGCCCATGTGGAACGAGGCGGCACAGTTTTCCGCCTTCTACGACAAGGACTACAAGAAGGTGGAATTCACCAGGGTAAACGGGAAAACCTATTAAAAAGGAGCGGTCATGAAATATTCGGAAGATGAAAATGTTCAGTATCATATAGGAGTAAAAAAGGGGGATGTGGGGAAGTATGTGATACTCCCGGGAGACCCCAAAAGATCCGTAAAGATCGCAGAGCACTTCGATGAAAGTGCCCTGGTGGGAGATCACAGGGAGTATGTGACCTACACCGGAAAGCTTGACGGAGAAAGGGTAAGTGTCACCAGCACCGGGATCGGAGGGCCGTCGGCCTCCATAGCCATGCAGGAACTCTATAACTGCGGGGCAAGGGTCTTCATAAGGGTAGGAACCTGCGGAGGGATCCAGGAAGAGGTAAAAAGCGGAGACATCGTGATCGCAACGGGAGCCGTCAGGATGGAGGGGACCAGCCGGGAATATGCCCCCATAGAATATCCTGCAGTGGCGGATTTCGGGATAACGAATGCCCTGATCGAAGCGGCGGAAAAGAAGAAATTCAGCTATCACACAGGGGTTGTCCAGTGCAAGGATTCCTTCTACGGGCAGCATGACCCGGGATCAATGCCCGTGGGCTATGAGTTAAAGAACAAGTGGGAAGCCTGGAAGAGAATGGGGGCGCTGGCATCTGAAATGGAATCTGCGGCACTGTTCATAGTGGGCGGATTCTTAAGAGTCAGGGTCGGAAGCGTGATGCTGGTGATGGCAAATCAGGAAAGGGAGGCTGCCGGTCTTTCAAATCCCGTGGTAAGGGATACGGAGGCAGCCATACAGACGGCAGTAGAAGCCATAAGGATCCTGATCGGGAACGAAAAGGCTTAAGAAAGAGAAGGGTTACGGGAAAAGAAAGGAAATAATCAGGGTTCGATAAATGGCAGCAGAAAAGGAAAACAATATCATATTCGATTTCATCTGGGGAAACACCTACGGGCTTTTTTCCGAGGGCTATCACCTCATGATAAAGGGGGGAGGGGATCTTTTCCTGACCTGGAGTGTTGACATGAAATACGGAGAGGTTCCTCTTGACAATGCAAAGCTTGAAGAATTCATGAAGGACTTAAAGGCATTAAAGCTGGATTCCTGGAACGGAAGGACCTATTCGGACAGCGGCTTTGAAAATGCCGACACCTGGAGGATAGAGACCAATCACATAGCCCTGATCCTTGAAAGCAAGGGGGCAAACGACTATCCCCCCGAATGGAAGCAGTTTCTGGAATATCTTCATGTAAAGTGGTCGGTGCCGGTTTCAAGCCGTGAGCTTCCGCCGGAGGAAAGAAAAGAGATCCTCAGGCAGAGGCAGGAACAGGAGATGAAGGCAGCGGCAAAGCAGGAGAGAAGCGAAAAGAAGGAAGGAAAGAAAAAACCTGCGGGAAGCACACAAAATGAGGGCAACAGAAGCAGCAGGGAAAACAGGGAAAACAATAAGGACAGGCGCGAGGGCAGGACTGGCAGCAGGGAAAAGCAGGGCGGAGGCGGAAACAGGAAAAAAGATTTGCAGACAAGACCGCCAAAGGAAAACAGCCATTTAAGAGACAGCGACCATCAAAAGGAAAATGATCATCCAAAGGAGGGCAGCCGTCAAAAGGAAAACGATCACTCAAAGGAGGGCAGCCGTCAGAACAGCAATCATCAAAAAGACAGGGAACGGCAGAGAACACGCAGCAGGCAGGTCTTCGATGCCGAAAACGAAGACCGGCCAATGAAGGAAAGCATGAAAAAGGGCGGGGAAAAGCAGAAAAAATTCAGATATAACAAAAAGAAGAACACAGGAGAAAAAAAGCCCCGGGAATGATTTTGATCACTTGTAGTAGGAAAGAAACTGTCTGGTCCTTTCCATTTTAGGATTGTCGATGATCTCGGAAGGCTTGCCCTGTTCGACGATGTAGCCTTCATCCATGAAGATGGCAAAGTCAGAGACATCCCTTGCAAAGGACATCTCATGGGTAACGATGATCATGGTGGTCTTTTTCTCAGCCAGCTCGCGGATAACCTTTAGAACCTCTCCGGTAAGCTCCGGATCCAGGGCTGAGGTGGGTTCGTCGAAACAGAGGATATCGGGGTTTAAGGCCAGAGCCCTGGCGATGGCAACACGCTGCTGCTGGCCGCCGGAAAGCTGGTGGGGATAGTTGTCGATCCGGGAAGAAAGCCCCATCTGATCCAAAAGCTCCTTAGCCCTCTGCCTGATCTGATCCTCACTTTGGGACGGATCGTTTTTTGCGGCAAGAAGGGGAGCCAGACAGACATTCTGCAGGGCGGTATATTGCGGAAAGAGGTTGAAGGACTGAAAGACCAGTCCGAAATGCAGCCTCTTTTTTCTTATGTCCTCCTCGGAAAGGGAAGCTTTGTCAGAGGAATCATAAAGAACCTCGTCTGCGACCCTGATCACGCCCTGATCCGGGGTTTCAAGAAAGTTAAGACACCGGAGCAGGGTAGTCTTTCCGCTTCCCGAAGACCCTATGATGGAGATCACCTGTCCCTTTTCCTGGGTAAAGCTTATGCTCTTTAAGACCTCCGTGTTTCCGAAATTCTTTTTAAGATCCCTAACCTCTAAGATCGGCATATATCCTTAATGATCCTTTCAAAAATAACCTGTTAATAACTGTTCAGAAACCTGATCCCCTTGTCACTTTATCTTGAAATAGTCCAGCTTCTTTTCGATAAAGCCGAAGAGCAGGGTCAGCAGTCCGGAAAACAGGAGATAAAAGACACCCGTATAAAAGAGGGGCCAGATGATGCCCGCGCTTTTGATGAAGGTCTGCCCCTCCCAGATGAGCTCGTAAACCGCTATGACTCTCGCCAAAGATGTATCCTTGACCAGTGTGATGACCTCGTTTGAGATCGGAGGGATGATCCTCTTGACCACCTGCAGCAGAATGACCTTAAAAAAGATCTGGTGCTTAGACATTCCCAGCACCTGCCCGGCTTCGTACTGTCCCACGGGAATGGACTGGATCCCGCCCCTGAAGATCTCGGAAAAATAGCAGGCATAGTTAATGACAAAAGCCACAAGGGCAGCGATAAAGCGCCCCGTATCCTTTGAACCCCAGACGTTCACATGAAAGATGATCCCGGGTCCGTAGTAGATCACGAGAAGCTGGAGCATAAGGGGGGTTCCCCGGATGATCCAGATAAAAAAGCGGACGGGATATCTTAAAAGCTTCAGGTTCTTCATGGATCCGAAGCTGATAAGAAGTCCGAGGGGAAGAGCAAAAACAAGGGTCAGTATAAAAAGCTTTAAGGTGCTTAGAAAGCCCGAAAAAAGGGCGCCGGTAACATTCAGAAACATAAGGATTCCTGTACTCCGTAGGTTTTTGCCGTTTCTTCAAGGGAGCCGTCGTCCTTGCATTTTTTGAATTCCTCATCAATAAAGGCGGCAAGATCGGATCCCTTCCTGCATCCCACCACATATTCCTCGGAGGTGAGCTCCAGGGTGTGGGTAAGGTCGGCATAGCTTGTCCCTTCACCGATCATGGCACCGGCCATCAGAAGGTCGATGATGCAGGCATCGCTGGTTCCGGATTCAACCTCCATAAGGGCATCGGCCTGGGTAAGAAGGGAAGTGTAGGATAATTCGTTCTCCTTTGCGGCCTCTTCACCGGCAGAGCCTGATTCCACTGCAAAGGAAAGATTCTTCACATCATCATATTCATCATAGCTTTCGCCGTCCTTATTTTTAACCACAACGACCTGGGCATTGTTGCAATAGGCTTTTGAAACCTCCATGGAGGAAGCAACCTCATCCGTAAGGGTCATGCCGTTCCAGACGCAGTCGATGCTCTTGTTGTTAAGCTCAAGGATCTTGTTATCCCAGTCGATCTCAACAAACTGAACATCAACCCCCAGATCTTCGGCAACCTTTTTAGCCATATCCGCATCGAAGCCGATCCAGTTTCCGGAATCGTCCTTATAGTCCATGGGAGCAAAATCAGTGATACCCACGATAAGGGAGCCCTTCTTTTTGATGTATTCCAGATCGCTTTGGGGACCCGTTGCACCGGAGCATGCGGTAAGTGACAGCACCATAAGGGTGCTTAAGAGAACAGAGAGCAGTCTTTTTTTCATAATAACCTCCTGAAAATAACTCTTTACAAAACCACAGGCGGCCGTTTTGCAGGCCGCCTGCCAAAGTAACAACAATGTTAAGCTTTAAGCACTGAAGAGATCCTTATACCACTTCAGGGATCCGATGTATGCATCATAAACCTTATCCATATCAATGTTCTGAAGAACCATGAGTCTGGAAACCTCCTGCCAGGAAGCATTTTCATATTCCTGAATGAAACTCAGAACGGGAGCAAGCTCACCCTTGCCGGAGATCAGGGCATCCTGGATAGGCTTTGAAACCTTGACCATTTCGAGAGCCTCTGTCATAGGCTTGTCAAGGATGAGATCCAGAACCGAGAACAGCCCCATGAGGAAAAGCTCGGAGGTCAGGCCTGCCTTGTCAAATAAGGGGGCAAGCTCCTCGGCAAACTTGGCTCTGATCAGCGACATCCTTGTGATCTCGCTGGGTCTGTCGGCACAGAGCTCCTTGGTAACGGCTGTGTTGATCCACTTTTTAAGCTCCCTCTGTCCCAGCATGGCAGCCGCATGATTAACGGAATTGATGCCGGAATTAACGGTCATCCTGTTCACCATCTTTAAGAGTGAGATGACAAGAGCGGTATCTCTCTGGATAACATCGGATGCCTTTGTCAGATCGTAGTCGGGTTCGTTGACCACGTTCAAAAGCTCGATGTAGTTAACCTTTAAGGGAGCCACTTCCTTGTCGGACTGCTTGATGGGCATACGGAAGAAGACACCTTCATAGAGGTTGTAGCCGCCTTCCTTCGTGAGCTTGTCATAATCCTCCTGGGAGTCCACGTTGACTGCGCAGAGCTTGATGTTGGGATAGACCTTTCCGAAATATTCCCTGGCGATGGCGATCTTGATCTTCCTGTGATCGAGGAGGATGTAGTCCATGAGGGAGATGATGGGCTTATAGGTTTCAAACTGGTCGATCTGAAGTTTTCTGATGGCCAGCTTGTACTTTTTGCTCTTAAGTTCCTTAACACGGTTAATATAGTTCTCCTCGGGAACAATGCTGGAATCGAGCAGCAGCACCAGTTTATCGTGAGGAGCCTTGCACTGGGTCTCTATATCCGCAAATATCGAGATGTTGTTCATTTCGATAAAAACTTCTTTGTCGTCTGAGAGATTATCAATGCCTATGTTGTCAACGATGTCAAGACCCACAACATTTCCGGCACCGTCAAACCTGCTTCCGCCCGCAAAACTCGGCTGCAGGAGCAGATTCTTTCGCTGTGCAAAAATAGAGTAGGCGCAAACCGCCATCTTGTCGTCGAACAGGGGTATCAATGTAGCTAACATAGGTGGTCCTCCTTTGGTTTTAAGGTCTTGTGACCTTTGACACTTATTCAGACATATTATAATATATAAACTGTTAAAAGAAAAGCATTAAAAAAAGGAGAGCTTATGGCGATTCTGTCCTTCGGCATCCCTCTGGCGTTTCTCTTTGTTCCCGCACGGGAAAGGTTCCTTAAGGATCTGTCCGGCTTAAGCGGGGCGGATGTTCTGATCTTCGACCTCGAGGACTCACTTAAGGAGGGGGAAAAGGATGAGGGACTTAAGCTCCTTTTAAGCCTTGACGGCTCAAAAAGACCTGAAAATCAGAAATGGTATGCAAGGCTTAATTCAGACAGGCTTGAAAAGGAACTGTCAGATCTTAAGGGATCCTGCCTTCAGGGATATATGCTCCCAAAATTTGAGGGAACGGATGTGCTCGACAGGTTTGAGGACCTCATTGGAGAAAGGGAGATAGCCGCCCTGGTCGAGACCCCGGCAGGGATCGCTGCTTTGGAAACCTTCTCGGGGGATAAGAGGATCAGGGCTCTGGCTTTCGGGGCCGAGGACTTCTGTGCCTGCCTTAATGTGGAAAACAATCCCCTGGCAACAGCCTATGCCCGTTCAAAGCTGGTTCTGTATTCAGCCTTAAATAAAAAGATCTCCCTGGATATGATAAGCCGGGAATTTAAGGACAGGGAGGCTTTTAAGGAGGATCTCATCTTCAGCATGAAGACCGGGTTTAAGGGAAAGCTTCTCATCCATCCCATGCAGCTTGAGGTCATTGAAGAGATCATTGCGGATGTGCCAGGGGAAGAGATAGATGCCATAATAGAAGCATATGAAAAGGATCCTTCCGGTGCCGTGAAGATAGACGGCAGGCTTTATGAAAGGATGCACATAGAAAGACTCAGACAACTGGTAAAAAAGGAGAGTATATAAAATGTTCGGCTTTGGAGAGATGATAGAAAAACTTAAGAAGAATCCCAAGAGGATAGTGCTGACGGACGGATCCGACCCCAGGATCCTTGAGGCCGCCTCAAGACTTCTTGCCAGCAATTTTATAAAACCGGTGCTTTTGGGAAATGCGGCCGAGGTTGAAAGGTCGGCGGAGGAAGCCGGCTATAACATCAGGGGTGCGGAGATAATAGAGCCCAAAACCTATGAAAAATTTGACGAGATGGCAGACCTCTACTATGAAATGAGAAAAGAAAAGGGCATGACCGCAGAAAGGGCAAGGGAGCTCATGCTTGAAGAGCACTATTTCGGGACCATGCTGGTTAAGATGAAGGAGGTTGACTGTCTTCTTGTAAGCTCCACCTATTCAACGGCTGAGATAGTCCGTCCCGCCCTGCAGATAATAAAGACCAGACATCCGGGCAAGATAGCCTCATCCTGCATGATCCTGGTCAGACCCTCCGCAACGGGAGAAAACGAGGTTCTGGCCATGGCTGACTGTGCCCTTAACATCAGGCCCACAGAGGACGAGCTGGTGACCATATGCGCCGACACCGTGGAATGTGCAAAAGCCTTCGGGATGGAACCCAAGGTGGCATTCCTAAGCTATTCCACCTTAGGGTCCGGCAAGGGAGAGGATGTTGACCGCATGAGAAATGCCGCGAACAAGGCAAAGGAAGAGCTAAAGGATGTGCCCATCGAGGGAGAACTCCAGTTTGATACGGCGGTTTCGCCCAGGGTTGCAAGGACGAAGTGTCCCGGATCAAAGGTTGCAGGCTATGCCAACACCTTCATTTTCCCCGATCTTTATGCCGGAAACATCGGCAGCAAGATAGCCCAGAGAATGGGGAATTTTGAGGCCTACGGCCCCATCCTTTTGGGACTTAACGCACAGATAAACTACCTGCCCAGAGGCTGCAATGCCCTGGAGGTTTATTCCATGTGCATAGTGACAGCTGCCCTTTCCATTTAAAAGCCCTAAAAGCCTTGAAAAACCCTCCTCCATGATTTAAAATAAAACGACGATATAACTATTGAGAGACAATCTGATCATCCGGTTTACCATGCTGCAGGAGATAAAGCAGGCAAATGCAGGGCATGAGAATAAGGAACTGGACTACAAGATAAAGACTTTGGGTGCCAGGCTGGCATCTCTTGGTGTTAATGTTGAGGACTTAACTTTATAATAATATAACGAAAGGAAGGAACAATAAATGTATACTTTAGTACTGGTAAGACACGGAGAAAGCGCATGGAACCTTGAAAACAGGTTCACAGGATGGACGGACGTGGATCTGTCCCCCAAGGGAATCGAGGAGGCAAAGGCAGCCGGACAGCTCATGAAGAAGGAAGGCTATGACTTCGATCTTTGCTACACCTCTTATTTAAGACGCGCCATTCACACACTTTCCCTTGCCCTCAACGAAATGGACAGGGAATGGCTTCCCGTCATCAAGAGCTGGAAGCTGAACGAGCGTCACTACGGAGCCCTTCAGGGACTCAACAAGTCAGAGACCGCAACGAAATACGGCGAGGATCAGGTGAAGATCTGGAGAAGGTCCTTTGACATCCAGCCTCCCGCACTTGAGGAGAGCGATGACAGGAATCCCGCAAAGCAGGAGCAGTACAGGAACGAGCCCAAGGATCAGATGCCCCTGACAGAGAGCCTTAAGGACACCATTGCAAGGGCGGTTCCCTACTACAAAGAGGAGATCCTTCCCAAACTCAAGGAAGGAAAGAGGGTTATAATCGCTGCTCACGGAAATTCCTTAAGAGCACTTGTAAAGTATTTTGACAATGCTTCCGATGAGGAGATCACAGGAGTCAACATCCCCACGGGAATCCCTCTTGTATATAAGTTTGACGACAACGATCAGGTGATCGAGAAGTTCTATCTCGGTGACCAGGAAGCCATTAAGGCCAAGATGGATGCTGTTGCAAAGCAGGGCTCCGCAAAGTAAGGACGGTCTTTAAGGTCAAAAAAAAAGCGGAATAATCCGTTGGATTTCTAATAATAAGCGAAAAAAAGCGGACCATAAAAGGGTCCGCTTTTTATCCTTAAATGGAGCAGACAGTGAAGATAATCTGGTTTGATGTCTGCGCCGTGGGCATTCTGGTGGAGATACTCTACACCTACATCATAAGGCGCAGCCTCAGGGTAAGGCAAAACTACATATTTCTTGCTCAGACGATAGTCATCCTGCTGACCACCCTGGGGAGTCTCGTAAGCTCCCTTGGTCAGAATGATGTCATACTGGGGAGGGTTTCGACCCTGACCACGCCCCTTGCCCTGAACACCTCCACCTTCATCTACATGCAGATGCACATACTGACCCCGCTCCTTTTTGTCCTCTACATCTATTCCCTTCTGGGACTTAAGCTGGATGGGATGGGGGAATATCTGGGGCTCTTTCTGCCGGTTGCAATTGCACTGATGCTTCTGGGCTTCACCCCCGCCACCGGAGCTGTCTTCTATTTCGACGAATTCAAGCTCTACAACCGGGGCGAATATATGTGGGTATTCTACCTGATAACGGTATTCTACATAGTCTACGGCATGTATCTGATCATAGCCTACAGAAAGAACGTGGGGTCGGATATGGTGCTGGGTCTTACGTCCTTTGCTTTCTTTTCCATAACCGGAGTACTGATCCAGTTTATGGACTCCTCCATGAAGGTGGAGGACTTTGCAAACTCCATGGTCATTGTAATGATCTACATTATGATCGAAAGACCTGCGGACTATATTGATTCCCAGACCGATTTTCAGAATTCCAAGGCCTTTTACCTGAGCATGGTCACAAAATACAAGAGAAAGAATGAGGTGGAGTTCATCCTGCTTTCCATAGACAACCTGGACTTTCTGGACAAGCAGATAGGCATAGCAAAAAGCGACATACTTTTATCCGAGGCCGGAAAGTATCTGGAGACCTATGAAAAAAGCGCAGTGATATACAGGCTGGGAAGGGGATGCTTTGCACTTGTGAAAAAGAACAACCCCCGGCAGGATTTAAATCTCATAATGGAGGAGATCAGGGAAAGGTTCAGGGAAGCCTTCACCGTGGATAATTACAATATCCAGCTCTATGACAGCTGCTGTGTGATCAGGTGTCCGGAAAACGCCGAGACCTTTGAAGATCTCAGGCACCTGATCATGCTTTCTTCAACCCCCAGGTTTCACCGCAGCAGACACAGATACGAAGTATCGGATGTGGATGTGGAAGGAGACCTGAGAAAAAGACAGATCGACAGGCTGCTCAGAAAGATGATCACTGACATGGAGGGACTCATAATCAAATACCAGCCCGTATATAACGTGAGGACGGGCAGATTTGACGGCGTGCAGTTAAAGACCCTGATCAATTCAAAGGAATACGGGATCATTTCAAGACGGGAATACCTCGATGTTTCCCAGAATAACGGCACGGCAGTACATATCGAAACACACATATTCTCTTCAATGTGTTCCCTGATAGCCAAAAACGAGGTCAGGATGGCAGGTGTCAGGGATTTTGCCATGGAGCTGCCGGTGGGGGCCCTGATGGTAAAGGGTGGGGCAGACATCATCATTTCCGTCACGGATTCTTATTCCATCCCTCATCACTACATAACCTTTGAACTGACGGAGGATGTGGTGATGAACTACCAGGGGACGGTAAAATATAATGTGGAAAAACTGAGGGAAAGGGGCTTTTCCTTTGCACTGATAAATTACGGGGGAGGCTACACCGATGCCGGAACTCTCTTAAAAATGCCCTTAAGCTCCGTAACCTTTGACAAAGCACTGACGCTTAAGGGAGCCGGCGATGAAAGAGCCGACACCATTTTAAGAAGCTCGGTGGATATGCTTAAGAATTTTAACATAAAGATCAAGGCGGAAGCCGTGGAAAACAGCACTCTTAAAGACTATGCCTTAAGCCTGGGCTGTGACCTGATGCAGGGCTATTTTCTGTCCATGATCTTTTCGGAAGAAGATCTTTTAACCTTCTTAAAGGAGCAGGCTGATGCAGTATAACATCTGGCCGGATGTCTGCGGTTTTTTATTGATCGCCATCCTCATAATCATATATCTTCTGAAACAGACTGTCACTATCTTTCAGAACAGCATCTTCTACATAGGGATAATGACTGTTCTTTTCGGCACCCTTCTTGACGTGGTGAGGGTGGCGCTGGACGGAGGGGATTCCCTGACTGTTTATGCCGTAAATACGGTGCTTCTCATGCTGGATCTGACCACAGCCTTTTTATATGCCCTCTATATGACTGCCTATGTCAGGTATCATGTCAGCACAAAATTCGTCACCCTGGCCCTGGTCCCACCCATGATCCTTGCCGCCGCCATGCAGGTTGTCAACTATTTCACCGGCTTCATATTCATCGTGGATGCCACAGGTCATTTTGTGTGGAGGGCAACCTCGGGCATCTTTTTCCTAATAGCGATATATTATGTTCTCCTTTGCGTGGTTCTCATCTTCAAGGTCAGGGATGCAATGAGCAGGGAAAAACTGTTCTTAATGATCCCCTTTACTGTGATCCTGATCATTTCCGGACTTATCGAGTTTTTCAGGCCCCACCTGCTCTTGAAGCATTTTTCGGAAGCAATGCTTGCGCTGGTGCTCTATTTTGGCATAAGGAATCCTGATGAGCTCTATGATGACTCCACCGGGATGCTGAACGATACCGCCATGATAGCACACATTGAAAAGAGGCTCTCCTTTGAAAGGAAGTTTTTTGCGGTCATAGTCTGCATCCAGGACATTAATCTGATAAATAAAACCGTGGGCAGGGAAACATGGGAGATGATAAAAGCCCAGGTAACGGACTTCTTTTTCAGGCACGACAGGACCACCATGAGCTTCAGGATAGCCCCGGGACTCTACTGCATGGTGCCTGACAGGGATGACAGAGGCTTTGCCTGTGACATACAAAACGACGTGGTGGAAAGATTCTCCAAAAGCTTCGGAAGAAAGGAGCTTGAAACCGAGCTCACCACGAGTACCATAATGCTGGAACTGCCCAAGGACGCCAGGGATATGTCCTCCCTTATGGATGTCATAAGGCTCTTTTCGGAGGTGGCGGTTTCCAAAAACATGATGGTGGTCTCCACGGCGGATCTGGATCTTAAGCATATCGAGTACATGAGAAAGGTGGATGAAAAGGTAAGGCATGCCATAAAGGAGGACAGGCTTGAGGTCTACTACCAGCCTATATTCTCCTGCAGCGAAAGACGCTTTGTGGCGGCGGAGGCCCTCATAAGGATGCATGACGATGAGCACGGTTTCATCTCTCCGGAGGTCTTCGTCCCGGTTGCTGAAAACAACGGCAGCATAATAAAGATCGACAATTTTGTCATGGACAGGGTCTGTGCCATGATCGCCAAAAACGATCTGAAAAAACTGGGAGTGCACTACATAGAGCTGAACCTGTCTCCCGGCGACTGCATCCAGGATGACCTTGTCACCAAGGTCGACAATCTCTTGAAGACCTATGACATAAGCCCCGACAGCTTAAACCTTGAGATAACAGAAACAGCATCCGATGAGTTCACCGGCATCGTGGATGACAATGTCAGAGCCCTTCACGAGCTGGGCATCAATTTCTCACTGGATGATTTCGGAACGGGCTATTCGTCCTTAAGGCGTATCCTGGCACTTCCCTTAAAGATAATCAAACTGGACAAGACTCTGGTCCAGCCTGCCTTCAGATACTATAAACAGGGACTGGACCCTTCGGACGAGAGGGTTAAGAGTATAAAGAACACCAATGCCCTGACCCTCTTAAAGAGCTATATTGACATGATAAAGAGGATTGGGGGTCAGATCGTTGCCGAGGGAGTTGAGACAAAGGAGCAGGCAGAGGAGATCATAAAGCTGGGCTGCGACTACATCCAGGGCTTTTATTTTGCAAGACCCATGCCTGAGGAGGAATTCATAAAACTGATCAAACAGGAGGAGGAGCTGCCCCAGATCAGGGGACTAGAGGTATGAAAAAAGAAGGAATATTAAAAAACAGGGCATTTTTGTATGTGACGGAATTTTTCGCGGGGATAGCGGTCATGGCGGTGGAGCTGGGAGCCAGCAGACTTCTGGCTCCGTATTTTTCATCCTCCCAGATCGTCTGGACCATAATCATCGGAACCATAATGATAGCCATGGCGCTGGGAAACATCTACGGAGGAAGGAGCGCGGACAGGGATCCCAACCCGGACAGGCTCTATAAAAGGATACTGATCGCCTCGGTGTGGATAGCCGCCATACCCTTTGCGGGAAGATATATCATCCTTGCCATTTCAGCCCTTCTGATAGTTTCCATTGACACAAACTTCCTGGTGATCGCCGCCTTTGCTTCCTGCTTCATCATTTTCGTTTTTCCGCTTTTCCTCCTGGGAACGGTGACTCCCTCCCTGGTCAAATATACGGTGGGGAGTCTTGATGAATCCGGAAGAACGGTAGGGACACTGGGAGCCTTCAACACCATAGGAAGCATCATAGGAACCTTCCTTCCCACCTTTGTGACCATACCGGCAGTGGGAACAAGCGCCACCTTTCTGATCTTCGGCGGAATCCTTCTTGTGATAGCCCTGATCTATTTTTTTTCATCCGGCAAAAAAAAGACCGGGTGCATCGCGGCCGTGATCATATATATCATAAGCATTCTGATGAACCGCTTCACCGGCTTTGCCTTCTGGGAATCCTCCCTTTTATATGAGGGCGAATCCATATATAACTACCTGCAGGTAAAGGAAAACGACAGGGAGGTTCTTCTTTCCACCAATGTTCTTTTCGGGGTCCAGTCGGTCAAAAGAAAGGACGGAGCCTTGAGCGGCATGTACTATGACTATGCCATGGCTGCCCCTGTGATGGCGGATGCCCCCTCAAAGGAAAAGTGCGACGTTCTGATCCTGGGCATGGGCACCGGAACCTATGCGGCCCAGTGCGATTCCTATTTTAAGGGCATGAACATCGAGGGAGTGGAGATAGACGAAAAGATCACGGATCTGTCCAGGAAATTCTTTGATGCGTCGGAGAAGATCCCGGTGGTGACCTATGACGGAAGAGCCTACCTTCAGACCATCGACAAAAAATATGATGTGATCATGGTGGATGCCTATCAGGACATATCCATCCCCTTTCAGATGTCCTCATCGGAGTTCTTCAAGCTGGTGTATGACCACTTAAACGACGACGGGGTCATGGTTGTGAACATGAACATGAGGTCGGATGAGAGCGGGAATATAAATGAATATTTAAGCGACACCATAGCCTCGGTCTTTCCTTCGGTATATACTTTGGATGTTCCCCACTACACCAACCGGGAGCTTTTCGCAGCAAAGGAGGGTGACTGTGCAAAAAGGCTTACTGCAAATTCTTCAGGGCTTGAAAGCGGAGAACTGGTGGGACTTATGGAAGACACGGCCACAAGGATCCTGAAATACAAACCGGGAAGCCGGATCTTCACCGACGACTGTGCCCCTGTGGAGCTTCTTGGAATGCGCGAGATTGACGGACTCATCAGAAATGAGGTGACTTTTTACAGAAACCTTTATAAGGAGCAGGGGCTTGAGGGAGTGTTAAGCTCACTTGGGATATAGGAGTCGGCCGGGCACGGTTATTGGTTTACAGAGGAGAAAAAATATGAAAAAAGCAATCGATTTTCTATCAGCAAGGAAACGACGGATCATGATGTCCCTCATGGGAGTGATAATCTGTGCGGTAAGCGTGGGAGTCTTCAAGCTTGCTGCACTGGGGGTGGATCCCTTCCAGTCATTGATGAGCGGTCTGGATTCCCTCATTCCCATAGAATTCGGAACCCTCTATGTCATAGTAAATGCCGTCCTCCTGCTTTTCAGCATAGTAGCGGACAGGCATAACATAGGGATCGCAACCTTCATAAACCTCTTTCTGCTGGGCTACATCACCCAGTTCACCTACGATCTTTTGCAGAAGCTCTTCCCCGATCCGAATCTCATCTTCAGGATCATCTGCCTCATCATAGGGATAGTCGTCATCTGCTTCGGTTCATCACTTTACATGACCGCAGATCTCGGAGTCTCCACCTATGATGCAGTCGCCATTGTGATCTCCGGAAAGTGGAAGATCGGCAAATTCAAATATGTCCGCATATGCACGGACCTTGTCTGTGTTATAACAGGCTGCATCCTCTTTGTGGCTGCGGGAAATCCCGTAAAGGCGATACCCACCATAGCAGGCATTGGAACGATAGTGACCGCCTTCTTCATGGGACCTTTGATCGAACTCTTCAATGAAAAGATAGCAAGACCTATGCTGAAAAAATGATCATGACAGAAAAACTCATTAAAGCAAGAGAATACGAGGAGCACAAGGAAAAGACCATTTCAAAAGAACAAAGACCTCTTTTTCACCTGACGCCCCGCTGCGGCTGGATGAACGACCCCAACGGTTTTTGTTTCTATAAGGGAAGCTACCATCTTTTTTATCAGTATTATCCCTATGACACTATATGGGGGCCCATGCACTGGGGACATGCAAAAAGCAGGGATCTCATAAGCTGGGAATATCTTCCTGCCGCCCTGGCTCCGGATGAAGACTACGATAAAGACGGCTGCTTTTCAGGAAGTGCCTTAGCACTTGAGGACGGCCGGCATCTTCTGGTCTATACCGGAGTGCGGAAGGAAAGGGATGAAAATGGGGAGGAAAAAGAGACCCAGACCCAGTGTATAGCCCTTGGAGACGGGATAAACTATGAAAAGTATTCGGGAAATCCTGTCATCACCTCAGACCTTCTTCCTAAGGGAGCAGGAAAGGTAGACTTCAGGGATCCGAAGATCTTCAGGGAAAACGGAAGGTACAGCATAGTTGTCGGAAATAAGACTGAGGATAAGGACGGACAGCTCCTGAGGTTTTCAAGTGGTGATGCCCTGAATTGGTCTTATGACGGACTTCTCATAAAGAACGGTTTAAGATACGGGATCATGTGGGAATGTCCGGACTATTTTACCCTTGATGGCAGGCAGGTCCTTCTTGTCAGCCCCCAGGATATGCAGGCTCAGGGATTCGATTTTCACAGCGGAAACGGAACCCTCTGTCTGATCGGGGCAGAAGATGACTCTGGATGCTTTAAGGGAGAGCATTTTCAGACCATCGACCACGGCATGGATTTTTATGCCCCCCAGACAGTCCTTGCAGAAGACGGCAGAAGGATAATGATCGGCTGGCTGCAAAACTGGGACACCCTTGCCTATAAAAGGGAGGATCTGCAATGGTTTGGACAGATGAGCCTTCCACGGGAGATAAGCATAAAGGACGACCGTCTGATACAAAGGCCGGTCAGCGAGCTTGAAAACTATTACGGAAAAAGCATCAGCAGGCAGGGCATCCTGCTTGAAGAAAGCACATCTTTTCCCGGCATTAAGGGCCGGTGTCTGGATATGACCCTTACAATAAGATCAGCAGAGCCGGGTCTTTCCTACAGAAGATTTGAGATCCGCTTTGCACAAAAAGGCAGCACATATTCTTCCATAGAATATGACCCCGAAGAAAATACCGTCAGGGCAGACAGAAGCCACAGCGGCAGCAGAAGAGCCATCCTTCACGAAAGAACCTGCAGGGTTTCAGACCGTAAAGGCACCATAACCCTCCGTCTGATCCTTGACAGATTCAGCGCCGAGCTTTTCTTAAACGAAGGAGAGCAGGTCATGTCCATGACAGTCTTAACCGACAAGGAAGCAGAGGAAATAACCTTCATAACATCCGGCAAAGCCCTGATGGATGTGACAATGCATGAACTGGGAAGGCAGGTGGAATAAGACCGGGTTCACGTGTGTTCGGCAAAAAAGCGTTTAACCGAAATGAACGCTTAAGAGCAGAGAGAAACAGTTTAGTGGAGTGTCATATGTATGATCAGGATTTCCTGTGTTATGAAAAAGCGCTGTAGTTTAATTTCTCCTGAATATAAATGATGTTGGGGTCAAAAGGAGTCTTTATGAACACAATAATCTTTGATATGGATGGTACAGTGCTTGATACGCTGGAAGATCTGACTGCCTCGGTAAATCATGTGCTGTCAGCATTTGGCATGCCGGCCAGGACGAAGGAGGAGTACAGAAGATTCTTCGGAAACGGGATCCGATATGCCCTTGAGTGTGCAGTTCCCAAAGGGACTTCAGGGGATGTGATAGACAGGATGATACCTCTCTTCCGGGAGCATTATGATGAACACTGTCTTGACAGCACCGGACCCTATGACGGGATCCTGGAATTGATGGGCTCTCTTAAGGACAGGGGATACAGGATGGCCATCGTGTCAAACAAGATCGATTCAGCCGTAAAGGAACTGAACAGGAGATTTTTTAGTGCCTATGTGGATGCGGCCATCGGAGAAAGCTCAGGGATCAGGAGAAAACCGGCACCGGACACTGTTTTTAAGGCGATGGAAAAACTGGGCAGTTCAAAGGAAGAATGCATATATGTCGGCGATTCCGAGGTGGATTATCAGACAGCCATAAACGCCGGGATCCCATCCATTTCCGTATTATGGGGTTTCAGGGACAGAGAGTTCCTGGAGAAGATAGGAGCCAAAGTGTTTGCAAATACCCCCGGGGAACTGCTTGATATAATTATTGATATGGATTTGAATGGTTCTGAAGGCGTGTTAAAGCTGGTGGATTTTGATAGACAGTGGCTCGGCGCTAATTGATAGCCAAGAACCCCACACATATTTAGTTCGTGTGTGGGGATTTTTTTGGATTTCCATTGATGCAATGCGTTAAAAGTGCTATTATTGTAATGATAGGAATGGGTGATACGATATGGATACAGCGAATGAGATAAAAAAATTACGAACAGATATGGGTATGAATCGCAAAGAATTTTGTGATTATTATAATATACCGTACAGAACTGTTACTGACTGGGAAGCAGGAAAACGTAAAATGCCGGAGTATGTCCTGGAACTTATGGAATTTAAGGCAGATGTGGAGCAGTTAAAATCTGCAAACACATGAGAAATATGACAAGGAGGGATAGCATTATGGGAATATATCTGAACCCCGGAAATGAGAACTTCAGAAGCTATCTGAAGGCACCGATCTATGTGGATAAGACCATGATGATAGATGTGATGAACAGCTTTATAAACAGGGACAACAAGTATATCTGCATATCCCGGCCCAGGCGCTTTGGAAAGACCATAGCAAGTGAGATGCTCTGTGCCTATTACTCAAAGGGCTGTGGTTCCCATGCCCTGTTTGAGAGTCTTAAGATCGCAGGGACTGACGGCTATGAAGAGAAGCTGAATAAATATAATGTCATAAAGATCGACTTAAACAGTGAGTATCAGAATACCATGAAAAAGGAGCAGCTGATACAGAAGCTTACCGGAAAGATCAGGAGCGAGCTGAAGGCGGTATATGCGGATATAAGCTTTTCCGAAGAGGATTCCATTGCAGAGGCTATCCTAAAGGTATATTCAGCCACCGGAGAAACCTTCATTATCCTTATCGATGAATATGACGTGCTGGTGCGTGAGCAGGTTCCACAGGAACTGTTTGATGAATATTTAAGCTTCTTAAACGGGCTTTTCAAGAGTGCCACCGTAAGACCCGCCCTTTCTCTTGCATATCTCACCGGTATCCTCCCGGTTGTGCGGGACAAGATCCAGAGCAAACTTAATAACTTTCGTGAATACACGATACTTGATGCGGGAGAGCTTGCGGAATTTATAGGCTTCACTGCACAGGAGGTCCGGGCATTATGTGAGGAATACGGCAGGGATTATGCCGAATGTGCCCGCTGGTATGATGGATATAAACAGCATGGTCTGGAAATATACAATCCGGAATCGGTTGTTCGAAGCACGGAATCCGGGCGGTTTGAAGGCTATTGGGGAAAGACCTCTTCCTATCAGGTGATAAGCGACAGGCTTGAAGCAAATTTTGATGGTATGAAGGATGCGGTTATACGCATGCTTTCCGGTGAAAGTGTGCCTGTTAATGTAACCAGGTATCTGAATACGATGGATTCATTCGGAAACAGAAATGATGCTTTTACCTATCTGATCCACGTGGGTTATCTTGCCTACAATGAAGACGAGAAAACCTGCAGGATACCTAATCGTGAGATACGTCAGGAATGGGAGAATGCGATGGAAACCCAGCCCGGATATGAGATGACATACAAGATCATCGAGGCTTCAAAGGAACTGCTTACTGCCACCCTTAAGGGCGACAGCGAGGCCGTCGCAAAGGCTCTTGACGAAAGCCACATCCATGTCACAAGCAACCGTAGCTACAATAATGAGGATGCCCTGCAGAGTGCCATATATCTGGCCTATATCTATGCTCTGAATAAATATACGGTAATAAAGGAAATGACAACAGGAAAAGGATTCGCGGATGTGATATTTATACCTTTCGTTCCGGACATCCCTGCCATGATAATAGAGCTTAAGCACAACAAGTGCGCACAGAGCGCCCTTGATCAGATCAGGGATAAAAAATACTTTGCTTCCCTTGCAGATTACAGGGGAGGATTGCTGTTTGTGGGAGTAAGCTATGATGAAAAAACCAAAACCCACGAATGCAGGATAGAGAGCTTTGAAAAGTGATTTAACAGATAGCCAATGATCTCGAAAAATTATAAGGTGAGTCTGATTGCTCATGCGCTGCGTTATCGTCGGTCGTCGATGCCCGGAGCATGTCTGATGCAATTCACATTTTCCTCACATAAAAAACATAAATTAAACTCATTTTGATCCTATCATTTCTGACATGAAGAACAAACACGGAATAAGAAAATTTATTTTTATCTACGGGGTTCTGCTTGTCGGATTTTCTGTCTATGTCCTGCTTGACAGTTTTGTGATCCCCCACAGATACACGAAGGCCTTTGCTGCATCAGAGGAAACGGAACAGACGGAGCAAAAGAAGCTGAAAAGCGAAAAGGAGACCGGAACCGTTTCCGCAGATGATTCTCAAACAAAACGCAAAGGAATGTCTGAAAAGGAGGATAAAGAAGGCAGACAGGGCTCCGGGAAAAAGGGAAAGCCTGAACATCGGACCATTTCCGGCGATTTAGCGGGAAGGGGAATGAAAAAGAGACCGGACAGAGGCAGTGAAGGCGGCGATGCAGGCAGTAAAAGCGGGGGTACGGGAGAAAGTCAGAGCTATTCATCGGATAACCTTGAGATCACTGTGAGAACCGACCGTATCAATGATACGGATGTTCATGTTGCTGATGTGAGGATCGTTTCTCCGGACTCCCTGAAAACAGCACTGGCGGATGACACCTACGGAAGGAACATCACGGCTTCAACCTCTGAGATAGCCGAAGAAAACGATGCTGTTCTTGCCATTAACGGGGACTTTTACGGGAGCAGACAAAGCGGCTATGTGATCAGGAACGGTGTTTTATATCGTGACAAGGCACTGAAGGGCAGTGAGGATCTGGTCATATATAAGGATGGCAGCTTTGAGATAGTGGAAGAAGATGATGTCACGGCAGAGGAACTTCTGGAAAAAGGAGCCTGGCAGGTATTCTCCTTCGGACCGGCGCTTGTGGAGAACGGGGAGACTGCGGTAGAAGAGGGAGAAGAGGTGGGAAAGGCCATGTACAGCAACCCCAGGACAGCCATAGGGATAATAGATGACCTTCACTATGTGTTCGTGGTATCGGACGGAAGAACTGACTCCGATGAGGGTCTGACCTTAAGCAGCCTTGCGGAATATATGCAGGGACTGGGTGTTAAAACCGCCTATAATCTTGACGGAGGTGGTTCATCGACCATGGTGTTTAAGGGGGAGGTTGTAAACGAACCCACCACCGGTGGAAAGAGTATCAGCGAAAGGAGTGTGAGTGACATTGTCTACATCAAGTGAGGGATATTCAAAGATCATAGGAGGGTCTCTTGCAGCTTCCCTGCTGACAGCTCTTTTCGGAGCCGTATATGAACACTTCAGCTTTGGAGTATTCTCATATTATATGATCTATGCCTTTATGTTCTCTCTGGTCGGAGGCACAGTCTTCTGGATGCTCATGGAAAGGCTGAAAAAGAGCCTTTCCCCGGCTTTTGTATGCCTCTGGAATGCAGCCCTTGCAACCTTTACCATGGGTGCCATCCTTCACGGCATCCTTGACATCTACGGCACATCGAGTCCTCTCATAAACGTCTTCTGGGCAGCCGGCTCAGCAGATCTTATCGCAGCGATAACAGCTGAGATAAGATCCCTGAGAAAGTAACCGCATAAGCGGATTAAGACCGGAATCGAAAAACCTCTAACCCTGCAGCACCGGCATATATTTTTCAATCCATTCCGGGTCGATGCCCTGTTCTTCGGCCTCTTTCCTGTATTTCTGATTAACCTCTGAAGGGGTGGGAACGTAGACCGTAGAGCACCTTAAGGAGTTCATGAATTCGTCCTTTTCATTCTTTTCGCTGATCTGCAGCTGTTCGATATACTCCTTATAGATCCTGCATCTGTGATACTCCAGAGCCATTTCCTCAGTGATATAACCCATAAAAAAACCTCCGTTTTAAGAGAAAAAACCAACAGAAAAAAGATCTCCTACAAAAATACCTCTCTCACCGCATCCTTCAAAACCTCTGAAATGTCCATTTCTGAAAGAGCCGAAAGAAATTCCTCATCATCCACGGCAGAGCATAAAGCATCGAAAACCCTTTCTTTAACCGTGGTCTCTGTCCAGGCTTTGTCAAGGATCTCAAAAACCTGAGCCTTCCTGTCGTTTTCGGCAGGCCCGATACCTGAGATCATGATCTTAAGCTCCTGACCGGCTTTTGCCTTTAAGCCCTTTACGGCCAGGCTGTTTTTGATCTTTCCCCGGCAAAGCTCAGGGGATCCGATGCTGGATGAAACCTCTGCATCATCTGTCATGGCAGCCCCCAATAGGACTATCTCAAAGGTCCGCTCTTCGGGAATGAGAGACAGGTCACCTTCTGCTGCTTCAATGGTAACAGTGCAGGATCCCTTATCTCTGTCCCGTTTGACAAGGATCCCGGTTGTGCAGAAGCTTTCCTTTTCAAAAGCCATGCTGATGCCGTCATCCTCATAAAGGGTGTAGGTTCCGTCGCCGCCATAACCGATCATGACACAAAGCTCTCCCGGATTATCCGTGCCGTTTGATGTATCCTGCATGGAAAGGGGAAGGATACCGCCGGCGGGAAGGAGCACGGGAATCGATTCAAGAGGTCTGTAGAGCTTTCTGACGATCCCCCTGCTTTCATAAATCCTTCCTGTAAAAATGTCATACCATCTTCCCTCAGGGATATAGGCGTTTACGGCAGCCAGCTTCAGAACCCTGTCCTCAGGCTCAGTGATGGCACACACAAGAAGACTGCTTCCGAAAAGATATTCGTTTTTCAGACTATAGGAGGATTCCGCATCCGGATATCTGTAGTAAAGAGGCTGCACCATGGGCAGATCATCCTTATGGGCACGGTATGCTTCAGTATAGAGATAGGGAACAAGTCTGTGCCTTAACCTTAACATTTCTGCCATGATCCCGTGCCAGGGCTCTTCAAGTGTCCAGGGCTCCTTATTGAAGAAGGGACTGTTGCTGGAATGGATCCTCATGACGGGACTGAAAACCCCGAACTGTATCCAGCGTATAAGACGCTCGTTATCCTTGTCTCCAAGCATATGCCCGCCGATGTCATGACTCCACCACCCGTAGCCTATGTTTGAGGCGGTGGCTGTAAAAAAAGGCTGAAAGGCAAGGCTCCTCCAGGTTGTAAAGGTGTCGCCGGAAAAACCCAGAGGGTAGCGGTGGCTTCCCGGACCTGCATATCTTGAAAAGATCAGGGGTCTTTTTCCGCCTCTTTTGCTGTCCTCATAGTGATAGTGGTTAAGGAGCAAAAGGGGATCGACCTCCCCGTCTTTTCGACCGGTTCCCTGCTGCCAGTCTATCCACCAGAAGTCAACGCCGTCATCCTCATAGGGATGCATGATCTCCTCAAAATAGGCCTCTCTGTATCCGGGATCGTAAAGATCGTGCTCTATGCACTTTTCACTTTCAGGATCGATCCCTATGCGCCTTGCAGCAGCGGGATACATATCCTCAAAGCCCCTGATCCCGTCGGCGGGGTGCAGGTTAAGGGTGGCTGCAAGCTTCCTTTTTTTCAGTTCAGCCAGAAACCTTTTATAGTCCGGAAAGCATTCCCGGTTCCAGGTATATCCCGTCCAGCCCGTGCCGTATTTTTCATCCACCTCTGTAAGATGCCAGTCCATATCTATCACTGCCACCGAAAGGGGTATCTTTTCTTCTTCAAACCTGTCAAGGAGCTCAAGGTAGCTCCTTTCGGTATACCTAAAATACCTGCTCCACCAGTTTCCCAGGGCATAGCGGGGGATCATGGGCACCTTGCCGCAAAGTGAGAAGAAATCCCTTAAGCCTCCGTAAAAATCCCTTCCATAGCCGAAGAAATAAAGATCGGTTTCCTGAACCTTTCTGACCTTAAAGCCCTCCTTAACAAAAACCGGCGACCTGCTGTCATCGATGACGGCATAGCCCTTAAGACCGAAGATACCCCTGTCCATTTCTACAAAGCCGTCAGTCTGATCCAGGGTTCTTGCCGTACCGGAAAGGTTTTCGTCGCTGTTGCCGAAAACGATGCCATAATGCCAGGTACTCCCTGTCTGCTTAAGGGTTATCGAAAGCCCCGTGGATGAAAAAGGCTCCTCATCATAGGACAGGATAAGATCCCTTGTCTCAAGGATCAGCCTGTCGTCTTTGTGTTTTATTTCGCAGCCGTTTTCGCTGAAATTCCGGTTTAATACCATCTGGGTAGGGGAGTCCTCAAAAATCCCGTCTTCCTGATATTCAAGTCTTATGAGCCTGTCGGTTATGACACTGAGCCTGTATTTTTCACCTTTGATTTCTTTCATTTCAAAAACCTTTCTTAAATATACATCGATTGAAAAAACGTTACTGTTCATTCCCGGGCCGGGAGCTTTATCAGCCTGCTGATGGAGTTAAGTGGCAGCGGGCAGATATGCAGATTAACCATCAAAACGAACAGCAACTATATTATACAGTATAATGCTCTGAAAATGTGAATTATTCAATTTGTTGTTTATTTCATAAAAACGGGGATCGATTCAAAGAATTCAGGCAGCAGGAGGGATCGAGAGGTTTACATAAATTACATCATTCCCTGATCCTCTCTGAATACAGCACATAATTCCTTGGGCGGTTTACATAAATTTGGGACAAGATGAAACGCTCATATTGTAAAAACGGGAAAAACCGTGCTATAATTCATTTTTGGAGTGATCGTTCAGAATTATCCGAAAGCTTAAGGATACTGAACCGTTGCTGCAAAAAAAAAGGAGTGACAAAAAAATGAATGACAACAAAAGCCGGACAACAAGCCGGATAGCCACCACAGCAGTTCTTCTTGCCATATGTGTGGGAAGCCAGTTTTTAAAGAGCCTGAGTGTTTATATCACAGGTCCTGTGATAAACCTCTGCATCATCCTTGCAGTGATGACCTCGGGTCTTCCCTGGGGGATCATCCTTTCGGTGATCACCCCGGTCACGGCCTTCATCATAGCCGCATCCCCGGTCATGAGCGCTGTTCCCCTGATCATACCGTTTATAATGCTGGGAAACGTGGTTCTGGCTTTGGGGGTTCACTTCCTCTTTAAGCCTTCGGTCACAAAGGGAAAGCCTCTCATTAGCATACGTTCGGTAATAACTGCGGTGATATCCTGTCTCATAAAAGGCGGTCTGATGGGACTGACCATAGGACTCTGGCTGCTGCCTGCCTTTATCCCCAAAGAAAGCCCGCTTATGGGAAAGCTTCCGGTCTTTCAGACCATGTTTTCTGTGACCCAGCTCATCACGGCCCTCATAGGCTTTGTGTATTTTTTCATAATCTGGAAACCGGTAAAAAAGCTTTTAGGTAAGGATTTCAATTAGAAAGCTGTCTTTGAGACGTACTTCGTTCGGGCGAAAGGTCGCTGTTAAATTAACATTTTTCGTGGGCAGACCCGAAAAAAGCCGGAGAATGTCCAAAAGAGTGACCATCAGACAGCATTCAGTCAGATATAAGCTTTAGACAATACAGAGGAGGACGAAATGAGTCTTGTAAGAACAAATGACAACTGTATCGGATGCAACAAATGTATCAGGGCATGCCCTGCCATGGGAGCAAACGTGGCAGTGGAAAGGGGCAGGGGAAATGTCATTGATGTGGATCCTCAAAGATGCATAGCCTGCGGATCCTGTATAGATGCCTGTGAGCATAAGGCCAGGGAATTCGTTGATGACGTGGAAACCTTCTTCGAGGATCTGAAAAAAGGAGTTAAGATATCGGTTCTCATCGCGCCTGCCTTTCTTGCAAACTATCCCAGGGAATATGAACACTATCTGGGTATGCTTAAAAAGCTGGGCGTCAACAGGTTCATAAGCGTGTCCTTCGGGGCGGACATAACGACCTGGGGATATATTAAATATATCACTGAGAGAAAGTTCTACGGAGGGATCTCCCAGCCCTGTCCGGCGGTTGTGGGATATATTGAAAGATATGCACCGGAGATCCTGGGTAAGCTGATGCCGGTCCAGTCCCCCATGATGTGTGCGGCCATCTATGTTAAAAAGTACATGAAGGTCAATGACAAGCTGGCCTTCATCAGTCCCTGCATAGCCAAAAAGAACGAGATCGACGATCCCAACAACAGGGGCTATGTTTCCTATAACCTGACCTTCAGCCATCTGGTAAATTATCTTAAGGAGCATCCGGTTTCCGGAGCTGCGCCCTATAAGGATGAGATAGAATACGGACTGGGTTCCATCTACCCCATGCCCGGAGGACTGAAGGAAAATGTATACTGGCTTTTGGGAGAAGATGCCCTGGTCCGTCAGATGGAAGGCGAGCACCACATGTATGAGTATTTAAGGCACAACAAGGATCTTTTAAGAACCGGAAAAACGCCCTATCTGTTTGTTGATGCCCTTAACTGTACCAGCGGCTGCCTCTACGGACCGGGAACCGAAAGCAGGGCAGAGATGAGAGAGGACGTTTTCATGTCCATTCAGAAGATCAGGGCCGACAGCAAGAACAGCTCAAAGAGATCTGCCTGGGGCAGGGATCTGACGCCTAAAAAGAGGCTTGAGATGCTGAATAAGGAATTTGCAAATCTTGATCTGAATGACTTTTTGAGAAACTACACGGACAGGAGCAAATCCTGTGCGATCAAGACCCCCACCAATGCCGAGCTTGAAGAGATATATTCTAAACTTAAAAAGGATACGAAGGAAAAGCGGACCATAGACTGCGGCTGCTGCGGATATGAATCCTGCCATGACATGGCTGTTGCCATTTATAACGGCTTTACCCACATCCACAACTGCGTCCACTACATCAGGGATCGTGCCTATGAGGAAAAGGACAAGGCCATTGAGCTGGCAGATGAGGTCAAAAGAACCCAGAGCGACATGAAGGATAAAAAGCTTTCCCTTGCAAGCCAGATCGAAGAGAATTTTGATACCCTTAAGGAATCCATAGGAAAGATAGAGGAGACCAGCGCGAATAATGCAAAGCACACGGCGGGCATCTCTGAAGAAATGTCTGAAGTGGATGAATTTGCAGATGAGTTAAAGACCGTTCTGAATACCATCGAGACCTATTTGAGCAAGCTTGAAGCAAACAACACTGCGGTCATTGCGATCTCCTCCCAGACAAACCTTCTTGCCCTGAATGCTTCAATAGAGGCTGCCCGTGCGGGGGAGGCCGGAAAGGGCTTTGCTGTTGTTGCCGAAGAGATCAAAAAGCTGGCTGAGGATTCAAAGGCTGCAGCCGATGACAGCAATCAGAACAACAGGGATATCAAGGAAACCATCGAAAAGCTCATTAAGGAGTCTGGCAGACTCACAGAGATCGTGGGAAGGGTCAATGTAAAAGCTGAGAATCTGGTGACCTCGGCAGATCAGACCGCCTCTTCCGTCGGACTCATGAAGGATGTGACGGAGAACGTGGGAAACTCCTTAAGACAGATCTTAGAGGATTAAATGTATATTGCTGATAAAAACAGATATGAAAAAATGACCTTCAACAGATGCGGTGACAGCGGCTTAAAGCTGCCTGCCGTGTCACTGGGACTCTGGCATAATTTCGGCAGTACCGGTGTCTATGCCAACATGGTAAAAATGTGCCTGACAGCCTTTGACAACGGGATCACTCATTTTGATCTTGCAAATAACTATGGGCCTGAGCCCGGCAGTGCCGAGGAAAACTTCGGAAGGATCTTAAAGGAGTACCTCGCACCCTACAGGGATGAGCTTATAATCTCTACCAAGGCAGGCTACGATATGTGGGAGGGTCCCTACGGAAACTGGGGGAGCAGAAAGTATCTGACAGCCAGTCTGGATCAGTCCCTTAAAAGGCTGGGTTTGGAATATGTGGATATTTTTTACCATCACAGGATGGATCCCGAAACTCCCCTTGAAGAGACCATGGGAGCCCTTGAACAGATCGTAAGAAGCGGAAAGGCGCTTTATGCCGGACTTTCAAACTATGACGGAAAAACCCTGGACAAAGCTGCCAGGATCCTTGAAGAAAGGCATGTTCCCTTTATAATAAACCAGAACCGTTATAACATCCTTGACAGAACCATTGAAGAAAACGGACTTAAGGAGACGGCAAAAAGGCTTAAAAAGGGGATCATCTGTTTTTCGCCCCTTGCCCAGGGACTGCTTACGGACAGGTACCTTAACGGAATACCCGAAGACAGCAGGATAAGGACCGACGGTCGTTTCCTTCATGAAGACCAGGTCGGGGATGGGCAGATGGAAAAGATCAGAAGGCTTAACGATATCGCCCTGAAAAGAGGGCAGACTCTTGCTGAGATGGCACTGGCCTGGATCTTAAAGGATGATGATGTGACTTCCGTCATAATCGGAGCCTCAAAGCCCTCACAGATCCTGGATAATATAAAGGCGACAGAGAATACCTCCTTTACGGAAGAAGAGCTTAAGGCAATAGATGCCTGCTGCAATGACAACAGACCGGTCTGATGAATATAGTTCTGCTTGAACCGGAAATACCTGAAAATACGGGAAATATCGGAAGAACCTGCGTGGCGACAAACACTGCCCTCCACCTCATCAGACCCTTTGGTTTTATCTTAAACGAGCGGGGAATAAAAAGGGCAGGGCTTGACTACTGGGAAAACCTCATGGTGACCGAATATATAAACTATGAGGATTATCTTGAAAAGAATCCGGGAGCCCGGATCTGGTATGCCACGACAAAGGCTGAAAAAACCTATGATGAGGCGGATTTTAGGGAAGATGACCACATCCTTTTCGGGAAGGAGAGTGCCGGGATCCCGGAGGAGATCCTGGTAAAAAACAGGGAAAGGTGCATAAGGATACCCATGGCAAAAGACCAGAGATCCTTAAATCTTTCAAATTCCGCAGCCGTGATCCTCTATGAGGCTCTCCGTCAGACGGGCTTTAAGGAACTTGAAAGAAAGGGAAGCCTTCACAGGCTTAAGTGGGATCAGCCATAATTGTTAAGAAACCGAAGGGTTCTGAACAATTACGAAATGATTTTCCCTGATCAGCTCCGTTGCATTCTCAAAATCCACAGGCTTTGAATAGAAGTAGCCCTGGGCGTTCACACAGCCTAAGGACAGGAGCTTTGCCCCCTGTTCCTCGGTTTCCACGCCCTCTGCGATGACGCTCATGTGGAGTCTTTGGGCTATCCCGAGAGTGCTTTCGATGAGAATGGAGGACTTCTCGTTGGTCAGAACCTCATCCACAAAGCACTTATCGATCTTGATCACATCCGCATCTATGTTGTGAATCAGGGAAAGAGAGGAGTAGCCCGTTCCGAAATCATCGACGGAAATGTGTATGCCGTAGGATTTAAGGATCCTGACAAATTCTATGAGCCTTAAATATTCCGATTCCCTGACTGTTTCTGTGATCTCTATCTCTATATCCCCAAAATCAAGGCCGGTCTGCCTGATCACGGAAACTATCTTTTCCTCGATATGAGGGACAAAAAGGTTCTTCCTTGAAAAATTGGAGGAGATTCTGGGGGGATTAAGCCCCATGGACTTCCATTTTTTTATGCACTCGCAGGTCCTTCTGAAGATCTCCATGTCCAGGTTGTGGATGAGACCCTCCCTGTCCAGAACGGGGATGAACTGATCGGGAAAGATGAATTTTCCGTCGTGGATCCACCGGCACAGAGCCTCAAAGCCGATAAGACTGCCTTCCTGCATGTTTACCTTGGCCTGGAAGAAGGGGATCAGCTCATGGTTTTCAAGTGCGGAGGGGAATATGGAAAGGATCTCGTGCCCCCTGCTGATCATCTGTTTAAGCTCATCTGTGTAGTAGGTTATGTCCTGCTTGAACCTGGTTTTTCCCAGACTGCAGGAAACGGAAGCGTCATTCAGCCTCATTCCAAAGGATTTTTTTTCTCCGGGCTTAAGCTCCGAAACACCGATCCATGCCGAAATATCGAAGACCTGGTTGGGGGATCCCTTAAGATCGGAAATCGTAACGCTGTTTAAGATCTTAACCGCCTTTTCAAAATTCTCCTTAAGGATGAACACAAGGAAATTGTCCCCACCTAAACGGCACAGCCCTTCATTTTCCGATATGATCTCCATGATGGAATGGGAATATTGCTTTATGGCCGCATCTCCGCTCCGGGATCCGGCACATTCGTTTATGAATTTAAAATTCTGGAGGTTTACATAAAGTATAAGGATATCCTCCGGAGGGATTGTCTGTGTGACACGTTCGTATTTATGACGGAGGAAAGCCTGATTGGGAATACCCGTCTGGGGATCGGTAATTTCGGCAAAGTCCAGCATCTGCCGCATATTCTGCCGGCTCACTATTATGTAGATGAAGTTGGCCATCATCTTAAGGAGTTCATCATCGATTCCGGAAAGATCGGCTCCTTCTTCAAAATCCAGGTGGGCATGAACATATTCCATACCTTCATAGTAGTAGGTGAAGGTCTTTCTCTGACCGGTCTTTTTCCCGCTGTCAAAGAGGATGATCTCGCCATCCTCCTCCCTGTCGGCCATGACAAGCTTTTTTGTATATGGATTCCTGTAGCGGTCGTGTTCACCTAAGTACATGTCATAGGATATGCTGCTGACCTTCAGCAATGAGGCTATAGCCTCGTAATCTGCGGACTTAATGTTTCTTTCGGCAGAAATGTCAAGCAGCCTGTCAAGTTCCCTGAAATATGCGTCTTTCATTATCTGAAGCCTCCAAAAAAATAAGTAAAAGTCCGTAGTGACAAAAATCTTCGGGATGTCGGGACAGACTCTCACTTCCTTATTATCGTCTATTTTGGATAAAAATAAAAGCGCTGAATGTATATTTAGCCTTGAAATTTTTTGCTGCCTGGTGTATTGCTTTATTAAACAAGGGACATCCGACAAAATTTGTTTACTTTTAATGCAGAGGAGGAGAAGGAAGATGGCTGAAAAGGCTAAGATGGTGATCGATAAGGATTTCAGGATCGCAAGGATCGATAAAAGGCTCTACGGATCCTTTATCGAGCATCTGGGAAGGGCTGTGTATAACGGGATCTACCAGCCGGGGCATAAGAGTGCGGATGAGGACGGTTTCAGAAGGGATGTGCTTGATCTTGTTAAGGAACTGGGGGTTCCCATTGTAAGATATCCCGGTGGCAATTTTGTCTCGAACTTCTACTGGGAGGATTCCGTCGGGCCCAGGGATCAGCGGAAAAAGAGACTGGATCTTGCCTGGAGAACACTGGAGAGTAATGAGTTCGGAATAAACGAATTTACGAAATGGTGTAAAAAGGCGGATTCAGAGGTTATGATGGCTGTCAATCTGGGGACAAGGGGGATAAGTGATGCTCTCAACCTTCTTGAATACTGCAATCTCGACACGGATTCCTATTATGCGGATCTGAGGAAAAAGCACGGGGATAAGGAACCCTACGGCATAAAAACCTGGTGCATGGGAAATGAGATGGATGGTTCCTGGCAGGTGGGGCATAAGCCGGCATTTGAATACGGAAGGCTTGCCGCAGAAACCGCCAAGGCCATGAAGGCCATGGACGATTCCCTTGAGTTTGTGCTCTGCGGATCCTCAAATGTGGAAATGCCCACCTTCCCTGAATGGGAGAGGATAACCCTTGAAGAAGCCTATGACTATGTAGATTATGTTAGTTTACATAACTATTATGACAACAAGGAAAACAACCCCGGGGACTTCTTTGCGAAGACCCTTGACCTGGAGCATTTCCTCCATTCGGTCATCAGCACCTGCGACTATGTCAGGGCAGTAAAGCGGTCAAAGAAAGAGATAAACCTTAGCTTTGATGAGTGGAATGTCTGGTATCACACCATGGATTCCGACAATGAAAAGATGGCAAGAGCTCCCTGGGACAGACACCCCCATCTGCTGGAGGATCACTATAACTTTGAGGATGCGATCCTTAACGGCCTGATCCTGATAACCTTCTTAAAGCATGCGGACAGGGTTAAGATCGCCTGCCTGGCCCAGCTTGTAAATGTCATAGCCCCCATCATGACCGAGGACGACGGACCGGCATGGCGGCAGACCATCTTCTATCCCTTCCTTCATGCTTCAAAATACGGAAGGGGATATGCCCTGCAATGCCCCCTGACATCGGGAAAGCATGACACCTCAAACCATGACGGTGTGACGGACATTGATGCCACTGCTGTCTATAACGATGAAAAGGGAGAGGTCACGATCTTTGCCGTAAACAGGAACATAGAGGAGGATGTGGATTTCTCTGCAGACTTAAGGAGCTTTGAAAAGGCATCCTTCATCGGACATACAGGTCTTATAAATGAAGATCTGAAGGCCGAAAATTCTGCGGCAGGGGAAAAGGTGGCACCTGTGCAGCTTTCCGGTTCCTCCTTTGAAGACGGGATCTTCAGGACAAGGCTTAAGAAGACCAGCTGGAATGTGATCAGATTTTCGGTTTAAGACTGGAATAAAAAAAACTTAGCAAAACTCCCATATGTAGTGTATAATATAAAAGATTGTGCACACAATATGGGAGTTTTTTATGTCTGATCTCAGAGAAGACGATATAGATTTTGAACATGACAGCTTTGATGAAAGGCGCAGGAAGAGAGCCCTTCATCGTGCAGCTCATGAAAAGAGAAGAAGGCAGCGCCTGATCAGGATCTATGTTACTGCCGGGTCGGCGTTGGCTGTCCTGCTCTTTGCGGCTCTGTCCCTGTATTTTATCGTGAGAAAAAACGGAAAAACGGAAAACGGATCCCCTGTTGAGGCTCCCTCATACGTGATCACGGCTCAGGCAGAAGACATCTCTGGAGGTTATGTTAACCAACCGGGATCCGGTTCCTCCGCTTCTGACCCTTCTCCTGCTTTGCAGGATCCCGAAAACACCGGGACAGGCTTAACCGTACAAAACGGCGAAAATGCCATGGTCATGGTGGACACACCGGTCTGGCAGGGGTCTGATGACTCCGAGCTCATCAGTGGAAATGAGACTTCCTATAAACCGCTTAACGTCACTCCGGATGACATGACCCTTGGTGTCAGTGAAGAGGTCGTCAGTGAATATGTGATCCTTGTTTCGCTTTCGGAAAACAGGGTGGTGGCTGCAAAAAACTGCCGCCAGCTCATGTATCCGGCTTCCATGACAAAGGTGCTGACTGTGCTGACAGCAGCAAAGCACCTTGAATCTGAGGCATCATTGAATGATACCTTTGAGATAACCCAGGCAATTGAGGGCTTCAGTTATGAAAACGGCTGCAGCAATGTGGGCTTTTCTCCGGGTGAGGTCGTCACCGTGAGGGATCTGTTCTACGGAACCATCCTGCCCTCGGGGGCGGATGCGGCCATGGGTCTTGCCGAGTACACCGCAGGCTCCCAGGAGGCTTTTGTTGCCATGATGAATGAGGAGGCTGAAAAACTTGGTATCTCGGAGTCGTCTCATTTTACCAACTGTATCGGGATCTATGATGATGATCACTACAGCACGGCGGCCGACATGGCTGTGATAATGAATGCCGCCATGAGCGATCCCGTATGCCGTGAGGCCTTAAGCCGCCACACCTGGACAATGGCACCCACGGAATTTCATCCCGACGGGATCACGGTCTCAAACTGGTTTTTAAGAAGGATAGAGGATAAGCAGACCACAGGAACCGTGATCGGCGCAAAGACCGGTTTTGTCAACCAGTCAAGGAACTGTGCTGTAAGCTATGCCGAGTCGGATGAGGGTGATCCCTTCATCTGCGTCACCGGATCCTCATCCAGCTCCTGGCGCTGCATATACGACCACGTGGACATATATACGAATATTGCCTTTAAGAAATGATATGAAAACAGTACACTTTTGCACAACCGATTCCGGAGGAGCCTTTAAGGCGGCCTCGAGGATAAATGAAGCCATGAAGCGCTGCGGAGCGGATTCCGGGCTTTATGTCAGAACGAAATTTCATCAGTCTTCTGCCTGCAGTGAGGTCATCGATACATCCTTAAAGAGCTTTGTTTCAAAGTCCAAAAATGCTCTTAACCTCATGCTTTCAAAGGGGGAGGTCATAACCGATGCCTTTGGAACGGATATAAGCAGGCTTGACTGCGTGAAGGAGGCGGATGCGGTTTTTCTCCACTGGGTGAATTCCTTTGTTTCCTATGGAACCGTAAAAAAACTTGCTGCCCTGAAAAAACCGGTGTTCTGGGTGATACATGATATGTGGCTCTACACCGGAGGCTGCCACTATGATTATGGCTGCGGAGGATATTTATCGGGATGCGGAAACTGCCCCCAGATAAAGAGCACAAAGACAGAGGATATTTCATACAAAAACTTCCGGAAAAAGAGGCTGATGCTTAAAGAATCCGGGATAGTCATAGTTTCTCCGAGCATATGGGATCTGGAATGTGCAAAGAAAAGCTTTGTGTGTGAGGGACTTGAGGGCAGGGTGATCAATAATCCGATCGATACTGCTTTGTTCAGACCCTCTTCTGAAGGCAAAAAACTCAGGGGAAAGCTTGGTATAGGCCCGGACGATAAAGTCATCCTTTTCGGAGCCATGGGAGATTCGGTTCACAAATGGGAGGGAATGAATATGATAAAGGAGGCCATCCTAAGACTCCCGGATGAATTGAGACAAAAGACCGTCCTCCTTATCTTCGGGAACGGTCCGGAAATCGATATCAGCTCTTTCCCTGTGAAAACCAGGGCTCTCGGATTTATCTCGGATGAAAAGATCCTTGCTTCCCTCTATGATGCTGCGGATGCTTTCGTCTCACCATCCCTTGCCGACAACTATCCCAACACCCTCCTTGAAGCCGTGTGCTGCGGGACGCCCTGCGTCTGCTTTGACACCGGAGGAATGGGGGAGATAGTGATCAGGGAAAAAACGGGATACACGGCAAGACCCGGGGACACGGAGGACATGTCAAGGGGGATCGAACTGGTGTTAAAAAGCGATCTGAAAAAGAAACTTTCCGATCCTGCCTTCAATGATTTTATAAAAAACAATAACTATGATAATATCGGTAGGAAGTATATCGAACTTTGCAATGAAAGACTAAAAAGCAGGATCGCGGGTGTGTTCTGAATAGCCGCAGAAAATGAAGGATCATGGCAAATCTGATAGTTGAGGATATAAAGGCAAAAAAATACAAACCGGTCTATCTTGTATTCGGGGACGAGGGCTATATCCGGGAATTTAACAGGAAAAAGCTCATAAAAGCCCTTGTCAGGGAAGGGGATTCCCTGAATTATGCTGCTTTTTCCGGGAAAGATGCCGACATAAACGAGATAATCTCACTGTCCCGTACCCTTCCTTTTATGGCTGAAAAAAGGGTGGTATTTGTAAAGGATTCCGGCTTTTTCAAGAATGCCTGTGAGGAACTGACAGACTATCTTTCAGAGCCTGGAGAAGACACCGTTCTGATCTTTGATGAAGCAAATGTGGACAGGAGGGGAAGAAACTACAAGGCCGTTGAAAAGCTGGGAGGTGCCTTCGAAGCAAAGGAAATGAAGGAACCAGAGCTCAGAAACTGGATTAAAAAGTATTTTTCGAAATTTGACAAAAATATAAGCGAATCAACGGCGGAGCTTTTGATAAGCAGAGCCGGAAAGGATATGGAGCAGCTGTCCTCGGAGATAAAAAAGCTGATAGATTATGTGGGGGACAGGACGGAAATAGAAGACGGGGATGTGAAGGCCATAGGTGTAAGGATCCCCGCTGACGTGGTGTTCCAGATGATAAATGCAATGGCATCCAAAAGGCAGAAGGAGGCGGTTGGACTCTATTATGAACTGCTGAACAATGATAAGGAGAGCCCCTTCGGGATATTAAGCCTGATAGAAAGACATTTCAGGATCCTTATGATTGTCAGGGAAATGACCGAAAAGAAATGCCAGCAGGATGAGATCGCCAGGGCTGCCGGGGTCAGACCCTTTACCATTAAAAACTACCGTAATCAGGCCTCCAGATATTCCAGAAGGACGATGAAAGCCATACTTGACGACTGCCTTGAGGCCGATCTAGCAGCAAAAAGCGGAAGAATGAAGGATTCCCTGGCAGTTGAACTTATCATAATGAAGTATTCCTGACTTCTTGAAAAAGACGTGGGAGTTTAATGAAAGGCGGAACGAAAATGAGGGACATACCGAAAAAACACGAGATATACAGGCATTTCAAGGGGACACTCTATGAGATCGTGGCCATCGCCCATCACACGGAGACCATGGAAGAACTGGTGATCTACAGGAATACACGGGATAAGACCCAGGTTTATGCCAGACCCTTAAGGATGTTCATGGATCCGGTGGACAGGGATAAATATCCGCAGGCGGATCAGGAGTACCGTTTTGAAAAGGTTAACATAAAGAAACCGGACGAGTATTCAAAAAGTCTTGATTCTGTAAATGCCGGAGCTATTTCGGATTTCAGAAGATTGGTTGACATAAAAAAGAAAGAAAAACAGCTTGAAGAGGCGGTGGCAGACAGTGAGGAAATACCGGAGGGGATATCAGCGGATCTTATCAGGTTTCTGGATACGGATGATTTTGAGGAAAAACTGGATATCCTTCAGGATGCCTCCGAAAGGCTGGACGATAACATATTAAACGCCATGGCAGTTTCTCTTGACCTTGTGATCGAAGAGGGGTCAAGGGAAAGCAAGCTCAGGGATATCAAAAACTACCTCTACCTTCAGATGCGTTTTGACGGAAAGCATTTAAGGGACAGAAGAAACTGAGCTGCATTTGAGAGGTTATAAGAGAAGACATGAAGATTCTTTCGATTGCTGTTCCCTGCTATAATTCTGCTGCATATATGAGACGGTGCATCGATTCGCTCTTAAAAGGCGGAGATGACGTTGAGGTGATCATAGTAGACGACGGCTCAAAGGACGAGACTGGAGCCATAGCTGATGAGTATGCTGAAGAGTTTCCCGGGATCGTTAAGGTCATCCATCAGACTAACGGAGGTCATGGCGAAGCTGTCAACACCGGTCTGGATAATGCGGACGGTCTTTATTTCAAGGTCGTGGATTCTGACGACTGGGTAAAGGAATCGGCTCTTATCGCGGTTCTTGGCAAGCTTAAAGAGTTTCTCGGCGGTGATGAGGTTCTGGATCTTCTGATCACCAACTTTGTCTATGAGAAGGAAGGTCAGAAAAAGAAGAAGGTAATGCACTACAATTCCGCTCTCAGCACGGATACCATCTTAAGCTGGAGCGATATTCACAGGTTTCATAAGGGGCAGTACCTTCTGATGCATTCGGTCATATACAGGACCAGGCTTTTAAGGGACAGCGGCCTGAGGCTCCCCAGACACACCTTTTATGTGGACAATATCTATGTCTTTGAACCTCTGCCCTATGTCAGGACGCTGTGCTACCTGGATGTGAATTTCTACCGCTATTATATCGGCAGGGAGGATCAGTCAGTAAATGAAAGCGTTATGATAGGGCGCGTCGATCAGCAGCTCCTGGTCAACAGGATCATGATCGACTATCTGACATCCACCTTCATTTCGGATAAAAAACTCTACCACTATATGATAAATTACCTGGAGATAATGATGGTAGTCTCTTCCATACTTCTCATAAGGGAGGGGAGCAGGGAGAGCCTTCAGAAGAAGAAAGAACTCTGGAAATACTTAAGGAGCAGGAGCCTCTATGTCTTTCTGAGGATCAGGAGCAGCATTCTGGGCCAGTCCATGAACCTGCCGGGAAAGGGCGGCAGAAAGATCTCGGTGAAGGGCTATAAGATAGCCCAGAGGATCGTGGGCTTTAACTGATCTTCCTTCGGGCTGTGGAAAAACTCTTTTCAAAGCTGTATTCTTCGGGCAATATCGACATATCACATCTGTATACCGCAACATACATCACCACACCCATAAACAATCCGGTGAGAACATCAAAAACCGAGTGCTGCTTTAAGAACACGGTTGAAAGGACGATGAGCAGACACATGATCACGGAGGATATCCGAAGGAAACGGTTGTGCCTGTACTTTTTGCATTCAAGCACGGCAAACATGGCTCCCAGCGAATTGTAGACATGTATGCTGGGGAAAAGGTTGGTTGCCGTATCCGTGCCGTAAAGGGACATGACCATATCCGTAAAGATGTTGTTCCTAGGAAAAACCGTAGGACGGAGCAGGGCTCCGTTGGGATAAACGGTGGATACGATCAGAAACAATGTCATTCCTGTGCTGAGAAAGGTAAAGACCCTGTTAAAATCCTTTCTTCCGGCAGCTATCATAAGAAGTACCGAAAAGGGAACAAACAGGAACCAGAGAAAATAGGGTATGATAAAATACTCGCAGAAGGGGATGCTGTCGTCAAGGATCATATGAATGATGTGATATGACGGAGTGCTCCTCTTTTCCAGATAGATAAACCAGGTCATGTAAAGCAGGGCGTAAGCCGGTATGACCCAGAGATAACCGTATGCCCTGAAAAGATTTTCTGCCTTTTTCATAATAATATTCTCCCCGTGGATAAACGTTACCGCTCACGCTTTCAGCCAGACCAGGCAAACAGTAACGGATAAACCACAAAATACGGTCCGTTTTCTCCACGAACCGTAACAGTTTACGAACCTTCCATATATGTGTCGCAGCCTTATTTCCGGCGAAGAGTATAGCACAATTGAGGAGCTTCTTCAATAAAAAAAATACAATTTGGTTTACCATAAAGCATGGATTTTAAAACCCGGTGTTATTATAATGGTATATGTGCGTTGCGGGGAGGCCTTTTTTGGGTCGCAACGACACGGGAAATCCACATTTAAGGGACCCTCAGGGAAATAACCCGTCAGGGCTTTCACAAGGAAGGAGCGAAACGATATGAATAAGAAGAGTTTACTGTTGATCCTGGTTGCAATGATGTTTGCTTTTGCCTTAACCGGCTGTTCTGCGGTCATCACCGATGATGCAGGCGGAACATATGAGATCCCCCTTGATGAATTTGAGGGAATGGCAAAGGAGTATGTTGCGGCAGAGATCAAAACCTATATTGCAGATGAGATCAAGAGCGGAAAATCCCTTGGCGAGATCCTCGGTGTGGATGATTCCTACATCGAAGACATCATCCGTGAGGAGATCAAGGGAGCTATCGCAGCTGAACTCAAGGATAACAACATCATTGGTTCCGAGGAGGACATTTCCGGTCTGATCGACAATGCGAAGGAAATCGGAAAGATTGGTGAGAGCACCGGTCTGGATCTGAAGGAGCTTGAGGCTCTCGGCGATCTTTCAAAGTATGATCTTAATGACCTTGCAGAGCTGGCTGATCTGGCAGATGAACTGGGAGAGCTTTTTTCCGGCGCTGAAGATGATGCTGCAATAACGGATAAATCCGACAAAAAGTCAGAGGACAAGGCAGATAAGAAGGCTGATGATGAAAAGGATGATAAGAAGGCCGACGATGAAAAAGACAAGGTAGAAAAGAAATCCTCTGATATAAAGGAAAAGACAGAAACTAAGGACGAGGAAAAAGTTAAGGCAGAAAAGGATGACGATGATAAAATCAAGGCAGAAAAGAAGGACGAGGAAAAGACCAAGGTAGAAAAGAAGGACGAAGAGAAGACCAAGGTAGAAAAGAAGGACGAGGAAAAGACTAAAGTAGAAAAGAAGTCCGACGACGAAAAGGACAAGTCTGACAAAAAGTCCAACAAGGACAAGGATGAGGATAAGGATAAGGACAAGACTTCCAAAGACAAAAAGATTACGAGCACGAAAAAGTAAAAAAACTTCTTTACGGGGATCGGTAGTTCAGATCCCCGTATTTGAGGTTATAGTTACTGTTCAGTTCCGGGCTGCGAGCGACATCGGTATGCTGATGGAGTCGAGCAACTGCAGGCAAATATGAAGATTTAGCTGGTTCTGAACGAAGGGTTCTGAACAGTTACAACACTATACTGAACTGATGAGAGGAGATGAAATGTACAGTATTGAAGAATTAAGGGCAACAGACCCGGAGATCGCAGCTGCGATAGAGGACGAGGTAAAGAGACAGGATTCCCACATTGAGCTGATAGCCAGCGAAAACTGGACAAGTAAGGCAGTTATGGCTGCAATGGGAAGTCCCCTCACCAACAAGTACGCTGAGGGCTACCCCGGACACAGATATTACGGCGGATGCCAGTGTGTGGATGTTGTTGAGGATCTGGCCAGGGAGAGGGCAAAGAAGCTTTTTGGCTGTGAATATGCCAACGTCCAGCCCCATTCCGGCGCTCAGGCAAACATGGCGGTGTTTTTTGCCATGATGAAGCCCGGGGACACCTTCATGGGCATGAACCTGGATCAGGGAGGCCATCTTTCCCACGGTTCACCGGTCAATTTTTCCGGCTCATATTTCAACTGTGTTCCCTACGGGGTAAACGATGACGGCTTCATAGACTACGACGAAGTCTTAAGGATAGCAAAGGAATGCAGGCCCAAGATGATAGTTGCAGGCGCTTCGGCCTATGCAAGAACGATCGATTTTAAGAAATTCCGTGAGATAGCTGATGAGGTAGGGGCATATCTTATGGTAGATATGGCTCACATTGCAGGCCTTGTTGCCGGAGGACAGCACCCCACACCCATAGGGATCGCAGATGTTGTGACCACCACAACCCACAAGACATTAAGGGGACCCAGGGGGGGACTCATTCTTTCAAGTGCAGAGGCAGCGGATAAGTTCAAATTCAATAAGTGCGTTTTCCCCGGAATCCAGGGTGGTCCTTTAGAGCATGTGATAGCCGGTAAGGCAGTCTGCTTTAAGGAAGCTCTTGATCCTTCCTTTAAGGAGTATGCAAAAAATATCGTGGATAATGCCCAGGCACTCTGCAAGGGTCTCTTAAGCAGGGGACTGAGTATTGTTTCGGGAGGAACCGACAATCATCTGATGCTCTTAAATCTTGTTCCCCAGAACCTGACAGGTAAGGAGATCGAGGCACTTCTGGACGAGGCTCATATAACAGCCAACAAGAATACCATTCCCAACGATCCCCAGAAGCCCTTTGTCACCAGCGGAATCAGGCTCGGAACTCCGGCCGTAACGACCAGAGGCTTTAATACCGAAGACTGCGACAGGGTGGCAGAGGCCATATCCCTTGTTGTTCTTAACGGAAAAGACAGGATTGAGGATGCCAGGGCGATCGTAAAGACCCTTACCGACAAATATCCCCTTGCCTGACGGATATAAAAGACGGGAATCAGTACTTGCACTTTACTTAACTGCCGAAAGAATATATACTGTTCTTTCGGCAGTTTGTTGTCATCACGCAGCTGTTCGGAAACCGAAGGGTTCTGAAGAGTTACGTCATCACGATAAATTAACCGGTCTGCGCGAAACCGGCGGCTAAAGGACAGAACAGTAACCCTTGTCCATTTTCGGATCATAAATGCAGGAAAACAGGAAAAAACCTGTCATACAGGTAAAAAACGTATATAAGATCTTTAAGCTGGGAGAAGAAAAGGTCCGGGCCTTAGACGGGGTCAGTGTCAACATATATAAGGGAGAGTTTGTAGCCATTGTCGGAACCTCAGGCTCCGGTAAATCTACCTTCTTAAATATGATGGCGGGACTTGACCGTCCCACCAGGGGAGAGATAATAATTGCCGGCCACCACATCGAGAAGCTCAGTGAAAGCAGGCTGGTGGATTTCAGAAGAGAGCATGTAGGCTTTATTTTTCAGGCCTATAACCTCCTGCCCCAGATGAATGCCATTGAAAATGTTGCCCTTCCCCTAAGCTTCAGGGGCATGGAAAAAAAGAAGAGGGAGAGGCTGGCCGTCAATGCCCTGAAGATGGTGGGACTTGAAAAATACATGGCTCACAGACCCACGGAAATGTCGGGAGGCCAGCAGCAGAGGGTGGGGATAGCAAGAGCCCTTGTGCTTGATCCCCAGATCATATTTGCCGATGAGCCTACCGGGAACCTTGATTCTCACACAACCCTTGATATTCTGCATCTGATGCAGGAGATCGTTCATGAAAAGCAGCAGACCCTGGTGATGGTAACCCATGATAACCACCTGGCATCCTTCGCCGACAGGCGGATCAGGATCATAGACGGTGTGATCGTCGATGATGATGAGGCGGCCGAAGAAGCAGAGGACGGAGAAGAAACCAAAGACGGTAAAACAGTCAAAGGAAACGAAGGCGGAAAAGATGTTCCGGAATAAAAAAGAAATTTACTGCAGGAAATATATAAAGAAGATATGTATGGGAGTTGCGGGGATTCTGATCCTTATGACCATGATCCTTGGGGATCCGGGGTATGTCTATGCCATTTCCGACAATACCTCCGACACTTCATCGGACAGCAGCAACAATGAAAATCATGACCGCTACAGCCTGGCAACTTCAACCAATCCCTTCATACTCCCGGGAAACACCTGGGTAACTCCGGTTGCAAAGCATGGTGAGTATGTTTATGTTGTGCTTCCCATCGTCAACATGTTTAAATACAATCTCCAGGATGTGGTGGTGACTCCGGTGATTTCCGCAAAGACAGATGAATGGCCCTTTGAGATCGAATCCACGGGCTATACCGAAAAAATAGCGACCCTTGTGGGTGAGGATCAGGCAGCCAATCCCGCAGACCGTGTGCAGAACTGCGTCTGGTGCTTTAAGACCAGGGACAATGTAAAGACCGGATACTACAAAATGGAGTTTTCCATTGTCTACACTAATCCGGCCTGTGTCATTGAAACAACGACCATCTCTTCATATGTGAGGACCATAGGCCTTCCCGAAAACGGGACCACCGACGGTGAAGACAAGGATAAGAAGCTTTCCACACCCAGGCTCATTGTCAAGGGCTTTTCCACAGATCCGGGAGAGGTTTTTTCAGGATCTGATTTCAAGCTTAATATCACCATGGAAAACACATCCTCGGAAACGAGTGTTAAGAATATACAGCTGGATCTGACCGCTACTGTAGAGGGATCCACGACCCAGGCAAGCTATGCTGCTTTTCTTCCGGCTTCCGGCTCCAACAGCTTTTACATAGACTCCATTCCCGCAAACGGGACAGCAGATCTGAACATGGAATTTGAGGCAAAGGCCGGACTTGAGCAGAAGCCCTATGTCATGACCATTGCCATGAAATATGAGGATGAAAAAGCCAATCCCTATGAAGGGCAGGGAACGGTTTCCATACCTGTTAAGCAGGTATCCAAATATGACACCGGATCCATGGAGGTTGAGCCTTCAGCCATTTCTGTTGGAGAGCAGTCTGATGTCATGTTCAATATCTACAACACCGGTAAGACCACCCTCTATAATGTCCAGGTTACGGTGAACGATCCGGCCTTTGAGCAGGCTCTGGCCTTTGTGGGAAATCTTTCTCCTGGTGCCACGGGGAACGTGGATCTGATGGTCACGGGTGCTCAGGTCAATGAGGGAGAGACTAAGCTAAGTATATCCTATGAGGATGAATCCGGAAAAGTCACAAAGGATGAGATACCCATCTCCCTTCAGGTGAGTGAGGCCTCTTTGGATGAGGGGGGATTCGGAGAGCCGGGTGATCTGCCCGAAGAGCCAAAAGCCGGAATGCCGGTATATTTAAAAGTCATAATAGGCCTTGGATCGGCTCTTATCGTTACAGTTGTAACGCTGGTGATAATAAAGCTTGCGAAGAGAAAGCGCAGAAAGAGGGATGAGGAGGAACTTGAGGAGTATCTGGATGAGGACGACAGGTAATATTCGGGAAATCCGACTGATCGTCAGGCTTAACGGGTTTTCGGGCTTCCTTCCCGGTGGATGGATAAATGGTATTCAGCAGTCTTGAATTTATATTCCGGTTTATGCCGGTGTTCTTCATAATATATTATTTCACGCCGAAAAAATGGCGTAATCTTGTCCTGTTTGCAGGCAGCATTATTTTTTATGCCTTTGGGGAGCTTAAATATACTGTGCTGGTTCTGGCATCGGTTCTGGTCAACTATTTACTGGCACGCTATATTTACAGAAGGCAGCATCGGGACAAAAAAAGCGGAAAGGGTCTTCTTATAGCGGATGTGATATTTAATGTGGGTCTGCTTGTCATCTTCAAGTACCTGGCTTTTTTTGTCACAACCATAAACGCCCTGTTTAAGACAAAAATATATGTTCCCGAGCTCACGCTGCCTCTGGGGATCAGTTTCTATACCTTCCAGATAATGTCCTATGTGATAGATGTCTATCGGGGCAGGGCAAAGGCCGAAAGATCCGTGACAGATCTGGGAACCTATATAATGATGTTCCCTCAGCTGATCGCCGGTCCCATAGTCGTTTATGAAAATATCGAGTTTCCGCTGAAGGCGAGGAAGGTTGCCTTTTCGGGTTTTGAAGAGGGACTTAAGACCTTCATTCTTGGCCTTGGAAGCAAGGTCCTTCTGGCAAATCACTTCGGCAGCATCTGGAACTCGGCGGCGATGGGGGGATATGATCTGATGTCCACACCCATGGCCTGGATCGGAGCCATAGCCTATACCTTCCAGATATATTTTGACTTTAACGGCTATTCACTTATGGCCATAGGACTCGGCCAGATGCTGGGTTTTAAATTCCCGGAGAACTTTAACAATCCCTATACGGCCAGGTCCGTGAATGAATTCTGGAAGAGGTGGCACATCACCCTCACCTCCTGGTTCAGGGAATACATATATATTCCTCTCGGAGGAAACAGAAAGGGGAGGATAAGGACGGTTATCAATCTTTTTATTGTATGGCTGATCACCGGACTATGGCACGGAGCCAGCTGGAATTTTGTCCTCTGGGGTCTGTATTACTTTGTCCTGATCCTTATTGAGAGGCTGTTTTTGGGCAGATACCTTGAAAGATCGCATGTCCTTTCAAGGATATATACCCTTCTTGCCGTCATCTGCGGCTGGGTGTTGTTTGCTTTGACGGATATAAACCATGTTCTTCTTTATCTTTCAAGAATGTTTACCTTCCATTCCGGAAACGACTATAAGGAGAATATAGTGACGGTCGCCATCCTCTTTATCGCAGGCACCCTTTTCTCAACGCCCCTGCTTGGGCCCTGGTACAGACGGCACAAGAACAGGATATCGGGCATAGTGATCCTGGGACTCATCTTCTGGGCCTCTGTTACCCTCCTTGTGGACACTGCCTATAATCCGTTTTTATATTTCAGATTCTGAAGGTAAATGCTATGAAGAGATATCCATTATTAACGATCATAATAATAACGACTATCCTTGTGACCATCCCGGGACTCTTTCTCAACACCGGGCTTATAAAAACCTCGGAAAGTGATAACTACAGCCTGAAAAAGACAGCGGCATCAAGCACGATACACGAGCTTAAGCTGCTGACCCAAAGAACCTTCAGCTTGCTTACACATAAGGACAGGGGGCTCAGTCTTGAGGAAAGTGTCCCCTATAATATCCCGGGACTTTCTGCGGACAAACCTCCCATACCTCCTGTTGTGACGGCAGAGGTTAAGCCGGCTGAAGAAAACACTGAAGCGGCTGCAGAAGAAAAAGAGCCGGAAGAGGAAACAGGAGCAGAAGGATCGGACGGAACGGAAGAACAGACGGAAGAGCCGGCTGAGGAGCAGTCTGATGCAGGAGGGATCTATAACAACGATCCCGATAATCCGAATTTCCAGACTGTGGATGACAGCTACTTTCTTGATGCCTGCTTCATAGGTGATTCAAGGACCAAGGGCTTTGGAATGTATTCTGGACTTACGACCACCATATATGCCAAGGTGGGTCTCCAGCTCTATAAGGTGTTTGAAGACAGGGTAGTGGATACCGTTTACGGAAAGCTCACCGTTCCTGAGGCTCTTGCAAGCGGAGTTCAGTTTAAGAAGGTTTATCTGATGTTCGGTCTGAATGAGATGGGCTGGGGCAATGATGAGATGTTCATGCAGTACTACTATTATCTTATAGATATGGTAAAGGCAACTCAGCCCCAGGCTGTAATCTATGTCCAGCAGATAATACATGTGACAAAGAACAAGGCGGCAAGCTCCCCTGTTTTTGCAAATGACAAGATAGATCACAGAAATGAGCTTTTAAGAAAGGTTGCAGCCGATGAGCATGTGTACTACCTTGAGCTGAACGAGGTTTTCACGGATGAGGAAGGGAACCTCCCTGCGGATTATTCCTTTGACGGGGTTCATTTTGCGGCCGGGAGCATGAAGATATGGAAGGATTATCTTGAGACCCACGCCATTGTCCCGGATCCTTCCTATGCCACATCAACAGGACCTGTGATGGCGGGTCAGCCCGAAAATCCCGAGGCAGGGCAGGAGGGTGCTCCGGAGGGAACGGATGCTGCCCCTGCAGAAGGTACGGAACAGGCTCCTGCAGATCCGGGGGCAGCTGAACAGGCTCCGGCTCTCGAACAGACTCCGGCTCCCGGGCAGCCCGAACAGACTCCCTGATGCTCAAAGACTCCGGTTTCCGAGCGGATTCCGCAGACTCAAAGATCCCCGTGGAAACCGGTCTGATAACGGCTTGGCCGGGGACATCCGGTGCGGGAAGCTTAAGCAGAACAAAGGAATTGTCAGACAATTCAGCACAAATTGAATTGTATTTAGATAAATACAAAAAATATTTAAAAAATGTGTTGACAATTATGAAAAGGTACTATATAATTCAATCATAAACAAAAAACAAGTGAGAAAACTCAAAGGTAGAAGATCCTACCGAAGGCTTCAGAAGCCAATCCTATCGAAAGGAGGTACGGACCACCAGAGAATTAAGTTTCACTTAAAAGCTTTTGTTTTAACCGGTTAAGCAGTAAAGAAGCGATGAACAAAAAAAGGTACCTATATTAAAGGAGCAGGATTAAGGGATCATAACCGGAGTAGCGGTTGTTTCCTGAGAGTCCCAGGCTGATAATATAGATGGATCGACGGCAGGAGGTCAGGATCAGGCCGGTCGTCGGTGAAGAAGCAAAGAAGCGGAGTGTAAAGCGACATTTTAATATCAGGTTTCCTCAGGATGCCAGAATTATGGCGAAAATAACGTTATGAGATGTCCTATCGGGTTGGATGAGGACGAAGTGCCATAGAAAAAGAGATAAGCATTTTGGGAACAGATTGAGAGGTATGGTCCAATGGGAACTGAAGAAGGTTTTAATCAGAGATAGGGCGGAGCGTTCGGAAAGAATGTCTTCGCCCTATCTTTTTTGCTGTCCCACCGCCATTCCCTTATTTTTCAAAGTCGGATCAAATGTTGACCTGATGTAACTTTTCATAACAGTTCTTAAGGCCGAAGGGTTCTGAACTGTTACGATCTGTTTATCTGAACAGATGTCGGAGGTTTTTATGACCGATCCTTTAAGCCTGAATCAATATCTGAAGTATTACCCCATTGGAGACGTTGCAGAATGCAGGATCCATGGGAGAAACCGGATCAAAGACGGAAAGCTTCCGCTTTTTTACAGCAGGAGCGGAGTTGAAGCAGCTGTCACTGCCACCGAAGTGTGGGTGGAACTGGAGGTTTCCTTTTCGGTATTTGAACCCTGGATCGCTCTTGAGATTAACGGGGAATTTATAATGCGGCAGATGCTCATGCCGGGAAGATATGCCCTTTGTCTGTTCAGGGGGATGAGCTATGGCGATGTAAAGAGTTTTTTTATCTACAGGGAACTTCAGCCAATGAGTGACGATCCGGATTCTTATCTCATAATTAAGGGCATTTATTCTGACGGGGAATTCAGAATCCTGCCCAAAAGAAACATCCGCATCGAATTTGTGGGAGACAGTATAAGCTCGGGCGAGGGTACCTACGGTGCCCGGTATGACATGGACTGGCTTCCCATGTATATGAGCAGCAGCAGAACCTATGCAGCCCTTATTGAAAAGGAAATGAATGCCGATGTGAGGATCATATCCCAGGGAGGCTGGGGGGTCTGCTGCGGATGGAACAATGACAGATCCCATAACATTCCATCGGTGTACAATAAGGTCTGCGGCTTTGCAGGCGGAGAAATGAACGTCTCGCTAGGGGCACTGGATGAATATACGGCGGATGACTTTCAGGCGGATGTCGTTATCATAAACCTTGGAACGAATGATCTTTCAGGCTTTGACCAGCCTCCCTTTTTTGATACCGGATCCGGAAGATTCTTTAAGCTGTCAAGAACTGCTGACGGAAGTCCGGACAGGGATGATCTGCGAAGGATAGAAGATGCTGCGGTGGATTTTTTGCAGCAGGTCAGGTCATTATATCCCGGTGCATATATCCTCTGGGCGTACGGTATGCTGGGCTCCGGTCTTTCAGATCTTTTTGAGAAAGCCCTTTTGCGGTACAGCGGATCCTTTGATGATAAAAATGCTGCCTTTCTTGCCCTTCCGGAAACGGAAAAGGGGGAACTGGGTTCAAGGCAGCATCCGGGACATGAGGCACATGAAAGGGCGGCTCAGATCCTGGTCGCTCATCTTAAAGAAAGAATGAAAGGGTTTTTTTAAGGATTCTGTCTCCTTGAAAACTCAGCAGATCCGCCTTCGTTTTTGAAGGAAGGTGTGGTTACTGTTCAGTAGTCTGGTTGACCACGTAAGCAGTAACGAGGTGTGCGACTTATGCTTTTCATTTCAGTGCCCCGGCGGACTGCGGAAATGTAACTTTAAAAAAGATTGAAATAAAGCGGTTTTTCTATTGCTATTTTTTTTGTGATAATATAAAATCGACTAGTGAGTTAAGAACGGACGAAGAGACCGTCCATCAGTATGAATGGAAATTATATAGTAAAGGGAGACAAGTCATGAATTATGAAGAGGTTGTAAAGAAGGTTAAGGCGAATCTGAAAAAGGCAGATGCCGGCAGGATCGGAGAGAACATTGCTGTTCAGTATGATGTGACCGGCGAAGGAGAGGGTGCACTGTACATGGAGATAAAGGACGGCAAGATCGACGTTCAGCCCTATGAGTACATAGAGCACGACATAAAGGTTACTGCTTCTGCCGATGATGTCCTTGCTCTTACATCCGGAAAGATCAAATATACGGATATGCTTTCTGACGGAAGGGCATACGGAGACGGCATCAAGGCTTCAAAACTTGATGAACTTGAGTTTAAGGCAGCTGCTGAAAAGAAACCTGCCGAAAAGAAGCCGGCTGCTGCTAAGAAACCCGCTGCAAAGAAGCCCGCAACAGCTAAAAAGCCTGCTGCAAAGAAGGCTCCTGCAGCAAAAAAACCGGCAGCAAAGAAAAAGTGATTTGAAGTTGACAAACATTTTCTAAAATGATAATATGTCATTCGTGCCGCGTGAGAATGCGGCCGGGCGGAAGTGTCGGAACTGGCAGACGAGCAAGACTAAGGATCTTGTGAGCAATGCGCTCGTGTGGGTTCAAGTCCCATCTTCCGCACTAGAGAATTTTTGTTAAAGAGCTTTGAAATTAGCGGTTTCAAGGCTCTTTTCTTTTTCGAATTTAACGATTTTGAGGTGAGACCTCGCCATTTTCGTTAAACATATCAACCAAGTCCCATCTTTCGCAGATTAAAAAACAATGGATAGGCAGTAAATGCTTATCCATTGTTTTTATATGCCGAGGAGTTCCTTGAAGCCAGGCTTCAAGGTCTCCTCGGCATAAATGCCTCGTCGGTCGGTTCGGTGGGAAAAAGGTCCACCGGACCTTTTTCTTTTTCCACCTCGCCCCATCTTCCGCTAAAAGAGAACGATCATTCGGATGTCCTCTTTTTATCTACTTATTTTTGTTTCGATATTTTTTGGCAGGCAAACCGGCCTTTTTCTTGAATACCCGGCAAAAGTAGTTATAGTCGGTAAATCCAACCTGATCTGCGATCTTATAAACAGGGAGTTCGGTTTCCACAAGGAGTCTTTTGGCTTCCTCGATTCGAAGATTTCTGACATGCTCTGAGATACCTGTGCTCATATATTTTGAGACACTGTCGTAGAGCTTATTTTTGCTGATATTGAATTCTTCCGTCAGTCGGTCTACTGACAGATCTTCGGACAGGTGTGATAACAAAAACCGGTTCAGGTTCTTTACAAAATTCTCATTCCTTAAGGAAATCATATTGCTCAGAAGGACATATAGGGTACAGGCCTCCAGTATTTTGGCAGTGGCCTTTATCTGTTCACTATTTTTGTAAGCGATGTTATAGATTGCCCCATCCACACCTTTATTATCCGTTTTATATTTATTCAAGGCTTCGGAAAGAGTGCTCTGAAGGCTCTTTTTGTCCGGAATATCTGTTATCTGCCCAAACATGATATATCCGATAACGACACCGTTATCGATCAGCGGAGCAGTAGTTTCTATTAAGCCTGCATGGCAGTGATAGATCTCGATTTTCCTGGTTTTCTGGCAGCGTTCAAAAGACTTCTTATTACTGATCTCGCAATTATTATTTCCATCCCGGCTTGAACGGATCTTACTGCAAAAGAGACAGTGGTTTTCGGGATATGCAAGTATTTCTTTTCCGCTTTCGGAAAACAGAGCGATTTTAATGCCGGTTAAGGTATTAAAATCCTTGAAAAATGAAAGCAACTGGTCAGTGTTCAGGGAAAGAGAAATCTGTTCCATGTTTGCTCCAATAAAATATCTGTCCGGATGATCCAAATATATCAGGCGGGCTGAGATCCTGTTTATTGACACATTTAATAATAGCACTTCGTAAAACAAATTTACAGTTTTTGAAACATAATTGTCTATTTTAAGCTTCAAAAACAATATATGATGAAAGGGTCAGAAGGCAATAATGCGTTCAGACCTGTTAAAGAAGCATTATGACTCTGTGACTCTGACACCATTGCAAATAATAAAACAAAGCTTTCCGTTACATAAGGAGGTACAAAGAATGCTGGTTACCTTAAAAGAAATCATGGATATTGCTGAGGAGAAGAAAATAGCGGCAGGATCCTTTAATGCATCCGGACTTGAAGCGATCGAGGCCGAGCTTGCAGCAGCAGAGGAACTTGATCTGCCGATTGTTATCCAGTTTGCCCAGTGCCATGAGCCCTGGGTTCCGCTTAAGACGATCGGACCGATCATGGTCGGGATGGCAAAGAAAGCCGCAGTTCCTGTCTGTGTTCATCTTGATCATGGGGAGACCCTGGAGTATCTTGAGCAGGCTCTTAAGATCGGATTTACGGGAATTATGTACGATGGCTCTGTTCTTGCTTATGAGGAGAACCTTGAGAACACAAAGAAGGCAGTGGAAATGGCAAAAGGATTCGGGGCTTCCGTAGAGGCAGAACTGGGTTCCATGGGAAAGCGGGAGTCAGGTTCCGGAGATGATGGTGCAGGGGTAGATGATGACACAAAAATCTACACAGACCCGGAGCAGGCAGCAAAGTTTGTGGCTGACACGGGAATCGACGCACTGGCATGTTCCTTCGGAACAACTCATGGTATCTATTTAACTGAGCCCAAGCTTGATTTTGACGTAGTAAGGAATGTCAGAGCTAAGACCGATAATATTCCGGTGGTCATGCACGGCGGTTCAGGAGTCAGCACAGAGGATTATCACAAGGCTGTAGAGGCCGGTGTCAGAAAAATAAATTATTTCACCTATATGGACAAGGCCGGTGGTGCGGCTGTAGTAGATTATCTTAACGGTCTTAAGGAAGGCGAGCCGGTTTTCTTCTCATCTGTCTACATGGCAGCCCGCAAGGCGATGAGGGAAAACGTTAAATCTGCAATGGAGGTTTTTGCAGGGATTAAGTAAAGGAGAGTCAGACAATGGAAAAGAAGAATATGACATTTGCACTTGCATTTTGTAACAGAGGCTTTATGCCGGGTGAGCTTATTTATGGTGCAAGAGAGGACATGATCAAGGCGGTTACGGATGCCGGATATAATTACATCGCAATGGATGCCGATCTTACAAGATTCGGTGGAATCGAGACAAGAGACGAGGGAATGCTCTATGCAAAGTGGTTAAAAGAGCATGAGGGAGAGTTTGACGGAGTGATCTTCTCAATGCCGATTTTTGCAGATGAAAACGGCGCCATCACGGCACTTCAGGATGCAGGAGTTCCCATTCTTATGCAGGCATATCCCGATGAGATCGGAAAGATGGACTTTGCTCACAGAAGAGACGCTTTCTGCGGAAAGTTTTCGGTAACAGACGTATTCACTCAGTATAAGGTACCTTTTACGGTATTAAAGCCGCATGTGGTACATCCTCTCTCGGAAAGATTCCGGGAAAACTTAAGAGACTTTGCTGCAATATGCAGAGTTGTAAACGGAATGAAGCGCTGTAACATCGGATGCATCGGTGCCAGAACGACAGCCTTTAAGACCGTCAGATTTGATGAAATTGCCATGCAGAAATACGGAATCAACGTAGAGTCCTTTGACCTTTCCGAGCTGGTTTTCAAGGTGGGAAAGCTTGCCGATGATGATGAGAAGGTAGTGGCCAGGAAGGCTGCACTTGAAGCCTACACGGATTTTTCCAATGTGTCCGAGGAAAAGAAGAATACCCTTTCAAAGATTTCCGCAGTTATAGATGAGTACATAGAGGTTTATCACCTGGATGCGATCGCTCTTCGCTGCTGGAATGAGATGGAGGAAATCCTTAGAGTATGTCCATGTGTGCTCCTTTCGGAACTTAACGACAGAGGCATCACTGCTTCCTGTGAGATTGATATGTGTTCTGCGATCACAATGCGGGCCATGGCACTTGCATCGGAGACACCGACAACCGTTCTTGACTGGAACAATAACTACGGTGATGACGAGAATAAGGTCATTCTTTTTCACTGCGGACCGGTTCCCAATTCACTTATGACGACCAGGGGCGTTGTTACAAGCCACAAGATGTTTGATAAGACAGATGCAGGCTCCGGCTGTGGCACCTGTGAGGGCAGGATCGCTCCAAACGACATTACGATCTCAAACTGCCAGACAAAGGATGGTAAGATCATTGTTTATGCTTCAGAGGCCAGATTTACAGAAGACGTGATCGAGGAAGGCTTCTTTGGATGCGGTGGAGTATGTGAGATCCCGGACATGCAGAATAAGATGATCAGGCTTGCAAGAGGGGGCTTTAAGCATCATACCTCAGTTGGTGTCGGACACATGAAGGATGTATTAAAGGAAGCATTTACGACATACCTTGGATATGAGTGGGTTGATATTGATAACTGATTTTTCTTTCATTGTATGGATCAGTAGGACCCATATAGCTTAAATACAGAGTATAAAACAGATCAGGATTGGAGATTATGCATGAAAACAGCAGGTCTTGATATAGGAACAACCGGTTGTAAGCTTACGGTTTTTGATGAAAATGGCAAGGAACTTGGCAAGTCATATAGGGATTATCCTGTAAAAAGAACTGTGGGAGGCCATGAAATCGATGTGGCAGCTCTCATGGACGGAGTCTATGCAGTGATCAGGGATATGGCTGCAAAGTATCCGGATATAGCGGGGATCGGCGTTACAAGCTTTGGTGAGACCTTTGTCATGACAGATGAAGCAGGCACTCCGCTTGCGTCAGCGATGCTATATACAGACCCTCGCGGCAAAGAGGAATGTGATGAACTCGTTTTAAGGCTTGGACTGGAAAATATAGCGAAAATTACCGGCGTGACAGCCCATGAGATGTATGGCCTTCCCAAGATCATGTGGAGAAAAAAGCATGATCCGGAAATTTATGCAAAGACCGGGAAAATCCTTCAGATGGAGGATTATGTGGTATTTTCATTAACCGGAAATGCACAGATCGATTATTCGCTGGCTACCAGAAGCATGGCCTTTGATATAAACAGTCTGACCTGGAGCGATGAAATGCTCGAGGCTGCCGGAATAGATAAGAAGCTGTTTTCAAAGCCTGTTCCAACGGGAACGGATGCCGGGGTGATCACAGAAGAGGTGGTAGCAAAAACAGGCCTTTCCGGGAATACACACATTGTATCTATAGCCCATGACCAGGTAGCTGCCTGTGTTGGCGCCGGAGCCTTTGGGGGTGACATTGCAGTAGACGGGGCCGGTACAGTACAGTGCTTAACGCCTGTGTTTGATGAAATGCCTGATGTGAAAAAAATGATGCCCGGAAAGTATGTCATTGTTCCGCATGTGATCCCGGGTAAATATGTGACCTATGCGTTTACTTACACCGGTGGGGCTCTGATGCAGTGGTGTACGTCAAACCTTGCAAAAAAAGAGAGGGAGCTGGGGAAAGCTGAAGGGATTTTAGTCAATGAGTATCTTGAAAAGGAGTATATCTCAAGCAGGAAAAATCTTGGCCTTGATCCCGAGGAACCTTCCGGAATACTTGCCCTGCCTCATTTTGCGGGAGCTGCCACACCATACATGGACACCGGCTCAAAGGGCGCGATCCTGGGACTTACCACCGACAGCAAGGTGAGCGACATCTACCGGGCATGTATGGAGGGTGTAACCTACGAGATGTACTTAAACTATAAAAATGTGGTAAAGGCCGGGGCAAACCCCAAAATCATGCATGCTACAGGAGGTGGCGCTCATTCTGCCGTGTGGATGCAGATGAAGGCTGATATGCTGGGAATGCCCATAACCGCACTGAGAACCGTAGATGCGGGAACCGTCGGATCGGCGATGCTTACGGGAGTTGCCATTGGCATCTTTAAGGACCTGGAGGAGGCTGCTGACAGGATGGTGGAAAAGACAATAACCTATAATCCAAGAGCGGAATATCACGAAAAGTATATGGAAGTTTTTGAACGTTACGAAAAATTGTATGACGCGGTCAGAGGGTTAATGTAATGAATAAATATATCGGACATGACAGCCAGCTGTTTTGCATGGAAGAGCATAGACTGATCGGCGGAAAAGGCGATGGGATGCGTCTTTATGAGATCAATAACGGCAAGGGCCTGGAGCTTACTGTATCTCCTGACAGAAACGGAGATATTACAAGATTAAGGTACCGAGGAATTAACATGAGCTACATGAGCCCCTGCGGCTATGTGGCTCCGGCGTACTATGACTGTATGGGAAGCAACTGGCTGAGTTCCTTCACTGCAGGCTTTCTTACCACCTGCGGACTTAATGGAGTTGGTACACCCTGTAATGATGAGGGCGAGGAGATTCCTCTTCATGGAAGCATTGCCAACACACCCTGCGACCGGGCTTTCTTTTACGAGGACAGAGAGGCCGGCAGAACCGATCTGGTTGTCAGAACAGTTACAAAGGATGAGACGATTTTTGGAAGAAAGCTTCGCCTGTCAAGAAAGATCAGGGTATCCACTGAGGACAACAGCTTTACGATCACAGATATCATTGAAAACACGGGTAGCAGGACAGAACCGTTTGAAGTCCTTTATCATATGAATATGGGCTACCCGCTTTTGGATGAGGACAGCATTATCACAATCCCGTCTGCAGAGGTGATTCCAAGAGATGATCATGCGGCTGAGGATATCGCCAACTGGATGCACATGGAAAAGCCTTCTGCGAACTATCGGGAAAGATGCTACTACCACAGATTTGATAAAGCTGCTACAACAGTTTCCATCGAACAGCCCAAGCTTAACACAAAGCTTTCGATCAGCTTTGATTCCGAAAAACTTGATGGCTTTGTTGAGTGGAAGATGATGGGGATCAGAGATTATGTCCTTGGACTTGAATGCGGTAACTGCTATCCGGATGGCAGAGATGTTATGAGAAAAACCGGTATGCTGAAGTTCCTGGAGCCGGGGGAAAAACAGGAATATACAGTAAAAGCAGAATTGTCTTAACGGGGGATCTTAAAATGCCCCCGGCACAGCCCGGTTCGCAAAAGCCTGTCAGGTATGTTATAATTCTCCGGATTCTTGTTTTGTGGTCTGAAATGGGATGATCCGTGCTTCAGACCTGATCTGCGGTATCGCATAGTGAGGTGTCAGTAATGAAAAAATGGGCGAGACTCTTATACCAGCCCGGAGTTCCTCTTTACGGGGACACAAGGATAACGGGAAGCAGGGAGCATATCGCTGTTTCCAGAAGGGCGGCCGAAGAGGGAATGGTTCTTCTTAAAAATAACGGAACCCTGCCTTTGCCGGCCGGGAAAAACCTTGCACTCATCGGCAAGGCATCCGTTGATTATGTGAAGGGAGGCGGAGGCTCCGGTGATGTTTTCTGCAAATATATCCACTCTCTTTATGACGGCTTAAAGCTCAGAAATGTCAGTATATATGAGCCCCTCATCCGCTATTATGAGGACGAGATGAACAGGCAGCACAGTGAGGGACTGCCTCCGGGAATGACGGGAGAAGTTGAGATCCCGGAAGAGCTTCTTGAGGGGGCAAGAAAATTCACGGACACGGCCATAGTATTGATCAACAGGTATTCCGGGGAGGGCTGGGACAGAAGCGATGTGGAGTGCAACAACGAGTACAACCCCTGGCCTGAAGAAACCAATATGCCCAAGGCATCGGGCAGGATCTTTCCCGACGGGGATTTTTACCTGACGAAGGAAGAAAAGAAGATGATAGCCACGGCTACATCAGGCTTTGATAAGGTGGTAGTTGTGCTTAATATCGGTGGTGTCATGGATCTTAAGTGGGCCAAAGAGGATGAAGGGATCGATTCCGTCCTTCTGATGGGACAGGCCGGAATGGAGGGCGGAGATGCTGCCGCCGATATCCTGCTCGGAAATGTCAATCCCTCCGGAAGGCTGTCCGACACCTTTGCCGGAATGCTTGAGGATTATCCTTCAACTGAAGGCTTCCATGAATCCTTTGACTATGTAGACTATAATGAAGATATCTATGTCGGATACCGCTATTTTGAAACGATCCCGGAGGCTTCAAAAAAGGTTGTCTATCCCTTCGGATACGGCCTCTCCTACACAAGCTTTGAAACCGGGCTTATGGGAACGGCGGTAAAAGACGGGGAGACGGTTTTTACCATCAGGGTTACAAATACGGGAAAGATGGCAGGAAAAGAGGTTGTGGGGCTTTATTATGAGGCACCCTGCGGACTTCTGGGAAAGCCTGCAAGGGCTCTGGCGGATTTTGCAAAGACAAAGCTTCTGGCTCCTGGTGAAAGCCAGCTCCTGACCCTTGCCGTAAATGAATATGAGATGGCATCCTTCGACGACCTGGGTAAGATAAGGGAGGCAGCTTATGTTCTGGAGAAGGGGAGCTACTCCTTTTACATAGGAGCAAATGTAAGAGAAGCGGTAAAGACCGACTATGTTTATGAAAATCCTTCGGACAGGGTCATAAAACAGTTAAGCCATAAGGCTGCGCCGGTTTCTCTCAAAAGGAGAATGCTTTCTGACGGAAGCTATGAGGAACTTCCCACCGGTGAGGACAGGGATATAAACGAATGTATTTTTGAAAAGATGCAGCCCGGCACGGAGGAGGCGCTTGCTCCGGGCTCCGGATCGATGCCGATCCACTCCCTGCTGGATCCCTACAGGAAGAATGTAAAGCCCTTCCCTGATGTGGCGGAGGGAAAATGCACGATCAGGGACTTTATAGCACAGATGACCGATGATGATCTCATGAAGATCGTTGGAGGACAGCCCAACACGGGTGTCGGAAATGTGTTCAGCTTCGGAAATGATCCTGAGCTTGGCATACCGGCTGCCTGCACGGCAGACGGACCTGCGGGTGTGAGGATCGCTCCGGAAACAGGGGTTCTGACCACCGCTTTTCCCTGTGCAACGACCATTGCCTGCTCCTGGAATAAGGAACTGGCTGAGGAGGTCGGATTCACGGGTGGAGAGGAGATTAAAGAGAACAACTTAAGTGTCTGGCTGACACCTGCCGTAAATATCCACAGAAATCCCATGTGCGGCAGAAACTTCGAGTACTATTCCGAGGATCCCTGTCTTACCGGAAAGATGGCTTCAGCCCTTGTAAGAGGGATCCAGAGGAATCATGTGGGGGCAAGTGTCAAGCACTTTGCCTGCAACAATAAGGAGACCAACAGAAAACACTCGGACTCAAGGGTTTCCGAAAGGGCACTTCGGGAGATATATTTAAAAGCCTTTGAGATCATAGTAAGGGAGTCCGCTCCCTACACTATCATGTCATCCTACAATGCCATAAACGGTTTCAGGGCATCTGAGAACAGGGATCTTCTCACAGGGATCCTGAGGGATGAGTGGAACTATAAGGGTTTTGTGACATCCGACTGGTGGACAAGAGGGGAACACTATAAGGAAGTTAATGCCGGAAATGATCTTAAGATGGGCACCGGATTTCCTGACAGGCTTAAGAAAGCCATGGAAATGGGAGCCCTTGACAGGAGCACCCTTGAAGTAAGTGCTGAAAGGATCCTGAACACAATCCTGAAGTTTGACTGACAGATCTGCGTCCCCCGGGTTTTTGGTCTCAGAACTCAGATTAAAAAAACCGGGGGATTTTTTAATTATACCATTGACCCGGGGTTAACTCCGGGGTGTAGGATGACCTTATACAACGCGATAACACCATTCGGGAAAGGAAAGGAAATGGACAGCGTGACGATACAAAACAAGACCTTTGATGAAGAAAGGGCACTCTACGGAAGCAGTGGGGTAGTGATCGACAGCTGCAGCTTTGACGGACCGTCTGACGGGGAAAGCGCCTTAAAGGAAAGCAGAAATATTGAGGTGAAAAACAGTCTGTTTAACCTCAGATATCCCTTCTGGCATGACGTTGACCTTAAGATAGAAAAAAGCAGGATGACACAAAACTGCAGGGCGGCTCTCTGGTATACCAGAAATGCCGAGATAAAAGACAGCAGTCTTCACGGCATCAAGGCACTCCGAGAATGCGAGGATATAAGGATTGAAAACTGCGACATTGTTTCCCCCGAGTTCGGCTGGTCTGTAAGAAATATTCAAATGAGAGATACCTCTGTTCAGAGTGAGTATTTCATGATGAGATCGGAGGGACTCAGGTTTGAGAACGTTGAGCTGAAGGGAAAGTATTCCTTTCAGTATATTTCGGATTCCCTGTTTGAAAACTGCAGATTTGATACCAAGGATGCGTTCTGGCATGCGAAAAATGTGGTGGTAAAAGACAGTCTGGTCAAGGGAGAATATCTTGCCTGGTACTGCGAGAATGTGACCTTTGAAAACTGCACCATAACCGGAACCCAGCCTCTTTGCTATTGCCGGGGCTTGAAACTCATCAACTGCCGGATGGAGGATGCCGACCTTTCCTTTGAAAAATCGGATGTGGAAGCGGTGATCCTGACTCCCGTCATCAGCATCAAAAATCCCTACAGCGGAAGGATCTCGGTGCCGGAGGTCTCCGAGGTAATACTTGACGATGACAGGGCAAAGGCCAGTATCATAATCGCCGGAAAGGAAAGATGTGCCTGATGCCGGATTCCGGCTGCTTTATTTTTCCGGTGACGACACGGATCGTATTATAGTATAATCATTTAACACAGGTTTAGACAGGACTCATATTCCCCTGATCGTTATTGTGTTACTGTTCAGAACCCTTTGGTTTATGACCAGCCACGGCGATCCTGCGTTTTAAGCCGCACTGAGTGCGAGCGCAAAATCGCTGTTAAAACCAGTTTTTTTGGCGGGCAGGTCTGCATAAATGTTGGAGTAAGTCCTGAACAGCTGCATTTTTCCAAAAAGGAGGATATACATGGAAAGTTCAAAGGTGTTTTTTACGGATTTCAGAACGAGTATCCCGCTTCCGAAGAAGCTTCAGAACCTTATGAGAATGGCCGGCTTTAATGATATGGATCTGGAAGGAAAGTTTGTTGCCATTAAGATGCATTTCGGAGAACTGGGCAATCTTGCCTTTCTCCGTCCAAACTATGCAAAAGCTGTGGCGGATATGGTCAAAGAAAAGGGAGGAAGACCCTTTCTGACAGATTCAAATACCCTCTATCCGGGCTACAGAAAAAATGCCCTGGATCACCTTGACTGCGCAAACTTAAACGGTTTTAACACTGTCACCACCGGCTGTCAGATAATCATCGGCGACGGACTTAAGGGTACGGATGATGTGGCCGTAAAGGTTCCTGAGTGTGAATATATAGATGAGGCCTACATAGGCAGGGCAGTAGAGGATGCGGATGTGCTGATCTCTCTTTCTCACTTTAAGGGTCACGAGGCAACGGGCTTCGGAGGTGCCATCAAAAACATCGGAATGGGCTGCGCAAGCCGTGCCGGTAAGATGCACCAGCATAATTTCGGAAAACCCGTGGTAGAACCTGAACTTTGCCGGAACTGCCACCGGTGCTCAAAGGAATGCGGATCCGATGCCATTAAATATGAAGGAGGCAAGGCCTTCATCGATCCCGAGCTCTGCAAGGGCTGCGGAAGATGCATAGGAGCCTGCGCCTTTGATGCCATCCACAATGTAAACGACAATGCAAATGAGATACTGGGGCGGAAGATGGCTGAATATGCCTATGCAGTATGTAAGGATAAGCCCCATTTCCACATCGCCATAGCCAACGACATTTCCCCCAACTGCGACTGCCACGAGGAAAACGATGCTCCCATCCTCCCGGATCTGGGAATGTTTGCGTCCTTTGACCCTGTTGCTTTGGACACAGCCGCTGCGGATATGGCCCAGAAGGCTAAAGCTATGCCCAACAGCCAGCTTTGGGATAATCTTAATTCACCCGGCTGGAAGCCCTATGATGACGTCTTTTTTGACAGTAATCCGAACATAAGATGGAAGGAAACCCTGGAGCAGGCGGAAAAGACCGGCCTGGGTACAAGAAACTACGAACTTGTGACAATGAGATAAGTGCAGTAAATGACAAAACTCTTTTTGTTTTGTTGTTTACTTTAATTAAGTTCAATTTTTTATGTTTTTGTGTCAGATTTTGTTGAATATGCATAAAAATCATTGACTAATCAGGAGATATTCATTAAAATTACTGATGTCGGCGTAATAACGGCAAATATTTCTAAAATGGAGGAAAAGTAAATGAAAAAGAAGTTATTGAGTGCATTACTCAGCATGACCATGGTTGCTGCTCTTCTTGCAGGATGCGGAAGTGCCGCAGCTCCCGCAGCTCCGGCAGAGCCCGCTGCAGACGCAGGTGCAGAGGCATCGGAAGCAGTTGACGCAGCAGTTGATGCGGCAGCAGATGCTGCAACATCAGCAGGCGGAAAGAAGGTTGCTGTTGCAATGCCCACCCAGTCTTCAGAGAGATGGATGCACGACGGTGCAAACATGAAGGAGCAGCTTGAGAAGCTTGGCTACGAGGTTGACCTTCAGTACGCTGAGGATGATGTTCAGGCTCAGGTTTCACAGATCGAGAACATGATCGCAGCCGGCGCTAACTGCCTTGTTATCGCAGCTATCGACTCTGACGCTCTTGTAAACGTTGAGGCTCAGGCAAAGGATGCAGGCATCCCGGTTATCGCATATGACCGTCTTCTTATGAACACTGATGCAGTTTCTTACTATGCAACATTCGATAACAAGGGTGTTGGAACAAAGATCGGTGAGTACATCGTTCAGCACGCTGATGCAACTCCTGAAAATCCCAAGACCATCGAGCTTTTCATGGGTTCACCCGATGACAACAACGCTCACATGCTTTATGCAGGTCTTATGGAGCAGATCCAGCCCCTGCTTGATGACGGATCACTCGTTTGCGAGTCAGGACAGATCGATTTCGAAGACAACAACACCTTAAGATGGGATCAGCAGACAGCTATGAAGAGATGCGAGGATATCCTCACAAGATACTATGCTGACAAGGATCTTAACATCTGCGCATGCGCATATGACGGACTTTCCTATGGCGTTATGTCAGCTCTTGAGGGAGCAGGCTACACAGATGCAAACTGGCCTCTGATCACAGGACAGGATGCTGAGCTTATGGCTACAAAGCACATCATCTCCGGCAAGCAGACAATGTCTATCTACAAGGATACAAGACTTCTTGCTTCCAAGTGCGTTACCATGGTTCAGGCAGTGCTTGAAGGTGCTGAGCCCGAGATCAACGACACAGAGCAGTACAACAACGGCAAGATCGTTGTTCCTTCATACCTCTGCGAGCCCGTTCCTGTTGATAAGAGCAACTACGAAGAAGTTATCATCGGCGGCGGCTACTACACAAAGGAACAGCTGGAAGAGTAATTAGAATACCACAGTATATGTAAGACAGGACATGGCGGCGGAATCTAACTGCCGCCATGTTTTTAAAGATGAATACTTAAAGGAGTTGATCAGATGTCGGATTACATCTTGGAAATGAATCACATTACGAAGGAATTCTCCGGAGTAAAGGCTCTTGATGATGTTAACATCAAGGTCAAAAAGGGTGAGATCCATGCGTTGTGCGGTGAAAACGGTGCCGGCAAGTCCACACTGATGAATGTCTTATCCGGTGTGTATCCTCACGGAACATACGATGGGGACATTGTCTACAAGGGCGAGCATTGCAAGTTTCATAATCTGAGGGATTCTGAAGCAAAGGGTATCGTTATAATCCATCAGGAGCTGGCTCTTTCCCCCCTGCTTTCGGTTGCTGAGAATGTTTTTATCGGTAATGAGCAGACAAGCAGGAAAGGAGTTATAGACTGGACAAAAACCAGAAGCCGCGCCCAGGAAATGCTCGCAAAGGTGGGTCTTGAGCATGAAGATGTCAATGTGCCCATTAACTCCCTTGGTGTAGGTAAGCAGCAGCTTATAGAGATCGCCAAGGCACTTGCAAAGAAGGTCGAATTACTTATCCTCGATGAGCCTACGGCTGCTCTTAATGACGAGGAGAGCCGGAAGCTTCTTGAAATTATGCTTCAGCTTAAGAAACAGGGGATCACCTGTATCATAATCTCGCATAAGCTGAATGAGATTGAATATGTTTCCGATTCGGTTACGATCATCAGAGACGGAAAGACGATCGAGACTCTGGTTAAGGGAGTAGATGATTATTCCGAAGACAGGGTTATAAAAGGAATGGTAGGCCGTGAGATGACCAACCGTTATCCCGTGAGAGACGACGTTAAGATAGGGGATGTCATATTTGAGGTTAAAAACTGGAATGTATTCCATCCCGATGATGAGCATCGTCAGATGATCAAGGACATTAACATCAAGGTTCGTGCAGGAGAGGTTGTCGGACTTGCCGGACTGATGGGAGCCGGAAGAACAGAGTTTGCCATGAGTCTTTTCGGTCACAGCTACGGACAGAAGATCTCGGGAACCATTCTGATAAACGGTAAAGAGGTTCATATCAAGACGGTTAAGGATGCGGTTAAGAACAAGCTCGCATATATTTCCGAAGACCGTAAGACATACGGTCTGAACCTTATCGCAGACATAAAAGAGAACATGGCTCTTGCGGCCAGACCCTTCTTCTTTTCAAAAAACGGTGTTATCAATGCCAATGATGAGATAGTTGCGGCACAGGAGTACAAGGAACGCATAAATATCAAAGCCAATTCCATCAATCAGGTGGTAGGGTCGCTTTCCGGAGGTAACCAGCAGAAAGTTGTAATTGCAAAATGGATGCTCACGCAACCGGATGTGCTGATCATGGATGAGCCTACCAGAGGTATTGACGTAGGTGCAAAATATGAGATCTACTGTGTTATCAATGAACTTGCCAAAGCCGGAAAGGCCATAATAGTCATTTCTTCGGAAATGCCTGAGATAATCGGTACATGTGACAGGCTGTATGTTATAAACAATGGTGAGATCGCAGGTGAACTTTCAAAGGAAGAGTTTTCACAGGAGAGTATCATGCAGCGTATCATGGCTCATAACAGAAAGGGAGATGGAAATGAATAATAAAAAAGTTGTAAAAATGGACATGAAACAATACGGAATGTTTTTTGCCCTGATAGCTATTTATGTTGTTTTTGCCCTTCTTACCAAGGGCGCCAATATGACTCCCATGAATATCAACAACCTGATCATGCAGAACGGGTACGTTGTTATTCTGGCGATCGGTATGCTGCTGTGTGTTTTGACCGGTAACATCGACCTTGGTGTCGGTTCCGTAGTTGCGGTGACCGGATCGTTTGCGGGTATCATCATGATGGACATGAAGATGAACATGTGGGTAGCGATCATCGTAGCCCTGGTGGTGGGAGTACTCACCGGAATCTTCGCAGGATTCTTTATCGCTTATCTGGGGATCCCGCCTTTCGTTACAACTCTTGCTACCATGCTTATGGGCAGGGGTCTTACCTACACCCTCCTTCAGGCACAGACCAAGGGACCTTTCGATCAGTCATACAACTTCATCGGAGCAGGTTTCCTTCCGGTAGTAAAGATACCCTTCGGAGACGGAACTCTGGATCTTGTCAGCATCGTTGTTGCCATCGTTGCATCGATTATTCTGATCTATTCGGAGATAAAGAGCAATGCGACAAAGAAGAAGTACAATTTTGCGGTTAATCCCACCTGGCAGATCGCCCTTAAGCTTGGAGTAATGCTCTTTATCATATGGTTCTTCTTCTACAAGCTTGCAAGATATAACGGACTTCCTTTCGTTCTCCTGATAATGACCATACTTATCGTCATTTACGGTTTCATCACCAGCAAGACCGTGGCTGGACGTCAGATATATGCTCTCGGAGGAAACAGGAAAGCGGCTAACCTTTCCGGTATCGATACCAACAAGGTTTTCTTCTGGGTATATGTGAACATGGGTCTTCTTTCAGCCATAGCAGGTATCGTTCTTTCAGCCAGAAACGGATCTGCAACACCCAAGGCCGGTGACGGTTTTGAGATGGACGCTATCGCATCATGCTACATCGGAGGTGCAGCGGTTGCCGGTGGTGCCGGAACCATCGTTGGAGCAGTTGTCGGAGCCTTCATAATGGGTATACTGAACAACGGAATGTCACTTTTCGGATGGTCTACAGATATACAGAAGATCGTTAAGGGTGCGGTTCTTCTGCTTGCGGTTACAGCGGACATCCTTTCAAAGAGGAAGAAGTCATAAGCTGACCCTTGTACATCGATTTAATAAAACCGGCGGAGAGCTTCCGCCGGTTTTTACGTAAGAGAATAAACTGTTCGGGATCCTTCACTCTCCGGACAGTTTCGTTCCGGAGGCACCTGAAAATGAAAAATGACCACAGATTTTTTGCCAACAGGGAATGTGAATACTATCCTTGCCATAAAAGCGGGGAGGATATAAACTGCCTTTTCTGCTTCTGTCCTCTTTATCCCTACCGGGACTGCCCCGGAAATCCGATTTTTAAGGAAAAAGACGGTAAGACGGTAAAAAGCTGTGTTGACTGTACCTTTCCCCATGCTCCGCAAAACTACGGGAAGGTAATGGAATATATAAAACGCCTGTAATAGTTCGGAACCATTCGGTCTTAAGAACTGTTACGGCAATTTTGCGATTTGAGTCGCACTTCGTGCGAGCGCAAAATCGCTGCTAAACCCGCTTTTTCTGTGGGTATGCCCACAAAAATGCCCGAGCATGTTCTGAATAGTCACAAACGATTGTCTCAAAAGTGAATGCGTTAACTCCGGGCTCCTGTAAGTGCCACGTCATGCACAGAAAGGTGTTATCCTGTGTGAAACGCAGTCCGGGACAAAAAGTAAGGGAGATCAATATTATGTATGAGAGATTAAGAAAGCTTCTGAAAAGTGCCGGTGAGACGATGGTAAATGCCGACCGGAGCGACATAGGGATAGATGCAAAGGACGGTCATGCAAACTTTGTCACAAAATATGACCGTCTGGTCCAGGAACAGCTTTACAATGGCCTTATGGAGATCCTGCCGGGGTCAGGTTTCTTCGGAGAAGAGGAGGCACATGATGCCTTTCCGGGGGAAGAATGTGTCTGGATAGTCGATCCGATCGACGGAACCTCAAATTTTATAAAAGGCTGGTACCACAGCTGCATAAGCATTGCGCTTATAAAGGACATGCAAAGAACAGAGGGCTGGGTATATAATCCCTATACAGATGAGCTTTTTTATGCAAAAAAGGGACAGGGGGCTTTGCTGAACGACAGACCGATAAAGGTTTCTGGCAGACCGCTTAAGGAAGGCCTTGTGCTTTTCGGGACCGCTCCCTACTATGACGGAATGCCCGGGATCGCTTTCAGGAGAGCGGAGGAGTTCATGGATAAGTGCATAGATGTCAGAAGGATGGGATCTGCTGCCCTTGATCTGTGCTTTGTTGCCTGCGGAAGGGCAGAGCTCTATTTTGAACCCCGCCTGCAGCCCTGGGACATAGCGGCCGGATCCCTGATCGTAGAAGAGGCCGGAGGATCGGTGACTCAGTGGGACGGAGAAGACTTTGACATAACCAGGCCCTGCAGCTGTCTGGCTCAGGGTTCGGCTCATGAGATAGTTACTGTTCAGTGGTCAACCAGACCACTGAACAGTAACGGGTTCGGCACATGAGAATTGCCTTCGGCAATGGTGCCGAACCTGCTAAATATACATATTTGCCCGTAGCTACTCGACTCCATCAGCATGCTGATGTCGCTCGTGGCTCGGGACTGAACAGTAACATGAGATACAGATGCTGCCGGGCATTTTATAAATTCTGCTTGCATATATTCCGGGTCTGTGCTAAACTTCAAAGGACTTGAAGGCACGGGCCCGGATTCTTTTTTCTGCGGATCTCACCGCAAAAAATCCCTATTTTAACTTAAACTGGGAGAGGAGGTGAAAAAAAATCAGGATTTTGTGTTTTTGTGGTTGACAAGCCACAACATTTAAGATACTATTAACAGGAACGAACAACTGTTCGATTCTATTTTTGAAGGAATGGAGAAATATCATGGAAAAGATGATGGATAATTCGGAAAAGGTAAAGGCGCTGGATGTTGCCCTTTCACAGATTGAAAAGCAGTTCGGCAAGGGAGCTGTGATGAAGCTTGGAGAAAGTGTTGCGGATATGAGCATCGGAGCGATCCCCACCGGTTCCTTAAGCCTTGACATAGCACTGGGCATAGGCGGGATCCCCAAGGGCAGGATCGTTGAGATCTACGGATCGGAATCCTCCGGAAAGACGACGCTGACGCTTCACATGATCGCGGAAGCCCAGAAGCGGGGCGGAATTGCAGGATTCATAGATGCAGAGCATGCCCTGGATCCGGAATATGCACGAAACATCGGGGTGGATATCGATAATCTCTACATTTCCCAGCCGGATTCCGGGGAGCAGGCTTTGGAGATCGCTGAAACAATGGTTCGGTCGGGTGCCATAGACATAGTTGTCATCGATTCGGTGGCGGCTCTGGTTCCCAAGGATGAGATCGATGGGAACATGGGAGATTCCCACATGGGTCTTCAGGCTCGTCTCATGTCCCAGGCTCTCAGAAAACTGACAGGGATCATAAACAAGACCAACTGTACCGTTGTTTTTATAAACCAGCTTCGTGAGAAGATAGGCGTGATGTTTGGAAATCCGGAAACAACAACAGGTGGAAATGCCCTCAAGTTCTATGCCTCAGTCAGGATGGATGTCCGGAGGATAGATAAGATCCAGCAGTCCGGTCAGGTCATCGGAAACAGGACAAGGGTAAAGGTGGTTAAAAACAAGGTTGCCCCGCCCTTTAAGCAGGCTGAGTTCGACATAATGTACGGAAAAGGAATCTCTTCAACAGGTGATCTTGTTGACCTTGCCTCTAATGTGGATATCATCAACAAGAGCGGCGCCTGGTATGCCTATAACGGAGAAAAGATAGGTCAGGGCAGGGAAAATGCCAAGCAGTATCTTGAAGAAAACCCTGCCGTATGTGCTGAGATCGACAGGAAGGTGAGACAGCACTTCGGTCTTATTGAAGATGACGGGTCTGCCGGGGATGCCGGAGAAGAAAAGGGCAGAAAGAAAGCTGATAAGAAGACTGAGGAATAATGCGGATATACAAACTGGAAGCCTGGAGCAGAAACAGGGTAAAAGTGTTCTATGATGAAGACAGGCCTGTCTTTGTCCTCTACAAAAAGGAAGCAGAGAAATTCGGCTTAACAGAGGGCGCTGAGATAAGCGACGGTCTGTACGCACAGATCCTGGATGAGATCCTGAAGAAACGTGCGATATCAAGAATGCTGTATCTGCTGGATTCAGGCGCAAGGACCGAGGATGGAGTCAGAAAAAAACTCAGAAGTGGCTTTTATCCCGAGGAAGCAATAGATGCCGCCGTTTCCTACGCAAAAACAAAGCATTATATCGATGATGAGTATTACGCATCGGCTTTTGCTTCCGAAAGGATAAAAAGTAAATCCCGGCTGAAGATAAGGCAGGAGCTCTTAAACAGGGGGATCGATCCTCAGACCATTGAGGATGCCCTGTCGGGACTTGAAGAGGAAGAAAAAGAAACTCTTGAAAAGCTCATTGAAAAAAAGTACAGGGGCGTTTTGGAACCGGATGAGGCCTTTAGGCAAAAGGTCATCAGGAGTCTCATGCAGAAGGGCTTCAGATATGACGACATTCTTTCTTGCATAAAACAATTCATGCTGTGTCATCAGTTCAAGGATTAATGTGTCAGCTCACTATTCGTCCTGTTCATAGAATTTGAATGTGTTGCCGCCCTGTTTTTTGCATTCATACATAAGAGAATCAGCCTTGAAATAGAGCTTTGAAAAGGGCTCGTTTTCGGATACCAGAACTGCTCCCAGACTGATGGTGACGGGCTGTCCGCCAATATCCGGTATATTCATGCTGCTTATGTTTTTCATGAATCGGTTCAGCATGCTCACCGCGATTTTTTCGGAATCGATATCCGTTGCAAAGACGACAAATTCATCACCTCCGAGCCTCACAAGAACATCCGAGTTTCTGAAGGTCTTTTTCATTGTGTTTGCGATCGTAATGAGAACCCTGTCTCCGGCAGCGTGACCGTAATTATCATTTATTCCCTTGAACTTGTTCACGTCAAAGAGGCAGAAGACTCCCCGGATCCCTTCGTCTAAAAGGTTATCAATCCTCTTTTCCCCGCTTCTTCTGTTCGACAGGGCTGTTAATCCGTCGGTTTCCGACAGAACCAGAAGGTTATCTTCAAGCTGCTTTCTGGCTGATATATCTATGATCGAGAAGATGACAACGGTTTCTCCGTTTGAAAGGGTCACGGCCTTTGTGTGATTCAGGATATGAACCTGACTGCCGTCATCATGAGTGGCGGTTGCTTCAAAGACAACTTCTTCACCGGTGGAAATGGTCGCTTCTCTGTTCTTGAAAATTGTTGTCAGCTCGTCCTCTGAAAAATGGGAACGGATGTCGGCAATGGTTAAGGAGCTCTTCCTGTTGGTATCTATCCCATAGAGCTTCAATGCCGTGTCGTTTACCATGAGTATGTTGTCGTCTTCCGCATCTGTGACCAGGGTGCCAGCGGTCTGTGCTTCGAACACATCCTGGAAGAGCTCGTATTGTTTTTCCAGAACAATATGAAGCTCGGAAACAGCATTGGATATGGAGCCGAATTCGTCATCCCTGTTCCTGTATTTTCTCATGGAATTGTCGTGACTGTAGTCTCCCTTTTTCAGCTTCTTGATCTGGGTGTTTATAACACGGAGAGGCTGCATCTGGTGTTCAACACTGAATACGCAGATGATGACCATGACAAGGGTTGTCAGGAGGCAGATGATAAGGAGACTAATCCGGATGCTGTTTATCATTCCGAAGACATGCTCGTTGGTCTGTCTGACAACAAAAACCCAGTTCCTGTTGAACATATAGTAGCAGGAAGTGACATAGCCCCTGGTGGAATAGCTGTAGCTGTCCGAATTTGTTGAACCGCTTGAAAGCTCGGCAACAGCCTTTACAAGCTCCGGATCATCACATTCCTGTCCTGTCAGTTCAGGGTCATCATTAAATATATATACATTGTTCGCTGCGTTGATGAGGGCATAGCCTGTGCGGGAGGAATTTGCATCGGTCAGTTTTTTCAGGGATATTTCCAGAGCCTCGGAGTAGAAGGCGGCACCGGCAAAGCCGATAGCATTCTTTTTTTTGTCAAAAACAGGAGCATAAACCGGAATGACCATCTTTTTGGTGACGGGAGCCAGAACTATTCCGGTACAGAAGGGCATCTTATTGGATCTTATCAGTTTCTCCAGACTCTTTGCCGAATCTTCATCTCTGAAGGTCTGGTTAACCGAATCCGGGTTTATGTGGGCGAGAACAAAGGTGTCCCATTGGGCGGCATAAAGACCTTCGATGTCTGTGTAGCCTTCAGCATATCTTTCCGTATATTCAGCCGCTTTTTTGAGGGCTTCCGGATCAGAAGGCTCCTCGAGCGCTTTTATGATCTCGCTTGCCCGGCTGTAGCCTGAAAGAAAGTCGCAGCAGTCGTTGATGTATGTCTCCACAAGCTGGGCTCTGTCCTTTGCTATGATATTCATGTCGGCGATTGCCTTTTGTGTCAGGATTTCGGTAAGGTGATGGTTGGTTACGATAAAAAGAAGGAGAACCGCGATGATCTCCACAACACCGATGATTAGAGCGATCTTAAAGCTGACTCGTTTTTTTATCATGTGATCTGTACCTGCAGGGATGGTTCAAGGGTTACAGCCTACGCTGCCTGAAAGACCGGACAGTCTGAAGCGTTAAAAGACTCTGCAAACGCGAAAGAAATATCGTCTGAAGTCTTCAGCCTGAAAACAATCGGTTACACTACCTGATTATATATCCGAAACGGCTCTTAATCAACCTGTGATTGATCAGGCCGGGAGATTAGTTACTGTTCAGTGGTCAACCAGACCACTGAACAGTAACGGGTTCGGCACATGAGAATTGCCTTCGGCAATGGTGCCGAACCTGCTAAATTTACATATTTGCCCGTAGCTACTCGACTCC
>Ga0256407_10000216_pt1 | contig 144419 bp, 121 predicted proteins | sample RumenRJG_04DNA_FD_193489 | JGI IMG/M metagenome (GOLD analysis project Ga0256407, IMG submission 193489) | Bovine rumen microbial communities from Lethbridge, Alberta, Canada - RJG_04 | ecosystem: Host-associated > Mammals > Digestive system > Stomach > Rumen | place: Canada: Alberta... | reverse complement strand
TCAAACAAGTACAATACAAGCTCAACCGGAGGCCAAGAAAAAAACTTGATTTCGATACACCAAAATCAAGTTTCTTTAAAAATATCAATAATTTTGACTAATTTCGCACTTGCTATTAGAATTCACAGTTGTGTGTTGTTATTCGCCACTATTGAAAAAACCAAGGTGCTGAGTCCTAATGGAGTCAGCACCTTGAAAAATTTAAAAGATTATGTGTGTGTGTTATTGTCTAGCGAACTGCAGGGTATTGTTCAGAATCTTGCGGCTGCTGAACAACATTCCATAGGGGTTAGCGTTCATCTTGCGCTGGTAGAGGCTGGCGATCTCTTGCTTGGGCAGAGGTCGTGGAGTGCCCTGCTTGATGACTTTCACAACATAGAGTGCGTTGTCGCCAGCAATCACTTGAATCTTGCCAATGGCTTTCTTGCCCATGCCCACGATTCGTCCTGCCACCTTGAGGTCGCTAATCATGTTAGGCGCACCAGGGATGTAGGTTACTGAGTCGAGAGTAGTGTTGAACTTTTGTGCGTAGGCGTTGAGGTCGGTGGCCTTGAGGCTATTGCACTCCTTGAGCAGAGCTTCGCCTATCTTCTTGTTGAGCAAGTAGGTGGTGAGCTGCTGTTTAACGGTTGGGTCGGTGTAGGGAACGTAGTCTTCATACACGTCTTCAACGGCAGCGGCTATCATGTAGCCGTGTTCCTCGTCCTCTCTGATGTCTGACACAGTGCCGGGCTTGTTGTCGAAGGCCCATTTAATGAGGCTTCTAGTGCCAGTGATGCCGCCAGTCATTTGTGTGCCGATGGATGGGTTGCTGCCATCAACGACACATTCCTGCACGTCATATTTTGCTGCCTTAGCGTTTTTCTTGAAGTCGGCAGCGTTGTTGTTCTTGTCGATATAGGCCTGCAGGTTCTTGCGCAGGTTGTTGACGGTGGTCTCACTTGGGTCGTTCTCATATCTAGCGCGAGCTACCGAGTAGAGAGTAATGGGAGCCTTGTGCTGAACCACTTGTGCAAACACAGCCACGCTTTGGTCGCCTTGAGTCTGCGAGTCGAGCAGGAAGAAAGAGCCGTCGAGGTGGGCAATGATTTTCTCGCGAATGGAGTCTTGGTGGATGAGACCATCAACCGAAGGCACCTTGGTTGGGTCAAACTTCTGAACAGCGATGTTCTGGTTTTTGTTACCCACATTGATAGAGTCGATCGACACGCCGCTGCTGAGCAGTGCAAAGACAGAGTCTTGCATGTGCTTGTTGCCAGCCACCTGCACGTAGTTGATGCCTATTGAGTCGGGGCATTGAACCATCTTTGTCACCTTGTAGATGAAGGTGTTGCGGTCGCGTGGGCCAGTGGGGGTTCTCATCTTCATGCTGTTGATGCCACCGTCGAGCAGCTCGGTGTAGATGGGGTCTTTTTGCTCAGTGGCTCCCGAGGTGATAACGGTGAGCCTGTCGTTCTTGCTGTTAGCGATGAGCGAGTCGATAAACAGGTGAGTGTCTTTGTTGCTCTTGATGCCCTGGATGCCCTCTTGGGCGCTAAAGTCATTGTAGATTTTAGCAATGACGCCGTTAGCCGCCTTCTTGTCGTTGGCCGAGGGGTCGATATCAACCTTGATATAGCTGATGCGGCGTTTCTCTTGGTCAATCTTGAAGCACTCTTTGTAAAGGTCGTAAGCGGCTTTGATCTCGTCGTCGCTCACTTTGTACTTGTTAGTATATTGAGCATAGTCAACCTTGGTGTACTCGATGTCGTAGGGGGTTTGCTCTTCCTTGAGCATTTGCTCCTCGAGCTTGTTAGGCTTGATGCAAGCCGAGATTGCCAGACCTAGTTTTGTGCTCTTGAGCTCGGTAGCGATTTCGGGCACACGGTTTTGGCAATAAATCTTTGCTTCGGCCAGCTGTATCTGCTGTGGGTCGTTAGAGTTGGGGTTAGGGTTGGCGTTTTTGATTTGGTCAAAAGTCTTCTTGTCGATACCAGTCTCTTTAAAGAGCACGTTGAGAATCTCATCGTCGGTAACGCCAATGCCAGCATCGCTGCACTCTTGAGAAATGAGTGTCTCGCCAATGATTTGCTGCACAGCTTGCTGCTGCAGGGTCTCTCCATCGGTTTTTTGGTCAGGATTTTTTTGTTGTATTTTCTCCTGCTCAGCCGACAACTGGGTGATGTCAATGTCCTTGTTCCCTACCTGCACTGCTAGGGTGTCGTTGCCTCTGAAGAGAGACATAGGATTGTCGATGGCTGTTAAAATGAAAAGCAACAATGCTCCACCAATAAAGCCCATCAACAATTTGGGTCTTTTTCTAAGTTTTTCTAATACTGCCATTATTGTTATTTTTTATGTTTTTGTTTTTCAAAAATAGTTGTTTTCGAAAATAGCACGCAAAGATAGACATTTTTTGTTTAACGACAAAAAAATGATACGTTTTTGTTGCAAAATAGTGTGCAACTTGTCGTTTTGCATAGGAGTTGAGGCCGCTCAGGCCAGTGTTTTGCGAAAAAATAATGGAAGCCGCTGTGCTGTGATTTTTTAATGTAGTTTCAGGCAATGACGATGGCATAATTTTGCAGCGTGATTTTCAACAACCCCAATCTGTTAACCTTAAATTTTTCTTTGAGATGAACACTAACAACATTATTGATGAAAATGATGCCATTGTTACTGGCCAGGAGACCGGCAACGGGCAAGAGGCAGCGGCATGCCACCAGCAAGATGACGCCAGTGTCGCTGCCGAGCAGCCACAGGCTGCCGACGAGGTGCAGCAGCTGCTCGAGAAGCTGGGAGTGAGCGAGAGCATTGCTGCCTCGGCAAGGGTGATAGTGCAGTCGTTGCGCGAAGGCAGCGCCACGAGCGAGAGCCTCGTGAGGATGGTGGTGCAATCGCTGCGCCATGACGAGGAGCTGAAGAATGCCGAGACGCAAGGCTACCTGCGTGGCCGCAACGAGGTGATAGCTGCTGCCACCACCCCGCCTGGCGACAAGTCGCCCCGCCCGCTCAACTTTCCCATCTACACCAAGCGAAGCTTTTGGGACAAGTAGAGAAAGCTGCCGTCGAGGCGTGCTACACTCTCTAGAAATTCTAGACCTTCTAGATTTTCTAGACCTTCTAGAGTCTTCTTTTCACTAATCACAAAAATTTTTAAAACACAATTAACCATGATTATCAAGAAATTCATCATGCGTGCCATTGCTGTGCGCAACTGGTTCAGGAAGAACCGCAAGCTACTGATGTTGCTGCTTGCTATTGTGATAATGCTAATTTTGGGAGGCTGCCTTGCCTCGCCCACTCAGGCCGCTCTCGCGGTGGTGGTGGCTGGTGTGGCTGGTGGCAAGCACATCGACGATGAGCCTCTCACTACCGACCTCACGCGAGGTGCCTCGCCCGAGCTGCTGCTCAACGAGATTGACCAGCAGATCGTGAAGATACGCCCCATGGCCACCCCCATCGACCAGCTCTCGCGCTGTGCTGGCTCGAAGCATGTGGGGAGCATGATCGTCGATTATTATAACGTAGATACCAAGCCCACCACTGCCGAGGTGGCTACCGAATATGTGGAGCCCGCCGCCGGTAGTGCCACGGCCGACGACACCCGCATCACGCTGAGCACCAGTAACGACGAGATGTTTGACGTGTCCGACACCATCCTCGTGCAGGGCGTCTATGGCTACGATGCCAGCGGCACCAAGCAGAGCAACGAGGAGCTGGTGCTTTATGTGGTGTCGCGCGACGACAACAACGGCATGAAGGTGCAGGCTGTCAACGGCAAGAAGATTGGCGACGTGGAGGGCTGTGTGCCATCGATTGATGAAGGCACGCCACTGATTCGCATGGGACGCGCGGCCACCGAGCTCGATGTGATGTCACCGCAGTTTGAGGCTCTGCCACAAAAGGCTCAGCAATACTGTCAAATCTTTAAGATGCAGGTGGAACAGAGCACTTTGCAGAAACTCTCTAACAAGGAGGTGCCCTGGACCATGAACGACCAGGAGGAGGCCGCCATCTACGACATGCGCCTGGGCATGGAGAAGTCGTTCCTCTTTGGCGTGAAAGGCAAGATTTGGGACAGTGCTAAGAAGGAGCACGTGATGCTCACTGGCGGCATCTGGAAGCAGGCCGGCAAGGAGTTCTTCTATAATGCTCAGAGCATGAACCAGGAGTCGATTATCGACATGATGCGCCGTGCTTTCACGGGCAATGCTGGCAGCAAGCGCAAGATTCTCATTGGCGGCTCGGAGCTCATTGGCACCATCAACAAGCTCGACTACCAGCGTGTGATCACCGCCAGTGACACCGTCACCAAGTGGGGCATCGACTTCACCGAGCTCAGGTCGAAGTTTGGCACCCTATATGTGCTGCTTAGCGAGGTCTTTGACGAGTGTGGCATGGCAGCCAACGGCATGATTATCGACCCCGAATACTTGCAGAAGTATGTGCACCAGCCCTTCAGTGCCGAGACCCTCAACCTCAAGGCCAGCGGAGTGCGCAATGTCGATGCCACTGTGCTCACCGAGACTAGCTGCCTTGTGCTGCGCTACCCCAAGGCCCACATGCGCATCATCCGAGCTTGACGCTCCAGTGGCGATGAGCAGCGGCTAAAATCTGCTTTTGAGTCCACTTTTTAAAAAACGGCGAATTATTCGAATTGAACTAATTTTTTTGCTGCTGAAAATCAGTGCTTTTACTTTCTTTATTGCTTGTTTTTGGGACTATAGACTCAAAATATGGGCTTTTTAAGTGGACTCAATCTTTGTTTTGAAAATGGGCATCTCCCGGTTGTCGTCAAGTTGCGGGAGATGCCCATTTCTTTTTGATGAAAAATTTGGCAGTGTCAATTTTTTTTTTGAAATTTGTCCCACAAAAAATGACACGCGAACGTAAAATACAGCAGGTCACCCTAGTGGGATGCCTGGGCAATGTGGTGCTGATGGTGTGCAAGCTCATTGCTGGCGTTGTGGGACACAGCGCGGCGATGATTGCCGATGCTATACACTCGCTGTCGGACTTCGTGACCGATGTGATAGTGCTCGCCTTTGTGAGCGTGAGCGCTAAGCCACAGGACAAGTCGCACGATTATGGGCATGGCAAGTTTGAGACCATAGCCACGTTCTTCATTGGCATAGCACTGGTGGCGGCAGCCACAGGCATCATAATCTCGGGAGTGGTGAGCCTGGTAGATTGGGTTCAAGGTGCTGCTATTGAGGCACCAGGCAAGATGGCGCTGTGGGCTGCATTGCTCTCGATAGCTGTAAAGGAGGTGCTCTATCAATACACTGTCCATTACGGCAAGAAGCTCAACTCGCAAGCCGTGATTGCTAACGCATGGCATCATCGCAGCGACGCCCTGTCGTCGGTGGCGGCGGCCATAGGCATTGGCGGGGCCATTCTCCTTGGCGACCGCTGGACTGTGCTCGACCCACTGGCGTCGGTGTTGGTGGGACTGGTGCTGATGAAGGTGGCGGTGGGACTGCTGCGCACTAGCATTAACGAGCTTACCGAGAGCTCGCTGCCGCAAGACACCGAGCGCGAGATAGAGGAGATTATCACGTCTTTTCCTGAGATTACTGAGCCTCACCACCTGCGCACCCGTCGCATAGGCACACGCATTGCCATCGAGGCTCACATTCGCATGGATGGTGCCATGACGCTGCAAGCCTCGCACGACTTGGCCACCCAGGTCGAGAAAAAACTCCGGGAGCGCTTTGGTGCCGACACCCACATCACCCTGCATGTGGAGCCAGCTCATAGCTCATAGCTGACAAGGCAGTAGTTCATAGTTTTCTAGAGATTCTAGATATTCTAGAGATTCTAGAACATCTAGCCCCTAGCCCTTAACACTTTTCCCTTCTTCCTTTTTCACTTAAATAAAATCACTGTCTTCCATAAACCATAAACGATAAACCATAAACGATAAATAGTTTCCCGTTCTTCTATTAAATAAGCATATTCTTCTATGTGATAGTTCCCTTTTGTCTAATTGGTGTGGAGATTCTTGTAAAAATGTGATATTTTTGCAAGAATAATGACTAACTTTGCACTATGGGTAAGAAAATCACATTTACTCGCGCATCTCTCATTCATGTGTTGTGCTGGGGACTGATATTGGCATTTCCGCTGTTTCTGTTCCGGCAGGACGACACCATGACCGACATGCTGCGCCATTACCTGCGGTCGCTCGGTGGCACGTTAAGCTACATGATAATCTTCTACCTGAACTATTGCTACTTTGTGCCCAAGCTGCTTTTTGAGAACAAGCGCAAGAGCTTTGTAATCTATAACCTGCTCGCCATCTTCTTGCTGGTGGCCACCATGACGTGGTGGTGGCACTTGATGGGTGAGATATTCCCTAACTCCAATCCCCGGCCCCAGGTCTTTAATGCGCCGCCGCGGTGGACGCGCTTTGTGCAGATGTCGTTCATGCTGATCCTTGTGATAGGCCTCAGCGTGGCTATCCGCATGAGTCAGCGGTGGCATAAGCTGCAAGAGGCTAAGAATGAGGCCGAGCGCATCCGCAGCGATGCCGAGCTCAAGAACCTGCGCAACCAGCTTAACCCGCATTTCCTTCTCAACACGCTCAACAATATCTATGCCCTCATCGCCTTCGACCCCGAGAAGGCACAGGTGGCGGTGGGCGAGCTGAGCAAGCTGCTGCGTCATGCCCTCTATGACAACCAGAAGCACTTTGTGCCACTCTATAAAGAGGTGGAGTTTATCGAGAATTATATCAGCCTGATGAAGATGCGCGTTACTAACCATGTGAAGATAAGCACCAACATCGACATCGACGAGGATGATGCCACGCCCATCGCGCCGCTCATCTTCATCTCGCTCATCGAGAACGCCTTTAAGCATGGCGTCTCGCAGGCAGGAGAGGGAGAGATAAGCATCACTATCACCAATAAGGACGACCAGATAATGTGCGAGATCATAAACACTAACCACCCCAAGCGCGACAACGACAAGAGTGGCTCAGGGATAGGCCTGGAGCAGGTGGCTAAGCGCCTGGAACTCATGTATCACGACCACTACACCTGGGAAAAAGGTTTAGACACCACTACCAATAAATATTTCTCTAAAATAGTGTTACACAACACGAAAAGCGTGGAACGTGGAACGTAGATCGGGGATCGGAGATCGGAGATCGAGGATCGGTTTATGGAAGGCAGTGATGAGATTATGGGCTGACAAGGCACGCCTTGTCCTTACTTAACACTTAACATTTAACACTTAACACTTATAATGGAGCTATGATAATAAAGTGCGCAATAATTGATGATGAGCCGCTGGCAGTGGAGCTGCTGGTGAGCTATGTGAACAAAATCCCATTCATGGAGCTGCATGGCAAGTACTCCAATGCCGTTGACGCCATGAAAGGCATTGCCGAGGACCCAGTGGATGTGGTGTTTCTCGACATACAGATGCCCGAGCTTAATGGGCTGGAACTGTCAAAAATGCTCCCTGAGGCCACACGAGTGGTGTTCACCACAGCATTTGAGCAGTATGCCATCGACGGCTATCGCATCAACGCTCTCGACTACTTGCTAAAGCCCATCTCCTATCCCGAGTTTCTGGAGGCTTGCAACAAGGCGCTGCAGTGGTTCACCATGGTGCAGCAGGCCGAGGAGACCAAAGAACCAGAAGCCACCAGCATCTTCGTCAAGAGTGAATATAAGCTGCTGCAAATCGAGCTCGACGACATCCGCTACATCGAGGGCTTGAAGGACTATGTGAAAATCTACACCGAGCAGTCGCCTCACCCCATCCTCTCGCTCATGAACATGAAGGCGATGGAGCAGATGCTGCCCGCATCACGTTTTATCAGGGTGCATCGCTCTTACATTGTGCAGAAGAGCAAAATCAAGGAAATCGACCGCAACCGCATCGTCTTTGGTGACGTGTATATCCCCATTGGCGACAGCTACAAGCAGGCCTTCCAGGACTTCCTGGGGCGATAACCCACCTAGAGTCTGAAATGAAGAGATTTGTTATCTTGGCGGTGATGTTGACAATAGCAGTTGGCACTGTTATTGCCCATCACATATATAAAGGTGTCTTCACCAGCTACACCGACATCGTCTATACCTACGACGACCGCCACATTTATAGTGGCGCCTCCACCAGCTACACCGACATCGTCTATACCTACGACGACCGCCACATCTATCGCGGCTGCTCCACCAGCTACACCGACATTGTCTATACCTACGACGACCGCCACATCTACCGTGGCAACTCCACCAGCTACACCGACATTGTCTATACCTACGACGACCGCCACATCTACCGCGGCAACTCCACCAGCTACACCGACATCGTATATACGTTTGACTAGCAGAGAAAAACTATAAAGCATCCTGTCTTTTATGCGATTTTAAAACAATAACTGTGATGAAACGAATTATTATATTTGCGGCACTATTGGTGGTTGGCATTTGTGCATTAGCTTGAGTAATATCCTTAAATCAATGCGGCTCAGGAGATTGCTTTTTCTCTTGAGCCGCATTGGATATTGGGATGTTGATGTGCAAAGGCTGTAGCCTTTTTATGCTTGCTTCTTGCCGTCTTTCTTGAAGTGGTCGTTATACATCTTGATGCCGAAGATGATGGCGCTCATCACGGTGGTGAGGCTGTTAGCGATGAACAGTGGCCAGTTCTCGGTGAGCAGGCCATTGATGGCAAACAAGATGCTTCCCAGGCCCATCAGCAGGAAAGTGCCGGTGGCAATGTCGTCGGTGCGACGTGTCTTGACGGTGTGGATGGTTTGTGGCAGATAGCCTAGCACTAGGCAGATGGTTGCACAATATCCCACAATTTCAGTAATACCCATAGTTTTTATTGTTCTTGAATTATTTTATTTGTTTCATTAACTCTTTGGTGGCAGTGATGAGCTGGTCGTCAACGCCTTTGACCACTGTGGCGGGGTCGTTGAGCACCTTGATGTCGGGCTCTAGCTGAGTGTTCTCGAGGTAGGAGCCGTCGGGCAGGCGATAGCCAATGATGGGCATGCCATAGATGAGCGACGGGTCTTGCAGAGTCTCCCACGACACGCTGCTCATGGTGCCTGGCACGGGAGCCCCCACGAGCTTGCCGATGCCTGTGTGCTTGTAAACCCAGGGTGTGCCGTGAGCGTTGCTGTAGCAGGCCTCGCACTGCACCATGATGCTGGGTTTGTTCCAGCGGCGGCTGGGCATGTCGCACGCCTCGCGACCACGTATTACCTGTGTGAAGTATTTCTTGCCGCTGAAGAGCACCTCGATGTCCTCGTGCAAGCGGCCACCGCCATTGAAGCGTATGTCGATAACGATGCCGTCCTTTTTGTAATATTTACCCATGACTTGGCTATACACCTCGCGGTAGCTCTCGTCGTTCATCGACTGGATGTGGACGTAGCCCAGTCGTCCTCCCGAGATGCTATCTACCAGGTGGGCGTTGTGCTTTACCCAGCGCTTGTAGAGCAGGTTGTTCATTGCCCCGTTAGTGATGGGCAGGATTACCTCGTCAAAGGTGTTGCCGCCCTTGTCGCGGATGGTGATCAGCGTCTTCTTGCCTGCCAGCCCGTTGAGCAGCTGGGTGTAGTCGTTCTCGTCGTTGATCTCGATGCCGTTGATTTTCTCGACAATCATGCCGGGGCGCACCTTGCTCGTGGAGCGTGCAAATGGGCCTTTCTCTACCACCTCGTCGATTTTGAGACCCTTGCCGGTGTAGGTCCAGTCGAAGAGCAGACCCATGTTGGCTGTCGCCTCGCTGCTGCCGCTGGGGTAGTAGCGACCGCCCGAGTGCGACACGTTGAGCTCGCCCAGCAGCTCGCTCAGCAAGTTGGCATAGTCATAGTTGTTGTTGATGTGTGGCAGGAACTTGCGGTAGGCGTCGCACATCATGTCCCACTTGCATCCGTTGAGGTCGGTGCGGAAGAACCGCTTGTTGACCTGGTGCTGCACGTGGTTATACATGTACTTGCGCTCGGCAGCCAGGTCCATCTTTACCTCGGCCTTGTAGGTGATGGGTGTGAGCTTGTCGCTGGCCACTGTGAGCTTGTTCATAGTTGAGCCCAGGACGAACATGTCCTTGCCGTCCTTGCCCATCTGAATGTTGGCCCATCCCGAGTTCATCTTGTTGATGAGCTTGGTAGAGTGCTTGCGCATGTCGAGCTTCCACAGGTCATATCCGCTTTCAAACTTCGACAGATAATAGAGGTTGTCGCCGTTATTGGTGACCATAGCGCTGGCGATGCTGCTCGAGTTGGGGGTGAGTCGCACCACACGGTCCTCGATGCCGTCGAGCTCGACCACGATGTCTTTCACCTCATCCTTCTTGTCGGCTTCTTTGTCCTTGTCGTCCTTCTTCTTGTTCTTCTTGTCCTCTTCGGCCTTCTTCTTGTCGGCCTCTTTCTTGGCTTCCTTCTCGGCTTCCTTAGTGAGCTCGTAGTCCTCCTTGCTCATGCGATACTTGTCGTAGGCATCCTGGTTGACAAAGGCGAGCAGCACGTCGTCCTGCGAGCCCCACGAGCCGTGTGCGCGCATTCCGTAGCGGTTGCTGGTGAAGAGAATGGCGTTGCCTTCCATGACCCACTTGGGTGCCTCGCTGAAGTATCCGCTGCCGGTGATGTTGGTGATTTTGCCGCCGTCGGCACTGACGATGCCCACGTCGGTGTAGGGGTCGCGCTGGTTGGCGATATAGGTGAGGGTGAACCACTTGCTGTCGGGCGACCAAGCGTAGTCAAAGCCTCCGTTGGTCTCATACCATGTGGAGCCGTCGGTCACTTGATGCACCTTCCTGCTCTTGATGTCCATGACCATGAGCTGGTTGCGGTTTTCGATAAATGCCAGTTTCTTGCCGTCGGGGCTCACATCGGGTGCTGCGCGCTCCACAGTGGTCGATGGCAACAATATCTCCTCCTTGATGGTGGTGGCGTTAGGAAAGTTGGGGTCCTCCTTGCGCTCAATGGTGGCCTCGACTAGCTGCCAGTTGCCATTGCGCTCGGTGGCATAGTAGAGGGTGCGGTTGTCGCTGCCCCACGATAGTCCTTCCTCGGCCTCGGGGGTGGTGGTGATGCGCTTGGTGGTGGCATACTCTACCGAGGTGACAAACACCTCGCCACGAGCTATGAATGCCACCTGCTTGCCGTCGGGCGACGCTACGGCAGCCGTTGCTCCGCGCGTCATGGTAGTGCGCAGCACATCCTCGGTGTCGTCGTGGAAGAGGTCAATCTTCACCTTGGCAGGCTTGCCCGCGGGGGCCTGGGTGTAGAGCTCGCCGTCGTAGGTGTAGCACAAAGTGCCGTTATTGGCTATAGAGAGGAAGCGCACTGGGTGGGTCTTGAACGATGTCACTGCCTTGATAGCGCTCGGTTGATTGACGGGGAACTGATAGACATTCATCGAGCCGCCATTGCGCTCGCTCAGGATATAGACGGTGTTGCCATCGGCGCTGAGCACTGGGCTCCGGTCCTCGCCGGCGTGGTTGGTGAGGTTGGTGTGCTTGCCAGTGGTCGCGTCATATTTCCAGATGTCGCGAGTCACACTGCTGGTGTGATGCTTGCGCCAGGCATCCTCCATGCCCTTCTGGTCCTGATAGACCATAAACTTGTCTTTGCTGTCCCAGTAGAGCTCCTCGGCTGGAGTGCCCAGCACTTGAGTGATGCGTCCACCACCGACGGGCACCTTATAGACCTCGGTGAGCCGCGAGCTGGGGAACAGTGCGCTGCTGGCGGGGTCTTGGATAGCCGCCGAGAAGTATATGTACTTGCCGTCGTGGCTGAATGCCCATGGCAACTCGCTGGCCGAGTTGGTGGTCAGGCGTGTTGGTGCGCCGCCCGTCGAGGGCATTACATAGATGTCGAAGTTGCCCTTGCGGTCGCTGGCGAAGGCCAGGTACCGGCCGTCGGCACTCCACACGGGATTCATCTCATAGCTCGACTGGGTGGTGAGCTGCACGGCGTGTCCGCCCGCGGCAGGCACTTTGTAGATGTCGCCCTTGTAGCAGAAGGCAATTTCCTTGCCGTCGGGCGAGATTTTAGCATAACGCAGCCACAGCGGTGTCTCGGCAAGAGACGTGGTGGCCATCACAGCAGCAAGAGCTGCAAGAAAAAACTTAATCTTCATAAATAATTTTATATAGGTAAATGTTAATTTCAAATTAGTCTATTGCAATTTGCAAATTTAGTGAGTTTTTCTCAATTTCATGCACTATCACTTAAATTAATTTCCATAATTAAGGTTCTAAAGTGAAAAAAAGCGTGGATAGTGAAGTATTCTGTTAAGCTGGTTTTTGGGTTATTTTGAGACATTGGGGCCAAGTAGTATTTCATAAAGCAGCCTCATGTCGGCAGTGGTGACGGCGCCGTCGCCATCCACGTCGCAGGTGGTGACATATTGCTGGGTGCCGTTGAGCATGCAGTCGTAGAGGGCAACCAAGTCGGCGGCGGTGACCACTCCATCCATGTTAACATCGCCTGGGAGGTTTTCCTGGCCGCATTGCCCCATGAGGATGTCGCAAAGCACTCGCCAGTCGGTAGCGGTCACTTTGCCGTCGCCATCCACGTCGCTACCAATGTTGTATTGCTGGTTGTTGTTAAAGAGAAAGTCGAGCAGAGCAAAAAGGTCGGCAATGGTCACCATGCCGTCAATGTTCACATCACCCATCAGTCCCCACTGCTTGTTGAGCCAGGCGGCTTTCTTTGAAATCACGTCGATAAACTGTTGTGGTGCTAGCGGGGAATGGTTGCTAGCGTAGTCGTGCCACCGCAGGCGGTCTTGCTGCTCGGCGTCGCTCACCAGCTCTCGCCACCGCCATGCCTTGCTGGTGGCGATGTCAAGCACGTGATTGCTGCAGAACTCATGCCACACCGCCTTCACCTGCTGCTGGAACCGCGGGAACTTGAGGATTTCCTTTATCCACAGGAAGGGGTAATGCGTGCCGTAGTCGTAGATGAAATGGTCGCTGGTGGTGCTTTCCTGGAAGAAGCTGTTGTCGAAGTCCCACACGGGTCCGAACATTAGTTTTTCGTCCCAGCCCAGGTCTTTATACATGAACAGGCTTCCCGAGAAGGCCTCCACATTTTCCATCACCTCATGGATGACGTAGAAGCGGGCCAGGGTGTTCATGTCGATGAGCTGCTCCCAGCCCTGGTCGCTCTTGTCGGGGACATAGACGCAGCTGTCGGCGCGAGCAAGCAGGTCGTGGATGTAGGCGCGCTGCACTGACGAGAGCACCTCGGGCGACTGGGTGACGATGGTGAAGCGCGGGTTTGCCGGGTCGTTGTTCTGGTATTGGTCGATGACGATGTTGCCGTCGTCGGTGAGTTCCAGGAGCCAGCCGCCAGTCACATTGTCGGCGATAGTCTCGTTGTCGGCCTGCTCCATGATATCTACTCTGCCGCCTTCCACCCTGATTTTCTCGCACAAGAAATATAGTCCCATATAGTCGCCATTGAGCACCACCTCTACCGGCACCTGGGTGGGGGTGTAGGGCATGCCCAGCAGGCGGCTCATGTCAAAGCCCATGGTGTTGCGCAGGTAGCCGCTGAAGTCGTTGTAGTGCGCCAGCAGCACAAAATGGCGGCTGCGGTCAAGGCCTAGGGGAGCCTGCTTGGTGGCGAACTTTATCTTGTAGGGTTTCTTGTTGGAGTTCTCCCATGTCCAGTTTCCCCGTCCCTTCACCTCGATGGCAAGAGGCTCGTGGCTGCTGCCCAGTGGCTGAAGCGGGTCGTCAATCCACAGGCTGCCGCCTATGTAATGGTCTTTACTGGTGATGGCTACTGAATCCTTGGTGTTGAGATAAATCACTGGCAGCGAGCCCGAGGTGGTGGCGTCGTAGCTGTAGTCGGGTCGCCAGTAGCCGTTGCTCATGGTTCGGTCGTTGAAGGGGCAGAAGACCCATGTTGGCGATTTGCTCCAGTCGATATTAGTTGTGGAGATGAGGTTAGTGAGCCGCAGCGCGCCCCCGCCAGCCTCTTCCAGACTGTCGAGAATCATGTAGATGCGTGTGTTGTAGATGCCCGCTGGCATATCGGTTTCCACAAAGATGAAGTAGCTGAGGTCGTTGATGCCCACATCGAGTGTCGTCATCCACCAGTTGTGCCCAGCAACGGGTGTCATGTCATAGACTTGTGAGAAAGGCCTCGTGACACTGCCCGCTATCATTTTCACCTGTGAAAACTTGAGCTTGCTGTTGTCGAAGCAGTAGCACCCAGGCGTCAGGTCGAGAGCCGAAGTGATACTGGCACTCATCAGCATCAGCAGCGATAGTGCCACGCGGGCTATTGTGTTGTTTTTAAGCCTCATAAATATGCACTTCGTGGTTGCATTGTCTTTCAGATAATTAGCCTCTGTCGAGGCACTTAGCGTCTTCGACGCTTTCGCTGAATAGTTACGACTATGTGGAGTCGATTCTGTTCTTTATTTAAAAACGAAGTTTTTAGGTCATTATTTTATTAGTTGGGGTAAGTAAAAAAAAGGACCATGCCAATCACGGCATGGACCCTTTTTCTTTGATGACTTGTCTCTCTGTGGAGAGGATTAAGCCTCGGGCTTAGCTTCCTCTTTCTTCTCGGCAGGAGCCTGCTCGCCCTCGGCGGGAGCGGCAGCGTCTTTGTTAACCGATACCTCAGCATCCTTGTTCTCGGGAGCTACAGCACTGGTAGAAGCCTCTGGAGTGCTGGGAGCGCTCTGAACGTTCTCGGTGCTGGCTGGGGTGCTGGTGCTGGCGCTGCTGGCGCTGGCGTCGCTGGCTGGTTTGGTGTCACAAGAAACAAAAGTCATTGCAAAAACTGCTGCGAATAATAAAACTAACTTTTTCATAATAATAAATTTTAAAAGATGAAATAAAAATATTTTATTAAAAAACTCAATTAATGTCGATTTCAAAACTTTTTCTTTCCACAAATCTAAAGTCCTGTTCTCGGTATTGTCTCGGCTCTCCAAGTGCGTGGTGAGTTTTGACGCTGCAAAATTATAATGGCGCCGAGCCTGGGTGTTATAAATTGTGGGACAAATTTTGTAACAACAGGGACAATCATTGTAAATTTGGCGACGTTTTTTGTAACTGTGAGGACATTTTTATTGGTTAAGCTATTGATTATTAGGCTGATGTGTTTTTCTTGAAAAATGCGTGGTTTTTAGCCGTTTTTTTTGAGAGAAAAGTGTATTTTTTAGATGAAAACAGTGGATTTCTGCTTGTTTTTTGGTAACTTTGCACCACTAAAAAATAATTGCGTTATGAAAATTTCTATTATCAATGGTCCAAATCTAAACCTTACAGGGCAGCGTGAACCCGAGATTTATGGTAGCCAGCCGCTCGATAGCTACTTGCAGCTGCTTGCTGCCGCCTATCCCGACGTGGAGTTCTCATTCTTCCAGAGCAACTGCGAGGGAGAGATTATCGATGAGATACACCGCGTGGGGTTTGATAGCGATGGCATCGTCATTAACGCTGGTGCCTATGCGCACTATAGTCTTGCCATTGCCGACGCCCTGCGCTCGGTGCCAGCTCCAGCCGTGGAGGTGCACATAAGCAACATTTATGCCCGCGAGCAGGCTCGTCACCACTCGGTGCTTGCCCCGGCTAGTGTGGGCGTGATAGCTGGCTTTGGCCTCGACAGCTATCGCCTCGCCGTTGAAGCTCTCGACGCGATGCACAAAAATGGTTAAAATTTCGTTATATATTGTTTTTTTATGCAGTTTTTGTGTAATTTTGTGGTCTAAATTACTTTTTCATGAATTATGACCCATCAAGAGTATATTTTACAAAACGGATACTGCATCTTTAATTTGACAAAGGATAGCGATGCCGATGCCACTACTCCCATTGACTCGCGATATACTCTGATAATGCTATGCGTTGAGGGTGAAGCCACGATAGAAGCTAACATGCAACATTACCGGTTTGTCAAAGGCGACTGCATGTGCATGGGAAATATCTTGTATAAGCGCACGATGAGGATGAGCGACGATTTTCTTGGGCGCGTGCTGGTGAGCAAGAGTTCGTTTGCTTTCGACACTATAGTTGGTATTCCGTTGGGTTTCTTTGAGTCGATTTATATAAGTCCTATAATCAATATATCTAACAAAAACGAGTGGCAGCTTCTCAACAACCATTTCGATAATCTCAGCCTCATGCAGGATAATAACCTAGGCATTAGGCATGTGGAGCTTGTGGCGCTCACCTTCCGCTCGGTGGTGCTGCTCATGGCGTCGCTGCGTGGCATCACCCAGCTAGAGCAGTCCTACTATAACAATGGCGATGTGTATTATCGCAATTTCATTGAGCTCATCGACGCGTATGTAAAGCAAGAGCATGAGGTGGCCTTCTATGCCGAGCAGATGCACATCACTGCTAAATATCTTAATGAGCTGTGCAAGCTCAAGAGCGGCCGCAAGGCCAAGGAGATAATAATATCGTTCTTGATATCGAAGATTAAGCAGGAGATTATCATGACAGGGAAGTCGATAAAGACCATAGCCTATGAGTATGGCTTTGCCGACCAGTCAAGCATGGGAAAATTCTTCACCAAGGTTACTAAGATGTCGCCAAGCGAGTTTCGCAAGGGTTATAAGATACCTCAAAATCATGATGAGTAGATTCTTGAGCCCCTACGAGGGGGTAAGAACAACACCTTGACCTCTATCACAAAATGCTGTTGAGGGTAGTAAAGATTTCCTCTTTACTACTATAGGGATGAATGTGGAAATAGCTGTCGCCAGTGATCATGGCCGAGAGGGAGCACTTCGAGGGGTTGTAAAAGACATGGACTGGAATCTCTAGGTGCTCGGCATAGGCCAGCTCATAGCCCACTCCCAACGATGGACAAGTGCACTCGGCAATCACCACGTCGCTCTCGCGCAGCCAGGTGGTGTCTTGCTCATAGATGGCGGCGTCGCGGTCACGGCCTTGCTCGTTGAGGCACAGATGGTCGCTTCCCACATGCTCGGTGAGCACTTTGTGTCCCATGTGCTGCAAGTGGCTGATTATCTGCTTATAGAGGTCGGCATCCACTCTGCCACCACGTATCGAGCCAGCAAAATATATCTTCTTCATCTCAATGATTGTCGTTAATCAAAGAATGTGAAACTGTAAGAGTATAGTGCCATACTTCCCACCATGAAGCTCACCACATTAGCGATTATGGTGGCTCGCATCACTGGGCTGAACCCATAATGCTTCTTTAGAAACAGGCTGTTGACAATCAGCTCTATAATCACTGTAAAGACAAACGCTAGAGCAAAGTAGAGGAAAAAGCTTAGCAACTCCTCTTCGTTCTCGGTGTTCACCTCGCGCGAGCTCACCCAGGGCAGCCACACCGTGAGCATGCGTCCGCCATTGATGGCGATTGATGTGTAGGCCCCAGCAATGCCGCTCACCACATTGCTTATCAATGCAGCCACGGCAACACGTGAGACGAAATAGGCATTAGCTAAAGCCTTCGACATCACCACTATCTCAATGGCCAGCAGTAATGCCATGAACAACCACCCCATGGGCAGCGATGCATATTTCCCAAAATAAGTTGAATTCAATAAAAGCATTTTCTAAACAAAAGATGTAAGGTGTAAAAATGATTATGAAAAAACTGAAGAATTATAGATTTGTCGTGTTGCTGTGGAGCAAGCAACAACTTGTGATCGTCTAGCTGGTAATTTACTTTATTCCAAGCTGGCGGTGAACTTGTAGCGAAAGGCGCCACCGGGGATTGCGGAGCACAGCCTCGACACACTGCCGCAGGTTGAGCGAGCGTTGCTGCTCGTTATCCACATAGCAGGGTTGCAAAAAGCGGTGGCGAGCGGCGATGAAGTCATACTGGCTCAAGTCTTGGCCAAGATATACTACTTTAAGCTCGTCGCAGTGGTCAATCACGCATGGCTGCGCGTCACCGCCAGGGAAGCCAAGCTTGGGCGATAGTGTCACCCAGTCGATACCGGCAGGCAGTGGGCGAGTTCCATTGGTCTCGATAGCAATCTTCTTGCCGGTGAGGCGCAGGGCCTTGAGCAGTGGCTCGTCAACATATAGCGACGGCTCGCCGCCGGTCAAGACGATGAGCGGCGCTTCGGGGTGCTTCATCACTTCATCCACGATGTGTGGCACCGACATCATGGCGTGGCTCTCGTGCTCGGTGTCGCAAAAGGCACACCGCAGGTTGCACCCGCTAAAGCGGATGAACACGCTGGCGATGCCTGTGTTAAACCCCTCGCCTTGCAATGAGTAGAATATTTCGTTAACAGGATACAATTTAAAGTGTTAAGTGTGAAATGTTAAGTGTGAAGTAGGGACAAGGCGTGCCTTGTCCACCCATAATCTCAACACTGTCTTCCATAAACCATAAACGATTAACGATAAACGATTAACCATAAACCATAAACGATAAACGATAAACCGTTCCACCCTTTACTCGTCCTTGACGTAGGATGCCATGTTGTCGCGCGACTCCCACACGTCGGCACGGTAGCAGTGGGGCACTGTTTCCACCACCCAGTGTGCGATATTCTCGGCCGTGGGGTTAAACTTAAGCACCTCGTTGAGGTTCTTGTGGTCGATGTGGTTGTGAATGAGCTTCTTGATGAGCGTGAAATCGCACACCAAGCCATTGCTATCGAGCTCCTTAGCCTTGCAATAGACCTTGATAATCCAGTTGTGCCCATGCAGATTCTCGCACTTGCTCTCATAGTCGAGATAGAGCTGATGGCACGATGAGATTTCCAGTGTTTTTTCTACGTAATACATTATTATTTTAAGTGTTAAATGTTAAGTGTTAAGTGTTAAGTAGGGACAAGGCGTGCCTTGTCCGCCTATAATCTCACCTCTGACTTCGATAAACCATAAACGATAAACGATAAACCGTTCCACGAACTATTCGTATTCTGTGGGGTCGTCGATGCCAGCAGCGGTTAGGGCTTCGATGCGCTCGCGGCAGGTGGCGCACTTGCCGCAGTGCTTCTCGCCACCCTTGTAGCACGAGTAGGTCATGGAGTAGTCAATGCCTAGTGCCTTGCCTCGACGGGCGATGTCGGTCTTGCTGATGTTGGTGTAGGGGGCAAAGACCTCTATCCCCTCGTAGGTGCCCTGCTGCATCGCCATCGACATGGCGTCGATGAAGCTCTGGCGGCAGTCGGGATAGATGGTGTGGTCGCCGGCATGGTTGGCAATCATCACGCGGCGCAGGCCGTTGCTCTCGGCAATGCCACAGGCTATGGCAAGCATGATGCCGTTGCGGAAGGGCACCACCGTCGCCTTCATGTTCTCTTCGTCGTAGGTGCCCTCGGGAATGGCGTCGGCGCTCTCGAGCAATGCGCTCTTGAAGTAGCGATGCATGAAGTCGAGCGGAATGATAAGGTGCTTGATGCCCAATGCCTGGCACTGCTTGACGGCATACTGCTGCTCGCGGTGGTTTTGCGTGGAGCCATAGTCGAAGGTGATGGCGAGGGCTATCTCATCACGATACTCATGCAGCATGGTGCACGAGTCCATGCCGCCCGAGAGGATTATTACTGAGTCTTTAGCCATAGGTCACTTGCTGTTTAGGCTGTTGAGGATGCGCTGCCTCACCATGTCCTGGTGCTCGGCGTCGCCATAGTTGGCAAACGGCACTATCGCTATGCCACCGCGTGGGTTGAAAATACCTGTCACCTCAAGATACCTGGGGTCCATGAGCTTGACCAGGTCTTTCATGATGATGTTCACGCAGTCCTCATGGAAGTCGCCCTGGTTGCGGAAGCTGAAGAGGTAAAGCTTCAAGCTCTTGCTCTCTACCATGCGAGTGCGAGGGATGTAGCGGATGATGATGTGCCCGAAGTCGGGCTGCCCGGTGATGGGGCACAGTGCGGTGAACTCAGGGCAGTCGAAGGTCACGACATATTCATTGTCGGGGTGCAGGTTCTCAAAGGTCTCCAGCACCTCGGGAGTGTACTTGTCGTCATATCTTGTCCCCTGATTACCCAGCAACGTTATATCACCGGCATTATCTTTATTTCTTGACATAATAAAAAGCTATTATCGATTTTGCGCTGCAAAGTTACAAAAAAATGGAATAAGTAGGTGCACTAGCACATATTAAAATGCTTCACACCTCGTTGCGCAGGGGGTAGTTGTTGCGCAGTGTCTCAAACTGGTGGGGTGAGGCTTTGAGTGAGCAGGTGTCGTGCAGCGGGTTGTAGCTGTCAATGATGAGCTGTGGGGTGACGGTGCTGGCGCCGAGCAGGGGTCTATCGACCTGGGGCACGGGCAGGTGCCAGCCGTAGTGCGTGTTGAGCGCGTCAATCACCATTGCTGTGCCGCGCATTTTGCCCTGGCGGCTGTAGCCGGCGATGTGTGGGGTGGCGACAAAGGCCTTGTCGAGTAAATCCTGGTTGATGGCGGGCTCGTGTTCCCAGCAGTCGAGTGCTACGTCGCCCTGCCAGTGCAGCAATGCCGCGTTGTCGCACACCGCGCCACGGGCGGCGTTGACGATGAGCTTGCATCGCTCCAAGCCTTGCACGAAACTCTCGTTGCACAGGTGCCAGGTGGGGTGCTTGCCATCGCTGGTGAGCGGTGTATGGAAGGTGATGATGTCGCACTCGCGCTGCAGGTCGCGGAGTGAGCAGTGTGGCATGTGCAGCGGCAGCGGTGCGGTGCCGTCCTCGGCCAGCGGAGGGTCGTTGAGCATGATGCGGTAGCCTAGCTGCTGCGCCCATCGCGCCACGATGCTCCCCACATGGCCCACGCCCACGATGCCCAGTGTGATGGGGCGTGCCACAGCGTGAGCCTTCATCCACTGCAAGATGGTGGCGTGTACCCACTGTGCCACTGCCGGAGCGTTGCAGCCAGGGGCATTGACCACCGCTATGCCGTGGCGCTGGCAGTAGTCGAGGTCGATGTGGTCGGTGCCTATGGTGGCGGTGCCTATGAACTTGACCTTGCTGCCCTCAAGCAAGGAGCGGTCGCAACGGGTGCGGGTGCGGGTGAGCAGCACGCTGGCATCGTGCACCACATCGCTGGTGATCTCGGTGCCAGGCACATAAAGCACTTCGTGAGCCACAGTCTCAAGAATGCCTTTAAGGAAAGGAATTTTACTGTCGGCAACTATCTTCATCACACAATCGCCATTGCCACGATGTAGGCTGTGAGCATCGCCACCATGAGCCACATTGTCACGGCTTGACGCGTCTCGTGACGTGTGACGACATACCAGTGTCCAAACTGGATGGCAAAGCACAAGTTCATCAGCGGCATGTAAAATAGGAAATCGTTGTAGTCAACAATCATCAGCAATAGCACAAAGACCGACAGCGCCACAAAGAAGTTGTTGTAGGCGCGCACGTGCACGCTGTAGTTGAGCATTGTCTTGAAATTGCCCACGGTGAGCAGCACCGTCAGGGCGGTGATGGCGATGGCCACCGAGACAGCCCAGCTCTTGCCAGCAAAGGTAGGAGCCTCGCTCCACACCAGCGACAACTCGGGTGCCTGAAACGACGTGATGCTCTCCAAGCCTGTGCCCAGGGCTATCCAGTAAGGGGTTGCCAGTCCAAAGATTATTGCCAGCACTGTGCGCAGGTTGATGGCACGCATATAGGCAAACCCCACGATAAACAGTGGCACCAGCAGCAGGAACACATAGTGGTAGATCGAGAAGAACGACAGCAGTGCCATCACCAGGAACACGCCCTGCGACGCCAGCTGCTGCTTGCCATAGAGGTCAAACAAAAAGAGTAGTGACACCACTACCACCAGGCACAGCGCGGTGCCGGCGAAGAAGCGTGTGCTAAGAAAAGGGTTCACCCCTTGCAGCAGCACAAACACGGCCGCAAAGACAAAGCAGTTGTAGGTCTTGATGTAGCGATACATGATGTTGAGCGTGATAAGCAACACGCCTATCACGATGTTGCACAGCACAGCCACAAAGCACGAGGTGTCGTTGCTCGAGATCCAGGTGGAAATGTTGTGCAGGGTGCCATAGCCTCGCTGTGGCACCTCGAAGTTGCCACTTGCTATCACCGCCAAGATGACAAGAACGAGCAGCGACAATCCAAAAAAGCCGCGGTTGTTGAAATAATCTACTATGTAACTGCCTTTCTTAGCCATTGTTCAGTTATCAGGGGAGAGGGGAGAGGTGAGAGGAGAGAGGTGAGAGTGGAGAGTTGAGAGTTGAGAGGGGATTCACTACACTGCGACCCTGTCGCAGCCACTTAACACTTAACTCTTAACACTTAACACTTATTCTTTTTCGTCGTCTCCAGCAGTGGCGTCACGGCGTTTCCAGCCGTTGCGGCGGCCTTTGAACACGGGGCGCTCCTTGTCCTCGCCCAGGCGGGGGCCATGGAACGAGAAGGTGCGGCGAGGTGAGTCCTCTTTATATGGTCTCTCGGTGCGATACACGCGGGTGCCGTCATCGCGGGTGCGCATGGGGTTCACGCCACGGTCGCCATCTTCGCGCGGCTTGCGCATGGGGTTCACGCCACGGTCGCCACGCTCTCCACCGCGCTTGAAGCCGCCAGCGCGACGCTCATGGTTGTCGCCGTCGTGCTTGAAGCCTCTGTCGCGGCGGTCGCCGCCACGCTTGAAGTCGCGGTGTGGTCTGTCACCCTTGTCTCGGCGAGGATATTCGGGCTTCTCGCTGGCGCGGAACTCGGTGTTCTTGATGGTGCCGCCACGGCGTCGCATGTCGTCGAAGCTGCCGTCGAAGATCACATACTCGCGCAACTCGCAGGGGATGTCGCCGTTGAGCAGCGGGTAGTGCAGCGAGGCTTTCAAGCCTAGGTTGTCGATAAGCTCCTTGTTGCTGCCCACGATGAGCCAGCAGTCATAGCCCAGGAACACCTTCTTGAGCTTGGTGCCCAGGGTGGCGTAGAGCTGTGGCAGCTCGTCGCTGGTGAGGCGCTCGCCGTAGGGAGGGTTGGTGATGAGCACGCCCTTCTCGGGAGCCGTCTCTTGCTCCTCGAGTGGCACGCGTTCCACCTCTATATATTGTGTGAGACCCGCATTCTTGATGTTGGCATTGCTGGCGGCAACGGCCTTGCCCAGAATGTCGTAGCCATAAATCTTGTGGGTGAACTCGCGCTCGCCGCTGTCGTCGTTGTAGATGCTCTCAAAGAGGTCGGCGTCATAGTCGGGCCACTTCTGGAACGCGTATTCCTGTCGATACACGCCGGGGTTGATGTTAGCGGCTATCAGCGCAGCCTCAATCAGGAACGTGCCCGAGCCGCACATGGGGTCAACGAAGTTGCTCTCGCCGTCCCAGCCGCTGAGCTTGATGATGCCGGCGGCCAGCACCTCATTGATGGGAGCATCGGTCTGCGCCACGCGCCAGCCGCGCTTGTAGAGCGGCTCGCCCGACGAGTCGAGCGAGATGGTCACATCATTGCCACTGATGTGAACATTAAACTGGTAGTCGGGGGCGTTGAGGCGTATCGACGGACGCTTGCCGCACTGCTCCATGAAATGGTCGGCAATGCCGTCTTTCACACGGTAGGTGACAAAACGCGAGTGCTTGAACGATTCGCTATAGACGGTTGTGTCAATCGAGAACGTGTTGCTCTCACTCATGATGTCCTCCCACGGGAACTGCTTCACTTGCTCGTAGAGGTCGTCGGCATCGGCCGAGGTGAACTTGTAGATGGGCTTGAGCACCCGCAACGCCGTGCGTAGCGAAAAGTTGGCGCGGTACATCATCTCCTTGTCGCCCTTGAACGACACCATGCGGCGCCCCTGCACCACATCTTGCGCGCCAAGCGCCGTCAGTTCATCACTCAACACGCCTTCCAGCCCCTGGAAGGTCTTAGCAACCATTTCAAAAGTCTCGCTCATAATTGTCTCAATATGTGTTAATTATTCCACACCGTGTGAAATCTCGTGCAAAGGTACTTCTTTTTCACGAAACAACCACCAATATGCACTAATTTTTGACAAATCACATTCCCTAATGATTGTGTGGAGCTTATTCTTTGCTGATCTAGTAGCCTAGGTGGTGTTATTGTAGTGCGCCACACGGTGGCGTTAGGAATGGCGTGGCTCGTGGAGTTGTATAAAATAAATATTTGCCACAGGTTTTCATTTCGAATATTTGTTGTAACTTTGCGACTATCTTTTAAAGGACTATTGCAATGAAACAATATCTCGACTTATTGCAGCATGTGCTGGACCACGGCATCGTGAAGCACGACCGCACGGGCACGGGCACTAAGAGCATCTTTGGCTACCAGCTGCGGTGCGACTTGAGCCAGGGATTCCCGCTGCTCACCACCAAGAAGGTACACCTCAAGTCAATCATCTACGAACTGCTGTGGTTCCTCAAGGGCGACACTAACGTGCGCTACCTGCAGGAGCATGGGGTGCGCATCTGGAACGAGTGGGCCGACGAGAACGGCGACCTGGGCCCAGTGTATGGCAGCCAGTGGCGCTCGTGGCCCGACTACCACGGCGGCCACATCGACCAGATTTCGCAAGTTGTTGACCAAATAAAGCACACGCCTGACTCGCGCCGCATCATCGTGAGCGCATGGAATGTGGCCGACGTGCCCACCATGAAGCTGCCACCGTGCCACACACTGTTTCAGTTTTATGTGGCCGACGGCAAGCTGAGCCTGCAGCTTTACCAGCGTAGCGCCGACCTGTTTCTGGGCGTGCCGTTCAACATCGCCAGCTATGCGCTGTTGTGCATGATGGTGGCTCACGTCACGGGTCTTGAGCCGGGCGAGTTTATCCACACCTTTGGCGATGCACACATCTACCTCAACCACATGGATCAGGTGCATGAGCAGCTAAGCCGCGAGCCACGCCCGCTGCCACGCATGGTGCTCAACCCCGAGGTAAAGAGCATCTTCGACTACCACTACGACGACTTCAAGCTTGAGGGCTATGACCCCTGGCCATTGATCAAGGGAGTGGTCTCTGTTTAATTCACAATGCATAATTCACAATCTAGAATTTCTAGACCATCTAGACCATCTAGGAAACTCTAAACTCTAAACTATCAACTCTAAACTGTGAACTATGAGCTATAACCTTTCAGCAATCGTGGCTATCGACCGTAACGGGGCTATAGGCAAGCAGGGGCAGCTGCTGTGTCGCTTGCCTGCCGACATGCGCCACTTCAAGGGCACCACCATGGGGCACTCCATCGTGATGGGACGCAAGACCTTTGAGTCGTTCCCAAAGGGTGCTCTGCCTGGTCGTCAGAACATCGTCATCACCCGCAACCGCGACTTTGCCGCCGAGGGCGTGACCGTGGCCCACAGTGTAGAAGAAGCGCTGGCGGCAGCCACGATGCCTGGCGAGGTGTTCGTCATTGGTGGCGAGCAAATCTATCGTGCCACCTTCTCGATGGTAGATACTATCCACCTCACTGTCATCGACCATAAATTCAAGGATGTCGATGCTCACTTTCCCCGCATCGACATGCGCTCGTGGGTTATCACCTCGCAAGAAGAACATCCTGCCGATGACGGTAACCCCTATCCTTACACATTCATGACACTGCGGCGCAAGCGCTCGCTATAAATACTGAGTCCGCTTTAAAAAATAAAAGCACACGAATTAAACGAATTATAACGAATTCTATTTTATTGATATAAAGTTGGTTGGATTTGTCCTCTTTTGTTGTTTTTGTTTGATTTTTCAAAAAGAGCCACTTTTTAAAGTGGACTCAATACTCAAGTTTCGGTAGTGCCCGAAACTTGAAGTTTAGAGGTTAGTGGTTAGAGAGGCTAACGCGCAGAACCCTAAAAAGGCGACTCCTGTGGGCAGAATTCAGAGTATTCTTCTTTTATTGTCCCAAAAATAAGTAAAACAGAAAATAAAACATTGATTTTTCAGCAGCAAAAAATTGTTTAATTCGCATAATTCGCCGTTTTTTTTACTTTTTAAAGCGGACTCAGTTTTCTATTTGTACCTATTAATAATAGACTCATAAGTTAAATCAAGTAGTTTGCGGACTTTAATCTCATATCCTAGTACACCTCCGGTTGTATTAGTTATTTCGGAATTGATAAACACTGCATAGAAATGATGAGTCCAATTGAAAACATAATTATCACTTTCCGTTTTGTATGAGCCATCATCATTCTTGATGGTTCTTCGTGTATATTTCTGAAATATGTATCCATACCCAACCTTTGAAGCAGAACTTCAAATCCAAGTCATATTCTGAAGAGTATTTTCATTAGCATTTATATTACCAATACTCTTTACTTGTCCAACGATAGATATTTTACCACTTGTCAATTCGTCGAATGAGCTACCGTAGCTCCATCCATTACCAACCTGAAATAAATTGTAATTATCGTCTATACAAATGCAGATACCTTGGATTTCAATTCCGTCATCTCTATTGACATTGACAATAACAGTTCCGTCTGGGTCTTTTGCGGAGTTATTAGATGGCTTATCGCCTCCGCATGATGCCATTGCCAACGACAAAAGCATTAGGAAAAAGATTAGAAATTTTTTCATCTTGTAATAAGTCTTGGGGGTAGCAGTCCTATACCCATTAATACACAAGAAGCGTGGACCGACTTTGCCACGTCTATTGTAGAGGTCGTAGGAAACCTGTGATGCAGATGTGAGGAAAGCAGCCCACGCTATAAGCAGGAGAACCGCTTCGCTAATCCTCGCATCACTGTTGAAATTTCCTACGTTTCTACAATAAGCGAAAAGCAAAACGCTTCTTATTTTCAATATGTTAGCGGTAGTTTTGCTAATGATGGCTCAACTTCCAACTGAAAAGATAATACATTTTTTTATGTCGGTGCAAACTCTTTCGAAAAACTGTGCAAAAAAAATGACGCAAAGTTTGTTTGCGTCAAATGATGGGTTCAATGAAGAAGTTCTATTTCAGCAAGTCCGCATGAAGAACTGACGAAATCTTGGCGATGGTTTTCAATGTGAAATTGTGTGTTCCACCTACCCATCGCGAGACTTCATTCTCGGTTTTGCCCATTGCTTGAGCAAGCTGCTTTTGGGTCATGCCTCGCTCTTTTAATGCCGCATCGATTCTGTCGGCTACACTGAATGACAAGTCCACAAACAACTTGACATCGGGCGGTACTTGCTCTACACATTCTCGAAAAATTGCATTCATAAGTCAAAATCTTTGTTTTCAATACCTTTAATTTCTGCCACTTCAATTGAGATGGTGCCTGCTTGTTCTTCGGCTTTTAACAAAGCATCCAGTTTTTGAAGACTAATGACATAACCACTCAATTCATCGTTTTCTTCGTAGGTTCGTGTGTCTTTAATGCCACCATTGCCAACGATTAAAACGCTGTCGGAGAGACGCAAGCAATACAAGCGCAATCGGCTCTTGTGGATTGGCAATGCGCCCACACGGTCGCTTATTTTTCCCTCGGGCCGGAAATATCGCTCCAGAAATCCATTATTCATCATCTTTTGCACTGCTGCAATGATGATGTTGAAATCCTGCTGATAGACAGCATCACTCTTGAATTTCTCTAAGAACTTTTCAAATTCCGAGAGTTCCCCATCTATGCAGATTGAGAATAAACCCGCCTGTTCTGTTTGTTCTATTGATTTGATTGTTGCCATATGGTTTTAATTTCCCGCAAAGGTACAATAAGATTTTGAGAAAATCAACTTTTATGGTGATTTTTTTGAGTCCATTTAAAAATAAAAGCACACGAACTAAACGAATTACAACGAATTTTATTTTATTGATATTAAGTTTGTTGGATTTGTCTTCTTTTGCCGTCTTGTTTGATTTTTCCCAAAATGGCGACTTTTAAAAGTGGACTCAGTAAACAATTAATCGTTCGTCGTTTTCTCTTTTAGTTTCCCAGCAGATGGTTGTAAATCAGTGTGATGTCGGCGGCTGTGACATCGCCGTCGCCGTTCACGTCGAGGGGGTTGCCTTGTGGCTGTGGGAGCTGGCTCTCGGTGACGTTGATGATGTAGTTGATGGCGAGGTTGGTGCCGTCGGTGGTGGCGGCGGTGATGGTGACGGTGCCCATTGCCAGGGTCTCGATGGTGCCGTCGGCAGCCACAGTGGCTATTGTCTCATCGCTCGAAGTCCAAGTCAGGGTTTTGTTCTCGGCATCGATAGGGACCACGGTCACATTGAATTTCACTTTCATGCCTTGCGGGATGTCGCACGAGGAGGTGGCGAGCGAGGTGACAACTGGTGGCTCATATTTGGTGACTGTACACGCCGCGTTAGGGAAGTGGTGCAGCACGCGCTCCTGGTCGGTGGCTAGGATGTTTCTCATCTCGATGGTGGCGCTGCCGGTGAAGGTGTCGCTGGCAGTGATGTTGAAGGTGACGAGTGCGCCACTGTTGCCCGAGAAGATGTGGAGCCCTGGCGAGGTGATGAGCAGTCGCACTGCACCACTTGAGAGCGTGGTGCTCGCCACGGCGTGGTCGCTGCCCTTGCGCGAGGTGAGCAAGAAGAGGTAGTCGCCGTCGGTTTGCTCAATGGTGAGCCCTTGGGGCAGGTAGATGTCGGCCTGCAGGTTGGTGTAGCTGCTGTCGTTGTCGAGCATGATCTCCACCGTCTTAGTCTCGCCAGGCGAGATGGTGAAGCCGTTGATATATAGCCTGTCGAGTGCTGCGGCGCTCAAAGTCGCCATGAGGCACAATGCTATTGATATTATTTTTTTCATATTGTAGTAGAGTAGTGAAATAGTGGAATAGTAGAGTAGTGGAGATGTTAATCTAAAATGTGGAGTTTCTTAACGATATTGTCCGTTTTCACGATTATCACGCCTTGTGCTGGGGCGCGATAGACGTTGCGTCCCCTGGCCATCTCGACGGTGCGGCTCATGCCGCTTGGCATGATGAGCTGTGCGGTGCCGTGGGTGGGGGAGATGATGACTATGTTGTTGCCGTCGCTGTAGATGCGTGTGCTGGAATAGACATCGCTGATGCCGGTGGGGCTGAAGTTAAGGTCAATGTCGTTGTGGCGGTAGCAAGTGGCAGTGGGCGAGGCGAGCACGATATTGCTCAGGCTGCCGTTGCCACTAGGCGTGCCAGCGAGGGTTAGAGTGAGCACTGCGCCGCTGGTGCCGGACAGTGTCTTGCAAGTGCTCGACGAGGCGAGCAGGCGGTACTGGCCGTTGGCAAGCTGGCTGAACGCCACTTGGTGGCTAGCGCTGGCGCGGTCGGTTAGTGTGGCATCCACGAGTGCCGTGCCCTGCGGCAAGCCTAGGTCCATCTGCAATGCCGTGATGCCCACGTTGTTGCTCAGGTTGATGGTCACAGTGTTGCCACTAGTGCTGGCATCAATGGCGATGCGTGGCTCGGCGGCGTTAACGGCGGGAGCCCCTTGTGGTGCGCCGCCCTCATAGTGCAGTGCCAAGTGTGCCACCCCGGCGAGGTCGCCCACGTTGATGTCGTTGTTGCCGTCGAGGTCGGCGGCGGCGAAGTTAAAGGGCTGTGGGTCTTGCTCGAGGATGTAGCTTGCCACGCTGGCATAGTCGCCAATGTTGATGTCGCCGTCATCGTTCACATCGCCGGCAGTGAACACTGGTTCTTCAACCACAGTCACCAGGCATGTTGCCGAGAGGTTGCTGCCGTCGGTGGTGGTGGCGGTGATGGTGGTGGTGCCGTGGCTCAGCGCTGTGACGAGGCCACTGGCATCGACGCTGGCCACCTCGGGGTTGCTCGAGGTCCAGAGCACAGTCTTGTAGTCGGCATCCTCGGGGAGAACCGTGGCTGCCAGTGTGCGCTCCTCGCCCACGTTAAGGGTCATCTCTTGTTCATCGAGCGTGATGCTGGTGACCAGGTAGGGCGACTCCACCTTGCGTGTTGCTGTGCCGTTGATGCGCACTTGCTCGCCATTATTGTAGTAATAGAAGTTGACGAAATAGGTCTCGTTGTAGTCGAGGTTGGTGAAGGCAAACTCCACGTTCTGGCTGCTGCCGGCGGCGAGGTTCACCAGTTGCGACTGCGCCGAGCAGTAGTAGCCACTGGAGCTGGTGTTGTTCTCTTTCTTGTAGAGCTTGGCAACGATGTAGTCGTTGTAGGCGCTGGTGTTGTTGTTCTTCGCGTTGATGGAGGCATTAAAGGTAGTGCCCACCACCGACGAGAGCGTTGACCCCGAGATGCTTGCCGCCGTTGCCGAGCCTATGACCACAGTGGCGGTCTTGAGGACCTTGGTGCCGTCGGCATCGGCGGTAAACTCAAATGTGATGCTGCCGGTAGCCGATGGTGTGTAGTTCATCACCACATTACCCGTTTGGCCAATGGCAATGTCGGTGTAGGTGCCGCTTATTTTGTTGCCGCCCACCCACATATAGATGCTGTTGTAGTCGGTGAGGCCCTGGTTGGTGACGTTGAGCGTGAGTTGCAGAGGGCTGCCCACCTTTTTTATGGGGCTGGTGGTCACCGAGTTGACTTTGAGGTTCATTACCTCTAGCTCGTCACACACTTTCAGTGTGAGGCGTGTGGCGGTGATGGTGGCTTTGATGAAGTTGATGCCCGAGCCGCGGCATGGCAGGTAGGTGCTGCTGCCCGAGAGACGGCACATGGGTTTGAGGTAATAGGTGCCGGTGAGTCCCTTGCCCATCGTTATCGATTTAGTGACGGTGGTGTAATAGGATGCCGAAAGCGACTTCCCGCTCACGGCGGTGTGGGTGCTGATGAGGTTGCCGTCGCTGTCGTAGAGACCCCATCCCAGGTCGTAGGTGTAGGTCTGCGACGAGAAGTTCCAGTAGTAGGCAGTGAGCGACACGTCGGTAAATGCCACCTCGCTATTGCTGCGGGTGTAGCTGGTGGGGCTCGCCTCGCAGGTGCGGTATAGTCCCACGATGTTGCCGTTGGTGCTGGTGCCGGTTCCCAGGTCGGGCTGCAGACCAGTCATGATTTGCACGTTGATGGTGTATCCCTCATCGCCCACTGCGGCACCGGTGCCGCCGGCGTTGTCGTCGTTGAGTGCATTAAGGGCGAAATATCCATTCTGGTGTCCTCGCCATCCCCAGTTGATGTGGTAGAGGCCGTCGGTGTAGCCATCGCACACAAAGGCGTGACCACCGCCGGTCTTGCGTGCGCTGATAAACACTGGTCTGCCCTGGGCGAGCTCGTTATACACCATGTCTTCCCACTCGGTGGCTGAGTAGTCGGTGCGCGCCAGCTGCCGGGCGTCTTTGTCGAAGCCAAAGTAATAGACAAAGGCGTTGCGCTGGCTGGTGGCACTCGATGAGGACTGCCCGAAGTCCATCTTCACGCTCTGGGCGCAGTAGCGCACCAGTCGCGCCGTTTCCTGGGCACTGGCGCTGGTGTTCTCTTCCTTGTCATACCAGTCGTTCATGATGCTGTAGTCGAAGGTGGTGGCTGGCAGTGCTGGCATATATTGGCTCAGCGAGCTAGAGGTGTAGGCTGGTATCGGCTGGCACTGTGTGGATGATTTGTAGTAGTACAGAATTTGTGCCATGGCGATAGCCACGCAGCCTGCCGGGCAGTAGTTTGTAGTGCCCGACGAGGTGTAGGTGGCGCACTGCTGGTTGAAGGGCAGGCCCTGCGCCCAGTTGCAGCGGAGCAATGGGGCAATGCGCACCTTGTTGCCGGCGGCGATAGCTTGAGTGGGGGCGGCGTTGGGCTGTGCCGCAGTGGCCATGTCGAGGCGTGAGAGCTGCTGGGCATAGTCGTTGAGCCAGTCTTGCACGCACTCTGGCACCTCGCTGGCGTCGAAGTAGTTCTCGTCGCTGTAGGCCAGGATGGTGCGGGCGCGGTCGTCGCCGGCCACTATCACCCATCCGGGCTGCTGGGGGTTGTTGAACACATAGAATGGTGCAGATGCTCCAAGTTTGCCTTTGGCTTTCATTGCCGCGGGTTGCTCTGGCATGGTCACGTTGAAAAACTCGCCGGCAATGGCGCGTGCCTGGCTCTCGCTCACTGTGGCGGCATTCATCGCAGTGAAGGCCGACACGGCAGTAAATAAAAAGATTATAATTTTCTTTTTCATGGTTTATTTTTTTTAAAATGGTGTATAGTAACTATAGTCGACTATAGTGACTATAGTGGCTATAGTTTTGCTAAATTATGGGCATTAATTGCCGCCCAGCATGTAGTTGTAGAGCACAGTCACGTCGGTAGCGGTCACTGCTCCGTCGCCGTTGAGGTCGCAGTAGCCTTTATAGGTGAGGTCGCCGTTGATGATTGCGTTGTAAAGTGCTGTGATGTCGACACTTGACACCGCACCATCCTCGTTGATGTCGTAGAGGTTTGTTGTCCGGCTTGAGGTGCTCGAGCCTGCCTTAACTCTCTCGCCATTGCTGTAATAGTAGATGATAAAGTGATAGGTGGTGCCATGCTCCAGTCCAGTGAAGTCAAAGGTAAGGGTCGAAGTGCCGCTACTGTTCAGGTAGAGCGTCTTGGCAATTGAGTTGTCGCTATAGCCAGTGTTGCCCGAGGTGGGCCAGTGCTTCCACGCCTTGGCCACAATGTAGTCGTTGTAGGTGTCGGTGCCGATGTTCTTGAGCACGCTCTTGACGGTGATGGTGGTGCCCGACACGGTGGCGGTGTTGGTGGCGGCGAATGATGCTGCGGTGGTGCCTGCAATGCTCACACTGGTGTTGTATAGCACCTTGTTGCCCTTTTTGTCGGCAGTGAACTTTAATGTGTTGTTGCCCGTCTGCGATGGTGTGTGATACATTGTCACAGTGCCACTTGCTCCAGGTGCCACGTCGGTAGCGGTGCCGCTCACGAGTGTGTTGTTGACCCACATGTAGATGTAGTTGTAGTCGGTTTGTCCTTGATTAGACACACCCAGCTTTATCTCTAACGGGCTGCCCACCTTCTTGACCGAGCCATAGTTCACAGAGTTAATCTTCAGGTTATTGGCCTTTATCTGGTCGATGGCATCGAGTGTGAGTGTGGTGGATGTGATGGTGGCTTTCACATAGTTGACATTGGCACCTCTTGCCAGTCGCCATGCTGATAGCCCGCTGAGGCGGCAAATGGGCCTCAGGTAGTAGGTTCCCGACGACAGGCCGTTGCCTATTGCGATGCTGCCTGTGGGGTAGGTGTAATAGCCTCCCTTAATCACCTTGTCGGTGGCCACGGTGTGAGTGCTCTTGAGATTGCCGTTGCTGTCGTAGAGTCCCCATCCCAGGTCGTAGGTGTAGGTCTGGCTGGAGTTGTTCCAGTAGTTGGTGATGAGTTTCACGCCTGTGAACGAAGCCGAAGCACCCAACCTGATGTAGCTGGTGGTGGGAACTTGAACCGCAACAATATTATCTTCTTCAGAGCTATAGATGGCCACAGCGTTATAGTCGGTGTTGCCCTGGTTGGACTTGCTTGGCTCAAGGCCTATCATGGCCTGCAGGTTGAGGGTGTAGCCTTCCTCGCCGCTGGCAGCTCCGGTGCCACCACTGTTGCCGTCGCTCATGGCATTGAGCGCAAAGAATCCGTTTTCGTTGCCTCGCCACCCCCAGTTGATGTGGTAGAGTCCGTTGCCGTCATATCCGTCGCACAGGAAAGCATGGCCGCCATTGAGCTTGCGTGCACTTATGAAGACGGGACGCCCTGCTGCAATCTCGGTGTAGATGGCATCTTCCCATGCCGCCGCAGTCATGTCCTCGCGCTTGATTTGCTGGCTGAGCTTGCTGTAGCCAAAATAGTAGGTAAAGGCGTTGCGCTGGCTTGTTGCGCTCGACGAGCTCTTGCCATATTGCATTTCCACCGCCTGTCCGCAGTATTTCACAAGTTTCTGCACCTCTTGTGCGCTGGCACTGTTGCTGGCTTCGTTATGATACCATGGGTTCATGATAGCCCAATTGAAATGTGTGGATGCTAGAGCCGGACGATCGGCGGTAAAGCCATTGTTGGTTGAGGTGTAGGCCGGAATGGCGTCGCTGCCGTAGCTCGATTTGTAATAATACATTAGTTGAGCCATGGCAATGGCCACACACCCTGCTGGGCAGTAGCTTGTGCCATCGCTGGTGGAATAGGTGGGGCACTGCTGGTTGAAGGGCAAGCCTTGAGCCCAGTTCACGAGTAGCAGTGGAGCGATTTTGCTTTTTGTTGAAGCTATCACGCTTGTTTCGGTTACAGCCTGTGTCTCGGCCTTGATGTGGTCGATGGCCTCAATCTGCTCCACATAGCCGCCGAGCCAGTCTTGAATCACCTCGGGCAGCTCGCTCTCGTCGAAGTAGTCCTCGTCGCCGTAGGCAAGTATGGTGCGTGCGCGGTCGTCGCCAGCCACTATCACCCATCCAGGTCGGTCGGGGTTGTTAAACACATAGAATGGTGCAGGTACTCCACGTTTGCCTTTGGCCTTCATGGCTGCAGGTCGCTCGGGCATGGTCACGTTGAAGAACCTGCCCGCGATAGCCCTTGCCTGCGATTCGGTCACGGTAGCCGCGCTCATGGCATTACAGGTTGTAGCGGCTAGAATTAATAAAGTCGCGATTTTCTTAATCATGATATTTTTAATAGTGTTTTTATCTCAATAAAATCAAGGAATTAGCATCGAGAATCCGTGCATTTTACATTGCATTATGCATTATGCATTGTGCATTGAGCATTGAGCATTGAGCATTATGCATTGAGCATTGTGCATTAGGATTAATTTCCCCCTAGCATGTAGTCATAGAGCTTGGTGATATCGGCGGCGGTTACTGCGCCATCGCCAGTGACATCGCTGTAGGGGCGATAGCGGTTTCCGTTGGGATTTCCTAACATCACATCATAGATGGCGGTGATGTCGGCGGCAGTTATTGCGCCGTCTTGGTTGACGTCGAGCGGGCTGTAGGGCGAACTGATTTTCTTGCTTGAGGTGGCATTAATTCTAGTTAGCTCGCCATTGTTGTAGTAGAAGAAGATTACGAAATAGGTCTCGTTATGCTCTAGGTTAGGGAATGAGGCAGTGATGGTTTGGGTGTTGTTGTAGCCCAGATAGACAGCAGTAGATTGTGCGCCGCAGTAGTAGCCTGTGTTGCCCGAGTTGGGCTCTTTCTTGTAGAGCTTGGCAACGATGTAGTCGTTGTAGGTGTTAGTGTTAGCGTTCTTCACTTTTATCGACGCGTTGAGTGTGGTGCCGCTCACCGATGATGTGGTGTTGGTGCCAGTGATGGTGGCTGCTGTCGCCGAGCTGATGGTGACGGTGTAGGTCTTGAGGACGTTGTTGCCGTCGGCGTCGGAGGTGAACTTGAATGTTATGGAGCCTGCTGCCGAGGGGGTGTAGTTCATCGTCACTGTGCCGCTGGCTCCTGGGGCAATGTCGGTGTAGGTGCCGCTCACCTTATTGTTGTTGACCCACATGTAGATGGAGCTATAGTCGGTGAGACCCTGGTTGCTCACGCCCAGATTGAGTTGCAGCGGGCTTCCTGCTTTCTTTACCGAGCCAGTAGTCACCGAGTTGATCTTGAGGTTCTGCACCGACTGCTCGTTAAAGACTTGCAGTGTGAGAGTCGTAGTAGTGATAGTAGCCTTAATGTAGTTGACACCTGCGCCACGGCAGGGATAGAAAGTGCTGCTGCCCGAGACGCGGCACACGGGCTTGAGGTAGTAGGTGCCCGCCGTGATGTTCTTGCCCACACTGATTGAGCCAGTGGGGTAGGTGTAGTAATGTGCATTAAGTGCTTTGCTGGAGCTGACAAGGTGTGTGCTCTTTAGGTTGCCATTGCTGTCATAGAGTCCCCATCCCAGGTCGTAGGTGTAGTTTTGGTCGCTATAGTTCCAGTAGTAGGCGATTAGCTTCACATCGGTAAAGTTGGCACTGCTCGAGGTGCGGCTATAGGTGGTGGCGAGAGCCTCGCACGCCTTGTAGAGTCCTACGATATTACCGTTGGTGCTGGTGCCAGTGCCCAGGTCGGGCTGCAGGCCAGTCATGATTTGTACCTGGAAGGTGTAGCCCTCATCGCCAGCTGCGGCTCCAGTGCCGCCAGAGTTGTCGTCGTTGAGGGCGTTGAGGGCGAAATATCCGTTTTGGTGTCCCCGCCATCCCCAGTTGATGTGGAATAACCCCTTGTCATAGCCGTCGCAGATGAAGGCGTGCCCACTGCTCATCTTGTGAGCGCTGATAAACACGGGCCGGCCGTTGATAAGTTCGGTATAGACGATGTTCTCCCACTCGCTGGCAGTGTAGTCGGTGCGTGCCAGCTGCTGCGCGTCTTTGTCAAAGCCAAAGTAATAGACAAAGGCGTTGCGCTGGCTCGTAGCACTCGATGTTGACTTGCCATAGTTCATTTTCACTGCCTGTCCGCAGTATTTCATCAGTCGTGCGGTCTCTTGCGCGCCGGCGCTGGTGTTGCTGGCGTTGTCATACCAGTCGTTCATGATGCTGTAGTTGAACGTGGTGGCAGGCAGTGCAGGACGCTCGTTGACAAAGTCATCTTTCTTGGAGGTGTAGGCTGGAATGGCTTTGCTGCCATAGCTTGACTTGTAATAGTACATGATTTGTGCCATGGCGGTGGCCACACACCCGGTGGGGCAGTACTGGGTCTGTCCCGAGGTGTTAGTATAGGTGGGGCACTGCTGGTTGAAGGGCAGGCCTTGTGCCCAGTTGCTCGTGAGCATGGGGGCGATGAGTGCCTTAGTGCCAGCGGCAAAGCTGCTCACTGGTGTCTCGCTGCTGGCCTGTGGTGTGGCGGTGTCGAGGTGGGAAATCTGCTGAGCATAGTCGTTGAGCCAGTCTTGCACGCACTCGGGCACCTCGCCGTCGTCGAAGTAGAATTCGTCGCCGTAGGCCAGGATGGTGCGGGCGCGGTCGTCGCCAGCCACTATCACCCACCCTGGTTGCTCGGGGTTGTTAAACACGTAGTAGGCGGCTTTTGCCCCATGGCCTTTCAGAGCGGCGGGCTGTTGTGGCATGGTCACGTTGAAGAACCTGCCAGCAATGTTGCGGGCTTGGCTCTCGCTGATTTGCTTTGCTTGCATGGAGCACAAAGCGGCTAAAACCGTTATGAGCAGTAACGTTTTTCTTTTATTCATTTATTCTCAGTTTGCTGGAATGATTACCATGAGTTATTTTGCTACGTTGGCGCGGTTAAGGGTGTTCACATATTGGATGGGCAGTTCGGTCTTGATAGAGTCGGCAATAAACCGCGTGTTGCCGCGCCAGGGCAGCGAGCTTTTATATTCCCTATAGAATAGGTGTACAGGTATGTTGGTCTGCTTCAGCTCGTTGAGGGTCTTGGCAAGGGAGTCGTTAGTAACCGAGAATTTAAACTCCTTCTTGACGATGCCGTTAGGATTTTGCGCGTCAATCTCATTGAAGGTGCACTCATAGGTCTTGAACACCGTGCCACTGAGCACCACATCCACCACTTGCCCTTTAGTGGTGCGCAGCTCGGGGTTGTAATACTGGCAACGCATCAAGAAAAAGAGGAAAAACAAGAGTACCAGCGAGCCCACGATGAGCATTATGCGTTTCCTGTTAGAGCGCCGCTCAATGGTGGTCTCGTTGAGCTCGCGCTCCTCGCGCTCCTCTTCGGTCTCTACATAAGGTTCATTGCTCTTCCTTGCAGGGGCATTGCCCTCAAAATAATCGTCGAAGTTGTCGTTGATGAGTTTCATATATAGTAGAATAGTTAATAGTTCAGAGTAGATAGTTCAGAGTAGATAATTCAGAGTAGATAATTCAGAGGTATATAATTCAGAGTATATAGTTCAGAGAGTAGATAGTTCAGAGTTTCTTCTAGATTGTCCAGCGGACAAGGCGTGCCTTGTCCCCACTTAACATTTAACTCTTAACCCTTAACCCTTATCCCTTATATCGTCATTTCCTTGCTTTGGCTTTTAGTTTTTATTGTCGTCTTTCCCTGTGCGATGCGACGGCGGTCTATTGCCATGCTGATGAAAGCGTAGATGCCCAGCACGATGAGCAGGCACGTCTGCACGCCCCACACCAGCCAGGCAAAGGCCGAGGCCTGTGGGTCGTAGGGGATAGTAGTGGTGCCCACGCCATAGAGCGTGAGGCCAAAGATGATGGCAAACTGCCAGGGTCCCAAGCCGCCGTTGCTGGGCACCGCCATGCCTATGCTGCTGAGCACAAAGAGCACCAAGATGGCAACGATGCCCAAATCCTTGGTGCAGGCAAAGGCAAACGAGGCAAGGTAGAGCTGCATGAAATAGCACCCCCATATCAGCACGGTGTAGAGCAGGAACATCCACTTGCCTTCCATCTTGCCGATGGCAGCGAAGCCGTCCCACAGGTTGCGCAGCATCAGGCGCACCTTGGCGATGACCTTGTTCTCGCTCTTGCTGCGGAATATCCACACCAGCGCCAGCACGCCCAGCACTCCCGCTGCCACCAGTAGCCAGAACACCCACGAGGTGAACATCGAGCCTCCGCCATCACCGCGCTGGTCAAAGAACTTGACAAACTTGTCCTGGGCGATGAAGAAGGTGAACAGCGTGAGCAATGCCACAGTCACGGTGTCGCTCAAGCGGTCGCCCACCATCGAGCCCATCACCTTAGTGAATGATGCCTTCTCGCGCTGGGCAATGTAGCCCGAGCGCCACACCTCGCCCAGGCGAGGAAAGAGCAGGTTCACAAAATAGGTGCCAAAGATGCTGTTGACCAGTGCGCTAAGCGATGGATGTACATCAATGGCTCGCAGCTGCAGCCGCCAGCGCAGCGCCCTGAAGATGTGGCTCAACACGCTCACCACAATCACTGGCAGGAACCACCAGTAGTTGACGTCGTTGCGCAAGCTGTCCTTGATGGCTCCCCAATCTACATTCTTCGAGAGAAACCATGCAAGCCCCACACTGATGGCGATGGGGATACCATATTTCAATAGTGCCGATATAATCTTCTTCACAGCAGTTTAATCTTATTTTGTTTTGGTAATTTGCTTTGTAACCTGCAAAGATAGACAATAATTTTATTAACTACAATTTCTCGGCATTTTTTTTGCCAAATGTTTGATTAAGAAATGAAAGAACAATTGCTAATGCACAAATCTTGTTAAAAAGCTATGGCAAGAGTGGTGTTATCAGTTTTTTTTGTATCTTTGTCAAAATTTTCGACACAATACACTATTAACAACTTATAAAACAAAAAACTAAATTATGAACAACGACGCTTTGGCATTCAATGCCAACGAATTGATTGCATTTCTGCAAAAGCCTAAAGAAGAGTTCACTAAAGCCGACATCGTGCGCTTCGTGATGGAAAACGACATCGAGATGGTAAACTTCATGTACCCCGGTGGCGACGGCAAGCTCAAGACTTTGAACTTCGTCATCACCGACCTCGACTACCTCGACACCATCCTCACCTGCGGTGAGCGTGTTGATGGCTCAAGCCTCTTCTCCTTCATCCAGGCCGGAAGCAGCGACCTCTATGTGTTGCCACGCTATTCCACTGCCTTTGTTGACCCCTTTGCCGAGATTCCCACTCTGTGCATGCTCTGCTCCTATTTCGACAAGGACGGCAACCCACTCGCCAGCTCTCCTGAGCAGACCCTCGCTAAGGCCTGCCGTGCCTTTAAGGAGGTCACTGGCATGGAGTTCCATGCCATGGGCGAGCTAGAGTACTACGTCATCGAGGACGACGACGAGTTGTTCCCAGCAATCGACCAGCGTGGATATCACGAGAGCGCCCCTTATGCTAAGAACAACGACTTCCGCCAGCTGTGCATGAAATACATTGCTCAGACCGGTGGACAAATCAAATATGGCCACAGCGAGGTGGGCAACTTCACTCAAGACGGCATGCTCTATGAGCAGAACGAGATTGAGTTCCTGCCAGTGCCCGCCGAGGAGGCTGCCGACCAGCTCATGCTCGCCAAGTGGGTAATCCGCAACCTCGCCTATCAGCTCGGCAAGGATGTTACTTTTGCTCCCAAGATCACTGTAGGAAAAGCCGGCTCGGGGCTGCACATTCACATGCGCCTGATGAAGGACGGCAAGAACCAGATGCTCGATGGTGGCGTGCTCAGCGAGGTGGCTCGCAAGGCTATCGCCGGCATGATGGACCTGGCTCCTAGCATCACCGCCTTTGGCAACAAGAACCCAACCAGCTACTTCCGTCTGGTGCCTCACCAGGAGGCTCCAACCAACGTGTGCTGGGGCGACCGCAACCGCTCGGTGCTCGTGCGCGTGCCTCTGGGATGGAATGCCGATGCCGACATGTGTCACCTGGCTAACCCACAGGAGAACGACAGCAAGCGCGACACCAGCATCAAGCAGACCGTGGAGATGCGCTCGCCCGACGGCAGCGCCGACCTCTATCAGCTGCTCGCAGGCTTGTGCGTAGCATGCCGCCACGGCTTTGAGATGGACAACGCCCTTGAGGTTGCCGAGAAGACCTACGTCAACGTCAACATCCACGACAAGGAGAACGAGGACCGCTTGGCAACGCTGGCACAACTGCCTGACAGCTGCGTGGCAAGCGCCGACTGCCTCGAGAAGCAGCGCGCCATCTATGAGCAGCACGAGGTGTTCAGCCCCGCCATGATCGACGGCATCATCGCCCAGCTGCGTGCCTACAACGACACCACCCTGCGCGCCGACATCAGCAGCAACCACAAGGCCATCAAGAAACTCGTTGACACCTACTTCCACTGCGGATAATCTTCACACCAGTGGCATCACAACATCAATCGACACTCGAGCATTCGCATTCGAACCTCGGGTGTCGATTTTCTTCTCATTATTTTTATCGCAAAACGATAAAAAACGGACAAAAAGAACCGACCCCTTTTTCCGATTTTTGTTGTAAAACGATAAAAAACGGACAAAAAGAACCGACCCTTTTTTCCGATTTTTGTTGGGAAATGATTAAAAAATATTAATATTCGATAGATTTTTATTGTTTTACGATAAATTGGTTATAACTTTGCCAGCGGAATCAAATTTATTAATCATTAAATAGTTGTTTCGTTATGAGTAAAAAAACAGTAAAATTCTTGAAAATTGTGTGTTATGTGATGCTGGCACTCATTCCGCTGTGGCTCATTTTCTATGGCATTCAATCTTACTTTGTGTTCACCACCGGCAGTGGTGAGGGCGTGATTAACTGGGACTCGCCGCGCATAGGGGTGAAAGTGACTTTTTTCATCCTACACCGCATTGCTATGCTCACTATGGCTGGACTCTTCACCGCCTTTATAATTAATATCTTGAGGTATTTGAAAGACGGCACTATCTTTAGCCGCGCTAATGTGGTGCTGCTATGGGTAATGGTGCTGGTGTTGCCCATCTACTCTTTCTTGAGCGACAATAAGGGCATCGCCTGTGAGCCCACCGATAATCTCGCCATTGTGATTACCGACAACATGTTTCTCTATCCATTGGTGGCACTAATTATCGCGTCGCTCTACAAGATTGCCTATGATGTGGCTGAGGAACAGAAACTAACAATTTAACACCCTTTTGTACATTATGATAGTAGTAAATCTTGATGTTATGATGGCGCACCGCAAGATGTCGCTGGGCGAGCTTAGCGAGAAGGTGGGCATCACGCTCGCCAACCTCTCAATCTTGAAGAACGGCAAGGCCAAGGCGGTGCGCCTGAGCACCCTCAACGCCATTTGCCGCGCCCTCGACTGCACCCCAGGCGACATTCTGGAATACCGCCCCGACGAGTGCGACCAATAAAAAACTCAGTTCACTTTAATAAAACCGGCGAATTATGCGAATTAAACTAATTGTTTTTGCTGCTGAAAAATCAATGCTTTAATTATCTATTTTGCTTGTTTTTGGGACAATAGACTCAAAATATGGACTTTTTAAAGTGGACTCAATAAAAAAATAAATACGTTAAATTAATAACTCTATTAAACATGAAAAAACAGATTTCTCTACTGCTTGTGGCAATGATGGCATTGCCTAGCCTGTGTGCTGCAAGCGAAGTAATGAAGGATGACTCGGTGAAAGTCATCAAGAGTCCTGAAAAAGTGATTATAACTAAAGGAGACGCATCGTTCCGCCTTAACGTGGAGGGTAATGAAAGCGACAAAGGCTACCGCTATGAATACCAGGTGAAGGCGCGTGAGGACGGCAAGCTCTATGCTCGTGAGAGTGAGGACGGTAAGGTGAGGTTCACTCACCCATTCTCGAAATGCGACAGCAACTACAAGAAGCCGCACTGGCAGGTCTTCACAAGCGACCTCATGTTTGGCTGGGGCGGCCACAGCGTAGCCGATGCCGACCGTGGCATTTTGAAGAAGTCGATGTCGGAAATCGGTATTCTGAACCTCGTGTCTCTAGCTCGCATCTTCAATCAGGGACGCTCACGCGTTTCACTGGGTGTGGGCTTCAACTGGCACCGCTATAACCTCAACAAACCCCACATCTGGACTCGTAGTGCCGAGGGCGTGCTGGGATATAATCAGCTCACAGAACAATTCGATAAGCATCATGCCACGCTGCTCGTGCGCTCGATGCAGTTCCCGTTGATGTTCAACCAGTCGCTTGGCAAGCGCTGGAACATAGCGGTGGGAGCAGTGATGAACTGGAACTTCTATGCCGACTACAAGGACTCCTATCGCATTGGTAAGAGCGACTACACCGAGACTACTCGCGGCCTCGACCAGCGCAAGATTTCGTTCGACGGCATCGCCATGCTCAGCTGGGGCGGACTAGGCGTTTATTTCCGTTATGCTCCACAGTCGGTCATGAAAAATGGCTGGGGACCCGAAATCAAGAACCGCTGGACGCTGGGACTCGTGCTGAGAGGCTTCGGTTTTCATCGCCACTAAAAAAATTACATCTCAATAACTGTCACCCATTGATGTAAAATAAAGAAGAAGAGACTCGAGGCAACTCCCCGAGTCTCTTGTTTATACCTTGCACATTTATCAGTTGTGCATTAGCCTACTTTCACGCCTGGGCGCACTAGGCCTTGTGGCCCGATGACCACTAGGCGTCCGTCGGCATCCTCGGCGCTGAGGATCATGCCCTGCGACTCCACGCCCTTGAGCTTGCGTGGTGCGAAGTTGGCGATGAAGCACACCTGCTTGCCCACTAAGTCCTCGGGCTGGTAGAACTTGGCGATGCCCGAGACGATGGTGCGAGAGCCCATGCCGTCGTCGATGGTGAACTTGAGCAGTTTGTCGGCCTTCTTCACCTTCTCGCACTCGAGCACTGTGCCCACGCGAATGTCGAGCTTCTGGAAGTCGTCAAATGCCACCGTGGGTGCCACCTCCTGGGGAATGAAATTCTTGAGGGTGTTCTCCTGCTTGATGTGCTCAAGGCGGTCGGTCTGCACCTTTATGGTCTCGTCATCAATCTTCTCAAAGAGCAGTTCGGCTTGGTTCACACGACTGCCAGCCTTGAGGATGTCGATAGCTCCGAGCTTGTTCCAGTCGGCTTTGTCGAGGTTTATCATCTTGCGTAGTTTCTCGGCGCTGAATGGCAGGAATGGCTCGAAGGCGATGGCGAGGTTAGCGGTGATTTGTAGCGCTATGTTCATGATTGTCTCCACGCGCGCCATGTCGGTCTTGGCAAGCTTCCAGGGCTCGGTGTCGGCAAGATACTTGTTGCCGATGCGCGCCAGCATCATGGCCTCGGCCAGGGCTGCGCGGAAGTGGAAGGTGTCGAGAGCCGCGCTGAGCTTGTCTTTCACGTCCTTAAACTCCTCGATAGTGGCGCGGTCGTAGTCGGTGAGCTCGTGAGCCTCGGGAATCACGCCGTCGAAGTATTTGTGTGTCAGTACTATGGCACGATTCACGAAGTTGCCGAGTATCGCCACCAGCTCGTTATTGTTGCGGTCCTGGAAGTCCTTCCAGGTGAAATCGTTGTCCTTGGTCTCGGGAGCGTTGGCGGTGAGCACGTAGCGCAGCACGTCTTGCTTGCCGGGGAAGTCGTCGAGATACTCATGGAGCCACACTGCCCAGTTGCGGCTGGTAGAAATCTTGTCGCCCTCGAGGTTGAGGAACTCGTTGGCGGGCACATTGTCGGGCATGATATACTTGCCGTGGGCGTGCATCATAGTTGGGAAGATGATGCAGTGAAACACGATGTTGTCCTTGCCAATGAAGTGGATGAGGCGTGTGTCCTCGTCTTGCCACCACTGCTGCCATGTGCCCCAGCGCTCGGGCTGTGCGTCACACAGCTCCTTAGTGTTGCTGATGTAGCCTATAGGTGCGTCGAACCACACATAGAGTACCTTGCCCTCGGCACCCTCCACGGGCACGGGGATGCCCCAGTCGAGGTCGCGTGTCATGGCTCGTGGCTCCAGGTCCATGTCGAGCCACGACTTGCACTGGCCATAGACGTTGGTCTTCCACTCTTTGTGACCCTCAAGAATCCATTGCTTGAGCCACTGCTGATACTCGTTGAGTGGCAGATACCAGTTGGTGGAGTCGCGCAGCACAGGCACGGCACCGCTTTCCTTGGCGCGCGGGTTGATGAGCTGTGTGGGCTCGAGGCTGCGCTGGCAGCCGTCTTCGCACTGGTTGCCGTAGGCACGAGGATGATGGCAATAGGGGCACTCGCCCACCACGTCGCGGTCGGTGAGGAAGCGATGCTCCTCTTCGTCATAGAATTGCTTTGTGGTCTTTTCCACCAGTTTGCCTTCATCATAGAGCTTGCGGAAAAAGTCGGCGGCAAACTTGTGATGAATCTTTGATGTGGTGCGGCTGTAGATGTCGTAGGAGATGCCAAACCTTTGGAACGAGTCCTTGATGAGCTCGTGATAGCGGTCCACCACCTGCTGTGTGGTGATGCCCTCCTTGCGGGCACGCTGTGTAACCGGCACGCCATGCTCGTCGCTGCCTCCCACCATCATCACCTCCTCGCCCTTGAGGCGCAGGTAGCGCACATAGATGTCGGCAGGGACATAAACACCGGCGAGGTGGCCAATGTGTACTGGTCCGTTAGCGTAGGGCAACGCCGTTGTCACTAGAGTTCGTGCATATTTCTTCTTTTTTTCTTCCATGATAATAATATTTATATGCTTTTCCTGTAAATTTTTTGCAAAGGTAGTAAAAAGTTTTTAGTTCTCGGTTATAATGTGCTGGTTTTCGGTTGTTGGTTTATAGATTAGTGTTCTTGGTTTTGGCATGTATTTTGCTAAATAGATTAGTATAAAGTATCCTTTTGGCTGTTTTTTTATTAAAAATAAAGTCCACTGTTGGTAAAAACTAAATATTTTTGTAAATTTGCAAATTAAACTGGTGTTTGCTGTCATTTCGCATGGAAATGGCGCATGTGAATTAATGAAAGTATAACTTAATAAATAACAGTAGCTATGTTATCACCTGAACTTAATGGACTTATTGATGCGGCATTGACTGATGGCTTGTTGACCGATCAGGAGCGTGCGGTAATCAAGAAGCGCGCGTTGCTCGAAGGCTATGATCCCGACGAAGTGGATATCTACATAAACTCACGGCTGCAGCAGATGCAGATTGAAGCCCAGGGTGCTGTTGCCAAGGTGAGGAAATGCCCTGCCTGCAACGCCATCATCTCTTACATGCAGACGCGTTGCCCGCAGTGTGGCACCGAGATCGCCAATGTGGGCGCGACAAAATCGGTGCAGAAGCTCTCGGACATGATAAACGAGATTACTGCCACCGAGTTGATCAAAGACAAGCGCCAGGAGCGCATCAAGAATGCCATCAAGAGTTTCCCGGTGCCCACCACCAAGGAAGACATCATGGAGTTCCTCTTCATGGCTGCCCCTAACGCCAAGAAGAAAAAAACCTTCCTGAGCATTCTGGGACCCGCATTGACGGTGGGGTTGATAGTGTTTGCTTTATTCTTCATCCTGGGTTTTGTCACCGCCGAAAAGAATACTATAGGCGACCGACTGGAAGGTGGCGTGATACTAGGTATTTTCTTTGGGGTGATAGGTGCCGCGGTGGGACATGGCGCCCTGAAGAAGAGGGTGGAGCCAGTGCGCGACCAGAACAAGATGGCCGACGTGTGGCGCACCAAGTGCGAACAGGTGATTGCTAAGGCCAAGTTCATCCTCAGGGAAGATGCTGGAGCCATGAACACCATCAGGGACATAGAGAAAGATTTATCATAAGCTAACGCAGTAAAGCAGTAGAGCAGTAAAGCAGTAGAGCAGTAGAGCAGTAAAGCAGTAGAGCAGTAAAGCAGTAAAAGCAGCACTATTCCATTAATCTGCCATTGCCTTGTCAGCTTGTTTCTCGTTTTCTTGTTTTCTTGTTTTCTTGTTCTCTTGTTTTCTTGTCAGCTTGTTAGCTTATTAGCTTAAAAAACTATTAATTTATAATGTGATATGGGAGTATTTGGAAAAGGAAAGAGCGGCGGCGCGATGAACGTGATACGCTGCGACCAGGAGAATTACCTTGTGTGGAAATGGACTCCGCTAGGACAGGACCCTAACACCACAAGCCGGGAAAACAGCATCCGTTATGGCAGCAGCCTCAGGGTGAAAGACGGCGAGGTGGCAGTGTTTGTGTATAAACAGAAGGACGGCACTGTGCAGGACTTTATCGAAGGCCCGTTTGACGACACCATAAAAACTGCCAACTTCCCTGTGCTGGCAAGCATTGTGGGTATGGCATTTGGTGGCAACTCGCCATTCCAGGCCGAGGTGTATTTCATCAACCTGCAAGGCAACAACCAGGTGAAATTTGGTGTGCCCTTTTTTGATGTCTTCGACCCGCGTCTTCCCGACCATGGCGTGCCAGTAGCCGTGAGGGGCACCATCACCTTCAACCTCACCGACTACCGCTCGTTTATCAAGCTCAACCGTCTTGTGAACTTTGACTTGAACCAGTTCCGCAACCAGGTTCAGGCTGCTGTGGCGCGAAGCGTGAAGGGCGTCGTCATCAATGTCCCCGACGAGGCCGGCATCCCGCTGGTGCAGATGGAGCGCAAAATTGATGCCATCAACGAGCGTGTGGAGTTGAAACTGGGGAAGCGCCTGAGCGAGGACTTTGGCGTGAACCTCAAGGCGGTAGATATCGAGGCTATAGATGTTGACAAGAATAGCAAGTACTACCAAGAGCTTCGCCAGCTCACAGCCACTAACACTGGCCGCACCATGAATGCGCAGACCGACGTCAACATCCAGAACATGCGCGACATGCAGGCCCTCAACCGCCAGAACATGGAAGAGACCCTGCGCATCCAGCGCGAGGAGGCACAACGCGCACAACGCCTACAGGCCGAGACCAACTTCATTGGCACCCACGCCCTCGACCAGCAGGCCGAAGTCCTCAAGACCGGCATGGCAAGCCTCGGCACCATGGGTACCATGGGCGGCGGCATGGGCGGCGGCATGAACCCCGCAGGAATGATGGCTGGCATGGCGATGGGCGGCGCTCTGGGCCAGCAGATGAGTGGCATGATGAACCAGATGGGGCAAAACATGCAGATGGGCATGCAGCAGCCCCCGGCAATGCCGCAGTCGATGTATTTTGTGAACATCAACAACCAGCAGGCAGGACCGTTCACTGTGCAGCAGCTCACGCAGATGGCCACTAGCGGACAAATCTCGGCACAGAACTATGTGTGGAAACAGGGCATGCCACAATGGGTGCATGCCGGGCAAGTGACCGAGCTGCAAAGCATCTTCTCGCCCGCTATGCCCCCCATGCCCGAGCAGTGACACATATCACCACATAACCATCATTTAACAACGCAGATATGGGTTTTTTGTTAGATATTGCTAAAGACATCCTTGATGATGCCACCGATGAACTTACCAGTGGGCGACTGGTGAGAAACGCCGGCAGCACATTAGGCACCGCTGTGGCAGCAGGACTGGCTGGTGCCGCAATGATGCGCGGCATGAACAAGAACCAGCCTAATCCCACACCCTCGGCCTATCCTCAAGTGCCGCAGGGCATGGCACCTGGCGCGCCACCACCTGCTCCGCTAGCAAGCCCGGCGGCTCCTGCCGCACCGGTGTTCTCGTTTTACGCCATCATTGAGGGCGTGAGGCGCGGGCCTTATAACGAGGTGCAGTTCAGGCGACTGGTGGAAAATGACCTTGCCGACGCCAGCACCATGGTGTGGAAAGAGGGCATGACCGAGTGGCAGCCAGCAGCGCAAGTGAAGATGATGGAACACATCTTCAATAAAAACGCACAAGCTCAAAATGTCGCACCTCCCGCACCTCCCGCTGCACCGGCAGTGCCGCAGTCTAAGGCCTACTATGTGAACCTCAACAACCAGATGGTGGGTCCTTTCACTACTAGTCAGCTACAGCAGTTTGCCCAAACGGGCGAATTCACCCAGCAGATGTGGGTGTGGTGTGAAGGTATGCCTGAGTGGAAAACCGCTGGCGATGTAGAAGAGCTGTCATCGCTCTTTGGACCCGCCATGCCACAGATGCCTATTGTTTAATTCAAGTTTATAGCATGTTATAAATTGAAGGTTATAGGTTAGAGGACAAAATGCGAACTTAGCGAGGCAAAATGTAGGGACAAGGCGTGCCTTGGCTGCCAAAGCGCAAACAGGTTGTAGTGCCCATAATCTCACCACCGTCTTCCATAAACGATAAACCCTAAACCGATAAACCAGTAAGTAACATGCAAAACTAAAGTTATTTTAAGATATTATGAACGACAACAATTTTTTTTCGGTAGATCGCCTCGTTGAGTTTGGCATGGGTATGGCTATGGCTCAGCAGATGGTGAACATGATGAACCAGAGCATGAGGCAAATGTATGTGCCAGGCTCTATACAGTCCATGCCGCAACCCGCGCCACAACAGCAGTCTAATGTCATATATCTGGGCATTGACGGTCAGCAAGTGGGTCCGCTCAGCGAGAGTGAGGTGATGAACCTTGTCAACAACCGGCGCATCAACAAAGACACGCTGGCATGGATGCCCGGGATGCCTGCCTGGAAACCTATAGAGCAGGTTCCTGAGATACTTAAGATAATTGCTCTAACCCCACCTCCCATCAATAGTTGAGAATTATGAAAGGTTTTAGCTTGATACCTGCAATTATCGCTGTGGCTGTGGCGGCACTCGTTGGCTTGCTGGCGGGCACCCTGTGCGCGTCTAAATCTCACGACGTGATCATTGGCATCACCACCGGTGTTTCGCTGGCAGTGACCCTGCTGCCCATGCTTGCCATCAGCACCTCTAGCGCTCGCCTCGATGTGAACATGCGCATTGTGAGCACCATCTTTGCCGCTTTGCTGCTCATCGTCAACTTTGTGGTGTGCTTTAGCACCCCCGAAAAGCTCACCATCTATTTCATTATTGTGGGCCTGATATTGCTGGTTTACATTGGTGTGCTTTACTCATTATTGAGGTCGGCACAATAGAGAAGGCTTGCGGCGATGGCTGCAAGTGATTGTAAATGTTAACAGAGGTCGCTGCCGTTGCTGGTAGTGACCTTTGTTTTGATGCTCTTGGGGAATTAAAATTAATTTATTACCTTTGCAACTTCAAAACCTGAATACACAATAATCTAAATATCTACAATGAATACTAATCTAGAACTATTGCGCGAACTGATGCGCACTAAGGGTGTGGATGCCGTGATTATTCCCGGCACCGACCCTCATCAGAGTGAGTATGTGAGCGACCACTGGAAATTCCGCGACTGGGTGAGTGGCTTCACCGGGAGCAACGGCACAGCGGTGGTGACTCTCAACAAGGCGAGCCTGTGGACCGACTCGCGCTATTTCCTCCAGGCCGAGATAGAGCTTGAGGACAGTGGCTTTGAGTTGCAGAAGGTGGAATACCGGGGCGACCTGGCAATGATCATGACCTGGCTCTCCAGGGAGATACACGAGGATGACACGCTTGCCATCGACGGCAGCTTGTTCTCGCTCATGGAGGCCAATCGCCTGGAGCAGCTCTGCGGCGAGAACGGCTTCCTGCTTGCCACCGATTTCTATCCTGCCGAGCAGATATGGGAGGGCCGCCCTGCGCGCCCCATGTCGCCAGCTTTTATTCACCCTGTGGAGTATGCCGGCGAGGATGTGGAGAGCAAGCTGGGCCGCACCATGCAGAAGGTGGAGGAGAGTGGTGCCGACAGCATCCTTATCACCGCCCTCGACGAGATTGCCTGGCTGCTAAACCTGCGCGGCAGTGATGTGGATTTCACCCCGGTGGTGATAGCCTATTTCTACATGAGCAACAAGGACCGAGTGCTCTTTATCGACAGCAACAAGGTTGACAGTGAGGTGGAAAGCTATCTTTCGAAATACAGAGTGAGAGTGAAAGACTACGACGAGATAGAGAAGTTCCTCGACAAGCGCAACGTCAACGACATCATTATGCTCGACCCCAACAAGGTGAGCGACACGCTGGGACAGGCGCTGGAGTGCGACAAGGTGTATGGCGCTTCGCCCGTTGAGGCACTCAAGGCCATCAAGAATGAGGTGCAGATTGAGGGCTACCGTCATGCTATGGAGCGCGACGGGGCAGCACTGGTGCGCCTGTTCATGTGGATAGAGCAGAATGCCGCCAGCGGCACCATCAACGAGATTGACGTGTGGGAGCGCGGCAAGCTGGAGCGCGGCAAGAGCGACCTCTACCGTGGCGACAGCTTTGAGATGATAGCCGGCTATCGCGAGCATGGAGCCATAGTGCACTACACAGCTAGTGCCGAGAGTGCCAGCACTCTGCAAGGCGAGGGACTGCTGCTGGTTGACAGCGGTGCGCAGTACCTTGACGGCACTACCGACATCACCCGCACCATCACCCTGGGCAACCCCACCGAGCAGGAGAAGCACGACTTCACCTTGGTGCTCAAGGGGCATCTCGCTCTGAGCCGCGCCAAGTTCCCGGTGGGCACCACTGGCGTGCAGCTCGACGTGCTGGCGCGCATGCCGCTGTGGCAGGAGGCGATGACCTATGGGCACGGCACAGGCCACGGCATGGGGCACTTCCTGGGTTGCCATGAGGGTCCTCACAGCATACGCACTAGCCTCAATCCTGTGGCTCTTGAGCCAGGCATGGTAACTAGCAATGAGCCAGGACTCTATAAGGCTGGCGAGTATGGCATCCGCACCGAGAATATCCTGCTGGTGGTTGAGGGCAAGAAGACCGAGGACTTTGGTGACTTCCTGGAGTTTGAGACCTTGACGCTCTTCCCCTACGACACCCGCCTCATCGACGTGGCGATGCTCACCCGAGAGGAGATAAAGCAGGTGAACGACTACCACGCTATGGTCCTCGAGCGCCTCACACCCTACCTCAATGACGAAGAGCAAGCGTGGCTCCAAAATAAATGCAAGGAAATCTAGACTATCTAGATTTTCTAGAATTTCTAGACTTCCTTGCAACTAATAATAAAGAACAAAAGATTAATTATGGCTATTATACGAAAAGTTAGGGGCTTTGAGCCCAAGATTGGCGAGGGTACTTTCCTTGCCGACAATGCAGTGGTGGTGGGCGATGTGACCATTGGCAACGAGTGCAGCATCTGGTTTGGCGCTGTGCTGCGTGGCGACGTGAACACCATCACCCTGGGAAACCGTGTTAACGTGCAGGACGGCAGTGTGCTGCACACCTTGTATCAAAAATCCATCATCGAGATAGGTGACGACGTGTCAATAGGCCACAACGTCACCATTCATGGCGCCAAAATCAACAACATGGCGCTCATAGGCATGGGTAGCACTATTCTTGACAATGCCGAGATAGGGGAGGGCGCCATTATCGCCGCCGGTAGCGTGGTGCTCAGCGGCACCAAGGTGGGACCTCACGAGCTGTGGGCTGGCTCACCGGCCAAGTTCAAGAAGATGGTCGATCCCGCGCAGGCCAAAGAGATCAACGTTAAGATCGCCCGCAACTACCTGATGTATAGCACTTGGTACGAGGAATAAGTAGAGTAAATGTTAAATTTTAAGTGTTAAGTAGGAACGAGGCTTGCCTCGTCCGTTTACTAGATGTTTTAGAAAATCTAGAAATTCTGGCAATCAAGAAAAAACAGTCAACTGAAAATTATGGCACCAAAGACAAGGATAGCATATATTGATTTTATGAAGGGACTTTGTATCATCTTAGTGGTGGCTTTTCACGTTGATACAGAAGCCAATAGTAGGTCTTATGCATTTATACTTCAGCAGTTTCGTATCCCGATGTATTTCTTCTTGTCAGGACTGTTTTTCAAGCTATATGACGGTTTTTTTGATTTTGCGCGTAAGAAGGTGAACAACATCATAATTCCGCTGATCTTATTCCTGATTATAGGCGCAGTCTATTGTTTTAGCAGAAATATGCTTGAGAACCATTTCAATGTGGTAGAGGCTCTGTCGTTGTTACCGCCAAACCCTGTTAAGTACAACACACCTACATGGTTTTTAGTTGTGCTTTTTGAGGTGAATATTATCTATTATATTCTTCAAAAGTTCCTTCCTAGGTGGCTTACTATAGTCGCCTCGCTACTATTGTCGGCGATAGGCTATGCGGTAGTGCAGGCTGGCTATAATCTAATCGTTTATCTCGACATAGCCCTTGTGGCGATACCATTCTTTGTGCTTGGTTCAGAGTCGCGTAAGCTTGGTTTGCTCGAGAAAGGTCCCCATTTGGCGGTGAGAATAATGTTTGCAATAGCAGTTGCGGTGATTCTGTTTTTCTTCTCTCAGCGCATCAACATGCTTCAACGCATCTATCCAAGCTATTTCAAGCTCTATCTGCTGCCCATGCTGTCAATTATGGCGTTGCTATTCCTGTGCCAGTACATCAAGAAACCAGTGCCAGTGATTTCTCACATAGGTCGTTATTCTATTATGGTGCTTGGTACTCACTATTTCCTTATACTTCCGATTAGGCCATTGATTAACAAATTATTGCCTTCATTAGCCAATACTTCATGGTCATTAGTTATTGTGCTTGTGATAGTAATAGTTTTGGAGTATCCAGTCATTTACCTGTTGAAGAAGTACCTTCCACGCTTCACAGCTCAAGAAGAGTTTTTCTATAAAGGATGGAAAATCAAGAAAACCGAGGAATCTTAAGGATTAATTCTTGATGATATAAAAAGTTGCAAGAGAGATAACACTCACTTGCAACTTGTTGTTTTATCTAGAGGACAAGATGTTCCTCGTCCCTACTTAACACTTAAAACTTACTACTTAACACTTATCTTGTTGTTCCTCTCACCACAAGTTTTGTGCGCACCATGCGTTTCTCGGCGCGGTCCATGGGGAGCTTGCCCTCCACCATGTCGATGAGGATGTCGGTGGCCTGGATGCCCACCTCGGCGCCGTTCTGGTGCACGGTGGTGAGCATGGGGTCGCATGAGACTGCGCGGTCGCTGTCGGTGAAGCCGCACACTGCCACGTCGTGGGGCACTCGCAGCCCCATCTTCTTGGCGGTGTACATGACGGCGATGGCTGTCTCGTCGTTAATTGCGAAGAAGGCGTCGGGGCGGTCTTTCATCTTTAGCAACTCGGGGGTGACTTTCTCGGCCTGCTCGGGGGTGTCGCACTGCACTATGAGCCTGTCGTCGGGCTGCAAGCCATGATGATAGAGCGCGTCCTTGTAGCCGTTGAGGCGGTTCTTGGAAATCTCCATGTTGAGGTTCGACACATAAAATGCCACTCGCTTGCAGCCAGTCTCAATCATGTGGCTCACGGCTTTATAGGCCGCCTGGTAGTCATCGACCACCACGCGGCTGGCGTTGAGGGCGGGGCAGATGCGGTCGTAGAACACCAGCGGGATGCCGCTGTCCACGAGCTTGATGAAGTGGTCGTAGCGCTCGGTGTCCTTGGCCTGCGAGACGATGATGCCACACACCTTGTTCTTCTTGAACGACTCGCATATCTCCACCTCGCGCTCGTAGCTCTCGCGGCTCTGCGCCACCATGATGCGGTAGCCGCGCTCCTTGGCTTTCTCCTCGATGCCGCTGAGGATGGAAGCGAAATAAAAATGCACTATCTCAGGCAGGATCACGCCTATGATTTGCGAGGGCTTCTGGCGGCTGTGGCGCAGCTGCTCGGCGATGACGTTAGGGTAGTAGTCGTGCTCGCGGGCATACTGCTGTATCATCTCGCGCCGCTTCTTGCTGATGTTTGGGCTGTTTTTTAGGGCGCGCGACACTGTTGCCACGCTCACTCCCAGCTGCGCGGCGATGTCTTTCATTGTTAAAGGTTGTTTCTCGTTCATAATGGTTATGAATGTGGCTTTATGGTGTGGTGTTAATGTCTTGCTGTCAACACGTTGCGATGCTGTGGGGACCGTGTTGCTGCTTTCAAGTGTTCAAAGTTACAATATTTCTTAAAAAGGCTGTGGGTTTTATTTCTTAAAATATCTTAATGCAAACGTTTGCGCTTCATTTAACACATAATTAAAAAGCTAAAAAGCATCGGTTTCACATAAAAGAATTACTTTTGTGGTTGCAAAATAACGCTCTAATAATTCCATGTAATTTCACCATAACATATTTTTTGAAGAACAAACCAAATTTTTATTTACTTAATAACTTAATAACAATTTAATTAAAAACAAGATGAAGCAGGTAAACATTAGAATTCCCCTTAGGATTCTAGCCCTGATGATGGGACTTTTCCTATCCATCGGAGCCTACGCACAGAACATCACTGTGCAGGGACATGTCAAGGATGCTACCGGCGAACCTGTTATTGGTGCAACGGTTACCCAAGTGGGTACCACAAATGTGGTGGCTACCGACTTCGACGGTAACTTCACTATCACTGTACCAAAGGGCGCCCAGCTCCAAGTTTCTTCTATCGGTCTTCAAGATCAGATTGTTACCGCCGCTCCCACTCTCGTTATCGAGATGCTCGACGACGCTCAAGTGCTCGAGAATGTGGTGGTGATTGGTTACGGTACTGTCAAGAAGAGCGACCTCACCGGTAGTGTCACCGCCCTCCGACCCGACTCTAAGAACAAAGGTGTTGTTGTGAGTGCACAGGACATGCTTAGTGGTAAAATGGCCGGTGTGAGCACCACAAGCAACAGCGGTGAGCCTGGAGGCGGGGCAACAATCCGCATCCGTGGTGGCTCGTCGCTGAACGCCAGCAACAACCCTCTTATCGTTATCGATGGTCTTGCAATGGACAACAATGGCATTAGTGGTGTGGCAAACCCCCTATCTCTCGTTAACCCACAAGATATCGAGAGCTTCAACGTGCTCAAGGACGCTTCGGCAACAGCCATCTACGGTTCGCGTGGTTCTAACGGTGTAATCATCATCACCACTAAGAAGGGGCGTCGCAACCAAGCTCCACAAGTGAGCTATAATGGCAACGTGACCTTCAGCAAGAAGAAAAAAACCATTAAGGTGATGAACGGCGACGAGTATCGCGCCTTTGTGGCAGATATTTTCAAAGGTGACAGCCGTGAAGAGACAGCGTTATCACTGCTTGGTGATGCCAATACCGATTGGCAGAACGAGATCTACCGCACAGCCGTTAGCCACGACCACAACATTACCGTGGCCGGCTCGGTGAAGGACTATCTTCCTTACCGCTTGTCGTTCGGCTACACCGACCAGCAGGGTATCCTAAAAACTTCGGACTACAAGCGTTATACTTTAGCGCTAAACCTTAGTCCATCTTTGTTTAACGACCATTTGACTTTAAACCTCAATGGTAAACTCGCTTGGACTAAGAGTCGCTTTGCCGACACTGGTGCCGTGGGCAATGCCGTGCGCATGGACCCCACACAGCCCATCTATAGCGACGATCCTAAGTATGCTGGCGTGGGTGGTTATTTCGACTGGATGCAGGTCAATAATAACGACCCTGCTTGGCCCTATACCAAGAACACCAACGCTCCTTACAACCCCGTGGCAATGCTCGACAACCATGACAACAGCGGAAAGACACGCTCGTTCATAGGTAGTGCCGATATCGACTACAAGATTCACGGTTTTGAGGACTTGCGTCTGCACTTGACACTGGGTGGTGACTTCTCTCACGGTGAGGGTCACAACATCAGCACCAACATCAGCAACACCAGCAACTACTATGGCAACAACAGTTACTACACTCAGTCGAAAGAGAACCTCCAGTTGAGCACCTACGCTCAATACTACAAGGACTTCAACGACAAGCACCACTTCGACATCATGGCAGGTTATGAGTGGCAGCACAACTGGCGCAAGGAGTATAACGAGAGTTGGGGAACATATCCCACTAACTCGGCACTCACCTTTGGTGAAGGCGATGCTCTTGTAGTAGCTCCTGGCACTTGGATTCCTGCCGCAACTTATGCTATTGGCGATTCTAAGGCTGGTGCCATCCGTGGCGAGGGCGTTTACCGCCAGAACAAAGGCTTGGGCTACCGCACCGAGAACTTCTTGGTTTCATTCTTTGGTCGTATGAACTACATCTACGACAGCAAGTACTACCTCACTTTCACCATGCGTTATGATGGTTCGTCACGCTTCAAGAAGCACTGGGCACTATTTCCATCGGCAGCTCTGGCATGGAATATTGCTGAGGAAGCCTTTATGAAGGACAGTCCTTTCAGCACACTGAAGCTGCGCCTCGGTTGGGGTAAGACTGGTCAGCAAGAAGGCATTGGCGATTATAACTACTTCACTAATTATGTGATGAGTAATGGTAGCCAAGGTTCATTCTATGATTTATTAGGGGAGAATGAAGAATTTGGCTCAAAGGCCAAGCCTAATGCTTACAATTTTGAATTGAAATGGGAAACCACTACTACAACCAACGTTGGTCTTGACTGGGGAGTGATGAACGGTCGCTTGACTGGTAGCATCGACTGGTACTATCGCAAGACTACCGACCTGCTGAATTGGGTGACATTTGCTGGTTTAACTAACTATAACAATGCGTTCTACAGAAATATCGGTTCGTTGCGCAACACTGGTATCGAGTTCTCGGTTAACTGGAAAGCAATTTCAACCAACGACTTGTTATGGACTCTCGACTATAACTTAACTTACAACAATAACAAAATCACCGAGCTCATCAGCAACGATCCAAGCTACTTTGTTAAAACTGGTAGCATCGGTATAAATGGTGATGCACAAGCACACTTCGTGGATCATCCAGCAAGCTCATTCTACGTTTATCAACAGGTTTATGATCAGAATGGCAAGCCCATCGAGGGTCAGGTTGTTGACCGTAATGCCGATGGCGTAATCAGCGATGCCGACAAGTATCTCTATAAGAGTCCTTGGGCTCCTGTTACCATGGGCTTCGCTTCTAAACTGGAATGGAAGAACTGGGACTTTGGCTTCAGTTTGCGTGCGAGCCTTGGCAACTATTTATTTAATAATGTAATGCAAGGCTATCACAACGTGAGCACCGCAGCTGTGCTTGAAGAAGTTTCGGGATTCTATCTTAACAATCGTCCTGTTGCTTCTGCAAACCTTGGATGGCAGACCTATGACAACAATGTCATCTTTAGTGACTACTGGGTACAAAACGCTTCGTTCCTCAAGTGTGATAACATTACCCTGGGTTACAGCTTTAACGACCTGTTCAAGAGCGGTGGCTACCGCGGCATTAACGGCCGTGTCTATGGCACTGTTTCTAACGTGTTCTGCATCACCAAGTATGACGGCATTGACCCCGAGATATTTGGCGGTATTGGTGGCGACATCTTCCCACGTCCCATCTCGTTCATCCTTGGTCTTAGCTTGAACTTTTAATTTTTCAAGTCACATTTTAAAATACAAAGAAAATGAATAAGTTTTTTATATATATTTTAGGTGCAGCTGTAGCCATCGTGCTGAGCATGGGGCTGAACTCTTGCGTCAAGGATCTTGATGTGGAGCCTATTGACCCAGGATTGCAAGAGTCCATTACTGCTGAACAAATGTTTAATAAGTGTTACTCGGTGTTTGCCACTTCGGGCAATAATGGTGGCGACGATAATGTTGATGTTGATGGTCTTGATGGCGGTTTCCAGCACAAGTATCGTCAGATGTGGAACTCTAACGAGCTCACTACCGACGAGGCAATTTGCGGCTGGGGTGACGAGGGTATTCCTTCCTACTGCTTTAACACTTATGACGCAACTCATCCCATGTTACGTGGATACTATTACGGGTTGCTGAATGGTTTCAATTTCTGCAACCACTATTTACAGACATTTGGCGACTATAACTCAACTATGACAGCCGAGATTCGATTCTTGCGTGCATTCCAGTACTATTTGCTGATGGATGCTTTTGGAAATGTGCCTTTTACGACCAAAAGCCCCAAAGAGCTAATGGAAAACAATGAACTTCCCGAGCAGTACTCACGCACTCAAGCGTTTGCGTTTATTGAAAAAGAACTCAAGGCAATCATTGGCGAGGATAGCAATGACAATGCTACAGTCCTCAGTGAACCGGCACCCAAGACTTATGGCGAGAAAGGTTATGGACGTGTGGATAAGGCTGCTGCATGGATGCTGTTAGCCCGCCTTTACCTTAATGCAGAGGTTTATACTGGCACATCTCACTGGGCTGAGGCTCGCGATTATGCTAAGAAAGTGATTGAATCTCCTTACAGATTGCATACCGCCGACTATGATCAAAACGGTCGCCACTGGAGCGCCTACCAGATGCTCTTTATGGGAGACAACGGCACAAATGGTGCAACAGAAGAAGCTCTGTTCCCAGTAATACAAGATGGTACTCGCACCACTTCGTGGGGTGGTACAAATTTCTTGATTTGCTCAACTTTTGACAGTGATATGCACCCCAATCCTTATGACCCAAGCGAAGTTAATGGACTTTACAATAACAGCACCTGGGGTGGCAACCGAGCACGACCCGATTTAATAAAGAAATTCTTTGGTGATAATGAAGTCCCCGAGGGTCATGCCTATACCGTGGCAGCTGCTGCTGGCGACGAACGCGCTCTATTTGAGACAGAGAAACGCCATCTTAATGTTGAGAACGTTTCAAACTTCAAGTATGGATTTGCCATTGCGAAGTTCACTAACTTTAAGTGTGACGGTTCCAGAGGCTCAGATAACACATTTGCTGACTCACATCTATTCTATATGCGAGTTGCCGAGGCTTACTTAACTTATGCCGAAGCTCTTACACGCATTGCTAGTGGCAATGAAGATGGTGCAATGGTTCCTGTAGATGGCATTTCAGCAATAAACAAAATACGTGCACGCGCTAAAGCCATTGAAAAGTCCACTTATACACTCAAAGACATTCTTGATGAGTGGAGTCGTGAGTTCTACTTCGAGGGACGTCGTCGAGTTGACCTGATACGTTTTGACAAATTTGGTGGCGATAACGATTACAAATGGCAATGGAAAGGTGGTGTATATGAAGGCGGCTCCTTCAGCAAATATCGCAACATCTTCGCTATTCCAAGTGATGAACTTGTTGCTAATCCCAACCTCAAGCAGAATGAGGGCTACAAATAATGAATTAAATAACCATTATTAAAAAAGAGAATATTATGAGTAATATATTCAAGTCAGCTTTGTTGCTTGTGGGTGCGGCACTTATGTTCACCTCATGTAGCGATGATCGTGACTCAAATCCAGTGCTCCAGACACCCGAATCGTTTGTCTTGAACACTCCTGCTTATGCAAATCAGCCTATTGATTTGACACATTCGAAGACGATAAACCTAACTTGGTCTCAACCAGACTATGGAGGTTTTCCTGTGGCTGTTAACTATACTATAGAACTCTCCACTACTAACGAATGGACAATTTCTAACGAGAAAGAGAGTGCCGATGAAAGTGGGCAGACACAGTGCAATTACTACGTTTTGCTTGATACTTACAATGCTTGCCATGCTGAGATTGAAGCTGCAAAAGTTGCAAAGGCGGTTCAAATGATGGAAGATTTTATTGATGAAGATAATGTCCCAGATGTGGTTGAACTTTACGCTCGTGTTAAAGCAATTACAAAAGGTTCTGACTCTATCACATCTAATGTCGTGAAATTTAAAGTTGCTCCAAAATTTGTGGATCTTTCTGCTGCAAATCCTGTTCTTTGGTATTTAGTAGGTAACTGCATTGGTAATGGTACTTGGAACAATGGTAGCACTTCTGATATTGGCAACTCGTTAATCCCATTATTGCCTGTACCTGGTGCTACATTTGATGAAAATGGAGACGGCACATTAATTCATGTTGGTTACTTCCCCGAAGGTGGTCAGTTCAAGTTTATCAAGACTCCTGGTAGTTGGGATAATCAGATGAACTATCAGAATGTTGACATAGAAAATAGCACATCTGTTAGCGATCAAGATGGAGATAATCATAACATTGGTATAAGCACAGCAGGTTATTACAAAATAACCATGAATACTATCAAGAAAAATGTCATCATTGAGAAGTATACTGGTACTCCAACTATATTTAATGTTATCACAATGCCTGGCGAATACCAAGGATGGAACACTGCTGGGAACAGCATGACAAGAATGAATGGTACTGAGCCTCACGACTGGTATATAGATGCCACTTTCGATAGCTTTACTGAACTTAAGTTTGCCAACGGCTCTTGGGATGTAAGTTGGGGTTCTACCGATTTCCCATTTGGACAAGGATTTAACAGTAACGATCCCAACATTCCAGTTTTGCCTGGAGAGTATCGTGTCTACTTCAATGATATTCTTGGTATTTACTATTTTTCAGTTCCTGAGTAGTTTTTTAGAAAACCAATAACTTTGAGAGGTGAAACGGGAGCGGAAAGGCTCCGCTCCCACAACACCTCTTCAGAACTAAAACATTAGAAATAAAACATGAAAAAGTTATTTTATATTTTAGGTATTGGTTTGCTCATGGCAAGCTGTACCGAGGACTTCAAGGACTGGGCCGACCCCATGAGCAACAGCGAGAACCCCGCCAGCGCCGGTGCTGAGGTGGTTGCCGCTCCTGCTATCGACTTCACTACTATCACTACCGATAGCGTGCAGCTCTTCGTGCCCACCTACAATGCTGAAGAGGGCACCACAGCGGCCAACACCGCTACCCTCTACAAAGATGAGACCAAGAACGAGGGCATCAGCGTTAATGTCGATGATCAGGGTCGTGCCAAGACCACCGAGCTGCGCGACGCTCTCGAGGCACTCTTCGGCGTGCCCGCCGAGGCTATCGACGTGCCCATCAACGTGATTACCGTGCTCACCAAGAATGGCCAGGCCTTCCGCTTCAGCAACGACATCACCGATGCTGTGAAGATGGCTGCCGGTATGTATATTGTTGAGGGCGACAACAGGACCGCTATGGAGTTTGTTGAGCAAGGCAAATACACTCTCACTGTTCCCGCAGCCGAGATGCGCTTCTTCTTCCTGCCATTTACTAACCTCAACAACTTTGAGGAAGGCAAGCTCGGTAGCGACCTCGAGCCCGATGGCTTCGTCCTTGGTGGCAACCTCAAGCAGGGTGCCGACGCTTACGAGATTTGGCTCGATTATGATTCTGACTACACACAGTATATCATCACTGTTAACACCAAGGACATGACCTACGACGTTGAGGGTCTGGCCTACGCCGACATGATTTGGCAGGCCGGTAACGCCAACGGATGGGGCTCGCCAGCAGCTGGCCTCAAGAACAAGGGTTGGAAGAACGCTCGCCAGAACGATGGCGACTACTTCGGATTCATGTACCTAAACGGTGAGTTCAAGTTCCGTAGTGGTAAGGACAACTGGAACGCTCCCGACTGGGGCATCGGCGCTAGCGAGGGTACTCTCGCTGTGGGTGCTGGCAACATTAACACTGCCGAGGGCTTCTATATGGTGGAGGCTAACATTGCCAACCTCACATATAACCTCACCCCCATCACCACCATTGGCGTGATTGGCTCGTTCCCCAACACCAACTGGGGCAGCGACGAGGCTAAGCTCACCTACAACAACGCGACCGGAGCCTGGGAAGGCCGCTGCACAATCCCCGACGGCGTGAAGTTCAAGTTCCGCGCTAACGACAGCTGGGACATCAACTGGGGTGGCGACCTCAACAACCTCAGCTACGATGGCGGCGACATGAGCATCGCTGCAGGCACCTACTTCATCCAGCTCTACATCACCTACGAGGGCGACTTCCACGCAGTGATGTCGCAGGTAATAAACTAAGAGTAGTTAATCCCTAGAGATAATTAAGGCTTTTCCCAATCGCGGGAAAAGCCTTAATTCATTCCTAACAATCGATGCTGCTCACATGATGCTTTGTGTTGCCCCCCTCGGGGCTCAAGGAGTGGGTGGATGCCAATAGCCCCACGCCGCTTGGCTGCTCATTTTCTCATTGCGAGGCTCACGCTCGCAATACTCCAACACTCTCGCCATGCTTCATTACTCACAGATCACTCTCGCCAGGTCGTTGAGCTGCAAGCATTGCTCGCGCGTGATGGTGTGGTGATCATTGTGGTGCTCCCACGGGCTTAGGAGCAGCAAGCGCCCCTGGGCACAGGCGTCAAACTGGCGGCCGCCAGGCTTTTGCATGTGCGAAATGCCGTTCTCAAGGAGGATGATTTGAGGAAAACCGGCATCAAAAGCCTGCCTCATTATCTCCTTCTCGCCAGCACTGATGCAAGGCGACACGAGCACAGCCTCATTAGCACATGCTCGCTTGAGCAACGTGAGGCATTTCTCCTGGATTTCATCTTGCGACATGCTTCGAGAGCACTGCACTTGGATTTTAAAAGGGTAATCAAGCAAGAATTGATTGCCCATCGCCGAGACTGGAGTGTCTCCTATTTTTAACCCACTGATGACAGTGAAAAAGTCGGGATTGTTGCGTTTCACCCATAGCCGCCTCGGGTTGTCTCTAAGATACTTGAACATCGTGTCGAGCTGTCCCTTGCCACGCAAGATGCGATCGTGGTAGCCCCATTCCCAGATGTTGCTGATGGTGGTAGTGGGTGTAGAATGTGTTAGCGTGTTGCGAGCATGAGCATCGCTATCAAGCAATCGCCTCCAAGCATCATTGCACCCTTTCTTAAAACCGTTAATTACATGGCCCAGATGACGTGGTAGTGGCTCGGTAACAAACAAAACGCCGTGCAGGTGGTCGGGCATTAATTGCAGAGCTAAGGGTCTGATTTGTGGATAGTGCTCTGGAATCTTTTTCCACTCCATTTTTATTTTGTCGCCGAGCTTCGACGTCTTTATCCAGCAAAAGTCGTGAGTGGCGTCTTTGCCACACAAAGTGCCGAGCAATGGTTGCCGGCCCTCAATAGCGAGAGTTATCATGTAGATGCAGCGCCCCTTGTAGTCATGGCCAGCCTTGCGGCGCTTCATCGAGCGTGTGGCCTGCACCTCGGGGTGGCTGCTGGCCCATTGTTTCCTTTGCTCGTTTCTTTTATCTTCCATAGCGGTTGGGGTTGGGTTGAGTTGGGTGGGGGTCGGTGTATTGCGAGCGTCAGTCTCGCATATTTAAAATGAAGCACCCACAATGTAGTGAGTGCTCCATGATAATATATTTATTTTTCCTTAATTCTTTTAACTGACAGTGCTCCAAGTAGCAATAATACAGCTGAGACATACATCATCGTGCTTTGACTTCCAAATCCAAGTTTTTCAAAAACCCACATAAATCCAAAGCCACAAATGCTGGCAACGATTTGAGGAATACAAATAGTTCCATTAAACAAGCCAAGATATGTTCCCATGTGAGAATTGCCCTCAAGAGCATTGGTCACAATAGTAAATGGCAGAGCAAGCATTGCTGCCCAAGTGCAACCAATCATAATATAAGGCAAAATGAGGATATACTTGTTAGAAATAAATGGTATCAACAAGAATCCTATGGCTCCAAGCAATATACTTACAACGTAAGCTTGCTTGCGATTTTTGAATTGAGGGATAACTATTGCCCAAAGTACCGCAGCAATAGATTCAATACCCTGAACTATGCCATTCCAGTCGCCAGCCTCATGAAACAATTTTGACTCGGCATCGGTTATTCCCCAAACAGTTTCAGCAATTGCACCAGTCGAATAGTTCCACAAGAACAAGAAACCAGCCCAGCAGAAGAACTGAACCAGACCTACCTGCCAAAAAGCGGCAGGTGCTTTTTTTAAGAGAGAGAACATATTTTCCTTGGATTGCTCGCCATCAACAGGCTTCTCATGATACTCGGCAAACTCCTTGGGTGGCATTTCACGCACGTTTACGCATGTATATATAACGCAAAGAATCAAGATGGCTGCTCCAATGTAGAACGACCAAGTTAAGTTTTGAGGAATCCCTGCAGTTTCGCCATTTCCTTCAGTCGTGAAAACTGTATTGGCAAGAACCCAAGGCAAAACACATCCTACAACCTGACCTGCATTCACCAAAAGACTTTGTATAGAATATGCCCTTGTTTTTTGTCTCTCATTAACTAAATCGCCCACCATCATCTTGAAGGGCTGCATAGCCATGTTTAAGCTTGTGTCCAACAACATTAAAATAATAGTACCAAGAAGCATGGCCACCCAGAAGATGCTACTCAAACTGCTAATATTGGGAAGTAGACACATAACAATCACAGCAAGTGCTGAGCCAACTATCAAATAAGGAACGCGGCGACCAAAACGAGTCCACGTCTTATCACTCATTTGCCCAACAAAAGGCTGAACAATAAGCCCCATTAATGGTGGCAGAATCCAGAAGAAACTTAAAGCTTTAGGATCGGCACCTAATGTCTGGAATATTCTACTAATATTAACTGTCTGTAGAGCGTAGGCAATTTGTACTCCAAAGAAGCCAAAACTAATATTCCATAGTTTTGCTGTACTTAAATCGGGTTTTGTTTTCATTGTCAACAAATTTTATAGTGAATTATGTTTTTCTTGCTATTAAAAAAGCAAAGGACTTCATAAAGCGAAGTCCCCTGCCCGGTACTCGGAGTGGGACTCCTTTGTATATGCTTGAATACCACATATTTAGCCTAAGTGATTGATTAAGTTTCACAAAGGTAATATATTTTTTTCAAAGAAAATGCAATTCAGTGTAAAAAAATATAGGAAATGTTTGTGTAATGTTTGTGTAATTATTATCTTTGCATTGAATTATAAAATGATTGAATTATGGCAAAGACAAAAATTACAACATTTGCACTTGTTTTGAACAGCAGACCTAATAGGTTTGGCAAGTATGCTATCTATGTGAGAATCACTCAAGATAGAAAACTAACAACCATTAAGACATCAGTCGAGGTTGACAAAAAACACTGGAATTCTAAAGGTGGTGAAAGGTGTACATGGGTAAGGCAAAGTGACCCTGAATTTAAGTCCAAAAATGACATTTTAAAAAAGGAGCTTTACAAAGTCAAGGAAACCTATCAGGAACTCAAAGAAACATCGACAGCAACCAGCGAAAACATTATAGCAACCATTAAGGCTGGAGCCAGCAGTGACACCTTTTTAAAAATCGATGCTGAAGGCATGACTGGCTTTGCTGCTAAAAGAACACAGCAAATACATGATGAGGGTGGTATAAGGAACTGGAAGATATATGTAAATTTCTTGAACAAGCTGGCTGCATTCCTCGACACCCAGCACAAGAAAGAACTGCTGTTTGCCGAAATCACCACTGAATTTGTTTTTAATTTTTATAGTTATCTTGGCACACTAAGCAACACAAGAAGCACTGCTGCATCTAAGCTTAGCAAAAACTACATGGAAACCATTATGAACAAGTTCAGGGCTTTAATAAGTCTTGGCATCACACAAAACAAGCTGAAAGCAGACAAAGACCCTTTCTTGTTCTTCAAGTACAAAGGTGAAAAGACCACTAAGGAAAAGCTTGATGCAACCGAAATAGAAGCACTGGAAGCACTGGAACTGGAAGAAGGCAGTCTTGAATGGCATAGCCGAAACTGCTTCATGTTCAGTTTCTATGAGGCTGGCATGAGGGCTGCTGATGTGTTGCTGTTGAGGTGGAAAAATGTAGAAGGTGGAAAGTTGAACTACACCATGAGCAAGAATGGCAAGGCTGTTATCGATAGGGACATTTTGCCACAAGCAGCAGCCATTCTTGACTTGTATCGCAGTGAAACCAGCAAACCTACTGACTACATATTTCCACTTATGAGCAACAGCAAGGCATATTCAAGCACACTTGCTGAAGTAGAAATATCAAAGCTTCCAAATGATGTGAAAGAAAAGATGTTTGCCGAAATATCTTCTAAGAATGTGCTGGTGAACAAGTGCCTGAAAAGACTGGCTGAAAAGGCTGGCATCAGTAAGAAATTAACAATGCACATAGCAAGACATTCTTTTGCTAATGCAGCCATGAAAACTGGCATCGAAAGCAGTAAAATTCAAGGGCTGCTGGGACATTCAAGCCTAAGCATCACTGAAAACTACATGGGCAATTTCGGTAACAAGGCTAACAACGAAGCACTGCAAAAGACTTTCGGCAATAGCAAGAAAGCACAACTGCTGAACCTGATAGATAGTGCTGAACTCAGTGATGAAGATATTAGTAAAGTTATGGCATCGGTGCTGGCTATCATGAACAAGTGAGCCAGCACCCACTTAAACACTTATAGCAATGGAACAAAGTAATGACTTAAATAATATTGTGAGTGTTGAACAAGTTCAGCACCTTCTTGCAGTGTATGGCATTGAAGATGAACCCAGAAACCTAAGCCAAAAAATTAGTAAATGGCTTGATACCATGCTAAACATAGATAAAATGGCTAATTCATTAGAAGTTCATGCCACATATGAAGAATTGCTTCAGGCAAAGCAGTTACAGCATTTACTGGAATCATGTTTGAGTGATGATATTACAATAAAAGCAAAAGGTTTTCCAAACATAAAAATAACAAGTAAAAATCTTAAGAATCGCATTTTGTCACTACTTGAAAGTGTCTTACTTGACACTACTGAAATAGACATGATTATAGCACAAAGCCATTTTAAAAACACACCTAGCAATAATCAACAGCTTGGATTTTATGCAACTTCACTTTTAAGCCACATATTCAAAGATTCAAATATAACCAGCTTGACAAAATCGGAACAATATTCATTAATATATGACATCTTATTTAAAGCAATACCTAATAAAGTTTTTCGTGATGATTGCAAGCATGAAGGTTATAACAATGGTGGTAGGGAAAAGTATTTGCTTGTGCAAGACTGGATCAAAGCATTTAAAAACTATTACAAACATTAAAATGTTTAATATAAGTAGTTGATTATCAGTGAAGAAATTTTGTGAAGATTTTCATTATAATTTCTTCTTTTTTCTTCTTCTATTTTCAATTTTGCCCTATTTAATTTTGCATCAGCAATCAGACACAAGCCACAATGTTGTGAATTGTTTTCCCTGATTGTTTTGAGTGCAAATGGCACAAGCAACAACACCAGCAATTCCACCAGTAGTGGTGCTACCTGAATCGGAGTGGGTAAGCATCAAGGACTTGCTGAAAGAAGTGAAGGACACACTGCAAACCAAATCCGAAAACGAAATTAACAGCCAGTGGATTGAAAGCACTGATGCAAGAAAAATGCTTGGTGTTTCGGCTAAGACATGGCAAGACTATCGTGATAAAAGGGTAATACCTTTTAGCCAGTTTGGTAGGAAAATTTATGTGCGTAGGGCTGACATCGAAGCATTTTTGCAGCAGCACTACATCAAGGCAAGAAAGGAGTGTGAGTAATGAACAAAAAGAATTATAACATGATTGACAATTTTCTTAGCCAGTCGATGCAAGTCGCAATCTACACCCACAAAGAAGGCACCAAAACAAGCTACTACTGCACCAGTGGTGCAAAGATTTTGCCAAATAGACTTTCAATCAGCAGGGACATTGAAATTACCAGTGTTCAGCGCAAAGGAAGAAACTTGCTGCACCCAGTATCAGGGCAACTGTTAGGCAAGTTCAGAGTAGATGAAGAATCACCACTTAAGCAACACAAGCCATTCAGGGTAAGAACACAGCTTTGGCAAGTGCCACTGCACCCAAACTTCATAGGCTATGGAACAATAGGCACAAGTGATGCTGAAGGCAAGATAACTGACACTGGTGATTTGGTTATGCTATTCAGCCATGATGAGTGGAAAACCATAGACATCTATTATTTCGCTGGCATGGGAAATCCAAATGACTTGCCACAAGTGGAAAAGTTTCTTGCTGAATATGTAAATAGCAATCATTGAAATAAAAAGTAGGGACTGCTTCACAGCAATCCCTACAAGATGAATTATAAAATGATTGACTTTTATAAAGCCAAATCACATGGCAAAGTTACTGCTTTTCTCGGACTTTTCAAAAATCACTGAATTTGTGTGTGGTGGTGCCTGTCCCGATAAATGGCACACAGCGAAGCTAAGCCTTTTGTGGCACTGCTACACACATGAGAAAAGAAGTGCCAACACAAGCAAAATATGGGCTTTTTTCAGCTATTCTACACATAAGGAATGCTGACAGCCCACAATTATTATTTATCAATTTAAAAAAATATGCACAATGACAAAAACACACAAAAATATAACTGCACCCAGCTTGGATTATGATAGGCTGGAACCTGATTTTGTTGAGGGGCTGCAACTTGACAGCTACACCATGACTGCTTTCGCTGAGGTGATATGGGAAGGGTGTGAATCACTGGTGAACCAAATCAAGAACACCGAAAACATTGCAAGGCACACACACCTTTTCACTTGTTTGCTGATAAGCTTATATATGCACTATCGATGCTTGAACTTCAGTGATGAGGAATCACAAAAAGCTGCTTTTGACTATCTCAATAGCAAGGATTTTGAAGTGCCTTACATTGCACTGCTGCCACTGGAGTTAAAAGACATCTTTACACTTTGGAACAATGGCAAAGAAAAATAGCACATATGGCAAGATATTATCGGACTGCATCAAGGAAGAATCGGTGTATTACAATTTCCCAGTAAGCTTACTTGGTGAACTGCTGGACTACACCAGCGAAACCTTTCAAAAGATACTGGCATGGGCTACTTATGACTATATCAAGAACCATGAAGTAGAAGGTGAGCATGGCTACAATACCTTACAAGGTGAAACTGGCTGGAAATCGATCAAGCCAGCAGTCGAAGCACTTCAGTACAGCTACACTGAAAACATGGTGCAATGGCACAAGTATTGTGGTGAAATATACAAGAACTACAAAGGGGCAAGAACTGGACTTTCACAAAGTCAATACTGGGAACTAAGGGAATGTTTTAGTTCTATGCTCGATGAAGAAAAGGTGGTTTGGCTGGCTTTTCTTGCTGTAAAAAGTATTCTTGGTAACAAGGTACACTGCAAGACAAATGATTTTCTTTTGTTTGCAAGAATGAATGGCTTAAGCAGTGCCTATTCCAGCGATACGGAATTAAAGGAAAAATCACACCCAGTGCCAGCAAGCTTTTACACACGAAGAAAAAGGGAAACACTAAGACGAATACTTGCTGACAAATTCCACATGGCTATCTATTCAAACCATGATAGGGGCTACTACATCAGCACTAAGTTATCATTAAACAAGCTTGCTGAAGTGGTGGAATCAAATCGCAAAAGTACCATTAAGACACACAAACAAAAGCTGGCTGATGCAAGGGCTTTGGCACTGGCTAAGCTGGCACAAAAACCACCATAGCACTTTTTATTTAAGATGCACATGATGTACACCTTAAATAAAGGTGAATGGGCTGAATGTACAAAGGGTGTGCAAATAGGTGTACAAAGGGTGTGTTTAGGGTGTGCAATAGGTGTACAAAGGGTGTACAGCTTAAATAATTCTTTAAATAATGGTTTAAATAATTCTATCTATAAGACTACTATATTAGTCAGTGAAAGACTGACAATCGCTGTTAATATCAGAACATTTACAGCAAATCATATTAGTTTGAAAAATAATCAGTATCTTTACTGCATCAAACATAAGGAGTAATGCAATGAAATTTGAGAAAGGCAAAAGTGGCAATCCCAGTGGAAGGCCAAAGGGAACTAAAAATAAGGCATCAGGCAAAATGGCTGGCTATATCGCTGCTATTGTCGAAAACAATTTGCCACAAATCCAAGAAGATTTAGATGCGCTGGAACCACAAGACCGAATCAGGGCGATAGTTAGTCTTATGGGCTATGTTATCCCAAAGAAGCAAGCTATCAATGTTCAGCAGTCCTTAGATTATGAATATGAGAAACTGAATGAACTGCTTAAAAATGCACCTGATGAAGTAGTAGATGCTATTGCCGAAAAGGTTTTAGCACTGCATGAGATGAACAAGAACAAGGGGCATGAGCAATGAAAAACAACAATAGAACCATGCTTGCAGATTTCATGCTTTGCAAAGAAACATCGGCACCAAAAGAACACTGGCTGCATATAGTAGCCATTGAAGATGAGCAACAGCGATATGTTACAAAGATTCTTGGCATTCATAATAACTGGATTTTCACAAAGGATTGCTTCACAAGGATTGCTAAACCTTCAGGATATGAATGTATTTGGCAAATGGAACATGGCAAAAAGCCCTTGATGTTTGACAGCGATTTGACCGAAATAGAAAATCTACCTAAGTCGCAGCTAAACATTGAGGAATACCAAGAAGAAATTGATTTTTACAAAAAAATGATTACTGGCACATTGTTTAGCGATGATGAGGAAAACAAACCATTGAAAAAGGGCAAATCGGCAAAGTGGAAAGAAAAAGAAGATAGCCAGCAAGCAAAAATGGATAAATCTTCAGCAGAATATCAGCTTTGGAGAAAACAAAAGGGGCTGTCTTATGATGAAGGTGAGATGCTAAGATGCTGGCAAGGTTATTGTGCTTATCGTGCAAAGTATGGGCTAAGACCAGTTAAGCTGGAACTAAAAGAATAGCATCAGCAACGATGCTGGCAAAATGGGCTGAAAAGTGACCTATTTGAAGAAAAGTTTGTGTATTGTTTGTGTAAAACAAAAGTAAAAGCACTGCAAGTAATTGATTTGCAGTGCTTTAATTGTGTTGTTTTGGTACTCGGAGTGGGACTTGAACCCACACAGCCGCAATGGCCAAGGGATTTTAAGTCCCTCGTGTCTACCGATTCCACCATCCGAGCAGCTGGTGTTGTAGAGCGTAGATGCGTCTGACAATTTTTGCGGTGCAAAGTTAATAGCATTTTTCGGTTTTTGCAAGAAAAATGTGTTTTTTGTGGCTTTTCGTGCGCTGCGGTGGTGGTTTTTGTGGCGTGTTTTTCTGTTTTATGGGTTGCCAGTGATGCGCTGTTTCTATTTATTATATATAATGTGTGGCGGTTGCGCGATGGCTGGTAGTGATTTATGGTGGCTGGGCGGGCGAAAAATGAGGTTTTTTGATGTTTTTGCATATTTCACTGATTGATAATGTGTTAAGCTATATTTCAAGATGTGTGGGTTTATTTTTTTTGATTTTTTTTGAAAAAAAAGTGTGGAATGTTTTGCCAGTAAAAAAAATATGCCTAACTTTGCACCCGCAATAAACCCCCGAGTGGGGTTTTTGAGTCAAAGACGTTGCCTCTTTAGCTCAGTTGGCCAGAGCACGTGATTTGTAATCTCGGGGTCGTTGGTTCGAATCCGACAAGAGGCTCAAAAAAGAAGATCCTTGAATTAAGGTTAGGGTAGATTCCAGAGTGGCCAAATGGGGCAGACTGTAAATCTGCTGCGTCATCGCTTCGGTGGTTCGAATCCATCTCTACCCACACTGTTAATGTTGCGGAAGTAGCTCAGTCGATAGAGCATCAGCCTTCCAAGCTGAGGGCCGCGGGTTTGAGCCCCGTCTTCCGCTCTAAAGAAAATATGGAACGCCTATGTAGCTCAGGGGTAGAGCGCATCCTTGGTAAGGATGAGGTCGCGGGTTCAATTCCCGCCATCGGCTCTAGTAAATACACACAAGCTTCGCTTCTCTAGTCGCGGTGCGTTGAATAAGAGCGCTCGTCGTGGGGGCGAAGTGAAATGTGTAATTATAAGGGAAAATAATAAGTTAATCATTTATAATTTTTTTAAGTAACAAGAAAAGTTATGGCAAAAGAGAAATTCGTAAGAACGAAACCGCATGTTAACATCGGTACAATTGGTCACGTTGACCACGGTAAAACTACTTTGACCGCTGCTATCACCCTCGTGCTCTCAAAGCAGGGTTATTCTCAGCAGGAGGTTCGCTCGTTCGATTCTATCGACAATGCACCTGAGGAGAAAGAGCGTGGTATCACTATCAACACTGCTCACGTAGAGTATGAGACTGAGAATCGTCACTATGCACACGTTGACTGCCCTGGACACGCCGACTACGTTAAGAACATGGTTACTGGTGCTGCTCAGATGGACGGTGCTATTGTAGTTATCGCTGCTACCGACGGTGTTATGCCACAGACTCGCGAGCACATCCTTCTCGCCCGTCAGGTGAACGTTCCACGTCTGGTTATCTTCTTGAACAAGTGCGACTCTCCCGATGTTGACGATGAGATGATCGAGCTCGTTGAGATGGACGTGCGCGACTTGCTGAGCGAGTATGAGTATGATGGCGAGAACACCCCTGTTATCAAGGGTTCGGCTCTTGGCGCTCTGAATGGTGAGCCCAAGTGGGAGCAGACAGTTCTTGATCTTATGAAGGCTGTTGACGAGTGGATTCCACTGCCCCCACGCGACATTGACAAACCATTCTTGATGCCTATCGAGGACGTATTCTCTATCACTGGCCGTGGTACTGTTGCTACTGGTCGTATCGAGACTGGTATCATCAAGGTTGGTGACGCTGTTCAAATCATGGGTCTTGGCGCTGACCTCAAGTCGGTTGTTACCGGTGTTGAGATGTTCCGCAAGCTGCTCGACCAGGGCGAGGCTGGCGACAACGTAGGTCTGCTGCTGCGTGGTATCGACTACAAGGAGATCAAGCGCGGTATGGTAATCTGCCACCCAGGACTTGTTAAGCCACACGATCACTTCACTGCTTCGGTTTACGTGCTGAAGAAGGAAGAGGGTGGCCGTCACACTCCATTCCACAACAAGTATCGTCCACAGTTCTACATCCGCACACTTGACGTGACTGGCGAGATCACCTTGCCCGAGGGTGTAGAGATGGTAATGCCTGGTGACCACGTTGAGATCAACGTTAAGCTCATCACTCCAGTTGCTTGCAGCGAAGGTCTTCGTTTCGCAATCCGTGAGGGTGGCCGCACCGTTGGTTCTGGTCAAATCACCAAGATCATCGACGATTAATTGATTGTTGTGTGAGCGTGGGCAGCCCCTCTCGAGATGTGGGTGCCGCGCCAGCGCTAAAAGGACATAACTAATAAAAGCCGGCTGCCTTGAAGTGCAGCGCTCAGCACAGTGCAGCCGGCTTCTTTACACGGGAATAGTTCAGTTGGTAGAACGACGGTCTCCAAAACCGTAGGTCGTGAGTTCGAGTCTTACTTCCCGTGCTAATTATCTCAAAAATACAATGAAGAAATACAAGATACTTACGGACATCGAGGAATCTTATAACGAGCTCGTTCATAAGGTTTCTTGGCCAACTAAGAGTGAATTGGTCAATAGCACGATAGTAGTAATGGTCGCTTCCATCATTGCTGCTCTGATACTGTGGGTTATTGACTTTATTCTGAGTCACGCCATGCAGTTCGTTTACGGGTTGGCTGGTTAAAGAGACAGGGATGCGCCACCCTGCCCGCCATGCAAGATGGTGAGAGGGCGCGCCGTCCTTGAGAGAACCGTCACACCCGCAGGCAATGTGAGCATTGCGCGGCTTTTTTCTCACAGAGAGTGATCATCTAATTTTCAATTTCGCTAAAGACAGTGTAATCAATGGCTGAAAACAAAAATCTTCAGTGGTATGTTCTGCGTGCCATCTCGGGAAAAGAGGCTAAGGTCAAGGAGATGCTTGACGCGGCATGCAAAAATACCGACCTGGGCAAGTATGTGGCTCAGGTGTTGATACCTACCGAGAAGGTTTATACCACCCGTGGAGGGAAGAAGGTGCTCAAAGACCGCAATCTCTTCTCAGGATATGTGTTTGTGCAGGCTGTGCTGCGTGGCGATGTTGAGGATTACTTGCGCAACACCACTAACGTGATCGACTTCGTGCGAAGTCGTGACGCCAACCGCAAGCCGGAGCCCATTCGCGAGAGCGATATCGCGCGCATGCTCAATGCTGCCGAGGGCGAGAGCGGCGGTGACGATGCGTCGCCCAACGATTTCATCGTGGGCGAGATTGTCAAGGTCAACGAGGGGCCATTCAACGGTTTCACTGGTGAAATCGAAGAGGTGAACCGCGAGCGTCGCACGCTCAAGGTGATGGTCAAGGTGTTTGGGCGACCCACTCCTCTGGAGTTGGACAATTCGCAGGTAACGCGAGAGTGAGCCTCCTAATGTTACGTGGGAGGGCACGCCTATCGCAACTTGTTTATTAGTAATATAAACATTTTAGAAATTTTTCAGAACAATGGCTAAAGAAATTGCTGGACAGATCAAATTACAGATTAAAGGTGGAGCCGCAAACCCTTCACCCCCAGTAGGACCTGCACTTGGTGCTAAGGGTATCAACATCATGGAGTTTTGCAAGCAATTCAATGCCCGCACGCAAGCTAGCGCCGGTAAAGTGTTGCCAGTGGTAATCACTTATTACACCGACAAGAGTTTTGACTTCATCGTTAAGACTTCGCCTGCCGCAGTGCAGCTGCTCGACGCCGCTAAGATCAAGGGCGGTTCGGGTGAGCCTAACCGCAAGAAGGTGGCTAGCGTTACGTGGGAGCAGATTCAAGCAATTGCCGAGGACAAAATGCCTGATTTGAACTGTTTTACTCTAGCTTCGGCTATGAGAATGGTTGCTGGCACAGCAAGAAGTATGGGTATCACTGTTAAGGGTCAATTTCCTGAAAACATTTAAAACTTCAATTGAACTATGAGTAAACTGACAAAAAATCACAAGTTAGCAAAAGAGAAGATTGAAGCCGGGAAGAGTTACACCCTTTTGGAGGCAGCCACTTTGTTGAAGGAAATCACCTACACAAAGTTTAACGCCTCGGCCGATATCGATGTACGTCTTGGTGTAGATCCCCGCAAGGCCGACCAGAACGTGCGTGGCGTCGTATCTCTGCCTAATGGCACTGGTAAGACAGTTCGCGTGCTCGTTATGTGTACTGCCGACGCCGAGGCAGCTGCCAAGGAAGCAGGAGCCGACTATGTAGGTCTTGACGAGTATATCGACAAGATTAAGGGCGGCTGGACCGACGTTGATGTTATCATCACTCAGCCACAATGCATGGGCAAGCTGGGTCCTTTGGGACGCATCCTTGGTCCTCGTGGCTTGATGCCTAACCCCAAGAGTGGCACTGTGACTCCTGATGTCGCCAAGGCCGTGAAAGAGGTTAAGCAGGGTAAGATCGACTTCAAGGTTGACAAGAAAGGTATCGTTCACACCTCTATTGGCAGAATGTCGTTCACTCCAGAGCAAATCAAGGAGAACGCTCAGGCTTTCATCAACACCCTGGTGAAGCTCAAACCTAACACTGCCAAGGGTACCTATCTCAAGAGTATTTATCTTTCAAGCACCATGAGTCCTGGTATCAAGATTGATGTCAAGTCGATTGACGCTTAATTTTTAATCAAGTAGAAGAAAATGAGAAAGGAAGATAAAACAAAACAGATAGAAGCTATAAAAGGCTTACTTAACGATTATAGTTGCGTGTACCTCACCGAGACTACCGCTCTCAACGCCGAGAAGACTGTGGAGCTGCGCCGCGCAGCGTTCAAGAACGACGTGAAGATGGTGGTTGTGAAGAACACCTTGTTGAAGAAGGCTATGGAGCAGATGGACGTGGACTACAGCGGTCTCTATGACGCGCTGGCAGGCCCCACCACCCTCATGCTTAGCAACACTGGCAATGCTCCGGCTAAACTTATCAAGAGTTTCCGTCAGAAGAAAGAGACACTTCCCGCGCTCAAGGCCGCATTCGTAGAGGAGACAACCTACGTGGGTGCCGACCAGCTCGAGGTGCTCGCTACCATCAAGAGCAAGAACGAGCTTATCGCCGACGTTGTGGCACTGCTGCAGTCGCCTGCTAAGAACGTGATCAGCGCTCTCCAGAGTGGTGGCAGCAAGCTGCACGGAATCCTGGAAACATTATCAAATAAAGAAAATTAATAACAAATCAATTAAATCATACAAAAATGGCAGATTTAAAAGCTTTTGCAGAACAATTAGTTAATCTTTCAGTTAAGGAAGTAAACGAGCTCGCTCAGATCCTTAAGGATGAATATGGTATCGAACCAGCCGCTGCAGCTGTTGCAGTTGCCGCAGGTCCCGCCGCTGGTGGTGCTGCTGCCGAGGAGGAGAAATCTTCGTTCGACGTAGTGCTCAAGGCTGCTGGTGCTAACAAGCTCAAAGTTATCAAACTCGTTAAGGAGCTCACTGGTCTTGGCTTGAAGGAAGCTAAGGCTCTCGTTGACGAGGCTCCAAGCAAAGTTAAGGAAGGTCTGGCTAAGGCCGAGGCTGAGGGCTTGAAGCAGCAACTCGAGGCTGAAGGAGCTGAAGTTGAACTTAAATAATACTACCTGCCCGGGGGGTGTTCTATAAATTGCTCGTGTCAAGATTATTTTAGATTTTTGAGCCGGTGTTGTTTAAAATGCGAGAAATAGTAGCGAGCTACAGTTCAAAGCATTTTCAGGCAATGTGGAGCCCAAAAGAAAAAATAGCATGACCGAAAAAATAACACACAACACTTACACTTTTTCACACATTTGTAGAACGCCCCTCAATCAGGTAATAGGTTAAGAATCCCAAGCGATTGTCGATTCTTAACCTTTTTGTGTCTTTTTTTTCCAGGTGGGCACGTGAGCTTTCAAGATACAAGCGCCGCTCGCCCTAAGTGGTTGAGCATCAACTTCCACCCATTTTTTTCTTTTTTTTTGAGTTCACCTTAATTTTATTTTTCAATGTCAGTTTCCAAAACACAACGCGTAAATTTTGCACGTGTCAAGAATCCCTATCCTTATCCCGATTTTCTTGAAGTGCAATTACAGTCTTTCAGAGACTTTCTGCAATTAGATACTCCTACAGAGAAAAGAAAAAACGAGGGACTCTATAAAGTGTTCAGCGAGAACTTCCCCATTGCGGACACTCGCAACAACTTTGTCCTTGAATTCCTTGACTATTTTATCGATCCGCCGCGCTACACAGTGGAGGAGTGCCTCGACCGTGGGTTGACCTATAGCGTCCCCCTCAAGGCCAAGCTCAAGCTCTACTGCACCGACCCCGACCATGAGGACTTTGCTACCGTTGTCCAGGACGTGTATTTGGGAGCCATCCCTTACATGACCGACAAGGGCACTTTTGTCATCAACGGTGCCGAGCGCGTCATCGTTTCGCAGCTGCACCGCTCGCCGGGCGTGTTCTTCGGGCAGAGCGTGCATGCTAATGGCACAAAGCTCTATTCGGCGCGCATCATCCCCTTCCGCGGCAGCTGGATTGAGTTTGCCACCGATATCAACAATGTGATGTATGCCTACATCGACCGCAAGAAGAAGTTGCCCGTGACAACACTGCTGCGCTCGATAGGCCTGGAGACCGACAACGACATCATCAAGATATTTGGGCTGGCCGAAGAGATTAAAGTGAACAAGACCAACCTCAAGAAGGCTGTAGGCCGCAAGCTTGCCGCCCGCGTGCTCAAGTCGTGGAACGAAGACTTCGTTGACGAGGACACCGGTGAGGTGGTTTCTATTGAGCGTAACGACGTGGTGATAGACCGCGACACCATCATCGAGGAGGACAACATTGATGAAATCCTCGACTCGGGCGTTCAAACTATCCTCCTCCATAAAGAAGATATCAACACTGGAGAGTATCAGATTATCTTCAACACCCTTAACAAAGACACTTGCAACAGCGAGAAAGAGGCCATCAACTACGTCTATCGACAGCTGCGCAATGCCGAGCCACCCGATGATGCTAGTGCTCGCGAGGTCATCAACAACCTGTTCTTCAGCGAGAAGCGTTATGACCTGGGCGACGTGGGACGTTTCCGCATCAACAAGAAGCTGGGTCTCACCACCCCCGACGATGTGCGTGTGCTCACTAAGGAAGACATCATCGAGATCATCAAGTACCTCATTGGCCTTATCAACAGCAAGACCGATGTCGATGACATCGACCACTTGAGCAACCGCCGCGTGCGCACTGTGGGCGAGCAGCTCTACAACCAGTTTAACGTGGGCCTGGCACGCATGTCACGCACCATCAGGGAGCGCATGAACGTGCGCGACAACGAGGTGTTCACCCCCATCGACCTTATCAACGCCAAGACGATATCGTCGGTGATCAACACCTTCTTTGGCACTAACGCCCTGTCGCAATTCATGGACCAGACTAACCCTCTTGCCGAGATCACTCACAAGCGCCGCATGAGCGCCCTTGGTCCTGGCGGTCTCTCGCGCGAGCGTGCCGGCTTTGAGGTGCGCGACGTGCACTACACTCACTATGGCCGCCTGTGTCCTATCGAGACTCCTGAGGGTCCTAACATCGGCCTTATCTCCTCGCTTTGCATCTATGCCAAGATTAATAAGCTGGGATTTATCGAGACTCCCTATCGCAAGGTAGAGAACTCTAAGGTAAACCTCAACAACGACGAGATTGTGTATCTCACCGCCGAGAGCGAGGAGAGCAACATCATAGCACAGGGCAACGCCCCTCTTAACGAGGACGGCACCTTCAAGAACAACCGCGTGAAGGCGCGTCTTGATGCCGACTTCCCCGTGGTGTCGCCCGACCAGATCTCGCTCATGGACGTGTCGCCACAGCAGATTGCGTCGATTGCCGCCGCCATGATTCCGTTCTTGGAGCATGACGATGCCAACCGTGCACTGATGGGTGCCAACATGATGCGCCAGGCAGTGCCCTTGATGCGCAACGAGGCGCCTATCGTGGGCACCGGCATCGAGAAACGACTGGCATTCGACAGCCGCACTCAAATTCAGGCCGAGGGCACTGGAGTGATCGAGTATGTTGACGCCGACGTGATTCGCATACGCTATGAGCAGACCGAGGACGAGGCCTTCGTCAGCTTTGAGGAGCCAGTGAAGGAATATCACTTGCCCAAGTTCCGCAAGACCAACCAAAGCACCACCATCGACCTGCGTCCAGTGTGCGACAAGGGTCAGCATGTGAAGAAGGGCGACATCCTCACCGAGGGATACTCCACCAGCGACGGCGAGCTCGCTCTGGGCCGCAACCTCAAGGTGGCTTACATGCCCTGGAAGGGTTACAACTATGAGGACGCCATCGTGCTCAACGAGCGCATGGTGCGTGAGGACATCCTCACCTCGGTTCACGTGGATGAGTACATCCTTGAGGTGCGCGAGACTAAGCGCGGTCTTGAGGAGCTCACCAGCGATATCCCCAACGTGAGCGAGGACGCCACTAAGGACCTCGACGAGCGCGGCATCATCCGCATTGGTGCTCATGTGCAGCCTGGCGATATCCTCATCGGTAAGATTACCCCCAAGGGCGAGAGCGACCCCACTCCCGAGGAGAAGCTGCTGCGTGCCATCTTTGGCGACAAGGCTGGCGATGTGAAGGACGCCTCGCTCAAGGCCAACCCCTCGCTCAAGGGTGTTATTATCAACACCCGCCTCTTTACCCGCGCCATGAAGAAGAGAAAAGGCAAGGGTGGAGACCCCGTGCTTCAAAAGCTTGAGGAAGACTACAACGCTCGCCTCGACGAGGTGAAGAACATGCTTGTCGAGAAGCTGCTGGTGCTCACCGAGGGCAAGCAGTCGATGTGCGTGAAAGACTTCCTCGACACCGAGATAATTCCTAAGGGTGCGCAGTTCACCGCCGAGGTGCTCAAGAACATCAACTACGACTCTGTGAACCTGAGCAAGTGGACTAGCGACGCTCACACTAACGACATGATTCGCGCCTGCGTGATCAACTACCTGCGCAAGAGCAAGGCTATCGACGCCGAGCTCAGACGCAAGAAGTTTGACATCTCCATTGGCGATGACCTGCCCTCGGGCATCATGCAGATGGCAAAGGTCTATGTCGCCAAGAAACGCAAGATTGGCGTGGGCGACAAGATGGCAGGACGCCACGGCAACAAGGGTATCGTCTCGCGCGTGGTGCGTCAAGAGGACATGCCATTCCTCGCCGACGGCACTCCCGTCGATATCGTCCTCAACCCACTGGGTGTGCCTTCGCGCATGAACCTGGGTCAGATTTTTGAAGCTGTGCTTGGATGGGCAGGACGCGAGCTCGACGTGAAGTTTGCCACTCCCATCTTTGACGGTGCTTCGCTCGACGACCTCAACGAGTGGACCGACAAGGCCGGACTGCCTCGCGTGGGCAAGACATGGCTCTACGACGGCGGCACCGGCGAGCGCTTCGACCAGCAGGCCACCGTGGGTGTGACCTACATGCTCAAGCTGGGCCACATGGTAGAAGACAAGATGCACGCGCGCAGCATTGGTCCGTACTCGCTCATCACTCAGCAGCCACTTGGTGGTAAAGCACAGTTTGGTGGTCAGCGTTTTGGTGAGATGGAGGTTTGGGCTCTTGAGGCCTTTGGCGCCAGCCACGTGCTGCAAGAGATCCTCACCATCAAGAGCGACGATGTGACGGGCCGCAGCCGTGCCTACGAGGCCATCGTCAAGGGCGACCCCATGCCTACTCCTGGCATTCCTGAATCTCTCAACGTGCTCCTGCATGAGTTGCGTGGATTGTGCTTGAGTGTAACACTCGATTAATAGTTAAACATTATCTCAACACATTATATCATGGCTTTTAAGAAAGATAATAAGATAAGAAGTAACTTCTCCAAAATCACCATTGGTCTTGCTTCTCCCGACGACATCCTTAGCAACTCTAAGGGTGAAGTCCTCAAGCCAGAGACTATCAACTACCGCACCTATAAGCCCGAGCGCGACGGCTTGTTCTGCGAGCGCATCTTTGGCCCTGTAAAGGACTATGAGTGCCATTGCGGCAAGTACAAGCGCATCCGCTACCGCAACATTGTGTGCGACCGATGCGGTGTTGAGGTCACCGAGAAGAAGGTGCGCCGTGAGCGCAGCGGTCACATCCAGCTCATGGTGCCTGTGGCACACATCTGGTACTTCCGCTCGCTGCCTAACAAGATAGGCTACTTGCTGGGACTGCCCACCAAGAAACTCGACTCGGTAATCTACTACGAGCGTTACATTGTCATCAACCCAGGTAATGTGGTTATTGATGAGGCAACAGGAGGTTTCAACTGGGTGCCCGGCGTTGCCGAGAGCACCAAGGAGCGTGACCAGGCCAACCGCCTGCAGAAGTGCGAGCTCCTGAGCGAGGAAGAGTATCTGGCCATCATGGAGAAGGTGCCCGAGGGAAATCGCGCCCTCGAGGACAACGACCCTAACAAGTTCATCGCCAAGATGGGCGCCGAGGCTATCTACGACCTGCTGTGCGAGCTCAACCTCGACAAGCTCTCTAACGACCTGCGCGACCGCGCCAGCCACGAGACATCGCAGCAGCGCAAGACCGACGCCCTCAAGCGTCGTCAGGTGGTGGAGATGTTCCGCATGAGCAAGAACATGAACCGTCCCGAGTGGATGATTCTCAAGGTGATACCTGTCATTCCACCCGACTTGCGTCCTCTCGTGCCCCTCGATGGTGGTCGTTTCGCCACTAGCGACCTCAACGACCTCTATCGCCGCGTGATAATCCGCAACAACCGTCTCAAGCGCCTTATCGAGATTAAGGCTCCCGATGTGATTCTGCGCAACGAGAAGCGCATGCTTCAAGAGGCTGTTGACTCGCTGCTCGACAACTCTCGCAAGTCGAGTGCTGTCAAGAGCGATGCTAACCGTCCTCTCAAGTCGTTGAGCGATAGCCTTAAGGGTAAGCAGGGTCGCTTCCGTCAGAACTTGCTCGGTAAGCGTGTTGACTACTCGGCGCGTTCGGTAATCGTGGTGGGTCCAGAGCTCAAGATGGGCGAGTGTGGTATTCCTAAGGACATGGCTGCCGAGCTCTACAAGCCATTTGTGATACGCAAGCTCATTGAGCGCGGCATCGTCAAGACGGTGAAGAGCGCCAAGAAGATTGTAGATCGCAAGGAACCCGTGGTGTGGGACATCCTCGAGAACGTGATGAAGGGACATCCCGTGCTCCTCAACCGTGCTCCTACCCTGCACCGACTCGGTATCCAGGCCTTCCAGCCTAAGCTCATCGAGGGTAAGGCAATACAGCTGCACCCACTGGCATGTACTCCATTTAATGCCGACTTCGATGGCGACCAGATGGCGGTACACCTGCCACTGGGCAACGAGGCTATTGTCGAGGCACAGATGCTCATGCTCATGCCTCACAACATCCTCAACCCTGCCAACGGTGAGCCTATCACCGTGCCCTCACAGGACATGGTTCTGGGACTTTACTACATCACCAAGCTGCGCCAGGGCGCTAAGGGCGAGGGTCTCATCTTCTACGGTCCCGAAGAGGCCACTATCGCCTTCAACGAGGGTAAGCTGGCGATGAACGCCATCATCTCGGTGATGGTAGATGACGTGGATGCCAGCGGCAACCCCATCCGCCACATCGTTAAAGACACCTCGGTGGGCCGCATCATCTTCAACAACTGCGTCCCCGAGGAGCTAGGATATGTCAACGAAGTGATTTCGAAGAAGTCGCTCAAGAAGATTATCACCAAGGTTATTCGCAACTGCGGTGTGCCTCGCAGCGCCAAGTTCCTTGACGACATCAAGAACCTGGGTTACTACATGGCATTCAAGGGCGGCCTCTCGTTCAACCTCGACGACGTGCTCGTGCCACCCGAGAAGCAGAAACTTATCGAGGAGGGCGACGCTCAAGTAGAGGAGGTGATGAACAACTACAACATGGGCTTCATCACTAACAACGAGCGCTACAACCAGATTATCGACATCTGGACACACGTCAACAGCCGCTTGACCGATACCTTGATGAAGCAGATCTCGGCCGACAAGCAGGGCTTTAACTCAGTGTATATGATGCTCGACTCTGGAGCTCGTGGCTCGCGCGACCAGATTCGTCAGCTGTCAGGCATGCGTGGACTTATGGCCAAGCCACAGAAGAGTGGTGTGGAGGGCGGACACCAGATTATCGAGAACCCTATTCTTGCCAACTTCAAGGAGGGTCTCTCGGTGCTGGAATACTTCATCTCTACTCACGGTGCCCGCAAGGGTCTTGCCGATACCGCCTTGAAGACTGCCGACGCTGGTTACCTCACACGCCGACTCGTTGACGTGGCTCACGACGTGATCATCAACGAGGAAGACTGTGGCACGCTGCGCGGTCTCGTTTGCCGTGAGGTGAAGAACAACGACGACGTGGTGGCCACTCTGGGCGAGCGCATTGTGGGTCGTGTATCGGTTCACGATGTTGTTGACCCAACCACGGGCGAGGTAATCGTTGAGAGTGGAGAGGAAATCAGCGACGCTGCTGCCGACCGCATCAACAATTCTCCTATCGAGAGCGTGGAGATACGTTCGGTTCTCACCTGCGAGTCGAAGCACGGCGTGTGCGCCAAGTGCTATGGCCGCAACCTGGCTAACCACCGCCTTGTTCAGAAGGGCGAGGCAGTGGGCGTGATTGCCGCTCAGTCGATTGGCGAGCCTGGTACTCAGCTCACCCTGCGCACCTTCCACGTGGGTGGTGTGGCAAGCAACATCGCTGCTGTGAGCAACATGACGTCGAAGTATGACGGACGTCTCGAAATCGACGAGCTGCGCACTGTGCCCGACAAGGATGGTCACGACATCGTCATTGGTCGTATGGCCGAGATGCGCATTGTCGATCCTAATACTAACATGATGCTCACCAGTGCCAACATCGTCTATGGCTCTAAGCTCTTCTTCAAGCCTGGCGACATGCTCAAGAAGGGTGATGTGATATGCGAGTGGGACCCCTTCAACGCCGTTATCGTGAGCGAGGTGGGTGGACGCTTGAGATACAAGAACCTCATCGAGGGTGTGACCTATCGCAACGAGGTTGACGAGACCTCCAACAAGAGCGAGATGATTGTCATCGAGTCTAAAGACCACACCCGCATCCCCGAGGCTCAGCTCATCGCTGCCGCCGACTTCGACAACCCCGACGCTCCGGCTCTGAAGACCTACTCATTGCCAGTGGGAGCTCACCTGATGAAGGTGGAGGGCGAGGAAATCACCCCTGGAGAGGTGTTCGTGAAGATTCCACGCGCCTCGAGCGGTGGTGCCGGCGATATCACCGGTGGTCTGCCACGCGTTACCGAGCTCTTCGAGGCCCGCAACCCGTCTAACCCCGCTATCGTGAGCGAGATTGATGGTGTGGTGACCTTCGGCAGGATTAAGCGTGGTAACCGCGAGATTATCGTCACCAGCAAGAATGGCGAGGAGAAGAAGTATCTCGTGCCCATGTCGAAGCAGATTCTCGTGCTCGAGAACGACTCGGTGCGTGCCGGAACACCACTCTCCGACGGTGCCGTCACTCCCGCCGACATCTTGCGCATCAAGGGTCCAACAGCCGTTCAGGACTATATCGTTAACGAGGTTCAGGACGTTTACCGCCTGCAGGGTGTGAAGATTAACGACAAGCACTTTGAGGTTATCGTGCGCCAGATGATGCGCAAGGTAAACATCATCGATCCAGGCGACACCAACTTCCTGGAGCAGCAAATCGTTGACAAGCGCGACTTCATGGACGAGAACGACCGCATCTGGGGCAAGAAGATTGTCATTGACTGTGGTGACTCGCTCGACGTGGATAAGGGTCAGATGATCACGCCACGCAAGCTGCGCGACATCAACTCGATGCTCAAGCGCAAGGCCTTGCGCGAGGTGAAGGTGCGCGACGCCGTGCCCGCCACCAGCGAGCAGATACTGCAAGGTATCACCCGCGCCGCATTGCAGACCAAGAGCTTCATCTCGGCGGCTTCGTTCCAGGAGACCACCAAGGTGCTCAATGAGGCTGCCATCAGTGGCAAGGTCGATTACCTCGAGGGCATGAAGGAGAACGTGATTTGCGGTCACCTCATTCCCGCCGGTACCGGCTTGCGCGAGTATCAAACCCTCGTGGTGGGCAGCAAGGACGACTTCGACCGCGCTGCTGTCATCAAGGACGTGGAAGTGGTTGAACAAATCCAGTAAAAAAGAAGCTATTATTTTATTGACTTCACTTTTTTAAGTGGACTCAATTATTAATGGATTAATTTCTCATAATGAGTTCTGGGGCTGCACGCAGGTGCGGTCCCAGAATTTTTTTGCGCCATTAGCTAAGATGCTGTCAAAAATTGGCAACCGTCCTTTGAGGACATAGACCACGGCAGAGCCGTGGTACAGGGAACCTCCTTGCGGATACTTTTTCTTGCTGCTCGTTTTTTCCTTGCGGCTTTGTTCGAGTGGTTCCATGTACTGCGGCTTTGCCGCAGTTTTTCCTCACCAAGAGGATTATTTTGAAAAAAGTCTTGCTTGCAAGAAGTGTTTTATATATTTTTGTGGCATGGATTGGGAAAGGTATAAAAGGATAAAGCAATGGGCTGGCGAGTTAAAGCCATCGATGAAGCGAAGGCGCATAGGCCATGACTATAGGTCGCGTTGCATCTACATGATAACACTCGTTGTTGAAGGTCACAGACCCTTGCTTGGCACCATCATCGGTGACGGCATGTCGCAACCAGCAAAGATGAAACGCAGCCCACTTGGTGATGCCGTGGTAAAAGCTCTCTTAAACATTCCCCAGTTCTATCCCTCGGTCGAGATATGGACACAGCAGGTCATGCCCGACCACCTGCACGCCATTATTTTTGTGAAAGAGGCAATCCCTGTTCATTTAGGTACTATTATCAATGGGTTCAAGGTGGCTTGCAACCGTGAGTATCGCTTGCTCAAAGATAAAGGCGACATCACCAGCGACGCTACTGCACTTTGGGAACAAGGATATAACGATAGGATTCTTGACCATGAGGGGCAGTTGCAGCGCATGAAAGATTATATCCACGACAATCCTCGTCGCAGAGCGATAAAGAGTTCCCATCCCGAGTATTTCAAAGTGCGCCACAATGTGAAAGTGGGAGATTTCACATTTGCCGCACAGGGAAATATCTTTCTGCTTGATGCCCCTTGTCTGTTGCAGGTGCAATGCTCACAAAGGCTCACCCCAGAGCAAATAAAAGAATTGTGCCAGCAATTTATTGCTAAGGCCATGGATGGTGCAGTCCTTGTGTCGCCAAGCATAAGCCCAGGCGAAAAGGAAATCATGAAAACAGCTTTCGGAATGGGGTTCCCGGTTATTGTGTTGCAAGAGAATGGGTTCGCTCCACTTGCAAAACCTGGAGGACAAAGGTTTGACGCTTGTGCTCAAGGTAAATTGTTAATGCTCGCACCCTGGCAACACCATAACGACCGGCGGACGATAAAACGAAACCAGTGCCTCATGCTAAATGAGATGGCGAGAGTTATATGTAGCCAAGAGCATGGAGTGAGCACTTGACCTGGAGCGTGAGTACTGACCACTGACCACGGCAGAGCCGTGGTACAGGGGACCTCCTTGCGGATTCTTTTTCTTGTCTTTTTCGATGAGCCCGTGAAAAAACTAACCCGCTAATTACTAATAAATGAAAACTTTTCACTACCTTTGCAGCGCATTTTGGTGCTGGGCGGGCAGTGAGCCCCTCAGTTAAAAGGGAATCGGGTGAGAATCCCGAGCAGACCACGCTGCTGTGAGTTCCTTGTTTTATGCCATGTGCCCACTTAGCCACTGTCGCGATAGATGGGAAGGCGGCACACTGGGCGGAACGAGCCAGAAAACCTGCCACTATGCATTATAGATTTAACTAACTAACGGGGTAAAAAGAGTTATGTTAAAACAAATTGCCATTACATTGTTGGCTATTGTTGCATGCTGCTTGGGCTCACAAGCTCAGGACGTTAACGATGTGCCTCTAGGTCTTGACACTGTGCAGTATCTTGAGAATGTGGTGGTTTATGGCCGCAAGCCCTATGCCGAGGTAATCCCCGCCCAGACTCTTGCTGGAAAGAAACTTGAAGGCCTTAATAGCCACTCCATAGCCGATGCCATACGCTATTTCTCTGGAGTTCAGGTTAAAGATTATGGTGGTGTGGGAGGCATTAAGACCATCGACATCCGCTCGATGGGCACCAACCACCTGGGAGTGTTCTACGACGGCATCCAGTTGGGTAACGCCCAGAACGGACAAATAGACCTGGGCCGCTTCTCGCTCGACAACATTGAGGAGATTTCGCTCTACAATGGTCAGAAGAGTGAGATTTTCCAGCCTGCGCGCGACTTTGGCTCGGCAGGAACGGTGTATATCAAAACCCGCCGCCCTAAGTTCAGCGGGGAGAAAAACAACAATTTCAACGTGACGATGCGTACGGGCTCCTTTGGCCTTGCCAACCCTAGCGTGCGCTGGGAGCACCGTTTCAACCGCAACCTCACCATGTCGCTAAATGCAGAATACACCTATGCCACGGGTCAGTACCACTTTCGCTACCGCAAGAAGTTCAGCGACGGCACCATAGCGTGGGACACCACTGCCGTGCGCAAGAATGGTGACGTGCAGGCCTTGCGTGTGGAAGGGGCCATCTTCGGCACCATAGCTGATGGCAAGTGGAATGCCAAGTTCTACTACTACGACAGCGAGCGCGGCATCCCGGGTGCCATAGTCAATAATGTGTGGATGAACTCCCAGCGTCAGTGGGACCGCAACTTTTTCACTCAGGGCAGCTGGCAAAAACAGCTGAGCGAGAAATTTGAGATGATGGTCAACGCCAAGTATGCCCGCGACTTCATGCACTACAACAACCCCGACACCACACTGATGCTCATCGACAACAAGTTTTGGCAAGACGAGATTTACGTCTCAAGTGCCAATAAATACACCATCATGCCCGACTGGGACGTGAACCTGAGCGTTGATTACAAGTGGAACTACCTCAACTCCACCCTAACCAATTTCTCTTATCCTCAACGTCACACTGCCCTTGTTGCCCTTGCCACTGCCCGCACCTGGCATCGCTTCAAGTGCCAGGCGAGCCTGCTCTACACCATGATCGATGACCGCTACAAGACCATTTATCAAGGCCAGACACTCGCTCGTCACTCCAAGTGGATGCACAAGTTCACGCCTGCAGTGTTCATGAACTACCAGCCCATCCAGCGCTACGACTTCTACCTGAGGGCGTTCTACAAGCGCATTTTCAGGATGCCCACATTCAACGACCTGTTTTACACCGACATGGGTAACGCCAACCTCAAGCCCGAGTATGCCAACCAGTTTGACCTGGGATTCTGGTATCAGCGCTTGCGTGAGGACGGATTTTTTACTGGCTTGAAATTCACCGCCGATGCCTATTACAACACCATCACCGACAAGATTATCGCCGTGCCCAGCGGACGCGGACAGTACCGCTGGACGATGATGAACATAGGCAAAGTGAGGATAATGGGTGTTGACGTCACAGCACGAGCCACCATGCACATGGCTCGAGACTTCAACGTAGACATCAACTTGAGTTACACCTACCAGAAGGCGCGCGATTACACCGATCCCGAGGACACTGGATTTGGTGGCACCTATAAAGGCCAGATTGCCTATATCCCCTGGCACAGCGGCAGCGTGGTGGGACGTGCCACCTGGCGTGACCTCGACGTGAACTACAGCTTCATCTACGTGGGTGAGCGTTATAGCTCAAGCTGCAATGAACGCTCCTATCACCAGCAACCGTGGTACACCCACGACTTGAGCGCCAGCTACACCTTCGCCCTGGGCAGCACCAAGTTTAAAGTCGCCGCCGAGGTCAACAACCTGTTTAACCAGTACTACGACGTGATTATCAACTACCCCATGCCGGGTCGCAACTATAAACTCATCTTGAAGTTTGATTTTTAAGAATGAAATTCAGTCACAAAATATTACTTCTATCCATCCTTGTGCTGGCACTGCTTGGCTCGTGCCGCGAGGACGAGGTGATATACATCAAGGAGACAGTGCCAGTGACGCAGCCAGAATATACTTCAGTTGACGGTTTCTATCTCCTTAACGAAGGTGCTATGTCGCGTGACTTGGCATCGCTTGATTATTACAACTATGCCACAGGTGAATATATGCGCGATGTCTATACCGATGCCAATCCCACAGTTGTCATGGAACTGGGCGATGTGGGAAATGACATAGGCATCTATGGCAGCAAGATGTATATGGTCATTAATTGCTCCAACAAGGTGGAAGTTGTAGATAAACGCTCGGTGAAGCGAATAGGTCAAATCGATATTCCCAACTGTCGATACATCAAGTTCCACCAAGGTTATGCTTATGTGACAAGCTATGTGGGACCTGTGGTGCTCGAGGGAGAGGGCAGTGACGATGATGTGTATCAGCTTGGCGCCGTGTTCAAGGTTGACACCACCACTTTGCAGATAGTGGATAAGTGTGTCGTTGGCCGTCAGCCCGATGAGCTGGACATTGTCGATGGCAAGATTTACGTCGCCAACTCAGGCGGTTATTCCCAAGGCGCAAAAATTGGCTACGAGAATACTGTGTCGGTCATCGATATAGAGACCTTCAAGGAGATAGAACGCATCCCAATTGCCATCAATCTGCTTGGTTGCAAATGCGACAGGCGTGGCATCCTTTGGGTGTCGTCACGAGGAGACTATTATGGTACGCCAAGCATGCTCTATGCCTATGATACACAGAAGCGTCGCTTAGTGAAGAGCTTTGATGTGCGCGTGGGAAATATGTGCCTTGATGGAGACTCGTTGTATGTGATAAGCAAGGAGTGGAGCAATATTTCGCAAGGGTATGCCAATGGCACTTATGCCATAATCAACACCAAAACCCTTGAGGTTGTGAATGAGCAATTCATCACCGACGGCACTGATGCCCGCATCGTGCAGCCCTATGGCATTGCTGTAAATCCCATTACTAAAGACATCTATGTGACTGATGGCCTAAACTTTGTGCAATTTGGTTTCCTCTATTGCTTTGGCCAGGATGGCAAGATGAAATGGCGCATCAGAGCAGGAAATATCCCGGCTCACTTCGCATTTTTAGGAGATAATATCAACGAACAATAAAATAATTATTTATGAGAAGAACTATTTTAACAATTATCGCATTATCACTATTTGTGTCTATTAATGCTCAAAACAAGCCCTATATCACTAAGATTTATGATTTCATGCCAGCGCCGGGGCAGTTTATCAACAATATCCCCTATGTTGAAGAGCCAGTGTCGAAAGATTCTATTCTGACTTTGGTGTCGGAATGCATCTGCGGCTATGTGAAGTCAAATGGTAAAATTGTCGTGGCCGATGCCATGATAAGCCTTGGGTCCTTTGGTGGATATGTGGTGTTTGGTTTTGACCATCCAGTGGTAAATGTACCAGGCGAATATGACATGCAAATTTTTGGCAATGCAATCCAGTCAAACCAGCGTCCCATTCTTGGTGGCTCGAGTGAGTCGGGCATCGTGATGGTGAGCCGCGACGTTAACGGCAACGGAGTGCCCGACGACCCCTGGTATGAACTTGCCGGCAGTGAGCACAGCCACCCCAAGACCCAAAAGAACTTTACCATAACCTACTACAAGCCCGACGACAGCCAGTTTGGACCGCTAGCGATGAACGAATATCATGACCAGTACATCCGCTGGACGAGCAACAGTGTCGACAGCATCCAAGAAGGCTATCTCCGCAAGAATTATTGGCACACACAGAGTTATTGGCCTTCGTGGATTGAAGATGAAACCATGACCTTCGTGGGCACCAAGTTGCGTGGCAATGCCCAGAACTTCTCGGCCACCGCCGATGACTGGCACCAGTACTTCTTTGACTGGGGCTATGTTGACAATCGTCCAGATGAATGGTACGGCTACAAGAATAATCCAAGCAACATTGCCGCCGAGGAGTTGAACAAGGGTTTCAAGATTGACTGGGCGGTTGACGACGAGGGCAATCCAGTGGATTTAAAGCAGATTGACTTTGTGAAGGTGTATAACGCCATGCTTCAGGACTGTGGCTGGCTTGGCGAGACGTCAACCGAGGTGGCTGGTGCCGTTGACCTGCACCCCGATGCCGTGGCTGAGCCCGAGCCAGGCGACGTGAATGGCGACGGCAACGTTACTGCCGCCGATGTGACAGCGCTCTACAACTACATGCTCAACAACGACAGCAGCGCAGTGGTCAATGGCGACCAGAGCGGCGACGGCAACATCACCAGCGCCGATGTCACCGCAGTCTATAACATCCTCCTGGGAAATTTTTAATGCGTAATGAATGCACAATGCGTAATGCACAATGCGTAATGCGCAATTCACAATTCACAATGCATAATGCATAATTCGTGATGCACATTATTAATTCATTTTATTAATTTATAAATCAGTTTTTTTATGAAGAAATTTTTTACACTTTTTGCAGCAGTCACTATGACTGCCTCGGTAGCGATGGCCGATGTTATCACGCTCGACCTGAACAAACCTATGAACCCCACATCACTCGAGTATAACGAGCAGGGCATCTGGACTGGATGCTACAACGATGTTGACTACACCTGGATGGAGTTTGGCGACGAGAACGGCGAGTTCATCATTTCTCACCTCATTGGCGGCGAGGGCTCGTCGTGGGGCGGCATGTACTGGGACGGTTTCTGCCCTGCTATCGGTGGTGATCAGACCGACTACAACGGCAACTGGACAACTACCTACGGTGGCTGCATGGCAGGTGGTGGCTGCGTCATCAATGAGGATGGCACAGTGACTGCCGATGTCTCTAAACCCTATCTTGTGGCTTATTATGGTTCATGGAGCGAGGATCCAACCAACCAGGTGAAGTTTGTTGATAAAGACGGTAACACCACATTCAAGCCTGCTGGTGTGTATGTGTGCAACCATCCCTGGCCTTACTATGGCTGTGTTCATGGCGACGGTTTTGCTCGCGCTTTTGAGGAAGGCGACTACTTTGAGCTCACTGCTCATGGCGTTGACGCCGATGGCAACGAGACAACCGCCAGCATCAACCTCGTGGACTACACCAATGGTCAACTTAATGCCCTTAACGACTGGACATTCTTTGACTTGTCGAGCCTGGGCGAGGTTGAGAGCGTTTACTTCACTCTGAACTCTACCGACGGTGGAGCCTACGGCATGAACACCGCCGCCTACTTCTGCATGGACAAGTTCCAGGTTAACGACACTCCCACCGCTGTTGAGAGCATCAACACTGACAAGCAGGTAGTGAGCGTGAAGTATGTGAACCTTGCCGGCGTGGAGAGTGCCACTCCATTCCAGGGTCTCAACATCGAGGTCAAGACCTACAGCGACGGCACCCACACTAGCACTAAGGTGCTGCGATAAGCATCATTATATCTCCCAGCTCATTCATCGTCATGATGATGTGATGAGCATTGTAATTGCACAATAAGATAGCCCCCTGGCTTCCATTTTTTTGGTGCCAGGGGGCTTTGATGTTAAGCGTTAATCACTGAGGATTAGTCGCTAAAGTGTTACTTCACGATAACCTTGCGGCCACCATTGATGTAGATGCCGGCAGTGCTGGGCTTGCCGTTGAGCTTCACGCCTTGGAGGTTGTACCAGCTGCTATTGGCCTTGTCGGTGCTGATAGTGCTGATGCCAGTGAGGTCTTCAATCTCGTAGTTGCCAATCAATCTCGCAAGCATGTTCTCTTGAGCATCAACTACAAATATTTGTTTGAAAAAACTATTGTTTTGTGGTGTTGTTTCATGTTTTGCAGCAAAAAGGTTACTTTTTGTGAGAATTGTAAAAAATAAAGTGCTATGAAATAGCGTTTTTTTGTAAATTTGCAGCAAGATACATAGAGAAAAGATAGGTTTATTATTTGCTTTTTATCATAACAATCGCGCAACATGAAATTTGAGATTTTCACGCCCATTGTAATTCACGAGTTAGGACAGAGAAGTAACCAGGAGGACTCAGTATTTCCCGCTAAAGGCGTGGCGGCAAGCTCCGACCGCCTGTTTCTCGTGTGTGATGGCATGGGTGGCCATGCCCGTGGCGAAGTGGCGAGCGCCAATGTGGTTGATGCCTTCACGGCATGGGTCATGCAGCACACGTTGCCCGACGGTCGTGTCACCGATAGCATCATTGTCGATGCCTTGCTGAGCGCCCACCAGCGACTCAACACCCTTGATGACGGTGCCGAGCACAAGATGGGCACCACGTTCACTATGGTGTGCCTGCACTCAGCCGGAGTGTCAATGGGGCATGTGGGCGACAGCCGCATCTATCACGTGCGCCCCTCACAGCGTGCAATCCTCTATAAGTCGATTGACCATTCACTGGTCTATGAACTCTACCGCAATGGCGTGATCAGCCACGACGAGATGGTCACCTCTCCTCATCGCAACGTGATCACGCGCGCTGTCATGCCTGGTAAGGATAGCGTTGACAAAATCGACATCGCCCATACCACCAACGTGCTGCCAGGAGACTACTTCTTGCTGTGCAGCGACGGCATGTTAGAGAACATGACCGATGCACAGCTGCTGGAAGTGTTATGCTCCCACTCCCCATGTGAGGCTATAGCCAACACACTGGTGACGATGACACAAGACAACAAAGACAATCACAGTGCGGTGCTCATAAAGATCAAAAGCGTAATCGCCGAGCCAGCAGATAAGCGCCACCCCAACGACGAGCACATCTCACCCTATAACGATGTGATTGCGACGGCACGCGATGCAAGCACATGGGCGACACCCATTATCCCTGAACCCGATGACGACAACCGCTCAAAGCCCACCAATAATGCTGCTCCGGCAATGGGTATAGCTGGCGGAAGCAAGAAAGGCAAGAGCAAGCTGTGGCTGCTGCTGGCAATGCTCCTGACGGCAATAGCCATAGTGGTGGCCGTCGTCCTTTTTTGCAACAGCGTGATGTAATCGTTTGCGGTGAGCAATTACATGTAATTTTATTGAGAATATATTGTAGTGATGCAAAAAATGTGTATATTTGGGGGATATTTTAGTACATTAGCAACACAAAGCACAAGCACAAAATCATTAACATCAAAATAAAAATAGCATGAAGAAGAACTTATTACTCTTAGCAGCCGCCACGCTGCCGCTCTTGAGCCAAGCTCAGGGATGGCCCGACAACTATGGCGGCGTGATGATGCAGGCTTTCTCGTGGAACTCTTTTAGCGACACACGATGGACTAAACTTACTAGTCAAGCCGAGGAAATCTCCCAGTACTTCGACCTGTTGTGGATACCACAGAGCGGATGGACGGGAAGCACAGGCTCCATGGGATATGACGTGAAGTACTACTTCGACCAGCACAGCGCCTTCGGCAGCGAAGCCGAGCTGCGCACTCTCATAAGCACTTACAAAGCCTTAGGCACCGGCACCATTGCCGACGTGGTTGTGAACCACCGCGGCAACCTCAGCAACTGGACCAACTTCCCCGTGGAGACCTACAACGGAGTGACCTACACGATGACGGCCTCCGACATCACCAAGAACGACGATGGTGGTGAGACCGCCAACCACCTGGCTCCCGGAGAGTCGCTTAGCGCCAACAACGACGAGGGCGAGGACTGGAGCGGCATGCGCGACCTCGATCACAAGAGCGAGAACGTGCGCAACGTTATCAAGGCTTATGTGAAATTCCTGGCTAATGACTTGGGCTACACTGGCTTCCGCTACGACATGACGCGCGGCTTCGACGCTACGCGCGTGGCCGAGTACAACGACGCCGCTGGCGTGCAGTTCTCGGTGGGCGAGAACTGGAGCAGCCAAAACGAAATCCAAAACTGGATCAACAACTGCAAGTGGAATGGCGTGAACATGAGCGCATCGTTCGACTTTCCATTCCGCTACACCGTGCGCGACGTGGTTCGTGGCTATCGCGACAATGCTCCCAACACCAAGATCACTTGGAAGGACTTGAGCATAGGTGGCGTCATGTCAAACTCCAACCTCAAGCGCTATGCCGTGACCTTTGTCGAGAACCACGACACTCAGTATCGCGACGAGAACAACCAGAACGACCCCCTGCGCGCCGACACCCTCGCCGCCAACGCCTACCTGCTCACTATGCCTGGCACGCCATGCGTGTTCCTGCCTCACTGGAAGGCCTATAAGCAGGAAATCAAGAACATGATTGACATTCGCAAAACTGTGGGCGTGACTAACACCAGCACAGCTCAAAAATACACTATGTCGAGGAACTATGAAATCTCGGGCTTCAAATCGAGTGCTCCAAGCGGCAAGGCAATGTACTGCATCGTGGGTAAGCAAAAGTACCTCAAGGACAATGTTGTTAACCTGTATTACTCGACCATCCTCTCAGAGGGTGTGGAGGTGACCAGAGGCTACGGTTACCGCCTGTATATGTCCAAGAACTGCGAGACAGCGTGGGCCGACAAAGCCAGCGGCAAGTATAAAGAGCCCTTCAGCGTCACCCTCACTGCCGTGACAGCCAGCAGCGGCGCACAGCTTGTCTATACGCTCGACGGCAGCACTCCCACAGCCAGCAGCACCAAGGTGGCAAGCGGCAGCAAAGTCAACATCTATTCTCCTTGCACGCTCAAGGTGGGCATCCTCTCGGGAAGCACAGTGAAGGGCATCGTCAGCCGCACTTACACCTTCTCGGCACCTCCCAAGACCATCAAGGTGCATGTCAATGCCGAGCCAGCAGGCTGGAATCTGGTGAGATACTACACCTGGGATCAGGACGACCAGCAGCACAACGGCAACTGGCCCGGCGAGCAAATCACCGCGACCACTACCTACGACGGCCACACCTGGTATGTGAAAGAATACACCCTTGCCAACGATGACTGCTACATGAACTTCGTGTTCAACACTGGTACTAGTGGCGCACCACAGACTCTAGATGTAGTGGGAGCCACCACCGACAAGTATTATGTCGTCACCAACCAAGTGCAAGATGGCAAATATGTGGTTGTAGAATATGAGCCTGGCATGCAGCTTGGTGTTCCTGGCGACGTGAACGGCGATGGCCAAGTGACCGCTGCCGACATCACTGCACTCTACGATTTCTTGCTCAACAATAATAGTAGCCACATCGTCAATGGCGACCAATCGGGCGACGGCATTATCACCGCAGCCGATGTGACTTCGGTTTATGGTGTATTATTAGGAGGTGAACAGTAATATGTTGAAGAAATTGATATTCTTGGGGGCTATAATGCTTATATGCCCCCTTTTTTCGAGGGCCAACGACTATGACGTGAATGGCGACGGCAACGTTACTGCTGCCGATGTGACAGCACTCTATGACTACTTGCTAAACAACGACCTCACACATGCCGCCACCTGCGATGTGACGGGCGATGGCACGGTAACTAGTGCCGACGTCACCGCAGTGTATGACGTGCTGCTCAACGGCATCCCTGCTACCCCCGTGCCCGAGCGGCTGGTGGGAGGCGACATATCCATGCTCACAAAATATGAGCAGGGCGGAGCTATCTACAAGGACCGCAACGGCAGCACCATCGCCAGCATCTTACCCTACTTCAAGCAGCAGGGCTGGAACGCTATGCGAGTGCGGCTTTTTGTCAACCCTGAGAATGCTAGCGACGAGCACAAGAAGGAAGGCGTGGTACAAGACCTGCCTTACGTCAAGGCGCTGGGCAAGCGCATCAAGGACGCCGGCTATGCCCTCGTGCTCGACCTGCACTACAGCGACACCTGGGCCGACCCAGGCAAGCAGACCGTGCCCGCAGCATGGCCCAGCAACGATGTGGAAGCGCTGAAAGATAGCGTGTATAACTACACCAAGCGTGTGTTGCAGCAGATGATTGCTGCCGGGGCACGCCCCGACTTCATCCAGTTGGGCAACGAGATTACTGGCGGCATGCTATGGCCCACAGGACAGGTCTATCCCACTGGTGGAGCACCGGCAGGAGGCTCGTGGGAGAATTTTGCCGCCTATCAGCAGCGCGCCTCACAAGCCGTGCGCGAGGTGAGCCCCTCCACTAAAATCATCCTGCATGTGGAGATGCACAATCTCAACCAGCCTAGTGGCTTCTTCGGCAACTGCGAGAGCTATGGCATCGACTACGACGTGATGGGACTGAGCTACTATAGTGCCTATCATGGCGACTTTGCTAACCTCAACACCGTGCTCAGCCGCATGGAGGTGGCATCCACCAAGCCCATCATGATCATGGAGTGTGGCTACGGCTACGCCTGGGCGCTGCCTGGCACAAAATTTAATCTTGCTAACATCTACCCCTACAGCAACGAGGGACAGAAGAACTTCACCATCGACATGATTGCTGCACTCAAGCAGCACAGCCGTGTGAAAGGCCTCTTCTGGTGGTGGCCCGAGGCCAACGAATTTAACATCCCCTGGCAGAACCAAATCACTAGCTCATGGTGGAACGGCAGCCTCTTCAACAACAACACAGGCCAAGCGCAAGACGCCCTCTATGAGCTAAAGCAATTTATCGAATGATGCTCAGCACAAGGCATTATCCATAACTTCAGGGAAGTTTTTGGGAGTGTAGAGCAAAACGAAATGCGGTGCGTGACCACGATAGAGTGTGTGGCTCGCACCGCATTGGTGTTTCGAAACAGGAACTTGCCAAGAGAAGGTTGCTTACTTCTTGGCGGGAGGGTTTTTCATGGCTTCAAAGATTTTTGCTTCAAGCTCTTCGGCGAGCTCGGGGTTGTCCTCTATCATCTGCTTGGCATTGTCGCGACCCTGGAACTTGGTGCCCTCGTAGGATAGCCATGCTCCGCTCTTGTTGATGATGCCAAACTGGATGCCCAGGTCTAGAATCTCACCAGTGCGCGAGATGCCCTTGCCAAAGAGTATCTCAAACTCTGCTTTGCGGAAGGGTGGTGCCACTTTGTTCTTGACCACCTTCACGCGTGTGAGGTTGCCATAGACTTGCTCGCCGTCTTTGAGCTGGCCAATGCGGCGAATGTCGATGCGCACCGAGGCATAGAATTTGAGCGCGTTGCCACCGGTAGTGGTCTCGGGGTTGCCAAACATCACGCCGAGTTTCTCACGCAGCTGGTTGATGAAGATGCAGGTGGTGTTAGTCTTGGAGATGGTGGCAGTGAGCTTGCGCAGGGCCTGCGACATGAGTCGTGCCTGGAGACCCATCTTGCTCTCGCCCATCTCGCCTTCAATCTCGGCCTTGGGGGTGAGTGCAGCCACCGAGTCGATGACCACGATATCGACAGCCGAGGAGCGTATGAGCTGGTCGGCAATCTCGAGAGCCTGCTCGCCGTTGTCGGGCTGTGCTATCCACAGGTTGTTCACGTCAACGCCTAGAGCCTCGGCATAGAAGCGGTCGAAGGCGTGCTCGGCGTCGATGATGGCCGCGATGCCACCGGCCTTTTGTGCCTCGGCAATGGCGTGGATGGCGAGTGTGGTCTTACCGCTCGACTCCGGGCCATAGATCTCGATGATGCGTCCGCGTGGATAACCACCCACGCCCAGGGCATAGTTCAGGCCAATGGATCCGGTGGGTATCACCTCCACGTTCTCGATATTCTCGTCGCCGAGTTTCATGATTGAGCCACGGCCATAGGTCTTGTCGATCTTGTCCATAGCCACTTGCAGGGCTTTGAGTTTCTCGGGCGAGGGAGCTACGCGCTGTGGCTGCTCCATGGCTTCGTTGTTGTTGAAAATGTCGTCGTTCATAGTGAGTTATTGTTATTTAAAATAGTTGTTATTTTTAATGGTTTTTCCAGAAGTTCTAGAGGTTCTGGAAATTCTAGATTTTCTAGTAATTTCTATTGATCGAAGAGTGCTAAAATCTGGTTGGCACTGTCTTTAGTGTTCACCTTGTTGATGATGTGGGTGATGATGCCTTGTTCGTTGGCGATGAAGGTGGTGCGCACCGTGCCCATGTAGGTGCGGCCCGCCATCTTCTTCTCTTGCCACACGCCGAAGGCTTGGTTGAGTGTGAGGTCCACGTCGGCGATGAGCGGGAAGGGGAGGTTGTGCTTGGCGGCAAACTTCTGGTGGGAGGCGGCGCTGTCTTTGCTCACTCCCACGATGGCAAATCCCGCCTTGAGGAGCTTGCCGTAGCCGTCGCTCAGGCTGCAGGCCTCGGCAGTGCAACCTGGCGTGTTGTCCTTGGGATAGAAGTATATAACTAGTTTCTTGCCAGCGAAGTCGCTTGCTTTAACCTCGTTGCCCTGAGCGTCGGTGCCCAGGATGTCGGGAATTTTATCTCCAATGTTCATAGTGCTTGGTTTTTTTGTTTTGATGTTGCAAAGTTAATATGCTCTACGTGTAATTTTGTTGCCCATTAATGTGAAATAGTATTAATGGCTATGTTTTTTTAGTGCTATTATAGTTTTCGAGAGCCTTTTTCATCTCGTCAACGATTTGCGCTTTGAGTTCAGGTGGTTCTAGCACCTCGATGCTGCTGCCGTGTGACAGCAGTCGTTCACGCAGGTCGTAGGTGTTGCGCATCTTGTAGGTGAAAATCGAGAAGTCGTCGTGCAGCTCCTCTTGCTGGGAGTGGTGCAGTGGCAGTGCCCTGAGGTATTTGGCTTGTGTGGGCTCGGCCTTGATGACGATGCGCTTGGGCTGGTCCTCACTGGTGGTGATGCCATAGCAGTCGGCAAAGAACTCCTCGGGCACCAAGTCATGTGGCAGTGTGAAGGCGGTGTCGGTAATCATCACTTGCGACATGCGGTCGAGCGAGTAGGTCTTGACTTTTTTGTCGGCGATATTGAGGCCTATCACATACCACAGTTGGTTGAAAATCTTGACGAAATAAGGCTCGAAGCGTATGCCTGTGTGCCCTGTGGCGCGCTTGTAGCTCTTGTAGTTGAACTTGATGCGCAGGTTGTGACGCATGGCGTCGATGATGATGGGCAGGTGCTCTCGTGCCGACGGCACATATTCAAGCAAGATGCGCGACGAGAGGTCGGCCGAGCTGCTCACCATGCTGCTTATCGACATTGAGTCGAGCAGCCACTGCATGCGCTGGTTGGCCGAGTCGGTGCCGTCGTGGGCTATGTAGTACTCATAGGTCGATTGGTTGAACTCGATGTCGATGCCCAGCGTGTCGGCGATGCCGTTGCGGTAGTTGTAGAACGAGCGTCGTGGCAGTGGGTTGCCGTTGCTGAACTCGCTCAGCATCCACAGCTCATTGAGGTGCTCGCGCGTGATAGCTCCATGTCGCTCTATGGTATCTACCATCCAGATGTATTTAGCGATTAGGTTTTTTGCCATCTGTTAATTGTGGGTTTTCTGTTTTTGTTGTTGCGTTGACAACGCAACAAACGGGACATATTTACTTGGTGGAGGTGTGAGTGGTGTTCTTTTTGAAAATCACCAGGCCCAGCATGGTGAGGGCGGCGTTGAGCAGCAGTAGCTCGAAGCCTATGGTGTAGTCGAACTGCTGCTTGAGCCACCACTGGATGACCCAGCTCAGCACGGGGGCTGCGATGCACACGATGGGCACCATCTTGTCGTTGACACCCGTTTTGCACATCATACCATAGGCAAAGAGGCCTAGGATGGGTCCGTAGGTGTAGCTGGCGATGGAATAGACGGCACTGATGGCGTCGCTGTTGCTGATGAAGTAGAACACGATAATGACGATGCCCATGCCCACCGCCATCGCCACATGGACGAGTTTGCGGGTCATGGAGAGCTTTTTCTCGTCTTGGCGCTTGTCGGCTCCCAGAATATCTACCGTGAACGATGTGGTGAGCGAGGTCAGGGCAGAGCCGGCTGCCGAGTAGGCTGCCGAGATGAGTCCTATTATAAAGAAGATGCCGGCAATCACCGGAATGCCGTCGCTCCATATTACAGAGCCAAAGAGCTCGTCGCTCTTCTCGGGCAAGGTCATGTGCTGCGACGTGGCATACATCGCAAGCAGCGTGCCCAGAATAAGGAAGAGGGCTATCACGAAGAATTGTATCACACCGCTCACTATCATGCCCTTCTGCGACTCCTTGGCGTTGGGGCTGGCGAGGGTGCGTTGCATCATGTCCTGGTCAAGGCCAGTCATGGCAACTGCCATGAAGATGCCGGCTATGAACTGCTTCCAGAAGTAGGTGCCCTCCTTGGGGTTGTCAAAGAAGAAGATGCGCGAGCTCTCGTCGCCCTCCACCGCTTTGCACATCTGGCCGAAGTCATAGCCTAAGCCTTTTGCAATAAAATAGATGCACAGCACCACGCTGGCTATGAGGCAGAAACTCTTGAGGGTGTCGGTCCAGATGACCGTCTTCACGCCGCCTTGCAGCGTGTAGAGGAAGATAAGGGCTGTGGTGACCGCCACATTAAGGATGAAGGGGATGCCCAGCGTGTTAAAGACGAGCAGCTGCAGTGTCACACACACGACATAGAACCTCACGGCAGCACCCAGCATCTTGCTGATGAAGAAGAACCAGGCGCCAGTTTTGTGGGTGCTGCTGCCAAAGCGGTCTTCTAGATAGCCGTAGATTGACACCAGATGTCGCTTGTAGAAGAGCGGGATAAGGACGTAGGCAATCACAAAGTACCCTACGATAAATCCTATCGCCATTTGCAGGTAGCTGTAGCCCTTGGTAAGCACCATGCCTGGTACCGAGATGAATGTCACACCCGAGATGGGGGCTCCTATCATGGCGATGGCCACGATGAACCATGGTGCTTGTCGGCCGCCGGTGAGGGCGTCGCTGCTGTGGCTACGGCGGGTGGCAAACCACGAGATAATGAAAAGAAGAATGAAGTAGCCAACTATAGTGGCTAGAACTATCCAATGAGTTGTCATTATAAGTGTTAAGTGTTAAATGTTAAGTGTTAAGTGCCTGTGGTGCATTATTGTTCGGGCGTTCCTATCGTCTTTATTTGATTGAGGAGCTTGAATGTTTCACCTATGCCTATGCCTTGCTCTTGTAAACAACCCACTACCGATAGCCTTGCGTTAATCCAAGCCTCCATGTCGGTTTTGAGGTTCTTGCAAGCGTCGGTGAGGCCTGTAGATACTTCTTTGTAATAGGGGCTTTCTTTAAAGTAGTCTTCGCAGTCGAGCAGACCTTTAGCTGTAGAGGTGAGAAAAGTCACTGTAGTGTTAGCTTGCTCCCTGATTCTGTCGGACATGGGAATGTTGCTCGTTTTCTCGGCAATTCCTGCCGTGAGCAGCATCTCGGTGTCGTTATAGCGTGCCTCGGCGAGGCTCCAGGCCGTGCCCGTAGCAACGATGCTCGCCATTGAGCCACCTTCATTCTCCATGAAGGCGGCATAGGCGTAATAGTCGTTTAGCGTGTTCTCAAGTTTTTGCCAAGCGTTAATTTCGTCAATTATCGCATCCACTACGGGCACGATGATTTGTGCACTCAATTTCTCGGAGTTGACTCCAGTTTTGTAATGAAAAATGGCAGCGTTGAGAATTCCACACTCCATCATGTCGCGTGTTGAGCCATTGGCCTTTATATTATCGGCATATTCTTTCACTTTTTCAAGTGCTGTGGCTGCCGCAAGGCTCTCGCTCTTCGATGAGGTGTCGCCATGATAATAGGCAACGGCAAGGTTCTCTACTTGCTTCACATAATCTTTAATATCGCTAAATGTTGAGATTTCATTACTCTCAAGCTCAATAAGTTTTTCACAGAGTTCTTCCATGTCTTTTGGGGTGGGTGAATACTTTCTTTTCGTTTCGGCATTGGCAGTGGTGGCCATCAATGCCGAGAACAGGAGCAAAAGTGCCGTAAATGTGTTCACTAATCGTTTCATAATAGTAAGGAATTTGGTTATTGGTTTATAGCTTTGTTACCTCAGTTATTGTGTGTTGCGTTGGCAACGCAACACACTTAACGTCATGCATTTTTTTATTCGGGGTAGAGCAGGTAGGGGCGGCGTTGTTCTTTGAAGCGTTTCACGTCGTCTTGCCACATAGCGCGAATTTCAGTGGCGCTCTTGCCGGCCATGATCATCTCGCGGATGTAGGTGCGGCCAGCGAGCTTGTCGAAGAATGGAGTGAAGAACTTGTCGCCCATGTTCAGGTTGCGATAGGCGTCAATCACATACTCGAGGTTCATGCCCTGGGCAATCACGTCCTCGGCAGCGAGGTTGTGCAGATCCACGCCATGGCACAGCTTGCCGAGCTGTGGAGGCGTCTTGGCTCCAGGGCGGCTGGTGGGGGTAAACGAGAAGTCATAGCCCTTCATGAGGGGGTGGCCATAGACCTGGAATGGCCAGTCGGTGCCGCGCCCCAGGCTCACCGGCGTGCCCTCAAAGTAGCAGGTAGAAGGGTAGAGGTAGATCGAGAGCATGTTGGGCAGGTTGGGCGACGGCGCTATGGGCAGCTTGTAGCGCGTGCTGTGCGTGTAGTTCTTGCAGGGAATGACGGTGAGCTTCACCCTCTTGCCATCGTTGAGCCATCCCTCGCCGTTGGTCATGAGCGCTATCTCGCCCATGGTCATGCCATGCACGGTGGGGATGGGCAGCCATCCCACTCCGCTCTTGAGTTTCATGTCGAGGATGGGGCCATCAACGGTCATGCCGTTGGGGTTAGGGCGGTCCAGGACGACAAACTCCTTGCCATAGGCAGCGGCGGCGTCCATCATGTTGACCATAGTTACATAGTAGGTGTAAAAGCGTAGCCCCACGTCCTGAATGTCGGTGACGATGACGTCGAAGCGGTCCATCGTCTCCTTGGCGGGCATGCGGCTCTTGCCCTCATAGAGCGAGGCGATGGGTATGCCGGTCTTCTCATCGACGCTGCTCTTGACGTGTTCGCCGGCGTCGGCCTTGCCGCGAAAGCCGTGCTCGGGCGAGAAGATGGTGGTCACGTTCAGCCCCATCTCTAGCATCAGGTCGAGGGTGTGCTTGTGGTCTAAGCCCACCACGCCAGTCTGGTTGCTAAGCAGTGCAATGCGCTTGCCCTTGAGCAGCGGCAGGTACTCACTGGTGCGCTCGGCCCCCACCACCACCATCTCTGCTGGTAGTGAGGTGGGGCATATCTCGTTACAAATTGTCTCCTGTGCGCTAGTGGTTAAAACGCAGGCAAAGAGCAAAATAAATAACACTTTCAAGTGCTTCATGATTAGAATGATTTTAAAACAACAAAGTTAGTGTTTTTCTGCCACAACCACTTGCCCGTTATTCATAAAAAATGTTATAGCACAAAAAATCGACTCAGCACAAGTGCCGGGTCGTTTTTAGTTCTTCATTGAAAACAACAAAGCGGTGTGATATTACCTGTTTACCCCCTCCAGTTTGTTGATTTCTTTCTGGAAGTCAATGGCCTTTTGCTCGGCTTTCTGGCGTTTTTCAACAGCCTTGTTGTAGTTGTCGCGTGCTTTTTCGGCCTTCTTCTCGGCATCTTTCACTTTTTGCTTAGCCTTTTCCAAGTCTTTGTCGGCATCAGCGATTTTCTTCTCGGCTTTAGTCTCTTCTTTACGTGCTTTGTCAAGGTCTTTCACTGCCTCGCTATGCTTCTTGTAAAGCTCACTTTTTGCCTTCGATTCCTTGCTCACGTCGTTGAGGTCGGGGGTTGCTGATGCGTTGATGCTCATTGCCATGACAACAGCTGCTAATAATGCTAATTTCTTCATGATTATAAAAAATTAATATTAAGTGTTTTATGTATATTCTTAAAAAAAGTGGTGATGGTCTCAAATTCTTTATTGCGCAAATTTACAAAGTTTTTTTAAAACAAAAAGTAAATCTTGCAACTAATTCTTGCGAGTGGCGCGTGTTTTCTTTGGCGACATGATGGTATCAGCCTTGCCGCACAATTCTTCAGCTACAAATCACCAAGCTTGCAGGTACTGGTAGTCGTCCTGGATTTGTATCCAGTTTTGGTCCATCTCGCGCCAGATGGAGTAGTGCATGCCCTCGAGCGAGTTCCAGCGTACGTAGAGCTCAAGACCGTCGGGAGCTGCCACTATCGCCATGATTTGGGGCGCATGGAAGAACATGTCTTTGTCGTAGTCCTCACCGCTAAGGGTATATTGGTCGTTTTCATTAAGTTCCTTCCAATCATTGTAAGCCGAAACCACTTCACCCTCGGCGAGGCACACCATCGACATCAGTCCCACATGGTTTTGAGGCTCGAAGAGCACCATGTAGAAGTGACGCTCGTTGATGGGGCAGCTGGCAAGCCACTTGGTGGCAATGATGCGCTTGCCGCCATAGAAGTCGCTGATTATCTTGGCAGCGTCGCGTGAGGCGGTCTTCTCTTTTTCTCCATTAAGCCATCGAGAGTAGTCGAGCACGTTGTGATCGTTGAGCCACGCCTGTGGCACGATGAATGGTGTGGCCTGATAGTCGCTGTAACCACGGAACATCTTCTTGGTCATCGAGGCATCGGTGAGGGCAAAGGTGAAGAGCCCGTTCTTGCCAGTAGATTTTTCGCTCACAAACTTAGCATTGCCAATGTGTGGCTTGAAGATGATGCGGTTGTAAGTGCGCTTCATTTTGCCCACGTCAACACCCTCAGTCAACCACGTTTCGTTGCTAGTGGTGAAACGGTTCTTGGAAATTTGGATTTTGTCAAGGAACAGTGGTCGGTACTTGAGTGTTGGGTCGATGGTGGCGTCGCGTCCTTCGGAGCTGTAGATGTGGAACAAAGGCCCCCAGTTGATATCGCCCTGTGGAATGGTGCGGATGCGCTCGGGCTTACCATTGGCAGTTTTGAAGGTGCTGATATAATTCTTGTCGTAACTGGCAACGCAGAATTCGTTGGTGCCATCTTTGTCAACATCTATTATTGCATACCAGAATGCCTGGTCTTGTCCCTGCTTGCCTTGATTGAATTGCTCAATTATGGTGGGCAAGTTGCGTTGCACGACTTTTGGCATCTGCGCCTGAGTTATTGTAGCGCAGCAGGCAATTAACAATGAAGATAAAAGTATTTTTTTCATAATTGTTTATTTGATAGTTAATTGAAGTAAATCGTGAATGGTATCTAACCAATAACCTCTAACCCATAACCCCTATTGATTAGGCACTGGTGTGCCGTTGAGCACGGCCTCTAGGTAGGGCTTGAGCTTTTGGGCGTAGAAGTAAAAACCGAGGTCGGTGAGGTGGATGCCATCGACAGTGCCTTCGCAGTCGGGACCGTAGAGGTCGCGGCGGTCTATGTAGTAGAGGTTGCGAGGGTTCTCGGCTTTGAGCCTGAGGTAGTTCTTGCGATACTCGGCATTCTTCTCGGGCAGGTACTGGCTGTAGAAGCCGCTATAGCGCTCGTAGCTGTATTCCTGGCCCTCGACCATGAAGATGGGCACCTCGGGGCGCAGGTCGCGCAGCGTCTTGACGAAGCCATAGGTCACGGTGTCGCACATGAGCTTGGTGCAGTTGGGGATGGGGTCGAGGATATAGGCATCAACGTGCGGGATTGCTGCCATGGCGCGTGCCATGCAACTGTCCATCTTGCCCTCGCCGCTGAAACCCAGGTTCACGCACTCCACATCGAGGTCGCGCTGCAAGATGCTCGTGGCCACCATGCCGGTGCGCGAGGCGCAGCCACCGTGCATGATGCTGGTGCCGTAGAACACCAGCTTCTTCTCGCGGCGTGGGCTGTTGACCTTGGGCTGAGTGATCTGTGCGCTAGGCTCGATGCCTATCTCCATCCAGTTGATGCCGTCGTAGAGCGGCAGGTAGATCATGTACTCATGCCAGCGGCCGTCGAGGCGGTCGATATACACCTTGCTCTGGATGGAGTCCTTGCGTGGACCCTCGCCCTTGTAGCTGTAGTCGCGGTAGGGGCGGTTGCAGTTGACAAAGCGCCATGTGCCGTCGTCGTCGAGGATGTAGAGGTCGGTGCCCTTGATGCCGGTGTCGGCCATGTGAGCCATGTGGAAGTTGCTCATCAGGTTGTAGCGCACCGCCACGCAATGGCTGTTGGTGGCAAAGCGTATGCCTATGCCCGCCGAGTTCTTGGCGCGGTCCCATAGCGTCTCGCGCACGCTGTCCTTGAGCGTGGCAGGGATGCGGGTGAAGGGCGTGAGGGTGTTGTCCCACCCCTTGTTAATCATGCGAAAGCGCAGGGCGTCATAGAACTGTAGCGTGTCGAGGCTCGTGAAGTCCTGGGCTGTTGAGGCGCCTGCGGTCAACGCCACAACCACAGCAAGAAGTATTCTTTTTATTGTCATTGAGGGATGATGTTTTGTAACTCAAGTTCCGGAAGTAGCCGAAACATGAATTTGTAATGACAAAACACGGTCGGCCGCCTCAGTGTGAGTGGGTGCCCGACCGTGTCCTTTTTTTTCTTCTCTCTTAAGCTAGTCTAGAATTCTCGGGATTATTTGAGAGTACCAGCCTCAGCTTGCTGAATCATTGTCTCGTCGGCAGTGATGTAAACCTCCACACGACGGTTCTGGGCGCGACCCTCTTTAGTGTCGTTGCTGGCTACGGGGTAGTCGTAGGCCAGGCCCTGAGTCTCCATGCGATAGCTCTCTACACCGCTGTTTACCAGATAGTCCTTAACGGCGTTGGCGCGGTTGAGCGAGAGTTTCTCGTTCACGGCACGCGAGCCAGTGTTGTCGGTGTGACCAAAGATTTGCACGTTGGTGTTAGGATCGTTTCTCAGCGAGGTGGCAAAACGGGTCAAGGCGTTCTTGGCAGGAGCCTTGAGGGCATACTTGCCAGTGTCGAAGAGGATACCCTCGTCAAAGGTCACCTGGATGCCAGTGTAGCCGTTGTTGTCGGTAACAGTGGTCACCGATGCACCCTGGATAGCTGCCAGCTCGTCGGCCTTCTTCTGCATGTGCTTGCCAATGAGAGTGCCAGCAACGCCGCCGGCAACAGCGCCAATAGCGCCACCAATGGCAGCACCCTTGCCCTTGCCAATCAAGGCACCAATGCCTGCGCCGAGGGCAGCACCGCCGCCGCCGCCAATGAGGCCGCCTTTCAATGTTTTACTCATTGAACCACATCCACTAAAAGAAAAGAGCAACGCAGCGCTCATGAAAAGACATAAAAATTTCTTCATAATAGAACTATTTTTAAAGAATTAATTAAATAAAATAATGTGTCTATAGTTTAAATGCGTCACAAAAGTAAATACTTTTCTTGTAAATCACAAATTATGAGCAAAAAAAGTATCAATCTCGCCCTATAAACACTTAATAATAAGAAATACTGCATCAAGAAATGAAAAAAAAACTGCATCGACAGTTGTCACACACATCGATGCAGTTAGTCATAGACAAATATCAGTTGTGATTATTTGTTCTTGAGCAAGTCGCGAATCTCGCCAAGAAGTTTCTCCTCGTTGCTGGGTTCGGGCTCGGGAGCGGGCTCTTCCTCCTTCTTCTTGATTATCTTGTTCATCAGCTTGATGACAATGAAGATACACAGTGCAATGATGAGGAAATCAATGACATTCTGGATGAATTGGCCATAGGCAAAAACTGCTCCAACTTCTTTGGCTTTCTCTAATGACATTCCATCTTTAATTGCATCGGAAAGAGGAATATACAAGTTGGTGAAATCCACATTGCCAACGAGCTTCCCCACAAGTGGCATGATAACATCGTCAACGAGAGAGCTAACAATCTTACCAAACGCGCCGCCAATGATAACACCAACAGCCATGTCCATTACGTTGCCCTTCATGGCAAACTCTTTAAATTCTTTAATAAAACCCATAGTGTTATATTTATTTAGAAGTTAATAAATTAGGTGATTTCAAAACTATTAAACAATCTTAATTAGGCAAACTACCGTCAATATTTTACTGCTAATATTCACCTTTTTACAAAAAAAACACTAATTTTGCAGTCGAAAAGATTGGGTGCAAAATGCCACCGGCTTTTCGTGATATCGCAATAGCATTTGCAAAGATAATACTTTTTAGGCAATAATAATTATTTTTTTTAAACAATTTACTAAATTATGGGTAAAATTAAAATCGGTATTAACGGATTTGGCCGCATTGGTCGCTTTGTTTTCCGTGCTTCTCTCGAGGAGGCTAACAAGAATGACGTAGTGGTTGTTGGTATCAACGACCTCCTGCCTGTTGATTACATGGCTTATATGCTCAAGTATGACACAATGCATGGCATCTTCGACGGCGACATCAAAGCCGACGTAGAGAACAACAAGCTCATTGTTAACGGTAACGAGATTCGTGTTACTGCCGAGAAAGACGCTGCCGACCTCAAGTGGGACGAAGTGGGTGCCGAGTACATCGTAGAATCTACTGGCCTCTACCTCACTATGGACCGTGCCGAGAAACACCTCCAGGCTGGCGCCAAGTATGTTGTCCTCTCAGCTCCCTCTAAGGCTGGTGACGACGGACGTCAGGCTCCTATGTTCGTGTGCGGTGTAAACCACGACAAGTATGCTGGCGAGACCATCGTTTCTAACGCATCTTGCACCACCAACTGCCTTGCACCTATCGCTAAGGTGCTCAACGACGCTTTTGGCATTGAGAACGGACTCATGACCACCGTTCACTCTACTACCGCCACTCAGCGCACCGTTGATGGTCCATCACTCAAGGACTGGCGTGGTGGCCGTGCTGCCGCTGGCAACATCATCCCATCTTCTACTGGCGCTGCCAAGGCTGTGGGCAAAGTGATTCCCGAGCTCAACGGCAAGCTCACTGGTATCTCGATGCGCGTCCCCACCCTCGACGTGAGCGTGGTTGACCTCACCGTGAACCTCAAGACCCCCGCCACTAAGGAAGACATCTGCGCTGCCATGAAGAAGGCCAGCGAGGGAGAGCTCAAGGGCATCCTGGGCTACACCGAGGACAAGGTGGTTTCTAGCGACTTCCTGGGCGACCCACGCACCTCTATCTTTGATGCCGACGCCGGTGTATATCTCACCGACAAGTTCGTCAAGGTCGTTTCGTGGTACGACAACGAGATTGGCTACAGCCACAAAGTTATCGACCTCATCAAAGTGATGAAGAAGCACAACGGATAATCGACAGCACCGATTTTCACTTACCACAAGAGCCTGACTTGCACCACAGCAAGCCAGGCTCTTTCGCTAACCATGTTGCGCAAAACCTGCATAATGCATAAATATTCGGACAAAAAGAACCGACCCCTTTTTCCGTTTTTTCTTCGATAAATTGGTTAAAAACGGAACAAAATAGCCATAAATTGGTCAAAATATCCAAAAGTCGGACAAAAAGAACCGACCCCTTTTTCCGAAAATCGGGGAAAATCGGACAAAAAGAACCGACCCCTTTTTCCGTTTTTTTATGTTTGTTATGTTTTTTATGTGGATTTTAAGGTTGTGGTTGTATTGTTTTGTTTTGGTGATGCTGTGTGATGGTGATGAACAATAGGTGATGAAAATGGTCGCTGATTGGCAAAAAAGTATTATCTTTGTGGCACATTAATTAAAAAATAGCAAAAATGTTGAATTTCATAACTTGGACGGCTAATCCTAACCTCTACGACGGTTTTGTGACTGTTAGGTGGTATGGGTTGATGTTTGCCATAGGGTTTCTCGTTGGCTACGAGATAGTTTACCGCATCTTCAAGCATGAGGGTGCTCCCGAGCGCTGGTTGGCTCCGCTGTTTTTCTATGTGGTGATAGCCACGGTGCTTGGTGCCCGGCTTGGTCATGTGTTTTTTTATGAATGGGACCATTACAGCCAGCATCCTGGCGACATTCTCAAGATTTGGGAGGGCGGCCTTGCGAGCCATGGCGGCACCATAGGCATCATCATCGCCATTTTCATCTATAGCTGGGCGGTGACTAAGAAGAGTGTGTTGTGGACTCTCGACCGCCTGTGCATCCCCATAGGCTTTGTGGGGGCGTTGATTCGTCTGGGCAACTTGATGAATCATGAGATTTATGGCGGTCCCACCGACTTGCCCTGGGGCTTTTGCTTCATAAGGAATATAAACCAATATATGCAAGGTGCTGAGCCCGTTTTCACGCCGCCTTGCCACCCCACTCAAATTTATGAGGCGCTGTGCTACCTGCTGGTGTTTGCCGTGTGCATGTGGCTCTACTGGCGTCGCAACGCTCAGGAGCGTCCGGGCTTCATCCTGGGTGTGTTCCTGATAGGTATCTTTGCCTCGCGGTTCTTCATTGAGTTTGTCAAGGAGGTGCAAGTGGGCTGGGAGGAGAGCATGCGCAGCAGCATTGGTCTTGACCAGGGTCAGCTGTTGAGCATCCCGTTTGTTGTTGCGGGTGTGTGGCTGGTGGTGCGCGCGTTGCGTCGTCCTCGCGAGGCACTCAACTACCCCAACCAGTTTAGTGATGCCAAAGAAAAGAGAGATAAATAGAGTGAAAATATTTTTAGTTTGCAGTTTTTTCTATAACTTTGCAGATGTTACTATAAGCAAATAAAATAATGAATCAAGAAGACCAGACAATTACCAAGCCATTATATGTTGTGACAGGTGCCACAGGAGCGATGGGTCGCGTGATATGCAAGCGGCTGGCATCGCAAGAGAAGGCGTTGATTCTTGCTTGCCGCGATATGGATAAGGGACACAAACTGGCAAAAGAGCTGAAGTCTATCACCTCTAACGACGACATCACGGTGATGCATCTCGACCTGAGCTCGTTTGCTCGTGTCAAGGCCTTTGTTGCTGAGCTTAGCGAGCTGAAGCGTCCTGTTGCCGCGTTGATCAACAACTCGGCTGTGCTCACTCGCCGCCGCAAGACATCGGTCGATGGCTATGAGTTGACTATCCAGGTAAACTTCCTGAGCACGGTGTTGCTGTCGATGCTCATAGTGCCAATGTTTCAGGAGAAGGGAGGCCGCATAGTGATGACTACCTCGCTGATGCGCAACTTCACGTCGCTGCCCTATGAGTTTCCTGCTGTTAACAACTTTGTGCCTCTCACCACCTTTGCTCAGAGCAAGCTGGCGCTGACGTTGTTCTCGATTTACATGTCCACGACGCTACGCACTCGCCATGTGAATGTGAACTGTGCCGATCCTGGGCTTATCAATGCCGGGATGCTCACGCTGAGCCACTGGTTTGACAAGCTGCGCGACCATGTGGGTCAGACACTTATTCACAACCCTGAGGATGGTGCCATTGCAGCGATGCGTGCTCTGGAATCGAGCGACACAGGTTTCATCTTCAAGGGCTTGGATCGCCAGGTGAAGACCAGTAGCCTGTTGAAGAACCGTGAGGTGTTTATAAAGTTGTGCAACGACACTATGCGCATTATCAAGGCCGAGATGCCGTCTTGATAATGCACAATGTATAATGCTCAATGTATAATGCACAATGCACAATGCACAATGCATAATGCACAATGCACAATGTATAATGCACGATGCGCTTGCAACGATTTAAATTGACAATTCTCTATGGCTACTATACCAGGTGTTAAGAACTTGCTTTTTGACCAGGGTGGCGTGATAGTAGATATCAGGCGCGATCACTGCCTTGATGAGTTGCGGCGGTTGGGAATGGATCATCCTGAGTTGTTGATAGGGCTCTACAAGCAGGAGGGTCCCTTCTTTGCGCTCGAGAATGGTGACATCACGGTGGCGCAGTTTCACGATGCGTTGCGTCCCTTGGTGCCAGCAGATGTTACCGATGAGCAGATGGATGAGGCCTTCAGCTCATTTATCGTGGGCATCCCGCTGCACCGCTTGCAGTCGTTGCGCGAGCTGCGCAAGCGCTACAGGACTTATATTTTGTCTAACACTAACCCCATCATGTTTGAGGGTGTGATAGCTCGCAACTTTGCTCAAGAGGGCCTTGATGTGAACGCCTATTTTGATGGCGTGACGGTGTCGTACAAAGCACGCAGCAACAAGCCCGCCCGCGAGATTTTTGACTACGCCATCGCCACAATGGGCATCAGGCCCGAGGAGACACTCTTCTTTGACGATGGTCAGGAAAACCTTGACGCTGCGTCAAAGCTGGGTTTCAAGACTGCACTGGTGGAGCCTGGCTGCGAGTTCATGGATATTATCACTAAACTAGAGAGGTAATGAAGATACTCACTACTACCGACTGCATTGCTGGCACTGAACGACTTGCCGCAGCAATAGGCATGTTTGACGGCGTGCATCGTGGCCACATCACCCTTATTGACGACCTCAAGGAGCAGGCGGCGCGGCGTGGTGAGCGCTCGGCGGTGGTCACCTTCAAGCAGCATCCGCAGCTTGTCGTCAACCCCGACGACAGCCCTCGTGCTCTGATGACCCTTGAGAAGAAAGTAGCTGCCATAGCCGCCACCAAGCCCGATTATATCATCTTGCTCGACTTCGATGACACCCTCTCGCGCTACACCGCTCAGCAGTTCATGGAGCTGTTGCATGGTCGATATAGCGTTGACACTCTGGTGATGGGCTACAACCATCGCTTTGGTCATGACCGCAGCACCACCTTTGCCCACTATGTGGAGCAAGGCAAGGCCCTGGGCGTGGAGGTGGTGAAAGCTCCGGAATATCTGGGCGAGTATGCTCCGGTGAGCTCGTCGATAGTGCGCCAGCTCATCGCTAGCGGCAGGGTGGAGGATGCCATGAACTGCATGGGCCATCCGTTTGAGCTTGAGGGCACAGTGATTCACGGTTTCCACAATGGCCGGGGCATAGGCTTCCCCACCGCCAATGTGGGCAAGTTGCCTCCAGGCCTGATCTTGCCTCATAATGGTGCCTATGCAGTGATGGTAGCCATCGATGGAGAGTGGTACAAAGGCATGGTGAACATAGGTTATCGGCCCACCCTCGGTAATGGCCCTCAGCTGTCGATAGAGGTCAATATCTTCGACTTCGACAGCGACATCTATGGCCGTCACATCGTGCTGCACTTTGTGCGCTTCTTGCGGCTGGAGTTCAAGCTTGGCAGCATTGAGCAGCTGCGTGAGCAGTTGACTCACGACAAGGCATTGTCGCAGCAGATACTAGATAAATATTTAGCTACCCAATCATAAAATTTAGATAAATTATGGACGTTATCAATCTATGTGAGAACAATTCTCTTGTGAGCCACTTCATGAGCGAGATACGCGACAAGGACATCCAGCAGGACAGGCTTCGTTTTCGTGCCAATGTGCATCGCCTAGGGCAAATTATGGCCTATGAGATCTCGAAACGTCTGGACTATAAGACAATCGACACCACCACACCTCTGGCAGTGGCCAAGACCAATGTGATAGCCGACACACTAGTGCTTGCCACCATCTTGCGCGCCGGGCTGCCTCTGCACGAGGGGTTCCTGAATTACTTTGACAAAGCCGAGAACGCTTTTGTGAGTGCCTACCGCAAATATGATGCTCACGACCCTAACAAGTTTGATGTGAAAATTGAGTATCTAGCTTGTCCCTCTATCAACGACAAGGTGCTGTGCATCGTTGACCCGATGCTGGCTACTGGTCTGTCGATGGCGCTTGCCCACAAGGCGTTGTTGAGCCGTGGTGTTCCCAAGCATGTGCACATAGCGTCGATTATCGCCACCGATCAGGCTATAGAGTTTGTGAAGGACAACCTCTCTTGCGAGAACCTCACCATTTGGGCTTGCGACATCGACCATGAGCTCAATGAGCACAGCTACATCGTGCCAGGACTGGGCGACGCTGGCGACCTTCTCTACGGAGAAAAACTTTGATATAAGTTTTAAGTGTTAGGTTTTAAGTGTTAAGTAGAGCCGCTAGCGCGGCTAAAGGTTTTGATTTCTTTAATAGATAAATTATGAAAACTTTAGAATTTAAAATAGCCTCGCTTGAGCAACTAGAGCAGGCAGCTTATAAGTTTATGACCGAGATGGGCGACTACACTGTCTTTGCCTTCTATGGCGAGATGGGGGCTGGTAAGACCACATTTATCAATGAGCTGTGCAAGCAGCTGGGCGTGGAGACCGACATCACAAACTCGCCATCGTTTGCCATCATCAACGAGTATCGCAGCGACACCACTGCCGAGCTTATTTACCATTTTGACTGCTATCGCCTTGAGAATGAAGCCGAGGCTCAGGATATTGGCGCCGAGGACTACTTTGACAGCGGTGCCCTGTGCTTCATTGAGTGGCCCGAGCGCATCGATGGCTTGCTGCCCGACGACACCGTGCGCGTGGATATCACCGTTAACCCTGCCGACCACAGCCGCACAGTGAAGATGACTTTTCCCAAATCGTGATGAACAACGGTTGCTAGTGCCGTGAGGCGCAAGTGTTTATATTTATATTTACTCAACATGCTAAAAATTATCTTACTTCAAGAGACGACATCTACTAACGATGTTGTGAAACGCAATGTCTCCAGTATGGAATCGGGGACGATGATAGTTGCCTACAAGCAGACTGCAGGTCGTGGTCAAAAAGGCAACTCGTGGGAGGCTGAACCAGGGAAGAACATAACGTTTTCATTGCTTATCAAGAAGCCCAACCTCAATGTCAAGGAGCAGTTCTACATGAGCGAGGCAGTATCGCTTGCCATCGTCGATGCCCTTGAGAAGTATGCCACTGGATTTAAAATCAAGTGGCCAAACGACATCTATTATGACGACCGCAAGATAGGTGGCATTCTCATCGAACACTCTCTCGACAATGATGGGATAGCTCACACCATTATTGGAGTGGGAGTGAACATCAACCAGCAGGTATTTACCAGCGGTGCCCCAAATCCTGTGTCGTTAACACGCATCACAGGTGAGTTCTATGACATGAATGCTCTCACCGAGGAGTTTGGGGCGCTGCTAGAGCGCTATTGCCGCTTTGATGGGTCGCGCACGCAGCTCAAAGCGCTTCACAAGCGTTATCTCGAGAAGCTCTATCGCTATGATGGCAAGCCTCACCCGTTTGTGCTTCCCAGTGGCGCACAACTCAATGCCACCATTGAGGCAGTAGCTCCCGATGGCATCCTCACGCTGCGTCATGAGAGCGACAACTCACTTCACAACTATTACTTCAAGGAGGTGGGATTTGTCATCAACAAGACAAAATTCCTCTAAACCGCGACAACCCCGCTTTTGTTGTAATCACAATTATTGTATTTATGATAATTGTGATTATGATAATTGTTTTTAGGCCTAATTACTTTGTTATGAAATCATCAATCCCTGCCGCATTGCGATGTGGCAGGGATTGACACTTTATTTATGATGATGTGTTGTTTATACCGATTTCATCTTGTAGAATGAGCGATACACGAAGAAGAGTGCTATGAGCACGAAGGCGATGCCAAAGTAGGGAGCCATGTCGCGGAAGTTGTCGCTGATGGCAATCTCCATAGCCAGCACACCAAAGAGGGTGGTGAACTTGATGATGGGGTTGAGGGCCACCGAGCTGGTGTCCTTGAAGGGGTCGCCCACGGTGTCGCCCACTACGCTGGCGTCGTGAAGCTCAGTGCCCTTAGCCTTTAAGTCAACCTCTACCACTTTCTTGGCGTTGTCCCATGCGCCACCGGCATTAGCCATAAACACAGCCTGGAACAGACCGAAGACGGCGATAGAAATCAGATAGCTAACGAAGAGGCAAACGGCATCGTTACCGCCAATCCCTGCTGGCGACGAGAGGCATGCGAAGCCAAGGGCGAAGCAGAAGATGGCGATGAAGATGTTGAGCATACCCTTCTGTGCATACTCGGTGCAGATGCGCACTACTTCCTGGCTCTTGCTGATGTCGGCCTTCTTAGGAGCGTTAGCGTCAAGCTTGATGTTGTTCTTGATGAAGTCAACGGCACGGTTGGCACCAGTGGTAACGGCCTGCATTGACGAACCAGTGAACCAGAATACCACACATCCACCAAGGATGAAACCAAGGATTGAGTATGGGTTCAGCAGGTTGAGGATGTCGGCAGGGTCGCCAGCTCCGAGCAGGGTCTTCTTAATCATGAGAATCAGCGAGAAAATCATGGTGGTGGCACCTGCCACAGCAGTTCCGATGAGCACAGGCTTGGCGGTTGCCTTGAAGGTGTTGCCGGCGCCATCGTTAGCCTCAAGATAGTATTTTGCTTTCTCAAAGTCGGGGGTGAAGCCAAAGTCGTTCTCGATGTCGGTCTTAGCCTTGTCGATGTCGTCCTCGATGAGCGAGAGCTCATAAACGCTCTGTGCGTTGTCGGTAACAGGGCCATAGCTGTCAACGGCTATAGTTACAGGTCCCATGCCCAGCATGCCGAATGCCACGAGGCCGAAAGCAAAGATTGAGTAATACTGGCCAAGCAGTGGCTCCATGCCACACTGTGCCGAGGCTACATAGGCAATGAACATGAGCAGGAAGAACACAAATCCAGTCCAGAAGCCGCCAAAGTTACCTGACACGAGACCCGACAGGATGTTGAGCGAAGCGCCCCCCTGCTTAGAGGTCTCTACCACCTCTTTCACGTGGGTTGAAGTGGGAGAGGTGAAGAGTTTGGTGATTTCGGGAATCAAGGCAGCGCCCAGGGTGCCGCACGAGATGATGCTTGCCAGGCCTATCCACCAGTTGTTGCCCAAGTCCTTGAGCAGGAAGTAGCTGGCAGCAAAAGTGGCGATAATCGAGAGGATGGAGGTAATCCACACCAGGCTGGTGAGAGGCTTCTCGAAGTCGAGGTCGTCGGCTTTGCTGTATTTAGATTTAGACAGCGCACCATTAATATAATAAGAGATTACCGATGTTATCACACCGAGGATGCGCATGACGAAAATCCACACCAGCAGCGAGATTTGGAACTCTTGTGGCACTGCCAGCAGAATGAACGACACGAGTGCCACGCCAGTCACGCCGTAGGTCTCAAAACCGTCGGCAGTGGGGCCTATGGAGTCGCCGGCATTGTCGCCAGTGCAGTCGGCAATCACGCCAGGGTTGCGAGGGTCGTCCTCGCCAATCTTGAACACCACCTTCATCAGGTCGCTACCGATGTCGGCAATCTTGGTGAAGATACCGCCGGCGATGCGCAGTGCGCTAGCACCGAGCGACTCGCCAATGGCGAAGCCAATGAAGCAGCTGCCAGCCACATCACCAGGCATAAACATCAAGATTACCAGCATGAGCAACAGCTCAATGCAAATCAGCACCACGCCAATGCTCATACCAGCCGACAGGGGAATGTTTAGCAAGTCGAGAGGACGGCGACGCAGCGAGGCAAATGCCATGCGGCTGTTGGCCAGGGTGTTCATGCGCACTCCAAACCATGCCACGGCATAGGAACCCAGGATGCCCACTATTGTCCATCCCAGAATCAGGAAGACGGCACCAAGAGGGTGCTGTGCCATGAAGCTATCGGGGTCTTCGGGTTTTACTAAAACGCCAAAATACAGAGCGATAGCAGCACCAATAAAGATGAAAAGAATTCCCAGGAACTTGCCTTGCTGCTTGAGGTAGGTGGAGCATGTCTTGAAAATCACGTTGCCAATCTCAAGCATTGAGCTGTGAGCCCTGAGTTTGCGCACTTGGCTAAATTGCCACAGGCCGAACAAGAGGCCTAAAACTACAATTAAAAATCCCCAGTAGAGCACATGCGCATTGTCGGCAAAGCCCTCGGGCATTTTCAGGTCGGCCTCGCTCGCCATGAGCGAAACCGGAAGCATCAACATCGTTAATGCAGAAAGAAATTTTTTCATATATTTTTGTGGATTTAAATTGAATTGTCTATGTTATAGATAATTAGTTACTCAACTCGTGGTGTCTCTTAGTTTTGAGCGTGTAAAATTAGCAAAAATAGCTCAAACTGCAAAAGCAAGCAAAAAAAAACTGCATTGAAAAATGCAGTTCTTACAGTTTTTAGGGTTATTGAATAGTCACTTTCTTGCCATTGTGGATGTAGATGCCTGGAGTGGCTGGCTTGCTGTGGTAGATTATGCCAGTGAGGGAATACCACAGGGTGTCGTTAGCCCTGGAGGTGGCAATGATACTCTCGATGCTGGCTTCGTCTAGCTTTTGCCGATACTCGTTCTTGGCGTTCTCAAGCAGGGTCTTGAAAACCGTTTCGTTGTGCATCTTGCCCAGGTCGCACGCCGCCATGACCCTTGCCGCAATGACGTCGCTGGCATAGTTGGAGCCTAGGATGATGCGGCTTTCGCCATATTCATAACCGCGCTTGAGAAGCTCGTTCTGGCAGTCGGGCATGACCTCTGTCAGAGCCAGTGCTATGCCCCAACCCAGCAATGCTCTGCATGAGGGGTAGGACGACTCTCCCCATGCTGGCCAGTCGTTGCCGCTATAGGGCGCTGGCTCTCCCAGCTGCACAAAGGGCCGCTTGCGATACATTATTTTCTTGAGTGTAGTGGCATGGATGTTGAGTGTGAGTTTAAGAGTTTTGATGAGCATGACGATGCACGGTGTCTCGGTTGCTGAGATGGAGACCACTGGCGAGCACTCGGCAAAGGTACTTATTAGGTAGTCGTCGCTGATGGAGTAGTCGGCTTTGGCTTGCTCGCCACGCTCGGTGCCCCGTAGCTCTTTAGCTTGCCAGTGCGAGAACAGGTCGCTAGCAAAGAGGATGTCATCGGTAGTGGGTGGAGCGTCAAGTATCTTGTTCACGACAGGGAGAGAGGCTGTGATGTCGCTCTCGGTGAGACCCTTGAGTTGCATGTACTCGGCGCGCGCGGCAGCTAGGTCGGCATAGTATTCAGGTGTGGCGTGCGCTCGTGCTATGGCAGCGCTGGCACAGGTGATGGCGGCGTCAACATCGCTTTGCCAATGTGCTCCCACTATCACTCGACTGATGCCGTACTCATATCCTCGCCTGAGAATGGTGTCCTGCATGTGTGGCGCCATCTCGGCCAGGGCCAGTGCTGTTCCCCAGCCAAATGCAGTGTGCGACGACGGGTAGGCACTATTGTTTTTTAGTTCATCATAACTGTCGAACTGTCCCCACACCTGCTCGTTCATAACCAGGAAAGGCCTCCTGCGGAATAAGGCGTTTTTCATTGCCGCCACGCTTGCTGAGCCGGTGTTGCCGGCTTTGTTCATTAGCCGGTAGATTGCCGGTGTGTATTCTTGGCTGATGTCGATGCCCAGCACGTCGCTATAGATGGTGCACATGCGCACTATTCCATACTTCGATTCCCAGCTGGCCTGCTCTCCTCGTGGCGTGCTGCGCTGTTGTTTTCCCCACACCCACTTGGCATAGTCACCGTTGGTGGCCAGGCAAGTGGAGTCGGGCGGTCCAGGCAGATAAATTAACGGGTTAGGCAACTCGTTGCCGTTGAGGTACCGCTGGTTGTCGCTGGCACGAGCGTTGCTTGCCGTGATGATGACGGCAAGCAGCGCCCAAGTCCAAAATTGCAGCTTATACATAGTGTTATAAGTTATTTTGCTACATCAAAGGTGATAGCATCGCCCACGCAGGCGTTGGGCATCTGTATGTGGAGCATGGCGCAGATGGTGGGAGCCAGGTCCACGATGCGAGTGGGCTTGGTGGTCTCTCCGTGTGGCACATGCCAGCCCATGAACACTAGTGGAATGTGGCTGTCGTAGGGGTTCCATGCCCCGTGGGTAGTGCCTTTGTAATCGCTCTTTACCCTGAACGGCAGGTATCCCGCTTGTGTCATCACCACGATGTCGCCGCTGCGGCCGCGGTGATAGCCGTTGATGAGTCGCTCTTTTAGTATCTCGGGGATGCTGGCCTGTTGTATTTTTTCATAATCGACAGCTGCCACTAGCTCCTCTTCCTTGCTGAGCACGTTAAGTGCTACTTCCTTTACTCGCTCCACGCTGGCTCCCACGCTGTCGATTTTGTCGTAGTCGAGGTAGATGCGGTAGTCATGGATGGCTTTGATGGCATCGGGCACTCCGCACTCGCTATTTATTTCCTCATTCATCTTGATGCGTGCGCTGCGTGCGTCCCATCCGCCGGCAGGCTGGTCGTGCTCCTTCATGAAGTTGGGGTTGTGGGCCGCGCCGTGGTCGGCGCTCAAGAATAGTAGGTAGTTGCCACGTCCCACTTGCTTGTCGAGTTCCTTGAAGAAATGAGCTAGCTCCTTGTCGAGTTGCATGAACACCTCATAGTTCTCACGGCCTCGTGTGCTGTAGGTGTGTCCTATGGCGTCGGTCGATGACACGCTCACGCACAGCATGTCGGTATATTTTCCCCGGCCCAGTTTCTCGTTCTCGAGTATGGCCTCGGCCATGCGGAAGGTGTAGGTCACGCCCTCATTGCTGGTGTTGAGGTCATATTTTGGCTCGGTGTTATACTTGCGGTTGAACTTCTCTACCCAGTTGGGCAGCTGGTTCATGTAGTAGGTGCTGGTGACAAAGTGGCCCACGTTGCTGTCCCACCAGTAGGCGGCGTCGGCGCTGTGTCCGGCAGGAAGTATAGAGGCGCGGGGCTTGATGGCTACGCCATAAACCTTGCACTCGAAGTCGAAGGCCTGCTTGAGTTCATCGCCAATGGTGGTGGCGCGCAGGTTGCGTGGCGAGTTCTGGCCCACATTGCTGCTGGTGCCCACGCCCTCGACGCTCTTGTCGTCGGTGCTGGTCACCGTTTTGCCGTCAATCATGAAACTGTTGCCAGCAATGCCGTGGAAGAAAGGCACTGATCCCGTGTAGAGGCTTGTGTGCCCAATGGCAGTGACCGTGGGTATGTAGTTAATCATTGTGTTCTCGCAGCTGTAGCCCTCATTGAGCAGTCGCTTGATGCCGTCGGGGCCATAGTCCTCGTAGTAGTAATATAGGTAGTCCCATCGCATTTGGTCAACTACCACTCCCACCACAAGTTTTGGTCGGTCGATGCGTGGCTGCGCCATAACTCCAATCGCTGCACAGCTCACGGCCAGAATTATCAAAAATCGTCTCATAGGCTCAAAATGTTTTTTTAAATAATTGTCCAAAGGTAGTAATAAAAAACCACACTGCCAAAAAATGTGCGAAAACCAGTGAAAAAAGTGCCCTGCAAGGTTGTTGCAGAACACTTTAAAAATAAGTTTAGGATGTTGATGTGTTTACATAACTCTGTTGCCACTGTTGCGCAGACGCTCATACTCGGTATTCCTGCGAGGCGGGTCATATTGTGGTTGAGGTTGAGGCTGCGGCTTGGGTTGAGTCTGCTGCTTCGCAGGAGTGGGCTTCTTGGGCTGTGGCTTGGGAGTTTGCGGCTTGGGTTTTGGAGCTGGCTGCTGTGGCTTGGGGGCCGGTGTAGGCTCTGGCTCCACGTCATCGGTAAGAGGCTGTGGCTCCAACTCGTCATCATCGGGCTCGCTGAAGTCATCATCGGGACTTGACATGTCAGTGTCATTCTCGTCCTCAAAGTCGTAGTACCCATCGGAAGAGGAGGTGGCATCGTCGGAGTTCTCTTCGCTGGCACTGCTCTCATCGTCGTCGTTGCTAGATGATTTGCTATCGCTCTTGAACCATTTCTTGGCAAAATCAAGGTAGCCAGCATCGTAAGCGAAATAGCCTCCCACGCCGAGGGCTGCTAGCAGAGCTAGGATGATAACCCATATCCAGGGGAATTTCTTCTTTTTCTTCTCTTCTTGATATTCCGGGTCTTCCCACGGGGTGTTGGGTGGTGGCGTTTGCTCGTTGATAGCTGCAGCGGCTGGGACTCCAATGGCTATAGTGGCGTTAGAATCTTTAATCTTGGCAGGAGCCACAGGCTCGGGCACGGGTGCAGGTGCAGGAGTGGGCACGGGTGCTGGTGCAGGAGTGGGCACGGGTGCAGGTGCAGGCTCGGGCACGGGTGCAGGAGTGGGCTCGGGCACGGGTGCTGGAGTGGGCTCGGGCACAGGTGCAGGAGTGGGCTCGGGCACGGGCGCAGGAGTGGGCTCGGGAGCAGGTGCGGGAGTGGGCTCGGGCACTGGAGTGGGCTCGGGCACGGGCTGCGTTATATTTAATTTTTCTTCAACGGCCCTAATCTTGTTGGGGTCAAGATCTATCTCCTTTAAATCTTCAAGGGTGATCACGCCGCTCTCAATAGACGCTGCTAGGTCTTCGACTGGCGCTTTGTCGGCTTTTTTTAAAGTCTCAATAATAATATCTTCACCACTTGCCGCTGGTGTTGGCACGGGTGGCATCTGTGGTGCCTGAGGCATAGGCGGCATCTGCGGTGCCTGCTGCGCTTGTGGCATGGGCGGCATCTGTGGCATCTGTGGAGCCTGCTGAGCTTGCGGCATAGGCGGCATCTGTGGCATCTGTGGTGCCTGCTGCGCTTGTGGCATGGGCGGCATCTGCGGCATTTGTGGTGCCTGCTGAGTTTGCGGCATAGGCGGCATCTGTGGCATCTGTGGAGCCTGCTGCGCTTGCGGCATAGGCGGCATCTGTGGCATTTGTGGCATGCCTGTCGTGGCTAGTGGAGTGCCACAAAACACACATTGGTTGCTGCCTGGTGGCACGATGTTTCCACAATTAGGGCATTTGATAGGTTCCATAATATTAAAGAATAATTAAGTTACTAATATGCTAACTAAATTTAGAGAATAATTAGTGTATGATTATCTGTAATTATATTTTTCATCAAATGATTCATTAGTCATTGTGAGAAAAATAATCATTTCAATGAAAGCAATAATGGTAGGTATAAATGTCCAGCAGAAAATCAGATAAAGAACACCTAGACCAGTTTCACCCAGGTAAAACTTATGTATGCCAAGTCCGCCAACAAAGAAGGCGAGCAATGCGGCAATTGTTTTATCGCGGTCGTGAAGCTTGACACGTTGCTGCTGGTAGGCTGGTGCCATCATGGGCTGGTACATGGGCTGTGGTTGCTGATATTGATATTGAGGCTGTGGCTGAATTGGTGGTTGAGCACTAGGCCCCTGAAATGTAGATCCACAATAAGCACACAGAAAAGTGTTGTTTGCGATCATTGTGTATTTATTGCCTTTGCAATGTGGACATGTTAATTCTTGCATAATGTTATTGATTTTTGAAATTTTTAATATTATTCTTTAGCTCTATAATAGATGCTAGCATTTGCTGCATGATTTCTTGACGATTCTCGCAGTTGTTTATCATATTGGCTTGCTCCTCTATGCTTTGTGTGTGGCGATTGATGTATTCAATAAACTGGCTGTTGTCCAGTAATTTGCGACTTGGAATGGTCTTTATGGTGTCAATTGTGACACGAGCTTCACTAAGTAGAGCTTGCGCATCTTCTCCATCGCCAATGTCCTTTGATATTTTTTGTAACCAAGTATCAAGAGGGTAAAGAGTTGTAACCCTTGTGCTAACTGCTTGTGCTAATTGGTTCTCTTGATTGCTTACTACTTTCCCGCCTGCAGCACCTAACCCATAGAGCAGGGCAGCAATTAATGTGATGACAATCAGTCCACAATAAATAAGTATATATGGGCCATCCGATCCAGATGAGGCAATACTGCATATTGTTGTCCATAAGAAAATAACAATAGCATACACAAGCAAAATTTGTCTTAATGATGCTTTTTGGGGGGTGAGAGTCTCCTTTGATGTGACCATGCTTATAGCATAGATGCCGAGTGCCTCAGCACCAAGAGCCACAGCTAAGTTTAGACCGAAAAGGTGACCGTAAATTGGAAACAGCAATAAGTAGATGCCTACTGTGAGTGCTGCCACTATGCACCATGTGATTAAAAAAACCATATTATAGTATTTTGATTAATGTTATTCAGTAATTTATTCTTGTGGCGGAGCAGGAGGTTGAGGAACTCCAAATAGGCTTCTTACAAGATTTTCTTCTTGAGCTCTTACCCATGCTGTGCCACCCTGTAGAAATACAAAAGTAGTGGGAGTGAGCACACCACGAGTTATTAGTTCTCGTAATTGTGTGACATCAAATGGACCTGTAGTCTGTCCATTCAGGGCAACATAGTACATTGCTGCTTGTTGGGCTCCTGGTGGAGGTGGTGGAGCACTTTGTGTGTTAAAGGCATTGGCTACACCGCTCTGTTGGAATGCGTTACCCAACATGCCTCCAATTTGATTGCCCATGCCAAGCCCAATGCCTGCACCAATAAAAGCTCCAGCTGCAGTGTTAGCGGCAGCGGTCTCGACAATGTCGATCTGCCTATTTTGAACATAGTTTACTCCTAGTCGTTTCAGTCGTGCTTGTTCGGCAATGCCGTCTATAACTTTTTGGTAGCCTGGGTCGTTCTCGTCGAAATTGATGTCCTCAATGTTGAAATTCAGCAACTCCACGCCATATTCTTCAAAAGAAAGTTTTAGCTTTTGAGCGATAGTTTGACCTAAGCGTGTGTATTCTGTTCCTAATTCATTGATGTTAAGGTTGTTCTCTTTCATGAATGAGGCAATCGACACTTTGACATTCTCAATGACAGTGCTTCTGAATTGCTCATCTATGAAGTGGCGGGTTGTGCGTTGTAAGGTGCCTACAAACTTGCGTAAAAATAATGCACCGTCACTAACCCTAACACCATATCCGCCTCGGCAATAAAGCTTGATGGGAATTTCAAAATAGGGGTCAATAATGCGTAATCCGCCAGTGCCCCAATACTGGTTGCGGCGGTCGGTCTTATCAACAAACCAAACTTCGGCGTGAAATGTTGTTTCACCTCCGCTGGGCAAGTTGATGATTTTATTCAAGAGCGGAAGGTTAGTTGACGATAACACATATCGTCCACCACGGAACGAGTCATAAAGTGTGCCGTTTCTGAAGAAACAGGCTTCTTGGCTATCATTTACAGTTAATACAGAACCTAGAGTTATCTCGTGAGAGGGATACTTGTGAATTAACTCATTGGGGTCTTCCTGATGCCAATATATCGGTTGAATAATTGCCATTTAGTATGCAAATTTAAAATAAAAATATAATAAAATGAAAACAAACAATATCCATGCGCAGCAACCATTATTTCGTTTAGGAGTTTTGGCTTGTTTTGGTGCCTCTTGATAAACATATTGAATTATAGGTTGTTGCTGAGGTTGTTGAGGTTGTTGCGTGTGCTGTTCTGGAAAATTTGGCCCTTGAAATGTTGCACCACAATAGGCACACAAGAAAGTGTTGTCTGCTATCATAGTGTATTTGTTGCCTCGGCAATGTGGACAAATTAATTCTTCCATTTAAAAATATCGATTAGAATTTACTTGTTGAGCACAAAATTGAATAGAAATTAATATGCAAAATTGGGAAAAAAAATTGAGATTCCCAAAAAAATAGAGCATGAAATACTATTTTAATTATTTTTTTTCTTTTTATGTGGGTTTTGGAGTTATTAGGTGAAAAATTATATCTAAATTTGCATATTGTAAAGTACGCTTAAAAATAATGACAATAATATAGACTTATGAAGTTAAAGAACGCTTTCTTAATATGTGCTATGGCTGCTCCGGCACTGATGCTGGCACAGCCTAATGTGGCAGGGTCAAGTAGTGAAACATTCATTGACCGTGCAAGGCTGTTGCAGGAGATGCACAACTATGTGGGTTCAAGTCACCATCTTTGGTTTCATAACAACTCTCTCTGCCCCGAGTGGAATGATGAGGTAGAGGCCGAGTTCATGATGGCGCTTAACGAGTTTGAGTTAGGCAACCCCTCAAGCCTGACGATGCTCGAGGAGTTTATTGAGAATCATCCTGGTGAGCCGCTGGCACTCACAGCCCGCGCCAAGGTGGGAGACTACTATTTCTATCATGGCGACTTTGCTCAGGCCCGTGAGTGCTACGAGCAAGTGCGCGAGAAGGCCCTCGATGCCGATTATGACGAGGATGTGCTCTACCGCAAGGCCTACTGCGACCTGATGCTGCGCGACTACAACCAGGCCAAGGCTATTTATGACAAGCTCTCGGCCACCAAGCAATATGCTACGGCATCAACATTTTTCAAGGGATATATAGAGTACGCCTATGGCCAGTACGACACTGCCATGCAGCTCTTTGAGCAGGTGGATCGCACGGGCAACTTAGGCTATCAGGCGCAGTACTATATGTGTCAAATCATGTATAAGCAAGGCGACTACAACAATGCGGTGAAGCTTGGCGAGTCGCTCATCGAAGATAATGCCAACGACTACTTCAGTGCCGAGATAAACCGCGTGGTGGGCGAGAGCTACTACCGCATGGGCAACTACACTAAGGCCGCGCCATTCCTGAGCAAATTCCTCGAGATCAGCGACGAGGAGAACGTGGAGCGCCGCCCGGCAGCCTACATGCTTGGCGTGATAGACTATGGCAACCGCGACTATCAGGGCGCCATCAAGACGCTTGCCGAGGTCACGGGCGAGGACGACGCTCTGGCACAGAGTGCTTATCTCTACATAGGGCAGAGCCGCCTCAAGTGCAGCGACTATAATGGCGCGTCGATGGCCTTTGAGCAAGCTGCCAACATGCGCTGGGACAACAACGTGCGCGAGACGGCATTCTACAACTACGCCATCAGCCAGAGCAAGGGAGGCCGCACTCCATTTAACAACTCCATCGACATGTTTGAGCAGTTCCTCAACGAGTATCCCAACTCTAGCTACTACAGCAATGTGGAGAACTACCTGATTGATGCCTACACCACCACTAGCGACTACGACCGTGCCCTGCGCAGCATCGCCAACATAAGCAACCCTAGCGACAAAGTGCTCAAAGCCAAGCAAAATGTGCTTTACCGCAAGGGCGTTCAGCAGCTGCGCAACAACAAGCCCAGCAATGCCTTGAGCAGCCTCAAGGAGGCCGTTGACATGGGCAAGAAAGACACCGAGATATATAACAACAGCAAGCTGTGGCTCGCCGAGGCGCAATACCAGCTTGGCGATTACAAGAGCGCGGCTGCCAATCAGCAGGACTTCATCAACGCCGCATCCACGAGCGACCCCAACTATGGGCTGGCTCTCTATAACGCTGGTTCGTCGCTCTTCAACCAGCAAGACTACAGCAAGGCGATAGGCTATTTTGAGAAAGCCATTGCCACCAACTCGCTCAGCCGCGACATGACTGCCGAGGCCTATAACCGCATAGGCGACGCCTATTACTATGGCAAGAACTTCAACGCCGCCGTAGAGAACTACACCAAGGCTGCACGTGGCGAGGTGGATGCCTCGTCGGAGTATGCCATTCTGCGCAAGGCTATCATCGCTGGCGACATGAGCCAGTATGACTCCAAGATACAGCAGCTCGACGAGCTCATCGCCACCTACCCTAATTCGAGCAAGGTGCCCGAGGCAATGCTCGAGAAGGGCAATGCCCTTGTTCTCAAGGGCGACGTGGCTGGCGGCATCAATAGCTACGCTAAGCTCATAAGCAGCTATCCTAACCAGCCCGAGGCGCGCGAGGCGATGCTCAAGATGGCGATTGCCGAGAAGGCACGTCGCAACGACGACCAGGCGGTAGCCACCTACTGGAAGGTGATAGAGACCTATCCTGCCAGCGAGGAGGCAAAGATTGCCGCCGAGGACCTGAAGGCTATCTACGCTCAGCGCGACGACCTCATGGCCTTTAGCAACCGGCTGAACAACATTCCTGGCGGCCCTAAGATTGATGTGAAGAAAATCGAGAAGGCGGCCTTCGATGCAGCCGAGGTCTTTTACATTGACAACAACAACATCTCGAAGCTCGAGAACTACCTGCGCGATTATCCTGATGGGGCTTATGTGAAAGAGGCGAAATACTACATAGGCTACTACTATTATACCAAGAACGACTATAACAGTGCTATGGAAGCACTCACCGAGGCCCTCGACGGCAACGAAGATGCCGCCTTTGCTCAACGCGCCATGGCACTCAAGGCTGCCCTGCTGCTAGAGAACGGCAATGCCGACGAAGCTTATGACCTCTATGAGCTGTGGGCAGAGAAAGCTACCAATAGCGACAACCTCTCGCAGGCGCTGCTCGGCATGGTTCGCTCGGCGAGCGAGGCTCAGCAGTGGCGCGATGTGGTTAGCAGTGCCAATGAGCTTCTCAACTTCAACAACACGCTCAATGCCGAGCTCGACCAGGAAGTGAGACTCAGCCGCGCTATGGCCTACAGCAACCTCGGCAAGGAGTCGGAGGCTATGGACGACCTGCGCGAGCTTGCCGCCAACACCCAGAGCGAGGCTGGCGCGCAGGCTGCCTATGAGCTGGCTCAGATGCAATATGACAACGGCGACATCGATGATGCCGAAGACACTCTTCAAGCCCTGATTGCCAGCAACACCCCGCACTACTACTGGCTGGCTAAGGGATTTATCTTGTTGAGCGACATTTTCCAGTATCAAGGTAAGAATCAAGATGCTATTGACTATCTCAAGACCTTGAAGGCCAACTATCCTGGCAAGGAGGGTGAGATATTCAATGAGATTGACAATCGCCTGAGCAAGTTGCAGAAGGGCAAGAAATAATCGTCAGTAACAGTTAAAGAATGATAACCAGATGTTTAAAAGAGTTTGATAATATTGATATGGACAAAAAAATTAAATATGTGTGCCTTGCAATGGCGATGGTCTTGGGCAATGTGGCGATAGCTCAAAACAACAACCAAGACAAAACCGACCTGAATAAGAACATCACCCTCGAGAGAGAGTTTGACCCAGTGAAGAAAACTGTAGTCAAGAAGACTGTGCTGCCTAAAGAAGTCAAGAAGGAGGAGAAAGACGCCGTGGCACCGCAGTTCAGCGACTGGGCAGTGCCCACGCTGGTACCAGTGGAAATTCCCACTATGGAGCCCTATGGTTACCGCACGCGCCACAACTTCTCTAATCAGCGGGGATATCTCTTCATGGGTCTAGGAACCTGTCTAAATCTTGTGGCAGGAGCGGGATACCGTGCCATTGACCGCACCAACGAGAAGCTGAGCGTGTGGATGCTGCACAACAGCACATGGCTAGGCAAGAACACCACAAAACTCATAGAACGGTCGTCTGACAGGCAAAAACAGCGCTTTAACGATAACATCGTGGGTGCCAACTGGATGAAGGAACTCAATGCTGGCACGCTGGCCATCGACGGACACCTGCACTTCGATAGTTTCAATTACTATGGCGGCTTCACCAACTATCTCAAGGACCGCAAGACGGCATTCTTCGAGGCGCGCGCCGACGGCAAGTGGCAGAGCGAGATCGATATTAATGACGAGAAACTTGGCTATGAGGCTCACGCCACTCTCGACTATGCCGGCTACGACAAGTCGCATCTCGAGGGCATCGACGGCAGCAAGGAGTTTTGGCTCGGTGCCTCGATAGAGAGTGGATATGAGTTTGAGAAAATAGGTGATGTGGGAATGCTCTTTGGCGTGGATGTGGTAAATCGTCGTCGCCATAACATCGTCAACAACGTTGCTAGTGACAAGACCTTTGCAATGCTAACCCTCAATCCATACTATAAGTATTCTAACGACATCTTCACTGCCAAGGCTGGCGGCATCATTAATCTCTCGTTCAACGAAGGCACTGCATTTCGCATTGCCCCCGATGTGGATCTCAACTTCAAGATCACTAAGGGTGTGAACCTTTTTGCCCAGGCCACTGGTGGCAAGATGATTAACCACTTGGGCGACCTTCACAATGCCTACCGTTATAACGACCCGCTGGCAGGCTATGATGCTACCACCTATGTGCCCTTTGACGGCAGGATAGGGTTTAACGTGGGCCCCTTTGTGGGCTTCAGTGCTAAGGCCTATGTGGGCTATGGCTTCATGACGGGCCAGCTCGATGCTGTGGTGCCAGCTGCCAACTCTGGCATCTACAAAGAGGTGCTCGACATGGAGAACCCTAAGCCCGACGGTCCCAACTCGCCCTACATCGATGGCAACCAGTATGCTGCTATTATCTACAAAATGACCAAATGCCAGGGCGCATACATGGGCATTGAGGCAAGTTACAAATACCGCTCGCTTGCCGAGGCAAATCTCCAGTTTGTTCACACTTTCACTAGCGATGAAGATTATGTTGACGGTATGCGATACACTGGTTACCCACTGGGCGATGACGGCCCTACCAGCATTTTCAACATTGATGTAAAGGTGTGGCCCATCAAGCCATTGATGGTGAATGCCGGTCTCAACTGCCGCATCAACCGCTCTACCTTCATTCGTCGCTGGGTCACTCCCGTGATTGCCGATGATGGCACGCTCGTTAGCGAGGGGTTTTACAACTACGACGATCTTGAGATGAAAGACGTGATAAACCTCTATGTGAGCGCTCGCTACAACTTTAGCCACATCTTCTCGGTGTGGGCTCAGGCTAACAACCTCCTGTGCAAGCAATGGGACATTATGCCTGGCCAGGGTGCACAGAAGATAGGCCTGATGGGCGGCATCTCAGTGAATTTCTAATTTTTTAATACCACAATAATGGCTGTGAACAAAGCTCTTCACAGCCATTATTATAATCAATAAACCATGCGAATAATACGACACGCTGCTGCTGGCAACTTGGGGCGCATCATGGAGGTGATGGCGGCTGCCAAGCAGGTGATGCGGCGAGCTGGTAATGTTAACCAATGGATAAATGGCTACCCCCATGAGGCCGCCATCCTCAGCGACATGGAGCGGGGTGGGGCAATGGTGGTGGAAGATGACGGTGTGGTGGTGGCTTATTTTGCCTTCCTGCCATCGCCCGAGCCCACCTACGCAGCCATCTACGGAGGAGCGTGGCTCGACGACACCCAGCCCTATCATGTGGTACACCGCATGGGTGGCATGCCCGAGGCTAGCGGCATTTTTGACAGCGCTATGGACTATTGCTTTGGGGTTGACCCAAACATCCGCATCGATACCCACCGCGACAACACGATCATGCAGCACCTCATCGAGAAGCATGGCTTCACCTATTGTGGCATCATCTACCTTGACAGTGGCGATGAACGCCTGGCTTACCAGAAGTTGTAAATTAACGGAAAGTGTGAAGAAGATATAGCATTGAGGGTGTCACACCAGTGGTTAAACTTTTGTGACACCCTCGCTTTTTAACGTTTTGTTATTTCCTGTTTCGGTTATATCTTATCTCGTCGTTGTCGGCCGAGCTTTGGTTGGAGTTTTTCTTAGTAGAAGACTTTGAACTACTCTTTTTGCCGCTGGTGCTGGACACCTCTTTAGACTTCTCGCTGGCTATGCGCTCTTGCTTAGCTCGCTCGAGGTCGTCTCGGCGTTTCTGCTCAAGGTCGTTTTGCTGCTGGCTGCTGGCAAGTGCCGAGCGCTCTTTGTAGGCCTTCATGCGTGCCGTGGCGTTGTCACGAGCTTTGCGCTTCTCTTCTTCCTTGCGGCGCTTTTCTTCTTCCTTGCGTCGCTTCTCCTCCTCCTTGCGCAGCTTTTCCTCTTGCTCGCGCTGCTTTTTCTCTATCTCTTGCCGTTTCTTTTCCAGTTCTTTCTCTCTCTTCTCTATCTCTTTGCGCCGCTTCTCTTCTTCTTTGCGCGCTTTCTCTTGTGCTTTTTCTTCTTCCTTGCGGCGTTTTTCCTCCATCTTTTGGCGCTTCTTGGCGTTTTCCTCGCCCCGCTTTTGAGCCTCGGTCTTTTCCTTGTTGCTATTGTAGTTGTCCCTAGTGGTAGGAGGATAGGGCACTTCGGGTTTGGGCTCTTCTTTCCTGGGCTTGGGGCGTGGCACATGGTTGCGTGGCTTGTCGTTCTTCTTCTTCGACCTCGGTGAGTGGTAGGTTATGTCTTTTAGTGAGCAGCCTCGGTTGAAACGGCTCAAATCCACCTTCTCGTCAATGCCACTTATTATGCCCTTGTCGCTGAACTGCCACAATATCCACTTGGCGCCAAAGTTGAGCTGCGGTTCACTCTTTGAGTAGCGGGCAATGAAGAGCGGGAAGTGCTTGAAGTTATAGCCCAGCAGGGTGTTGAAATAGCTCACATTGGTGTAAATCATGGGTTTGCAGCCATAGTAGTCTTCTAGCAGTTGGCAAAAAAGCATTACGCTGTCTTGCAGCTGCTTGGCGCTCCATCCAGCATGTGTCTCCACGTCGAGCAGCGGTATGAGGTCTTGCTCCTCGGGCTTTGCCATGCTGATGAAGTTCTCAAACTGCTTTTGTATCGACGAAGTGGTCTTCAGGAAATGATAGCTTCCCACCTTCACGCCATGCTTGCGTGCGTTCTCGATGTTGGCGCGGTATCGGTGCTGCTTGTGAGTGGCTCCCTCGGTGGCCTTAACATAGACATATTTTATTGAGGGGTCGGCAGCTGTGGCTCGCCAGTTGATATCCTTTTGATAATTAGAGACATCAATGCCATCATAGACGAGGGTGGCATTGTTGCTGTAGTTTTTGTCGCCCACAACTTTCACCTCATGCTCATCGTTGTCGCCGGCATGAGAAGTGAGTGACAATAATAATGTAAAAAATAGGATTACATATACTCGCATAACATGTATTTTTTCATTATTCATGCAAAGGTAATAAAATACTAATTAAAATTACAATTTTCACGGCATGTTTAACATTTTTATTCTCATGAGAAGACAATTTTAAGGAATATATCTCATGTTCTAATAAACCATGGCGAGGTTGTAGTAGTCTAATTTTTATAAATAATTAAATGTAAATATTGTGGCAATGACAGCATTTCTTTGTAATTTTGCCACAAATAAGTATTTGGTTTTTATGAAACGTATTTTTCTTTTTACAATTGCCGCCCTCCTGTGCCAGCTGGCAATGATGGCGCAACCTAAGGCAGAGTTTAAGGAAGTCACCTACGACTTTGGGACAATAAAGGAGTCGAAAGGCGCTGTGAAACACACGTTTGAGTTTAAGAATACTGGCGACAAGCCGCTCATCATCATCGATGCCGTGGCTTCGTGCGGATGCACACGCCCCAGCTTCACCGCCAAGCCCATCAAGCCTGGCAAGAAGGGCAAGGTGGAGGTGACTTTTAGTCCTACTGGACGCCGTGGCACTTTCCGCAAGACCATTAAAGTGAAGACCAACTGTCCCGATAAGGTGTCGTCGCTAGTCATCACTGGCACCATAATCCCCAAAGGCAAAGAAAAATAGGTGAAGCAAGCCTGGCGGCATATCGCAACCGTCTTGCTGGCAGTGGTGGCTCTGGGCGGCAGCGCCCTGGCGCAGCCTGTAGCTTCATGGCAGGAGACGACGCACGACTTTGGCACTTTTCACGAGAGCGCCGGAGGGCAGTCGTGCCGCTTTGTCGTCACTAACACTGGCGACTCAGCTATGGTGATAACGCAGGTGAAATCGACTTGCGGATGCACCGTCGCCAGTCATCCCACAGCACCCATTACCCCTGGCTCCAGCGACGGCATCGACATCACCTTCACGCCCACGGGGCGTCCAGGACCCTTTGAGAAAGCCGTGTGGGTTTATACTAACACCACACCCGGCCGCACACGCTTGGTCATCAAGGGGATAGTGGTGGGCAGTCCAGAATCGGTGAGCCGCTATTTTCCTGTGGGCGCCGGCGACTTGCAGTTCACTAACCTGGCAATGGCAGCTGGCGAGGTGAAGAAGGGCGTGCTGCGCAACAACAGCATCACCGCCTACAATGCTGGCAGCGACACCCTTGTCATCACCTTTGACAACAACACCAGCCACATCACGCCGCATGCTGTCCCCGACACGGTGGCGCCAGGCAGCATCAGCACCATGACGTTCTTCTTCGACACCATGCGCACCCCCGTGTGGGGCATCAACGACGACCACCTCACCATTATAGCCACTCCGCTCAAGGGCGACAAGGCTCCCATCCATGCCGATGCCAATGTGGTGGTGAATGTGGTGGAGGATTTCTCGCAACTGACCGACGAGGAGCGCGCCAGTGCCCCTGTGTGCGAAGTTGGGCGCGACAAACTGGTGTTCGAGAATTTGCGCTCTGGCGAGATTGCCGAGGGCACGCTCACGATAAAAAACACTGGCAAGAGCAACATGATAGTGCGCAGAGTGATGGCGGCCGACAAAGCCATCACCACTAAATGCGACAAAACGCTGCTCAAGCCTGGCAATCAAGCCACCGTCACCATCAAGGTGAACCCTGGCAAGATGAGCGGCAAGGTTCTCAACTCACAAATAACTGTCATCACCAACGACCCCCTCACCCCAAGAACAACAGTGAGAGTGGTGGGAGAAGTGGAATAATTCGCAATGCTCAATGCATAATTCACAATGCATAATTCACAAAGCATAATTCACAAAGCATAATTCACAATGCATAATTCACAAAGCACGACAATTAACAATTAACAAAGTAAATATCAACTATAGTCTAGATAATCTAGAACTTCTAGAAAGTCTAGAGATTCTAGAACTTCTAGAAAAAGAATAAAACTAATATATGGCAAACAGCAAAGTAACTCAACACACAGTAAGCGATGGCGATAAGCGATTTTTTACCCAGCAGGAGCAGGAGGAAATCGCTAAGCATCACAATGTGGAGACTCCATGCATTGAGCATCCCGAGAACGATGAGCAATACACTGGGCTACAGGTGAATGCTGGCATTGAGCAGATGCCTATCGTCAACCCTTATATGAAACACCGCAAGCGCAAGCCACAGCTCACCGTGGGCGACTATGTGGAAGGTATCCTCAAGGGCAACACCACTGTGCTCGGGCAAGCGGTGACGCTGGTTGAGAGTCTCAACCCCGACCATCAGGCGATAGCCCAGGAGGTAATCGAGAAATGCCTGCCACACACCGGGCAGTCGCGCCGCATAGGCATCACCGGAGTGCCTGGGGCTGGCAAGAGCACATCGATCGACGTGTTTGGGCTACATGTGCTGAAAGATGAGAACGCCAAGCTGGCAGTGCTCGCCATCGACCCCAGCAGTGAGCGCAGCAATGGCTCCATCCTGGGCGACAAGACGCGCATGGAGAAGCTCTCGGTGCATCCGCGGGCCTTCATCCGTCCTTCTCCCTCGGCGGGGTCGCTAGGTGGCGTGGCGCGCAAGACTCGCGAGACCATTGTGCTGTGTGAGGCCGCCGGCTATAACAATATCTTTGTCGAGACCGTGGGAGTGGGGCAGAGCGAGACCGCCGTACACTCGATGGTCGATTTCTTCTTGCTAATACAGCTCGCCGGCACTGGCGACGAGCTGCAAGGCATAAAGCGTGGCATCATGGAGATGGCCGACGGCATCGTCATCAACAAGGCCGATGGCGACAACCTGGAGCGTGCCAATCTCGCCGCAGCGCAGTTTCGCAACGCGCTGCACCTCTTCCCCTTGCCACCGAGCAAGTGGACTCCCGAGGTGCTGTGCTACAGCGGCTACTATGAGCTGGGCATTGCCGAGGTGTGGGACATGATTGACCGATACTTCGACCATGTGAACCGCAACGGCTACTTCGCCCGCAAGCGCAGCCAGCAGGAGAAATACTGGATGTATGAGACCATCAACGAGCAGCTCAAGGCGCGCTTCTACAACGACCCGGAGGTGGAGCGTCTGCTCCAGCTCAAGCAAGACATGGTTCTTGCCAACCAGCAGTCTTCCTTCGTGGCAGCTACCGACGTGCTCAACTTCTACTATGACAAGATTAAAGATTAGTGATTAAAGATTAAGGATTAGTGAAATCATGGAGTTTCAACTTAATAAATTAGATTGTTGGAACGAGTCTAGGAAGTTGGCAGTAAATGTTTATCAACTTTTAAAGAAGTTCCCTATAGAAGAACGCTATGCGTTGTGTGATCAGCTACGCAGAGCTGTTATTTCTATCTCATCTAATATAGCAGAAGGTAATGGTCGCATATCCACTAAAGAACAAATTCATTTTCTTGAAATAGCTTATGGTTCAATAATGGAAGTTTATAGCCAGTTACAATTAGCGGTTGACCTTGGTTACATTACTGATGATGATTTCAATGTAGTCAAGCCAAATATCAGTAACACCTCTCGCTTGGTTAGTGGATTACGGGCTAGCAAAATAGCAAGATTACAACACTAATCACTCATCATTTTCCAACACTCATTAATCACTAATCACTCATCATTAATCACTATAAAAAAATGAAAAAAACACTTTTCCTCTCTTTGGCGGTGATGGCTATGGCGGCGATGCTCTCGTCGTGTGCTGTGAACCTGGGTGGCGTCACTGCCAACTATTACCGCATGAACAACTACTACGTCAACAACCACCTCTCTAACGGCACTCACAAACTCGTGATTCATAACCAGCACGACTTTGAGAGCGTCTTTGGCGAGGGGGCTGTGATGGGACGCAATGGGCAACCCACGAGAGTTGACTTCAGCCGTCAATTTGTGGTGGCACTTATCTTGCCCGAGACTAACCGCCAGACTTCGGTCGAGGTGGCACTGGTGCGGCGCTTGGGCGACAGGCTCTATTTCTCTTATATCATTGAGCAGGGCCACGCCACAAGCTACACCATGCGCCCCTACACCGCTATTGTGGTAGATCGCATGGAGCCCAGCGACGTGGTGTTCCAGCAAGTCACCCGCCAAGACCTCGAGAACGCCGGCATCCAGTACACTGGTCCCAGCATAGTAAGGCCACCGCTGTGAGTTTATAGGGGAGATCGGAGATCGGGGATCGAGGATCGAGGAAGGTAGGGACAAGGCGTGCCTTGTCCGTGAAGAGGCCTAGAAATTCTAGAAAATCTAGAATTCCTAGAATCCCTAGAATCCCTAGAAAACCCTTAACCCTTAACTCTTAACTCTTAACTATTTTCGCTGTCCCATGGGTAGCGGCGCTTGGGGTTGCGGGGAAACCATCCTTTTTTCACACGCCTCTCCTGGTGAAACACCTCGAGGATGCTCCACAGGCACGAGAAGCCTGTCACGCCCAGCAGTGCCGCCACGAGCACGTTGTCAACTATCACTGTGAGCACAATCATCACTAGCCCCGCCGCCAGGAACCACCACCAGCAGCGAGTGCCAAAGTGGTACTCGGCTTTGATGACAATGGGGTGGAAAATGCCTATTATCAGGAATGTGCTAATGCCTATTATGAGTCCCAGCAGGTGATGCTCTTGCAGAAAATCCATCATAGCATCATTTTTTGGGAAGGTTAAACTCTAGGGTCACTTTGTCGCGAGTCACGTCGAGCGTCACGGGGCAACCCTCGATGAGGGGGTAGTTCCAGCTCTCGTCGTGGCCAGTGGGGAAGTCGTAGCACACGGGTATGTTGTAGGGCTTCACATACTCGGCAATGAACTCAGGCACCGAGTTGTAGCCGCGCGACGTGGGGCAGCCGTCGAAGCGGCCCACCACCAGCGCTTTAATCTTGTCCATCGCGCCACGCAATATCAGGTGCTGGAACATGCGGTCGATGCGCGAGTAGGGCTCCTCCACCTCCTCGATGAAGAGGATGATGTCGCGGCCGTCGGTAAACGAGCGGTCGAGGAAGTCGTAGGGTGTGGAGGCGATGTCGCCATACACACACATGTTGCCGCCTATCAAGATGCCACTGGCACGGCCAGCCTTGTTGAGCTCGTGGCCAGGCACCTCATAGCGTGGCATCTTGCCCATGAGCATGTCGCGCAGGTAGTGGCTCACCGCGTCGGTGCCGCCAGTCTTAGCCAGGTAGCCGCACATGTTGCCGTGAATGGCCATGTTGCCGGCGCGCACCTCGGCACTCAGGTAGCCCGTGATGTCGCTGTAGCCCACTATCCACTTGGGGTATTTTTTCAATGTGTCGAGAGGTAGCAGGTTGAGGCAGTTGGCCGAGCCATAGCCGCCACGCGAGCACACTATAGCCTTGATGCTTGGGTCGTGCAGCGCCCACATTATGTCCTCCACGCGCTGCTCGGGTGTGCCGGCGTAGGTGTGATAGTTGGTGCGGGCATAGCGACCCTCCACCACCTCAAAGCCCCATCCACGCAGCACGTCAGCGCCCTTGTCGATGATGCTCAGGTCGGTGGGCACGCTCGACGGTGACAGAATCGCCACCTTGTCGCCTTTCTTCAAGAACTCGGGTGCCACAGGGTTTTCTTTCTTCTCATGGTGAGGGCGATGCCCACGGTGATGTGGCCTGTGTTGTGCCACACCTGCCGTCACCACTGAACTAATTATCACAATCAGTAAAAATAACTTCTTCATATTTAATAATTTGTATAAATTGTTGACTTGTTTATGGTTTATCGTTTATGGTTTATGGAAGACAGTGGTGAGATTATGGGCGGTACAACCTGTTTAGGTTTTGACGTACAAGACACGCCTTGTCCCCACAAAACTATAGACTCTTAACTCTTAACTAACCACTAACCTTCAAGTTTAAAACTTGATTATTATCTAATCCACTTAATGATTTCTTTGAACGAGCGTTTCTTGCCGTAGAGCAAGATGCCGGTGCGGTAGATGCGCGCCGAGAGCCAGATGCAGCCCAGCGCGGTGCCGAAGAGCAGCACAATGCTCAGCAGCAGCTGCCACCAGGGCACGTCGAAGGGCAGGCGCACCATCATCACCACCGGAGAGGTGAACGGGATGATTGAGCACCACACTGCCATGGGGCCGTTAGGGTTGCTCATGCAGCCAATGCCGGCATAGAGGGCCACCATCATGATGAGGATGATGGGCATGGTGAACTGCGAACTGTCGCTGGCCTGATCTACTGCCGAGCCAAAGCCCGCAAAGAGCGACGCATAAAGCAAGTAGCCTCCCACGAAGTAGAGGATGAAATTGCCCAGTAGCGAGAACCAGTTGATGCCCGCAATGGCCGCCATGAGGCTTGCTGCTGTGCTCTCGGTCTCGGGCATGTTCATCGCCACGGTGCTGGCTTGCGAAGCGGTGTCGGAGCCCACTCCCATGAAGCCCAGCACACCCATGGCAATGCCCATGAGCACCACCCAGATTGCAAACTGTGTGAGCCCCACGAGTCCCACGCCAATGATTTTACCCATCATCAGCTCCATGGGCCGGCAGCTGCTCACTATCACCTCGACGATGCGGTTAGTCTTCTCCTCGACCACGCTGTTCATGATCATGGCGCCATAGGAGAGCACAAAGGTGTAGGTCAAGAACGCCAGCACAATGCCTATCACCGATGCTATGGTAGCACTCTGCTCCTGCTCCTCGCCGTTCTCGTTCCACTTCTTCGACTTGATGACTACATCCACTTGCGACTGTGCTATTTTCTGGGCCAGGTCGGGGTCGTGGAACGACGCTATCTTGGCTTTGCTCAGCGTGTCGGTGAGGCATTGGTTCAGATACATGACCGTGCTCTCGTCGAGCGTCTTCTCGCTGAAGAGCTCCACCTGCTGGCTCTCGAGCACATCGGTGGGAATCACCATTATCGCGTCAACCCTGTCGGCAGCTTTCTTGTAGATGTCGTAGGTCTTGTTCATCGAGTCGCCCTCCATGAGCTCAAAGCGGTAACGGCCATTGTCCTTGAACGCCCCGCCGTAGTTGTGGCTTCGGTCAATCACTGCTACGCGCATCTCGCTCGAGTCGGTCTTGTCGTTGATATACTTGAGCAGAATGGGGAAAAACATCAGCAGGATGAGCAAGAAAGGTATCAATATCGTCATGATAATGAACGACTTCTTGCCCACTATGGTCATGTACTCATGCTGGATTATAAGCTTTAGTTTATTCATCTTTCTTTGGTGTTTACGGCACAGTTTTGTGTTAAATATAAATGTATGTTGGACGTACTTAACACTTAACACTTAACACTTAACACTTATTACTTATTTTGAACTGTCTCGATGAAAATCTCGTTCATGCTTGGCAGCTTCTCGGTGATGCCGGTGAGGCTGTGGCGCTCGTTGAGGTGGGCGATGGCGTCGTGCAAGGTCACGCCAGCTTTGAGCTTGATGAGCGTGCCCCTGACGTCGTCGCTAGGCACCACATCAAAGAGGCCTTGCTGCGGCTCCACCTTCTCGTCGCCTGCCACGTTCACCACAAAGAGGTTCTGCTTGTGCTGCTGCTTGATGTGGGCAACGCTGCCCTCGAGCACCACGCGCGCGTGATTGATTAGCGTGATTTGCTCGCATATCTCCTCCACACTCGCCATGTTGTGGGTCGAGAACAGGATGGTAGCGCCCTCGTCGCGCAGCTGCATTATTTCGCGCTTTAGCTGCTCGGCATTCACTGGGTCGAAGCCCGAGAACGGCTCGTCGAAGATGAGCAGCTGCGGCCGGTGTATCACCGTGGTGATAAACTGCACCTTTTGCTGCATGCCCTTCGAGAGCTCCTCCACCTTGCGGTCACGCCACTCGGTGAGGCCGAACCGCTCCAGCCATTTCTCCATCTCGCTCACGGCAAGCGCTTTGGGCATGCCCTTGAGGCGAGCCAGATACACAATCTCGTCGGCAACCTTGATTTTCTTGTAGAGGCCGCGCTCCTCGGGCAGGTAGCCAATGTTGACGATGTCGTTCTGCCTCATCTCGCGGCCGTTGAGCAGCACCGTGCCGCTGTCGGCACGCGTGATGCGGTTGATGATGCGTATGAGCGACGTCTTGCCGGCACCGTTAGGCCCGAGCAGGCCATAGATGCAACCCTGCGGCACATGAAGATCGACATGGTCGAGCGCCAAGTGCCCGTCATACTGCTTCACCACACTATTAACGTCAATGAAATTCATAATATTTAGCTAACATGCTGACAAGCAAACAAGCTAACAGACAATAGTAATATGTTGAGTCCACTTTAAAAAGTCCATATTTTGAGTCTATTGCCCCAATAACAAGCAAAACAGAAAATTAAATCATTGATTTTTCAGTAGCAAAAAAATGGTTTAATTCGCATAATTCGCCATTTTTTATTTTTTGAAGTGGACTCAGTAAGTTATTGCGTCGTTTTTAGCTGTTTCTGGTCGGGTGATTAATATAGTAATTTAATCGTTTTTAATCATTTGATTACTTGCAACGCCACAAAGATAAGTATTTTTACACAAATTGAGCCGTTGCAACCATTTTTTTTCGTACTTTTGCGCGCAAAATGTTCACATTCACATTCCTCATAGGCCTCATGTCGCAGCTGTGCTATGGAGCGCGCCAGCTGGTGCAATGGGTGATGACCGAGCGCCTCAAGCGCGTGGTCTCGCCCACCGGCTACTGGGCGTTCAGCCTTGCCGGGTGCTGCTTCATGCTCACCTATGGCTGGCTGCGCGAGGACATCGTCATCCTCGTGGGACAGATGCTCTCGTTTTATGTGTATGTCCTCAACCTCGACTACAAGGGGGCTTGGCGCAAGATCCCGCTGCCGCTGCGCATCGTGCTCTACTGCGTGCCCGTCATCGCCTTGATATTCACCGTCATCAACGCTCCGCACCTCGTGGACCGCTTCATCCACAACCCCCTCATACCGCTGTGGCTCATGCTCTACGGCACCTGCGCCCAGCTCATCTTCCTCTCGCGATATGCCTATCAGGTGGTCTATTCCGTGCGCCGCCACGAGTCGTGCCTGCCACCGGTGTTCTGGCTCATCAGCGTGGTGGGAGCCTCGCTCACCCTGGTTTACGGCATCATTCGCCGCGACCCCATCCTCATGCTAGGCCAGAGCATCTCCATCCTCATCTTCTCCCGCAACCTGTGGGTGGGCTGGCGATACTCAAAGAATTAGCAGCCTGCAAGCGAGGCGAGCTGCTCTATAGCCTTTCCATCCAGTGCGAGAGGAAAACGTCGCTAAGTGAATAAGAAGTTGAGTCGATTGTGACTTCATCATTAAGCAAACCTTTCTCGCAAAGCGATTCCACAAGACGTTGAGCAGTAGATGGATTCCCAATCTTATAGCGACCCAGAAACTCCGCCGAGGTAATCTTTTCAACAGAGCCCTCCTTAGCAACGGCAATCAGGAAATTCCATTGTCTCGCGGTGAGCATTTCCCTGTATTGCAAATACATTGTCGCGCTCTGTTCCAACAGCAATGCGCAAGCCTTCTTCACCTCATTGACACCTATTGTGTTTTGCCCGTTGGCAAAAACCGTGTGGCACAGTTGCTGAGTGTAATAAGTGTGCCGGCGAGTCCAGTCAAGGATAAAGTCAACTGCCTCTTCGTCAATTTCACGCTTTGCCATTGAGAACAAGTCTTTTATAAACGTGCTATAACTTTCATGCGAAATCTTTCCCAGTGTGACAAACGATGTGCTTGAATAGAACGGCTTCTTCTCGTTGACAAAAATGTCGGTCATCAGGTGCTTCTTGCTGCCGCAGAAGATGAAAGTCAAGTTGTGGCAACGCTGAATGTAGGTGCGAAGCAAGGCCTCCATGTTTTGCTCAGGATACTCCCTAATCTGCTGGAACTCATCAATGGCAATCACGATGTGCTGATCTTGACTATCAAGAAACTCAAAAAGTCCTTGAAGCGTGTACTCTTTCTCATGGGCGCTCTGGTAGGCAATCAGCAACTGCGGCTCACCAGTGAGGCTGTCAAACGACAACTGCGGACGCAACGATTTAATAAATGATATCAACTTGTCACCTATTGATGTTTTGCGCTTAAAGGACGACATTGCTGCCTGAGCAAGGAGCTTTATAAAATCATCGATGGTTCTTGAGGAAAAGATGTCAACATAGATTGTTGCTATATCGTCATGCCTATCTCTTATCTCATCGAAGAGGCGAAATATCAAGCCAGTCTTCCCCATGCGGCGTTGTGACACAAGTGTCATATCGCTGTGGTTAAGGCAATTGCGAACCATTAACTGCAACTCACTCTCGCGGTCACAGAACAATTCCTTGCTTTGGTAGGCTTTGATAACAAATGGATTATACATAGTACAAATTTTTGTTTAACGCCACAAAGTTACAACATTTTCTCGAATTACGCAAAATGCGTTATGTAAAATGTGTAATGATTTTTGCACATTTTGCGTAACCACAAGCGGTGCCATCAAGCGCCCCGTCCCACCAGTCAGACAAAAGCCCCACACCGCCACTTACGGACGAGTTATTTTAGAAACAGGTCGTCCATAACTGTGTTTTTTAACCCACTTACGGACAAGTTATCTTAGAAATAGGTCGTCCGCAACTATGTTTTTGAACCCACTTATGGACGAGGTATTTCAGGAACAGGCCGAACCATTCGGGCTAGTCTGACCTGCCCAATCAGTGAGAAGCGCATCAAGACTCTCGCATCTTAATCTCGTTGGGGCGCAGCTTTATCTCCTCGTCGCTGCAAAGTTTATAAACTTCGTTGCTGATGAAATCTTCAAGCTGGGTAACGTTCTTTTTGTTCGCACCCAAGTTAAACAAGTTCAGTACCGAGCGCGAACTACTCTCAACCACCACCTTGCACGACTGAGTACCAGTGGCCACCACGCGCATCTTCACACGCTCTGTGAACGGCGAAATCAACCACCCGCGACGCCCCTCCACCACAAAGTGGTCGTCATCATAATCTATCGACGAGAACCGCGTCCGAGTGCGAAAAATCTTCTTCACCGCAGTATAAACCCGCCGCGCATTCTGCTGAAACGAAATCTCAGTGTGCTGCATGAAGTTTAAGTTATAAGAACTTTGTATAACTCTAAAAAAATTATGACTTCTTATTTATTTTTACTTTGTTTCCTGTTATTATTGTTATTGCGACAGCCGCAGCAGCGATGAGTATATTTCTTGCTTTTCCCCATTTGTTTCCTGTCTTTGGCTGTGGTTTGTGAGTTTTTTTGTCCATATTTATAGAATTAAATGATATTAATATAAATTTTCAAATTGAGCATCAACAATGTCTTTTGCAGTCTTAAAACGCTCAACTTTCTCTTGATATGCTCGCAACGATTGAACCTCATTTTTATATATTTCAAGTTCTTCTTCTTTTTGAGTTAATGATTTTTTTAGATATTGAAAACTATCGAACAACTCAAAAAACTTTTCATTATCAAGAACATATTTATTACATTCTCTAAAAAATTCTTCAACATATTGTTTTAGTTGAGGCTTTGTCTCATTATTTAGTTTCTTTTCCATTTTATATTTTTTCCATTCTTGCCATGCCTCTAAACCAGCACTTAAAATTGAAATGCCTACATTAATTTTATTTGCTAGTTTAATTGCTCCCCATGGTTTAAATTTGAATCCCTTAGCTATCAAATCTCGTCCTTTAAGAACCATTTTGCCGTCAACCTTTATACTACCAATTTTTGTTAAATTTTGTTCTATAAAAGTGGAATCAGCATTAAGCCTATCAATGCTTTGTTGGCATTTTGTATCTAAAAGTGGGGTGTTTCCAAGACAATCATGGAAAATACCCTCTACTTTAGTATTCAATACCAATATTGTCCTAAATAATTTTGTTAGAAATCACGATAGTTACGGCCAGTACTTAAAGAATTGGCCATTAATTGAACGAGAGAAACTGCCGATACCCCCACCGCTCAAATTTCCTCATCGGGAGGG